>Ga0196963_10000023_pt1 | contig 254911 bp, 213 predicted proteins | sample S1_5metaG_FD_148600 | JGI IMG/M metagenome (GOLD analysis project Ga0196963, IMG submission 148600) | Soil microbial communities from Anza Borrego desert, Southern California, United States - S1_5 | ecosystem: Environmental > Terrestrial > Soil > Desert | place: USA: California | collected...
CTTGCCGCTGATGGCGTACACCTTGTTGGTGAACGTTGTGCCATTGGCGATCAGCTCGCCTTCCAGGGTAATGGTCTTAATGCTGCCGATGACATTGGCGCCACCTACGGCAGCAATGTGTTTGTTCACTACTTCGTCTGCAGTTTGGGCATGCACGTATGCACTGCCCAGTAAAAGCATTCCAGCGAATGCTGCTTGTAAGGTTTTCATTGTATGTATTTGATAGTGTTTTGAAAAATTATTCCGGTTTATACAGCTTGCCGTCTACCGGTTTGTTCACCTCTATTTTCTCAAAGGTAAGGCCGCCTTGACCCATGCTTACTGTAAAAGGAAATATATATCCGTCTTCAGTTTTTTGGTAATTGCTGTAATTGATGTTGAATGTTGCATCACCGGCAGTTCCCCCCGGGCGTTGGCCGCCACCCCCAGGCCCCATGCCGCCACCGGTCCGGCTTTCCCTGACAACATACCAGGTAGTGGGATCGATAAAATACGTAACAGGCTGGCCCGATTTAAGCGTAAGCTTGATCTTATAGCACTCTTTGCCATCCACTGCCTCTTTGCCAAGCAATTCAGCCGTATGGCCCTTGGCAGCATAATCAACCAGCGGGCTAACGCAGTCAAGCTCTGATTGCTGCAGCTTCACCCTATCCTCGGGAATGGTTACAAAAGCGCCGCCATTCCTTGGATCAGTGCGCCAGCCTTCCTTATCGGTAATAATGGTGGTTTGACTGCCCATGCCAAACTGGACTTCGCGGCGGAACAGCTTGTCCTGCACCTTCCAGGTTTTGATGGTCAGCTCGTTACCGTTTTGCATTACGGTCACGCCTTCCTGGTAAATGGACTTGATGCCCTGGACCTTTTCTTTACCGCCTAATGCCTCCATGTATTTGTTGATGACATCATCGACGGTCTGTGCCTTTAAGCCGCTCAGGGCAATAAGTTGAACGGCCACTAAAATTGTTACAAGCTTTCTCATAAATTAATTTAGAAGGGAATAAAAATAGAAGAGACGTTATAAAAACCCCATCCGTTGTAAATTTACTACAACCACCCGTAATTTATTTCCCGGAGACACCGGTGCTAACGCGGACTTAACTTTTACAGCATGGAATTTACCATTACAGGGCAGTTAGTGGATATTTTACAGAAAGATATCTTCCCGGCAATCATCGGCATCCAAAACGGTCACATCCGGTCCGTCGAGCGCATACATGGCCCCGCACCATCGGATTTGCCCTATATTCTGCCCGGCTTTATCGATTCCCATGTACATATAGAAAGCTCCATGCTGGTGCCCTCGGAGTTTGCCCGGCTGGCAGTAGTGCATGGCACGGTTGCCACTGTGAGCGACCCGCATGAAATTGCCAACGTATGTGGCCTGCAGGGAGTTGAGTACATGATAGCCAACGGCAATACGGTGCCTTTTAAATTTAATTTCGGGGCGCCCAGCTGCGTGCCCGCCACCAGTTTTGAATCCGCCGGCGCTGCCCTCGACGCGGGACAGGTGGAACAATTGCTGGACAAGCCCGAGATAAAGTACCTAAGCGAAATGATGAACTTCCCCGGCGTACTCTTTCAGGACCCGGGAGTGATGCAAAAAATAAAGGCCGCAAAAGACCGCAACAAACCGGTGGATGGGCATTCGCCAGGGCTGCGCGGCGAAAAGGCAAAGCAATACATCGACGCGGGTATTAGTACCGACCACGAATGCTTTACCGCCGACGAAGCGCTGGACAAGCTTAAATATGGGATGAAGATCATCATCCGCGAAGGCAGCGCGGCCCGCAATTTTGAAGCCCTCATCGGCCTGCTGAACGATTACCCCGACCATATCCTTTTTTGCAGCGATGATAAGCATCCCGATAGTTTGGTGGAAGGCCATATCAATCAATTGTGCGCGAGAGCGGTTGCCAAAGGCATCGATGTTTTCAACGTGCTGAAGGCCGCCTGCATGAACCCGGTGTTTCATTATAACCTCGATGTGGGACTGTTGCGCAACGGCGACCCCGCCGATTGCATACTGGTAAAAGACCTGCAGGAGTTTAAGGTGCTGCAAACCTATGTCAACGGGCAATTGGCGGCAGAGAACGGACGGTCCAAGATCCCGCACCTGCCGCCCGGCATCATCAATAACTTCAACTGTTCTTTAAAGGAAGTGTCCGATTTTGAAATGCCGGCAAGGCAAGGGCTGCAGCCGGTAATTGAAGCGTTGGATGGACAGCTCATCACCAATAAGCTGATGCTGGAGCCCGCAGTTGAAAGCAGTATGTATGTAAGTGATATAAGCCGCGACATACTGAAAATAGTCGTGGTAAACCGTTATAAGGATGCGCCGATTGCAAAAGCATTCATCACCAATACAGGATTAAAAGAAGGTGCGCTGGCTTCTACGGTGGCGCACGACTCACATAATATTGTGGCGATTGGGGTAGATGATGAGAGCCTTTGCAAGGCGGTAAACCTGCTCATTCAAAATAAAGGCGGAGTAAGCTGCGTAAAGACCAATCTTGAAATGGTATTGCCGTTGCCTGTGGCGGGGTTAATGAGCGTAAACGATGGGTACCATGTTGCCGAACTTTATTCTTTAATTGACAGGGCTGCAAAGGATGCGGGCTCCACGCTGACGTCACCATTTATGACTTTATCGTTTATGGCATTGTTGGTAATTCCGCATTTAAAATTGAGTGATCTGGGGTTGTTTGACGGGGATGCGTTTGAACTGGTTAGGGGTGGGTAGTGAGTTCACCATTCACCATTCATTACTCACCACTCACTATTTCCTTTTTCACCGACAAAACCCGTGTATTTACCGAACCCTGCGTTTCACCCGCCTATATCTGCTTGCCTTCCTTTGTGCTCCACGCTACATTTGTTTAAAACAACACACATGCGAGAGAGAGAATTCAAAGCACACGCAAAAGTGAACAATACAAACCTCCCCATAGGTTTTATATTGTTGCTGATAGGAGGCGCTTTCATGGCAAGGCAATTAGGCGTTGACTTTCCCGACTGGTTCTTTTCGTGGGAAATGTTGCTGATAGCGATAGGAATTATCGTGGGCGTTAAATCCAAATTCCGCGACTTTGCATGGCTCATACTTATAGGCATCGGCCTTGTGTTTTTGGCAGATGATATCTATCCCATCAATATCAAAAATTATATCTGGCCCGCGGTCATTATTATCGTGGGACTCGTGATCATTCTCCGGCCTTCGCGCCCGCAAAAGCCGCCGGAAACCCCCAAAGCACATACCAACCCGCCTATTGAAGAAGCAACCGTTGTGGAAGAAACCAAGGCCATAAAAGAAGACGTTGTTGACGTGGCTTCGATATTCGGAGGCACGAAGAGAATAGTGCTGTCAAAAAATTTCAAAGGCGGCGAAGTGGTGTCGGTATTCGGTGGGGCCGACATCAACCTGACCCAGGCCGATTTTAAAGACCCGGTCAAACTGGAAATAGTGGCCATCTTCGGTGGTTGCACACTGGTAGTTCCTTCCAATTGGGAAATACGCTCCGAGACTGTAGTGATCATGGGCGCTATCGACGACAAACGCGACGCTGCCGCCGTTGCCAACCCGGAAAAAGTATTGATACTCGAAGGGACCGTCATGTTCGGCGGCATTGAAATAAAGAGTTATTGATATTAATATTTCATCCATGAACTGGTATCTTTCCAAAATCATTTTCAGGATCATTTGCGGCGACGGCAATCATGCACCGCAATTCGACGAGCAGTTGCGGTTGTTGTGCGCAAGCGATAATGAACAGGCTTTCGACAAAGCATTGTCCATCGGCCAGCAGGAAGCGCAGCACTTTTCCAACCAGCAGGGCAAACTGGTAGAATGGAAATTCATCGGCGTAGCGGAGTTATACAGGATATCGGAACTGATAGACGGCGCTGAACTGTTTTCGAGAGTGCAGGAAACAGATTGCGCAGACACTTACATTCAAATGGTGCAACGGCGCGCCGCATTCATCCGCGATAGCAACACCCTCAGGCATTTACAACTATTATAAATATATTTTGCCGGCCTCATTTTTACATATCAATAAATACCGCTGGCTTTTTGCCGGGGGTTTCCTGTTGCTGGTGTCCATACAGGTACAGGTATTGCTGAATGCGGAAGCAAGCTGGGAAGCCGCGGTTTGGGACAGCACCATCACCAATGTTTGCATTGCGGCAGGCTGCATGCTTATGACGAACAACCTGCGCTACTATGTACCCAACAGGAATAAATACATCATCATACTTATCTGGAGCCTTGTTTTGTCGGCTGTAACTTCTGCTATTAGTCAAAGAATATTATCAGGCGTATTAAAAAAACAACCGGAATACATTAACCTGCTGGAAGGCACGCTTACCATCCGGTTTTGGGTGGCGGTGCTGATAATAAGCTGGGTGGCGGTGGTAAGCGTATTGTGGTACCGGCAACAGGAAACCACCGAAGCAGAGAAAAGAAAATCAGACGCAGAGCGGCTTGCAAAGGACGCGGAACTATACAAGCTAAGGCAACAATTGCAACCGCATTTTTTGTTCAACAGCCTCAACTCTATCAGTGCACTCGCCGGCAATCAGCCCGAACAAGCAAGGAAAATGATACACCAGCTATCTGAATTTTTGCGCGGTACGCTGCGCAAGGAAGAACACCAATGGGTAACCCTATCGGATGAACTGCAACACCTTGGCCTATACCTCGAGATAGAAAAAGTGCGTTTCGGCCACCGGCTGAGCACCGAAATAAAAACCGATGACGCAGCAAACGCCATGAACCTGCCGCCCCTGCTGCTGCAACCCATCGTGGAAAATGCCATCAAGTTCGGATTGTATGATACCACCGGGTCCATTACGGTTTACATCAGCGCAGCCGCGGCAGATGGCCACCTCGTGATCACCGTAAAAAATCCTTTCGACCCCGAAACTTCCTCGCCGCGGCAGGGAACAGGGTTTGGGCTAAGCTCAGTACAACGCAGACTGTACTTATTGTTCGCGCGCAAAGACCTGCTTACTACCGAAGTTGAACAAAACCTATTTACTACGATCGTGAAAATACCGCAGCAATGATCAAGACGATACTGATAGACGATGAGCCATTGGCGCGTTCCATTTTAAAAGAATACCTGCAGCACTACCCGCAAATACAGGTGGTGCAGGAATGCAACGATGGGTTCGAAGGTGTAAAGGCGGTTATGCAACATCAGCCCGACCTGATCTTTTTGGACATCCAAATGCCCAAGATCAGCGGGTTTGAAATGCTGGAGCTGATAGAGCAACCCCCCGCCGTTATTTTTACAACCGCATTCGATGAATATGCCATCAAAGCTTTTGAGAACAATGCGGTGGATTACTTGCTGAAACCTTTCAGCCTGGAACGCTTTGACAAGGCCATCCGCAAATGGACCGAACAAAAGAACACAGTGGCAGAAAAAGACAATACTCCTGCTTTATTGCAAACAGCCGCGCAGCTGCCCCAGCAAAGCCGGCGCATTGTGGTGAAGATAGCCGGGCGCATCAGGATCATCCCGGTAGACGAAGTGCAATACCTGGAGGCATCGGATGACTATGTAAAGATCCATACCAGGGACGGGGCATTCATCAAGAACAGGACCATGGGCAATTTTGAACAGGTGCTGGATGCGCAGCAGTTCGTACGCTGCCACCGGTCGTACATAGTGAACGTGCAGTTCATTACCCGCATCGATCCGTATGAGAAGGAAAATTTCCTGGCGATATTAAAGACTGGTGATAAGGTGCCAGTGAGTAAGACCGGGTATGCGAAGTTGAAGAAGGTATTGGGACTGTAGTGATGGTCATTAAGTCATTAGGTCATTGGGTCATTGGATTATGCATCATTTACTTCGATGAATAGGTCATCCGAATTACTCGATTAACCAGACCAATCACGCAAAATTAAATATTTGGATATTTTTAGCGGCGTGGCCTAATGACCCAATGACCCAATGACTTATTGACTTATTGACTTTTCATTTTCCCCGGTTCGGTTTTTGCAGCAGCTTCGGTATGAACAAAAGATCGATTGCACTGGGTTTCCTGCGGTTTGCCGGACGCTTTTATAAATGGGCATTCAAAAACATATTTCAACTGACCAAAAAATCAGATGAACATATAAAAGCGATCCAACAGCAAAAAGCCGAAAAGGCAAGGATGCAGCATGGGTCATAAAAGTATCATGCTTCCTGTCCCATCCACACGGCACCGCCGATGCTGTTCCTGCTTGCGCCTGTAACAGAGGCCAGCACATTATTTTCCTCTCTCCATCGCAGCACGCCCATCAGGGCCATGATCAAGGCCTCCTTGTATTGCACCAGGTTTTCATCTGGTATTACCACGCTTATGTTCAAAGGTTGCAGCAGGGCGGTTAACCGCTCCATTAAAAATTGGTTGAAGGCGCCGCCGCCGGTTGCCAGCAGTTGCAGGTTATAAGTATCGCGTTGTACCATGGGCAGCAGCGAGGCGGCCGATTGTTTTATCTGCAATGCAATGTGCTCTGCATAGGTCCGTAAACCATCGGGCACCGATACCCCTGATGCCTTTATAAGCGGGTACACCGTATCAGTGCCAAAATCGTTGGCCAGTGATTTGGGATAGGGCTGGCTGTAATAATCCAATGCATTCAATTTCTGCAACAGCCCCTCGTGTAGTTTGCCGGACCTTGCGATGTTCCCCCCTTCGTCGTATGACTTGCCCAGCCCGGTTGCCAGCAGGTTAAGTACCCGGTTGGCCGGGCATACGTCGAAGGCCAGGTTTTGACCAGGATCATTTAATGAGATATTGGCAATGCCGCCCAGGTTCAGGCAAAACCCATATTCGCTAAGCAGTATTTTTTCGCCGATGGGCACAATGGGCGCTCCCTGCCCACCCAGTGCAATGTCCATGGCCCTGAGATCGGTTACGGTATTGATGCCTGTTTCGGCTGCAATAGCGGCCCCATCGCCCAGCTGGCCGGTCATTTTTCTTGCAGGAATATGAAAGGTGGTATGCCCGTGCGAAGCAATGAGCTGCACCTGGTATTGCAGGCTGTGCTGCATAATGAAAGTTTGCACTATCTGGCCTATATACCTGCCGTAATCAGTATGCAGCAGCAGGTAGTCGCGCGCATTGAGCTGGGTGGCATTGCTAAGCCTTTCCATCCATTCGTCGTCGTACGGATAGCAGCCTGCCTGCACGATCTCGTAGGTCCATTTACCCCCGGTTTCCTGGAATTGGACATACGCAATATCGAGGCCATCCAACGAACTGCCGCTCATTAAACCGATAACCCGGTACACCATACATTCAAGTTTTATTTAAGAAGACTGTCAAAATTTATTTTTTGCGGTCAGACGGGGATTTTAGATTTGCCGGGGCAAATTACGATTTACGACTTTAGATTTTACAATGGTTGTCAACTTAAGCGAACGCTATTCTCTTTTATCTGACTGGATCGGTGAATTACGGGACGAAGTAATTCAAAAAGACCGTATGCGTTTCCGGCGTAACCTGGAGCGGATCGGAGAAGTGGCGGCGCTCGAGATCAGCAAGCAACTGGCTTTTGAAGAAACCGAAATTCAAACCCCGCTCGGCACCGCAACATCCAAGATCCTGAAGTCGCAACCGGTACTGGGAACCATTTTAAGGGCCGGCATTCCCCTGCACCAGGGATTGCTGAACTATTTCGACAAGGCCGACAATGCCTTTATTTCGGCCTACCGCAAGCACCAGCGTGATGGCTCCTTCGAGATCAGCCTTGAGTACATTTCCTGTCCCGACCTGGAAAACCGGGTGCTGATTCTCTCGGACCCTATGCTGGCCACTGGCTCTTCGCTGGTAAAAACCATTCAATACCTGAAAGATGAGGGCCCTCCGGCCGAAATTCACATTGTAACCGCCATAGCCTGCACAGTGGGTATTGAATACCTTCACCGGGAGGAGCCGCATGTCAAAATCTGGTGCGGGGATATCGATGATGAACTCACCGCCAAAGGATACATTGTTCCGGGGTTGGGCGATGCCGGGGACCTGGCATTCGGCAGCAAAGTACAAATGTGAACTGGTTTAAATTTTTAACAAGGAAAGTGTCAGCACTTTTTGTATTTTGTTTGTCTATTAATCCAACTGCCGTCAAGATGAAGAAAATTGTACTGCTGCTGCTGATTACCTCCCTCTTCCTGGGTACCCAGGCGCAGGACCCTAATTTTTCACAATTCTTCGTTTCGCCCCTGACCCTCAACCCGGCACTTACCGGTAAATTCAATGGTACGCTTAGGGTGGCCGGCAATTACCGCAACCAATGGCCCGCTTTCGAAAGGGCATTCGTTACTTCAACCGCTTCTGTTGATTTTCCCGTGCTTACCAGCAGGCTGGCAGAAACAGATACCTGGGGCGTAGGATTGATGGGAATGACAGATAAAACAGCAGACGGCATACTCACCGCTAATTTTCTTTCCGTTACCACGGCCTATCACAAAGGGCTAGACGAAGATGGCCTTCACCAATTAGGCGTTGGGTTCCAGGGAACATGGGGCGGCAAGCGCCTTAGCGGCGCTCGACTCAATTTTGAAGATGAACTGGACCTGCAGGGCACCTGGACCAACACCTCCGATGAACCCATCAACAACAAAGATGTTACCGTAAATTATTTTGATTTCAGCGCAGGTGTGTTGTACAATGGCTCTACCGATAGCTACAATAATTTTTACCTGGGCGTATCGGTGTATCACATCAACCGTCCGAGGGAATCTTTTGCGGGCGATGCGGGCGTATATGTATTGAACCCGCGCATTACCGCCAACCTCGGCGGATCGTTTCCCATTGGTGTGGATAAGAACCTTCACGTTACTGCCATGATCAGCACGCAGGCCAAAGCGCTGAACATTGTGTTCGGCGGAGCGCTTGCATTCAACGTAAATGGCGATGAAGTAAATCCAACCAACGTATACCTGGGAGCTTTTACGCGTTTTAGCCAGTTGAACGATGCCATCATTCCGCACGTAGGCCTGGAGTTCGGCGCATTTCGCCTGGCCGCATCTTACGATGTAAACCTGTCGAGCCTGAAAGTGGGTTCACAAAGACAGGGAGGTATTGAGCTGGCGCTGATTTATACTTTGTTCCCGCCAGATGGCCGGCCTAAGATCCCCTGCCCCAAGTACTAAATCAACAATCACTCTCCCATAAGCATGGGCACCAGCAACCAGCAAAACAGCGTAATCAATATTACTGCCACTACGTTCATTACAAAACCTACACGTATCATTTGCTTCAATTGAATATGCCCACTGGCAAATACAATGGCATTGGGCGGCGTTCCCATCGGCATCATGCTGGCGCAGCTTGCCGCCAGGGTCATGGGCAAACCCAACAACAGCGGATTGATGTTCATGGCATCTGAAATGCCACCGATGACCGGCGCAAACACAATCACCTGCGCGATATTGCTCATTACTTCGCTGATGAAAAGCGATACCAATACGATCATGAATATCAGCAACAGGCCACCGGTGCCCGACATGCCGGCTATCCATTGACCGAGCGATTGTATCAATCCCGCCTTCTCCAGTGAAAAAGCAAGCGCAATGCCTCCGCCGAACAACAGCAATATTCCCCAGGCCATCCTTGAAGTGTCAGGCCATTCCAGTATGTATTTGCTTTGGCCCGCATTACTGTGCCCGGATGGGCACATGAATAATGCCAGCGCACCTGCTATTGCGATCATGGTATCGTCTATCCTGTTCCATCCAATATTGTTAAACCATGTTATCTTACCCAATGGCTCTCTGATGATCCACAACAATGCGGTGGCGCAGAAAATAACAAGCACTCTTTTTTCAGCTGCGCTTAAAGGTCCCAGTTGCTTCAGCTCCTGCCTGATCACTTGCCGCGTGGCTTCGCTGGATAAAATGCGGTTCGGGTACAGCCATTTTACCATCACCAGGTACAACGCGACCAATAGCAAAATGGCCAGGGGCATGCATATCATCATCCAATCGATGAAAGCAATGGTGTGATTATATTTCTCGCGGATAAAAGCGGCAAACGCCACGTTCGGCGGCGTTCCGATGATCGTTGCTATACCTCCGAAATTAGATGCATATGCAATGGCGAGCATGATGGCCAATGCAAAATGCCGCACATTTCCCTGCCCCTTGTGGTTTTCCTGCACAACGAAGATCACCGAGGCCGCAATGGGATACATCATCATGGTGGTGGCGGTATTGCTTAGCCACATGCTGATAAGTCCTGTTGCAAGGATAAATCCCAGCACGATGCGGTCGCCGCTGGTGCCGGTTATGTTCACGATCGACAATGCAATGCGCTTGTGCAGGTTCCATTTTTCTATTGCAAGGCCGATCATGAATCCACCCATGAACAAAAAGATCACGGGGTCGGCATATTTGGAAGTGGTCTCGCGCAGGCTGGCCACATTCATCAATGGAAATAATAACATCGGCACCAATGCCACTGCGGGCATGGGCAGCGCTTCGCCGATCCACCAGGTGATCATCAATGCGGCTATGGCCAGCACTTTTGCGGCAAGGGCGTCAACACCAAATGGATTTACTATCAGAAAAAAAACAAAGAGCGCAATGCCGGCCAGGAGGCCAATGCGTTCGCGAAGAAATTGCATGCTGTTTGTCAAAAGGCCGATTTATGGGTAATAGTTATCTGTAATAATATTACTTTCCGTTCACTTCTTACTTCCTTTTCCCGCTCACATATGGATTATCCTTTACAATGAAGCGATACGGCAGCAAGGCGTCGGGGCCCGCATAATCAACGCCTATCCTTGTGGTGGCCCCGATCGCTGATTTTTTTACCATATACTGGTCTTCTGCAATCACCATATTGCTCTCCAGCAGGTCCATGCCTGTATGGATGGTATAAATGCCCAGGGCTTTCGATACATTGCCCGGCCCGCGGGTAAGGGTGTTGTCGGGCACCTGCTTGCGGGTACGGTCCAGCATAACGTCTACACCGTGCAGCGGCTCCAGTGCACGCACCAGCACTGCGTGTGGGACATCTACCTTATTGGTCACTACATTAAACAGGTGGTGGATGCCGTAGCAGAGGTACACATAAGCGGTGCCCGGCCGGCCGAACATCACTTCCGTTCTTGCAGTGCGCCGCCCGCCATATGCATGGGAAGCCCTGTCTACAGCCCCGTTGTATGCTTCGGTTTCCACAATGCGGCCCGCTGTAAACTGTCCATCGAACCATGTTATTAGTATTTTTCCCAATAACTGCCGGGCGATCTTAACCACGTCGGAACGGTCGTAAAAAGAGCGGTCTAATACCGTATACCCTTTCTCCAGCAAAATATTTCCTAAGTTTGACATTATTGCATTTGTTTGCAGCCGGACAAAAAAACTGAAAATCCTGTAAATACCTTAACGTTTGCTCAAGGAAATCGTCATTGCCATTCAATCCTACTTCCGGGCGCATCAATTCATAAGCAAACACCGCTTATGGAAGTGGATCATTATTCCCGGCCTGCTGTACAGCATCCTGTTTATCGTGGGGATGTATTTTTTCTGGCAATCGTCCAATGGCGTGGTGTCGTATATCAGTGAGCTGTTCGGGATAGACAAATGGCTCGACCGCCAGCAAAGCTCGGTGCTTAGCTTTTTGTTCATTCTCGGCGGCATCATCATACGGCTGGTGCTTGTGTTTTTTTACTTTTCGCTTTTCAAATACATATTCCTCATCATTGGTTCGCCCCTGTTTGCTTATTTAAGCGAGAAGACAGAGGCCATCATCGAGGGAAAGGATTTCCCGTTCAGCTTTGCACAACTGGCAAAAGATTCCATCAGGGGTATTAAGCTTGCATTGCGCAATGCGCTCTGGCAAGGCGTGTACACCATATCTATCCTGTTGCTTTCCCTGTTTCCAGTTATAGGCTGGATCACGCCGATGATCTCGCTTTTTTTGGAATGCTATTATTATGGTTTTTCCATGCTCGATTACAGTTGCGAGCGCCACAAACTATCCCCCTCCGAAAGCATCGACTTCATAGCCAAGCATAGGGGATTGGCCATTGGCAACGGGCTGGTATTTTACCTCATGCATGGGTTCCCGATAGTGGGTTGGATACTGGCGCCCGCTTATGCGGTGGTGGCAGCCACCATTAGTTTATACCATTCTCCCGAGGCAGGCATCACCATTACAAAACCAGCCCCCGCACCGTGACCATGGCATCTACCGTTTACCTTATTCCCACTGCGCTGGACGATGAGAACCTGCAGGTAATTCCTGCTTACATACTGGATGCGGTGAAGGATTGCCAGGCATTTTTTACCGAAAATGAACGCACCGCCCGCCGTTTCCTGAAAAAAATATGGAAAGAAATGGTGATCGATGACTATGCCTGGTTCACTATTCACAAGGCAGAGCAGGAAGTGACCGATGCGTTCAGGCAGTTACTGCGTGAAGAAAAAAATATCGGAATCATCAGCGAGGCGGGATGTCCCGGCATTGCCGATCCCGGCCAGTTGCTGGTGGCAGCGGCGCATGAAGCCGGGGCTACTGTGAGGCCGCTGGTAGGACCAAGTTCTATTTTACTCGCGTTGATGGCGAGCGGCTTAAACGGGCAGCAGTTTCAATTTGTGGGTTACCTGCCAATTGATATGGCGGAAAGAGTAAAGGCATTAAAGGAATTGGAACTGGATTCTAAAAGAAAGAACTGTACGCAGGTATTTATTGAAACGCCGTATCGCAACAATCCATTGCTGGAGACTATTATCAAGACCTGTCAGCCTAACACACGGTTATGCATAGCTGCCAACTTAACCGGCGCTTCGGAAACTGTGCGTACGATGCGGATTATGGACTGGAGAAAAAAAATGCCGGACCTGCATAAGCAGCCGGCAATATTTTGTTTGTTATCAGGATAAAAATTGCAAGGATTACTGTTTGTAGAATTATACAGATAAGAGATTGCCGGACAAACAATACGATTTTTAGAATTACGTGAATTATACGGCTTCCATCGCATTATTCCATGTAGTTGGATTTATCCAATTACGATCTGTGCAATCCATAAATCCATTTAAATATCTGCTCTTTTATACTTACAACCCGTACTTATCGATCATATAAATCAAGGCGGCCATATTCAATGCACCCAATTCCAACTCCCGCTTATTAACCGCCTCAAACACATCGCTCCGCGCATGATGCACATCGAAATAACGCTGTGAGTCTGGCACAAACCCCGCCACGGGCGTTCCTAAACTGCGGTTCAACGGCCCGATATCAGCGCCTCCTCCACCGGTATTGAACTCATACACCCCATACGGCACAAACAAGGGTAACCACTGGCGCACCTTCTGCATTCTTTCAGGCGACATGTTAAATCCAAAGCTCCTCGGCGTAAATCCCCCCGCATCGCTTTCCAAAGCAAAAATGTGTTTCTCGTTTTTTGCCTTTGCTTCTTCTGCATACTTGTTTCCGCCGCGCAGCCCGTTCTCTTCATTCGCGAACAACACGATCCTGATGGTGCGCTTTGGTTTATAGCCCACCGCTTTCAGCGCACGCAATACTTCAATGGAATGCACACAACCCGCCCCATCATCATGAGCGCCTTCGGCCGGGTCCCATGAATCCAGGTGACCGCCAATGGTAATGATCTCGTCAGGGAACTCCGTGCCCCTCCACTCACCTATTACATTATGCGCAATGGTATCGGGCAGCATTTTGGCATTATTCTTCATTACCACCATTACATCTGGACGGCTATTGATGGCGGTGGCCAATTTATCTGCGTCCTGCACACCTACGGCAAACGCCGGTATCTTAGGAAATGAATCATTGTAGTTGGTTCCGCCGGTATGCGGGTGATTGTCTGCCGCATGTGTCATTGAACGCACTATCACGCCAACGGCTCCATAGCGGGCAGCCCGTGTCGGTCCCTGGCTGCGATAACGGTTGGCATCGCCATACGCCTGAAACGTCCTGATAAAACGAGGATTGAATGCATAATTATAAAAAACGATCTTTCCTTTTATTTCTTCTTTTCTCTTTTCCAACTCATCCATTGTATTGATGAGTATAACCGGTGCCCGAAGCCCCCTGGGACCTGTGCCAACGGTGTTACCAAGCGCCAGCACATCCAATGGAACAGGCTTGCCTTTGCCCGCATAAAAATATGCCTCCTCCTTTCCGCCCCTTACCCAGTGCGGCACCTTGCATTGCTGCAGGTACACCGAATCCGCACCTGCCGCTTTCAATGCCTGCAGTCCCCAGGCTTCTGCTTTATATGTGCCGGGCGAGCCGGTAAGCCTCGGGCCTACTTTCTTGGTAAGCACGCGCAGGTTTTCATACGCCGTGCCGTTTACCAATACTTCATCGGCTATACGCCGGATCATGATGGAGTCTTCGTTCTGTGCTGTTACACAAAGTCCGCTGAATAACAATACGATGGCCAGGCAGGTTCTGATCATTGTTAAAATTTTGCGATAAAGTTAACCAAGCTTTTTGATGAATGGATGATGACGGTTAAACCCTCAATAAAAATTGCTTTACCTTCGAACTAACAATCATTCGTTTAATTCAGTTTATGAGAATTGGAATTGTATGTTATCCAACCTTCGGGGGCAGTGGGGTGCTGGCCACGGAGCTGGGCAAGGCATTGGCAGATAAAGGTCACCAGGTTCACTTCATTACTTACCAGCAACCCGTACGGTTAAACGAATTCAATGCAAATATTTTTTACCACGAAGTACGCGTTCCCACCTATCCTTTATTTGACTATCCTCCCTACGAAACAGCGCTCGCCAGCACCATGGTAGACGTTATTACCAACAACCAATTGGAGCTATTACACGTGCATTACGCCATTCCACACGCATCTGCCGCCTACATGGCCAAGAAGATAGTGGAAAAACAAGGCCGCAACATTCCCGTGATCACTACCCTGCATGGCACTGACATTACACTGGTAGGGCGCGATAAAACCTTTGCACCGGTAGTTACATTTTCCATCAACCAGAGCGATGCCATTACCGCGGTTTCTCAAAACCTGCGCAGCGAAACCTACAAGAATTTCCCGATCGAAAAAGAGATCGAGGTCATACACAACTTTGTGGATGTACAACGCTTTCGCAAAAAGCCTATCGATGCTTTCCGGAAAGTAATTGCGCCCAACAGAGAAAAGATATTGATCCATGCATCCAACTTCAGGAAACTGAAAAGAGTGGAAGACGTGGTGCACATTTTTGCACAGGTAAATAAAAAGATTCCCAGCAAGCTGCTGTTCGTGGGAGATGGTCCCGAACGCCCGCTGGCGGAAGGACTTTGCCGCGACCTCGGCATTTGCGACGATACGCGCTTTGTGGGAAAACAAGAACAAATAGAAGAGATCCTCGCCATATCAGACCTGTTCCTCCTTACCTCCGATTACGAAAGCTTTGGGTTGGCTGCCCTGGAAGCAATGGCCGCCGGTGTACCGGTTATCTCAACCAATGCGGGCGGATTGCCGGAAATAAACATCAACGGAAAAACAGGCTATCTCAGCTCCGTAGGAAATATAAAAGAAATGGCCGCCAACGCCATCGGCTTGTTAGAGGATGAAGCATTGCACGACCGGTTCAGGCAAAATGCCAAGGCCAATGCCGAATTATTCGACATACGCAACATCATTCCCCAGTATGAAAAATTGTACAACAGGTTTTTGCCAAAGGCGGAGAGGGCAGTATTGCAACCTATAGCCGACTAGCCCATTTACCTCAACCACTGGCGCGGGTTCAGGTTCGTCATCTTGTCGTTCATGATAATGAACTCCAGTTCACCCATACCGTCGGTTTTCTCACTCATCCGGCCGAGGGTTTGGCCCACTTTCACTTCCTGTCCTTTTGATACACTGGCCGAAGACAGGCCGCTATAAGAGGTAAAGTATTTACCGTGGCGAACGATCACGCATACCACGTCGCCCACGCTGAACACCGATGAAACTTCTCCGTCGAAAACAGATTTCACCGGCACGCCCACCTTCGTCTCGATGGTGATGCCCTGGTTATTATAGGTAATGCCCGAGCCATCCAATACTTTTTGCAGGCCGAACTCCATGGAAACATTGCCCGATTCAACAGGCCATGGCAGCTTATTCTTGTTCTTTTCAAAATTGTCCGATACCAGCTTTTCCGTAGGGTTGTCGTCGAATACGCTTATGCTCTTCGGCTTAGCAGCGGGTTTGTTCACGTTGGCATCTGTATTGGAAGTATTGGGAGAAGACGCATTGGTCTTTGGAGTAGCGGCAGCCAGCGCAGCTTGTCTTTTCTTTTCCGCATCTATCTCGCGGCGGATGGCGGCGGTAATGGCGTCTTTGATCTTCCTGTCTTGCTTTTGTTTGTTGGCCAGGTCCTTGCTCAATTCTTTTTCGCGGGACCGCAATTTGGAAACTACTGCGTCCTTTTCTTTCTTTTCGCTGAACAGCTCCGAGCGTTGCTTGCTTTCTTCTTTCAGCACCATGCTTTTTTGTTCACGGTTTACTTTAAGTCCTGCGAGGCGCTGGTTCAATTGTGCCTGGGCGATTGCTATATTGGCGGCTTGCTGCTGGCGGTAAGCCCTATACGATTTCAGGTAAGCAACGCGCTTAAGCGCGTCGTTGTAATTGGTGGCTGAAAAAATAAAGTTGAGGAAGTCGTAATTGCTGCGGTTCTTATAAGCGTACACCACGGTTTTTTCATACTGCAGCTTCAGCGTGTCCAGCTCGCGGCGCAGGCGGAGAATGTCTCTCCACGATTGGTTCATTTCAGACTGGATCACGTTGATCTGGTCGTTGATGTTGCGGATGGCTTGTTCGCGGAGGCGCAATTTGCGTTGCAACAGTGCAAGCTGTCCCAGGGTTTCTTTCTTGTTCTTTTTGGTTTCATCCAATGATCTGCGCACACGGTCAATCTCCTGCTGGATCTCTGAGCGTTCGCGCTCCAGGTCGGTGCGGCTTTTACCACTCTGCGCGACCGCGGTCATTGAAATGGTGGCCAATAAAACAGCAGTGAGAAAGAATTTCATGATTAAAGAATTTTAAGTAGCAAAAATCTCAATACGGCTGATATTGTAAATGTATTTAAGCACAGACCTCATATCAATTCAAGGATTGCACGGATTATGGTCGGGTGCGGCGATCCTATGTTACAATTTACGTAGAATCTTTATTGCTCTCTTCAATTGTAAGTCCTATCTGCGTCTTCCATCAATCAGCCTAAAAATCTGTGCTTGCCTCAATCCTATAACGCTTAATCCCTGCGATAATTTTTCGGCACCGAAAATGGATAATTTAAGTTTTCGTTAAAGTTAAATTGTTTAAACTCCAGCGAGATATCCAGTTTGGATTGTTCGGCCACCGATATCTTTCGTTTGGTGGCAAACTTGATATTGTCCTTGGTCTCGTAGTCGCCATAGCTTAGCACCGCCGTGCGCGACCTGCCCATTTCCGCATCATCCAGCTTGCTGCTATTGATAAGATAATCGTTAGCCCCTACTGTTATGTAGTGCTTGAACTGCTTGCCCATGCTCATTAGCGAAAGATATTCCTCATCTCTCTTAAACGACACGATATTACTGTCGAGGTAAAGGGGATTGCCGATGATAAGGTCCTGCAATGCATAAAAATCAAAAGGCAGCTGGGTTACTTCCTGCAGGTAATTTACGGAACGGAGCTGGGCTATTTTATCCAGTTTGTTCAGCACCTTTACGCTGTCTGGCGTAATAACAACACGGAAGGCCTCTATGCCCAGGGCGGCATTGATGGACACCCAAATCACGCTGTCTTTGCGCATGCGCAAAAAGGCATTGAAATCATAGCTCTTGCCATCGCCTCCGCGATAATCCACTTTTATCTTGGCCGAAAACGTGTTGAAGTCGATGCGGTTGCGAACTACGCCCGAATATGCATCGCGGATAAAGCCCAGCGAGTCGAACCTGGCATTCTCCACCCGGACGAGCTGAACGGTATCTTTTTTGGAAATGGCCGTTTGTATTTTCTTGGTCGAACGGCAGGCAACTGCGAAAAAAGAGAATAATATGGCTATCGAAAGTAATCTGGTCATATTCATTAGTTGCCGGTTACACGCGGCCGGTTGTATGAGCTTTTCTTAAAATTGCCCCATGTGACTGAACTAATCCTTAGCATTACGCGCTATACGCCGCAAAGGTAACGACCATGGACCTTATTTTTTCATCAACAATACGGTTGCATACGCCGCCAGTCCTTCTTCCCTGCCCACAAATCCCATTTTTTCGGCCGTGGTCGCTTTAATGGAAACGGCACCGGCATCGATACCGAGAATGGATGCAATGATGCCGGCCATTTCACCTGAATGCTTTTTGATCTTGGGCGCTTCGAGGCAAACAGTGGAATCGATATTCACCACCGTGTATCCTTTAGCGTCGATCAGGGATTGGGTTTTTTGTAGCAATATCTTACTGTCGATGTCCTTGTAGCTGGCATCCGTGTCCGGAAAGTGTTGACCGATATCGCCCAGTGCCAGTGCACCGAGCATCGCATCACAAATAGCGTGTAACAGCACATCTGCATCGCTGTGGCCCAGTGCGCCTTTGTGATGCGGAATGGTTACACCGCCGATGCACAGGGGCCTTCCTGCCACCAGTTGATGAAAATCCAATCCAAACCCAATGCGGAACGACATGTTATTGAAATTAAAAGAAGCGTCCTTACGGACGCTTCAAATATGATGTGTTATGCGATCAAGCTATTAATTGGAGCTGCCACTGTTGGATGCGGGTGCATCTTTTGTATCCAGGTCGAACACCAGTCCAAAGCGCAGTGTATTCGACAGCGGGTTGCGGTTTGTTCCGTTGCCTGAAGGCACCAGGTAAGAGAAGTTGAAGCCAAATACATTGTACTTCACGCCAACGCCTACTGTAAAATATTTGCGGTTGCCTTTTGTTTTGTCTTCCCAGAAATAACCCGCCCGGAATGCGAACTGGTTATTGTACCAGTATTCAGCGCCTAAAGACAATTGGAATTCCCTGAGCTCTTCACCGAATCCGCCGGGCGCATCACCAAATGAGCTGAACCAGCTTCCGATAACGCTCTTGCTTCTGTATTCAGCAGCCTTGATGGAATCTTCGCGAATGGCCACCGGATCGTTGGGGTCGCCGCGGAATTGCGGAGGTGTCGGCACCAACAGCTTGTGAATGTCCATTCCGAAAGTGAGCTTGTTGTTTTCGTCGAATACTGTTGTATAAGCAGCTCCCAGTCCCAGGTTGGCCGGGATGAAATCTTTTTGCTGAGCATCGTTGGTATAACCAATCTTGGATCCAAGGTTAGTGAGGGTAGCGCCAAGGTTCCAGCCACCGTTTGTTTCACTTGTTCCATTGTAGAAGATGGAAAGGTCGCCGGCAACTGCATTACCTGCTTTGTAGTTTGTCCCGCTTTGGGAAACACCACCTGCCAGGTTGGAATGAATGAAGCGCAATGCAACACCCAAACCGATTTTAGAACCGAGCTTACGGGCATATCCTACGTCAATACCGAATTCGCGCGGTCTTCCTTCCTGCAGGTTGGAGCCGTTTTCGTCTGTGAACTGGATATTACCGAGGCTGAAGTAGCGCAAGGACGCCGAGATGGCCTGCTGATCGTCCAGCTTGTAATAGCCGGCCAGCGACAGCAGGTACACGTCGTTCAATCCCAGGTCTTTCAACCACGGAGTGTAGGTAAGACCTATTCCGATATTATTTGTTGCGAATGGAGTTTTTGCCAGGTTCCAGAATGCCGAGTTGGCGTCGGGTGAAGTAGCCACTCCCACATCGCCCATAGCGCCTGCCCTGGAGTCGGGGGATATGCGCAGGAAGGGCACTGCCGTGGTAACCACGTTAATCGTATCAGCGCTCTGGGCTTGCACGGTCATTGCACCGGTGACAAGCAGCAATGCAGCAGTCAGTTTCTTCGTCATACTTTTCATGTGAATCTTGTTTTAAAGGGCGCCGCTCAACTGTTGTAGGGAAAGACAATCCCTGTTTAGCTGGGTTGTAGCCCGATGGAGTTGGTTTAGTTTCTATAAACGTTAAAAAAAGGTAAAATTGTAGCGGCTATAAAAGATTTTTATGAGTGGCTAAAATAATGATTTTAAATATACAAACTACAAATTGAACGATTGGCCCTTAAAATTTCTTGTGTTACCCGCTGAAAAATACCGTAAAACTTTATTTGTCGTGCTTGGTAAACCACCTGAATATGAGGGCTTTTTTTAATCGATCGCTGCTCCAAAAATGATATATATGAAATAATTATGTTTCCGGATGTACCCTGCCAAAAAAATCCCGGATTGGTACTTGAGCGCCCTAAAAATCCTATATTCGCAATCCGGGTGTCAAATGTGTATAAAACAAGGCTTTATCGGTACAATATTTTGAAATTACTCCCGTTTAAGCTAAGAATAACCAGCTAAAAGTTGTTGATCATGAATTTGAAAACTCTTCTATTATTATTCTGCTGTGCAGCCCTGGTGGCTTCCTGTAAGAGCGGGCTTTTCGGCAGCAAGAAAAAAGAATCTTCCGACGTAACCGGTTGGAACTATAACGATAAGAACCAGGGTGGTTACCAGGTTGCCCGTGAAAAAGAGCAGCGCACAGGCCCCGGCCTCGTGTTTGTGCAGGGTGGTACCTTTACCATGGGTGCTGCTGAGGAAGACGTAATGGGCGACTGGAACAACATTCCCCGCCGTGTTACCGTAAACTCCTTCTATATCGATAAATCAGAGGTTGCCAACGTACACTACCGCGAGTACCTGTACTGGATCAACTCTGTGTTCGACGGCGATGAGTATGAAGCAGTGCGTAACGGAGCCTTGCCCGATACACTGGTATGGCGCAGCGAGCTGGCTTACAACGAACCGCTGGTAGAATATTATTTCCGCCACCCCTCCTATAATTATTATCCTGTGGTAGGTGTTACCTGGAAACAGGCTAATGATTTCTGTATCTGGCGTACCGACAGGGTAAACGAGCTGGAGCTGGTAAAAAGAGGGCTGGTTAATAAAAACACTTTGAAAAACATCCAGGGCCTCGGCCAGGAGAATTTCAATACCAAATCTTATTTGCTTGGCGAATTCCAGACAACACCTGGCCCTGCTGCAAAATCTAAAAAGAACCCGCTGAAGAACCCCAATGGTACACCCCGTACACAGGTGACCTTTGAAGATGGTATCCTGCTGCCGGGTTACCGCCTGCCCACAGAAGCAGAGTGGGAATATGCAGCCCTGGGTTACATTAACCAAAACCCGCAGCCCAGCCGCAAAGAAGGCAAGCGTGGTGAGGAGTTGATCGCCAACAAGCAGGTATACAGCTGGAGCCAGAATGTAAACGGTATGCGCGATAGCCGCCGTGGCAGCTGGCAAGGTAGCTTCCTCGCCAACTTCAAACGCGGTAGCGGCGACAACATGGGTGTTGCAGGTGGTTTGAACGACCGCGCTGTATACACCGCTCCTATCAATTCGTTTTATCCTAACGGTTTCGGTTTATATAACATGTCCGGTAACGTGAGTGAGTGGGTTGGCGATGTATATCGTCCCCTTTCACCGGTTGACAAGGACGACGTAGCTCCCTATCGTGGTAACTACTTCGCCACTATGGATATGAGCACTGGTAAGCCCGAGCGCGACAGCCTTGGACGTATCAAATACCGTAACGTAACCGACGACGAAAGCAGGAACCGCCGTAACTACCAGAAAGGTAATGTGATCAACTACCTCGACGGCGACTCGCTCATCACCGGTGTAAACTATGGTACTACCGATGTTCAGAAAAACATACAAACCCAGTCTCATGGTTATGGTATCACTACCATGATCAGCGATAAATCACGCGTGATCAAAGGTGGTAGCTGGAACGACCGCGCTTATTGGCTCGGCCCCGGCACACGCCGCTTCCTGGAAGAAGACCAGGCTAGCTCTACCATCGGCTTCCGTTGCGCAATGGACCGCGTAGGTAGCCCCGAAGGTAATGGCCGCAAAACAGGTATCGACTACCCAAAGCGCCGCCAGAACACCCGTAAACGCTAATTGCTTACTATCATACAACTTAAAAAAAGCCGCTTCCTAACCGGGCGGCTTTTTTTTTATTAGTCATTGATTCATTAGGACATTGGGTCATCATATAAATTTGCTACCGGCTTAATGACTTTGACTTATTGACCCAATGACCGGACCTAATGACCAAATGAACATCGACCAACTATACGAGATTTATTTGCAACATCCATTCGTGCAAACCGATACCCGCAAGCTGCAGCAGGGCGATCTGTTCTTTGCATTGAAAGGACCCAACTTCAATGCCAACCTGTTTGCAAACATCGCTATCGCGGCCGGCGCCGCTTATGCCATCGTAGATGAACCGCCCCCCGTACCGCATCCCAACATCATTGTCGTAGACGATGTATTGCAAACCCTGCAGGCACTGGCCAAACATCACCGGCAACAATTCGATATTCCTTTCATTGCTATTACGGGCAGCAACGGAAAAACCACCACCAAGGAACTGGTGCATACCGTGCTTGCTACTACTTATACCACATACACCACGCAGGGCAACCTGAATAATCACATAGGCATTCCCGTTACCATCCTGAAAGTGAAAAAAGACGCGCAGCTGGCCGTGATTGAAATGGGCGCCAATCACCGCGGTGAAATTGCATCGTACTGCGAGTATACCTTACCCACGCACGGCATCATTACCAATTGCGGCAAGGCCCACCTGGAAGGGTTCGGTGGCATAGAAGGCGTACGCAAGGGAAAGGGAGAACTGTACGACCACCTGCGCACGCATGAGGGCACGGCATTCGTAATGTGGGATTATGAATACCTGCGCAACATGAGCAAGGGCATTCCGAGCATCATAAAATATGGCACCACCGATGCGGACATAACAGGACAAGCAGTTAAAAGCGAGCCGTTCCTTGAAGTAGGCATTACCGGCGGCACGTCCATTGCTTCCATCAAAACACAATTGGTGGGCGCATACAACCTGCCCAACGTGCTGGTGGCAGTAGCAGTGGGCAAGTATTTTAAAGTGCCCGATGAAGCTATAAAAGGCTCGATAGAAGCCTATACTCCTTCCAACAGCAGGTCGCAATTGATAGAGCGCGATGGCAATAAGATAATACTGGACGCGTATAACGCTAACCCCAGCAGCATGAAGCTGGCCATTGAGAATTTTGCAAAGCTTCCGGCGGGCGACAAGGTGCTGATGCTCGGCGGCATGGCGGAACTGGGCGAAGAAAGCCTGCAGGAACACGCCCTGATCGTTGACCTGATAAAGCAACACCCCTGGAAAGACGTTGTGTTGGTGGGCGGCGATTTCTTAAAGATTGAGCATCCTTTCCGCCAGTTTAAAAATTCGGGCGAAGCCGCTGACTGGTACCGCAGCAGGAACCTGCAGGGAAACTATATTCTCATCAAGGGATCGCGGAGCATGCAAATGGAAAAAGTGCTTGGATAATTATATTCCAAGATCGACCAGCCTGTTGCGCATTGCAAAGATCACGAGGCCGGCCGTGTTGCGAGCCCCCGTTTTAAGCAGCAGGTTATTGCGGTGACCTTCGACGGTTCTTTCGCTTAGGAATAAACGGGAGGCTATTTCGGGCGTAGTGAGTTCCTTGCAAATCAGCTCCAGCACTTCTTTCTCCCGACGCGTGAGGGTTTCCTGCACGTCTACGTAAAACCTCGAGCTCCTTTTCTCCAGGCGCTGCATGGCCTTCATCACTTCTTCGGTAAAATAAAAACCATTGTTATGCACGGCCGTAATGGCGCGGGCCACTTCATCTACCGTGCTGCTTTTGGACAAATAGCTGTTGATGCCTTTTTCTATCATGTGCACAATGTGCCTGGGCTCGAAATGCACGGAAAGGATAATGATCTTCATGCCAGGGAAGATGCTTTGAATTTTGGCGGTGGTTTCTACCCCGTTCATCTCGGGCATGCTAAGGTCTAATAAAATCACGTCGGGCGTTTCTGCAGCGGATTGCAGGGCAGATATCAGTTCCCGGCCGTTCTGGGCCTCCATCACCACTTTAATTTCCTGCAACTGGTTGATATTGGTTACCAGGCATTGCCTGAATAAAAGCTGGTCATCGGCCACTGCTACACGAATGATCGGATTGCTCATGACAAATGTTTTATTGGTATGAGAATATGTACGGCCACACCCTTGCCCGGCGCCGTTTGAAAATCGTACCGGGCCTTGAGCATGTTAATGCGGCTTTCGATGTTCCTAAGCCCATGGCCCTTTCTTTTTTTATTACTGCCCATATCGAATCCGCAACCGTTGTCCTCGTAGCGTATCCTGATGGCATCGGCAGACGGACTAACATCAATGAATATGCGTGTTGCGGACCCGTATTTGATGGTATTGCCGGTAAGTTCCTGCAAAATGCGGTAGATATTCAGGCTCATGTCTTCGGGTAATGATGGCAGTTGGCTCGCGCAATCCAGTTCCACTTCCAGCAACCCGGTTCCCGATACGCGGTCGCAAAGGTTCTGGATGGCCGCCTGCAAGCCAAACATCTCGAAGCCATAGGGTATCATGTCATAGGTAATGTTCCTTATGTTCATAAGACCGCTGGTGGAGAGCTGTTTGGCATCTTCCAGTATTTTCTCATGAGTGCCGTTGTTGGCAGTGTTCAACTGCTGCAGCTTCCAGGTAAGTGTGGAAAATATATTGCCGATGTCATCGTGCAGGTCCTTGGCAATGCGCTTGCGTTCCTGCTCCAGCATTTCGATATTGCTGTGCAGCAGTTCTTCCTTGTACTTCAGTTCTATTTCGTGCAACTCGGCCTGCTTGCGCAGCAGCCTTTTCTGGTATACCATGAAAAAGGTAACGATGCCCACGGAAAGCACGATCATTACCAGCGTGCCCACGAATATCAAAAAGAATATATCTACGTCCTTCGATGCTTCCATAATCCGATAGCGATAAATAAGTATAAAAGAATGGCAAAGAATGCATGCAGCGTCCAGATGTCGAGCCGTAGTTGCCTGTACTGCGGCCCGCGTATGTAATTGCTCAGCGTGAACAGTACCAATGATCCTGAAAAGTAAATGAGCAATCCTGTATTGATCCAGAAATACGGCGATTGCCCCGGCGCCTTCAGCCTCGACTCCGAAAGCATTTTATAAAAGAACAGCACCGCGCAACAGATGATGATGGCGGCCTCGATGCTGCGCGCATAAGTGTTGTTGCGGGTAAGCGGTTGCAAGAAGATGGAATTGGCAATGGAAAACACCATGAAGCCGAGAAAAACATACAGGAATATCCGGCGCGGCACGGTGTCGCTAAGCAAATAGCTATAGAATAACAAGATAAGCCCGCACTCCTCGATGGTATAAATGTGCAGGAGAAACAGGTTGTTTATCCTGTAGTGCCATAAAAGCGTACCCGCCAGATCCACCAGTCCCGCAATAAGTACGTGAATGGTAATGACCTTCAGTGCTACAGGAAATGTCCTGAACTTGACCAGCCCTATTATAATAGCGGGAAGGGTGGCATACGGTGCTACCTCGAACACCAGGTGCTTTAATTGCTCAAACATGTACCATGTTGTGGCCGGGAGTGGCTGATTAGTCATTCAACAGGGGGCTGCCGCTGGTATCGCAGGTATCCGGGCAGGGACGTGTAAAATCATACGTGCCGGAGTGTTCGGTGCCTTTGGCCATGTAACCTGTAATGTCGTTGCCATTATCATCGAGCCCCACCAGCACCAGGCATTCTTCCAGGTTGCCGTTTACTTCTTTATAGCCGAAATAAACGCGTATGGCTTTCATTTCGAAATGAATGTTCTTGATTTCGTTGATCACATCGTTCAATTCGGCAACATCTATGGCAAAGGCCTTAACGGTATGGCCTCGCTCCCGCCAGCGGCGGGTATATTCACAAGCTTCGGCTAAGGGGATGGAATAAACAGTTTCTGCTTGCATAAACTAAGGTTTGGTTAATGGTTTAAGATTAGCATGAAATTAAATAAACTATTTGTTTCAAGCGCATGTGTTTCAGCGCAAGGCAAATGCAGGTAAGTACGAGCGTGAGACATGGCTTCTTTAAAAACCGTTCATCAAAAAAAATTTGGGCCGGGTGGAGAACGCGGATGGAATAAATGAATGGCGATTATTTGCGGGCGTATTCCCATAACGCAGCCCTTGCAATTTGTCCCCATTCTTTTATATGCCTTTCCTTCCAGTTACCGGTTGAACCGGCACTGGGATTGAGCACAGAGCAGGTTTCTTTTTTATCGGACACGGACCAGGCCACCCAACTGATCTTTCTTGCGTCCATCCATGTTTTGAACTTTTCCCACTCCTGTTTATCTATCGGGCCGTCGCCGGTAGATTCCATCCCGGCACACTCCGACACAAAGATGGGCAGGCCTTTAGCAATGGCCTGGTCGGTGCGGTCTCTAAGCCATTGTTTGTGCGTTCCCGCATAAAAGTGCATAGTGTACATTAAATTATGATGTCCTGTTATAGGGTCCGCGGCCGGCAGATGAATATCCTGGTCCCAGCGTGGTGAACCTACCAGTATGATGTTATCCTTATCGTTGGCGCGGATGGAGGCGATCACTTCCTCGGAATACTTTTTCACTTCTGCCCAGGTTTCATAATCGGGCTCGTTGAATATTTCGTAGATGATATTTGGATGAGCCGCATATTTTTTAGACATCATCGAAAAAAACTCCTTCGCTTCTTTTGTGTGAATGTTGTGATCGTGCCAATCGATAATTACGTATACCCCTTGACGCAAGCAGGCTTCCACTACGGTTTGTATTAATTGTATGGAACGGGCCGGGCTTTTCAAATAACCATGGTCGTTTAGCTCTATGCCCATGGATGCCCGGACCACTGTGCATTTCCACTTGCTTACCAGCTCGTGCACGGCGCCTTTGTTGTAAAACCTCGGCCAGAGGTTGTGCCAGCCAAAGCTCATGCCGTGCAATACTACGGGTTCTCCCTTTTCGTTCACCAGTTGCGTTCCCTGCACTTTTAACTTACCGTGTTGTTTTACCGGCTGGGCTTGCAAGCAGGCAACAAAGCACATCACCAGGCAGAACATCAGTGTTTTCATGCTATTATATCTTTTATCCAGTCATACGCGCTACCCCCCAAAAATACGCTGCTCCCCGGTATCGGAGGCTTTAATCCCAGTCCTGGAACGGGCCATGCTATTTTACTGTAATTTGCATACAAACCTCCGCTTCCACTCGTACGTATTATATTGCTATTGACAGGGTAATCCATGCTCCCGGTTGAAAAAACCATACCCGTACGCATTAGAATGGTAATTTAATACAAGCCTATGCCCCCGCTCAGTTGTTTTATAGTAGATGATGAGCCCATTGCCCGGAATATTCTTACTGAATACATACAAGGCGATTCCAGGCTGGTGCTGGGAGGAAGCTATGCCCTGGCAAGCGATGCCCTGCGTGACCTGCATATAAAAAAACCGAGACTGATTTTCCTGGATATCAAAATGCCGCATATCAGCGGGTTTGAAATGCTGCGGTCAATGCCCAATCACCCTTATATTATTTTTACCACCGCCTTCCGCGAATATGCGGTGGAAGGCTTTGACCTGAACGCGGTAGATTACCTGCTGAAGCCATTTTCGTTTGAACGCTTTCTGCAGGCGGTGAACAAAGTGTATGTACTGTACACCGCAGAAACAGCCGAACCCGTGGTAAGCAACTTTACTGATGAAACGGGCAAATACATCTTCATTAAAAGCGATGGCAAGCTGGTACGCCTGAAAATAGAAGACATTTACTATATAGAAGCGCTGAAGGAATACGTGCGCATTTTTACCACCGAAGGCAATTTCGTGGTGTACCACACCATGCAGCACCTTGAAGAAAAACTGCCTGCCGAATGGTTCTTCCGCATTCACCGGAGCTACATCGTAAGCCTGCGGCATATTAAATCGATAGAAGGCAATTGTGTAACCGTGCATAAAACGCAATTGCCCATCAGCCGGTATATCAAAGAACAGTTCATGAAAAACATCGCAGGCAATAAACTATTATGAATTGCAGCTAGCTGCAACCTGTATAATGACAACCCGCTTTTTTATAGCATTCATTTTCCTGGTATTCGCCGCACGCCCACAAGCAAGCGCTGCCGATACGCTGTTCGTGCGTTCGTTGAAGGACATTACCAACGTCCCGGTAATTCGACAGGCCGCTTACTTGCTGGATGAGTCGAACAGCATGGACTGGCGGACCGCCATGCTGCAACCATTCGCCACCAGGCATAATCTCAATAAATACATTGATTCCGTGTGCGGGCATCGCAGGGTTACAGTATGGCTGCGGGTATCGGTTGTAAATGAGATGGAAGATTCGTTGCGGCTGATGTTGATGTTTTACAGGTATTCGTTTTTCAAGGAAGTGGTTGTGCTAAAACCGAACGATACGATCATTAAACGGCCCAATTATTTTTTTACTTCCGAAACAAAGCAGGAACGTAATAACTTCATTACGCCATTGGTGCCGGGCGACCGTGTTACGTACCTCATCCGCATTTTTAATCCATACGCCAACCTATATGCGCATTCTTTGTTATTAACCAATCGAAAGGCCTACTTGTCTGCCCGCGGCAGCATGTACCACCGGAGCTTTTCGGACTATATATTCAAGATCATGTTCCTGGCGGTGGTGGTGTTCATTACGCTGCACACGCTTGCCCAATATTTTATCAGAAGAAGGAAAGAATTTTTGTTCTATGCGTTTTACTCGGCCAGTGTTTTTCTTTTTTTCCTGTACCGGCTGGAACATTCCATTTATTATGATGTGCTGTTCTCGCACTTTCCTTACGTATATAAATTCAGTAATAACCTGCTTTCTTACATCGTGTATTATGCGTACTTCAGGTTTGCGCGGGAGTTCGTGAACTTCGAGGCGCTTGCACCCTGGTTTCACAAGGTTATTATATGGACGGAAAGAACATTGATAGTGGCATTTGCGGTAGACCTGGCCAGCAGCACCCTGCTGAACAATTACCAGGTCCGGGAAATCATCTTTACCATCCTTAGAATAGGGCTGTTGATCATTTCGTTTATCGGCATATACCTGCTGTTGTGGTCGGGCCGCAAGGTGTTGTATTTTTTCGGCATAGGTTCGCTGCTGCTGATCATCGGCTCGCTGCTGGCCATGATATTTACCTTTTACCCCAATGCAAACCCCTATCCTTTCGAGGCAATCCGTTATATGCAATACGGCATCGTGCTGGAACTGTTGTGTTTTACATCGGGCCTTAGCTATAAGAGCCACCTGATAGAAGTGGAAAAACAAAATACGCAACAGCAGCTCATCTATCAACTGGAAGAAAATCATCGCCTGCAGGAAGAGCTTAACATCAAATTGGAAGCAAGGGTCAATGAACAAACCACACAGATCCTGGAACAGCAGCGGCAACTGGAAAAGGAACGCGAACAACAGCTTACGCTCGAGTTCACAAAAAAGATCACTGAAATGGAATTGCAACTGCTGAAATCGCAACTCAACCCGCATTTTTATTTCAACACGCTCAATAACCTCTACGGCCTTTCCATGATAGCGCCCAAGAAAGCGCCGGATGCGATATTGAAGCTAAGCGACATCATGGAATATGTCATTTACGACTGCCGCAACGATAAAGTAGCCCTGAACAAAGAACTGCGTTTCATACGCAGCTACATCGAGCTGGAACGGTTGCGGTACGAGGACAATACCAATATTCAACTGAACATATCCGGCGAGCCGGGTAACAAATCCATTTCGCCGCTGCTATTGATCCAGTTTATCGAAAACGCATTCAAGCACGGCATGGAGCAACACAAGGCCGACAGCTATCTTCACATCGACATTCATTTATCCAACGGCACGCTGCATTATAAATCGGTAAACAGCATTAAAGAAACCCCTGAGCGCGAAGGGGGCCTGGGCCTTGTCAATGTGCGCAAGCGCCTTGAAATATTGTATCCAGGCAAACATAAGCTGAACATTCATACCGACAGTAAAGAGTTCATTGTATCCCTGGCCCTCGAATTGAATTAGCGGCACACTATTCGTTGAAAAATTCCGACCATTGGGAGAATTAGTTTTTTCCGGCGCATGTATCGTCAAAAATTTGACGTCTATGCGAAAACTATACCTACTACTATGCCTGCTGGCATTACCACTACTGCTTTTAAGCAAGGAGCCATTTGCTCCTCCTACCATACCCGCCAGCAATTTAATCATCAACCAGCTCGATGGAAACGGGTTCCGCGTTAATTGGACCAGTGGTAATGGCGCACGCCGACTAGTTGTAATGCGGCAGGGATCGCCTGTAACGGCATTGCCTGTTGACGGCGTGGACTATACGGCAAGCGCCACTTTTGGCAATGGCGACCAACTGGCTGCCGGGCAATACGTAGTGTCCGACGCCAACAATACGTTGGTGGATGTAAATGGGCTGCAGCCCGGCATTACCTATCACGTTGCCGTGTTTGAATACAATGGTACTGCCTCGGGTACTGAATACCTTACCTCGCTGTTCCTTGCGGGCAGCCAGTCTACCTTAGTGGCACCGACTACCCAGATCAGCAACGTTGTATTCAGCAATATAACGGGCAATTCCATGACGCTTACGTGGACCAATGGCAACGGGCAACGCAGATTGGTAGTTGCGCGGCAGGGAAGCGCGGTAAATGCCAACCCCGTTGACCTTACCACCTATAACAACAATCCCGGGTTCGGTAATGGAACCCAAGTAGGAACGGGCAATTATTCCGTATATGCAAACACAGGCAATTCGGTAACCGTTACCAATCTGCAACCCAATACCACTTATCATTTTGCATTGTATGAATACAATGGTATTAACGGCCCCGTGTACCTGGTGCCTGGTGCAACCGCCAATGCCACTACCGCGCCGCGCCCAACCGTGGCTGCGTCTAACATGATCATCAACAACGTGGAGGGTGGCACCATGCGCGTTAACTGGACTATGGGCAACGGCGCCCGGAGAATAGTAATAGGCAGGGCAGGCAGCGCAGTAACGTCGGTACCTGTTGATGGAGTGGATTATAATGCCAGTGGCACATTCGGCAGTGGCGATGTGATACAGCCCAATGAATTTGTTTTGTACGATGGCACTAGCACGCTGGTGGATGTCTCCAACCTGCAGCCGTCCACTACTTATCATTTCAGGGTGTTCGAATACGATGGCTCGGGCAGCAGCACTGCATACCTCGTATCATCTTTCTTAAGCGGAAGCCAGGCAACCCTGAGCCCTCCCAGCGTGCAGGTATCGAATCTAAATTTTACCAATGTAAGCGGCAGCAGCGTTACGCTTAATTGGACCAATGGTAATGGCACCAGGCGGCTGGTGTTGGGACGACAAGGCGGTGCTGTAAATGCCGATCCTGTTAACCTCACTTTCTATACGGGCAACAGCATTTTTGGAAATGGCAACCAGGTAGGAACAGGTAATTACATCCTGTTCAATGGCACGGGCAATTCGGTAACAATTACCAATTTGCAGATCAATACTGCTTATCATTTTGCGGTGTACGAGGCAAATGGGATCAGCACACCAGTGTATGCCATTCCCGGAGCAACCGCCAGCATCACCACACCGGCATCACCCACCGTGGCCGCCAGCGGTATTACCTTCAATAGCCTCGATGGAGGATCGTACCGCGTAAACTGGACCAATGGTAATGGACAAAGGAGAATTATAATAGCGAGGGCCGGGAGCGCGGTAAGTTCAGTTCCTGTGGATGGGGTGGATTACAATGCCAGCAGCACATTTGGAAGCGGCGACGTACTACAGCCAAATGAATATGTAGTGTTCGACGGTACCACTACATTTGTAGACCTCACCAATTTGCAACCCGCCACCACTTATCATTTCCGCATTTTTGAATACAATGGCACGGGCGTCAACACTTCTTATCTCACCGCTGCTTTTGCAAGCAGCAGCCAGGCAACGCTCAGCGCACCTACTACGCAGGCAAGTGCGGTAAACTTTACCAATATCAGTGGCAGTACGGCCCAGGTCAATTGGACCAATGGTAACGGAGCGGGCCGCATCGTATTGATACGGCAGGGAGGTGCAGTTAATGGCGATCCCGTTAACCTGGTTTTTTACAACGCGAACAGCATTTTTGGCAATGGAACACAGATAGGATCTGGAAATTATGTGGTCTTCAGGGCCGCATCCGGCAATAATGTAACGGTCACAAATCTCACACCCAATACTACTTATCATGTAGCGGTATATGATTACAACGGCAATGGCACGCCCGTGTACAGAACACCCGGCGCTGTAAACAGCTTTACTACCGCGCCGCAACCGACCACGCCGGCGAGCGCAATGAACTTTAGTTCTATCGATGGAAACTCTTTCCGCGTGAACTGGACCAGCGGGAACGGGCAGCGAAGGATCGTCATTGCCAGGGCAGGAAGCCCCGTTACAGCTACGCCTGTAAATGGTGTTGACTATACTCCCAGTGCAACATTCGGCAGCGGCGACCAACCTGCGCCGGGGCAATACGTGGTGTACGACGGCCTCAGCACTTTTGTAGACGTAACCAGCCTTTCGCCCAATACCACCTATCATTTCGCGGTGTTTGAGTACGATGGAACAGGAACAAATACAGCATACCTCACCAGCAGTTTCCTGGCGGGCAGTCAATCAACCGTCAGCACACCCACGATACAGGCCAGCAATGTTTTATTCTCATCGGTTGGAGCTACTTCGCTTACCGCAAGCTGGACGGTAGGCAATGGCACATCCAGACTGGTATTGGCAAGGCAGGGAAGCGCTGTGAATGCCGATCCTGTTGACCTGACGATATACAATGGCAGTTCTGTTTTTGGCTCAGGAGCGCAAATCGGCGCCGGCAATTATATATTGTACCGGTCCAACGGCACCAGCGTAAATGTTACAGGACTTACCAGTGGCACCACCTACCACTTCGCTGTATTTGAGCTGAACGGATCTAACGGCCCCGTATATATGCTCTCTCCTGCAAGGGCACAGATCACGACTCCCGGCGCGCCGCAAATACAAGCCGTAAATATTTCGGCGGGAAGCATCACGGCCAACACAATGCAGCTAAGCTGGACGAATGGCAGCGGCAACAGGCGTTTGGTATTGATGAAACAAGCAAGTGCCGTGGATGCCAACCCGGTTGATAATACAACATACACTGCCAACAGCTTCTTTGGATCCGGAACGCAAATAGGCAGCGGCAACTACGTGGTATTCGACGGTACGGCATCCAGTGCGTTGATCACGGGCTTATCGTCCAACACTACTTATCATTTCGCGGTATTTGAATACAATTCTTTTGGCGCTACCTCGCAATTCCTGCTCGCCAACCCTGCAAGGGGCAATGCCACCACGCAGCTCGGGCTTCCTGTAACCTTCCTTGAGTTTACCGCGGTGCAGGAAAATAAAACCATAAAGTTGCAATGGAGCACAGCGCAGGAACAAAACAGTTCGCATTTCGAAATCCTCAAAAGCACCGATGGCGGACGGTTCCAGCCATTGGGCAGCAAAAATGCCGCAGGCAACAGCACCACCAGGAAAGACTATGTGTTCGTCGATGCAAATCCCGTTGCCGGCGTGAACTACTATCAATTAAAACAGGTAGATATCGACGGCAAGTTCATGTACTCGAAGATCATCAACTTACCATTCGCATCGAAGGCAATCATACAACGATTCGTCAATCCTATCCGTACCGCTTTGCTTGTTCAGCTTGCCGATGGACGCAGTGGAAATTGGAAGCTCCTAAACATGCAGGGACAAGTGCTGGCGCAAGGCAGCATAAACAACGCCTTTATAAGGCACAATGTCACCGGTTTGCCGGATGGATTGTATGTGCTCGAAATAACAATGGAGGGAAAGACAGCGTACTTAAAGCTGGTAAAATCAATTCATTAATTGCTCACTATAAAAATCAACACTATGAGTTTACGATTAGGGGATACTGCTCCGAACTTCCGCGCGGTTACTACCGCAGGCGAAATAGACTTGTACGAATACCTGGGCGATGGATGGGGCATCCTGTTTTCGCACCCTGCGGACTTTACGCCTGTTTGCACCACCGAGCTGGGGAAAACCGCCTTGTTGCAGGAAGAATTTAAAAAGCGAAATGTAAAAGTGCTTGCGATAAGCGTGGACCCGATGGACAGGCACCTGTCGTGGATCGGCGATATCAACGAAACACAAAACTGCATGATAGACTTCCCGCTGATCGCGGATGCCGACAGGTCCGTTGCATCGCTGTACGGCATGATCCATCCCAACGCCTCGGAGACATTTACAGTGCGTTCATTGTTTGTAATAGGGCCCGATAAGAAGATCAAGCTCATGATCACCTACCCGGCTTCTACGGGCCGCAATTTTACCGAAGTACTGCGGGTGATCGATTCGCTGCAACTAACGGCATATCACAGCGTGGCCACGCCCGCCGATTGGAAGCACGGCGAAGAAGTGATCGTTGTCCCGGCAGTATCTACCGAGGATGCGATAAAGCGGTTTAAAAAAGGCGTGCGGGTAATTAAACCCTACTTGCGCTACACGCCGCAACCCGATCTGCAATAACCACCCTATCAGATTTTATAAAATAAAGTGTATGAATAAAAAGCTTATCATCGTCCTGCTATGTGTGCCTGTAATCGCAACAGCTCAACCAAAGGCCAGGGGGTTTTCATTTTATGCCGGCCCGCAGGCAAGCATAGCTGTTGGCAAGGATTTGTCAACAGCGCATAGCGCAGGCATTGGATTGCACACGCAGGCATTGTACGGCCTCAACGACAAAATAGCGGTAGGCGCACGCTTCAGTTATACATACCTCTTCGGCAAAACTACTAAGGTTCATTTTTATGAGCCGGGAGGCGGCAATTACGGATCGGAGCACCAGCACGATGGCATGAGCAGCATCGGAATAACCGGCAGCACGCGGTTCAGTCGCAATAGCTATTATGGCGGATTTGACATGGGCGCGTGCCTCGATTTTATAGATGGCGATTCCCAACTCGCGGCGGTGATCCTTGCAGAGTTGGGATATTCATTGAACAATGTTCATGCATTGTCGCTGTATTTCCTGCTGTGCGGTGATCCTAAAATGCAAATAGGCGCAAGGTATTCCATACGCCTTGGCCGCTAGATGAACAATAGCATTAAAATACTCAGTATGAAAAATAAAAGCCTCACCATACTCGGGCTGCTCATCACCGCTATTTGTTTAGTGCACAGTTGCAGCCCACAGGCAGTGCAATGAGTTTTCTCTTGTGTTTTTTAGATCACGGTTATGGTTTAGGGCCCCTTCGGGGCCCTTTTATTTAATACCTGAACACTTCCTTTACTTTCATCAGGAACTGGTCCTTCTTTCGGCGGCTTACTTCTATCTCCGCATTATCGCTCATAATCACCAGCCCGCCCTCTCCCCTCTGGTATTCCTTTACATGATTGAGGTTTACCAAAAAAGATTTATGAATGCGCAGGAAAGTAGTGTCCTTTAATATCTGGTCGTATTCCAGGAGCGGTTTGGATACTGTCACGGTTTTTCCGCCATCGAGATGAAAAACGGTATAGCTGCGCTCGGCCTCGCAATAAATGATCTCGTCCAGCTTCAATACAATAAATCCCTTAAGGGTGGGAAGACAAAGCCGCATTTCCGCTGGATTGCCCGCCTGGCCGAGGTTATGCAGGAGTGCCCTGGTACGCTCCTCTTTCTTGCCCACCTCCAGTCTTTTTTCTACACGCTGTACGGCGTCTATCAACCTGTCTTCGTCCACAGGCTTCAATAAATAATCCGCCGCGCTGTACTGCAGCGCCTGTAACATGTACTCGTTGTGCGCGGTGACAAAAATTACCTCGAAATCTTTCGAGGATAATTCAGTGAGCAACTCCAGCCCGCTTTTGCCGGGCATTTGTATGTCGAGGAAGATGACATCGGGGCTCAGCTCGGCAATCTGCTGTTTGGCGGCAGTTGCATTGGAACAGCTGGCGGCAACTGTTACATGCGGGCAATGCAACGCCAGCATTTTTTGCAAGGTGCGGATGCCATCCGGTTCATCATCCACAATAATTGCTTTCATAAAAAGTATTTATGCATTTACCAAATTGAACTGCAATACCACACGGGTGCCGGTATGTCCGTTATTCTCCATTTCATGCAGGTCGCGAATGATCAGCTTGCAGTCCATGTCGTACTTATCATTCATGATCTTGATCCGCTTTTGCAGGTTTTCCAAACCTACCGATACGTGTGGCGACTTGCTCTTCTCTTTGAGTTTTTGCGATTGCAAAATGCCAATGCCATTGTCTTCGACAGTGCAGGTGATCTTGTTTTCCTGCTGCGCAAACCCGATCAGGATACGCTTGTCCGACCCTGCCTGCATCAGTCCATGCCAGATGGCATTTTCAACCAGGGGCTGAATCATCATGGATGGTATCGGTGTTTCAGAAGCCTCGATGTTATCGCCGGTAACAATCTTATACGTAAAGGAATCATCGAAGCGCAATTGCTCCATTTCAAGATAAGCACGCAGGTACGCGATATTTTCATCGAGCGTAACAAAGATTTCCTTGGAATGATTGAGCGTCATGCGTATCATGAGCGCAAACTTGCTCAGGTACCGCGATGCTTTTTCATTGTCGCCATCCAGTATCATCCGCTTGATGCTGTTCAGCGCATTGAATACGAAATGCGGATTCATCTGCGCCTGCAATGCCGCCAGCCTGGCCTCTGCAAGCTGCTCGTTGATGGTGGCCAGCTCCTTACGCTTTGCATCGAGGGATTGCTCGGATTCCAGTTGCTTCAGCTTATTGCCGATAAGCGTTGCAATGGTGGTGAGTATTTTTATATCCCGCTCAGAAAAATAATTAGGCAGGTAGTGTTCCGAATCGAGGATGCCCATCAATTCATCATTATGGATAATGGGAACGCACACTTCGCTAAGGCGGAACTCATCATCAACACGGTAGCGGCTGTCCTTACGGGTATCGTGTATCAACACGGGCTGGCGTGTTTCCATCACATGCCCCACTACACCCTGCCCGGGCAATACATCGAACACCTGGCTGGAGATCAATTCAGGCGTGCCCTTGGGACCATACGCGGCCTTCTGCATCATCTTGGTCTTGTCTTCGTTCCATAGGTATATCATGCAATCCACGTAATTCAACCGGCCGATCAGATTATTGGTCACATCCCACAATACTTCGTCTATGGTTGTTTTGCCCGTAAGTGAAGAAGAAAAATAATTGCTGATCTGTTCCAGCTCGAACTGGTTCTTATAATCATCGGCCTTGAGCTTTTCTATGTGCGTCTTCACCATTTCCTTCTTGCGTGCCAGGCCCGTTCTCCATTTTATCAATAGATATACCAGCGCGATCATGACAAGCGCCATCAATGCCCGGAACCAATCTTGCTGCCACAGCGGCGGCAATACCACAACGGTCATTTCCTTTACCTGTTCGGCCCACCGGTTATTGGGCGAAAAAACTTTTACCTGTATGCGATGCGTGCCCGCCGATAAGCTGGAAATACTGAATGAAGGTTGGGTGCCCATGTTTATCCAGGGGCTGGCGCTGTCCTTTACAATACGGTAAGCATAGCGCTGGCCGGCGCCGTCGGCAAAATTGATGGTGCCGATGGTGACCCTTATTTCACTGTTCTTCCACGAGGTGGTAACACTGGCGTCTGGAAGGAAACAATTTTTCTGCCCCGCAATCACCACGCTTTCCACAAATACATGAGGTATCGATTTCCGCCTGAGCATGTCGTGGGGATTGAACCTTGCAATAACGGTAGAAAGGCCCACGTACAAATGCCGCGTGGTGCTATCATAAAAGAACCGCGATCCTTTAATAACCGGCAGATCAGGAAATCCATCTTCCCCTCCAAAGCTAACAATCCTGGATGTGGTGAGGTCCATGCAGGCAAGGCCAGTAACGCATGCCATCCAAAGCTGGTCATCCACTATGGCCATGGATGCGATATTATTGTCAGGCAATCCGTGGCTACGGGTAAAATGCCTGTATGTTCCCTTATCGATGTCATATCCGATCAACCCATTATTAATACTATTGAACCAAACGGTATTGTGTTTGTCTATCGCCATGGCGCCTACCTGCCTGTCCTGCATTTTCAGGAAGGGAAATGAATCAAGGTACAGGTCGAACTTGCCCAAAACATTGTTGTATCTCGCCAATCCATGACCTGCCATCCATATATTTCCATCCCTGTCTTCGCCTATTACCACCGGCATGCTCAGCAATTGCGGAAGAACGTGAATGACCTTGAATTGATCGGTTGCCGGATTGTACCGGTAAATATTACTGGAAGTTATCCAGATATTTCCTTTACTGTCTTTTAATATATCGGATATCCAGTCACCCGGGCCCCATTGCGGCGGGACCATGGCATTTTCTCTTTTTGTGGCCAGGTCAAACTTCAAAAACGTGCCGTCCCTTGCCAGCAGGAGGCTGGAAGGATCTGTTTGGACAATGCCATAAATATTATTTCCGTAGTACTTGTTTATCTTATTAAAGGTTATCCGCCGTTCGAACTTCAGCGTCTTTTTATCATATACCAGCATGCCGCCATCGGCACGCGCACCCGCATATAATTTTTCTGCTGTTGCAAAAACATCGTCTAGCCGCAAATTCGGCAATGAGTCCTGCAGGTATTGGGGCACCATGGTAATTGCCACTTGCGAGCGCAAGGGATTCTGGCGGAACAGTCCTTTGCTGCTGCCTACCCATAAATGCTGTTGTTTGTCTACAAACACGTCGAGGCATAGGTGGGCACGGAAATATTTTTCAGGGTCCAATTGTATTTGCCCGGTGCCGGGATGAAAGCGGGCCTTATAAAAACCGGACGAGTGGCCTGTTATGTACAGCAACGTATCATTTGCTTTGCATATCCGCGTACGGTAATGAAACTCCATTTTGCCGGGCACAAACGGTAGGTGGGATAAAACTTTTTTATTGCGAAGGGCATCCACATAAAAAAGCGTATCGGTTTCCGGCCGCATTACAAAAAACTGTCCCCGTTGTAATTGAAAGAACCTGTAGAAATCGGTCCTGCCAATCAGTCCCTCCATCACGGGGCAATCTTCCGGGGTCATACCTTTAAACTTTCTGGTTTGCTTATCATATATGTATGTGCCGGCTATGGATGTAATGAGCAACCGTCTGTCATCCAGCTCCAGCATTTCCCTTCCGAACACGGTGTGTGTCCGCAGAAGGCCTTCCCGGCTGTAATAATCGAAACGGTAAACCAGTTGATAATTTTTGTCGAAATGATAAAAGCCCGATCGCGTAAGGATATAAATATTCCCCTTATCATCGCCAAGGGCCGTTACCATGACGTTTAACTTATACTGGAGCTTTTTATCGTGGTAAGGAATAAAAACGTTGCGCGACTTACCGGTACGCGTATCTACGACATGCAGGCCGTAAGTAAAGACGGCCATCCGGTATTTATCAAGCCATACCAATCCGGTCAATTCTTCCGCGGCCAAAGAAAGGCTGTCATCGGTGCTGCGGAATTGTACAAAACGGCTGCCATTAAAACGGTTCAGTCCCGAGGAAGTAGCGATCCATATATAACCGGTAGAATCCTGCAGGATACCCGTAACGTAATTATTAGACAATCCTGTTTCAGACGTATAGCGGTCGAAGTTATGCTCAGCAAGCTGCTGGCCGGCCAGTTGCAATGCCGGCAGCACCATCAACACTATCAGTAACCGTCGCCTGTTCATTCGTTATTGGGATACCTGTTTTTAGGTTTTTAAAGGTAGACAGTTACCCTGAAATAATATAGGTACAGAAGGAGTTGCGCAGCACGAACCGCCGTTGGGAAACCCAGGACCGCCGTTCAACAGGTCAGTTCTGCACATTACAAAAGCCGGAGGGCAAAATATTTTTTTAGCCTCCTCCCGGTAGGAAAAAAAACACAACCGGTTGGAAAAGGGAAAATTGCGGCGGCTGCCGCTGCATTTATTTTGCTCCCGCAAAGAAAGAACGCGTTCCTGATTTGATTCATTAACCTTAAAAAACAATTCAATGCAAACAAAAGAAGTACAGGGCAAGCTTTGGAGTGCTGCGCCGGCTAGCTGGTCGAGGTACCTGGAACCGACCTTTATACCGATGTATCGCGCTGTGCTGAACCGCCTGAAGCTGGACGAGGAAAAAATGCTGCTGGATGCAGGTTGCGGATCTGGCTTGTTCCTTAGCATGGCAGCCACCACAGGGGCCAGCATTCATGGAATGGATGCAGCGCCGGGACTATTGGCTCTAAGCAGGAAACGGCTGCCCACTGCCACTTTATTGATCGAAGACCTGGAGGCGATGCCCTTCGGCGATGAAACCTTTGATGTAGTTACGGGTTTCAATTCGTTTCAATATGCGGGCAGCTTTGAAAATGCGCTGGCCGAAGCCACCCGCGTTACAAAACAACATGGCAAGGTGGTAATAGGCATCTGGGGCAAGGAAGAAGATTGTGATGCAGGCGCCGTATTGAAGGCCGTAGCGTCATTGTTGCCTCCGCCCGCACCGGGAACGCCCGGACCATTCGCCCTGAGCGAAGATGGAAAAGTAGAAGCTATTTGCAGATCCGTAGGATTAAAGGTGATAGAAAAGCAGGATGTGTTTTGTCCCTGGCAGTTTACCGGTGTTGAAGACCTGCACGATGCTTTCCTGTGCACTGGCCCTTGTGTGAAAGCCATGCTTGCAGTGGGCGAGCAAACAGTAAAGGAAGCCATCAGTGAAAGTGCCAAAGCTTTTGATCTTGCCGACGATGTATATTATATGCGTAACTATTTCACCTTCTTCATCGCGGAAAAAATCTGATCATTTTTGTGCTTGCGTAGCTGAGACCTCCTCCACTCAAACTACTCATTCATCATTTTAAAACCCTTTTCAAATATCAGCCGATGCATAGCCATCGGCCAGGCAATCTTTTTAACGATAAAAATTTTCAACAATGACAACAACATCTTTCAAGATGAACAGGCAATCTATTGCCGCTTACCTCCTGGCGATCGCCGTTTCAGCAACGGTGTTTACCGCCTGCAAAAAAAATGACCACGTTCCCGGCAACGGCAACCAGGCATCTTCTTATTCCTCGTATGTGCTGGACACATGGATGACCATGCAGATACGGCTGATGCGCAACGCTACCGGCATTCCTAACCAGGCACTCGGCAGGCATTTTGCCTACAGCGGCATCGCAGCGCTGGAATCCTTGGCACCCGGGTTGAACGGCAATGAAAGATGGTCCGACAGATGGAATGGACTAACCGGCCTCCCTGCCTGGCATCCTTCTACCAAGTACTATTTTCCTGCCAATGTAAATGCGGCAATGGCAGCTATCAACAAGGCCATGTTCCCCAATGCAAGCGCCGCTGATAAAGCTGCCATCGATTCATTGGAATTGGCTTTCATCAATAATTTCGCTTCCAGCATATCTAATGAGATGCTGGTGAGGTCTTCCAATTTTGGAAAGGCCGTGGCAGCTGCGGTGTTCAATTGGGCAGATGCGGACGGACATAAATTTGCCAACGGCGCATATACGCCACCGTCAGGCCCGGGCATGTGGGTCCCTACGCCTCCCGCCAATGCACCCGCATCTACTCCTTATTGGGGAAAGAACCGCACTATTATAAGTGGCAGCATCGCCAATACGCGTCCTGCTCCGCCTGTAGCGTATTCTGCGGAGGTAGGTTCGCCTTTTTATAATATGGTGAAAGAGGTGTACGATGCTTCACAGAACCTTACCAACGAACAGAAAGCTATGGCAACATTCTGGAGAGATGTACCTGGCGTTACGTCGCCGGGCCACTGGCTGAGCATTGTGCAACAAGCCATTCGCTTAAAAAATGCCAGGCTCGATAAAGCTGCTTTGGCTTATGCACTAACTGGCACGGCCATTAACGATGCCTTGATTGGTTGCTGGGAAGCAAAATTTCATTACAACCTGGTAAGGCCTATTACTTATATCAGGAGCGTGATGGAACAGGGTTCGTGGACTTCGCACCTCGGTACGCCTCCGCATCCTGAATATCCATCTGCCCACTCCGCACTTTCCAGCGCTGCGGCAGAGGCCCTGGTGAAAATATTCGGGGATAGCGGAGCTTTTACTGATCATACATATGATTATTTAGGCTTTGAACCGAGGGTTTATTTTTCGTTCACGGGCATCGCCAACGAGGCAGGACAGTCCAGGTTGTATGCAGGCATACACTATAAGCCTTCCATCGAGGCAGGTTTACAGCAGGGTAAAAAAGTAGTTGAAAACATTTTTTCCAAAGGAAAATAAACATAGGCAGGTAGGTTTTCATAAAGGCAAGGGCCACCTTCGGAAGAAGGGGCCCTTTTTTTGAACGTGTATGGTTCTCCTATAAAAACTATTGGAACTGCTTTGCAATTACCATTGTGCCATTTATGGTAGATGAGAGTTGTATCTTTTTTATGTCCGCGTACTCCGGGTCGTTATAGCAATTCCATACGGCCTCCTCGGAAGGAAATTCGACGAGGGCATTCATCATTTTAGCCTCTCCTTCTACTACGGTAGCGCTGGTATCTGACGACAGTACCCGCGCGCCATGCTTTTTAAGAATTGGCAGAACGCTGGGCGGATATTGACTAAAAGTCTGTGGATCGATGATATCATAGCTGATCATTAAATACACTGCCATAACCAAATGCCTTTTATTTAGCTTAATATCTTGTCCGGCCCGTTACTTTTTTAGCAATAAATGCGAGCGGCAAGCCGATCATGGTTACCAGGATAAGTATGGCGGTTAACTTGTCTACAAAACGGCCTTCTCCCGCCGGCGGCGTGTTGCTCAACGGGACAACCAACTGCGACATCACCAGCCAAATAAATATTCCATAGGCCACACCAGTAATCAGCCAGTTTCTGGATAACACCGCCCAGCGCTTGTATAACCAAAAAAAGAAAACAGTAAACAGCAATGCAATGATGTAATGAAAAAGGAGGCCCAAAGCAATCATGCCCGGGCCTCCTTTGAAAGCCGGCCTTCCCAGCACCCCGCTCGCAATGAATTTCGAAACCGGGGGTATGGGTTGTTTGCCAGTGTTGATATAAAACCGCGCAAATGCTGCCAGGATATCCGTTGTGCCAACCAACAGCCATGAAAGGACCACTACTTTCCGGGTGATGCCACGCGATGATGTTACATGTTGGACAGGTAATATTACTTCTCCCATGGTGTTGGTTTTTTTTAAACAACGTTCGAGCGGGTAAGCTAATAAGATATTACAGTGCTTTGTAAACTATTCAACCAGCAATGCCTGCTGCATTACGGACGTAATGCATCTGCCGCATCAAGTTATTGGTATGATGGTAACCGGCCTTTATAGGATGCAGCCTGCCATTAATGGGCGGTATCAATGTAAAGAAGCAGGTAAGCTTAGCAAGACAAGCTCTTTATAATTTCTACCGATGGGTATCTGTTTACCGGCCACCTCGATCTCCACGGGAGAAAAAGAGTCGATCTTGGACTTAGCAACAATGAACGAGCGGTGAACACGCAGGAAATTGCATTTAGCCAGCAGTTTTTCAACATCGCCCAACTGCAGCTTGGTCATGATGTTTTTTTCCTTGGTCGTAATTCGAACATACTCGCGAAGGCTTTCGATGTACAGGATATCATCAAGATAAATTTTGACCTGCCGTTTGTTGACATTGAAAAAAAGATGCGGCCTGTCTTCCGCAGATGGCGTGGCATTGGCGGGGATAGATTGCAAGGGCTGCGGGTGAAGTTTGTTTACTGCAGCCAGGAAGCGGCTGAATTCGATTGGTTTAAGCAGGTAATCTATTACATTCAGCTCATAACCTTGCAAGGCGTATTCCTGGTAGGCTGTTGTAATAATAATTTTAGGTGGATTTTTTATTGTCTTGATGAAATCCAATCCTTTCAGCTTCGGCAGATGAATATCGAGGAAAATGACGTCTGTGTTTTGCTTTTGCAGGAATTCCATTGCATAGATGGCATCCCTGCAAACAGCCTGCAGTTCCAGGAATGGCACCTGTGTTATGTAGTCCTGCAGTACTTCCGCCGCAATGGGCTCATCTTCAACGATGATGCAATTATATTTTTGCATAGCTTTTGAGATTAACGGTTACTACTACACGGAATAAATTTGCCTGGTTCTCTATATGCAAATTGTGTTCTTTATAGAGTAATTCTAATTGTCTTTTTACGTTCGCAAGCCCGATATTCTCTTTTATTATCGCCTCAGTAGTCGCCTCTTTGGTATTTTCTACAGTAAATGTAAGATTACCATCGGCCAGTTGAAGGTCGATATAGATCATGGCATCGAAATGGCTTTCGCTGGCGCCATGCTTAAATGCATTTTCTACAAAAGGTAAAAGAAGCAGCGGGGCAATTTCTTCCGATTCATTATCTATATTCTTATTGAATTTTACGGTCAGCATATCGGTATACCTGATCGATTCCAGGTCTATGTAGTTTTCCAGCACTTTTACTTCATCGCTGATGCTGATCAGGTCTTTTTTGGATTCGTACAACATAAACCGCAGCAGCTTCGAGAGTTTCAGGACTACATTAGCCGTAAGCTCAGACTTGCGCCGGGCCAGGCCATAAATATTGTTGAGCGTATTGAATAAGAAATGCGGGTTGGTCTGGTTACGCAGGAATTTCAATTCAGCCTCGAGCTTCTGCTTCACCAGGGTCTTCTCTCTTTCCTTATACCGCAATTGTATGCGCACGAACTTTATAAAGGCTGCCAGTCCCACCACGCAACCGATATCCATAAAGGCCATTAACAGATTGCGCACATTAAAGAGCGGCCCGCTCTTAATCGCATTATTGAAGATATATGGTATGACAATGAATTTTAACAGCACTCTGTACAGTACGAGCGACACCGCCAGCACGGCAAATATTTCCACGGCTATCCTAAGCGTGTTACCCTCTTCCGCCAGCAACTTTTTCAGTGATACATATAAAATAAAGTAGCAGAGCAGCAATTTGGGAATGAGCATGATGAGCACATCCTGCAGGACCATGAAAAAGCGTTGGTCGTCGGGCATTTCACCGAGCGATGGACCCACCCAGGTGAAGATCAGCAACGCATCCTGTATTACATATACAAGCCAGAAAGCTATATGCAGCAAGAGGCGTTTCATAGGGTAAACTTAGATAAAAAATGTTGGCAGGGTGGTATTGAAGGACGAGTAGCAGGTTGCGGCGGATGAATAGCAGCCTTCATAGCAATCACAGACTTATTGAGGGTCAATGGCTCTCCGCAAAACAGTCTTAAAAAAAGGAGAGGGCAGTTTTGCAACTGCCCTCAACTACAAGAGATCAAGGTTCCGGCCCCAGATATGGGCCAACTGTCCGCCGGAATTGAGCAACCGCTCCCAGGCTTATTAAACAAAATTATTTACCTGTATCTTTTTTTGCATCAGCCTTCATTTTGTCGTTGGCTGTAATCACAAATTCAACCCGCCTGTTCAAAGCACTACCCTCAGTGGTATTATTGGTAGCTATAGGATCTGTTTCGCCTTTGCCTATTGCAGTCAAACGTAAGTTGCTTATACCATTTTGATGTGTATATGCTACTACTGCATTTGCACGGCGTTCCGACAGTGTTTGATTATACATGCTAGTGCCTTTACTGTCGGTGTGCCCAATAACGGTAATGTTGGTTTCAGGGTATTTAACAAGTGCGGCCTTTAACTTGTCGAGGTTAATTCTGGCATTTTCATTTAGATCTGAACGATCATAAGCAAACAAAACTGTCTCTTTGAACCTGATAACAATGGCTTCACCTTCTCTTATGACTTCAGCATCACCCATCTCTTTTGCAAGTTCCTCTGCCTGCTTATCCATTTGCCTGCCAATAACAGCTCCGGCAACACCTCCAACCGTAGCGCCTATGATAGCACCCATAGCAGTATTACCTACCGCGCGTCCAACCACACCACCAACTGCTGCACCACTAGCTCCGCCGATAACCGCGCCTTTCTGCGATTTATTCATCGATTTGCAGCCCGCGGCTACAACTGCAAACAAGGATATCACTAACATAAAATTCATTATCCCCGTACCCAGGACAATTCTTTTGTTTTCCGTTTTCGGAACCGAACTATTATTTGTCATTAATTTGATTTAACTGCACAGTAGAATAACCAGCAGCATCGCAAAGGTAGTTCTAAGATATGGTAACCGGTGTTAAAGGCAGCTCATAATTAAATAATATTCAATAAGTTATGTGGGAACTGAAATGCTCATTGTGAGATACGGTAGGTCATTTCTTGCCCGTATTGCGAAGGGATGGAGTGCCTGATCCGGTTTTAGATTCAAATTAATTTCCTTTTGACGGTGGCGATAATTGTTTTGCTCTTTCCCTCATTTTTCTGTCTATGATAGCTTGCTGGGCCTTTTCCGCGGCGGCCTCGATCTCTTTAAGATCATCGTCAGTCATCTCTATATCCGTGCTATCGGTGGCATTTGCGCTGGCAGCAAGCTTATCTTTTTCACGTTCTTTCCGCCTGAAGTATCCTCTGAACAGAAAATTACCCTGGAGTGCTTTCATGTTTTCGCTAAATCCATAGGCCGCATCGTTGATGGTTTCCATGGTAACCCGTGCATTCTCTGCAGTACCTTCTAAACTCTTTGCAAGCGTATCATTATATAACAACCGGCCTAAAGACCCTTTTCCGGATTTGACTTCCGCGGTTATTTCGGCAAGTGAGCGGGTCATGCTTTCTGCATTATTGATCGTTCCTTCCAAACCCTTTGCCAGGTCATCACTGTACAGCAACCTGCCCATACTGCCTTTCCCTTGTCTTATTTGTACCGTTACAGCGGCAAGCTCTGCGGAAATTATCTCTGCATTTGCAGCAACATTCGTGAGTTTAATAATACTCTTTTCAAAGTCTATAGGATTTACGGTTAGTATTTTCCCCCCGTTCGGGAGCAAAATATTATGTGGCTCTCCGGGAGCAATAGTTATCAGTTTATCGCCCATTAATCCGTCGGAAGCGATGGTGGCAAATGAGGTAGTTTTTAAGAAAGGCCTGATCTTTGACTGCAATAACATATCTACCCTTATGAGGGAGTCGGAAATTATGGATATGGTTTCTACAGTGCCTACATTAATTCCGGCAAACCTTATGTTATTTCCTTCCTGTAAACCACCCACGTTGTTGAAGACGCCGTAAATGTGGAAGGTATCGCCAAACATGTTTTTCTTTTTGCCTATCAGGAAAATGCCGGTCAAAAGAAGCAATATGCCAACGGCGGTAAAAATGCCTATTCTAACTTTTTGAGAAGCTGTTGTTTTCATAATAATTTATTTAAAAAATGAGCTCACCACTTTGTCCGGTGAGGTTTCTAATTCACCGTAACTACCTTCCGCTACGAAGGTCCCATCGTTCATTACTAATATCCTGTCCCCTGTAATGTGAGCGCACGAAATATCGTGCGTGATTATTATGGATGATGTTTTGTATTTTTTTTGCATTTCTAATATCAGCTCACTTATTTCCCTGGAAGTAATGGGATCAAGGCCGGTGGTAGGCTCGTCATAAAGCATGATTTCGGGCTTCAGAATAAGGGTACGAGCCAGGCCAATACGCTTACGCATACCTCCAGACAGGTCGGATGGCATCGCATCTATGGCACTCAATAAACCCACTGCGTCCAATACTTCTTCCACAGATTGGTTAATCTTTTCTTTGTCTTTCAGGCCCAATACTCTGGTAAGCGGGAATTCCAGGTTTTCCCTGACTGTCATGGAATCATAAAGCGCGGCGCTCTGGAATAAAAATCCCACCCTGGCCCTGAGCGCTTTTAATTCATTTTCACTAAGGTCTTTCACTTCTTTGCCAAAGACCTTCAGGCTGCCTTCATCCTGCACCAGCAAGGCAACGATACATTTAATAGTAACGGATTTACCTTGCCCTGACCTCCCAAGCACCACAAGATTCTCACCTTTGAACAAGTCCATTGTTATATCGGTGAGCACATGCTTTTTGCCGAAGGATTTTTTAAGGTGCCTGATCTCCACCACCGGTTCAATATTTTTAGTTTCCATATTCTGTTCTATGTTTAAGCGTAAGCAAAAATGCTTGTCAACTGTACCGCAATAGCATCCAATACAATGATCCATAGCGAGGCATTTACCACCGCCGAATTAGCTGCCAATCCAACACTTTCCGTACCCCGGTTTGAATTATATCCTTTGTAACATCCGATAAATCCGATCGCAAAGCCAAAAAAGATCGTTTTAGCCACGGAAGGAAGCAGGTCTGAAAATGCCAAGGCTCCAAAGGCCTTACTGAAATAAAGGGTGATAGTAAAGTCCCCGCTGAGGTTAGAGGCTATAAATCCCCCCACGAGGGCCAGCGCATCGGCCATGAGTGTCAGAATTGGTATCATGAGCGTACAAGCAAGGATACGTGGCACCACGAGGTACTGCATTGGATTAGCTCCAGATACTTCTATGGCATCAATCTGTTCGCTGACTTTCATGCTACCCAGTTCAGCCCCGATGCTGGAAGATATCTTGCCTGCACATATAAGCGCAATGATGACAGGGCCTATCTCCCTTATGATTGATATTGCCACCATGCTGGGCACAAAACTTTCCGCGCCAAATGTTCTAAGGGTAGGTTCCGACTGCAGTGTCAAAACAAATCCGAGTATAAAACCTGTAATGGCAACAAGTGAAAAGGATTTGTATCCTATAATAAAGCATTGGCGGATCAATTCATTGAATTCAAAACCACGCCGGAAGATGTTTTTAAAAAATCCACCAATGAAACTAACCTGGTAGCCTATCTCCTCGAATACTTTAATGAATTTTCCTGCCATAAATTGAACCTTTAAATTATAAAATGCACTGTGTCACTTGTCATCATACGTCTAATTATGAAAATGCAAAAATTACTGCCTGTAGTTGGGCTTCAGCCAACAGGAATAATTACGGGCTTTGGGGGGTGTCCTGCGTGGGTTGTAAAGAGATTTCGGTTGGACTTATCTGGGGTGCAAAACCGTGGGAATATTATAACCAAATATTGACTGCTGCTTCGAAAAGGGTGCGAATATGAAATGCATATTCTGATGCAGGTTTGAAGAAATCAGTCAAAGTAGCGATAGCTTGGCTATCCAGTTAATTGTCCTGAACTGTTGGCTTTGTGCTTATCTTTTCAAATTTCTGGTTCAATATTCTCATCTTTATTTCTACAGCTCTAAATTCAGCCGCTTCTTTAATCACATTCAATATGGCCTGGCTTAATTCTGCAAGTGCCGCATGGTCGCCTTTTCCTGGCAACCGTTTCTTACCATCTGTTGCTATGGTTATCTCGTCGCCAAATTCGCTAATGAGCCCGGGGCCATTGAGCATAATAAAAATGTAGCAAGGGTATTCTGAACTGTCAACTAGCGCAATGCATGAGTGTTGCATCCCCCTGAACCAAAATTCAACATGTATTTCCATAATCATTTGTTAGCAAGGTGAAATTATTCTTCGTAACCACTTTTAATTGTCGTGGCAATCATTTTAAACTGCTGGTATGCGTTGAAATTGTGAGCGGCATGTGCAGGAATGATGATGCCTTCGCCCAAATGCAACTTGTATTTTTTCTTATTGAGAATAAGTTCGGCGGTGCCGTCGATGATTTGGATGAATGTATCAAACGGAGATGTCTTTTCCGCCAGTGTTTCGCCCGTATCAAATGAAAAGACGGTAATATTACCAGTCGTTTTTGTAATAATGGTCTTGCTTAGAACGGCGTGGGGCACATACTGAATGATCTCAACTATGATGTGCGATTTTTCTTTTTGAAAGTCTGTCTCAGCTATTTCCGGATCCATTTCGTTTTGTATATTGATAACACTAAAGATGGACTAATTAATCCACGCAGGCATTACATCATTTGGATAGAATATTGCATCATTTACAGATTCTAGCGTAAATGATGTTAAATCTATAAATCATCAAGCGCAATAAGCCTTTTATGCTTCATCTTTTTAAAGAACGATGGGGTGAGCCCGGTAACTTTTTTGAACTGGTTCGATAGGTGGGCAACACTGCTGTAATGAAGTTTGTAAGCTATTTCTGTAAGTGTCAGCTCATTGTAAACCATCAATTCCTTTGCACGCTCTATTTTATGGGATATAATGTAGTGTTCAATAGTAGTTCCTTTTACTTCGGAAAAAAGATTGGACAGGTAGTTATACTCGTAATTCAGTTTCTCGCTAAGAAAATGAGAAAAATTAACCGCAGGGAGCTCTTCATTATAATGGATCATTTCTACAATGATGTTCTTTATTCTCTCAATGAGGATGCTTTTCTTGTCATCCATGAGCTCGAGACCGAATGCCAGGAGGTTATTTTTCAATTGCGTATGCTCTTCCTGAGACAGCTGGTCCGCAATCTCCACTTCGCCCAGTTCAATAAGAGAGGGTTTAATGTTTAACTTCTCCAGTTCCGACTTCACGATAAGTTTACAACGGAGGCTCACCATATTTTTTATCAGCAATCTCAATCAGCTACAATTATTAAGAACAAGGGTATATTTCGCTCAATAAAAGTACGCCATTTCAATCATTAGTTGCTACTTAACGCAAACAGCAGGATGCAGGAGAAGCTGATGCCGCTAAGAACAAACCTACTTGTTTACACAAGTAGGCCATCTTATTTTCTAAGAGCAAAGATTGAATTCTAAGAGCAAAGATTAAAACCTATAATTCACATCCCTTTCTGCAAAGATGAACTATTTTGCGCCCGTAGTCCTTACAACTTAGCCCACAATACTTATATAATTTACAGATTATTCATAATGATTTTGCCAACTGCGTCAATGTAATTCATTCATCAGGCTTTAACACCTATGCTCGGTTTATAAGGCTACATTGCATTAATTGCTGAAACTCTTTCAAAACATCAATTGATTCACATCATTTTGCTTTCAGCCCTATTACAAAAGCGTATGCATCGTTGGAACGCTACGAAGAAAAAAGCACTAAAACTCATTTTAGCTATAAGCAGGCATTTATAAAAAGAAAATCATGGTAAGTAATAACGAATTTAGCATTGATGAGGAAACCATCAGCAAAATAGGCCTTCGGCTATCTGATAAATCGATCAACGCCAACATTGCCCCTAACGCCAGAGTTTTCGATTATCCGGATCTAAAGGATGTCTTTGTAATGGAGAGTGACCTGTATGGTAATAAAATGCCTAAAAATTCATGCTTCCTGGTATTTATTGGCCAGCATGGCCTGATTGGAAAACATTTAAGAGTAGAAACACTTAAAAATGCCAGCCCGCAGGACATTCAGAACATCGTGGATAACCATAAGGAAGGATAGAATGATTGTTGAGCGACTATCTTCCAACAAACCACGGAAAGCTTGTAAAAGTGAAAAGCAACAAGAAGCGGAGAGAGGGATTCCCTGACGGTGCTCCCAATTGGGACCGTACAAAACAAGCCGCCAAATTGAGGCTTCCGTTTGAAAAGTGCCGGGAAAAGAAGATCTTCCAAGTCCATTGCTAAGAAAAAGGAATCTTCGTCTAAATAACTATAGATTTAAAAAGGTCTAATACTGCTGTAAGATACGGCCACAGCGTTTTTTCTATTTGTTATGGTAGTCAACGGAATGGTTAGACTATTTTCCATTCAAAAATTTTTCTACCACATTAAAAAAAATCTTAGGCTGTTCAACCATAGGATAGGCATGTCCTACTTTTTTTATGAATAATAGTTTTGCATGCGGTAATGCCTTCGCCCATTCGTAAAGCTCTCCAACAGGTACAGGAGTTTGTGCGCCTTCTATTATAAGAGAAGGCTGACTTATCTTTTTTAATGATGGAATAATGTCGTAATTGCCTAACGATTGTAAAGTACGGCGAGCCGTGATTGCTTGCTTTCTTAAAGCCTCCTCAGGAACATTACAATAATTACCTTTTTTTCTTTGAATATTTTTCGGATTGGCATAATATAATTTCTCGTTAATGGCGAATATTTGACTGCAAATAAAAGCCGGATTACTGGCAGTGTCCATTTGCAGCCGAAGTTGAGCGAGGCGTGCCTGGCCAACACTATCTTTTTTGGCAAACCAGGCAAAACGCTGTTGAAAAAGTTGTCTTGTTGGCGGAGCCGGAGAAATCAATAACAGTCGCTTTACATGATCAGGATATGTGGAAGTATATAAGCTGGCAAGCAAGCATCCCCAGGAGTGGCCAACAAGAATCATCTTATCAATATGGAAAAATTGCCTTAATTCCTCCAAATCCTGTACATGCCTGGAAGCTGTTAATTTGTTAGTGTCACCTTGTTCTGACAATCCACAACCACGCTGGTCATAAAAGATTAAAACATGAGACTTAGCCAAAGGCAAAAGGTCGGGCCCGACGCCCCAGGAATTTTGCCCAGGACCTCCGTGCAAAAAAAACAACGTGTCTTTTCCTTTACCGTGCAAACTGTAATAAATTTTTGTGCTGTCTGACATCGCTATGAAGGCTCTTTGGGCATAAAGATTACCCTGATAAAAAAAAAGAAGTAAAAACAATGCCTTGGGGAAAACGGTTATCATAAACATTAGCTGGTTGGTACCAAAATAACGCACAACTCAAAAATACGCGGTAAGTGCCCGATAGATCATTGCACATATTTCAACGATGGATACTGACTGCGGAGAGTGAGCGATTTTGTTTATAGCCCCTGTAAAATAAAGCTATTAATATGACAGAAAAACATGTTTTTACGGCATTTTCCCTCCCACCCCGCAGTTTTATCTTTTTGCATTCCTCAGTAAGTATTTGTTGACGTATTAATAAAAGTTCTTGATCCCCCGGGGCTAAATTTCTCAGATTGCTGTTGATTTTCGTAACTTACTTTAACGGGTTCCTTCCTCCCAAAAACTTATTCCCTTCTTAGGCAAAATCTTTTTATGAAACAATTAATTGCTTTCTGCTGCACTTTTAGCATATTAATGAATATTGTTTTTGCACAAAATGCTCCGCCACCACAAGCAAATGTGCAATACCAGCCCTACATTCTTAACCAGCTTAATAAAGATGTGGTCGTTTCGGATATCAATATGCATGGGGATGTCACAGGCTGGATAGAAGATGAAGGAGTTACACCCACGGCTTTTATCTATAAAAATTCCGGCCCTATCAGTCAACGGTGGGTTTTTTTTGAAAAAGGAGATATGCGTATTCATACCAAAGGTTTTGGCATTACCAATGACCAGACTGTGATTGGCAGTCGAAAAACAACAAATAAAGGACTTCAGGGTATGCGGTGGTGGCAAAGCACTTCCAATCAATTGGGGTATAATACAGCTGTTCTCGAAATTGCTCCGGGCAACGCTAACTTGCGTGATTACGAAATACTGGGCGCTCTCAATATCGGGAATACACCGAATTACGCTTATGTTGGCAATGCAACGGTCGAGCGGCAATTCCCTACGGGCTTTAATAACAAGGTAGAAACAAAACTTGTAAGGCAGGCATTTATTAAAAGACCCGCTGGATACACCTGGTTACCGACGCCTTTTGTACCGGAAGAAGGCAACCTCGAAAATGCGGCAGCCGGAGGAAATAAATTCTTATATAGCTATTTCGCCGGTGGGCGCAGCGGATTGTATAATTATATTGTTGGTTCTGCTGAACATGATGGCAATAAAAGATGGGCCGTATACTGGCAGTTTCAAAAAACAAATTATGACGATCTCATGGATGCTGGCAGCTGGAAGCCATTTGTTATTAAAACAAACAATGACGCGCACCTGAATGCCGTGGCCATGTTTGGAAATGCCGTCCGTCCAATGGCTGTAGGTTATTATATGTCCGCCGGTTCAAATGCCTGGATGTTTGACCTCTCAGAGAGCACTAATTACAGAATGAATGAGCTGACACCGAACGCAACCAGCGAAGCGTTTGATTGTACATATATAGGAGCAGACAGAAAATTGCCTTACGATTTTCTTGTCGTGGGTAAATGCGGGAACAGCGCAGTGAAATGGGAGTTTAATTCTTCGGCCAATATCAGGTCGCATAAGGTGGTGGACTTGTTTACTGTAATGAATCAGCGATTATACGATGGCCTGACATTGAGCACTGCCGTGGCAGTGAACAATAAGGGACAGATTCTTTGCCTGGGTCAGTATAAAGGACGTAAAGTGGGTGTGATTCTGACACCGAAGGAGTAGGAAGTTACAGACCAGGAAATTGAGTTGCCGCTGAGTATTGCAAAATGCAAAGTTGATATGCGCTTCTTCTACCAATGGGTTCATTTTGAAGATGAAAATAATCTAGCGATAAGTCTCATGATGGATCGCAAAATAATAATCGTTACGCTTATTAGAGACACAGATAGGATCATGTTGATTTGACAGCGGCTGATATTCAAAAAATAGAAAAAATGCCTAATTTATTTGCGTTTGCATGCATTTTAAAGTAATTCGCAACTGTATCAACCCAGCATGACTGCAGAAAAGGACCATAATTGTAGAGACGATCAAAAAATAATTGCAGATATTGAAATATATGGAGTATCAGTTATTATTCTAGACGCAACTGATTATTTGCCTTCGTTTGCATACAGCATTGGTCTATGGCGCAAATTTAAGCACCCTGAAATCATTTGTTTCGGCCTAAGTACGAATACGCTTGGCGGACTTATAAATGACGTCGCTAACTTGGTTAAGAACGGACAGACTATTGAAACAAATAGAAATTATGATGACTTTTTTGAAAATGGCTTAGTTCAGTTCATTCCCGTTGACAAAAGAAATTTAAGCGATTATTTCGGCACCGCAATTGACATTTACAATACAGACAACTTTCCTGCGCTACAATTTGTTTGGACCGACCGCAATAATAAATTTCCGTGGGAAAAAGACTTTGAAGAGGAATTCATTTATAGGCAACCCCTGCTTGACCGGAATGCGGACTTCAAATTTAGAGAAGCTAAAAACCTTGCGACCTTTACTACCAAACAATGGATAGAGCTGAACAAACCGATTATTCACGTAATTCATGACTCAGACGGTGACTGGCAATTTCTAACGGATGATGAATATTCAATCGAGAGTATCAAAATTGTAGCACTAGAACAGATAATATTAAAAGACAAAACACTTAATGAGGTTTTTGATTTAGAATACGGGGAGCAGGCTGAACGGAAATTCATAGGCGACAAATGGATTAGAACAAAATTCGAATACGCCGATGAAGAACCCGAAAACGGCAACGATTAAAATGGTATTTCCTACAATATCGTCCGAGAATGAAGGTTGAGAAAAAACGGACGGCAATTTTTTTTGCTTTTTAATGAAGGGTATGAAGTCGTTCCTCCTACACAAAGCGTGCAAAAGCGAACAAGAAACACAAAAAGCGGAGGAGAAGGGATTCGAACCCTTGATACGGTTTCCCGTATACACACTTTCCAGGCGTGCCAGTTCAACCACTCCTGCACTCCTCCGTAGTTGTAAGAAAGGCTGCAAAAATACGCCTCTCAACCCTTAAAATTGAAAATATTTTCGGCATTGGCAGTGGTAACCGAGGCCACCTCCTCTACCCCCATTTCTTTTACCTCGGCCAGCTTTTGTACAATATATTTAAGATAACTGCTTTCATTCCGCTTTCCCCTGAAAGGCACCGGCGTAAGATAAGGCGCATCGGTCTCCAATACCAGGCTTTCCAACGGAATATCCTTTACTACAGGCGCCAATCCCGAATTTTTATAAGTCAGTACACCTCCGATACCCATAAAAAATCCGAGATCTCTGATGGCGTTGGCCTGCTCCAGGCTCCCGGAAAAACAATGAAAAATACCCTTCAGGTCTCCATGTTGATGTTCCTTTATCACACCAATACATTCATCCAAAGAGTTGCGGGAATGGATTACTACAGGAATATCTAACTCCCGGGCCCAGTTGATTTGCCTCCTGAAAGCATCATACTGCTGGTTGGTAAAGCTCAGATCCCAATAAAAGTCCAGGCCTGTTTCCCCAATTGCGGCAAATTTTCTTGCAGCCAATTGCTGATTTACCAGCCGCAGTTCTTCCTGGTAGTTCTCTTTTACGGAACAAGGATGCAGTCCCATCATGGCTATGCACCTGCCCGGAAAAGCCTTTTCCAGGTGCAGGAGGCGGTCTAATTCACCGCTATCGATGGCGGGAAGATACATTCGGGCAACGCCTTCTGTTTCAGCGCGTTCCAATATCGAATCGATATCTGCCTCAAAATCAGACAGATATAGATGGCAATGTGTATCAATAAGCTTCATGCTGCCCGCAAAATTGGTTAAAATTTTAAGAAAGCGTTAAACCCCATGAAATGCCGCAGGTCTAACAGCCGTTATTAAATCATCAAAAAACCCTCCTTTTTATGAAAGGCATGCTTAAAGCAACCAGTTTGGCAGGTATTCTCCTGTTGTCCCTTTTCATTGTTATCCCGGCGTGTAAGAAAGATAAGAGCGAGATGACTTCCCAGGAAGCAGAGCAGTTCGGCCGCGCCACTTCAGAATCCGACGCAGAAGCCGAGATCATGTTCGACGACGTATTCGATAACGTCATGGGTGTCAATACCGACGTAGGTATCGGTGGTACCGGCATCTTTGGACAACGTAACATACAATATGGTGAGGAGATCATAGCCGGGGTAGATGGTACCGATACCGTTCCCGCCTGTGTTACCGTTACCATTACCCGCTTAAATCCTCCCGCGGCCTTCCCCGTTAAAGTAGTGATAGACTTCGGCACCGGCTGCACCGGCCGGGATGGACGCCTGCGGAAAGGAAAGATCATCACCGTATATACAGCTCGTTTGGTCGTTCCCGGCAGTGTAGCAGAAACCACTTTCGAGAATTATTCGGTCAATGGCATCAAGGTAGAAGGCATTCACCGTGTAGAAAACAAAAGCACATCCCAGCAATGGATCTTCAACATAACTGTGCGCAATGGTAAACTCACCAAACCCAATGGTAACTATACGCAATGGAATAGTACTAAAACCATTACGCAAATAGAAGGAAACGGCACGCCATTGTTCCCGCTGGATGACGTGTTCAGCATCAAAGGCGAATCTGCCGGTACTGTTAAAAGAGATTCAACGCTATACCAATGGGCTGCCAGGACCTTGCCCGACCACCCATTGATCAAACGCTTTGCCTGCCGCTGGATAGTGAAAGGTAAGATCGCCATCCGCCGGACTAACTCCGATGTAGCAGTGATTGACTATGGCTCCGGGCAGTGTGATAATAAAGCCTACATCACCATCAATGGGGCAACGTTTGAAATTACTTTGCACTAATTCAAAAAGTTTATACCTTTAAGTCAGTTTTCATAGGGTACGGATTAAAAACGGGCCAGGGTGTCTACCCAGGCCCAAATTGTTTTAAGCCCATCCAATCAGTATTTCAGCGGACTCTTGCCTATAGAAATTTAACCTGTAATAGCGTCAAAACGGTATCCCATAGCCGAAAAATGCTCTAAAGTGTCCGGCAACGCTTTTTGTAAGTTGGGGAATGCTTTTTCACTATCGTGAAATATAACAATCGAACCTGCTCCGGCATTACGGGTAACATTAACCGAACATTTCTCTGGCGTAATGGTAGTATCGAAATCCCCGCTCACCACATCCCACATCACTATCTTGAATTGCAACGAGGATTGCGTAAGATGTTTGGCCTGAAATCTTGTAATGCGTCCATAAGGGGGCCTGAATAAAGAAGAGTCGATATACTTGCGTGCGTCGATAATATCCTTAAAATACTCCTCATCCGTTACCTGCCAACCGTTCAAATGATTGAATGTATGATTGGCCGTTACATGTCCTTCGCTGAGCAGGCGCTCATACAATGCGGGATGGTCCATCACATTTTTTCCTATGCAAAAAAAAGTTCCCTTTGCATTGTATTTTTTCAATTGCTCCAATACAAATGGTGTGGCTATCGGGTGGGGCCCATCGTCGAACGTGAGGTACATGATCTTTTCACGCGAAGGAATATCCCACATAAGATTTGAATACATCCGCTTCAGGTACCACGGGGTCTTTATGAAATACCACATCTTTTCAATAGGTAGTTATGTGAATAATTTTTCCATTGTGATAAAATGCCTTGCCGCGCTCCCGGATGAACGCCTGTTGCGATGCCTCGCTTCTCAACAGCTCGTCCATGTAAGCCTTCACTTTTGCATCGGGCGCGGTAATGGTTGCGCCGTGCACGATGGCCTCATCGATATAACCCAGCAGCATCGGTTGCAACTGCCCGTAAAATAAATTCGTGCCGGCGAAAATATCACAGCCTATCACCTTATCGCCAGACACACATACAATTCCTATGACCGTGCTGTCCGAATTTTTGAATCTTTGCTGGAAGTGGTCCCAGTACTCTTTTTCAAGCGCTGCAAACTTCTTGTCCTGGTTGCGTGCAAGGTAAGAGAAAGTAGCAGCCTTCACCTTGTCCTTGTCCAGTTCGTTAAATATCTCCCGCCAGATGAGCACCTGGTTCCTGCTTTTATCCAGCACCTTGCGCAGGTGCATGTTGGCCTGCTTCTGGTATACAAATTTTTTTTCCCTGTCGCTCCACCTGCCTTCTTCAACGCACATTACGGGCACCTGCATGCGCGATTCGCGGGCCAGCATGATGGTATCCCGGGTGATCATGCGGTCTTGTCGTCCGCCGGCAATGATGTCGCCCCCCGGGATAAAAATATTTTTGTGCGAAAGGTTTTCGATGATCAGCCAGTGCACATTTTCGGTAGAAGCGGAGCCTCGTTCCGAAACCCTGGCCAGGCCCTTTTGCAGCGCTTCGTTGAGGGTGATGGTTTCCCCGGTCACGGGAAGGCCCGGATTGCCCGCGCCCTTCCAGCGTATGGGTATCACCTTAAGGTTTTTGTATTGCCATGCGCTGTCATAGTCTACGTGCAGGTTCTCGTAGGTCAGTTGTGCCCTGAGCGGCAACTGCGCAACGGCCAGGAGGATTAGTATAACGGTTTTTCTCAACACGGCGAAGCCAAGATACTTCAATATGCTTAAACGCTTTTCCACAGCCGCTTCGTATTTGGGGTTCATCTGGTTTTACGAGAGATGTTGCTTGGGGTCATTAAGTCATTGGGTCATTAAGATCCCCCACTGTCGATAGCCATAACGTAATGACTTATTGAGCCAATGACCCAATGACCCAATGACTTATTAACCGCGCGCCTCTATCTTTGCAGCCTGTATGAGTAAAGTAAGAGTACGTTTTGCACCAAGTCCAACAGGCGGCCTCCACCTGGGCGGCATGCGCACCGTATTGTACAATTTCCTGTTCGCCCGCCAGCATGGGGGCGAGTTTGTGCTGCGCATAGAAGATACCGATCAATCCCGCTATGTACCCGGCGCAGAAGAATACATACTGGAATGCCTGAAATGGTGTGGTCTGGAGCCCGACGAAAGTCCTTATCACGCCGGTCCCTACGGCCCCTACCGTCAAAGCGAACGTAAGCAGTTATACCGCCAATACGCAGAACAACTGGTACAACAAGGCAATGCTTATTACGCCTTCGATACGCCGGAGGAGTTGGACCAGATGCGCGAACGCCTGAAAACCGATAGCAATCCCGCACCGCAGTACGATCACATCACGCGCAAACAAATGCGCAATTCGCTCACGCTTGCAGCCGATGAAGTAAACATGTTATTGCAGCGGGGGACACCGCACGTTATAAGAATAATGATGCCCGGCAATGAGACTGTGCAGTTTACCGACATGGTGCGCGGCGATATTCAATTTGAAAGCAATGTGGTGGACGATAAAGTACTGCTGAAAGCCGATGGCATGCCCACTTACCACCTGGCAGTAGTGGTGGATGATTACCTGATGAAGATCACCCATGCTTTTCGTGGTGAAGAATGGCTGCCAAGCGCACCTGTACATTTGTTATTGTGGAAATACTTAGGATGGCAAGCGCAAATGCCGCGCTGGGCACACCTCCCGCTTATTATGGGCCCCAATGGTAAACTAAGCAAGCGCGATGGATCAAAATACGGCTTCCCGGTGTTTGCCATGAACTGGACCGACCCGCGCACCAATGAATTTACCGAAGGGTTCCGCGAACGCGGTTTCTTACCCGAAGCTTTTATCAATATGCTTGCAATGCTGGGATGGAATGATGGCACAGAACAGGAAATTTTTACGCTGGATGAGCTGGTGAAACAATTCTCCATCGAACGCGTGCATAAAAGCGGCGCAAAGTTCGATTTTGAAAAAGCAAAATGGTTCAACCATGAATGGATCAAACGGCTGGATGCCGCGACCCTGAGGTTGCAAGTTGAAAAACTTTACCACGAGAAAGGCATAACGATACACGATGCCCAAAAGTTCAATAAGATCATTTCTTTGCTGAAAGAAAGGTGTACGCTGCTGCCCGATTTCTGGCAACAGGGCAGTTTCTTTTTCATTCCTCCCGCCGAATATGATGCAGCAGCGGTAAAACCGAAATGGAATGAGGCTAAAAAAGATTTCTTCCTTGCATTGATAGAAGAGTTATCGGCAATACCCGATTGGCAATCTGCATTTATAGAAGCTGCCTTCAAGCAAATGGCAACCATTAAAAACATCAAGCCAGGCGATTTGCAACTTCCCTTACGCGTGATGCTGGTGGGTGGCAAGTTCGGTCCGCCGGTATTTGATATTGCGGAAGTATTGGGCAAGCAGGAAACAGCCAACAGGATCAGGACGGCGCTACCCGCATTCGAATGATCAGCCTTGTTTTTCCATCACCTCCATTACCGGCTTCCAGTCTGTATGTGCAAGCGACAACAGGTATTCAAACTGCTTGGGCTGCAGCGATTTTAAGCCGCTGGTATTTTGAGCAACATGCTCCGGCGTGCGAATGCCAGGTATAACAGTACTTACCTCCGGGCAGGAAAGTATAAAGCTTAGCGCAAGCGCCACAGGGTTCAACCCCTCCTGCTTACCTATCGGCCATACTTTATTTTCGAGGATGTTCAACGTTTCGCGCATGATCTCCGGCGTTAGCCTGAAGTTTCTGTGGTCGGCTGCAGTAAAGGTGGATGCAGGAGTAAACTTTCCCGTCAGCAACCCGAATTGCAAAGGCATTCTTGCAATAATACCGTATCCATTTTTTCCTGCGCGTAACATCGTATCGTATGCGCGTTGGTTCACCAGGTTGAACACCAGTTGAAATCCATCACCTACGCCCCGCTCCATCATCCAGTCTGCTTCCGGCGCGGGTGCAAATGTGTTCAGCGACAGTCCCCAATACCTGATCTTCCCCTGCTGTTTCAATTGCTGCATCGCCTCCACGCATTCCCCCGCCTGCAAGTGCGCAAGCCGTGCCGAATGCAATTGGTAATAATCTATTACCCCGCGCTTCAACCGTTTCAAGCTTTCCTCGCAAGCCTGCACGATGTATTTGGCGGAATAATCGAACCCGAAACTGTTATCGATGTTGCGGTGACCTACCTTGGTAGCAATGATCGCAGTGTTGTTGCCGGCCAGCGCATCGCCCAACAGTGCTTCTGAATGCCCGAGGCCATAAAAATCGGCCGTATCGAAAAAATTAATACCGGCATCCAGGGCCGAATGGACAGCGGCAACCGACACGCGGTCATCTGCAGGCCCCCATCCGATAGGTGTATTGCCTACCATTGCATCGCCGCCGATTGCCCAAGCGCCGAAGCCAACTTCACTCACCTGCAGATCGGTGTTACCGAATTTCCTGTAGTTCATACTTGAAAAACTCAAATGTACACAAGTACTTGTATTTTTACAGCAATACCAAAACATGAGCCAGGAGTTAAACCGCCCCATCCGCGTGCTGGTTGCCAAGGTTGGCCTGGATGGCCACGACCGGGGCGCCAAGGTAATTGCCACCGCATTGCGCGATGCAGGCATGGAAGTGATCTATACAGGATTGCGGCAGACACCGGAAATGGTAGTGAACGCAGCCCTGCAGGAAGACGTGGACGCCATTGGCATCAGCATACTTTCCGGCGCGCACATGACCGTATTTCCAAGGGTGATGGAACTGATGAAACAAAATGGAATGAACGATGTGTTGCTCACCGGCGGCGGCATCATTCCCGACGACGATATGAAGCAACTGCTCGGCATGGGTGTAGGCCGGCTGTTTCCACCAGGGACGCCTACTTCCGACATCGCCGCTTACATCAATCAATGGGTAACGGCCAATAGAAATTTTTAAACGATCCATCAACAAACATTTATGTATCAAACCTTACTTACATCGCTCGACAATAACATTTTCACTATTACCATTAACCGGCCGGACAAGCTGAACGCGCTGAACAAAACCGTGATGGAGGAACTGAGCAAGGTAATGGATGAAGTGCACGACAATCCCGAAATACGTTCAGTGATCATTACAGGCGCAGGGCCCAAATCATTCGTGGCTGGCGCAGACATCAGCGAATTTGTAGGACTGAACGCCGCAGAAGGAATGGAAATGGCGCGCAAAGGACAAGCCGTGTTCTTTAAGATCGAGAATTCAACCAAGCCTGTTATTGCAGCGGTCAATGGCTTTGCGCTGGGAGGCGGCTGCGAGCTGGCGATGGCCTGTCATTTCAGGCTGGCATCGGATAATGCAAAGTTCGGCCAGCCAGAAGTGAACCTCGGATTGATACCTGGTTATGGTGGCACACAGCGACTAACGCAATTAATAGGCAAGGGCAGGTCACTCGAATTATTGATGAGCGCAAACATGATAGACGCACAAACAGCCCTGCAATACGGATTGGTAAATTATGTTACACCGCCAGACCAACTGATTGCCAAGACACGGTCCATACTGGAAGTGATTAACACCAAGGCGCCGCTTGCAGTAGGCCAATGCATACAGGCCGCCAACGCAGCGTATGGCAACCGTCCGCTCGACACCTCTACTGCTTATTCATATCTCAGCGGCTACGATGTAGAAGTAAGCGCCTTCGGCGAATGCTTCGGCACCGATGATATGAAAGAAGGCACTTCGGCTTTTTTGGAAAAACGAAAGGCAAATTTTACGGGCAAGTGATCATTGCTCGATCAGTTTTTCATTTATCAGGTAAGCTTCTATTTCACTAACATAATAAGCGCTGCTGGTTCCATCGCCTGCCAAGACTATTTTGCTTACCTTCTTTGCAGGGAAGGTAACGATGCGTTTGCAGCCGATAGTGGTGCCCTTTATTTCCTGCATCAATTCACTTTGCTCATTCATCAATAGCAGCCGGAAGGTTTTGCAATGTTGGCCATAGGGCAGGTACTCTCTCAATACAACGCAGTTGATTAACCGCGGTGTATCGAAGTGTATCGACAGGGAATTATAGAGGTGTGCTGCTGTTAACTGGAATGTATGCGGGTTGCCATCGTTAAGCGCAGGTACCGGACGAAGACCATTGTGCGGGGTTATATAACCCTTACCCTTTCTGGCGAGGTTGCTATTAAAACTCTGGTCCCTTAATTTTTTAAATCCTGCCAGCGCGGCGGAGTCATTTTCATGTATCAATCCTCTTGCATCCGGCGGTACGTTCAGCAATAAATTAGATCCTCTTCCAACGGATTTTAAATACAGGTCGAACAATTGTTCCGGTGTTTTTACCTTATCGTCTTCATTGGCATGATAGAACCATCCGGGGCGGATGCTTACATCGCATTCGCCGGGAATCCAGGCCTTGCCATGTGCGTTTCCCTGGTTGAGCGTGTCTACATGCGGCGCGCCGATGCCCGGGGTAAAGCCAGCGGTATCCAAAAAATTCCAATTGGTTTTGCCTGCAATGCCGCGCTCATTGCCTATCCAGCGTATGTGAGGGCCAACGTCGCTGAATACAACAGTGTTGGGAGATAGTTTTCTGACAGTATTTTTAAACCGGTGCCAGTCGTACACCTGTTTTTTTCCGTTAGGGCCTTCGCCATTGGCGCCATCCCACCACAGTTCCCAGATTGGACCATAATTTTTAAACAGCTCCTCCATCATGCTCACGAAAACATCGTTGTATTCCGGCGTGCCGTATTGTGGATGGTTGCGGTCCCAGGGAGAAATGTACACGCCGAACTTTAAACCATATTCCTTGCAGGCTTGCGATAATTCTTTCAACACATCGCCCTTGCCGTTCTTCCATTTGCTTTCGCGCACCGTGTGTTTTGAATATTTGCTCGGCCACAAGCAAAATCCATCGTGATGTTTGGCGGTGATGATAATGCCTTTTGCACCAGAGGCCTTTGCGATGCGCGCCCATTGCCTGCAATTGAGTTGCGTAGGATTGAAAGCGTCTGCCGGTTCATCGCCATGTCCCCACTCCTTGTCGGTAAAAGTATTAGGCCCGAAATGCACGAAAAGGTAAAATTCCATGTCGTGCCATGTTAATTGGGATTGGGTAGGCCTGGGAGCTGCTGGGTAAATGTTTTTCTGGGCGCGTGTTGTGGGCTGGGCAAGCAAGTGGTCTTGCCAGGATATAATCAATAGCAACAGTATGAGTGATTTGATCATGCTGATAATTAGACATTCAATTTAGCACAGATTTAGGCATGGACTTAAGGATTACACAGGTTTTTAATCGGCTTACGCCGATTTAGCCGCAAATGCCTCCCGCTCATCTGTGCAGTCGTCCAATCTGCGCTGTAGTTGAATCCATGCCTAAAATCTGTACTTTATCCGCCAATCCCCATTAATTTTGCGGCTTCAATAGATCATCATGGATTACCGCATAGAAAAGGATACCATGGGTGAAGTGAAGGTGCCCGCCAACGCCTACTTCGGAGCCCAGACCCAACGCAGCATAGACAATTTCAGGATAGCCCAGGACATCAATAAAATGCCGAAAGAGATCATCAGGGCATTTGCCTATCTTAAGAAAGCCGCCGCCATCACCAATTTCGAGGCGGGCGTGCTGCCAAAGGAAAAATCGGAGCTTATAGGCAAGGTGGCCGATGAAATACTTTCAGGGCAACTGGACGATTATTTTCCGCTCGTGGTCTGGCAAACAGGCAGCGGCACGCAAAGCAATATGAACGTGAACGAAGTGATCGCATACCGCGGGCATGTATTGCAAGGCGGGCAACTTACCGACAAAGAAAAATTCCTGCATCCCAACGACGACGTCAATAAATCACAATCATCCAACGATACTTTCCCTACGGCCATGCACATTGCGGCCTACAAAATGCTGGTGGAGACTACCATTCCGGGTATCGAGCAACTGCGCAATACACTGGCGGGAAAAAGTAAGCAGTTCATGAACGTGGTGAAAATAGGGCGCACGCATTTTATGGACGCCACGCCGCTTACACTTGGACAGGAATTCAGCGGGTATGTTTCGCAACTGGACCATGGATTGAAAGCCATTAAAAATACCCTGCCGCACTTATCGGAGCTGGCATTGGGCGGCACCGCGGTCGGCACGGGCATCAATACGCCCCCCCATTATTCAGAAACGGTCGCAAAGCACATTGCACGTCTTACAGGACTTCCATTTGTAACCGCTGAAAATAAATTCGAGGCCCTTGCTGCGCACGATGCAATTGTTGAAGCGCACGGCGCCCTGAAAACCGTTGCAGTGAGCCTGATGAAAATTGCGAACGACATCCGCATGCTGTCTTCGGGACCACGGTCAGGTATAGGCGAAATTTTCATTCCTGATAACGAGCCCGGTTCATCCATCATGCCGGGCAAGGTAAATCCTACGCAATGCGAAGCGCTTACCATGATAGCAGCCCAGGTGCTGGGCAATGATGTGGCCATCAATATCGGCGGCGCTACCGGTCATTTTGAGCTGAACGTATTCAAGCCGGTAATGATCTATAATTTCCTGCACAGCGCCCGCCTGATAGGCGATGGATGCGTAAGCTTCAACGATAAATGCGCAACGGGTATCGAGCCGATAGCGGCCAATATCAAGAAACATGTGGATAATTCCCTGATGCTGGTAACTGCGCTCAATAATAAGATTGGCTACTACAAAGCGGCGGAGATAGCGCAAAAAGCGCATAAAGAAGGCACTACATTAAAAGAAATGGCCGTTAAACTGGGATATGTTTCACCAGACGAGTTCGACCAATGGGTGAAGCCTGAAAACATGGTGGGGCTGTAATTATCCATTTGTGTCCGGAACCTATTTGTTACAGCTGCATGCTAGTTGGTTAACCGCGCCTGGCAGCTAACTGGTTGCAGGGTTAATGATCAACCGGTTCGGACAATCTGATAGTCTGATTTTATTGTATAATAATCTTCTCGAGCCTTACTTCAATTCTATACCCATTATACAGCCTCAGCATATACACACCCTTGGGCAAATGTCCTACCATGATGTTGAACTCATCCCTGCTGGTATGATCGTCCACCACCAATTTACCAGATGCATCGGTAAGCTTGTAATAGATCGGCTTGTGCAAGCCACGTTCAAACTGCACCGTTATAAACTGAGTGGCAGGATTCGGGAAAACACTCACGCGGTATTTTTTATGAACATAGTCGGGATGTGAAGGATCGTCTTTCGACATCAGGTCGGTACCGGTAAAAGTGTATTCCAGGATCGCTCCGCGGTTGGCCAATGAAGATGTGCCGCCGCCACTCGGCCCTGAAGTACTGCCGATACTGTCCGTGACGATGTATATTTTCTTTCCATCGGGCGACATTGCTATGTCCCTGTAACGGTTCTGCGTGTGGAAGTAAGGAATAGAATCGGTAATAACCGAGTCCAGTGTAAGATTGAGCTTATACCTGTACAATGTTCCCCTCCTCAGCGTAGGCACCAGCAACGAAGGGTACCATCCTGGTATACCGAGGCCAGCATCCACATGATAAAAATCGATGCTGGAAGGCGCAATGGTCGCAAACCGCATCCAATCGCTGCCATTTGCATTACACGTGGTGGATGGCAAGCTGCCGCAATCTTTATACATGGTTGTAAGCGGAGGTTGGAAATTGGCGAGCGAGCTGTGATCGCTTTCATCGTCTACCGTTGCGCCTGCAGGAATAGTGGTTTCCTGGTATGGCGTGGAAGAACAGCTGGGTGAACTGCTCCAGTTTACATACTGGTAATTGATATCATCCAGATAACCCGCAATGTAAGGCCAGCCGTAGTTCCTGCCGCCCTGGATGATGTTGATCTCATCGTCGGTGCGGGGACCGTGCTCGTCCGAAAATAATTTACCCCCCGGGACCATTATCGGGTATGCAGACCCGTTAGATGGGTATTTTTGCCATACCAGCCCCTGCGGATTCCGGTGCCCAATCGTATAGATATGACTGCGCACGCCCGCCCACAGCGGGTTATCCGAAGGAATAGAACCATTCATATTGATGCGCAGGACCTTTCCCGCGTAATCTGCAAAATTATTTGCGCTGATCTCGGCAGCTGTAGGCAGCGTTTGCGAGCGGATCTCGCTGCACTTATTGCTGAACTGGTTATAGCCAAGGTCGCCGCAGGTATAATACAATTTGTTGTCGCCGCCCACGATCAATCGTCCTGAGCTGTGGTCGTTGTTTGCGGGAATGCCCTGCACCAATACGGTTTCGCCGGTAAGCGACGGCGTTGCTCCGCCATTATACCTGAACCTCGAGATGCGTACGTTTCCCGCGGTGCGGGTATATGCTATGAAGATGGAATCCTGGCCGGTGCCCAACCCAAAATTGGGATGCATTGCCATGCCCATCATACCATCCTGTCCTATGCCGGTAGCGGCGCCCGAACCATCGCGGCTGATATTAAGGTAAGTATTGGCTCGGTGGTCGAGAATGATCTGCCTCAGTCCCGTTTCAGGATCGACGCGAACAACGCGGCCTACTTTTTCGGTGATGTATAAGTGATTGTCGCGGGCATAAATTACTTCGTAAGGATGTGCAAGCCTGTAATCGTTGGCTGTGCCCGCGGGCTTGGTATTGATCACAGATAAGGTAAAGGGTTCGCTTTGCGCCAGCGCCAGTGTATGGCAGCAGGCAAGCAGGAAGCATATAGGAATTGCTTTTTTCATGGGATACCGTTGGATTTTCGGTTACTTGACTACGTGAATTTAATAGTTCCGCGCTGCTTTTGCAAGCTAAAACACAGACCCATATTGGGCTTAGGCATTTTTACCTTCCCAGACGGGGAATTACCATTACCAATGCGTAGTAGTTTAAACCTTTACGCATAAATCCACTCTAATCACGTTGTTTTCCTATTGCATCCTGAACATTAATTGAGTAGTTTTAATTCAAATCCGTATCTGTTGAAAGCAAAAATCCCGTCTATGAAAAAACGTCTACTCTTTTTGCTTCACACAGGCCTTTGTACAATTTTCCTGCTGATGTTTTCAGCGGGATATTCACAAACCCTGGACTTCGGGAAAAGTTATATCAACGTAACAAAGGGCACCAATGGTGGAACCATCGAGCCCGGTGATACACTTGAAATAAGAGCGACTTTCGTTGTGCGTTCAGGAACGCTCGACAGTTGCGCATTCTACGATACCATTCGCGCCGGTATGGCATATATTCCAGGCTCCATGGCAGTGTTGACCAATGAAGGTAAAGTGTATAAATCCTTTACCGACCCGCTGAACACCGGAGACTGTGGATGGTACAATGCCGGCAACATTCGAATTCACCTTGGATTTGTGGCGGCTAATAACCCTGCTACCGCATTCAGGCGGGGGCAAATAAGGAACACGCACCGCCCCAACGTGTTCGGCGCCTGCGTGATGGTGTGCTCCTACCGGGTACGCGTAACCGCATCCCTGGGTTCATTCATCGCATTGGGTGGCGGAGCCATTACTTACCGCGTAGGTAGCAATCCTATTCAAAGAGTAAGTTATCCAGGAAACGTAGTAGCTGTATACAGGAACTCAGGCATCTGCTCCAACTCAGTCGGTGTAAACGCATTGGGTACCGAGTTCAATGGCACGTTCGGCGCCGGCCGCCCGCGTAACCGGGGCACATCGGGCAACGTACCGGCCAGCTATACTTACAATGCCTTTATGACCAATGGCCCTGGCGACTATTATTACGGTATCGCCAACAATACTTCTACCGACGTTGCTTATTCAACTGTCAACACCTGGCCCAAACCCGACCCCGTTAACCCTACGCACCGCGTGTTCAGGGTATGGGACATCATAGGCGACCATACAGGAGCCACCAACCAATTATTAGGTAATCCCGCGGCCGATACCGTAGCCAATGGCAATGCCGGCTACATGCTGGTGATCAACTCCAGCTACCGTATCGACTCCGCGTTCCAACATACTATATCAGGGCTCTGTCCCAATACTTATTATGAAATATCGGCGTGGATGCGCAACGTATGTTCCAAGTGCGGTAACGACTCGGCAAACGTCAACGCATCGTCCGGTAACCCTGCTTATATACCGACTGAACCCGGCGACTCGTCCGGCGTGCGCCCCAACGTTACTTTCGAAGTGGATGGCGTGGACTATTACAGCACTGGCGACATGCGGTACACCGGTCAATGGATAAAGAAAGGATTTACTTACTTAACAGGACCCTCGCAAACCGCCATTACCTTAAAGCTGTTCAACAACGCACCTGGTGGTGGTGGCAACGACTGGGCATTGGATGATATTTCCGTTGCAACCTGTACGCCTAACCTAAACATGATACCATCCGGTAATGCCAACGTGTGTATAGGCAACCAGGTAGACATGGCCTGCGTTGTACGCTCGTATTTCCCGAACTATGTACATTGGCTTTGGGAAAGAAGTACCGACGGCGGCGTTAACTGGAGCAATACCGGCGTAACAGGCATAGGCTCGCCAGTATTGGTAGGCGGGCAATATCAATATACGGCCACGTATCCTTCGTTTATTGCAGACAGCAGTGCCCACCTGACACGCTACCGTATACGAGTTGCATCTACAGCGGGCAACCTGCTGAACCCGAACTGTTCGTTTGCCGACGTGACCACCATCGTGGTTTGGGTAAACAATTGTCAATGGGTATTGCAGACCAAGCTGAAATCATTTAGCGGCATTGTGCAGGATGGCCATGGCAGATTGCAATGGGAAACAGAGAACGAATCGCCGAACGTGGTGTATGAAATTGAAAGCAGCACCGACCAATCGAACTTCCAAAAGATCGGCCAGGTAACCGGCACTGCTTCGGGCAGCGGTAATATATATCAATTCACTGATCCGGACCTGCTGTCTTCGCATACCTATTACCGTATCAAAGTAAGAGAAGGCACCAACTTCCAGTACAGCAGGATCATATTGCTGAGCAACCGCGCACTGCCGTATGAGATCAAATCGGTGATCAATCCTTTCCGCGAAACACTGGCGTTTGAGATGATCGCGCCTGCAGATGGTATAGCGGTCATCACGCTCATCGATGCATATGGCCGCCCTGTAAAACAAGTGCAGGAAGCCTATAACAAAGGATTGACCAATATAAGGATCGGTAACCTGGGTTCACTGGCCTCGGGCACCTATACATTACGTGTGCAGGCAGGCGCACAGGTGTTCAATAAAAAAGTTATCAGGATAATTCAATAATATTTTGTTGATCGTTCCCAATCCGTACACTGTCAGACTAAAAAGAAACCGTCCCGCAATCGGGACGGTTTCAGTTTTATGTATGTTGAAGCAATGATCAGAATATCACTTCCGCTTCAAACTTTCCATTCGTAATGTTCACTACCTGGTTGGCCGTGTTCCAGCACTGTCCGCTGAACGTTCCCTTCACGATCTTGGTTGTTGGATCGTAAGAAGTGATGATGATGGTCATTTTCACGTTCGTGTTCGATGGAGGAGAAGTAATGTCCTTGGCGCGGTACACAAAATCATTGTCGTCGTACATCAGGAAGTCGCTGGTATTGTTGCTCAGCGGGTCCGGGTTGGTAATGTATGTTCCGGGTATGGGTGCGGTAGCACTTGCCGGGAACTGGATGTACAGGTTGAATATGGTATCGGTGCCAGGTATTTCACCGTATATGTCGAGCGATTTGCCGAAGCCCAGCCAGTCGTCGTCGAAATAAGCGTCTGTTACAGGTCCCTGCAGGTTCCGGGTGCCTTGCGTAAAGCTCCAGTTAAAGGAAGCACCGGGGGTACCGGGAACCACTGTTATAGCAAATCCGCAATTGGATGTGCCCGCGGTAGTGGTAAAGTTATTAGTGCCACCCACCACCGGCGTTCCCACGCCTTGCAGGGTTACGTTTTGGGTACCCAGCGTAGTAAAGTTGCCGCTGGCCGAGAACGAATAACCATTTACGTTATTGGTGGTGATGGAATAAGACCCTAAAGCGGTAACATTTACCTGCACCACTACTTTATTAGTGTTGTCCAACGCCACACCCGCAGTATAGGTTCCTTGCGGTTGAAAGTTGGCGCAATTCCCACCGGTGCTTACCAGTGTATACTGGGCGCCTGTACCCGATTGGAATACTACTTCTGTTTTAGCGCAGCCGCTGGCTGTAACCACTACATTACCGGTAACGGAATCACCGCCGCAATAAGCCACCCATCCATATACACCTTGTGGCAGGGTAAAGTTGGCATTGCCCGCTGTTGAGCAGTTGGCAGGTGCGGTAGGAGTGAATGTAGATATGGTGCCGGTTTGATTATTATGCAGTTTGACCGTAATGTTTCCACCCGCGGTGCAGCTCGACTTAGCCCAGAAGGTGGCCTGGCCGGTGGGCGCTGGACCGCTGCCAAATACCACTTCTTCTATCTTACACTGGCTGGCGGTAACGGTAATTGTTTTTACAATGGTGTCGCCGGTGCAATAGGCAGTATACAGGTAATTGCCCGCCGGCACGGTGAACGATGCAGTTCCTGCCGCGGCGCATGTAGGAGCTGCGGCGCTGAAAGTGCTGATGGAGCCAGTTTGGTTATTGCTCAGCTTAACGGTAATGGGGCCTCCGCCACTGCAGCCTTGCTTGCTCCAGAACGTCAATTGGCCATTGGTGGGCGCAGGGTTAGTAGAATTGTTCAACCGGGCGCTGAACTTACCATCCGTAATGGTTTTGTCCGCACCGAGTGAATCCTTCACCTTGCCGCTGAATGTACCTGAAACGCTTGCAGAGTCCACGTGCGTAACCTGTACGGTAAACTGGTCAACCGCGGTCAGGTCGCTCTGGTACACGATGCCACTGGCCTTCACATACCCGAACTGCACGTTGGGAGTTTTATAAGTTGCCGGAGCGGTAGTATTAAAGCCGGATATAGCTATTGTCAGCAGGCCGGTCCCATCATCGGAGGTTCCTTCCAATATCAGGCCTTTAGCCTGGCCTAGCGACACGATAAAAGCAGTATCCACGGGGCCTTTGAACTGGTTAGAGCCTTCCTTGAATTCCCATTGGGAATTGACGTTATTGTTCCCTCTCTCCAGGCTCTTTTCCTTGGAGCACGATAAGAAAAGTAACATAGGGGTGAGGAGCACAAGCAACGAACGCAGTGATTTCATATTAGATCGGTTGAGTATTTTTTGATAGGTTCCGCCGGACTATAACACCTGAACGGTATCATTTACGGGTGTATTGGTCTCAACGGTTGGGTGAGCCTCTTTTTCCGGGCTCTTTTTAAAGAACCTTCTTTGGAACAGCAGTATCCCTATTACTCCAACGGAAATAGCGGCATCAGCGATATTAAAAATATGAGAAAAAAAAGTTACCGTTTTACCGCCCCAGATGGGCACCCAATTCGGCAGCGTGGCATTCTCCACTATCGGAAAGTACAGCATGTCTACCACCTTGCCGTGCAAAAAGCCTGCATAGCCGCCCCCGGGGGGGAATGCCTTGGCAAGGGGCAGGTTATCGCCACTAGCGCTGAATATCAATCCATAAAACATGCTATCCAGCAAATTGCCAAGGGCCCCGGCAAATATCAAAGCCACGCAAACCAGGAACCCGCGGTGATAATTCTTTTTCAGTATGCTCCGGATATAAAACACACCGAACACCACTGCTACCAGCCTGAAAAGGGTCAGGATCATTTTGCCCCATTCGCCTCCGAACTTCCAGCCCCAGGCCATGCCCTCGTTCTCGATAAAGTACAGCCTTGCCCATCTGCCTATCAGAGGGATCTGCTCCTCGTAGTACATATTTGTTTTTACCCAGAACTTCAATACCTGGTCAACAACTAAAATCGATATGATTATAAGAACGATAGTGCGAGCTTTCACCTCGGATTTTTTAAGGCAACAAATATAGTCTATAAGCGCTAAGCGCCAAGACTAAAACTGCAAGTATAACAACCGCTTATCCAAAGGGTTTCCGGGAGTAAAAGCCGCCGAAAATTGCCGCGGCAGGGGCGGAATGCGGTGGGACGAGGTATCTGGAGCACCTGGCTGTTAGTCTTAGGGCGGTCGTTTTTTCAACAATCGATGTGATGATGGGCGTACCACGCGGCGGGAATTAAAGCTTTAATCCTGGTAATATACGCGCTTTACGCGGTACGAAATGCCCGTAAGCATTTCATAAGGGATGGTACCGGCCCACTCTGCCACCTGCTTTACGGGGAGCTCTTTGCCAAAAATGATCACCTCATCCCCTTCCTTTACATCGGGGATGCCGGTAATGTCTATCATGGTCATGTCCATGCAAATAACGCCGATAACCGGGGCCAGCCGGCCGTTTACCCATATTTTCCCGCGGCCATTACTCAAACTGCGGGGGTACCCGTCCGCATACCCCACCCTAACTGTGGCAATTACCTTGTCCTGCTCCGCGATGCCTTTGCGTCCATAGCTGATGGTCTCCCCTTCGCGCACCTGCTTTACTTGCGCGATGGTTGATTTAAGGGTTGATACTTCCTGCAATGAAAGTCCATCGCTGCCCGAGCTGTCGATGCCGTACATGCCAATGCCCAGCCGCACCATATCGAATTGCCATTGTGGCTTGCGGTGAATGGCCGCGGTATTGGCGATGTGTTTGATGAATTCATAAGGCAATCGTTGTTGCAATAGCGTGCAGGCTTGCAAATACAATCGCACCTGGTGCTCCGAAAAATCATCGTGCCGCGGCTCCTCGCTGGCGGCCAGGTGACTGAATACGCTTTTAACGATGAAAGTGCTGCTTACCAACCTGCCTGCAAGCTGCTCTACTTCGGGCAGGGCAAATCCCAGCCGGTTCATGCCTGTTTCTATTTCTATGTGCACCGGAAACCTGCTTAAGCCTTCTGCATTAAGATAATTTTCCAGTTGGTCCAGCATGTGGTTGTCGTAGATCACCGGTTCCAATCCATACTGCACCAGGCTATCGAACGATGAGCTGTCGGCATTCATCACCATAACCGGTATGGTAATGCCTGCTTTTCTTAGTTCCACGCCTTCATCGGAATACGCAACACCCAGGTAATCTACTTTATGAAATTGCAAGGTGTTCGCGATCTCGTAGCTGCCGCTGCCATAAGCAAAAGCTTTTACCATGGCCATCAGGCTGGTTCCGGCGTTCAATAACTGCTGGTAGGCCTTTACGTTAGCAGCCAGCGCGTTCAAATCAATTTCCAAAACGGTGCCGTGCAGTTTTTCTTCCAGCAATTGGACGATCCTTTCGAACTCGAACACGCGGGCACCCTTCAGCAAAATCACTTCGTCCCTGAAATGCAGCTGGGGCAAGGCTTTTCGCAGTTCATCGGTAGATGGAAAAAAAGATGCGTCTTTTACAACGCTGCCAATGGTTTGAGCATGCCGGCCTATTACGGCGCCCACTCCGATAAAACGATGCACCTGGTATTGCTGCAATGAACCGGCAATGGCTTTATAAGTGTCCTGCTCCTGCATGCCACCTTCAAGGAAGTCGGACAGTATCACCGTTTTTCTTGAATGCTGCTGTTGCTGCGCCAAAAAATCCATGGCAATTTTCAGCGAACTGATGTCTGCGCTGTAACTATCGTTGATGATAGAACAATTGCCCGCGCCTTTCTTCAACTCCAATCGCATCGATACCGCATGCAATTGCCGCATGGAGGCTTGTATAACGGTGCCGGGTATCCCAAACAACAGCAATACGCACCAACAGGTAATGGCATTGTCGATGGAAGCGATGTCGGTAAACGGAATAATGATGCTGGTATCTCCTCCCTGGAATGTGGCCGTTATTTCGGTGTCATCGCCCTTACGCACTTCCTGGATAATGCGCAGGGTGGCGGGCGACTGCCTGCTCCAGGAAAAATATTCAACATCTTTCCGAAAAAGCGTGTGGTCTTTCCCATCCATATCTATATAAGGCATGGTGGCATCCCTGCTGTACACGATCTTTTCACATCCTTTAAAAAGCATGGCCTTCTCCAATGCCTTGTGCCGGTGGTCCCGGAACCCTTCGCCATGCGCCTCTCCTATATTGGTAAATATGCCGATGGTCGGTTGAATGATCTTTTCAAGTTTTTCCATTTCCCCGGGCTTCGATATGCCCGCTTCGAATATGCCGAGCCCGTGCTGCGCATTCATTTGCCATACGCTTAGCGGAACGCCGATTTGCGAATTATAGCTTTTGGGACTGCGCACGATGTTAAACCTGTCCAGCAACAATTGGTTCAGCCATTCCTTTACGATGGTTTTGCCATTGCTGCCGGTGATGCCGATAACCGGCACCTGGAATTGCAAGCGATGCTTTGCCGCTGTTTTCTGCATTGCCTGCACCGAATCGTTCACCCATAAAAAATTGGCTTCGGGATAAGGAGCGGTATCTATTCTTGTGCTGACGATAAAATTGCGGACGCCCCTTTCATACAGGTCCGCAATAAAGCTGTGGCCATCCCTGCGCGGCCCTTTCAATGCAAAAAATAAAGAAGTTGCCGGAAAGATCAGCTTGCGGCTATCCGGCAGCAAATGCTCTATCACCGCGTCCTGCCGGTATTGCAGGAACTCGCCCCCGGTAACCGCCGCAATATATTTAATGGAATAGCTCAAGATTTTATTTAACTGATCGGCTCCATGGTATCGTCATCGCCTTTTGCCCTGTTGGCAACGCTGACTGAATATACGATAGAAGCAGCGATGCTCACCAATATCACCAGCAGCGAAATGTACACCGGCACGTGTATATCGAAATATTCCACCAGCATTTTTAAGCCGATAAACACGAGTACAATGGCGATGCCCTGTTGCAGGTAAGCGAATTTGTTTACGGCGCCCTGCAGCAGGAAAAACAACGAACGAAGCCCCAGCACCGCAAATATATTGGAGGTGTATATCACCAGGCGTTCCTGGGAAATGGCAAATACCGCGGGAATGGAATCCAGTGCAAACACCAGGTCCGTAGTGGCCAGCATTACGATCACCACAAAGATGCTGGTGTAATATTTTTTTCCGTCGAGGCGCACCGTAAGCTTTCCGCCGTGATTGGGGTCGCTGGTAAGCGGCAGGAATCTTTTCAGAATCTTGTACACCTTGTTTTTCTCCAGGTCAACAATTTCCTGGGCCCTTGCGCTGAACATTTTGTATCCTGTAAAGATCAATATCACTCCAAAGATGTACAGTACCCAATGAAAACGTTCCACTATCACAATGCCCACTGTAATAAAGATCACGCGGAATACGATGGCCATTAAAATACCGATGAGCAATACCCGCCCATAGTAATCGTCCTTGATGCCGAAGAATGTAAAAATGAGGATGAATACGAATATATTGTCGATGCTAAGGCTCCACTCCATCAGGTAGGCGCTCACGTATTCCAGGGCCATTATTTGGTCGTACCTGACCCACAGGAAGATGAAAAAACCCAATGCAAGCGAAACCCAGAAGATGGTTTGCCCCAGCGCTTTCCGCATTGTAATGTGCTGGTGCTTTTTGCTAAGCAGTCCAAGGTCGAAGGCAAGAGCTAGTATCAATAAAATCCCGAATACAAGATAAGTAATCTGGTCTGGTGTCATTATCCCCGCTTTAGGCCGCAAAGATAGTAGTCAGGCTTAGTTTTTAGCTCTCAGCGCCTGGAGAGATTTCTGCTGGTGATGATGAGGCAAAGAACGATAAGACTGAGGAAGTAGATCACATCCCTTGTATCCAATACACCACGGCTGATACTACGGTAGTGAAAATCTATTCCTAGCATCTCTATGTAATAATCGGCCCCGGCAGTAAATGCGGGTATTCGGCTGATGGCATTAAAGCCGCTGTACATAAGGAAGCACACAAAAGCGGCTATTAAGAATGCCACTACTGCATTGCCGGTAAAGCTGCTGCAGCAAATACCGATAGCTGTAAATGCCGCCGCCAGGAACAATAGGCCGATATATGAGCCGAGGGTTTGGCCAAGGTCCAGCCCCCCTTGTCCTGCCAGCGATTGCACCGTATATACGTATATTAGCGTGGGCAGCAAGGATATCAGCACAACTGAAAAGCTGCCTGCATATTTGCCGTTTACGATCTGCAGGCTGGTAAGCGGGCGGGTCCGCAACACTTCGAAAGTGCCGCTCCTGAATTCGTCCGCAAAGCTGCGCATGGTGATGGCCGGGATCAGCAATAATAATATCCAGGGCGATTGTTCGAAAAACTGTTGCAGGGTTGCATATCCATAATCCAAGAGGTTGGTATCGGGGAACACGAACAGGAATAACCCGTTCAGCAACAGGAATACGATGATGGCTATATAACCGGTGAGGCTACTGAAAAACTGCCTTAATTCTTTTTTGCAAATGGCCCACATGAGGTGGCAAAATACGAATAAAGCCGATAACTGTTTTTGTAATGGCCTTCGTATTTGAATTTACACTTTGGGTGGTTGATTTTTGCAATGAGGCAGATCGGGCATTAAAGAGCAGGTATGCGGTGTAAAATCGCCAGCGGAAATCTTGATCATGGATAGCTGCCTGACCGATAGCGTTTTGATTTTCTTTACTGATAACTGTTTCATATTAAATGATTTTATAAGCAAATGTAGATTGCCCGATTTAGAAGCGGTTTGATTTAAAGCAAGAAAACCAATTGACGTGACGTGCGTTTGCCTTGGCATCCGTGGGGCCTTCTGATCTATTTCCGCCGGGTCTCAATAATGGAGGGTAGTACTCCCGATAATACAAAATTTGGGTTGAATATGAATTTTCTTATATTCGTTACCAGATCGGCCGGACCCTCTGATTAAAATATTTCTTCAAGGAGAACCGAAACCAACTGCATTTTTATCATACCGCCTCCCACGAGGCGGTTTTTTTATTCGGTTAAGGCCTTGGTGATATAGGCATTAGGTCAATAGGTCATTGGGTCATTAAGTAAAATCAAAGTATAGATTTAAACGGTTGACTGGAAACGGTTAAAATCCGAAAATGACCCCATCTAATGACCCAATGACCTATTGACTTATTGACTTAATGACTAAAAGGAGATTTGCAGTTTATATAACGTTCTTTCCGAACTTTCGCAATACGGAACGAACTGCTGGTAAAATTCTTTCCAATCGCTTCGGTTCACCAATGCGCAGGCACTCGGCTCCATTTCAGCATAAGTATTGAATATTTGCTCCAATACCAGCGCATACCCACGCCCCGACAAATCGGTGAGCAGCCGTACGTGAATATTGTTGTTTTCGCGATGAGCCTTTTCAAGGTATTCTTTCCACATGGCGACTGCCGGCCTTGCCTGACCGAACTTAAGATGAAATACGTTGCGTTCAACAAACATAGCTGGTTGGTTTTGGCGTACAACAAAAAACCTTTCGTCAACGGACAAAAGGTTTTTTTTAAATATGTTGATGTAATTGAATCAGACCGCGAAGCTTTCCCCGCATCCGCAGGTGCGGCTTGCATTGGGATTGTTGAAGTAAAATCCTTTTCCATTAAGGCCATCGGAAAAATCGAGGATGGTATTCACCAGGTATAAAAAGCTTTTCAGGTCGGTCACCAACTTAACGCCATTGTGCTCAAATACCTGGTCCATGGGCTTTGTCTCGTTGTCGAAATCGAGTTTGTAGCTTAGCCCCGAACATCCGCCACCTACCACGCTCACTCTTAAGAAGTAAGAGGGATCGTTGGCGATGCCTGCATCGCTCATTAATTTCTGCACTTTTTCCTTTGCCTTATCGCTTACCAATATGGCATTCTCCATTGCTAAATTCATGATGCTTGCTGCTTAGTGAACGATCCTTTCTTCAAACTTGATTTCTTCGAGGCCGTTCTTTTTGCGATAATCGTTGATAGCTGCTTTAATAGCATCTTCCGCAAGCACCGAGCAGTGGATCTTTACAGGGGGCAGATGCAGTTCCTCTACTATGTCCATGTTGTCGATAGTGAGGGCCTGGTCAACCGATTTTCCTTTCAGCCATTCTGTGGCCAGCGACGAAGAAGCGATGGCCGATCCGCAGCCAAAGGTTTTAAATTTCGCGTCGGTGATCATGCCGGCTTCGTCTACTTCGATCTGCAGGCGCATTACGTCGCCGCATTCGGGTGCGCCCACCAATCCTGTACCCACATTCTTTTTACCTTTATCGAGGGTGCCTACGTTCTTCGGATTCGTATAATGATCGATTACTTTCTCTGAATATGCCATAACAAAAGATTTTAGATTTTAGATTCTGCTTGTTAATGTGCCTGCCATTCTATTTTGTTCATGTCCACTCCTTCCTTATACATTTCCCACAAAGGGCTCATTTCTCTCAGGCGGTTCACGGTATTGGTAACCTGTTCTATTGTATAATCAATTTGTTCATCGGTTGTAAACCTGCCCAACCCAAAGCGCAGCGAACTGTGTGCCAGATCATCGCCCAAACCCAGTGCCTTGAGCACATAGCTCGGTTCCAGCGAGGCCGATGTACAGGCAGAGCCCGACGACAGCGCGATGTTCTTGTTAAAGCCCATGAGCAATCCTTCTCCTTCTACGTATTTGAAAGAGATATTGGTAACATGGGGGAGGCGGTGTTGACGGCTGCCATTCACGTATGCTTCTTCCAGCTTCAGCAACGATGCTTCCAGCCTGTCGCGCATTTTGCTAAGGCGATCGGCGTCCTGCTGCATTTCGAGCCTTGCCAGCTCGCATGCCTTTCCAAAACCAACGATGCCGGGAACGTTCAGCGTGCCGCTGCGCATACCGCGCTCATGACCGCCACCATCCATTTGCGCGGTAACTTTTACACGCGGGTTCCTGCGGCGAACATACAATGCGCCGATGCCTTTAGGCCCGTACATTTTATGCGCCGTCATGGCCAGCAGGTCGATGCCGTCCTTATTTACATCCACCGGTATTTTACCTACTGCCTGTGTGGCATCGGTAAAGAACAATGCGCCGTGTTTTTTTGCAATGGCGCTTATCTCTTTTACAGGATGTATGGTACCGATTTCGTTGTTGGCATACATGATCGCCACCAGCACGGTGGTGGGCTTCATGGCTGCTTCGAGTTCCTTCAGGTCGATCATTCCTTCCGCATCAACCTGCAGGTAAGTTACTTCTCCGCCTGCTTTTTCAACATGCTTGCACGTGTCCAGAACTGCTTTGTGTTCTGTAGTGCAGGTAATGATGTGATTGCCCTTGCTGGCGTACATTTCAAACACGCCTTTAATGGCCAGGTTATCGCTCTCTGTTGCGCCTGAAGTAAAAATTATTTCTTTAGGATCGGCCCCAATCAATTTTGCCACTTGCTCACGGGCATAGTCCACCGCTTCTTCGGCCTGCCATCCGAATGGATGGTTGCGGCTTGCGGCGTTTCCGAAATTTTGCGTGAAATAAGGGACCATTGCTTCTACAACTCTCGGATCACAAGGGGTAGTTGCATTGTGATCTAAATAAACAGGTAATTGCAACATAGTATTCCTAATTTGTCTTGATGGTACATTGCAAAATTAGGTCATTCGGGCGACATACTGGTACGGCTTATTGTATTTCCCAAATTCGTAAATATTGGTAATCAGTCAACTAGTTTGAATATAACTTAATTTTACAAAAACTATTTCATGTACACCATCGAGCACATCGGGCTGGCCGTCAAAAGCCTCCAAACGTCCATTCCCCTGTTCGAAAAATTGCTCGGCAGCGGCTGTTACAAAACCGAGCTCGTCCATTCGGAAAATGTCAAGACTGCTTTTTTCAAAACCGGCGAGTCTAAGCTTGAATTATTGGAGAGCACCACGCCCGACGGGGTCATTGCCAGGTTCATCGATAAAAAAGGGGAAGGCATTCACCACATTGCTTTTGAAGTGCCGGACATTTATGCCGAAATGGAGCGCCTGAGGGCCGCGGGTTTTGCATTATTGAGCGAAGAGCCGAAGCAGGGAGCCGATAACAAGCTGGTGTGCTTCCTTCATCCTAAAAATACAAATGGAGTGTTGGTGGAATTGTGCATGGAGAAAAAATGAACGCTATTCTTCGATAACATTTTCGCTCTTATTCAATCCTAATTTGTCCAATGCCAATTGCGCCGCTATCTGGCTCGCATCTTTTTTATTGAATGCTTTTCCTTCGGCAATCAGTTCGCCATCTACTACGGCGCCTACTGTAAACAGCCTGCGTCCGCTTTCGATGCGCTCGTCCAGCGTTTCAAACTCCAGGTTCTTGCCGTTCTTATTGGCCCAGCCGTACAGTTTATTTTTATGGTTGATCTCCAGTAATTCCAGGTCGTCCATGAACAGGTGCGGCAATATGATCTGCCGTATCACCCATTGCTTGGTTTTTTTAAATCCCTTGTCAAGATAAACAGCGCCTACCACCGCCTCCAGCGTGTTGCCGAAGATCTGGCTCATCTTGAGCGAATTGTCGAACTTGTTGAAGTAGGTGATCTTTTTTATACCCATTTTAATGGCCAGCTCATTCAGTTGGTTGCGGTTTACCATTTTGCTCCGCATTTCTGTGAGGAAGCCTTCTTCTTTATATGGATATCTTTTAAAAAGGAAATCAGCGATAATGCCGCTTAGGATGGCATCGCCCAGGTATTCCAGGCGCTCGTTGTTTTCGTCGGCGCTGTCGCGCACAGAGCGGTGCGTGAGGGCGGTTTTATATAAAGAAATTTTGGACGGCCGGAATCCCAGCACATTTTCCAGTTGCTTACGAAAGGAAGCTTCTTCACCCTTAAGTCTTACAAAACGGTCCAGGATTCCCACAATAACAAGCTACTAATTTTTGTGTGTATGTGTTTAATAAATAATAAACAATCTGCCTGCCGGTTTTATTGCAGAGGGGCTCATGAAAAGAATCCAGTAGGAAAGGTTTAGTTGTTATATTTCCTGACAATCACACAGGCATTGTGCCCGCCGAACCCGAAGGTATTGCTGAGCGCTGCCCGTACCGTCCGTTGCTGTGATTGTCCGAAAGTAAAATTTAATTTCGGGTCCAGTTCGGGATCATCCATAAAATGGTTGATCGTTGGCGGGACCCTGTCTTCCACAACGCTCATTACGCAGGCAATGGCTTCTATAACGCCTGCCGCGCCCAGGCAATGGCCTGTCATGGATTTGGTGGAGCTGATATTGAGCTTGTACGCATGTTCTCCAAACACGTCGACAATAGCTTTTACTTCCGCGATATCGCCGAGCGGGGTGGAGGTGCCGTGCGTATTGATATAATCTATGTCCTCGGGTTTCATGCCGGCATCGTCGAGGGCTGCCTGCATAACATTTTTAGCGCCCAATCCTTCGGGATGGGGTGCGGTAATATGGTGTGCGTCGGCTGTAGCGCCGGTACCGGCTATTTCGCAATAGATCCTGGCGCCGCGCTTAAGAGCATGGCCCAGTTCCTCCAACACCAGCACGCCGGCTGCCTCGCCCATTACAAAGCCATCGCGTTCTTTGTCGTATGGCCGGCTGGCGGTTTTAGGATCGTCGTTGCGTTCACTCAAAGCCTTCATTGCGTTGAACCCGGCAACCCCCGCTTCGCAGATTACGCTTTCGGCCCCGCCGGTGAGGATTGCATCGGCCTTGCCCAGCCTGATCAGGTTATAAGCTTCCATAATGGCATTGGTGCTGGAGGCGCAGGCGCTGACCACCGCAAAATTGGGCCCGCGGAAGCCATGCCGCATCGAAATATGGCCGGCTGCAATATCCAATATCATTTTGGGGATGAAGAAGGGATTGAACCTGGGCGTACCATCGCCCTTTGCATAATTCACTACTTCTTCCTGGAAGGTGGTAAGGCCCCCGATGCCGCTGGCAAACACCACGCCTACACGATCGACATTTATATTTTCGGGCGAAATGCCGGCATCGGCCACTGCCTGATCGCTCACAACCAGCGCTGTCTGAGAAAAGCGGTCGATCTTGCGCGCTTCCTTCCTATCGAGATAATTGAGGGGATCGAAATTTTTCAGCTCGCATGCAAACCGGGTTTTGAATTTCGTCGCGTCGAATTGGGTAATAAAGTCCGCGCCCGAAACACCGTTTATGAGACCATTCCAATATTCGTGCAAACTGTTTCCTAACGGTGTAAGTGCTCCTATGCCTGTTACTACTACTCGTTTGAGCTCCATAAATTACCCGGATGTTTTTTAAGTGACAAATCCGCCTTCGGAGCCCGGAGTGCTTTCGAAAGGCGGATCAATAATTTATGCCGGTTTATTTCAGGTTATTTGGCGTGCTCTTCCAGATACGTAATTGCCTGGCCGACAGTGGTGATTGTTTCAGCCTGCTCATCAGGGATAGAGATATTGAATTCTTTCTCAAACTCCATAATCAATTCAACGGTATCGAGAGAATCGGCACCTAAGTCGTTCGTAAACGAAGCCTCAGTCGTTACTTCCGCTTCTTCAACACCGAGCTTATCAACAATTATTTTTTTTACTTTGTTTGCGATGTCAGACATTTTGGTAAAGTTTAGTTACGGCTGCAAAAATATGGTTTTTGAATAAATCCCCATTTTTTTCTGGTTGTTCTCAAAAACATATTTTCTTTGTTCAGAAGAGGGCTGAAACTCCCGTCAATGGTCAATGGTGAATGGCGTATTTACGATTGAAAAATAATCGTGGTTCATTCAAAATCGTATATTGCAATATGGCCCTTAAGATGATAGATCATGGCTCTAAAGAATACCAGCAGATGATCGCACTGCGGTATAACATCCTGCGTAAACCGCTGGGCCTTAATTTTACTCCCCAGGAGCTTGAAAAAGAAAAAGATGAAGTAGTATTGATCGGAGCATTTGAAGAAGACCAGATGTTAGGCTGCTGCATGCTGGTAAAACTGGATAATAAAAAAGTACGCCTTCGCCAGATGGCGGTATTGAACAACCTGCAGGGCAAAGGCATCGGCCGCGCCCTCACCACGTTTGCAGAAAACATCAGCCGCGACCTCGGGTACCGTAAAATTATGATGCACGCCCGCAAAACAGCCGTGGGCTTTTATGAAAAGCTGGGCTACCGCGTTGCCAGCCCCGAATTTGATGAGTTGACCATTCCACATTTTTTAATGGAGAAGGACCTGTAACTACGCCTTCACGGGTTCCGCCACCACGCGGCCGTGCATGCGCTGCAGGAAGGTGAGCATTTGCTTCATGTCGCGGATATCGCTTATCTGCAGCACAAAGAACTTTCCCACCTGCTTCAGCTTTGCTTTATTGGTATCGGTTTGTATATAGCTTAAAATGCGCTGGAACAGGTCCGATTCAAAATAAGGTGAGTCCGGCCTGCTGATGAAATAACATTTGAGCACGTCGTTCCGCAGCATCATTTTTTCAAAACCCAATTCCACCGCCAGCTTGCGGGACCGGATGGTATCCAGCAGGTCTATTACGGGTTGCGGCACCGGCCCGAAGCGGTCGTTCAATTCAGTTGTAAACTCCCGCAGCTCTTCCTCGGACTCGGCATTGTCCAACCGCGTATACAACGATAATCTTTCGGTGATGCTTTCCACATATTCATCGGGTATCAATATCTCCAGGTCGGTATCGATGGTGCAATCCTGCACATAGTCGTCCTGTTTCGATATTTCTTCCTTGAACAATTCTTTGAACGAGGTGCGCTTCAGTTCCCGGATGGCTTCGTCCAATACTTTCTGGTACATTTCAAAGCCTATCTCCGCCATAAAGCCGCTTTGCTCCCCGCCAAGCATGTTGCCCGCTCCGCGAATGTCCAGGTCGCGCATGGCTATCTGGAACCCGCTGCCCAGCTCGCTGTGTTGCTCCAGTGTTTGCAACCGCCGCTTGCTGTCGTTGGGCAGCGTGCTCATGGAAGGCGCCAGCAAATAACAAAATGCCTTGCGGTTGCTCCGGCCCACGCGGCCGCGCAACTGGTGCAGATCGCTTAGCCCGAATTGATGGGCATTGTTGACGATAATGGTATTAACGTTAGGAATGTCCACTCCGCTTTCCACGATGTTGGTGCATACAAGCACGTCGTATTTTCTGTCGATGAAGTCAAGGATGTGTTCCTCCAGCTCATGCCCTTCCATTTGCCCGTGCGCATGCCCGATGCTAACGTCGGGGCAAAGCGATTGTATCAGCGCGGCCATCTCGGTCAAACCCTGGATGCGGTTGTGAATGAAAAATACCTGGCCGCCGCGTTCGGTTTCATAATAAATGGCATCCCGAATGAAGTCCTCGTTGTAAATATGCACTTCAGTTTGAATAGGCTGCCGGTTGGGTGGAGGCGTATTGATAATGCTCAGGTCCCTGGCGCCCATAAGGCTGAACTGCAGCGTTCTTGGGATAGGCGTTGCCGTTAGCGTCAGGCTGTCGACGGTAGTTTTAATCGTCTTGATCTTTTCCTTATGTCCTACCCCAAACTTTTGTTCTTCGTCAATCACCAGCAATCCCAGGTCTTTGAACTTCACTTCTTTTCCTAACAGCGCATGCGTGCCGATGATGATGTCGATCTTTCCTTCGGCGAGTTTTTTTAAGGTCTCCTTTTTTTCTTTGGACGATTTAAAGCGGTTGATGTAGTCAACCGTTACAGGAAAATCCTTGAGCCTGTCGCCGAATGTTTTAAAATGCTGAAATGCCAAAATGGTGGTCGGCACCAATACCGCGGCCTGCTTTCCATCGATGCAGGTTTTAAAGGCAGCGCGGATGGCGATCTCGGTTTTTCCAAAGCCCACGTCGCCGCATACCAGCCTGTCCATAGGCGTCGGCGCTTCCATGTCTTTCTTTACATCATACGTTGCCTTGCTTTGGTCGGGCGTATCTTCATAAATAAAGGACGCTTCCAACTCGGTCTGCAGGTAATTATCGGGCGAATGCTGGAATCCTTCCTGCGCCTTGCGCTGCGCATACAATTGTATAAGATCGAACGCAAGCTCCTTAACCCTCGACTTGGTTTTTTCCTTCAGCTTCTGCCATGCATCGCTGCCGAGCTTATTTACACGGGGCACGGTCCCTTCCTTCCCGGTGTACTTGGCTATTTTGTGTAATGAATGGATGTTCACGTACAGGATGTCGCTATCCTTGTAAATGATGCGCACCGCCTCCTGTATCTTTCCGTTCATCTCTATTTTCTGCAGCCCGCTGTAAATGCCCACACCATGATCGATGTGCGTAACATAGTCGCCGGGCTGCAATTCGCGGAGCGTACGCAGGGTAATGGCCTTATTCTTATTATATGCCTGCTTTACCTTGTACTTATGGTAACGCTGGAAAATCTGGTGGTCGGTATAACAAACCACTTTCAGGTCTTCATCTATAAATCCTTCGTGAATGGCATTGGGCAGCGGCGTGAAATGAATGGCCGCCTTCAGGTCTTCGAAAATGCTGTGCAGCCTTTCCAACTGGCGTGGGTTCTCGGCAAATAAGTACAACTGGTATTTTTTGCCTTCCCACAACAACAGGTCTTTTATCAGCAGATCGAACTTGCGGTTGAAAGCAGGTTGCTGGCGTGTATGAAATTCTATTTCCGTCTGCGCGCCCTCGTTTATGTATGACCGATAGCCAAATTCCACCAGGTGCCTTAGCATCAGCCTTGCCTCAAAATCGGTTGCGCTGGTAAAATCAACTGGTTTTGGATCTATCGTTTCCATTCCCTCCTCGTCGCCGGTTGATGCAGGTTTACCTGCTGAAAGGTCGAGGAACAATTGCAGGTCTTCTTCCTGTGTGCGCAGGCGTTCGCGGGTCAGGTCCCAATCCTGGATCCATATCACCGTGTTCTCAGGAAGAAATTCCAGCAGCGATATTTTTTCCGAGCTGTCGAACTGCGTCTCCACATTTGGAATGATACTCACCTGTAACAATTTCCGTTCGCTCAATTGTGTTTCGGGGTCGAAAATGCGAATGGAATCCACATCGTTGCCAAATAGCTCAATGCGGTAAGGTTTATCGTTGCCGAATGAATAAATATCCAGTATGCCGCCGCGCAGCGCAAACTGTCCCGGCTGGTACACAAAATCGGTTCGGGCAAAACCATAGTTCACCAGTTTTTCCATTACGCCGTTAACGTCCAGCTCATCGCCGGTCTTAATGGCGATAACATTGCCTGAAAGTGTTTTGGGCATCACCACTTTTTCGAACAATGCTTCGGGATAGGTGACCATTATTTTTTTATTGCCGCCGGCGCTCCATTTCATCAGCGCTTCGGTACGCAGCATTACGTGGCTGCTGTTGAGGAGCCTGAAGTTTTTCCTGTTCTTAAACGATGAGGGGAAATAAAACAAGTCGAGCGCATTGGTGAGGTTTTCCAGGTCGTTGTGAAAATAAGCAGCCCTTTCGGCGTCTTCACAAATAATGAGGTGATTCAACTGGCTGCAGGCCGGGTGCCTGAAAACGGCATCTACGGTAAAAGCGGCGGAGCTGCCCTGGAGGTTTTTAAGATAAATGCGCTGGGGTTGGGACAAAGTGATCCTGTCCGCCAATTGAAAAAGGCGGGGATTATTCGAATAAGCATCCTGCAACACCTGCAAATTCATATCGCGCTTGAACTCCCTTGCTTCGTTTGAAGTGCAAAACCGGCGAGGGGGCCGCAAAGATACCACCTCTCAGCCAACTAAAATCTTAATATTTTCGTATTCATGAGTCCAGCCTGGCTTACCTCCAGACCGGATGATTGAATCAGTAGTTATGCAAAACAAACCCACCACCGGCCCTTCCCTGCTGCTTACAACATTTGTTGTGTTGATGGCTTGCACATTGGTTGCAGGCATTTTTATTTTCCGTAGCCAGCGGACAAATTTGCACAGCGGTGAATTGGAAGAAGACCAGGAACAACGCGCTGCTTTTTCGCAGGAAAGATGGAAGCATGAATTTGAAATGTTGCGCGACCCTGTGCTCAACCGCATTCCAGCGGGCATCCGGCAGCAGGAGCTGGCGCAGGCTTTTGCCATTCCGCAAAAGATCGATGAGATCATGCTGTCCGAAACAGGCGCATCCAATCAAAATAATTATGCGCCGGCCGGGCCTAACAATATCGGCGGGCGTACAAGGGCGATTGCTTTCGACAAAAGAAATAACCAGGTGATCATCGCGGGTTGCGTAAGCGGCGGCATCATGCGTTCACAAAATGGCGGACAAACCTGGGCCAGGGTGTCGCCGGAAGAAGACATTCATAATCTCACTGCATTGGCGCAGGACCCCAGGCCGGGATCAGAAGATACCTGGTATGCAGGAGCAGGGGAACCGCTCGGCAACAGCGCCAGTTTGGATGGAGCGTTGTACCTGGGCCACGGCATTTGGAAATCTACTGACAATGGTGTTACGTGGACAAAACTCACGCTGGACATAGCCGGACTGGTTACTCCCCCCGGTGGTTATGCGCTCGAGCTGTTCGACCATCCCTTTGATTATGCGCACCGCATAACAGTAAACCCCGTGAACGGCCACGTGTACGTTGCCGGCCATCGCCGGTTGATACGGTCGCAAAACGGTGGCGCAAGCTGGGAAATGGCTTTTAATACTGTATCGGCGGCTACCGCCGCCAATGGCCAGATGGATGTTGTATGTACCAGCACCGGCCGCCTTTACCTGGCATTGAACGGAGGCTCGCCCGATGGTGCATTGCGCGGTGTATGGACGTCTCCCACGGGCAATGCCGGCTCATGGACGCGCATTGCAGGAGGACAGGTATTGAATGTGGATTCGGTGGCAGGCTGGCGCGGCAACGATTACACCGCCCCGCTCACCAAACGCATTGTAATGGCACTGGCCCCATCGAACCAAAACCTGTTATATGTATTGTATGAAAACGGCCTGAGCCAGGCAGGACCGGCGCCGCAGCCGGAAGTAGACATGTTCCTGTATAATAACGCAGGCAGCACCTGGACCAATCTATCGGCTAACATGCCCGACTTTCCCGGCGACCGCGAAGGCGTTGACCCTATTGCCATACAGGGCGGGTATGATATGATGGTATATGTAAAGCCGGATAATCCAAACGTAGTGTTGCTCGGTGGCACTTGTCTTTATCGGTCAGTGAATGGTTTTACCAATACAGCAGGCACTTCATGGATCGGCGGTTATGGCAATACGCTGCCTACGCTCTCCATCTATCCCAACAGCCATCCGGATATGCATGCCATTGCATTCGATCCTTCCAATCCCAACCGCGTTGTTTCTGCCAACGACGGAGGATTGCAGGTTACTACCGATATCATGGCCAATGTATCGGCAACAGTGCCGGTAAACTGGGCCATGCTGCGCAATTATCAAACCCTTCAATATTATCATGTGGCGATGGACCCGGGCCAGGGCCGCAACAATTTTATCGGGGGCTCCCAGGACAATGGAACGCATGTACGGGATGCAGAACTGATACTCGGAGCGCGCCCCGGCGACCGGCCTGACGTCAACGATCATGCGAGAATCGTTGGCGGCGATGGCGGAGCGTCAGGCTTTGGGAAAGTGTCCAGCAACTCGCAGCTTGCTTATATGTCTTCGCAATTGGGCGATATTTACCGTGCAACATTTTCGGGAGGCGTATCTGCATTCAATGGCATCAAACCAAATGGACTTACACCAAATTCGGCAGGAGGCTTTGGTGATTTTGTAACTTATTTCAAGATCGATTTCGACAACCCGGAGCTATTGTATTACGTGAACTTCAACCGCCTGTTCAGGACAACGACTGCCTCTACGGTATCTGCCGGAACATGGACGGAGCTGACCGCGGTAAGCGCGGCGGTAAATCCAACGCAACCTACCAATGGTAATAATATTTCGATTTCAGCTTTGGAAGTGTCACGCGGCGATTATGGCCCCACGCATTCCTTGTACATCGGCACCGACAATGGAAAAATTTTCCGGCTCGATAATCCACGCGACGTGCTGCCCATAACCGCGCCAGTAAACATTACGCCGCCGCAGTTCGCGGCATTGGGAGCAGTGTACATTTCAGATATAGCCGTGAATCCTAATAATGACTCGGAAATAATGGCAGTGGTATCCAATTATACCGCCAATGGCAATTCGGCCATTAATATCTGGTGGACAGACAATGCAAAGAGCGCATCGCCCACGTGGAGGCTGGCCGAAGGAAATCTCACCATGCCTTCTGCAAGAAGCTGCATGATAGTAGTAAAGCGCGATGCATCGAACATACCAGTGACGGAATATTATGTGGGTACATCGGTGGGATTGTACAGCACGGTGAACATGGGCCCGAGGTTGCTGAGCAACCAGCCGGTGACCTGGGTGCGCGAAGGCGGCAATACATTGAATTATGCCGTGATCAGTTCCATGGATTACCGTCCGCAGGATAATGTGCTGCTGGTAGGCACGCACGGCAATGGAATGTATTTTACCAGCACGGGCACGCCCGACTTCCAGGGACAGGCATTGCCCGGTGGGATTTTTATTCAGAATATCTTCCCCACGCTCGCCCGGGGCAACAGCATCCGTTATACGGTGGGCAATACTTTTGACGTGCAGGGTATAATCGTGCAGATATACAGCAGCACGGGACAGTTGTTATACAACAGGCAAGACAGCTATCAAAGCAGGCTGGTGAACATTGCGGGACTGCCGGCGGGCACGTATGTACTTTCCATTACCAGCAGGGATGGAAGGCATAAGTTTGTGCGGCGGTTTGTGAAAACAAGTCATTAGGTCAATAAGTCGTTGAGTCATCTGGCTAAAGTAAAGTCAAGGTCAAAAGCTAAAAGGAAGTACCCCGTCACTTTTAAGTTTTGACTTTTACCTTTACAACCAATTCTTCTTTCGGCGCATCTATCCTTAAATATTCCGTATGTACAATCTCCTGTATACCATTGTAGCTTCCATTTTATTGCTGAGTTGTGCGGCCCAGCGCAACAGCAATCAAAACAATGTGAAAGTATTTGCGTACCGGCAGCCTGTACTGCAGGGAGTAAACCCTATTACAATAACAGATGATAAAGGCAATACCGAATCTGTTGTAAAGGAGCGTTCCAATTATTTTATTTATATAGAGTCGCCCTCGCCAGATATTAAAGTGCAGGAGGTATGGGTAAGAAAAGTACAATACGCGGCCAGCACGGAAAATGTAAGCAATACGCCGGTACTCATGCTAACTTCTATAATGCCCAATGCGAAGCCCGACACGCTGGTGCAACGCACGGCCAACAAGGTCTTGCAGGTAACGCTGGAATCGGGAGCAGCCCCGGGCAAACTGTCGTCGTGGCTGCAAAAAAGGATCAATGAGCATGAGCTGGTGATGCGTTGCGTGGTAGATGGCAAGGAACATTACTACGCGGTGAAGGCAATAAAAAATCTGCCCCCTGTTGCTCTACAATAAAAAAAATTTATATTAGCACATTCGATTGCTTGCCATTCTTTGGCAGACCTGAGCGGGACCTCTGCGGTTCCGCTTTTTTGCAAGCTGCCTTAAGCGCATGATTAACCGCTATAAGCAATAATCACCAGCCGTTTAGCAATTTAACCATGCCCCCATGCCCTTAAGGGATATTCCCGAACTTTGTACACTAAACAACCATTAGAAATGGCCTTACAACCCTGGAGAAAAGCAGTGGTAAGCCGTATAGAAGAAGAGGCAGACAGCACCCGCCGTTTTTATATGAAGGTGCCGGAGCTTGAAACATTCGATTTTAAGCCCGGTCAATTCGTAACGCTCGACCTGCCCATTCATGAAAAACCCAATAAACGCTGGCGCAGTTATTCCATTGCCTCCTGGCCCAATGGCACCAATGAAATAGAGCTGGTCATTGTGCTGCTGGAAGGCGGCGCGGGCACGCGCTATCTTTTCAACGAAGTGCAGCCGGGTTCGGAGCTTACTTTCCGCGGGCCGCAGGGTGTATTTGTATTACCGGAAACATTGGAAAAAGACTTGTTCCTGATATGCACCGGCACTGGCATAGCGCCGTTCAGGAGCATGATGCATCATATAGCGCGGCACAACATCCCGCATAAGAACATCTATCTCATTTTCGGTTGCAGGCACCAGTGCAACCTGTTGTATTACGATGAAATGAAGCAACTGGCCGAAACCGTTCCCGGCTTCCATTACATACCCACGTTGTCACGCGAGGAATGGGAAGGCCGCAAGGGGTATGTGCATGCCATTTACGAAGAGCTGGCCAGGGAAAAGCCGCCGGCAGAGTTTATGTTGTGCGGATGGAAGAACATGATCGATGAGGCCAAGCAGCGCATTCAGGCCATGGGCTATGAGCGCAAGGCGATACACCAGGAGTTATATGGGTAGAAAATGACACAAGGATCACCAGGCAGGTGCGTAACAGAGCCGGGATTTAAACGGAAAAATACAATACAGTAAAATATTACTTAAAGATTTCGGCCGGGGTGTGTAATAGGGTGAATGCCGCTTAACTTTTATTCGAAGAAGATCCCAGTAATTTCTTGCGCGCCGTTACATCCGGCAGGTTTTCGGCAGTATTTTCTTTGCCGGATCCGCCGGTAATCGGTATTACCGGAACTGAATTGTTCTTGAGCTTGTCGGTCAACTCAGCATTTTCCTTTTGAAGTGAAAGGATTTCAGCGTGATTCTGGAGCATCTCTTTTTCCAGCTCCTTGATGCGGCCGCTTAATTTATTCAACTGGCTGCTCCGGAAGAGGTATCCTGCGATTCCAAAGGCCAAACTTAAAGGTATTATCCAGATAAGGTTCGAGATTACGTTAGCAAGCAACATGCAATCGGTTATTTAATTATTATTCCACAATTTTTATTCCACACAACGAACATAGGAAACTGGGAAATTTCTCCTGATCAGGATTGCTGCAAAGTAAGTGTTTTGATTAATCTCATAAAATTTGTTTTTGCACCAATTCCCTGATTGCGGCTATGGGTATCCGTTCCTGCTTCATGGAATCCCTGTAACGGATAGTCACAGTCGAATCTTCCTTGCTTTGCTGGTCCACTGTTACGCAAAAGGGCGTACCTATGGCATCCATGCGGCGGTAGCGCTTACCTATAGTATCCTTTTCTTCGTAGAAACACCGGAAGTGCGGTTTGCATTCGTCCATGATTTGCCTGGCAATTTCAGGCAATCCATCTTTTTTAACCAAGGGTAAAACAGCAAGCTTAACAGGCGCCAGCCTGGCCGGGAACTTTAATACCACCCTGCTGTCATTCTTTTCTGCCGTGCTTAGATCTTCTTCGGTATAGGCCTGGCTTACGACCAACAGGAACATCCTGTCAAGACCTATGGATGTTTCAATTACGTACGGAATGTAGTTTTGGTTGAGTTCCGAATCAAAATATTGCATCTTTTTTTTGCTGTACTCCTGGTGGTTCTTCAGGTCAAAATCGGTCCGCGAGTGAATACCTTCCACTTCCTTGAAGCCTATAGGGAATTCATACTCGATATCGCAGGCCGCGTCGGCATAATGCGCGAGCTTTACGTGATCGTGAAAGCGGTATTTTTCCGCCGGAATGCCCAGGTCCAGGTGCCATTGCATGCGGGTTTGCTTCCAGCGCTCATACCATTCCTTCTGCGTACCCGGGCGAATGAAGAACTGCATCTCCATCTGCTCAAATTCGCGCATGCGGAATATAAACTGGCGCGCCACGATCTCATTACGGAAGGCCTTGCCTATCTGCGCAATGCCGAACGGTATTTTCAGGCGGCCCGTTTTCTGCACGTTTAAAAAGTTCACGAATATGCCCTGGGCGGTTTCGGGCCGCAGGTAAATTTCATTGGCTTCTTCGGCCACGCTGCCCAATTGGGTGGAAAACATCAGGTTAAACTGGCGAACGTCGGTCCACTTGCTGGTGCCGCTTACAGCGCATTTGATCTTATTGTCTTCAATCAATTGTTTCAATCCGTCAAAATCACTGTTTGCCAGCAGCCGGTCCATTTCGGCCAGCAGGGTTTCTGCGGCGGCCTTATCGCCGGCGTTTTCCAATTCCTCGGCTTTTGCTTCTATTAAATGATCCACACGGTAGCGCTTCTTGCTGTCCTTGTTATCGATCATGGGATCGCTGAAATTGTCAACATGGCCGCTCGCCTTCCAGGTGGTAGGATGCATGAAAATAGCGGCATCGATGCCTACGATGTTCTCGTGCAGTTGGGTCATGCTCTTCCACCAATGGTCGCGTATGTTTTTTTTCAGCTCGCTGCCCCATTGGCCGTAATCGTACACGGCGCTTAGACCGTCGTAAATTTCACTGGATTGAAAAATGAAACCGTATTCCTTGCAATGCGAAATGATCGCCTGAAACCTGTTATTGTCCGTTGCCATACGGCGGCGAAGATAAGCAACAAGCAAGAAGCTTCAAGCGCAAGCGACGGGCGTTCCCGGGCAGGAACGCCATTCACAATGATGATTCACCTTTACTAACGGTAATTGGAAGTACTCATTTACATAACATTGCCCGAACCCGCTTCTATTACTTCTTTTTTCTGGTCTGTTTGTTGAAGGCTGCCTTTCTCCTGTTCCACTTCAACGTGCTTTATCCACACAGCGTAATGGTTGGGCATGATGCGCGTGCCGTAATTAGCCGCATAGGCCTTGGTAAATTCCGCTCCGAAATAAAGTATGAGAGACGAGTAGTATACCCATACCAGCAATACCACCATCGAGCCCGCGGCCCCATACGTGCCGCCCACATTGGCGCTGCCGATGTAAAATGAAATCCCGAATTTACCGAGTATGAACAATACGGCCGTTGCTATGGCCCCGATCATCACATCCTTCCACCTGATCTTCGCATCGGGCAATACTTTGAATATGATTGCAAACAACAGGCTGATGACCGCAAGCGTGATCACGAGGTTTACACCATAAATTACCACAACGGCAATGTCGGGAAACATGGCCATCAACCTTGTACTGATCGCTTCCAGCAACCCGTTGATGACAAGCGAGACCAACAACAAAAAACCCAGGCTTACCACCACCGAAAAAGACAGCAGCCGGTTCATCAGCATTTTAAGCCATCCCTTCTTGGGTTTGGGTTTTAATCCCCAGATGGTATTAATGGAGTCCTGGATTTCGGCAAAAACCCCGGTGGCGCCTATCAGCAGGGTAATACCGCCGATAATGGCCGTAAGCGTGCTCTTACCGCTTAAGGACGCGTTCTTGATGATCTCCTGCACCTGTATGGCAGCGTCCGGACCTACCAGGCCCTTGATCTGCCCATAAATGCTGCCTTCCACCGCTTCACGGCCCCAGAACAGATCGGCCAGGAAAATAATAATGATGATCATGGGACCTATCGAGAAAACGGTAAAATAGGCCAGGGAGCCGCTTAACTTCAGCACATTGTCTTCCGCAAACCCCGAACCTGCTTCCTTAATAAGTTTCCAGATGCCTTTTAAGCTTAATTTCTTCCTCATCCGAAGCGTTTCGGATAACCGCTACAAAAAGAATACCGCCACGGGTTTACACAGCGTTTCGGATACGGGGCGAGTATGCCAAACGGACAGATCCGGATGAAAAACCCCGGACGAAGCTTAGACGAATCTAAGGCGAATCTAAGACGAACCTAAGCGGTTCGCCAACTGTTCGCCATTTAGTCATTAGCAACACGCGAAAGGATTACAGCATACTAAACAGTCAGAATCCGATTATGCGAATAACATTGGTAGAACGCCAGGAGCGGTGGCTATAATTTCGGATTATCCTTATGCCGGGTGGCATCCCTTATGTTTTTCTTTTCGAAGTTTTTTTGCAGGGCTTCCGTAAGATCGACCCCGGTTTGATTGGCCAGGCAAATCAATACCCATAATACATCCGCCATCTCATCGGCAAGGTCGTGTTGCTTCTCGGATTCCTTAAAAGATTGGTCGCCGAACTTCCTTGCCATGATGCGGGCCAATTCACCCACCTCTTCGGTAAGAATGGCCATGTTGGTAAGTTCGCTGAAATAGCGTACACCCACGGTTGTTATCCATTGGTCTACCTGCTGCTGCGCCTGTTGTATGGTCATAAAATACCAGATGTTTATATTGAGTCATTGGGTCATTAGTCATTTGACAATCACTTAAAGATTTAATGACTTAATGACTCCATGACCTAATGACTTTTTTATTCTCTTGCTTTAGAATCAATGATGATCGTTACCGGCCCGTCGTTTACCAGGCTCACTTTCATATCACCTCCGAATACACCCCGATAAATACCTTTTCCCAAATCGTGCGTAAGCTGGTTGATCATGCCTTCGTACAAGGGAATGGCAATTACAGGTTTGGCGGCGCGGATATAGGAAGGCCGGTTGCCCTTTTTGGTAGAGGCGTGCAGCGTAAACTGGCTCACAAGCAGTATATCGCCACCCGTCTCTTTAAGGGATAGGTTCATTACTCCCGCCGCATCGTTAAATATTCTGCATTGCACTATTTTGGCGCTAAGCCATTCCACATCCTGGATGGTATCGGCTTCCTCTATGCCAAGCAATACCATCAGTCCCGGCCCTATGCTTGCAATCTCCTGTCCCTCAATGGTAACGCCCGCATGGCTGACTCTTTGTATTACTGCCCTCATTATGCTAAAACTAATACGTTGAACGTTATGACTAAGTAGTAAATTTAGCCCGTAAATCCAACTGCAACGTTGTTTTCACCGTAATTGTCTTGTGTACATGATTGATTTGTCGAAAGAAATATCTTTCCAAACTTCCCGAAGCGGCGGCAAGGGCGGCCAGAATGTAAATAAAGTAGAGACCAGCGTAGAAGGATATTTCCAGGTAGCTGCCTCGGCCCTGTTGAACGATGATCAAATACAATTGGTGTTGAACAAGCTGAGTAACCGTATCAATTCAGAGGGATATTTACACGTGCGGTCGCAAACGCACCGCTCGCAGTTGGCGAATAAGGAAGAAGTAATTAAGAGGATAAATACGCTGGTGGAAAAAGCTCTGCACAGGGAGAAAAAGAGGGTGGCGACAAAGCCGACGAAAGTGTCGAAGGAGAAAAGGGTAGAAAAGAAAAAGCAACAATCACAAAAAAAAGAAAACAGGCAAAAGATCCGTAGCACGGACCTTTAGTAATAGCTATGAAAACAGCACAGCATTCATTCAGGCTGATATTGCTGCCCGCTTTGTTTGCGGCGGTCATGGGTGCTTCGTGCCAGAAAGAATTGCGTTCAGCCGCCGATCCCCCGGCCAGTCATAGCCTTACCTTAAGATTCAAGCCGGTTGCGGATACAGCCTCCCTGGTGTTCGGTAATACGTATGTCAATACCTGGGGCGAACGGTATGCTGTTTCTGCTTTTAAATTTTATATCTGCCAGGTAAAATTGTACAACACCGACTCCGGTGTCAGCTATGATGTAAACAAGGATGAATATTTCCTGGTAGATTTTTCCAATCCCGATGCCGCCGTTTTACAATTGAAAGCTGTGCCTTTTACTTATGACCGCATTGGCTTTGTAGTAGGTGTGGACAGCATCCGCAATGTAAGCGGCGCGCAAACCGGCGCACTCGATCCGGCCAAAGGCATGTTCTGGACCTGGAATACCGGATACATCATGGCCAAACTGGAAGGGAACTCACCGGCATCGAACCAGGTGAATGGCAAGTTCGAATACCACATCGGCGGGTTTTCAGGGCCCGATAACGTGGTAAAACCCCTGACCCTTTCGTTCCCGCTGGGCCAGGAAATAACGCTGCAGGCAGATAAGAGCAGCCAAATAACCATTACCGCCAACGTTAACGCATGGTTCTTTAACCCGAACGATATCGAGCTGAGCGTAAACCCGGTTTGCATGACGCCCGGGCCATTATCGCGGCAGATTGCAGAGAACTATTTAAAGATGTTTACCATCACCAACGTGGTAACGCAATAACATGAGAAGGATTTGCATCATATCGCTGCTGGCTTTCGTTGTGCTTGGGGCAATGCTGGCAGAGTCATGCCGCAAATCAGGCGGAGGCGGTAACGTTACCACGCCCATGGATTTTTCAGTGCCCGCGGGATTTCCAAAGCCACTGCACGACTTTACCGCAAATCCTATCACCAAAGAAGGCTTCGAACTGGGCAAGCGTTTGTTTTTTGACGGCAAGCTTTCCAAGGACGGCAATTTTCCCTGTGCTTCCTGCCACCAGCAATTCGCGGCCTTTGCAACGTACGAGCACGATTTCAGCCACGGCTTCAACAACCAATTCACCACGCGCAATGCGCCGGGACTTTTCAATTTGGCATGGCATGGCAGCTTTCATTGGGATGGCGGCATCAACCACCTGGAAGTGCAGCCGCTGGCGCCTATTACCGCACCCAATGAAATGGCGGAGGACATGAACAACATCATCGAAAAGCTTAAGCAGGATGATCAATACAAGGTGATGTTCCGCTCGGCATTTGGCACGGACGAGATCAATAGCCAGCGCATTTTAAAATCGCTGAGCCAGTTCATGCTCATGATGGTGTCCGGCAATTCGAAGTACGATAAGATGAAAAGGGGCGAGGCCACTTTCAACAGCGCCGAGCAGGCAGGCTATCAAACCTTCCAGGCCAAATGCGCCTCCTGCCATGCGGAACCGCTGTTCTCGGATTTCAGTTACCGCAACAATGGCTTGCCGGTCAATACTTTCTTAAAGGATTATGGAAGGATGCGCATCACCAACAAGGCTTCCGATTCATTGAAGTTTAAGGTGCCTTCGCTGCGCAATATTTATGAAACCTACCCTTACATGCACGATGGACGATTCTGGAACCTTACCCAGGTGCTCGATCATTACACCACCGGTATACAAAACAGCAGTACACTGGACCCCTTATTGCAAAATAAACTTCCGCTGACGGCCACCGAAAAATTCAACCTTATCTATTTCCTTGGAACCTTATCAGACACAAGCTTTACTAAAGACAAGCGGTTTGCGCAATAGCGTTAAGATTTAATATATTTGATTATGAACCCCCGTGTCACAAGAGCAACCCTTTGGGTTATAATATCAATATGCCTGCTGGCAGCTTCGTGCCAGAAAAGTATAAAGGGCGACGATGTGGAACCACCCGGCACCCCTTCGCCCGTAGAGATCCGGTTCAAAAACCTGATGGGCCCCTTCAAAAACCTGGTATTCGATTCTACCGTGAATGTTGGATTGTCATTGTTAAAGATCAGCACCTTCAAGTACTACATCAGCAACGTACAGTTCGTGAATTCCAACACTGGTGATACCGTTAAGGTACCGGACACTTATTTCCTGATCGATCATGCCAATCCCCCATCACGGGCGCCGCAGTTCATGGTGCCTGCGGGGGAATATTATGGCATGTCGTTCCTGATAGGCATCGACGCCAACCGCAATTTCAACGGTCCCAAAACCGGCGCGCTCGATCCCGCGCTGGGCATGTACTGGAATGCCACCGACGGATACATCATGGCCAAGTTGGAAGGCACCAGCCCCTCATCCACCTTACCGGGCAATGTGTTCAGTTATCATGTCGGCGGTGTAATTGAGCCGCACAGTGTTTTGGCCATCCGCCATTTCAAACTCGGCGGCAGCGTTTCCATTCAACCCAACAAAAGAACCATCATCAACATAAGCGCCGATGCGCTTACCTGGTTCAATAACCCGCATAGTATTTCGTTTAGCGTGCCCTGTACCGGACCGGGGGACCTATCCAACAAGATCGCGGAGAACTATTATAAAATGTTCAATTTTATTTCTGTAACTTTTGAATAATTGATTATTAATTATTAATTATTGAAATAGGCTTGCGCGAATAATGAATAATTAATAATTAATAATAACATCATCGTATGAATACACGTGTCACAAGACTAAACCTGTTATTATTGCTGTCAGCGTCCCTATGGATGGCCTCGTGCCAGAAGAAAACAAAGGGAGATGATGCAGACCCCGGTGCACCGTCACCGGTGGAAATAAGGTTCAAGCACATGGCTGGGTCCTTCAGAAACCTGGTCTACGATTCCGCTTATCCCGTTACACCTGCCGGCACGCCTACATTTGTAAAGATCAATACGTTCAAATATTACATTAGCAACATACAATTGGTTGATGCTAAAACAGGCGATACCGTCAAGATACCAGATACCTACTTCCTGGTCGATCACGGCAATGCTCAGTCGCTGAGGCCTCAGTTTATGGTGCCCGCCGGCGAATATTACAACCTTTCCTTCCTGATAGGCATCGATGCCAACCGAAATTTCAACGGCCCTAAAACCGGCGCGCTCGATCCTGCGCTCGGCATGTACTGGAATGCCACCGATGGATACATCATGGCCAAGATGGAAGGCACCAGTCCTTCGTCAACGCTGCCCGGCAATGTGTTCACCTTTCATGTAGGAGGGGTAAAAGACCCGCACAGCGTGCTGGCCATGCGCCATTTTAAACTGGGCGGCAATGTGTCCATCCAGCCCAATAAGAAGACGGTGATCAATATCAGCACCGATGCGCTTGCGTGGTTCAGCAACCCGCATCCCATTTCGCTCAGCACACCTATCACCGGTCCGGGAGACCTGTCGAACAAGATGGCGGAGAACTATTTTAAAATGTTTGACTTTATTTCGGTAACATTTGAGTGATTAACCCTTTCTTTTACCTTTCATCGATTCCAGCATATTCTTTTGCCTTTCTATTTCCTGCTTCTGCTTTTCCTGTTCTTTTTTATTATCCTCGATGTCATTCTCCAGTTTTTTCAAACGCTTTTGCATATCGCTGGCGTCTTCCTGCAGGCGGTCGTATCTCTTTTCTGCTTTCTTAACTGCATTTTCCTGTCCGGCGATGTCCACTTCCAGGTTGTAAGCCTCTACCGAAGGCATCATGCCTTGCAGGAATGACCGGGCGCTGCTTAGATCAGGTGTTTCGGTAGCTACGCGGGTGGTGGGATTTTCGTTGGGCCTTGTTACAAACAGGTATACAACGGACGCGTCTTTTTCCTTCCTGCTTTTACGCTCCACTTTAAAATACAGGTCGTTGCCCTCGGTATCCAGATCGCTTAGCTTGGTGCCTTTGAACAATTGAAAGCCCCGGGATGAGCTGGCCTTGGACCCTCTTCTGTTAAGGTAGTCCTTGATGGCGTCTTCCACCACTTCGGGCGGGTATGGCACTTCCATGATGAGGGCAGGTTGGTCTTTACGCTGGTAGTCTATCTTTCCTTCGGTAATTTCCTGCGCGTAGCTGCCAGCTACAATCAGCAGGCATGCTACAAATGATCGAACCTTTTTCATGAAAAAAAATTTATGGTTTAAGGTTTGCAGTTAGCGATTGGCCAACTTCAAAACTACAAACAACAGACCACAAACCGCAAACTCTCAACGTTTAATTACTTTTGTATAAACTCAACATCCTTTGAGCATTAAAAAACTGGCAGGGCAAACGCTCTGGTATGGCGTACCTAAGATCCTTAGCAGGTTTCTGAATTACGGGCTTACCCTCATGGGCTTCTGGTTGTTCGATGCCACCGAAACCAGTAACTTGACCCAGGTATATGCGATCATCCCCTTCCTGAACGTTTTGTTCACTTACGGCCTTGAAACAAGCTACTTTCGCTTTGCTCAAAACACCGACCGCAACAAGCTCTACAATACGCTGACCTTTTCGGTTATCATCACCACCATTTTTTTTACCATCGTGCTGTTGCTGGCGCAAGAGCCGTTGGCCAGGTTTTTTGAACTGCGCGACAATCCTGAATACGTCACCTGGATGATCGGCATTCTTTTCTTTGATACACTGGCCGTTATTCCACTGGCCAAGCTAAGATTGGAAGAAAGGCCGCGCAAATATGCATTCGTGAACGTTGCCAGCATCGTGATCAATATTTTCCTAGTGATCTTTTTCCTGTTCATTGCGCGCAACAAGGCCGAGCAAAATCCGGCCAGCGTATGGATCATGATCTACCAACCCGACGTGGGCGTGGGCTATTTCATCATCGCCAACCTGATCGCCAGTGCGCTTTCCCTGCTTTTTTTGTACAAGGAATTCTCGGCCTTTAAATGGCTGTTCGATAAAAAGCTTTGGCTTCAAGTATTGAATTATTCTTACCCGCTGATAATAGTGGGATTTGGAGGCATGATCAATGAAATGCTTAGCCGCCTGGTGTACCGGAAAGTGCTGCACCTTGATGCTATGACCGAAAAAAGAGAGCTGGGCATCTTTGGCGCCAATTACAAGCTGGCGGTGCTCATTACCATTTTCATCCAGGTATTCAGGCTGGGCGCCGAGCCTTTTTTCTTTAATCAATCCACCCGCGGCGATGCGCCCCGCACTTATGCCAGGGTAATGAAGTTTTTTGTGATCGCATGCTGCTTCATGTTCCTGGTGGTGGTATTGTTCCTCGATTTCTGGAAGTTGCTCATTGCCGCCCGGTTCCAGGAATATGCAGAGGGCATTCACATTGTTCCCATACTCGCCATGGGCAGCGTGTTCCTGGGCATTTACTACAATCTTTCCGTTTGGTATAAACTTACCAATAAAACCATGTACGGCGCCTACATTACCATTGCCGGGGCCGTGCTCACCATTTTGCTGAACATTTGGTGGATCCCATCGTTCCATTATACCGGGGCGGCCTGGGCAACTTTCTTCTGCTATGCTTTTATGATGGTGGTAAGCTACCTGCAAGGACAGCATTATTACCCGGTGCCTTATGCGTGGAAAAAACTGGTGGCCTACCTGGTCATTGTATCGCTGATATATATGATACAACTGGGCATTGCCACCCTTACGCCGGAATGGACCATCTTCCATTTCGGAACAGGCATGGTATTATTGGGCGCTTTTACACTGTTTGTACTGAAGATTGAAAAGAAAGAATTAGAGCGGCTGCCGTATGTGGGCAGGTTCGTGACCAGACTGATCTAACGTCAACATGCAAGCTAATGCTTCACAAACTTTACACCCCCAGCCCCGTCAAAAATGGATTGTGCAGCTTTTCATACCCAATGGTGGTTTCGGGGCCATGGCCTGGATGCACCACTACCTCGGCCGGTAACACGAACAGTCTTTCCCGGATGTTCCGGATCAAGGTTTCAAAATCACCACCGGGCAGGTCGGTACGGCCGATGCTTTCCCTGAACAATACATCGCCCCCGATCAGGAATTGCTGCTGCTGGTTATAAAAGCAAACATGCCCGGGCGAATGGCCGGGAGCCGGTATTACTTTTAACTCGTCCTCACCCAACCGGAATACATCATTCTCCGTTATGTACATTACATCGCCGGTATAATGGTCGAAAGGGAGGTTCCAGTGCATGCCGGCTATGGGCGCAAAATCGAGCACCTGCTTTTCGTCGGGGTGTATCCAGGGTTTAAGGTCCCAGGTGTCGTGCACGAACTTGTTGCCGAAAACATGGTCGAGGTGGCAATGGGTATTTAACAAATATTTAGGCCGTAGCCTGTGAGATAAGATATAATCTTTCAATTCATTGCGTTCATTAGAATAATAGCATCCCGGATCGATAATGCAACAGTCGCCGGACTCATTATACAGCACATAGGTATTTTCTTCGATCGGGCTGAATACAAAACCTTTTACCGTCAACATGAGGGGATATTTTTCCTGGTTAAATTCATTTCCCCGGTTAGGGGCAATTAGTTAATTTTAAAATTCAAAGATAGAATATGAGTTTTCAACGGAACCGATTGATGAGCAAGCTTTGGATCATTGTTTATGGGTTATTGGCGCTGACTTTTTCTACTACTGGTTTTGCACAGGTGAACACGGTTGAATTCGGCAAGAACCGGGTACAATTCAAAAAGTTTCAATGGCAATATTACCAAACAGACAATTTTAATACCTATTTCAGCGAAAACGGCATGCCGCTGGCCAAATTCGTGGCCCAGATCGCGGAAAAAGAACTGCCCAGTATTGAACAATTCGTAGAATACGGGCTGCAGCGGCGTGGCAACATCATCATCTATAACCATTTCAACGACCTGGAGCAGTCCAATATCGGCTTAAGTCTCGACTGGCAAACCACCGGCGGCGTCACCAAGCTGGTGAACAATAAAATGATCGTGTATTACAATGGCGATCATCACAACCTGCGCATACAAGTAAGGCAAGGTTTAGCAAGAATATTGGTGGATAATGTGCTGTTCGGAGACGACCTCGGTGAATTTGCCACCAACCAGGCCCTCCTCGATCTTCCCAAATGGCTGGTAGATGGTTACGTGGAGTACGTGGCAGATCCATGGAACACGCAACTGGATGATCAGTTGAAGTCGGCCATGCTCTCGGGCCGCTATAAAAACTTTTACCAGTTCGCTTACGAAAAGCCCAACCTGGCAGGACATGCCTTCTGGTATTACATAGCCGAAAGGTATAAGAAAGAAAACGTTACTTACTTTTTGTACCTCTCCCGCGTATACCGCAACCTCAACAGCGCTTCCAACCGGATAGCCAAGAAAAAATTCAAGGCCCTGCTGCGAGATTTCATGACGTACCAGGAAGACCTGTACGCAAAAGATATCCGCGGCCGCCGCAATTTCCCAAGAGGTACGGTTTCTGTGGTGGAAGAAGTTCGTCCTAATAAAGATTTCATCCGCTTTACTGCCAACCCCGCACCCCGCAGCCAAACCTATGCGGTAGTGGAATACATCAACGGCGTGAATTGCGTGGTGCTGTACGAAAACTATATCAATCGCAAGGTGCTGCTCAAAAACGGCATCCGTAATAAGGAAGGTGAGATCAATCCCAACTATCCCCTGCTGGCATGGGATGGAAAAGGAACGCGTCTCGCGGTAATGTATTGGGACAAGGGAAAGATCAAGCTGTTTGTGTATGATGTGCTGCGGAGGTATAAACCCATCAACATAACATTGCCGCAGTTTGAACAGGTGCAGAGCATGCAATTCATGCTCGATGCCAATACGCTGCTGTTAAGCGCGGTGCGTAAAGGACAGTCAGACGTGTACGTATTTAAAATGGACAAGGAGAGCCTCGACCAGATCACCAACGATGTGTACGATGACCTGGACGCTTCATTTGTTGCATTCCCCGGTAAAACGGGCATTATCTATGCTTCCAATCGGCCAAATGCGCAATCCGCGGGCGCTGATACCGCATTGCCCGGCGGCCAGTACAATATCTTCCTCATCAATAACTGGAGCAATAATGAGTTCAGGCAGGTATCGCAGCTCACCGCATTGAAATACGGCGATGCGCGCTATCCCTCGCAATACAACGGAACGCACTTTACTTTCGTGAGCGATGAAAATGGTATCGGCAACCGATACGCAGGTTTCTTTACAACCGCTGGCGCAGGTGCTGATACGCTGTACAGGATAGCCGACATGGTGCTTCGCAATCCTGATCCGGCAGAACTTGACTCGACATTGAAAGTATATGACCTTGCACAACCGGATTCTGTTTTTTATGTTACAGTAACCGATGACTCGGCTTATATCTTCCCGCTTACCAATTACCAGAGCAGTCTTACAGAAACCAAGACCGCAGGCGACCAGGGACAGGTGAGCGAGGTGCGGCAGGAAGGAGATCTTAAGTTCCTGTACAAACTGCGCGTGGACGAAAGAGCGCTCCGCAGCAGGAACGTTAATGCAAGACCCACCGAATTCCGTAAAAAATCAATTATACAATCACAACTCGCCGGCGGCGAAGCCGTGCAGGTAATAGAAGCCCCGCGGTCCGACACTGCGCGCCGGAATGATTTCTTTGAGAGTGAATTTGAAAAAGAACGCAACCGCGATTCGAGCCGCGTAGGGCGGATGCTGCCTACACAGGACGCGCAGGAAGAGACCGTGCTAAGTAAAGCAAAGCTGTTCGACTACAGGCTTAAATTCTCTGTAGATAATTTCTCGGGCACCTTCAACAACGACATACTCATTAATCGCTATGAGCAATACACTGGCTCGTTGCCGATAAGCCTTACCAGTAGCGGCGCATTCAACGGCATGCTTAAAGCCTCCGTGTTCGACCTGATGGAGGATGTGCGGTTTACCGGCGCGGTGCGGCTGCCATTCTTCAATGGACAGGGAGCAGGCATCGCTATCGACCCCAGCGGTGGTAACGTATTCATTGCAGATAATTCTGCACTGTTTGACGGCGGCGGCGAATGGTTCGCAAGAGCTGACTACCTGAAAAGACGGATCGATTACTCGCTCATTTACTACCGCAAAACCGAAGTGGGTGACGCACAGGTAACCCCAAACCCCAACGATATCCTTAATGCCAAGGCCATCAGCAACCTGTACCAGGGCGTGCTTAAATATCCGTTCGACAGGGTGAAGAGCTTGCGCATGATGTTCGGCGTTAGGACGGACAAGATCGTGTTGCGGCCTGCGGGCAATGCCAGGCTGGATACGATCGCGCTGAAAATGGGCGATTTCAATAAACAAACCTATGGCCTGGTAAGAATGGAATATGTTCACGACAATAGCATTCAAAAGGCTATGAACATCATGAACGGCCTGCGGTACAAGATATATATCGATTGGAACAGCCAGATCAACAAAGTGTCCAATACAGAAGGCCGCTTTACTTTCAATGCAGGCTTCGATGCGCGGTATTATTATCCCATCTACCGCAACTTTATCTGGGCCGTGCGTGGCGCGGGCGACTTTTCCTGGGGTAATCGCAAGATCATTTATTACCTCGGTGGCGTAGACGGATGGTTGTTCCCGAAATACAATCAGTTCCCCACGCCGCAGGACCCGGACTATGCTTATCAATCGCTGGCCGTCAACCTGCGCGGCTTCCGCCAGAACACAGCCAATGGCAACAATGCGGTTATCATCAACAGCGAGCTTCGCTTCCCGGTATTCTCTACTTTGTTCAATAAACCGATCAACAATGCATTCCTGCGCAATTTTCAACTGGTGCAGTTCTTTGACCTGGGAACCGCATGGAATGGTAATTATGATAAGATCGAGCGCCCTACCGTTGTGTATGGAACGCAACCGGTGAGCGTAGTGATCAAGGCGGGCGGCCTCGGGCCTTTTGCCGGTGGATATGGATTTGGAGCACGCTCTACCCTGCTGGGTTACTTCCTGCGATTCGATGCGGGATGGGAAATGAACGGCTTCTTCCGCGGCAAGCCGCTGTTGCACGTTGCAATGGGAATAGATTTTTAATATTCATATCCAACGATAAAAATAGAGGCCGGCCCAGGAATGGGCTGGCCTTTGTGTTATTAGGGTGATGCTTAACGACTGTTGTAGTATTTTATGTTGAATTTTTAGTCATTGGGGCATCAAATCATTGAGCCATTAGGTTATAGGCTATTTGGAATAATGACTTAATGACCCAATGACCTATTGACCATTGTACTACGTCCATTTTACCTTCCTCGAAAAATACATCACCAGGCCAAGTGTTATGAACAAACCGATGCTGCCCATCAACAGCGCATAATCCTGCGACTGAATAAGGATGTATATAAAACCATACATCGCGGCGAGCAACAGCGAAATGAACAAGGCCATCCGGCCCGATTTCAATACCGCGCTCACATACCATGCTATCAGCAACACGGTGGCAACGGCGGCCATTACATAGGCGGTATTAAACCCGAGGTATTCTGAAATGGACAATAGGAGCGTGTAAAAAATGCACAAGGCAAAGCCTACCAACACATACTGCAAGGGATGCAGCGATCTTTTGTAGATCAGCTCGATCAGGAAGAATGCAGTAAATGTAAGTACAATGCAAAGGATCGCATACTTAACGCTTCTCAATGATTTTTGATAAGTGTCTACCGGCACTTCCAGGTTTACGCCAAAGGCCGAAGCGTTCAGGTCGTAGGTGCGTGCGGTCCATTGCTGCGGATAGGCGCGGTTAAGCGAGAGCACATTCCAGTTAGCGGTAAAGCCACTGTCTTTGATGTTACGGTTGTCCGGCAGGTAGTTGCCGGTAAAGCTTGGGTCCGGCCAGGACGATTGCATGCTCACCGTTGTCTTTTTGCCAAGCGGTACAAACAATAGGCTCTGCGATCCTTTCAACTTCAGGTTCACATCGAACACAAAGCCTTGTCCGTGCAACGAATCGCTTAGCGGCAGCCCGCTGCTTAGCGACTCCGTGAATTGTTCATCTGAAAATTTACCGGGCATCAGTTCTAGCGTTTCCCGGTTCCGCGTGAATTTTACTTCTTCTCTAAGGCCGCGCACATCGTTTACGCTGAAGTATACCACGGCCTCATTCCATAAAATGTTTTCCGCAGGAATTTTCAGCGAAGCAAAATTGAATGCCCCAAAAGCACCTCTGAGCGTAACATCCGAAGTATATACCATTACCTGGTAAATGCCCCGGTATCGCTTTTCGGGCAGTACTTTCGAATCAATGTTCAATTCATCAGGCAAAAAATAGGCTTGTTGCCTGTTGCGGGAGACGATGCCTTTTGAGTCAGTGACCAGTTGCCAGTAAGGAATGGCGATTACAGGGCCGTTGATCACTTGTTGCCCCGCCCATTTGGAGCTTACTTCCATAATCGCCTCTGCCTGCCTGCCCTGCCGCTCGTGTACGAGGTCCTGTATCATAAAGGTTGGTATCAGCAGCAACAGGATCAGGAAACCGATGAGCAGGCCTTTAAAGATCATGCGGTTTCGTTGCCAGAAAGAAGAAAGAGTGTTTTCCATGAGTGGTGTTTTATGTTGAAGGGTTCGGTTTATTAGTAGTCATTGGGTCACTAGGTCATTAGGTCAATGACTTAATGACCTAATGACTTAATGACCTCATTTTTTTAAGTACCAGGTACATAAACGTCATCAATACGGAATAGCACGCCACCATGCCGCATGCAATCTTGAAATACATAGGATTGCTCATGACGTACATCGTATCTATCACCACGTTGAATGGTGATGTGATGGCGTCCCAGCTATTGAAGCGGATATATCTCCCGATGAATACGCCGAATGCGTTCAGCACCATGATGGGATAAATGAAATAGAGCTCATTCCTGAAAGGGAACTTCAACAGGAAGATCCTTTCCATTTGCCGTACAGACAGTACGCCCAGCACAAGCCCGTTCCACGCAAAAGAAAATATCAATGCCACGTCAAACCACAACGGCATGCCATAGTACACGCTGATGTGGAACAGGTCTGTAATGATGTAAAATGAATTGGGCACAAACAGCAGCCAGGTAATGAATACGAGCGCGAACTTCCACCGCTGCTCTATCCATGCAGGATGCCTTTGCAGCCAGGAAGAAATAAAATAGGGCACGTAGGCAAGGAATAGGTTCCATACGAAGAAAATGAACGTAAGCTTTCCCGTATAGACTATCCTTGCCATAACCATCAGCACGCTGAACAGGATCGATGCTGCCAACCAACGATGCAGCTCGCTTTTCAGCACCCTGGGAATTTGTGATTTCAGGGACAACACAGCGTTTTTCATTGCTTATACAATTTTCGGTACAAATATGGCCATGCCTGTTACCAGCGCCGTAATGGCTGCCAGCAGCACTGCACCGGCCGACATGTCTTTAATGATTTGAATTTTTGGATGCCTTTCTGTTGAAATGAAGTCCATTATTTTTTCTATGCAGGTGTTGAACAATTCAGCCACCCACACAAAGCCCACGGCAAATACCAGCAATGCGGTTTCGAGGCCGGATACCGGCAATACGATAGCCAGCACTACCACACCCGCCGTAGCCGCCAGGTGCAGCCAGGCATTGTGCTCCGAGCGGAAGAACCGAATCACTCCCGCAAACGCATAACCGAAGCTTTGCGATCTTTTCCTGATAGAGAACTTTTCCAGTTGCATTTTTAATTTGTTTTGAAACGTTTAGCGGCAGTTTTCCCCCGCCAGGTAAATGAACAATGTCATGATGCAGATGCCGCCGAGCCCGATAATTATCCAATTTGGCCAACGGCGCTGAATACGGAGGTGCACGTCTATGAATGTCCTATCCGTGATCCACTCGAACCGCAGTGTACTGGCCATGTTCAGCAGTATCGCTATTACCGGCCCGAATACTATCAGCAAGTTGATGTTCCATCCGAAAGATTCATAGGCCCCGAGACTGTTCAATAAAGGCTGTGCGGCGTTGTACAAGCCATGGATCCCAAACTCGTTAAGGAAATTGATGAAAAAGAAATAAGCGCCTGGTAAGGTAAGCAGCAGGCCGGCAACAGCACTAAGGTTCGATTTGAGAAATGATACTTTCATAATTCGACATTTTATTATTTTATGCAATAGCAGGAAACGGCGAGGGTGTGTTCCCCTCGTTCCCACGACGGCTGACCTTTGACAATATCGCTTCCAGTAAGGGAAGCATGCGGTTCAATCCCTTTGTTTTGATGACGAAATTCCAGAGCGGTTCAAACTTTTTCCATCCGCCGGCATACGCAAAGTGTTTGATCACGTGCTTGATCTCATCATGCTGCATGCTTGCCCTGAATATGTTGCTCCACGAATAAAATGAACGGTAGGCCCAATCATATCCCTCCTTCAACTGTTTTGCGGAGAGGCCGCGCGTTTTATACACCACCTGTCTCGTATCATACAGATCCCAGTTACGGTGCAGTATGCGGTCTTCCTGTTCCATGGTTTGAAACAGCCTGGTGCCGGGATACGGCGTGAGTATGTGAAAAGTGCAGGTGGTCAATCCATTGGTAACCGCCCAATCCACCGTGCGTTTGAACACATCGGGATCATCCTCATCCAATCCAAACACGAAGCTGCCATTGATCATCACGCCCAGCGAATGCAGGCGGTTGATGGCCTCGGTGTAGTTTTTACCGAGGTTTTGTTTCTTGTTGCTTTGCTGCAGGTTGGAAGCGTTCAGTGTTTCAAATCCGATGAATACGCTGCGAAGGCCGGCGGCCGCGGCTTCTTCTACCAGGCCGCCGCGCAGGATGGCGTCAACCGTGGACGCGCCCTGGAATACGCGGTTCATTCCACGCATGCCTTTGAACAATGCGGCAGAAAATTTTTGATTGCCCAGCAAATGATCGTCCAAAAAGTACAGGTGGCGGCCCGGCAATCGGTCGATCTCCGCAAGGGCAGCATCTACCTGTTGGGTGTAAAATGATCTGCCGCCTTCGAAGAAAGCATCTTTGTAACAAAAATCGCAATGGTGAGGGCAGCCTCTGGATACTACGATCGAGTTGGGCACCAGGTACAGGCTGCGCCTGATAAGGTCCCTTCGTATAGGCGGCACCGTTGCCAGGCTCCGTTCAAAGGAAACATATTGTTTTGCGGGACGCTTGTTGCGAAAGTCCTGCAGGAACTTTGGAAAGGTGGGCTCGCCGGGCCCGATAAAAATGCTGTCGGCATGTTGACTTGCTTCTTCTGGCAGCGAAGTAACATGCAAGCCTCCCAGGCATACGTATGCGCCTTTTGCGCGGTAATGGTCTGCCAATGCGTAAGCGCGAAAAGCATTGGTGATGTACACCTGGATGATCACCAGCTCGGGCTCATCGTGAATGTTCAGCTCTTCTACGTGTTCGTCCTGTAATTCTATTTCATCATCGGGCGAGCAATAAGCCGCCAGCGTGGCCAGGCCCAGCGGCGGGAACAGGGAATACTTGATGGGCCGCCAGTAAGGGCTTTTTGCTTCGGTAAGCGCTGGTAAGATCATTTTGATTTTCATGGCTGACTTATTCTGATGGTGCATTATTAATCTTTGCGATATGAGCGCCCTGCACTGCTATTGCCAGCACGGCGGAAACTACCGCCACCACTAACAGCATGTCTCCTTCGCTGCCCAATGGCAGCAGCCACAGAAAGCCGAGGAACACGAGCACGGTAGCGGCAATGCCCGTTAACAACACCAGGAATACCGCCCACAGGCCGGCAATGCCATACGAAATGCAACTGCGCATGACCAGTATCAGCAACACGAAAATGGGAAGCGTGCACATGCCTGAAAGCAACAAACCAAAACCGAAACAGAACAATGCAGGCTTCCATTCATTGAAGCCCATAAGGTATCCAGTGCCCATCACGCTGTTAACGAGGATGGCCGTGAACCAGATCTTAAAGGCAATGCTTTGTGGCGTATCCATAATATACATCTCCAAAAAGTACTTTGTATTTCAAAGTGTAACGACAAAAAAAATTATTTCATTCCCTTGATCATGCTTTCCAATGCTTCGATATGTTCTTTGAATGCTTTTTCACCTGCTTTGGTTATAGAATAGGTTGTATTGGTTTTACGTCCGATGAACCCTTTGTGCACCTTGATGTACCCATTTTCCTCGAGGTTTACCAGGTGCGTTGCCAGGTTTCCATCGGTTACCTCCAGCATTTGCTTCAGGTCGTTGAAGCTCATGTCGGCATTTACCATCAGGCTGCTCATTACGCCCAGCCTGATGCGGCTGTCGAAGACTTTATTTAAGTTACTTATAGGGTTCATCATTAATGACTGTCATATTTCCACCACATTACCAATCCGTACACGATGTGCAACACTCCAAAGCCGGCGCCCCAGAAATATAGTCCATACTGCGGATACCACATATTGATAAGGCCCAGTATAATTTCCATGAAACCCACGTAACGTATGTCGCTAAGCGTGTACTTGCTGGCATTTACCAAGGCCAGGCCGTAAAATATCAAACATGAAGGTGCTACAAACGCCCAGGCGCTGTATTTAAGCAAGCCCAGCACAAACACGCCACCCGTCATTAAGGGTATCAGCAGGTTGATCAGCAATTTGCGGGAGGTATGGTCCCACACCGGCAGGTTATTTTTCCGCGCCTTGCGCCAGGTAAAGTAAAACGAGGTGGCTATCGCCCCGGCCAATACCGCGGCGGCCAATGCAAGCAAACTCCACTTGAGATGTTGAAAATCGCCGGTATTGTACCCACGCTCTGTATAGCGCCCATAGTACTCCCAGATCCAGTTATAGGCAAAGTAAGCCCCTATCAACGCAAAAACACCCGCACTCACCCCGCTTAAACCACTTAAGGAAAGGAACCTGGAAGAGCGGTCCATGATGCGCCGGATGTCCTGGAGCGCTTCCAAAGATGCGTGTTGCTGGTCCATATAAAAAGCACTTTGTATTACAAAGTAATAGTCCGTTTTTCATATTTCAAAATATTTCAGCTATTAAAAAAAATATAATTAAAGGCTGGCGATAACCCCTTCAAACCCAATTTCCCCCTTCATACGTACTTTTGGTGCGTTATGCAAGTACGATTGGCAGTAGTTACGATCTTCGGCTTTTTGGCAATGGGCCTCAATACCCAGGCACAGGTAAAGGTTTTAAAGGGCATCATCAAGGACATCCACAGCGACGAACGCATCCCCTTTGCCTCGATCCAGTTCATTAAAGCGGGCACCGGCCGGCTCGCAGACTCCTCCGGCGCATTCATCTTCCGGTTCGATAAATGGCCGCAGGATACCCTGGAAATAACCTATGTAGGTTACCAGGATTATAAATTTTTCATCGATCCCGCCCAGCTCACCCGCGATACCTTAAACCTGGTAGTGAACATGGAAAGAGGCAAATACACCGCCGAAGTGGTGGTACGGCGAAAGATCGACCGCGGCCTGCTGATGTGGAAGCGCATCGTGCGCCGCAAACCCTTTAACGACCGGTACCGCTTCTCCAATTTCTCGTACGAACTGTACAACAAGCTCGAGCTGGACCTCAAAAACCTGAATAAGGAAAAATTGGGCGAAGTAAAACTGCTAAGGCCCTTCAAGTTTATATTGAACAACGTGGACACTACCGAAGGCGCGCCGTATCTCCCGGTGTATCTCACCGAATCTATTTCTGATTACTACTACCAGAAATCGCCACTCAAAAGAAGAGAAGTGTTCAGGGCCAGCAAGACCATGGGCGTAAACAACGAAAGCGTGAGCAAGCTGCTCGGCGGCATGGACCAGAACGTAAATTTCTACTCCAACTTCATTCCCGTTTTCGATAAATTATTTGTAAGCCCCATCAGCGACAATGGCGATGCTTATTACAATTACAAGGTCACCGATACGCAATACGTCGGCGGCAGGCGGCTGATACATTTTATCTTCACGCCGCGCCGCAAGGGCGAAAATACCTTCGAAGGTGATTGCTGGGTGCACGATACCACTTTTGCCATCCAGAAAATGAACCTGCGGCTCGACAAGACCGCTAACATCAACTTCATGGAAAAGCTGAGCCTTATACAGGAATACCAGCTTATCAACGACAGTACATGGTTCCTTTCAAAAGACAAGTTCGTGGCCGACATAGCGCCGCTCGGCAACAGCAAGCTGGCCTTCATCGGGCGTAAGACAACCACCTACCGCAATGTTGTGCTCAACGATTCGTCGGTGGTAAATGAGCTTGCCAAAAACAAGATCATGGAAGAAACCATTTTGCCCGATACCGCAAACAACAAAACAGATGAATATTGGGCTGAATCGAGGCACGAAGACCTGAGCAAGAATGAAAAGGCCATCTACCACATGATAGATACGCTGATGAAGATGCCGATATTCAGGCGGTATACCAACATGATCAATTTTGTGGCAACAGGTTACCTTAACGTAGGCAATTACCAGATAGGACCCTGGCAAAACTGGATCACCGGCAACCAGGTAGAAGGCCTGCGCCTCCGCTTCGACCTGGGCACCAACCGGTACTTTCATAAAAGGGCGATCTTTCATGGGTACCTGGCCTATGGATTTACTGACCAGCAATGGAAAGGCAATTTCGATGTGATGTACCTGTTCAATAAAAGCCCACGGTCATACATATTCGCATCTTTCCTGCACGATTTCGATTATGGACAGAACTATTACGACGAGATCAGCTCGGACAATATCTTCGCATTGGCCATTCGCAAGCCGGGCGTTCCCATTAAGTTCATCAAGCTGCAGGAAGAAAGGCTGGACCTTTTCAAAGAATGGAACATCGGATTTTCGGTATTGCTCTCGGGCCGGCACAAGGAATACAACCCGGTGCGCAACCTGCCGGTGAAAGGCAGCTTCGTCTCAAAGGGCGAACATCCCTTCAATACTTTCGAAACTTCTATAAGGTTGCGGTTTGCTTATCTTGAAAAATTCGTTGAGAATACTTTTTACCGCACCAGCCTGGGCAGCCCCTATCCTATTGTTGAATTCAAATACACCAAGGGACTTTCCGGCGTATTGAACAGCAATTACGATTACAGCAAGATATCCGGCGGCATCAGCAACTCGCGCAAGATCCCGCCTTTCGGCAGCATTTACTGGAATGTATTCGGCGGTAAAACTTTCGGCACACTACCCTACATGCTGCTGGATGTGGCGCCGGGCAACGAGATCTATTACTACAACCGCTATGCCTTTAATATGATGAACCGGTACGAGTTCATTCACGACCAATATGCAGGGTTCAATGTGGAGCATAACTTCGGCAATGGAATATTCCGCTTTATTCCTTTGACCCGTAAGCTCAAGTTCCGCCAGTTCTGGACTGCCAAGGGACTATGGGGCAGCCTGAACGAACAGAATCAGGCATTGAACTTTGTAAACGGCCATCCCTTCAAAGCGCTGAATGGTAAAACCTATGTTGAATTGGGGACCGGCGTCGATAACATCCTGAAAGTATTCCGCCTCGATTTTGTGTGGAGGGTATTGCCAAGCCCGCGCCCCGCCAGGAGCGCCGAAAGGTTTGGGGTGTTCGGAAGCTTCAGGCTTGCTTTTTAATTCCGAACTTTGGACCACTATCACAAAAAATTACGATCATGCTGAAATGCCTTGCCGTTGTCGCCCTAAGCTGCATTGCTTGTACTGCATTTACGCAAAGCGCCGAACAAAAATTAAAAGAGCTCGGCATTGTGTTGCCGCCGGTTTCCAAACCCATTGCCAATTATGTACCCGCCGTCAGAACAGGCAACCTCATTTTTCTTGCGGGTAAAGGCCCTTCCCATCCTGACGGAAGTTATATAACAGGGAAGCCTGGTAAGGACCTTACCATCGAACAAGGCTATGATGCTGCAAGGCTTACTGCCATCAATCAACTCGCAGCATTAAAAGCAGCCATCGGCGATTTAGACAAGGTAAAACGCATCGTGAAAGTATTGGGCATGGTCAACTGCGAGTCCGACTTCAAAGACCATCCCAAGGTCATTAACGGTTTCTCGGACCTGATGGTGGCTGTATTCGGCGAAAAGGGCAAGCATGCACGCTCCTCGGTGGGCATGTGTTCGCTGCCCATGAACATGGCGGTGGAAATTGAGTTGATCGTTGAAGTGGAAGATTAATCGTATTCCATGGTATCATAACTTTCCCAATCTTCCAGGTATGCCTTGAAGTGCTTGTCGATCTCGGACGTCTTGAACTCGTTCTCTTCGTACATGCCGGAAATGTTGTTGTTTTCCGTTATTGTCAATTCTTCGGCATCCAGGCTGAAAGGTCCGCTGACGCAGAGATAGCTGGTTTTTTCATTATTGTATTCAAGGGTAGCCTTGAAAAGATAAAACTTACAACGCTTTCCCTTATAAAAAGCAGTTCTTTCACCAACATATTCCATTTTATCAGGATCGTACTCAAGATTATTGACGAGATAACTTTCAGCAAACGCACGCTGGCTAAGATATTTTGAAGGAAAAGCCCTTTCCATTTTCAATTTCTTCAATTCTTCGTACAAGCTTACCCGGTAGTATTTGTCCGCGGCTATTGCAGATAAGATTGCAGCTTCCACCGGCTGCTTCAGCTTCAGCAATTCCAGTACCGCATCGAATTGCAGGTTGGTATATTTGGTCTTTAAAAATTCCCGCAGCAATCCAATGGACGCATTTGACTTCAGCTTACCAAGGCTTTCAATCAGGTCGGAGGTTCCCGTAGCGTAATAATATTCTTCCTTATGCTTGAGAATTTTGGCCAGCTCATTCCTGCCCGCTTGTAAGATAATGGCCTCGTGCGCCTTCAGCTCATCAACCGAGAGCAAACTGCTGTCCAACATCCGCTCGTGCACCAGGAACAAAGGCGTTCCCAACAATGTATCAGCGCTAAGCTTCCACAATTGCGGGTAGAGCCGTTTTGTGAGCTCCAGCGAATCGGTGAATCCATACACAAACATCGATACATCATTTCCATGTGTCGGAAGCCGCTCATTCAGTAATTCAGCGAGCATCCTGTACGATTTTTCGGTGTGCCGCTGCGACAATATTGTCAGTGTTGAATATTTAAATTTCTCCTGCCCGGGATTTAATGAGCGGTAGTGCTCGAGAATTAGCTTTTCAAAATCATCATGCTTCAGTGCGCGCACGGAACGGAGAAATGCATCGTTCACGCCCCTGTACCTAAGCGTATCGAGGGGATAGCTTCCAACGGCCGCCCTTAGCATGGCAGGAATATCGGCCGGCTCATATACCACCGATTCAATGGCTTCAAAAGCCTGGGCATAGGTGGCCGAATCGGTGGATGCAAGGTCTTTCACCAATTTGTCGAGAGAATTACTGTATATAAAATCTGTTTTTTCTTCTTTCAAGAACCTGAACCCCGTATGAAACCGTTGGAACTCGTATTGCTTCCAGTATTTTTCCGGCGCATTGGCCTGCAGCATATACACGAACTTGCCGTTCAACAGCACGCGAAAGCGCTGTACATGGCCCGAGGTCTTACTGCTAACGGTAAACTCAACCCCATTGCTATTGCCATTCCTGATAAACTGGTAAGGTCCCAGCATTTCATTACGCTCCACCAATTCGTTCATGTACTTTTTCAATATCACTGAATCGTGCTTTGCCCACAAATACTTTGATAAGGCGCGGCGTGTAACGGTAAAAGAAGTAACCGTAGGAGCATCAAACGCTACCCACAGGTAATCGCGGCTACCTATGGCCGTTGAACTGTCAAAGTCCAGGAAATCGGTCCTGCTGAACGAGCCAGGCACCGGCGCGGCAAATCCATGCTCTTCAAATTGTTCCTGCTTCCATACAGGAGCGGGATAGTCCAGGAATGCAAATGAGTTGTAGAAGTTTGCAATGTCCGCCGAAGCGCTGTCTTCCTGGTTGCCGGTAACCATCAATGAATACACCCTGTTGCCGCGGATGATGGACAGGCATTTGAGCATGGTGTTGTCTTTCAGGTCGGCAACTATCCATTTTGCAAAAAATCCCTGGAAGGTAGTATCGCGCAGGCGCAGGTTGCTAAGGTCCATGGTGGCATTCAACCGCTCGATGGCGCTTACAAAATATGCGGAGTCGTCCGGTATTACAAAGCCCGGCGCCGTTTTTACCGCCATCACTCCATAAAAATTTCCCTTGCTGTTGTCGAGGCTGTTGAACTGCACTGCAACAATGGAGCTGTCCGGCGTTTCCACGTCCACGCCCTTTGGAGTTTCAGGCATGATAACGCTGAAGAAATGATCGTTGAAAGTATGACGCTGCCATTGCTGCTCCGGCATTTTTTCTATAATAAATGCTTCAAAATAGTCAGTGGCTTCCTTTCCATACAGGTCATCCTTATTTCGCGCGCCCATTCCTATCAGGTATACTCTTTTTCCAAACGCAAATGACTGTACCCGGGCATGAATGTTTTCAGCAGGTATCTTGTACAGCATGTCGATAGCTTCAAAGCCATTGCGGGTAAAGCGCTTGTCGCTGATGGCCTCGCCCATCGAAGCGCTCACCATGTTCTTGTACAGTTGCTGCAGCACACTGTCTGCATTACTGTTGGTAATTGTAATGGCCGGCAATACAAAAGCGGTATAATACTGCTTCATGCTGGTCATGTCGATGTACATGTTCATCTTCATTACACCGTTCAGCATATCCATGGGACTGGGCTTGCCCGGCATGCGTGCGCTGTAGCCAAGCGTGGGTTCTTTTACTTCAACCCATTGCTGAAGCTGTTGCGCTTTGATGGAATAATTATTGGCATGCGTGCGCGAAGTAGTGAACACCGGCTCCACGGTATACCCTTTCTGCCGCAACAATTCTATAATGCCTTTTTCGCCCGGCAGGTGCGCGGTGCCTACTGCTACCACATAGCTCTTCTCGCGCATCATGCTGTCCATTTTCGTTGCCATCAGTTCATTGCGCAGGCTCAGCAACCTGTCCTCCGTTTGATCGGGCAGCATCGACATCAGTTCACCGATGCCTTTCAAATCTTCGCGGATGTATAATTGAATGATCTTCTCGATAAGGGTTTGTTCTTTCTTCAGGCTTTTCAGTATCCTGGAGGGATTGAAATCTTCTACGCGCATATCGTTCAGCAGGTTCACCTGGTCGATAGCTCTTTCTAGTCCCGCGATCTCTTTTCCCTGGTTTTTTGCCATGCCATACAGGTATGCATCAACGATAGTGGGCATGTCGTCCGGCTTGCGCTCAGGCTTGGCCAGGTGCTGGCGCAGCATATAGGTTTCCTTTACCGTAAGCTTGTCTGCATCGATGCCCAATTCTTTGCGGAGCTTTACGTTCAACGCATCGAATTCATCTTTCTTCAGGTATTTTTTCAAGTATTCGTTGGTGGCTGATTTGTTGATGTTTTGCATGATGGCCATTACCACGCTGTCAGGATGGATCTCCATCGCAAAACCATCGGCGGATTGTATGAAGCGGTACAGGGAATCGCTAAAATTGAACACGCGTTTATCCTGCACGTGAATGGTGCCGTACAGGTATGAAGGCTTGGCCAGGTTGCTGCCGCTTATCTTCCACAGCAGGGTATTCTCCAGCGACTTTTTCTGGCCTTGCGCACACAGCGATGCCACTGCGAAAAGCAGCAGCAGGGCTAGTTTTTCCGGTATGGCATACAGCTTCTTCATTGCAGGTGTAAGCATGGTCATAGGGGTCTTTTTCTGATTGGGCGTGAAATATCTAACTTTAAACGGGAAGTAACACATTTCCCCTCATAAATTTTTCGTATGCCAGTTGTTTTACCAGTCAATAACATTTATCCCAGTTTCGGCAACAATTGCTATATAGCGCCCAATGCTACCATCGTGGGCGATGTGGTCATGGGCGATGACTGCAGCGTATGGTTCAATGCCGTAATACGGGGGGATGTGAACTACATTCGCATAGGCAATAAAGTGAACATCCAGGACGGGGCGGTAATACATTGCACGTTCAAAAGAAGCCATACTACCATTGGCAACAATGTGTCCATCGGCCACAATGCCATTGTGCATGGCTGTACCGTGCACGACGACGTGCTGATAGGCATGGGCGCCATTGTAATGGACCAGGCGGTGGTGGAAAGCAATACCATCATTGCCGCGGGGGCGGTGGTACTGGAAGGCACACGGTGCGAAGCGGGCAGCATTTATGCGGGCGTGCCGGCAAAGAAGGTAAAGGATATTTCGGGCGAACTTATCAGCGGCGAGATCAACCGCATTGCCAATAACTATGTCCGGTATGCGAGCTGGTTCAAGGAAGGTGAAGCGGCCAACCAGTAAGGCTTTGACATTGAACGCCTTGCAATTTGCGCTAAGTGTTTTCCATAAAATAGATTTACGGCCTTCCTTGCATACACGGCATAATATTTTTAGTTTTAGTAGCGTTAGATGAGCGAAAAGGTCTACCCATGAAACCGAAGGTTTCCATGAGTCCTTGAAAAAACTGACCTCATGAAATCGATGCGCCATATAGTGATTGTTTTAGCCTGCCTCCTGGTGTTGACTACCGGTTCTTCCTGTACTTTTTTCCGGAATTTGTTTGGTCCTAAGCATGGATGTCCCAGCAACGGCAAGAACGTGGGAGCAGAACGCATTTTGAGTGGCGAGAAGGTTCCTAAGGCCAAGAAGTTCAAAAGCTGACGTAAATCATTGACCGTACCATATTGTTAACCCAAATCCCTTCACTATGAGCCTGACTTTACGTACCGACTTTGGCTGCACCGAAGCTATAATAGACGACGACTGCGGGTTGAAAAGGTTTTATGAAGTAGCCAATATTTTATCCGACGATCTCGACATTAAGTTCATAACAAAGATGGACGATTTCGACTCCCTGATGTGGGACTTCAACTACAAAGGACATACGCTTACACTTCACTACAACATTTACACTGGCATTTCAATTTATCCCCGCAAGTTCCGCGAAGCGGTGAAAAGGGATAATGAAGCCGTGGTGGAAGTGGCGAGGTTCCTGGAAAGCAAATTGATGATCAATACAGCCAGGAAGTACATGTCGTAGCGAGGCAGTAAGTGGTAAATAACGAATTGTGAGTAGTGAGTAGTAAGTTGGGAATGTTCTCCCAACTCACCACTCACCACTCACACTTAATAAGGTTTCTCTTCTATCGAATCGAAAATATTGCAATAGCTGAAGTAACGCTCCGCATATATACGGCCTTCTTCCAGGGCCTTTTTTATTGCGCATCCCGGTTCTTCCAGGTGCAAACAATTATTGAACTGGCAGTCCTGCAGCAACTCCCGCATCTCGCGAAAATAATGCGATAGCTCCTGCCGGCTGATGTCTACCAATCCAAATTCGCGCATGCCCGGTGTGTCTATTATTTTTCCCCCGCCTTCAAATGGCAGGTCGAACATTTCTGCGAAGGTGGTGGTGTGAATTCCTTTGCCGCTCCATCCGCTCACGTGCTGTGTTTTCAGTTGCAACGCGGGCAATAAATAATTGATGAAGGATGACTTGCCAACGCCGCTGTGCCCGCTCAATAAGCTGATCTTGCCTTTTAGCAAGGCTTTTACTTCGTCAAGCCCCGTGTGGTCCTTTGTGCTGCACAATACTACCTTGTACCCTACATCTTCATACATCTCTTTCCAGTTTGCAAATACCTGCAGTTCTTTCTTGCGGTAGATGTCGGATTTGTTGAACACTATGATAGCGGGAACATGGTAGGCTTCGCAAGCAATTAAGAAACGGTCGATGAAGCCCTGCGAAGTACGTGGCTCCTTCAAGGTGGCAATCAGCATGGATTGGTCAACATTGGCTGCCACGATATGATGATGGTGCTTGCTGCGCGGCGATTGGCGGTTGATGTAATTCCTGCGCTCGTGCATGGCCGTTATAACGGCGGTATTGCTGCCCGGGCTCTCTGGTTCTATTTCTACTTCATCCCCTACCGCAACAGGATTGGTAGAGGTGATCTCATCTATCTTGAACACACCTTTTATACGCGCATTGTACATATTGCCCGCATCATCCCTGACCGAATACCAGCTGCCCGTTGATTTATAAATTACCCCTCGCATTAGTCAAGATTTAGAAGCACAGATTTCTTTTGATTTGAGGGTTACACAGGTTTACTAACTAGTATCTCGTGGCTTGCCATCTGTGTAATCCATGAATCAATTGTCAAAATCTTTGCTATGAATTCTTCTGCATAGTCATCATGGAAATTTCCTGAATGTCGTCATTCTTAAAAACAATTCTAAAAATATCAATACCGCCGCCGCAATTGCAAATGGAAAAAACTTCTCGCTGTACCGCTGCAGGGCCGTTACCTCTATCCTGGATTTTTCCAACTTGTCTATCTCCGAATAAATATTGGTAAGGCCTTCGTTGTCCTTTGCCCGGAAATATTTACCCCCCGTTTCATCCGCAATTTGTTTCAATAATTTTTCATCGATGTTTACTTTCTCCCGCTGCATGATGATGCCTCCAATGGTTTGAACCGGCACTGGCGCATATCCTTCGGTTCCCACGCCAATGGTATATACGCGCACCCCCACCGACTTGGCGATTTCCTTGGCGGTATTGGGATCGATCATGCCCCCATTATTTTCTCCATCCGTCATCAATATCACCACCTTGCTTTTAGATTTGGAAGAGCGCAGCCGGTCGACGCTCGTGGCCAGGCCCGATCCAATGGCGGTGCCATCTTCCAGCAACCCGCTGCGGATGGCGAAGATCTGGGTCTTCAATACATTCTTATCGGTTGTAATCGGCGTAAGCGTAAAGCTTTCACCTGAAAATATTACAAGGCCTATGCGGTCTGTAGGCCTGTTGTCTACAAAGCTGGCCGCCACATTTTTTGCTGCTTCCAGGCGGTTGGGGCTTAAGTCCTGTGCCAGCATGCTGCCGCTAACGTCCATGCACAGCACAATGTCTACGCCCTCGCCTGTGACCATTTGCTCATCGTTCCTTTTTTGCGGGCGTGCGAGCGCCACTACCAGGCAAATAAGTGCCAGCATGCGCAATGCAAAGGGCAGGTGCAGCAAACTGGTCTTCCAGGTTGAAAGCGATGAAAATGGCGCGGTGCTCGATACCATTACGGACGCCTGCTTCCTGCGATGGCCCGTTATGTACCACCATACCAATATCGGCACCAGTCCCAGTAAGATGAACTGGTAAGGCTGAGCAAATGTTATATCCTTGAACCAATCGTATAGCATATATCAGGTTGATGCCAGCGCATCCATCCGCGTAATTGATTTTTTAATGGTTTGATACGATTCTTCCTGTTCAGTTCCGGAAGGCGTATACTTTGCAAATTTTACAAAATCGGCCATCCGCAGGGTTTGGGCCAGCAGCGTGTATTCATCTGTCGGCAACCTTGCCTGCCGCAATTGCATGATGATCTCGTCATTCGTTTTTTCAAGGCTCGAAAAATTGAATTTCCTGCTAACATACTGCCGCAAGATGTCATTCAGCCTGGTATAGTATTGCTTGGCCGTTCCTTTTTCCAGTGCATGTTCTTTGCGCAATGCTTCCAATGCCTGCATGGCCTCTTCCAAAGGACTGAGTTTTGAAACCGGTTGCTGCACGGTCTTCGGAGCTATCTTCTTTTTACGGAACAAATAAATAATGCCCAGCAATGCCAGCAATGCTGCAGCCGCAATGATCCATGGTATATATGGATTGCCGGGATCTTTTACCGGGATGATGTCTTTAATATCGTGATAGTCCTTTGCCGTATCAGGTGAATAGGTAACGCTGATGGAAAACGTATCGGTGCGGAACCTTTTGTTACCCGACTGCAATACAAATGCAGGGATGGTCCAGCGTCCCGAGTCGAAGCTGGTAATAACGATTTGCTGCCAAAATTGCTTATAACTAAGACCAGGCGCTGAATCCACACTGCCTTTGTCTATTATTTCGAAATGCGCAATGCTGTCGAGCTTAAACCAGTTGAAGCGGGTGTTTGCCAGCACATTCGCTTCCAGTTTTAGCTTAATGGGTTCCCCAATGAGAATGGTGGTACGGTCCACCGTCGCCTTTACTTCTACCTGCTGCGCCTGAAGGCTTGCATTCAGCAATATGAATACAATAAGGGGGATGATGATATTGCTCGGTCTGCAATGCATTGGTTCAGGTTCTTGCCAGGAAGAATTTTTGTAACACTTTTACGTAATCATCATCTGTGCGCATGTGCAGGAGGTCGCAGCCCGCTTTCAGGAAAACGTTCTTGCAATAGTCCGTGGCCTCCAGGAAGAGGCGTTGGTATTCCTGGCGCACGTAGGGGTTACTGCTATCGATCCATTTGGTTTCACCGGTTTCCGCGTCCGACACCTGCAGCATGCCTGCATCGGGCAATTGCATGTCCATTTTATCATACACCTTAATGCCGGTTACGTCGTGTTTCTTACCGGCCACCTTTAAAGCGTCCTCATATTGCTTGTCCATGAAATCGCTTAGGACAAACGCAATGCTTTTTTGCTTGGTGCTGTTATTAAAAAAGCGAAGGGCCTCGCTCACTCTTGTGCCTTTTCGCTTAGGCTCCATCGTTAGCAGCTCGCGCACGATGTACAGCACGTGCTGTTTACCCTTTTTAGGTGGAATGTATTTCTCCACTGCTTCGCTGAAAAAAATCACGCCTACCTTGTCGTTATTGTTCATGGCCGAAAAGGCAAGCACGGCGCAGATCTCAGTGATGATGTCCTTCTTACGTGCGTGTATGGTGCCGAACAGGGAGCTGGCGCTGATGTCTACCAGCAGTATTACCGTAAGCTCTCTTTCTTCTTCGAACAGCTTGCTGAAGGGATGGCCGAAGCGGGCCGACACGTTCCAATCGATAAACCTGATATCATCCCCATGCTGGTATTCCCGCACTTCTTTGAACAGCATGCCGCGGCCTTTGAATGCACTGTGGTATTCACCCGTAAACAGGTGCTGGGTAATTTTCTTGCTCTTTATTTCAAGCTCTTTTACCTTCTTTAATATTTCGGCAGTTGTTAGCAAGGCGTGTTGTTTGTGAATTGTGAGTGGTGAGTAGTGGTATCACGGTACTTGAATCGCTTTCAGTATGTCGTTAATTACGTGCTCAACGTTTACGTTCTCGGCTTCCGCCTCATAGGTAAGGCCAAGGCGGTGGCGCAATACATCTCTCGAAATGCTTCTTACGTCTTCCGGTATTACATAACCGCGTTTGTTCAGGAAGGCGTGGGCTTTTGCAGCCAGCGCCAGGTTAATGCTGGCCCTTGGCGATCCACCGTATGATATCAATGGTTTCAATTTTTCCAGCTTGTATTTTTCCGGGGCCCTGGTGGCAAAAACGATGTCGAGAATGTATTGCTCGATCTTTTCGTCCATGTATACCTGCCTGCACAATTCCCTTGCCTGCAATATTTCCTGTATGGATACTACTTGCTGTACCACCGGCGCCTGCGTGGCCTGCACATTCTGCCGAATGATGATCTGTTCTTCCTGTTTGGTTGGATAATCCACGATCACTTTCATGATAAAGCGGTCAACCTGTGCTTCCGGCAAAGGGTAAGTGCCTTCCTGTTCCAGTGGGTTTTGCGTGGCTAGCACCAGAAAGGGCTCGTCGAGCTTATAGGTTTGTTCCCCGATGGTTACCTGCCGTTCCTGCATCGCTTCCAGTAAAGCGCTTTGCACTTTCGCGGGGGCGCGATTGATTTCATCTGCCAAAATAAAATTGGCGAAGATGGGGCCTTTGCGCACCATGAACTCGTTGCGCTGCTGGTTATAGATCATGGTGCCGATAACGTCGGCTGGCAACAGGTCGGGCGTAAACTGGATGCGGCTGAATTTAGCATGAATCGCTTGCGACAAAGATTTTATCGTAAGCGTTTTGGCCAGGCCGGGTACGCCTTCCAGTAATACATGGCCGTTGCTCAGCAAGCCGATCAATAAACGGTCCAGCATGTAATATTGGCCGATGATCACCCGCCCTACCTCGTCCCGTAAACGATCCATGAAAATACTGTTGGATTGGATCCGCTCATTTAACTGGCGGATATCTTCGGCTGTGTATACCATACAGAATGTTAGATTTTGCAAAATACAAGGTACAATGGTGCAAGTTATTTGCCAAGATGATGAATGGCAAAAGATTTGTTGAATATTAAACGGTGCAATTACCAATGCCCTTTAATGTACCTTTGTATTTGCCATATAAATACTGATTACCGCAAAATTCCCTGTATGAAACAAATTGTTGTAGCCATTTTCGCATGCCTGCTGGCGATATCGTTTGCAGGATGCAAGAAAAATAAAGGCCAAACACGGACCGAGCTGCTGGCAAAATCCGCCTGGAAATTCGACAATGCTGGCCTGGACATGAACCGCGACGGCACCGTGGACGCACCTGTGCCCCCGGGTTTCCTGCAAGCCTGCGACACAGACAATACGCTAACCTTCAACGCCGATGGCACCGGCTTTACCGACGAAGGCGCTACCAAATGCAATGGCGCCAACCCGCAAACAGTGCCATTTAGCTGGAGCTTTAAAGACAATGAGCAAACGATCAATCTTTCCAATGCCGTATTCGGCGGATTGAATGGAGATATCAAAGTAAAAACCATCAACGATAACCAACTGGAACTGCACAAGGACGTGAATATCGGCGCGCTGGTGAACGTGATTGTTTTCTTGAAACATTAACCCAGGTACTTTCCTACAATGGGCACTCTGCGCCCAACGCCAAAAGCCTTGCTGCTTACGCGTATGATAGGACAGAACTGATTGCGCTTGTATTCATTGGTGTTCACAAGTTTCAGCACCTTGTCTACAAGCGCTTTTTCTATGCCCATGCCGATGATCTCTTTCGGGCCCTGCCTTCTTTCGATATACTGGTACAATACCTTGTCCAGCAGCGGGTATTCCGGCAGGCTGTCTGAATCTTTTTGCCCTTCGCGCAGTTCGGCGGAAGGCGCTTTTTCTATGATGTTGCGTGGAATGATCTCTTGTTGTTTGTTCAGGTATTTCGCCAGCGCATATACCTGCATTTTATATACATCTCCCAATACGCTTAGTCCGCCGGCCATGTCGCCGTACAATGTTCCATAACCGGTAGCCAGCTCGCTTTTGTTGGAAGTATTCAGTAATATATAGCCGAACTTATTAGCAATGGCCATCAGCAGGTTGCCGCGGGTGCGGCTTTGCAGGTTTTCCTCGGCCACGTTAAAAGGTGCGTTCTTAAAAACTGGTCTCAATGCGTCGAGAAACGAATGATAAATGTTTTCGATGGAAATGATGTCGTAAGGATTGCCGAGGTTCATGCTTAGTTGTTCGGCATCGCTTACAGAATGCCCCGATGAAAATTGCGATGGCATCAGCACGGCGCGCACATTGTCCTTTCCCAATGCCTCGCAAGCCAGCACCAGGGTTACTGCGCTGTCTATGCCGCCGCTGCTGCCCAATATTGCCTTGCTGAAGCCCATCTTGCTGAAATAATCGCGGATGCCTAATAGCAAGGCCTGCTTTATTTCCGCAATGTTTTTTTCTTCGGTCAGGTAACCGATGATCTTTTCAGGATCTTTTACTTTCGATACCTGCATGGGGCGGTTGTATTGCTCCTGCGCGGTATGATGACCCGGAACGGAAACCTTTTCATCAGCGGGCCAGCCAGCAGCGGCGGACCGGTTGACTGTTTCATCATCCTCGGGCCAGGTATGCGGCGGAAGCTCTACCATTTGCAGGTCTTCCTCGAAATATTTTAATTCTTTTATCAATTTTCCCTTCTGGTCGAACACCAGGCTTCCGCCATCGAAGACTATTTCAGTTTGCGAGCCCACGGCATTGCAATACACCATTGGGAGCTTGTATTTGATAACGTTAGACCGGATGATCTCCTTGCGGTCATCATCGTGGTCATAATCGAATGGAGAGGCGGAAAGATTGATCATCACGTCTGGCCGTTGGTCTACCAGCTTGTCCATCGGGCAAAACCGGTACAGCGGGTTATCGCCTAAATTCCAGATGTCCTCGCATACGGTAATGGCCAGGTTACGGTCCTTGAATCGAACGGTTTTCCAATCGTAGGCGGGTTCGAAATAGCGGTATTCATCGAATACATCGTAGGTAGGCAGGCAGGTTTTAGCAACTATTGCTTTTATTTGTTTTTCATGCAGCAACCAGGCCGCGTTGAAGAGGTCTTTTCCTTCTTTGGAAGGATTGCGGGCGGGGCTGCCCACCACAACGCCGATGTTGCCCGTGTGCGATGCAATGCGGTCGATGGACTCGTAGCATTTATTGATGAAATCGTTGAACTCCACGAAATCGCGGGGAGGATAGCCGCAGACGCACAATTCAGAAAACACCACCAGGTCGGCCCCCATTTTTTCGGCCGCACCAATAGCCTCGATTATTTTTTGCGTATTGTATTCAAAATTGCCAATGTGATAATTTTGCTGCGCTAATACGATCTTCATAGCGCGAAGGTAAGCAGGGATAGGCTATTAGCGGCCATACTCACAATGCACCACTCACCACTCACCCTAAGAAAACTGTGAAAATTAAAGCAATACATACTTTAACCCATTATCATTCGTTTTGCAGAATCATGAAAAAATGGTTTTTCCTTTCCGCGGCACTGGCATTGTTGGTTGCCTGCAACAGTGAAAACACGCCCGATGTATCGGACATCGATATCAAGCTGGAAACGCAGCGCTTCGAGCAGGATTTTTTCGCCATCGATACCAATAATGTCAATGCTTCACTTATACAACTGGAAAAAAAGTACCCCAACTTCCTGAATGATTTTTTAATAAATATTCTGGGCGTGCCCCTGCTGCAGGGCGGCGATTCAGGCACCAACCTGGTGGTAAGGCGTTTCATTGCAGATTACAGGGCCATCAAGGAAAACGCCGATAAAGAATTCAAATCCTTCGATAAAGTGGAGAGCGAAGTGCGACGGGGGTTGCAGTTCGTAAAGCATTATTTTCCCGGTTACCCCTTGCCTGCCAAGCTCATTACCTTCATAGGCCCGTTGGACGCTTATTACGAGCCTTCAGTAGGCGGGCTTCATGGCGACGTTATTACCAGCGATGCACTGGGCATCGGGCTTCAACTGCACATGGGAAAAGACTTCGCGGTGTATCATACTGAATTGGGACAACGATTATACCCATCTTACATCTCGCGCCGCTTCGAAGCAGGTTATATACCGGTGAACTGCATGAAGAATATCGTGGACGATATGTTCCCCGACAACAGCGCAGACAAACCCCTGATAGATCAGATAGTGGAAAAAGGCAAGCGCATGTATTTGCTGGATAAACTGCTGCCCCATATTGCGGATACACTGAAAATTGGATACACCACCAAACAGCTCGAAGGCTGTTACGAGAACGAGGGCAATATCTGGAACTTTTTCCTGCGCAATAACCTCCTCTTTAGCATCGATCCCGCGCTTACCAAAAATTATATACAGGATGGCCCCAAAACCGACGAGCTCGGAGAAGGGGCACCGGGTTATATCGGTTTATTCGTTGGCTGGAGAATAGTAGAGAAATACATGGAAAAAAATTCAGACCTCTCGCTGCAGCAATTAATGCAAACAGAGCCAAGAAAAATTTTCGAGGAAAGCAAATACAAACCGAAATAATACAGAGATTAACCGGGTTTTTTCCCTAGCTGCCGCATCATGCGGAAATGCGAAGCAATAGCAGCCGTCATGGTCGGATATTCGTTATAAGGAATGTTGAATTTCTCGCAAGCCTTTCTTACGATCCTGCTAATGGCCGGGTAGTGAATATGGCTCACACGTGGAAAAAGATGATGCTCTACCTGGTAATTCAATCCGCCCACAAACCAGGATATGACCTTATTGTGTGGTGCAAAATTAGCGGTGGTCCTTACCTGGTGGATAGCCCATTCGTTCTCGATGGTCTTGGGGTCGAGCCCTGCCTGCTCGAATTCCGCATGTTCCACCACGTGAGCTAACTGGAAAGTAATGGCCAGCGTAAATCCTAACATCAGGTGCATGCATGCAAACCCTATGGCCCAGGCCTGCCAGCCAACGGCAAGAACGGGAATTGCGATATAAAACACTACGTATAAAACTTTACTTAGCCAGAACATCCAATGGTCGCTCCTGCTCATTTTCTGCAATGGCGTATCTACTACCCTTTGCTTGAAGTATTTATTGAAATCCATCATAAACACCCAGGCAAACGATGAAATGGCATACACCAGCACCACGTATATGTGCTGGAAACGGTGCGCCGGCACCCATTTTTGAGTGTGGCATTGCCGCATGAGCGGGCTTTTGGCAATATCGTCGTCTATACCGTCAACATTGGTATAGGTATGGTGAATGACATTGTGCTTGAATTTCCAGATAAATGCATTGCCGCCCAATGCGTTGAGTGTAAGTCCCAGTACATTGTTCAGCCATTTCCTTTGGGAATAGCTGCCGTGACAGGCATCGTGCATGACGTTAAACCCTATGCTCGCAAGTACAAAACCCAAGAGCCCGCTTAACAACATGCCCCATCCCAGGGGGAAAGTATATACGAGTAACAAAATGTACAAAGTCAACGCAACAGGTATCAGCGTTGCCGTTTTGATATGTAATTTCCAATTGCCCGTTTTCTTCAGCTTGCGCTGATGAAAATAGCTCTCCACCTCAGTTTTAAGATAGGTAAAAAAAACGTTGTTCTTATTATTGAAAACTACTTTAGCCATAGACCAGAGGGTGTTTAATTATTGGATAAATGAAACCATCAGAAGGGAACCGGATTATTCTACACAAACCCTCTGCCGGAATATTATGTATTAACGGCAAAATTACGAATTTGTTGAATACTCCCCACCCAACAGCCTGTTAACTTCATTTTTTAATGTTGCTCCTTAACAGTTCCCTCGCCCGTTGCAAAGCGATGAGGTCGCTAAATGCGTCCTTCGGCACCAGGAAAAATGAACGGGTGTCGAAATACAGATGAAAGAAATAAGTGCTTTCCACGAAACTGCTGAACTCCCTCCATTGCCATGCCTTTGAGCCCCGCTCTGTCATCAGTACCACTTCTTTTTCATCGATGCTCATTGAAAAATTATCGCGGAAAGTATGGGATCGTTTATAGATGCCCGATGGGAGCAGCCTCCAGATCACCAGCATCAGTAAAAACCACAATAAGGAAAACAGCAGGAACGACAATGCATGTATTTCTTTAAGAAAGAACAGCACCGCCGATAAGATCGCAAACACATTCACCAGCACGAACAGAACTTTTATTTCCGGCCTGGTAAGGAAATGAAAGCGCAGGGCATGTATTACCTGCTTTTTATCGTATCCGAAGTGAATGATCATAGTAGCTTATTGAACAAACCCTAATCTTTGTTCCATAGTGGTTGTCAGTTGCGGCAACTTCCTGCGCTCTATCAGGAAACTGGTAAGCTGTGCAATTTCCCTGAAGATATAATGTTTATCAAGTGCGGATCTTAAATAATCACGGCCGGTGCTGCCGCCCGTGCCGATGCGCGTGCCGATCATGCGCTGCACCATGTTCATGTGACGGTATCGCCAGGTGCTTAGCTGCTCGTCTATTTCCAGCAGGTTATTCAACAATTGAAAGGGCAATTGCAATATGGGATAACCCCGGTACAGCATAATGAACAAGGCGGCCCTTGCAGCCTTTGCGCTCAGGTTCCTCGGCTCCGCATTTTCATCGTGCTTATCTGAAAATAATTTGTCAAATACTTGCAGGTTCGATTTTTCCACGTCGGAAAGACTTTCCTCATAGCGGTGGCGGTATTCGGCCCAAAACGGGTGCATGTTTTCCGCGGGACCAGAGGTACTAAAGCCATCCCAATTAGAAGTTTCGTCGAAAAAAGGCATGCGTTCCAGCCAGCCATTCAGCAAATGCAGCAATGAATGGCCGGCCTCTCCCTGCTTAACCGCTTCCACTTCCGGCGCACGCAATTGAGATATATAATACTCCTGTCCATGCCTGTGCTCGAACTTAAGTCCCAGCTTAGCTTCCAGCAGTTTGAACTGAACGCTTTGAAATCCTGATGCCGGCCGCAGCATGTCGCGGAAGTCCAGGAAATCCATGGGCGTCATGGTTTCCATGATATCCACCTGGTGCACCAGCACGCGCAGGATAGTTACCATCCGGCTCAGCCGGTGCACTACGGTTTGCAGCTCGGGGGAGTTGTCGTTAAGCGCGGGTTTCTTCAGAATTTCTATAATGGAACCTGCTTCGTGCAGCAGTTGTTTGAACCACAATTCATAGGCCTGGTGAATGACAATGAACAGCATTTCATCGTGCGCGGGCTTCGAAAGCTTGTCGCTTTCGGGAAATTGCGCGTGCAGTATCTTCTCCAATTGCAGGTAGTCGCTGTAGTGTACTTTGTTTGCAGGATCTGGCATATTTCAAAGATATACGAATTCATATTCCATTTGCAGGCCTGCTTGCAGGCAAGTCTGCGCATTTAATCCCTTTGGACATATTTTGACATCAGATGAATTCGTAACCTATATCTTTCCGATAGTACATTTCATCGAAGTGGATCTTATCGAGCGCTGTTCTGGAGCGGCGCAACGCTTCCTGCACATCGTTACCATAAGCAGTTACACATAGCACCCTTCCGCCATTGGTGAGCACTTGTCCCTCCACCGCTTTGGTGCCCGCATGGAACACTATGCAGTGGTCATCATTTACGTTGGCGAGCCCTTCTATTATTTTATCTTTTTCATACTGACCCGGGTAACCGCCGCTTACCGCCATGATGGTACAAGTGGTCCTGGGATCATGATCTATCTGCATACCTCCCAGCTTTTGTTCAGAAGTGGCCTTGAATAATTCAGCCAGGTCGTTCTTCAACCGCGGCAGCACCACTTCTGTTTCAGGATCGCCCATGCGGCAGTTGTATTCGATCACGAAGGGTTCGTTGTTTACCTTGATCAGTCCGAAAAATATGAACCCCTTGTAATTGATGTTTTCCGAGTGCAGCCCGTTGATAGTGGGACGAATGATCTTTTCTTCCACCTTTCGCATGAATTGTTCATCGGCAAATGCTACCGGGCTCACCGCTCCCATGCCGCCGGTATTGGGACCTTTATCCCCCTCGCCTACGCGCTTATAGTCTTTTGCTTCGGGCAACAGCACATAGTCCTTACCGTCAGTAAGCACAAATACGCTGAGCTCGATGCCGTCCAGGAATTCTTCTATTACAACTTTCTTGCTGGCGTCGCCGAATTTCGATTGCTGTATCATCAACTCAAATTCCGCGATGGCTTCTCCCGCATACTGGCAAATAACAACGCCCTTGCCCGCGGCAAGCCCATCGGCTTTGATCACGATCGGCAGGCTGTGCTGTTGCAGGTAAGCGACCCCATCCTGGTAGTTAGACGCATTGAATTCCCGGTAATTGGCGGTAGGAATGTTATGGCGTTGCATAAATTGCTTCGCAAAGGCCTTGCTGCCTTCCAACTGCGCTCCCTGTTGCGAGGGGCCGATAACGGCAATGCCAACGCTTTCGAAAAAATCCGCGATGCCCTTCACCAGTGGTTCCTCGGGGCCTACCACGATCATGCCCACGTTGTTTTCCGTGCAAAAACGTTGTATCGATTCAAAATCGCCCAGCGAAAGAGAAACGTTCGTACCGTATTGGGCTGTCCCGGCATTACCGGGAGCAATGAAAAGATGGGAGCAGAGAGGACTCTGAGTAATTTTCCAGGCAAAGGCGTGTTCCCTGCCGCCAGAGCCCAGTAGCAAAAAGTTCATGTCAGTAGTGTTAACGGATTGGATAAAGTATTTCCCCTATCGGATAAGGCGGCCCTAAGTTCGGAAAATTTTAAACCCTTCAAAACATTCTGTATCATCGTTCAATAAATAATTTGTGTATTTTACGCCAATTGCTGAATAATCTACGATTGCTTAATCCTAAAACCAACGTATGCAAGTAGCATCGCAGCACGTACCCGCTACCCCTAAAGGCCATCCGAAGGGCTTGAATGTTTTGTTCGCCACGGAAATGTGGGAACGCTTCAACTTCTATGGCATGCGGGCCCTCCTCACACTCTTCCTGGTGCATGCGCTGGCCTTCAGAGAGTCCGAAGCTTCCATCATCTACGGCGGATTTCTGGGCCTGTGCTATTTAACACCTATGCTTGGAGGTTATATTTCGGACAGGTACCTCGGCAACCGGAATTGTATTTTATTGGGTGGCGCAACCATGTCGATCGGGCAATTGTTCATGTTTGCCAGCGCCATCGTATATGCCAACAACGTGGCCATGGCCACCACGCTTATGTGGATAGCATTGGGCATACTCATCATCGGCAATGGCTTTTTTAAACCGAACATTTCGTCCATGGTGGGGCAGCTATATCCTAAAAGCGATAACCGCCTGGATTCTGCGTTCACCATTTTTTATATGGGCATCAACCTCGGTGCGTTCCTCGGTATTACCATTTGTCCAATTGTGGGCGATGTGAAGATCGGCGACGTACGCGTGGTGACTGCTTTTAAATGGGGATTTCTTGCGGCGGGTACCGCCATGGCGCTCGGCACCATCCTGTTCTTCTTCCTCAAGGATAAATATGTTGTTTCTCCCGAAGGCAAACCTGTTGGCGCACGTCCGCGCTTTAAGAATGCGGGAGATGCTATCGGCACCAGCGAAGCCGCGCAGCGCGGCGAAGCCGAAAAAGCGCATTTTACCTCCACCGCCCTTATGGGCTCACTGATAGCGCTGGTTGCATTAGTGGCCGCATTTAAATTCGTGGTAGACCTCAATTGGATCTATTCATTCATTTATGCATCAGGCATTACATTGGCAGGGTTGATCATGACCGATAAGTCGCTGACCAAAATAGAGCGGGACCGCATCATTGTAATGTATTTCGTTGCATTCTTCGTCATCTTCTTCTGGGCCTGCTTCGAGCAGTCTGCTTCTTCGCTCACCTTTATAGCAGACAACCAAACCGATAGAAGATTATTTGGTTGGGATATGCCGCCAAGCCTGGTGCAAAATGCGAACTCATTGTTCATTATCATTCTTGCGCTTCCGTTCAGTTATATGTGGCTGTGGTTGCAACGCAGGAAAATGGAACCCATATCAACCATGAAGCAGGCGCTGGGCCTGATAATATTGGCGATAGGCTTTTTGATCATTGCCATGCAGGTAAAGGGAATGGGCATTAATGACAAGATCGGCGTGATCTGGCTGATCGTGATGTACCTCTTTCATACCATCGGTGAACTGTGGCTCTCGCCAATCGGTTTGTCGCTGGTGGCCAAGCTGGCGCCGGTACGTTTCTCGTCGCTGCTCATGGGCGTATGGTTCCTGGCTAACGCCGCCGGCTATGCGCTGGCAGGAACGTTGGGCGCCTTGCTGCCGCCCACGGGCGACAAATACAAGCGGGCCGCCGACATGGGCATCGATTTGCAGGCTGTGCTGGATAAAACAACACCGGTAAGTGCCGAGGTGCTTGCCAAGCTGAATGCGGACAAATTACCGACCGAATACCCGGTGTTCGCGGGTTTTACCATCCATAACCTGTTCGAATTTTTTATGGTATTCGTAATTCTGCCGGGTGCGGCGGGCATTATACTCTTCCTTCTTTCGGGATGGTTGAAAAAAATGATGCACGGCGTGCGGTAATCCATTCTTAAACCCAAACCAACTGCTATGTCTGAAAAAGCCTTTCAGCCTTTTGTTTCGCCGGAAACAAAAATGAAGGAGTTTACCGTCAAGGCCCTCCTCATGGGCAGCTTCTTCGGTATCCTGTTTGGAGCATCCACTGTGTATCTTGCTCTCAAGGCCGGTCTTACTGTGAGCGCTTCTATTCCTATAGCCGTGTTGGCTATTACTCTCGGTAGAAGGCTTTTCAGGACCACCATCCTTGAGAATAACATCATCCAAACCACTGGTTCTGCGGGAGAAAGTATTGCTGCAGGTGTTGTATTTACGCTGCCCGGTTTCTTATTTCTCTCCACGGCAGATGCACAGAGTTTCTTCGATTATGGTGTGATCTTCGTTCTCGCCATTTTTGGTGGCATGCTCGGCACATTAATGATGATACCGCTCAGGCGGTCGCTGATCGTGAAAGAACATGAAGCGCTGCCCTATCCTGAAGGCACTGCCTGCGCCTCTGTATTGAAGGCTGGTGAGAAAGGAGGCGAGTTTGCAAAAACCGCATTCCAGGGTTTAGGGTTCGCTTTTGCATATGCGCTTTTGCAAAGGTTGTTTAAGGTAATAGCAGAATCGCCTGTTTTTTCTACTTCTGCCAGAAGCAGGGATTTTCCGTCGGCACAGGTGTCTGCCGATATCACGCCGGAATACATGGGTGTTGGGTACATTATCGGGCCAAAGATCGCTGGCGTACTGGTAGCCGGCAGTGTGCTGAGCTGGTTGGTGCTAAACCCTTTGCTTGCATCGCTTATTGACCCCGTCAGGGTCGCGATGCAACATGCGAGCCTTGGATTTATACCCGATGTAAACACTGCCGGAGGGCCTGGGGGATGGGACCCTGCAACAAAAACATTTGCTAACCCTGCTGAAGCCCTGTACCGCGCATATATCAGGCTAATAGGAGCCGGCGCTGTGGCCATGGGCGGATTTATTACACTTATCAAAACCATTCCTACTATAGTATCATCCTTTAAAGAGAGCATGGGCGCGGTGAAGGAAGTTGGCGGCGACAGCCGCAAGCGTACCGACCGTGATCTCAGCATTAAAGTAGTGATTTTCGGAAGCCTCGCATTGATCATCCTAATCTCTGTTCTTCCCTTTATTCCCGGAGATAATATTTTCAATCGCTTGTTGCTTGGATTGCTGGTAGTTGTTTTTGGAGCATTCTTCGTAACGGTTTCCTCGCGTATTGTAGGTTTGATAGGTACAACCAATAACCCCATCTCAGGTATGACCATCGCCACGATTATGAGCACCTGCCTGATCTTTGTAGCTGTTGGGTGGACAGGCGAAATTTACCAGCCGATGGCGCTTGTAGTGGGGGGGATGGTATGTATTGCCGCAGCAAATGCGGGCGCCACTTCGCAAGATCTGAAGACGGGTTACCTGGTAGGGGCTACTCCAAAATATCAGCAATTGGCATTGTTCGTAGGGGCTATTGTTTCAGCCATCGCCATCGGCTTCACTGTGGTAACACTCGACACTCCTACCGCGGAAATGAGGCAGATGGGCCTAAGCCATGCAATCGGAAGCGGAGAATACAATGCACCACAGGCAACCCTGATGGCCACGCTTATCAGGGGTATTCTTGGCGGTGATCTCGACTGGAACTTTGTGTTGGTGGGGGCCTTTCTGGCATTGGTAGTAGAGCTCTGCGGTATTAAGGCGCTGAGTTTTGCGATCGGTGTTTACCTGCCATTATCAACCACATTGCCTATTTATATTGGAGGCGCCATCCGCGGAATGGTAGAAGGAATCAAGAAAAGAAGAGGGCATGTTCCAAAAGAAGGCGAGGAAGACCTGGAGAAAGGCAGCTTGTTCGCAACCGGCCTGGTAGCAGGTGGAGCGCTGATGGGTGTACTGTTCGCATTCATGAACATACCAGAGGCACTTGCGAATGAACTGCGCAAGTGGAGTGCGGAGCATTGGCTGATAGAAAACATTGGTCAGTTGGGTTATTACATCCTCGGTATTGGGTTCTTCGCTTTAATGGGATGGATGTTGTACCGTAACGGCATGAAGAAAGACAAACCTCTGCCGAAAATATAAAAAATGAGTGGTGAGTTGCGAATGGTGAGTAGATACACTTCTTGTTACTCGCCAATTACAACTCACCACTCACAATATCAATTCATTTTAAAAGGAACTATCATCTCGAACATGGGAATGTTTACGTGGAACTGCTGCTTGTTGTGCAGGTTTTCCATTAAATAGGTCCCATACATCTTTCCCATTTCTGTGCGGAGGTTACAGCCGCTTACGTACTGGTAGCGCTCGCCTGGCTGCATGGTTGGTTGTACGCCTACTACTCCTTCTCCCTCTACTTCGCGGTGTGTGCCGTTGCTGTCGAAAATATGCCAGTGGCGGCGGTGCAGTTTCACGGGGTAGCTGTTACGGTTTTCCAACGTTATGCGGTATGCGAACATGTACTCATTCGCTTCCGGATTGGAATAATCCGGCTGGTAAAAAGTTTCAACATTTATCTCTACGCCTTCTGAAATTTTGGATGCCATTCGGGGCAGTTTGCAATAAAGTTACTTAAAAACCGCTCTCGCTTGCAAGCTTTGGCAAAATTAAGCAAGGGTTCAGCGGCGGATTCCTAATTTTGTGCCGGCTGTAACTGTCGCGGAAGCGGCGGCCAACAGCCTGCCAATCAAATAAATAAATAATTGAAACATATGCGTATTGCTGTAGCCAAGGGCGATGGAATAGGACCGGAAATAATGGACGCTGTACTGAACATTTTTAACGTTAACAGAGTGCCGCTTGAATATGAGTTTGTAGAAATGGGCAAATGGGTATTCGACAAAGGATTCTCAAATGGAATGACGCCCGAAGCAAAGCAATCCATCGAATCGCTGGGCGTATTGTTCAAAGGACCCATGGAAACTCCCAAGGGCAAGGGTGTTAAAAGCGTGAATGTGACCGCGCGCAAAACCTGGAACACTTACGCCAACAAACGCGTATTTCAAACATTGCATGGCGTGGACACAGTATTTTCCAAAGCCGGGATTCCCATAGACATCACCGTTGTACGCGAGAATATCGAAGACACGTACGGCGGAATCGAGCACATGCTCACGCACGACGTTGCGCTTAGCCGCCGCTTCATTACACGTCCCGGCAGCCTGCAGGTGATAAAATACGCGTTTGAAATGGCCGTGCAAAAAAAGGCTACGCGCATTACCTGCGGGCACAAGGCTAACATCATGAAAATAACAGACGGCCTTTTCCTGGAATGCTTTTATGAAGTAGCGAAAGAGTATCCCGCCCTGAAGGCCGATGATGTCATTGTAGACGACCTCTGCATGAAGCTCGTTACCCGCCCCGATACTTTCGATGTAGTAGTGCTGACCAATTTGCAGGGCGATATCGTATCCGACCTCTGCGCAGGTTTGGTCGGCGGGTTGGGATTTGCGCCTTCTGCCAACATCGGCGATCATATTTCGATCTTTGAAGCAGTGCATGGTACAGCTCCCGACATAGCAGGTAAGAACATTGCCAATCCCACTGCTTTGCTGTTAAGCGGCCTTTCCATGCTAAGACATCTTGGCTTAACGGAAAATGCTGCCATTATTGAAAATGCATTGTTGTATACCCTGGAAAGCGGCGTGCATACCGGCGACTTCGGCGACAAGAGCAAACCGGCAGTAAACACTACCGAGTTTGCCGAAGCAATCATCGGGAATTTTGGCAAATTGCCTAAGGTGAATGCAAAGCCCATCATTCCCAACAAGCCCGGCACTCCTACCCCGTACCGCCTGGAAAAAAATTCCATGATGGTATCTAAGGAAAGCGTAGATGAAAAAATTGTAGGTGTTGACATGTTCATCGAAAGCGATGAGCAGCCGGATTTTATTGCAAAAAAATGCCAGCGGCATGCAGGCGTTAAATTCAAGCTGGTCAGTATCAGTAACCGGGGAACGCAGGTATGGCCTACCGGCTCTGTATATACGAACCTGGTAAACCAATACAATGTGCGTTTTGAAACTTTGGACGATCAACCGTTGAACCAACAGGATGTATTGGGGTTGTATGTAAGCTTAAGTGGCGATTTTCGGATCTGTTCTTCCGAGTTGCTGTTGATGTGGGGGGATAAGCGGGCGTATAGTTTGGCGCAGGGGCAATGACCTTCGCCTTCGACTATTTAATAACTTCAAAATGATGTTATCTGTAAAACTTATTTCAGCCTTTGTACTGATTTCGATTTCATGCCTGGGGCAGGAAGTAAAACCCGGTACCAGTGAATGGCTAAACCTTAAGAAACAACTTCAATGGAGAACGGATGTTGTCTTCAACCTGACGAAAACGCTGGCAAATTCTAAAGAAGTGGACAAGAATGAACTGCAGAAAGCCAGGGATGCCGCGACAAAGCTTCACAAGCATACGGACAGTTTGCAGACAATTGATAGCCTTTCAATATCCGTTGCGTACATCCTGCATACTGCCCTCACACAGGCTTTGTCACGGGTATTGGTGACCTTGGAAAGGGACCCGGAATTCAAGAGCACTGTTGCGGCCCGGGATTTAGTAGCGCAATTGGAGGGAGCCGAAAACAGACTGCTAATTGCAAGAAGAGAGTACAATAAATGGTGTGCCGAAACAAACCGATTGGATTTGCTTTTTGGAAATCGGCGGTAGGAAGAAATACCAGCATAAAGTTATACCAATAGCTTACTTATTGACTATTATAATCACCGTATGACAACATTCCTATTCTCTCTTCTTCTTGTCGTGTCAGGTTGCAGCTACACCAAAACTCTTCCTTACATAACGACATCACAATGAAAACCATCAGGTTCGCTGCTTTTTTATTTTACCGATATTATTCAGAAGGACGGCGGCCAGACAGTGCGCCATTTTTCAGGACCCTGCTTTCAATGACCCTGCTGGGGTTTATACATCTTATGCAGGTCCTGATCATTTTCGACAAAGTGGATCTCATCCCTATTAGTTCAAGCGACGGCAAAGGAACAAAGCGATTTATAATTTTTCTTGTGATGCTTCCAATCTACGTTCTGTTGCAGCTGTTAATTAAAAAAACAGACCTGGAAGCGCTAAAAGAAAGATATGCGAACCATTGGGACAAAGTGTTCAATGGAAACGTGTGGCTTATTGTTTATATGATTTTGTCATTTTCTTCGATATTTATTTTAGCCGCTTGGCTAAAGTGAAGAATAAATACGAAATTTCAACTATGATAAAATTCGCCTACACCATCCTCTATGTCCAGGACGTAACGAAAGCGATTGAGTTTTATGAAAAAGCGTTTGGTTTTACAAGAACGTTTATAACTCCCGGTAATGACTATGGAGAGCTTTCGGCAGGTGAAACGACACTTTCATTTGCCTCGATAACCCTGGCTAAGTCAAATCTAAAAGACGGATTTATAGAAAGCAATTTGGAAAACAAGCCATTTGGGATTGAAATTGGTTTTACCACCGATGATGTGGAAGAATCGGTCAGGACCGCGCTTGATGCCGGCGCCACACTTGTCGAGCATCCCAAAACGAAGCCATGGGGGCAAGTTGTTGCATACGTAAGAGATATCGACGGCTTTTTAGTTGAGATTTGTACACCAATGGCGTGAGGATAAACCAGGATACTTAAAGACAACTAAATCAGTTATAGATATACATCAAAGTTAATTCATTCGAAAAGCATTAGTATTGGCGCAATTTAACCCCTACAGACATGGACGAACTATTCAACAGAATTGAAGCCAATTTTAAAAGGCAGGGTTTGATGAAGACCTTAAACGCCTCATTAGACAAAGTACAAAATGGACTCGTTCAAATATCAAGCACATTTAATGAGGGTTTAACCCAACAACATAATTTTTTTCATGCCGGCGTTGTAACAAGCATAGTAGACAGCGCTTGCGGATATGCCGCGCTGACGATGGTGCCCGCAGACAAGGAGGTGCTTACAGTTGAGTTTAAGGTAAATTTTTTAAAACCGGCAGCTACAGCAAAATTAATTGCTGTCGGAAAAGTTATTCAGTCTGGAAAAACCTTGACGGTGTGCGAAGGAAATGTTTATGATGAAAGGGAAGAAAAGCTGCTTGCAAAAATGACGGCTACGATAATGACGATCGGCAAATAAAATCGCTACACCCGCTTCGCAAGTTTATATCCATTCTTCAACAACCACTGCATCACCTTCTCCCTTTGATCCCCTTGTATAATTATTTCTCCATCTTTCGCCGACCCGCCTGTACCGCAAAAATTTTTCAATTGCTTGCCTACACTTTCCAGGTCTTCATCCTTACCTACAAAACCTTCTACCAACGTAACGGCTTTCCCGGCCCGGTGTTTCGTCTCCAATCTTACCTTTAATTTCTGCTGAGCCGCGGGCAATGTTTCAACATCCCGCTTTTCTTCTTCAAATGAAAAAGATGGATCAGTAGAAAATACAATACCGCCCTTATTTGGCTTTTTCTTACTCATATACTCTTTTATCTCTTTTTTCACCTTTATTCTCCTATCCTTTCACCGCCTTTAAGCTCAAATCCAAGCTTCTCGCCTGGTGTATCAATCCCCCGATGCTCACAAAGTCTACCCCTGTCTCGGCATACGCCACCACATTGTCCAAATTAATACCTCCACTGGCCTCTGTTTCAAATTGCCCGTCTATCAAGTTCACTGCTTCGGCCACTTGCAGGGGATTAAAATTATCCAGCATAATCCTGAAAACCTTTCCCTTGGCTGCTGACATCACCTTGCGCACATCTTCAATGCTCCTGGCCTCAATCTCTATCTTCAGTTCCGGTTTAAATTCCTGAACATAATTATATGCCCTTTCAATAGCCTGCTCCAACCCTCCGGCATAATCGATATGATTATCCTTCAACATGATCATATCATACAACGCAAAGCGATGATTGAATCCGCCTCCTATCTGCACAGCTTGTTTTTCCAGCAACCTGAAATTAGGAGTGGTCTTGCGCGTATCCAGCACACGGGTTTTGTATCCCTTCAATTTATCGGTATATTGTTTTGTAAGCGTGGCAATACCGCTCATGCGCTGTATGCAGTTCAACACCAGCCGCTCGCATTGCAAAATAGTGTGCACATGCGCCTGTACTTCAAAGCCTATTTCGCCAATACGCATATTATCGCCATCGCTTTTAAATGCGGTAAACGTTGCCGAGGGCTCTTTAAAATGAAAGATCTCTTTTGCCACCTGCATGCCCGCCAATATCCCATCCTGCTTGATCTTTAACACGGCCTTTCCCATTGCAGTTGCAGGTATGCACGAAAGTGTAGAATGATCGCCTTCTCCTATGTCCTCCGCCAAAGCCGACCTGATGAGTGTATGCAACTGTTCTTCGTAATTAAGCATGCGGCAAAGCTATTATTTCATTCCTATATGACGCTATAAAGAGGCGTCGTCAAAGGCGCTCGACCGGCCTTATTCAACGTTCATCTTACGTCTGCTGCAGTGCAGCTTTAAATGCAGTGCTGCCCAACGGTATACAAGCACAAGCATTGATAATCCCATTAGCAAGCGGCCATGCCGCCGCCGAATTAGCTATAACCATTATTCTCTCCCGGCGGGCGCACCCGTTTAGCCGGTAATGCATCCTTCAAGGGCCGGCACCGGAACTCAACAACTCTCCTCCTGCCCAACAAAAAAGCCCTCCGCATCACGGAGGGCTTGTCAGTTTTCCAGGAAATAATTTTCGCGAACTATTGGGCCGCTAAAAACCTGATCTCCTGCAACAATTGTTTGTCGCCACGCTGCCTCATAAACAAGTGGGTCCTGTACTCTGCATTACGGGTCTTTAAAATACCCACGCAGAATTGCGCACCCCCGTTTTCGCCTTTGTGCTTTATCTCAAATCCAATGACGCCCTTGGTATTGAAAAAATCACGTATGATCATTTCAGCCTGCGCCTTGCTATAACTGTCGCTTTTATCAGGTAACGCAATGTCTACCCGGTTGTCAAAATATTTCGCCACTTCAGCAGAATTACCCGACCGGATAGCGGAAACCACTTCATCAATCGAATAAGCCGGTCTGGTAAATGAGAACAGGATCAGCGGTATAGCCAATAACGCGAATCCCCTTAAGTTTTTCATTTGTAGAGTTTTTAATCGATCCTAAATTTCCCAAAAACATGCCAAAAAGCCACGCATAAGCTAAAAAAAGCCCAACATCGGCGTTTGCCTACCTTTGCGCCCTGGTTTGGCTTTAAAATACTTGTTATAGCATGGTTAATAAGAAAGTTATACTCGTAATCATGGACGGATGGGGCCTCGGACAGGTACCCTCCAGCGACGCAATACAACATGCCAAAACGCCATTTGTCTCGTCCCTTTACAGCCGCTTTCCCAATACTACGCTCATTACCTGCGGCACCGCCGTGGGCCTGCCCGAAGGCCAGATGGGCAATAGCGAGGTAGGACACATGAACCTGGGCGCAGGACGGATCGTTTACCAGGAATTGGAACGCATTAACGTGGCCATCCGTAACGGAAGCTTCGCCCGGAACCCCATTTTACTGCAATCTATCCGCTATGCTAAAAACGCCGGTAAACCGCTCCATTTGCTGGGCCTGGTCAGCAATGGCGGCGTACACTCCCATATCAACCACCTGAAGGCCCTGCTGGACATGTGCAAATCAGAGGGCCTGGAACGCGTATACGTGCATGCTTTTACCGACGGCAGGGACACCGATCCCAAATCGGGAATAGGCTTTATTACCGAGCTGCAACAGCACATCAACAATACGGTTGGCAAAATTGCCAGCGTCAGCGGCCGGTACTACGCCATGGACCGCGATAAGCGTTGGGAAAGGGTAAAATTCGCTTATGACGTCCTGGCAAACGGCATCGGGCAGTATGCGCCCGACGGCGTATCAGCCATAGAACAGTCGTATAACCTGAATACCACAGACGAATTCATAAAACCCACCGTTATTACGGACGCCACGGGGCAGCCGCTGGCCCGCATACAGGATGGAGACGCAGCCATTTGCTTTAATTTCAGGACCGACCGCTGCCGCGAAATAAGCCTGGTGCTTACCCAGTCAGACATGCCCGACCACAACATGAAAAAACTGCAACTGCACTATACCACCATCACGGAATACGACCAAACGTTCACCAACGTGCACGTGGCATTCGAAACCGATAACCTTAACCATACCCTCGGGCAAGTGCTGGCAGAACATGGACGGAAACAAATAAGGATAGCCGAAACAGAAAAATATCCCCACGTAACCTTTTTCTTCAGCGGCGGCAGAGAAATACCTTTCGAAGGCGAACAACGAATACTGATACCATCTCCCAAGGTAGCCACCTACGACCTGCAGCCTAGCATGAGCGCACATGCAGTAACCGAGGCCATCATAAAAGCAATAGAAGCGGAGTCAGCAGACTTTATTTGCCTGAACTATGCCAATGCAGACATGGTAGGACATACCGGCATCTGGCAGGCAGCCATTGAAGCCGTGGAAACCGTAGACAAATGCGTGGAAAGAGTAGTGACCTCGGGGCTTGCGCATGGTTATACTATTTTCTTAACTGCCGACCACGGCAACGCAGATTACATGATCAATGCAGACGGAACACCCAATACAGCCCATACCCTTAACCCTGTTCCACTGTTCATTATCGATAAAACATTCAATGGAACAGTCAGGAGCGGAAAGCTGGGAGACATTGCACCCACCATCTTAAAATGGATGCAACTGCCTATACCGGTTGAAATGACAGGAGAAGTGTTAATTTAGTCAAGCAATATGCGCTTACGCAAAACCATAGCAGGCATTCCAATTATCCTCATCGTGCTCATGCCCTGCCTGTATTGCGCATACTTCCAGGTTCAGCAGCATATCATCCGTACAGCAATGCGCGAAAAGCTGGAACGCGACCAATTGCAAACTGTTATCGTTCCCGTTAAAGACTTCCGCTGGTACGAAGAAGGAAGGGAAATCGTAATTGAGGGAATGATGTTCGACGTAGAATCCATTACGCGCCAAAATGATCACTACATAGTAACAGGTTTGTTCGATGAAGCGGAAACACAGCTGAACATTGCGCTCGGCCTGCTTCAGCAAAAAAATAATGACGGCCCCGATGCGCAACTTGTTTCGGTTGTGCTCTCGCAAACACTCATGTATCCCCCGCCAATAAATGAAGAACTCGCATCGCAGGAAACAATAGTATCATCCCAAAAAATATATACAGACGAAACGCTGTACAACACCATCCTTTCCATTCATACTCCTCCACCCCGAGGCTGATCATTCCTCACTGATCTTTTTTTAGAAAAACCAAAACAAACCTGGCCCCATGGGCTTAGGTAATATTTTATTTAAGCATAACTACAATGAGTAAATACATAAGTGCTTTACTTGTTGCCGTGTTCATTGCATCCATTATTCATGCCCAGGAAAAGGCGACAGATACCAGCTTTAAAGAATTGGAAAAAGTTACGGTATCGGTAAATAAATGGGAGCAGAAGCAAAATGAGGTGCCCAACAAGATCGCCAGGGTAAACATGCAAACTGTGCGCTTGCAAAACCCGCAAACCGCAGCCGACATGCTGAACCTTACCGGCTCGGTGTTCATACAAAAAAGCCAGCTCGGTGGCGGCAGCCCTATGATACGCGGATTTGCCACCAACCGCATATTGATCGTGGTAGATGGAGTCAGAATGAACAATGCCATATACCGCAGCGGCAATCTCCAGAACGTCATTTCTATCGACCCGTTGTCTACACAGGCAGCGGAAGTCATATTCGGGCCTGGCAGTATCATCTATGGCAGCGATGCCATCGGGGGCGTAATGGATTTTCATTCGTTGCAGCCGGAATATGCACAGTACAAAAAATGGCGAACCCGGGGCAATGCCGTTGCACGCTATTCCAGCGCAAACAACGAGCGTACGGGCCATCTTGATTTTTCAGCGGGCACCAAAAGATTCGCATACACCGGCAGCGTTACTTACAGTGATTTCGATGACCTGAAAATGGGCAAGCACAACGGCGATGCGTCTTACCTGCGGCCGCAATATGCCATCCGCGCCAATAACAAGGACAGCATGGTAACCAATCCTAGTCCGCTCGTGCAAAGGTTTACAGGTTACCAACAATTGAACGTGCTGCAAAGGCTTCGCTTTAAGGCCAGCGATCATTTGGATTTGCAATACACCTTCCATTATTCGGGCACCGGCAATGTTCCGCGTTACGACAGGCTGATAGAAACTTCCGGCGGAAACCTCGCGTTTGCCGAGTGGTATTATGGTCCGCAGCTGTGGCGCATGCATGCGTTACAGGCTACCATTACGGGCACTAACAAGCTGTTCAACTCGGCACGCATTATTGCAGCCTATCAACGGTACGAAGAAAGCCGTCACGACCGCCGGCTGAACAATGCGCGCATCAGGAACCAGGTGGAACAGGTAGGCGCTTTTTCATTCAATGCCGATTTCGACAAACAACTGAACAGGAAGAGTGAATTGTTTTACGGAGTGGAATACATCACCAATAGTGTGGGTTCATTTGCCAACCGCATCAACATCAATTCAAGCGCTGTTGAATCGGCGCCCACACGGTATCCCAATAATTCCAACTGGAACTCTTATGGGATATATGGCAGTTATAAAACCAACGTCAACAAATTTACTTTCACTACAGGCTTGCGCTATAATTACGTTACCGTATATGCGCCCTTCGATACCTCTGTGTTCAGGTTTCCATTCACTGATGCGGACATTGAAAAGGGCGCGCTAACCGGTAACCTTGGGCTGGTGTTACGTGCAACGGAACACTCGCAATTCAACTTCAATTTTGCAACAGGGTTCAGGGTTCCCAATGTAGATGATATCGGCAAGGTGTTCGAGTCCGCACCGGGCCAGTTGATGACCCCCAATCCCGATCTTAACCCGGAGTATGCATACAATTTCGACCTGGGCTACGCCGTCAACGTGCTGAATAAAGTGAACTTCGATGTAACGCTGTTTTACACCCTGCTGGACAATGCCATCGTAAGAAGGCCGGATACATTCAACGGCCAGGACAGCGTGATATACGAAGGCGTGAAGAGCCAGGTGTTTTCCCTGCAAAACGCTGCCAGGGCAAGGGTTTGGGGTGTGCAAGCAGGTGTTGAGGTATTCTTCAATCCTTACCTTTCGGCCAGCGTACAAGGCAACTGGATAGAAGGAAAAGAAACAGATGATTTGGAAGATGTGGACGTACCCCTTCGGCATGCGCCGCCTTTTTATGGCAATGCACGTTTGAAGTTCAACCGCAAAAAAATCCAGGCAGATTTGTATGCCGTCTGGAACGGGAAGATCTCCCATGAAGACCTTGCGCCGTCGGAGCAGGCCAAGACCTTCATTTATGCAAAGGACGCAAACGGCAATCCTTATTGTCCTGCGTGGTACACCCTGAACCTGAAACTGGGTTACCAGCTGAACAGGCACCTGTTGGTCACGGCAGGATGGGAGAACATCACCAACCAGCAGTACAGGCCTTATTCGTCCGGCATAGTAGCTCCGGGTATTAATTTCATTGGCTCTGTCAGAGCCTCGCTGTAAAGTCATTGAGTGATTGGGTCATTAGGTCATTGGACTTAATGACCTGGTGACCTAATGACCCAATGACCTAATAACCATCAACCCCTACCTGATTTATGACCAACACAAAAAAACAAGCAAGGTGGGTAAGAATGTTCCGGTGGCTGCACCGGAAGATCGCCATTCCTTTACTGGCGTTCTTTTTCATTATCTCCCTTACTGGCCTTTTGCTGGGCCTGAAAAAGAATACCGGCCTGCTGGCCCCTACGCACAAGGGAATTTCGAGCGACCTTTCCGGCTGGCTATCGATGGACAGTCTCCGGAAAATAGCCGTGGCCACCTTTAAGGATAGTATTTCCGCGAAAGGCTCGGGCGAGTTGGACAGGATTGATATCAGGCCCGATAAGGGGGTTGCAAAATTCACCTTTAAGGAAAATTACTGGGGCGTGCAGCTCGATTGCACCGATGGCAGGGTATTGCTGATAGAAAAAAGGCACAGCGACCTGATTGAGGACATCCACGACGGTTCCATCATCGACAACCTGGTAGGCACCAATGCCGAGCAGGTAAAGCTGGTATACACCACCGTGATGGGATTAAGCCTTTTGTTACTGGTGGTCTCGGGGTTTTGGTTATGGTACGGGCCCAAAAAGATACGGAGTATGCGCCGGCACCACTCTTAGCAGCGTTTATGCTGGATTCAGGGAGAAAAAATGCATTATTTCACATTCTGCACGCAGCGTTGATTCGGGGAAATTGTCTAAATTACAGGGCAACCAAACGGTTTGTATGACCGAAGAAGCCATTTTACAAGGCTGTTTACATAATAAGCCTGTTGCCCAACGAGAGTTGTATAACAGGTACAGTCCCAAAATGCTGGCTGTATGCTACCGGTTTGCCCATAACCGTGAAGACGCCGAGGACATGCTGCAGGAAGGTTTTATAAAGGTGTTTTCACAGATTCATACGTTCCAGAACAAAGGAGCTTTTGAAGGGTGGATCAGGCGTATTATGGTGCATACCTGCATTAACCACCTGAAAAAGAACAAGCGGTTCAATGAAAGCGTGGACATTATTCACGCAACGGGGATACAGGTGAGGGAGGAAAGCGTGCCTTCCATTGTACAGGCAAAACAGGTGGTGGAGTGCATCCGCATACTCCCGATAGGCTACCGCACCGTGTTGAACCTGTACGCGATTGAAGGTTATTCGCACAAGGAAATAGCCGGCATGCTGGACATAGAAGAAAGCACGAGCCGCTCGCAGTACACGCGGGCCAAGCAGATGCTGGAAGAGATTCTGATGAAGAAAAAAATCATTCAAAAACCAAAAGACAAGGAGCTGCTGGCTGCAACGGGAACGGGAAGATAGATCAGGACAAGCTTTGACCCTATAAAATAGTAAGTATTAAATCGTACCCAAAAATGGCCAACTATGGAGCGCAATTTTTACACTGATGATTTTGAACGGTTGATTCGCCAAAAAGCTGACCAATACAAGATGTACCCATCCGATCAGGTGTGGAAAGGAATTTACAAATCACTTCACGGACGGAGAAAATGGCGTTGGACAGGGCTGGCGGTCCTCCTGTTGGGTATAGGCATATACTCCGGCGATTTCTATTTGTCGGACAAGCCAGCCAGTAAGCTTGCTAAGAACATTGAGCCTTCCATTACCGCCACCAACCAGGAGCCAGGCCAGGATGCGCCTGCACACGGAACCATCGGCCATCAAAATACAACCAATACAAATCAAGGCACCAGCCAGGGCACAATCGATAACTCCCGGCTTGCACAGCAACCTGCAGCATTATCCGTTGCAACCGGTACACGCGCCAATAACCGATCACCGGTAACAAACCACGACGAGCAATTATTCACTACGCCGCTAACAGATAACAATAACCGCAGCGGCAACGAAACATCGATACTCATCAATAATTTCCCGCAAGGGCTGGATATATCCCGCAATGCGTCGGAAAGCAAGCTGGCCGAAAGAACCGTAGCGGCTAACGTAAAAATGCCCGGCGTAAAAGAGCCTTCGGTCCAATTAAAGCAATCCAGCGCGATAGATTTTGCGGACGCGGCAAGCGAATCGGTGCTGGACGAAAATAAAAAGCAAGGCGTGAACTGGCTGCAGGACTACGCAGTGTTCCAGTTAACCGCTGCCAAAGCAAAAAGGGTTGGCGTGCAGATCTACTTCTCGCCTACCGTGAATTACAGGAAACTTAGCGGCAGCAGCAATTTCCCCTCATCGGAATTGAAGCACATCCCGCTTTCTCCCAATATCATGGGCGATGTTGACCAATACGTGAAGCACAAGCCCGCATTAGGCTTCGAAATCGGCGCTAACATGCTGTACCGCTCTACCAAGCGCCTTACTTTCAAGGCGGGCCTGCAATTCAATTACTCGCGGTATAACATCCAGGCCTATGAGTCGCTGCCAGAGGTAGCTACCATTGCACTTAGCAACAACTTTGCCTTCCAGGCGGACACCATCAGCACGTTGTCTAATATCCGGAACCTGAGTGGGTATGAGCAGGAACAGCTATCGAACCAATACTTCCAGATATCGGCGCCCATCGGGCTCGAGTTCAGGTTAATTGGTAACGATAACCTGCAACTGAACGTGGCCGGTACGCTGCAACCCACTTATTTGCTGAACGCCAATTCATACCTCATAACTACCGATTACAAGAATTACATGCGTGAGCCCTCGCTGGTACGCAGGTGGAATTTGAACGGCGGATTGGAGGCTTATATTTCTTACAATACCGGTACTGTCCGCTGGCAGGTAGGACCGCAGTTCCGTTATCAATTCCTGTCTAGCTATAGCCGCAAGTATCCGATCAAGGAGCAACTGATGGAGTATGGAATTAAGATCGGTGTGAGCAAGTTGATCCAGTAAGGCTAATTCATTTTCATAACGGTCCCTTTGAATTTTATTCGGATTAGCCGGATGCCAAATCTTTACACCTCTTTGATTTTATCCATTCAAGGGATGATCATTGCTATATCTGTTTATAGTTTTATAATTGCTCTGGTTGTGTTTCTATTATTCGATTAACCGGATTCACCTAACAAGCCCGCGTCATTTTCAAAAAATCGTATCCCCCACCCCTTCCTTCTCTTCCCTTTTCTCCTTTACCCTCTTATCCTGTAAATTTACCGGATGAAACCACTGGCAGCAGCACTCGTCCTGGTACTGGCAATAGCCGCATGCAACGATAACAATACCCCCACAGAAAAAGACTACGCCAACGCGCCGAAATTCTTTCCCGTTGCCAATTACATCCGCGACGATATAAAATCCGCCGGCAGCGAACCCATAGGCGTGCAATACTATTTCAGCAGCCCGCAAAAAAAAGATTCCAGCTACATCGGTCTCGACACCATGAAACAACTGGCGCAACAAGCCTTCCTGGTACCAGAGATCGAGAAGGAGAACTTCGAAAGATCATTCAAGGAAACTACTTTCCTGGACGAAACCACCCAAATGGCCACCCTCACTTACCAATCCATGGATTCCACCACCATCGTAAAAAGGGTAGACGTGCTGCTGGAGCCCGGTACCCAGGCAGACGACGTGCGCACCATTTATATGGAAAAAATGTACAACGACGGCGATACAGCCGTCATCCAGCGCATGTCGTGGAAAAGGACCTGGTTTAAAATAATTACCTTGAAAATGCTGCGGGATAATCCCACTACTGTCGAAACCCTCATGATTGGCTGGGATCCTTCAGTAGACGTAAAAAAAATGCGCGATTGAAATGACGCAACAGGAGTTTCAGCAAATAGCCGGCACCATACCCGTACAAGCCGGCATATATAAATATTACGACGAGCACAACGAACTCATTTACGTGGGCAAAGCTAAAAGCCTGCGCAAACGCGTGAGCTCCTATTTTTCCAAAGCGGTCACCAACTATAAAACACACGAGCTGGTCACCCGCATCCGGAGAATAGACTTCACCATCGTAAATTCCGAGCAGGACGCATTTCTGCTCGAAAACTCGCTCATCAAAGAATTTCAGCCCAAGTTCAACATCAACCTCAAGGACGATAAGAGCTATCCCTACATGGTCATCCGCAACGAACCCTTTCCGCGGATATTCCTGACGCGCAATAAGGTCAACGATGGATCGGAATACCTGGGCCCCTTTACCTCGGTAAAGCGCGTACGAGAGTTGCTGGACTTCATCCGCGCAAACATTCCATTGCGCACCTGCAAGCTCAACCTGACCGCGAACAATATCGAAAAAAAGAAATTCAAGGTTTGCCTGGAATACCACCTCGGCAACTGCAAAGGCCCCTGCGAAGCCTTGCAATCGTCCGAAGACTATGAGCAAGGTTTAAAGCAGATCAAAAACATCCTAAAAGGAAACCTTGGTCCCGTGATCCAGCATTTCAAAAAAGAAATGAAGGAATACGCCGAAGACCTGCGGTTCGAAAAAGCAGAGATGCTGCGCAAGAAGATCGAGCATTTGGAAAATTACCAGGCACGCTCCGTGATCGTGAGCAGGCACGTAACCAATGCAGATGTGTTCACCATCATCAAAGAAGGCGATGCCGCTTACGTGAACTATCTCATGGTAAGCAATGGCACCATCGTGCAAACACATACCACCCAGGTACAAACGCACCTCGAAGAAACCGCCGAAGAAGTGCTGCAATTTGCAATAGCCAGCATACGCTCCACTTTCAACAGCATTTCTACTGAGATCATCATACCCTTTACCATCGAATACCCCGAAGAAGGCGTGGTAGTAACAGTGCCCAAAGCCGGCGACAAGAAAAAATTGCTGGAGCTGTCAGAGCAAAACGTGAACTACTTCCGCGAAGAGCTGCGCCGCAAAAAAATGCTGCACCTCGAAGGAAAATCTTTCGATGAACGGCACAAGGTACTGCGTCAATTACAGCAGGACCTTCAACTGCCGGTGCTGCCAATACACATAGAATGCTTCGACAACTCCAATTTCCAGGGAAGCTTTCCAGTTTCGGCCATGGTATGTTTTAAAGATGGGGTGGAAAGCAAAAAAGACTATCGCCATTTTAAAGTAAAAACGGTTATCGGCATCAACGATTTTGCAACGATGAAAGAGGTTGTGCATCGACGTTATAAACGACTGGTGGCGGAGCAGCAACCTTTACCGCAGCTCGTTATCATCGATGGTGGCAAAGGGCAACTGAGCGCCGCGGTGGAAAGCATCCAGGAATTGAATTTGTATGGAAAGCTTACATTGATAGGACTTGCAAAGAATGAAGAAGAGATCTTTTTCCCCGGTGATAAAGAATCAATAAAGCTTCCTTACCAAAGTGAAAGCCTGAAATTCATCCGCCGCGTCCGCGATGAAGTGCACCGGTTCGGCATTACTTTTCACAGGCAGCAACGAAGCAAGGGAACATTTTATAATGAGCTCGAGAACATCAAAGGCATAGGAAAAAATACAGCGGATAATTTGCTGAAGGAATTTAAATCGGTGCAACGCGTGAAAGAATTGAGTGAAGAAGAATTGATAAAAGCGGTTGGCAGATCGAAAACAAAAATCATTCGTGATTACTTCGCCAACAAAGATCAGTCTACTGAAATTACACCTGACGAACACTCCAAATCGTAATCCACTTTTCTAATTAACCATCATCTGTGTAATACTTAAATCCCTCATAACCTGTGATAAAAAAAGGGGCCAGGATAGAAATCCAGCCCCGTTTTTAAAATCCAATATCCTATGAAAAACCGTTGTAAAAATAGTGAAACAATTCTATTTAACAATACCCACTTCAGGGTATTTTTTATTGTTTTCCCACAGGTAAATATATTGACATACAAGCATTAGCAAGGTGTGTACACAATCAAAAGGGCACCGCTGCTAACGGTGCCCTCAAGGTCTTAATTAATAAAAAAGCTTTGTATTAGTACGACCAGAGGTCCTGCTCGTAGTTGAATATCTTTTCTTTGATGTTCTCGCCTTCGAGCAACCGAAGAATAGGATCGTTTATGTATGCCTTGATGGGCAGGTCATAAGGATTCTCAACAGTGCTCTTGATGATGCGGCTGGCAAACATCCTGCTCTCGAATAATTCTTCCCAGCTCAGTCTTGCGCCATAGTTCTTGCCGTTATAGGCTTCGTATTTCGCAAGCAGCGGGCGCATGTCGGGGTAATATACCCAGAAGATGGGCGTTACGTCGCGGAACGATCCGTCTGCATTGCGTATCGTCAGCACCGGTGCAATGCCCAGGATGCGAACGTACATGCGGGATGATTCTTTGTCGAACACAACGTCTTCCTTGATCCAGAATTTCTCCACTTTATCAGGATTGTACATCTCCGTAATTACAGAATCTTTGGTGATGCCTTTAGAACCGTCGGGGTCTTTTTCCCAATCCTGCACCTGTACCACTTTAGGCTTACCTACCAATTGCTCGGCAATTTCCTGCAGGGTCATGGGTGTGGTGAAACGGTCGTCGATAGATGCGTTGAAAGCTGTGAGCTCGCCGGATTTAATGGCGTTGAGCATGATATTCAAAAAACGCTGGTTGCCGTTGTCGTCGTCTGCCTTATACACAAAGGGCAGGTTCATTTTTTCATGAACGTCTATCTCTCTCCACAAACGCTGGCGGTAAACCGCATCGTCCTCGCGAATGTGCTCGTACGTCAGCGGAACACGCTGTTTCATCAGGTTGGGCTCGATAGCATTATCGTTGCGCAATGATTTGCGGATAGTGTCCAGCTTAATCTCGGCCATTGGAGGCGGAGCTACAACTGTGTCCTTTTTCGCAGGAGCTGACAGCTGTGCGTTATTATTGGCATTGTTTACAGTGGTATTCTTCTTTTTGGGAGCCGGCTGCTTCTTTTTCGAGTTCCTCGTTTGAGCATCGGCAGCGCCAGCAACCAGGAAGGCTGCTACCACCAACAACAAGCTGAATTTCATTAAACGGCTGTTCATATTCTACTCTTTTATTATTGTAACTGAAATACCATTGGTGTAATCTCACGGTTCCTGCCATCCGGTCCTACAACCCTGATCTGGTCGAAGAAGATGGTAGTACCAGGCGTGGCCTTGTCTACTATCGCCTTTGCGGCTCCAGTCCAACGGTTGCCTTCGTTATTAGCCTGCTGGTAGTTGGGGAATGCGCCACCGCTTGCAGCGAGCACATAACCTACTACGCGGAAACCGGCTTCAAACTCTGAATCTTCCAGGCGGGCCAGCAAACCACCCTGCGCTTTAAAGTCGGCAGCAGAAATGCGGCCACCTTTGCTTCTTCCTACAAATCCAGCAGGATTAGGCAGCAGTTTCAAACGCATGGGGAACTTATAAGGCTTGCCATCGGCAATTACCTGTATTTCGGACATACCTGTTGTAGACGGCTTGGCAATCCACTCGTCGCCACCAGCATTGCTGATAGTTCCGCCGGGGAATACAACCTTTACTTTTTCACGTCCAACGCTACCGCCGGAGATGGTCATGGGATTATCCACGCCAACGTACATCACGTTCATCTTTTTAAGGAACACCGATGCACCGGAAGGCATGCCTACTGTATAAGGAAGGTCTTTTTCCAAAACTTTGTTCTCGCCTGTGTTCGGGTCTTTAAATGCAACCCTTACTTTAATGGTACCTGTTCCATTTACCTTGAACTTGTGGTTAGCCATACCGTTTGCATTCACCGGAATGCTTTGACCATTAATGGTTACAGTGGGCTTCACCTCTGCGTTGAAGGCGCCGAGACCAGCGTTGATCTCCATTTCGTCGCCAGGCATGAAATAGGTAGCATTGGTACCAACCAACGGCTCAAACTTGTCGAACTTATACACCACGTTTCCTACCTGCGTAAGGCAATAGTTGGTAACCTGGTTTTCAGTATTCTTAAGATCGTTCTGGAACTTGCTCAGGATGGTGATGGCCGCAATGGTCGGCGTCATCCTGAAGTATGCAGAGGTCCAGTCGCTGTTAGCGGTAGTACCTGTTTGTGATTTAGGAACGTCGAGATTGATGGGGATCTTGGTTGCGAATTCCTGTCCAATCTTGGGATCAATAGCAAGAATGTCTTTCTTGTACTGCTCCAGCAATGATTTCAGCTTGGGCCCGCCGCCATTTTTATCCATGATCCTGGTAGATACGTCCAGGTTGCTTTCGTTGTAAGCGGTATCGCCTTTTTCAGGATCGTATCCTGATCCGCGCATCATGCTGTCCTTCAGTTGTTCGATATGACCGAAAAGGGTGTTGGTCAGCTCTTGTGCGCGTTTAGCCTTGGGATACCATATATTGGCTTTCTCTGCGTTGGCAGGATCTTTCCTTAAGTTATCGAATGCCGTGAATACTTTGTCGGTAGACTGGGTAAGCACATCATTTGACTTCTTCAACGTAGTATTAACCGTCTTAAAGGCATTCAGGATCTCAGATGATACGTTCAGTGCCAGCAGCGCTGTAAGCACCAGGTACATCATATTGATCATCTTCTGCCGGGGCTCTTTAGGTAAAGCCATTGTAAGGGGTATTTAAATTTTTTTCAATCAGGTTTTTCATTCATTCATTAGGGTGCGGATATGGGATTGCAGTTCCCCTTTTAGCCCTTTTTAGCGGCCTTGCATAGCCGTGAGCATGTTACCGTATACGCGGTTCAGGTTGCTCAGGTTATTGGCAAGGGTTGCAATCTGTTGCTGCGCTTTCTTGGCATCATCCACACTTCCCTGCATCGTTTCAGAAGCAGTCACCAGGTTGCTATAGAAATTATTCATTGCTTTCAGGTGATTGTTGGTATCCTGCAGTTCCAGCTCATAAATGGCGTTGAGCGATCCCAGGTTCTTGGTCAGTACCTGTACCTGCTCATGGAATTGCTTTGTGCTTTCAGCAGCGCTGTTAAAATGGCCCAGTGTGTTGGTAGCATTGGTGTATGCTTCTTTCATACTGGTCAAAGCGCCTGCAGCTTCCCTTGTTTTAGTAGCGTAGTCGCTGGTAGCGGCTACTGCATCACTTACGTCGCCGATCTTATCTACAGAAGTGTTCAGCTTCTTGAATCCTTCGCTCAGGCGGCCGAGGTTAGCTGGAGTGATATCGGCTTCTCTCAGCATATCTTCCATTTTAGTAAGGGCGGGATTGCTGGATGAAGCGGTCATTTTAGGCAATGCTTCCGCGATAGCGGCCATTTCGTTGCCGGGAGGCGGTAAGAATGCATATACCATGAATATTATAGCCTCGGTGATCAATCCTGCTGTCAGGAAGAAATCAGCCCAGGGTTGGTGAGTGATTTTTTGCCAGGCGCCAAAGATTACAATCGCGGCACCTACGCACACAATCACGTTTACAAGTCTTTCTGTAGATTTAGAAACTCCAGCCATTGTTCAAAGTTTAAAAGTTGAGAATAGGTTTTTAAAGGGTCAGAGAAAAAGAACGTTTTGTTTGATTCAAGATCAAAACAATAACGTTCTTTTACTTTTAAAATTTTGCTATAATATTATTTTATCTGCGGCGTCCCTGGTTTGCAGGTAAATCGATCACGCTTCTGAAACCGATGTACGATTTCGAAGTATCCTGGTACTCATAGTTGCGGGTGCTGGTTTGCAGGAAATAACCTACGTCTTTCCAGCTACCGCCGCGGATTACCTTGCGCTTCATACGGGGAGGATCCTGATCTTTTGCGTTGTAACGAATGTCAGGATTCATATCATGTTGGAAGTTGTAAGCGCCTTCGTAGTACAGGGATGAAGTCCACTCGGCAACGTTACCTGCCATGCAATACAGGCCGAAATCGTTGGGCCAGTAAGCGTCTGCGCGTACGGTATAGAAACCGCCGTCTTCAGGATAGTTACCGCGGCCGGGTTTAAAGTTGGCCAGCAAGCAACCTTTCTTGTTGCGCAGGTAATAGTTACCCCATGGGAACATCGACTGCGAGCGGCCACCACGTGAAGCATATTCCCACTCAGCCTCGGTAGGCAGGCGGAAGTCTGATTCGGTAGCTCTTTTCTTGGATTCAAGGAAAGCATTCAGGTACTGTGTCCTCCATTCGCAGAAGGCAGTGGCCTGGGCCCAGCTCACACCTACTACGGGATAGTTACCGAAAGCAGGATGCGAGAAATAGCGCTTAGCCATGGGTTCATTGTATGAATAGGAGAAGTCACGTATCCATACCAGTGTGTCGGGATAAATACGAACATCTTTCTTAACTATGAACTTGGAACGGGGTTGCGACTTGTTTGCAAGCTTGGAAGCCTCCTTCAGGTCGAAGGTCTCGGAATGAAACACCAGCTTTTCAGGATCGATTTCCTTCTTACCGAAAATACGGTTCTCGGGAGTAACGATCATCTGGTCGATCTTCTCGATGGTAGCTTTGTCGCCCCATTTGATGGTTTGTGCCTTTTTCCAGTCTACCCTGAATTGACCATCCACCTCCTTTCCATACTGCATCAGGGTAGCAGCAATTGAATCGCGGACCCAGTTGGTAAACTGGCGGTATTCATTATTGGTGATTTCTGTAGCGTCCATCCAGAAACCATTGATGGATATCTGCTTGTTGCGGGCCGTATAAGCATAGTTCACATCCTCGTCACTGGGACCCATGTGAAAGGTTCCAGGCGGAATGTAAATCATACCATAAGGCTTGGTCAGGTTGTACTTACTGGAAGGAGCTACTCCATAAAGTTGTCCGTTGTTGGGTAATCCCTTGGACTTGCCTGATTTGCCGCAACCTGCCACTATGGACAACGCAGCGAAGACCATCAGAGTGGGTAGGTTTTTCATTTTCATTTTATTAAAGGGTATTGGGCAAAAATAATGTTTTGACAACATCTCCATCACAAGTTTAAAGTTTATTTTTTAAAAGTCAAAGCATCCAAAAGCAGAAATTTAAACGCTGCCTTAGAAGCTATTATTGTATAAGGATTTGCAAACTTTTAAACAGTTTCCAGGAGTCGGAAAAACCCTTGCAGGCTGTTTTCTGGGCGATGGCAGACATAGTTTTTACACAGGAAAACAAATGGTTGTGCAGCAACCGGCTTGTCTCTCAAAAGTGGAAAACGGTCATCAGGTCGTTCAGTGGATTGGAAAATTCTGTGGGGAATGAAGATAGCTAAAATTTGTTTCCGCCAATCAACAATTTTTTGTGCGGTAACCACTATTTCAGGCGTGCCCCTGGTATGCGCCTGCAATAAAGATGCCCACACTCCAAACGAGGTCGGGTACTTGATAATGACCTGTCCCAGAGAGGAAACCATTTGCGCCGACCTGTCCTTCCAATGCGGCATATCAAATACCACCGAAAGATAGAGCAGGTTGTGTCCCATCACCGCGTTCCCCGAGGGCGTGGCCCCATCGTACACCTCCTTCTTTCGTATAATAACGTCGTATTGTTCCCGGTTAGTATAGTAAAAGAACGAAGTTTCTTCTTCCCCGAACTTCTCAATAATATATCCGGCCAATTCCCGCGCCATCACCAGCCTTTCGCCCTCCCCGGTTATCTCCTGCACGTGTATCAGCGCCTGCACCAAATCGGCCAGGTCGTCCAGGAAAGCTGGCATTTTCGCCTGGCCATTTTTGTACGAATGATGCCAGCCGCCGTTCCCATTTTGAAACACTTTCAACAGGAATTCCATATTCCGTACGGCCATCTCCCGGTAATGCTCGATGCCGGTAGCCGCATAAGCCTTGCAATAGGCCGAATTCATCAGTGCATTCCAGTTCAGCAGGATCTTATCGTCCAGCAAGGGCCTTATCCGCCCCGACCGCCGGGCGAGCAACTGCCGCTTCCACTGGGCCAGCTTCAGGCCAAACTGCTCCGGTTCCAGCCCCTGCGTTTTTACAAAGGACTCGGGCGGTTCCAATACCCTCAATATGTTCCGGGGCGGGCCATGATGCCCCTGCTCGTGCCAGTTGCCGTTTTCGGTAACATTGTAATAAGCGCAGAACAAATCAGCGTCCTCGCCCAGCACTTCCCGCACCTCTTCGATGCTCCAAACATAATACTTGCCCTCCTCCCCTTCGCTGTCAGCGTCCAGCGCGCTGTAAAAGCCGCCTTCGTCACTTAGCATTTCCCTTTCGATGAAGCTGAGGGTTTCTTCTATTACCCGCCTGTACCGTTCGGCGCCTGTTAGCTGATAGGCCTCGCTAAGGGCAGATACCAACAGGGCATTGTCGTACAGCATTTTCTCGAAATGAGGTGCCAGCCATTCCTCATCGGTGGAGTACCGGGCAAAGCCGCCGCCCAGTTGGTCGTAAATGCCGCCATATATCATCTTGTCAAGGCTTAGCATGGCCTGTTGCAATGCGTCCTCATTTTTGGTATAATGGTAATGCCGAAGCAGGAACTGTATGCTGAAGGTTTGAGGGAATTTCGGCGCGCGCCCAAAGCCGCCGTGCTTCCTGTCGCCCTGCTGCATGATGTTCTTATAGATCTGCTGCAGGTTTTCCTCTGTGAATACATTGTCGCCGTTTTGCTGGCTTATGCCAAATGCATTGGATTGCACCAGGTGTTGCGTTAGGTTTTCGGCCTGGGCGTCCAGTTCGGTGCGGCGCTCCTGGTACGCCTGCGAAACGCCCATCAATATCTCTTTCCACGAGGCGCGGTTAAAAGCGCGTACCGGCGGGTAGTATGTGCCGCCGTAAAAAGGTTTTCCATCGGGCAGTAAAAAAACATTCAAAGGCCAGCCGCCGCTGCCGGTTATGGCCTGTACCGCGTCCATATAAATATGGTCCAGGTCCGGCCGCTCTTCGCGGTCTATCTTGATGTTCACGAAATGTTCATTCATGAGGCGGGCCGTGCCCTCGTCTTCGAAGCTTTCTCTTTCCATTACGTGGCACCAGTGGCAGGCCGCATAGCCGATGCTTACAAGTATGGGTTTGTCTTCTGCTTTTGCCCTTTGTAATGCTTCATCGCCCCAGGGATACCAGTCAACCGGGTTGTGCGCGTGCTGCAATAAATAAGGACTCGATTCGTGGATAAGCCGGTTCGTATGCGTGTGGGACATAAAAGAAAATTAGCTGATTGCAGGTTGATTGTACTTAATACCAATATTAAGCCATTAATCAATCGGAAACCAGCTAACCGGCACCAGGCTGTTGACCCGGTTATTTATTTTTCTTGGCAACGCGTGAAAGGTATTGTTCCAATGCCGCTACCATGGAAGGCGCTTGTGGTTGGGGTGCTTTTATTTCCAGCGTAAGGCCTGCATCTTCAACAGCTTTGGACGTGTTGTTGCCGAATGCTCCGATAATGGTTCCGTTTTGTTTGTAAGCGGGAAAATTATCGAAGAGGCTTCTTACGCCGCTGGGTGTAAAAAAGCAAATGATGTCGAATTCTTTTTTATCCAGGATGGGCTTTACATCATTACTGATGGTGCGGTACATGAACGGGGTGGCAAATTCGCATTTGTTGTTCTTGAGCCAGTTTACGATTTCATTGTCCTGCTGGTTCTCTGAACAGGGGTACAGGAATTTTTCGTTTTCCTTGTGCTTGTTGATGACGTCGAACATGCTTTTGTTGGTGCCATCTGCGCCGTAAAACACCTTGCGTTTGCGGTACAGGATAAATTTTTGCAGGTACAGGGCAACCGCCTCGGTAATGCAGAAATATTTAGTGTCCTGGGAGATGCTGATCTTCATTTCTTCGCAAGTGCGGAAGAAATGGTCGATGGCGTTGCGGCTGGTGAAGATCACTGCCGTATAATTCTGGATCTCAATCTTTTGTTTGCGGAATTCCTTTGAAGGGATAGGCTCCAGCCGGATAAAGGGGTAGAACTCCATCTCGATCTGATATTTTTTCGCCAATTCGAAATAAGGCGATTTATCCGTTTCGGGCCTGGGCTGGGTAATTAGGATCTTCCTGATTTGGCTGGCGGTTACAGCCGCTCCATTAACCACGTTTGTAACCATAATTACGCTGAATCAAGTTTTTACAAGTTAAGTACTCTTTTCCAGTAAATGCAATAACACCTTGTAAATCAGAAGAAGCGGTGCTATTTCGAATGCGCAAAGGTAAAGAAAAAAGTGGAACGGATTCACTTTTATTTCAGCCCTGATGGGCCCGAAGGAGAAGATAAAACGGTAGGCAAACAATCCCAGGATAAGTATAAGTGAAAGGGTAACAAATACTTGCTGCGGTTGGCCTGAGTAAAAAGCTATCAAAACCAGGAAGGGTAATAGAAGTATACCTAACATCTTATTAACAAGAAACACAATGAAGATGTAGGTATCCGTGGCCTTCGAGAGATTAAACACCCAGCCGGTGAATTTCAGGATCACGAACTTGCCCGTGTATATCAGCGCGAGGATGGCGATGCAATACAATGTTTGTATCCAGAAATTGGGATGCGCCTCCGCCTTGTAATACATCAGCAGCAGGCTGGCGTACAATCCGCCGCTTAGCAGAAAAAAAATATTCAGCAGCAGCGAAGGCAGCGGGGCCTGCAGCAATTGTTCCCGCAACTGTTGCTGCCGCAGCGTAATGCGGAGGAAAATGCTCACGAGGTTGTTGATATATTTCCTGAACAACGCTTTAACCGCCGCGAAGTAAAAGAACAGTCCGAGCAGCACATAAAAGAAAACGTCTTTGCTCTGCGCTTTCCGCTCAATACCTGTATAGGACACCGGCTCTGCAAAAAAATTCAGATAAGGATGCTGCCGCAACACATTGGTGAAAGCGGTAATAAGGTCAACGTTCACCACCGGTTCCTGCGTTGGTACCTGCAAGGGTGCAGTGGTGTCTGTTTGCATGGTGTCTACCGGTATCCGCACACTGCGCAGCGGGCGGCGGCGCACTGTTGTATCCGAAGGGTTTGGTTGAGGCGCCGACACCGTATCCGGGGGCGGAGGCACTGTGTCCTGCACTTCCTGCGAGAAAGCGGCCGTATGTACAATGCAGAGAAAAAAGAAAAGAAGTATGGGCTTGATCACGAAACAAAAGTAAAGGCGCGGGACACAAGAAACAAGATGCAACAATAAATTCGTTTGTTTGGTAATATTCATTGCGGTAGGCGCTATCAAAAAAAGTTCACATACCCAAGGTGTATTTTCGATTGCCTCAAATCGAACTTAACATCGTTGCGCTTGCCGGCAGCGTATGAAATATTGAATATGCCCGCCTTCGTTTCAAACGCCAATCCCAATCCCGCACCGATAAAAGAATTTTTAGTGCGCACATTTTGTTGCGCGTTCTTTGTAAAGCCTACATCCATAAAAGCAAAAAAGAAAGAGTTCTGGTCTACCAGGTAACGGTACTCCGCCGTGCCCACCACAAACCGCGAAACAAAAATGCTTTCTTCATCAAAACCGCGCAACAGCCGGTAACCGCCTATCTGGAATAGTTCGTTCCTGAATATTGTAGGGCTTTGGAACCAGCCACCTTGTAAACCCGCTTTAAATGTCGACGCCCTGGTAATAGGGAAGTAACGCGCCGCCGATAACCGTACGCGGAACTGGTACGCGTTTTCAGTCAATGAATCGTACAAAGAGCCATAGCTGAATGCCGGATTGTTGGGGTCCTTCAGCTTCAATATCGCTTCGCTCTTGCGCAGCTTTCGCGTGCCAGCCGACCCGCTGATAAAAAATTCGTTTCCCCTGATAGGATTGAAGCGGTAATTGGTATTGTTCCATTCGTAAGTAACGCCAATATTCACCGAGCTTACGTCTGCCTCATTGGGAAGGCGTTTGGAGGTAAGCACCTGCTGCGTGTCGATGGTGAGCAGGTTGGAGCGCTGGTTCTGGACGAACACGCTTGCGCTTTGTTCCGTGGATACATAATATTGCACGCCTAACAGCATGTTCACGGTAACGAACGATGAATCTTTCTTAAACAGGTCGAAAGAAGTGTTGATGCCGAAATTGGACCTGAAAATATAAGGATGCTGGTATCCCAAATGCAGCCGCGGCGATTTTACCTGCAACTGCTCCCAATTTATCTCCGCAGTTTCACCATTGCCAAGCGCATTGCGCAAGTTCACATTCGCTTCGCCGGTAACTAATAATTTATTGTTTACCAACTGCTGGTTCGAAGGAAGAAATCCTACCAGCACGTTTACTTCGCTGCTCTTCTTTGGTTTCAGATATAAATTCACGATACAGCCGGTGCCGAGCATGGTAATGTTCCAGGGTTGTTGCTCCTGTACGTATGGCAGCTCGGATATTTTTTTGCTGATGTTGAGCAGCTTTTCTCTTTTATATAGAGTTCCATTGGGAATATCGAGGTAATGCTGCAAAAAATTATTGGAGATGCGGGCATTGCCATGGACGCGTATGCTATCTATCTTATACAATGGCCCGGGCTCGATTGTAAGATTTGCGGCGATAGCGCCCTCATTGCGCAGCTCGATGCTGTCCAGCGAGAGCCTCGCAAAGGGATAGCCATTGTTCTCCAGATAATCCAGCAGCTTTTGGCGCAGCAAGCTGTATTGTTGCCAGTTGAATGAATGGTCCTGGTAGTGCCGCTGGTTCCAGCCGATGGCTTCCAGCCAGTTCTTATCAATATTGGCCGTGTTTAGCTGAGCCCAACGGAATGCATCGCCCACGTACAGGCTAATGACGGCATATGCAGTGTCAAGCGCCATACTGTCGATGGAAGCAGCTATATATCCGCGAGACTGCAACAGGTCGGGCAATGATTGGATATACCCCGCCGCCTGTTCACTGGTTTTGAAGGAGGTTTGCAATTTCAACTGGCTGATAAATACCGAATCCTTATCAACCGGCAATATCTTCAACTGGTATTGAGCACGCGCTACCTGCATGCACAGGCAGCACACCATAATGGCCATCCATATATTATATAATGCTCGTTTGGACATGGTCACCTAAAGGTGATTATTAATTATTAATTATTAATTATCGATTGTTGATTATTCATTATTATACTGGGAATTTTGGGATAGTTTATCAGGATAGTAATTAAATAATAATCATCACTTGTTACTCTAAATGGCAGGCATTTACATTCATATTCCATTCTGCAGGCAGGCCTGTCACTACTGCAATTTTCACTTTTCCACCTCATTAGGCTCAAAGAACGATTTTATAGCTGCTTTATTGAAAGAGATCGTGCTGCAAAAGGATTACCTGGCTCAGGAACCCGTGGATACGGTGTACTTCGGGGGAGGCACGCCCAGCCTGTTATCGGTGGCCGAAATCGATGTGTTGTTGCATGCCCTGGCTGCATCGTTCAATATCAGCAGGGAGGCCGAGATCACGCTGGAAGCCAATCCCGACGACCTGAACACCGGAAAGCTGCAAGAATTGCGGGAAGCCGGCATCAACCGGCTCAGCATCGGCATTCAATCTTTTTTTGAAGACGACCTGCGGTGGATGAACCGAGCACATAATGCCAGGCAGTCCATCGCCTGCATTTATGACGCGCTGTCCGCGGGGTTCACCAACCTCACGATCGATCTTATCTATGGCACACCCGGCCTTACGGATGATAAGTGGAAAGAGAATGTACAAAAGGCCATCGACTTCAACATTCCGCACCTCTCGTGCTATGCCTTAACAGTGGAGCCTAAGACCGCGCTCGATCATTTCATCACTACCAAACAATACCTTCCCGTTGACGCCGACCAACAGGCAAGGCAGTTTTTATTATTGATGGATTGGACCGCGGCCGCCGGTTACGAACATTACGAGATATCGAATTTTGCAAAGCCGGGCATGAGAAGTAAACACAACACGGCTTACTGGCTGGGAAAAAAATACCTGGGGCTCGGACCTTCAGCGCATTCATTCAATGGTATTTCCCGCCAATGGAACATAGCCAACAATGCGCTGTACGTACAATCGCTGCAACAACAGCAGTTACCGTTCGAAAAAGAGGAACTAACGGTGACGCACCAGTTAAATGAGTACATCATGACGTCGCTGCGGACGATCGAAGGGTTGAGCATCGGGTATGTAACAGAAAAATTCGGGGAAACAGTGGCGCAAACGATTTTCAGGTCTTCCGGGAAATTTATACAGGCAGGCAATATGCAATGGGATGGAGAGCGATTGCGGCTGACGAGACAGGGAAAATTACTGGCCGATGGAATAGCCGCTGAGTTGTTCTTTTAATTGCGGAGGTTCTTGAATTTTTAGTCATTGGGTCATACGGTCATTGGGTCACTAGATTTCATAATGACTTAATGACCTATTGACTTATTGACTTTTTTCGAGTTATGCTTCTGCAGCTTTTCTTTTGTGTATTTGGCTATTTCGGCAATAACCAGGATCACCACCATTATTATGATAGCCGTGAAGCCTATGGTATGGTACGAAAATGGGATCATATCCTGTCTTTATAAAGTTAGACAAGAAAACCCTCTATAATGTTAAACCCCTTTGAAGGTTTAACATTTTCCCAAAGAATGCGGTAAATGGTGTCCGCGATAGGCATTTCCGCCTTTATATCCTTGTTTATGAGGTAAATGCACCTGCTGGCGTTATGGCCTTCGGCCACCATGTTCATTTCCAGTTGGGCAGCCTTTACGGAATATCCCTTTCCCACCATGTTGCCAAAGGTGCGGTTACGGCTGTATAAGGAGTAACAGGTTACCAGTAGGTCGCCCAGGTACACCGAGGCCGCATAGTTGGCATTTTTGCGATGCGTGATCGGATCTTCTGAATCATGTATGCCCACTTCGATATGGCGTATGCCAACGGCCCTTAAAAAGCCGGCCATTTCGTCGGCACTGTTGGCAATTAATACACTCAAAAAATTATCGCCGTACTCCAGTCCATGCGCGATGCCCGCGCCCAGGGCATAAATATTTTTTAGAACGGCCGCGAACTGCACGCCATACACATCGTTGTTCAAAATGGTATTGAGATAGGGAGTAGCAAAATAGCCGGCAATTTGAGCGGTCACCTCCTGATCGAGGCCGGAGAAGGTGAGATACGATAATTTCTCAGCGGCTACCTCTTCCGCATGGCAGGGGCCCATCACAGTAAAATAATCGTTCAGTTGCAGGCTGTATTGCTGTTTCAGGTAATCGTTGAGCAATAAATTGCTTTCGGGCAAAATACCTTTCACCGCCGATACTACTTTCTTTCCGGCAAAACAATCCTCAGGCAGGGGCTCGAGTGTATTCACTACATAAGCTGATGGCACGGCTATTACTATGCAATCAGAGTCTGTCACTACCCGCGCCACATCCGTGCTTAGCGATACAAGGCCGGTGTTAAAATAAACAGAGCTTAGGTAATTGGGATTGTGATGGCGTTGCAGCAGGTGGTTAACGATATGATCGTTCCTTACCCACCAATTGATGGACGTGTTGTTGTCCGTAACAATTTTTGCCAATGCTGTTGCCCAGCTTCCGCTGCCGATGATGCCTATTTTCATGCTGGCGGGTAAAGGTTATGGTTTTTTATCGAACAACTTATCTTTCGGAGTAACCTTTACCCTGGTGCCGTCTTTCAATGTTTTGCTAACGGTAGTGTATGGTCCTGTAACTACTTCATCGCCTTCTTTGAGGCCACTGGTTATTTCGATGTGATTGATATCCTGGATATCTGTTTTCACCACTACTTTCTTCACCTTGCTATCGGGCTGCAGCACGTACACTACTTCTTCAAGGTCGTCGGACCGAGAAGCATTGGCGTTGGTATTTGCGTTGGCGTCTGCGTTTTCTGCGGGCTTTGCGTCGAAGCTGCTGCGCTCACTGTTCACTGCCTTGTCCGTCCCCTTTTCGCGGGTGGTAACCGCGTTAATGGGAACCGCTATCACGTTTACGTGGCGTTTGGTTTGAATGTCTGCACTGGCGTTCATGCCGGGGCGGAAGGGAAATGCCCGTGGTCTTTTGGGATCGATCAGGTCCTGGTAAGATTCCCGCAGCAGGCGAATGCGTACCTCATAATTGGTTACGTCATTGGCGGTAGCCGCAGCTCCGGCGGTGCCTTTGCTGCTGCTCGCAATTTGCGTTACGATGCCTTTGAACTTTCTATTATTATACGCATCTACTTCTATGAGGGCTGAATCGCCGATGTGTACTTTAGGGATGTCGTTCTCCCCCACGTCTACCCGAACTTCCATTACGTTCATATCTGCAATACGCATCATTTCAGTTCCGGCCATTTGCGCAGTACCTACTACGCGCTCTCCTTCTTTTACCGCCAGCAGCGATACCACTCCTTCCATAGGCGCCACGATAGTAGCGCGGCCTACGTTTTTGCTGGCGCTTTCCAGGTTGGCCATAGCACTTTGTACTGAGGCTTGGGAACTGCGGATGGTTTGCAATGCGGCGTTATAATTTGCCTGGGCGCTGCGCAACACACTTTCAGCGGATTCAAATTCAGAAGGAGATATCACTTTATCTGCCAGCAGTTTTTTCTGGCGGTTATAATTGGCCTGTGCCTGGTCCAGGTTGGCTTTAAGGCCTTCCAGTGCGGCGGTGGTATTGGCTGCTGTGGCCTGGGCGCGGGTTACTTCGGCCGCGGCCTGGTCCCGCTGGGTTGAATAAATATCGGCATAGATCTTTGCCAGCACTTGTCCTCTTTTCACACTGTCTCCTTCTTTTACTGTGAGGTCTACTATTTCCCCGGATATATCAGGGCTCACTTTCACTTCAATTTCAGGATAAACCTTGCCGCTGGCCGTAACAGTTTCTATGATGGTGCGCCTGGTGACTTTTTCAGTGGACACCGCAATGCCTTCTTCCTTACCGAGCGCGCCACTGGATTTAAGAACAACGAATAAAATAATAACTGCTACGAGACTTATGATAATCCATAGTAGTTTCTTGCTCATGGAAAAAAATTTTAATTATAACTTAATCCCTTGTCCTTTATAAAACTCCAGCACCTTCAACCGGAATACGTATTCTACCTGGGCCTGCAGCATGCTGATGCGCGCGCTGAACAAATTGTTCTGGCTGATCAGGTAGTCAAGGGTGGATTGAAGGCCGATGTCAAAGCGTTTTTGTGAAAACTCGAATGCTTTTTGTGAAGTTTCAACAGTTTTCCTGGCAGCATTATATCTTTCAAGGGCCGAAACGGCGTCGTTGTACGCCCTGTAAATATCCTGTTTCAGGGTTTGATTGTCGGCCTGCCTTTGTAACAGCAGGTTTTCCATATTCAGCTTGCTGCGTTGCCAGTTGGTGCGGGCTATGCCGCTGTTAAACAGCGGAATGTTCAGGGAGATGCCTGCGTTCTGGCGGAAGTTTTCGCTGATCTGCGTGCCAATGGGCACCCGGTAAGTAGTGATGGTGGTGTTGAACACCGGTGCCTTTACTTCATAATCTGTTCCACCGATGTTTACGATCGCGCCGGTATTTTGAAAAGTTCCGGTAGGTACATTTATGAAATCGGGTATTTGATTATTGGCATAGTTGGTACCCATGCCTGCAAAGAAGGAAAAGGTGGGATACATGGCTCCCCTCGCAGATTTTATATACTTGTCGGCTGCTTTTATCCTCAATTCGTTTACGCGTTGCTGTGGCAGGTTGGCAAGGGCCAGGTTATATACCATTTCCGGTTGAAGCTCCGCGATGGGTTCTACGGGAATGCGGTCCAACGGAGGTAATTCCACTGCGAAAGGTGTGGCGGCATCCAGGTTCAGCACGGCTTTTAATTGCAACAGGTTTTGTTGCACGGTGGCCTTGCTGGTAAGCCAGGTGGCGCTATCCCTTGCAACCTGCGCGTCTGCCTGCAGGAATTCGAGTTCGGGAAGGTTGCCTACGTCTACGCGTTTGCGTATGTTATCACGGTTTTGCTGCGACTGCGTTAGCACTACTTCCGCCACATTGGCCTGCTCCTGCGATACCAACACCAGCAGGTAGGCCGAGGCCACGTTGAGCGCGATATCGTTCTTTAATTTATCAACAGCGGCATTGGCGGCCTCCAATTCATATTTATTACCAGCGATGGTATTGCGCTGGCTGAACCAGTTGAATATGGTAGCGTTGGTGGAAAAGTTCAATCCCAGGAAAAATATCTGGGAGGTGGTGAATTGGTTGGTAGTGGGGTCGATAGAGCGGCCCGCGTTGATACCGGCGTTGCTGGAAATGCTCGCCGAGGGATATTGCTGCAGCCGGCTTTGATTATAGGTTAATTCGGCCAGCCTGGCTTGTATATCCTGTTGCTTTACGGAAATATTATTTGCTAGGGCGTACTCAACACATTGCCGGAGTGTCCACTTTTCCTGTGCGGTGGCAAATGAAAATAACAAGGCGTTCAGCCCAACTGCCAGTATCAACTTTCTCATCCATGCAAATTTATCGGTAAGATTTCCCAGGGACATTGTTTTTTAAAATTTGGAATGCCGAAATTAAGCCATTGGCTTAATAAGTCAATTAAGTCATCGGGTTAAAATCAATGCGTACGAGCCGCACTGCCGGATTAAATTTTGTTAAAAGCCTGTTCCAAATCGGCTATCAAATAGTCTGGTTCTTCCAGCCCAAAGTAGAACCTGATCATGCGGTGTTCTTTGTTTACGGCATCGAAGGACGCGGGGTCCATGGATGCGCATTTGGGGATGGCCAGGCTTTCGTGCCCGCCCCAGCTCACCGCCATAAGTATGTGACGCAAAGATTCGCAAAAAGTAACAACCTGTTGCATAGTTTCCGCCTTCATAATAATAGTTACCAGTCCGCAAGCGCCTTTCATTTGCCGGCGGGCCAGCTCGTATTGCGGAAAGGCCAGGTCAAGGGGAAATATTGCTTCTTCTACCCGGGGATGTTGTTTTAGAAAGGCCAGCACCTTTTGCGTGGTTTGCGTAATGCGGTCGAGACGGGCAGGCAGGGTGCGCAGTCCGCGAATTAGCAGCCAGGCGTTGAAGGGTTGAATGCCGCTTCCTATATTGAGGTATTCGCTGTCGAAGATCCTTTTCATCATGGCATGACTGCCGGTGAGCACGCCCCCGAGGGTATCGCTATGCCCGCTGATGTACTTGGTGGCGGTTTGCATGGCCAGGTCAATACCTAATGCAATTGGCTGCTGGTACAGCGGTGTGCAATAGCTATTATCGCAAATGGTAATAATACCCCTGCCCCTGGCAATAGCCGCAATGGCCCGCAGGTCCTGCAGGGCATAGTCCCATGAATTGGGCGATTCCAGGTAAATGACCGAGGTACTCGAGCGAATGGCGTTCTCAACATTCGCCGTATCCCTGGCATCTACATAAGTGGTGGTAACATTGAAGCGCGGCAAAACCACATCGAACATTCTCTGGGCCCAGGTATAAGGTTTGTTCACGGATACGATGTGGTCGCCGGATTTTACATTGGCCAGCACGGCGGCGAAAATGGCGGCAGCCCCGCTGTTAAATACCAGGCAGTCTTCGGCGCCATCGAGTGCAGCTAGTTTCTTACGCAGTATGTCTACCGTAGGGTTCAGGCCGCGGCTATAGAGGTAGCCGCTCATTTCATCGTCAAAAGCCTTTTTAAACTCTGCTACGGTGCGGAATGCAAAATTGCTGGTTTGCACGATGGGTGCGGCAATGGCGTTGAAATAGGTTTCGCGCGCTTCGCCCAGCTCGTTAAAAATAAAGCTGGGGTGCAGCGGGCCGGGAGCGTTATCTGGGTGCACGTGTCATGGTTTTGCAGTTGGTGTTGATACAAACCGCGTCAGGAAATAAATGCCGATGAATACAGCCAGCACGCCCAACCCGACGATGGCAAACATGGGCGTACTGATGGCGATGCTGATGCCCACAAAGATATAGGCTGCTATGAAGATGAGGGGCATAAGCGGGTACAGCTTCATGGTGTATATACCGGTTTTATCGAGGTGCCGGGTGCGCTTTCGCAGTATAAAGATGGTGCCGGCGGAGAAGGCCATGCCTATGGAATCGAGGAAGATGGTGAAGCTGAGGATCCTTTCGAAAGTATTGGCAAAGAACAGCACGATGATGCAAATGGCCGCGAATACGGTGAGGCTTACAGTGAGCACGTCTTTTTTCTCCTCGCGCTTTTTGAATGCAGCGGGCAGGATACCGTCCTCGCTCATAGCGTACATGACCCTGGGATTGCTGAGCAGCAGCACGTTTACGTAGGCCAGCACGGCTATGAACAATAAAATGGAGATGGCGTATTTGCCCGCGGGGCCGAACAATTTCTCAGCAATGATGGCGGCGATGCCGCGGGAGGTTTTGAGTTCCTGGAAGCCGATGATGTTGTAATAGGCAAAGTTCACGGCCAGGTATAGGGCAATAATCACGAGGATGCCGATGAAAATGCCTTTGGGCATGGTCCTGCGGGGGTTGACGACCTCGCCGCCGAAGTTGATGGTTTGCTGGTAACCCCCATAGGTAAACGAAACTGCCACCAGTGCCAGGCCGAACGATTTGATAACGTCGCTCCATGATGCATTGACCGCCGCGGCCGGCGTTGGGGCGGGGGCTTGATTATAATGCTCGGGGAAAAATAAAGCGGCAATGAGCATGAGCAACATGCCGATCTTTATGATCATTAATACGTTTTGCGTTTTGGAGCTCATGCGAAGGCCCATGAGGTTTACACCATAGAAGAGGATGATAGCCGTCATAGCGATAAGGGACCGTATGAAATCGGTGGGTGGCGAGTTGAATATGATCTGTGAAATGTATTCACTGCCTATGAGCGCCACGCCGGAAAGCGAAGCGGCGTTGGAAATGAGGATGATGCAGTTGATGCCAAAGGCGATGGACGGGTGATAGCATTCGGCAAAAATCTTATAATAACCACCTATAACGGGGAACCTGGAACCTATTTCGGCATAGGTGAGTGCGCCGCAAAGCGCGATAAAGCCGCCGGCTATCCATGCGGTAAAATAAATGCCGGGCGTTAAAGCGTCCTCAGCTGAGTTGGATGCGGTGCGAAAGATCCCCATGCCTATGACCAGGCCGATAACGATCATGGTCAGGTCGAAGAGGTTGAGTTTATTTAGCTTTGCCATTGCCTGAAAATAAAGAAATATTCAGTTTATTACCGGCGTTATAAAAAAACCAATGATTCTGCATGAAGAAAGGATGTATTGTTATTTTGATGATGGTATGCTGTTGGTCGGCAAAGGCCCAGGAAAGGGTGGCTGCCGATACTGCCAGGGTTGATACTTTGGCGCAGGTGATCGTTACGGGATTTGAGCAAAACAGGAACCGTATGGTAAGCGGTACGTCGGTAAACGTGCAGTACCATAACGATGCTGATTTTAATAATAAGGTTTCGCTGGTGCATGCTTTTAATACTGCTGCGGGCGTGCGCATGGAAGAGCGCTCGCCGGGGAGTTACCGTCTCAATATCCGCGGCAGCACGCTCCGGTCGCCATTTGGCGTGCGCAATGTGAAAGTATATTGGAACGATATACCATTGACCGACCCTGGCGGTAATACTTACCTGAACCAGCTTGCATTCAATAATTTTTCCAGCATAGAAATCCACAAGGGACCGGCCGCCAGTTTGTACGGGGCAGGCACTGGAGGATTGTTACTGATACAAACGCTGGACAATAACCGCAGGCACATGACGGTGGAGTACATGGCGGGCAGCTACGGATTGCAAAACATTTTTGCAACAGCGCGTACGGGGCAATCAAACAGCAGGGGCCTTATAACCTTTGCGCATAACCAGCACGATGGGTACAGGAACCAATCTGCCATGCGCCGGAACAATTTTTCCTGGTCATCTTCTTTTAAAGTCTCGCCGAGGCAGGAGTTAAGGGCGAACGTGCTGTTCACCGATCTTTTTTATCAAACGCCCGGTGGCCTTACCAAAGCGGAGTTCGACGTCAATCCACGTGCGGCGCGGCCTGCGGCGGGAGGCTTTCCCAGCGCGGAGCAAGCCAGGGCTGCCATTTATCAAAAAAACTTATTAGCGGGTGTGCAGCACCGTTACCAACTGGATACGCATTGGTTCAACAATACATCGGTATATGTTGCGTATGCGGAGATAAAGAACCCGGCCATCCGCAATTATGAAAGGAGGAGTGAGCCGCATGCAGGGGCAAGGTCTGTATTTGGATGGCAGCAAAAGAACCCAGGCAATGAAATAAAACTGGTGGCGGGGGCTGAGCTGCAATATGGTTTTTTCAATACCAGCGTATTCAATAACCGGCAGGGCAACCCCGATACTTTGCAAACCGACGACGATATACGGTATAATACCTATGTCATTTTCACGCAGGCCGATCTTGTATTTGATAATAAATGGTTCATTACCGCCGGAACGAGCGTTAACAGGACTAAAGTGGAGTTTACGAGGCTGAACAAATATCCCGTGACAACGCAGGAAAAAACCTACGGCCGTGAGTGGGCTCCAAGGATATCGGTATTGAGAAAGCTGAGTGAAGCATTTTCGGTGCTTGGTATAGTATCAAAAGGGTTTTCACCGCCTTCGATGGCTGAGTTACTGCCTTCTACGGGGGTTATCAGCACGCACCTGGAGGCAGAAAGGGGTTGGAATTATGAAGCAATTGTACGGCATAATACAAACCTCCCGAATGGTTTTTTGCATGTCGATGTATCAGCTTATTATTTCAGTTTGAAAAATACCCTGGTAGTAAGAAAAGATGCCTCAGGTGCAGATTTTTTCATCAATGCGGGGGATACGAAACAAAAAGGGATCGAGGCCAGCTTAACTTTCCTGAAGAATTTCGACGGCTTCCTGGACAATATATACATGGAAGCCGGCTACACGTATAGTCATTTCCGTTATGGAAGCTTTGTAAAGGACACGATTGATTTTTCAGGAAAGACCTTGCCCAGTGTTCCCGGCAATATTTTCTCAGTGCTGATGGACTTTCGGGCGAATAACGGATTGTACACGTATGCATCCTATTACTACGCTTCAAGAATATTTTTAAACGACGCCAACACCGCAAGTGCCAAGCCTTATCATTTGCTGGGATGGAGGTTGGGATGGCAAAGGTCGCTGGGCAGGTGGGTGAAGTTTAGCATTTATGCAGGCGCGGATAATTTGCTGGACCAGGTGTACAGCCTGGGCAATGATATCAATGATCCGCGCGGCCGGTATTATAATACTGCTCCGCGAAGAAACTATTATGCTGGCATCGCGTTGAGCACGCCGGGGAAATAATCACCACTCACTACTCGCAACTCACAACTTACACCGCGGTGTGCATAATTCGTATTTGAAGCAATCGCACCATTCTTCTACATTTGCACTGTTCCTGGTTTCCCGGTAGTGATATTTCCGGGATTAAAAGGGAAGCCGGTTAAAGTCCGGCGCTATCCCCGTAGCTGTAAGTTTCGTGAATGGTATCGATAATTGGCCATTCGCCATTGACGCCCGCTCTGCAAAATGCCACTGTCTCCAAACGGGGGACGGGAAGGCAAGGGCCGAGAAACAAGCCAGAAGACCTGCCAGGGCAATATTTATTCATTCACGGCTTTCGGGTGAAAAGCAGGGAATGTAAAAGCTGGCAAGGCATTTACTTTCTCATCATTATTCCGGAAGCAGTCACAAAAACATTGAACATGCAAAAAAGCATCTTTGTTGTGGCTGCGATGATCATCAGCAGCCCTCTCCTCGCGCAGGACTCGACCCGCGTAAAACAATTGAACGAAGTGGTGGTAATAGCCACCCGCACTGAAAAAAAAGTACTGGACGCGCCCAAGAGCGTGACCGTTATTACATCAAGGGATTTTCAGCAGCTGCCTTACCAGAACGTGGGCGATTTGCTAAGCCGGCATGAAGGCATTTTTGTTACCGGCGCAACACAAAATCCCGGCGCCTTGCAGTACCTGTACCTGCGCGGCTCCGATGCCAGGCAAACATTGATAATGGTAGACGGCGTAAAGCTGAGCGATGCCTCAACCGTGGACAATGCGATCGACGTGAGCGAATTGTCGCTGGCGAACATAGAGCGCATCGAAATTGTGCGCGGTTCACAAGGAACGCTGTATGGTTCTTCGGCCATCGGCGGCTCCATCAATATCATCACCAAAAAACATACGAAGCAGGGCGTGAACGGCAATGCCAGCTTGCAGGCCGGAACATTCGGGTCAAAGACATTCGCCACTAACAACTTGGTGAACGTTGGGTACAGCGGCGGCTCCGGTATTTATATAAGAGGGGGCTATGCCAATACCATCAGCGATGGATTGAACGCGACCATCGACAACGGGACCAACACCAGCGGGTTCAAAGGCAATGAGCGCGATGGGTTCAACAAGCACGATGCCTCGGTTAAAGCAGGTTTTGAAAAAAATGGTTGGGATGCTTATGCGGCCTACCGGAGGGTGCAGCAAAAAGCAGACATCGATGACGGCGCCTACCGCGACGATGAGAACTATGTTGTGCAGTATACGAGGAATGTATATTCCTATGGGATTGCCAAGACGATCAACAAAGGGCTTTCACTGAAATTCTTCGGAGGTTACACCGATACTGAACGCAGGGTAGATGACGACTCATCGTTCATCGCAAGCAATCCATCAACTTATGATGGCACCGTATTAAAAAGCAAGTACACCGGGAACTATTTATCGAACGAAGCGCAGGCCGACATCAATTTTAAAAATCTCTCGATTGTGGCAGGCGCGGGTGTAACCGTCGAAAAGATGAACGTGAACTCGGACCTGTTCTTTCGTTCATTCAATTTTACATCTACCACCAAATACGATACGCTGGGCATTAAAGCCACCACTGCTTTTGGTTATGCGCGGGCAGACTGGAAGCTTCCTTTTGCGGGTGAACAGTATTTAAACCTCGGCGGGGGATTGCGGTTCAGCAACCACAGCCAGTTCGGTAATTTTATTACGTTCGAGATCAATCCCTCTGTTAAGGCAAGTGCTAACACACTTGTATATGCGAATTTTTCAAAGGGGTTCAATGCTCCTTCGCTTTACCAGCAGTTTGCGCCCGAGAGTGATTTTACTTCCGGCATCAGCAGGGGTAATAACAGGCTGAAAGCTGAGGAGTCTTTTACAGCTGAGGCGGGGGTCAAGAGCATTATCGAGAACATCATTTCATTTAATCTATCAGTATATCACAACCAGGTGGAGCATTATATCGACTATGCTTATTTATGGGAAAGGAACAAGCCTGTGAGTTCGCTGGGCTTCATGGACTACCGTGGGGATGTTTACCTGAACACCGGAAAGATGCTGACCACTGGTTTTGAGCTCGGCATACAGGTGGCGCCTTCGTCTAAGTTCGAGATTGGGGCAAATGCCAGTATCAACCTCGGCAAGTTGGAATACGATCCCTTCGCGATCGACACCGTTAAAACACAAGGCTACCAGGTGCAATTGTATGGCAATGGGGCATTTTTGAACACCGGCGGTGAAGTGAACGTGAAAGGGCTGGTGCGCAGGCCTTCTACCATTGTAAACATCAATGCCAGCTACAAACCTGTGCAATCACTCCGCTTTATGCTGGACATACGCGGGAGCGGCCAACGCAACGATATATTTTATGATCCTAATCTCGGCCCCTTTGGCGCGCTGGGCCGTAACAGCATCAAGGGGTATACTTTAGTGAACCTTGCTGGCTTTTATACCATTACAAAGAATGTATCGGTAAATGTGCAGTTCAACAATATTTTTAATAAGCAGTATAATGATATCAATGGTTTTACGATGAGGGGCAGGAATGTTTGGTTGGGTTTGAACCTGAATTTATAAGCACTCCAAACGTACGTCATGCCAAGGTCCTGGTAAGGTACTAGCTTGCCGCTAGTTGCAAGTATCTATGCTTTGACAATTTGACTGATAAGGCGCCGGCGTTGTTTAGCACTGGCGCCTTTGTTGATTTTTTGGCGTAATTTTGCTGGCCATTGCGGTAAAATGTTGCAGGCAATGCGATCCAGCTTACAAATAATGGTCCCGTAGTACAATGGATAGTACGCAAGTCTCCGGAACTTGATATCCCAGTTCGATTCTGGGCGGGACTACCTGAGAGGACAAAATCAGATTTTTTTGATTTTGTCCTTTTTTATTGCTGGTTATAATCCCTTGTCTAATGCTATAGCTATTGAAAGAAATACTATTTTCCAATCTCCAAACCCGTTTTTATGAAAGATGAGACGATCAACGAGCCGCTTTATAAATACATACAGGATGAAATTAATAAAGCAGAAAAGAAAAGTGATAAGTTCCGAGCGTTCTTCTATACTTCGCGGGTAATTCAAATTCTGCTTGCCTCTGCGGTTACTATAATGGCTGGGATTTCAGAAAAGGGCGAAAAAAACGAGTGGCTGCTATATCTAGGAGCAGCTATCACAATTATAGCAGGGCTAGAGACACTTTTCCAATTTGAACTAAAAAGTAGCACTTACAAACTAATCCTTTACGAATTGCGAGAAATTAGAACTGAAATCATACATCTGCTTCTGAAGAAAGATCGGCTTGATGCTTCTGACCTGGATAACTTTTTTCAAAAATATAGATCGATTAAAGGTTCAGCCAGGCAAATGATACTTAAGGAGAGGCAGTTTCGAAATCCGGGAAGTGCCAGTACCACAACTTGAAAAGTGAACGAGGCAGACAGCTTGTATAGAGGCGTTTGAATTTGATCCACGGTTTAATGTTTTTATACTGATAGCAGAAAAGATAAATCTGAGGATCTTGCATAGCGACTATTTCTGCATTTATTATCGACGATTACGTAAAATAAATCTGATTTTTCCTTTACCCTTTTCGGTAAGGCTCCACTTTACGCAGTGTTGAAGATTTATCTCCCCTGCTTTGATAAGGAAATTGCAGAAGCCGTTTGTCCGCTTTACAAAACTCACGTTTAAGTGGTACTGCTTACCTATTTGCGCGTCCATTACACACGCCGTGTCGCTAATTTTGCGTAAACATCTTTTTGTTTAACTTGCGCACATACCATCAAAATCAATAATGCAACAAACAATCAGCAAATCCATTGCTGCCAGGAATAATGTACACGTATCAGGCAAGGGAACTCAGCCAATGTTGTTTGCCCATGGGTTTGGCTGCGATCAGAACATGTGGCGGTTCATCACTCCAGCTTTTGAAAATGATTTTAAGATCATCCTGTTTGACTACGTAGGAGCCGGAAAATCAGATATTTCAGCCTATAACGCCGAACGTTATGCATCGCTGCAGGGCTATGCGCGGGATGTGCTCGAGATATGCGAAGAACTGCAGTTGAGTGATGTGATCTTCGTTGGCCATTCGGTGAGCGCCATGATTGGATTATTAGCGGCCATTGAAGAGCCCGGTTATTTCAGCAGGCTGATCATGATTGGACCTTCTCCCAGCTATATCAATGATAAGGGATACAAGGGTGGCTTTTCAAAACAGGATATCGAAGGATTGCTGGAAACAATGGAGAAGAACTACATTGGCTGGGCAAATTTCATGGCGCCGAACATCATGGGGCATAAAGAAAAGCCACACCTGGGGAAGGAACTGGCGGAAAGCTTTTGTTCAACCGATCCGGTCATTGCCCGGCAGTTTGCGGAAGCCACTTTCTTTTCAGACAATCGCGCCGACCTCAAAAAGAATAAAATACCCTCATTGCTGATGCAATGCTCCGAAGACATCATTGCACCGATGGAAGTTGGGGATTACCTCTCGCACAACATGCCCCATAGTACATTGCGCGTGATGAAGGCTACCGGTCATTGCCCGCACATGAGCGAGCCCGAAGAGACCATCGCCCTGATAAAAGAGTATCTATCAACAACCGTGTAATGGAGCAACACCTCGACAATGCACCCTGTCTATATTTTACATCTGCAGACAATGGAACTATTGTTGAGGTAAACCATACGCTTTGCAACCAGTTAGGCTATACCAAAGAAGAACTAAAAGGACAAAAGCTGGAAATGATCTGCACGCTGGCCACCCGGATCTTTCAACAAACCCATTTGTTTCCGCTGCTGAAAATGCAGGGACATGCGGAGGAGATCTTTATTACCCTGCTTGCCAGGAATAAAGAAGAAGTGCCGGTATTGTTAAATGCACAGCGGCAGCTGATCGATGGCCAGCAAGTGGCCGCTTACACCGGCATTGTGGTACGCAACCGTAAGAAATTCGAGGATGAACTGGTGGCTGCAAAAAAGGCCGCCGAACAATCGCTGCATGAAAATACCGCTCTACAGCAAGCCAAGGCGGAGCTGCAACAGCGCGCTGAAGAGTTGGACCACCAAATGCAATTAGTAAGCAGGCAAAACAGGGAATTGTGGCAATTCAACCGGGTTGTGACACACGACCTGCAGGAACCGGTACGCAAGCTGCTGTTGTTTACCGACCTGTTAACTGAAAGAAAAAACGAAGGCGCCTCCATCGACGTGATACAAAAGATAAGATTGATATCGGAAAAGATGCGCGCTATTGTATCCGGATTGCAACAATATGTGTGGCTGACCGAAACACCTTTGCATTTTACAAGCGTCGATCTTTCTGAAATTATCGGCGTATTAGAACAGGAGCTTGCAATGGAATATCCCGGAGTTTCCATTCACATAAATGCTAAAGAACTGCCTGCCTTGCCAGCCGACAAACAGCGGATGCAACTTCTTTTAAAAGAGATCATGTCCAATGCAATACGGTTCAGGAAGCAAGGGAACGAAGCAACAATACATATACAGGCAAGCAGCTTGCTGTTGAATAAGTTCAAAACAGTATCAGGAAAATACAAATATGCGGAACACCTTAAGCTGGAGATCAAGGACGAGGGATCAGGCTTCGACAATGTTTATAAAGACCAGGTATTGGAGCTGTTTAAAAAATTTCATCCCGAGAGTGGGCTGGGCATAGGACTTTCGCTTTGTAAAAAGATCGTGGAAACGCACGGCGGAAGTATATCGATTGACAGCCAGGAAAACGAGGGAACCATTGTTACCATCTGGCTGCCGCTTGAAAGAAAAGAAATGCCATTGCCTGAAAACGAGTTGAAACACGCTAAACGTTAACGCCTTGAACCATAAAGGACAAAAGACAATATTATATGTCGACGACGACGGTGATGACAGGGAATTGCTTGCGCATGCCATTCAAACTGTTGACTCGGAAGTAAATGTAGTGCTGATGGAGAACGGCCTGAAGGCCATGGATTATTTGAACAGTTCGAAGGAAAAAAAATCGGCGCTGCCCTGCCTGATAGTGCTGGACCTGAACATGCCGTACCTGAATGGCAGGCAAACCCTGGAACTGATCAGGAAAGATGAAGGCCTTCAGGAAATTCCCGTGATTATTTTTTCTTCCAGCGAAAACCCAAATGATAAAGCCACCTTCAATAGCCTGGGCATCGAGTATTTTACCAAGCCGACCAATATTTCATTTATCCATTCTATTGCCACGCATATGGTTGGGGCTTGCGGGCAAGAATAATATCTGTATGAAAAAATATGGAAACACATCTGGCAACTCGGGCATTCTGGCTTATGAAATACAAGCCGATAGAATATTAATTAAATTCTCTTCGGGTGATACCTACGTATACAGCTACAAAAAACCGGGCAAGGCCGATGTTGAGGAGATGAAAGCCTTAGCGGAAAGCGGGGAAGGATTAGCTACTTATATTAATCAGCATGTTCGGGAACGGTACGACTACAAATTGTAAAGCTGTTGCATGATCCCGAAGCTATCCTTTTGCATACCTGTTCTTATACTCCACAGGTGTGGTGCCGGTAAACCTCTTAAAAATATCCCTGAAAGTTTGCGTATCGGAATAACCAACTTCAATAATAATTTCGTCGATTGACTTTCTGCCTGCTTCCAGTTCCTTCTTGCTGGCTTCTATCCTCACCTTCTGCAGGTACTCAATTACTGAACAATGGGTACACTTCTTAAATCTTCGTTCGAAAGTGCGCCTGGTCAGGTGAAGTTTATCCGCCAGCTCATCAACCGTGATCTTTTCGGCGTAATTCTCCTCAATGTATTCCTGCGATTCTAATATTTGCGCATCATCATGATCCTTAAGCCCGTTGAATATAATAAAGGGGGTTTGATTCACCTTGTCAAGGTTTACTACGAAATGCTTTGCAATTTGTATAGACATTTCCCGCGTTACGAACTTCTCCACCAAAAACAATAACAAGTTCCAGTATGCATTACTGCCCCCGCTTGAATACAAACCGTTGTGTTCAACGATGATCTTCTCATCGATCAATTCAACGTTGGGGTAGAAATAGCGGAACTCATTTGCGTACTGCCAGTGGGTTGTGCATTTTTTGTTCTTCAACAAACCGGTAAAGGCAAGCATAAATGCGCCTGTACATAAAGATGCTACTTCCGCGTTCTTTTTATATTGCTTCACTATCCAATCAACAAAAAACCGGTTGTTGTGCGTAGCACTCATCATGTCTCCGTTCAATGCCGGGATTATGATCAGGTCCGTTTTGCTTAATCGCTCCGTCAGCGCTTCTGCATGAATAGTGAATAAGCCGTCTGAAAGCCTGGTCTCGCCATTGGTCCCTATAATTTTCACTTCAAACGCCTTCCTTTGGCCGGCTGCCACCAACAGGCTATTTACCTTCAGAAATACGGCCCGGGCGTCGATGATCGAAGCAAAATTTGAATCCTTTAAAGCCAGTATGGATACCTGTTTCATAATACTGTATGTTGATCGGCAACTATCATTACCAGACAAATGTAAACATAATGTTTGTCGCATTTGGCATACATAGAATGTCGTATTTACCTATCCCCTGATAGGATAACCGCGCCTACTTTTGTCGAGTAATTAAACATTTGCATCATGAAAAGCATCGACATCTACCTGCACTTCAATGGCAACAGCGAAAAAGCAATGAACTTTTACAAAAAGGTCCTGGGAGGCGAATTCACCAACGTACAACGCTATAAGGATATTCCGGGAAGCGAAAAAATGAATGAAGACGATAAGGAAAAGATGATACATATTTCGCTGAAAGTATCAGAACAGATCACGCTTATGGCATCTGACACGGTTACGCAAATGGAAGGCCGGATGAACTTCGGAAACAATTTTCATATATGCGTGCAAGCAGCCAATGAAAAAGAAGCTGACAAGCTGTTCAATGCACTTTCCGAAGACGGCAAGATAGAAATGCCGATGAACAAAACATTCTGGGGCGCCTATTTCGGCATGTGCGTAGACAAGTTTGGCATTCAGTGGATGATAAATTATACGGCATAACAATTAAAACTTTTAACCATGTCGTTCCAGGCATACCTTGACAACATCAAAGCAAAAACCGGAAAATCCCCGGAAGCGTTTAAAAAGCTCGCCCTGAAGAAAGGGTTGCTTAAACCAGAAACCAAGGCGGGTGAAATAGTCGCCTGGCTAAAAAAAGATTTCGAGCTGGGCCATGGACATGCAATGGCGATCTATGCTTACCTGAAAGGGAAGCGGACTGATTCATGAATCCGGCCGAATTGACTAAATTCGCGGTCTGCACCAGCACATAAAAACGATCTGTATGTCCACAAAAAAAGAAACCTTCAATATCAACGGCGAAGACCTGCTGAATAAAATCAAAGACCTCATCAAAGAAGGCAACGTCCGGAAAATCACCATCAACGATAAGTCGGGAAAAGAGCTCATGAGCTTTCCCGTAACGGTGGGCGTGGTAGGCATATTGCTCGCCCCGGTGCTCGCGGCCATCGGCGCGCTCGCCGCATTGATCACGGAATGCACTATTACGGTAGAAAAAGAAGAACAAAAAGAGGAAGAAAAAACGTAGCACGTCGCAACCGGCCCGTTATAATGTCGCATTTACACCACAACAAAGATTTTTTGTGCAGCTATGTTTGCAGTAACAATTAAAAGCAATCGTTATGCAAAAGATCACACCCTTCTTGTGGTTCGATGGACAGGCCGAAGAAGCTGCAAGGCTGTACACTTCTATTTTTCCCAATTCAAAGGTTGTTAGCGTTAAGCATTGGGGCGAAGGAACCCCATTTCCCAAAGACCAGGCAATGACCGTAGTGTTTGAGCTGCAAGGCCAGCGATTTTATGCGATGGACGCCGGCCCGGAATTTAACTTCACCGAAGCCATTTCGATGTATGTGGATTGCAAGGACCAGCAAGAGGTAGATTACTATTGGGACCGCCTTACCGCCGGCGGAGGCCAGGAACAACCCTGCGGCTGGCTGAAAGATAAATTCGGTTTATCGTGGCAGATAGTTCCGAAGGCATTGCCCGAAATGCTGCAGGATAATGACAAGGCAAAAGCAGGCAGGGCAATGCAGGCAATGATGCAAATGAAAAAGATCGATATCGCCACTCTGCAGAAAGCATATAATGGCAAATAAATTAACGGCCAAGCACTTCGTTAAACGACTGAAAGCAATGCAGTCCGATAAAGAACTGGAAAAGATCCAGCGCTATTTTAAATCAGGCGAAGGACAGTATGCCGAAGGAGATGTTTTTATAGGCGTGAAGATGGGACAGGTATTCGCGCTTGCCAAAGAATTCATTGAAATGCCACCGGCTGAAATTGAAAAATTGCTCGACGATCGCATTCATGAAGTAAGGGCCGGCGCGGTCAGCATCATGGACAAACAGGCACGCAATAAAAAAACGCCTGAAACAAGACGCAAAGAATTATTTGAACTGTATATTAAACGCCATGACCGCATCAACAACTGGGACCTCGTAGACCTGGGATGCTTGTACATGACCGGCAGCTACCTGTTCAACAAACCACGTAACATCCTGTATAAACTTGCACGTTCTAAAAACATGTGGGAGCGCCGCTCCGCCATTGTCAGCACCACCTATTTCATACGACAAGGCGACGTGAGCGACACATTTAAAATAGCAGATATCCTGGTGAAAGACGAAGAAGAACTGGTACACAAAGGTACCGGCTGGATGCTGCGCTTCGCCGGTGAAAAGGACAAGAAGCAACTATTAGCCTTTCTCGACAAACATGCCGCTACCATGCCACGTACATTGCTGCGGTACGCCATCGAGCGACTGGATAAAAAACTAAAAGATCATTATATGAACATGAAAAAGGCCGGGTAATGTCCCGGCCTTGCTGTATCGTTGCTATTATCAATTGTTTTCCGCCAGCTCCTTCACCTTGTTCAAGGCCTTGGGAAAAGTAGTGGTGAAATAGTCTTTCCATTCATCGCTTATATCCATCTGAACAGCTAATTCTGTATTGTCACCGACCGGCTTCAGGGTATAATTCTCCAGCGCGCCCGCCCATTGCTTCACTTCTTCGCTTTCCGTATCTTCCACGCCGTCTTTTACAATGCCAAGGTGCCTGATAGACATAAATTCATTGGGCACGTTCTCGGCAATTGTAGACACCATTCCACTGCCCTTGCCATCGAGGAAGAGCACCTTGCTGCCTTTTTTCCAATCGGTTTCCGCATGCGAACCTTCGCTGAAGACGGAAGTCCATGCGGGATAAGTAGCATCGTTCCAAAGCACATCCCATACTTTTTCCCTGGGAGCGTTAATGGAAACTTTGAATTCTTGCTTTTGCATAATCGAAGATTTTGAAGTGATGAATGTTCTGCCACAAAGATGAAACAGTTTTTTACCAAAAAGGCGGTGTAAAAGCGACAAATCCGGGGCCAATCACGACAAACTTGCATTAATTTTATAGCCTGCTGATGAGACCGCCCTTTTAAAACTACACTGCCATGAAGTGGATTCTGTGGCTATTTTTTGTTGCCATTCAACTGAATGTCCTGGGACAGGTACGCCTTCCCAAACTCATCAGCGATGGCATGGTACTGCAAAGAAATGTTCCAGTGAAGGTCTGGGGATGGGCTTCGGCAAATGAAGCCATCACCCTGTTGTTCAGGCAACGTCCATACAAGACCATTGCCGACTTCTCCGGAAACTGGATGATCACCCTGCCACCCCAACCGGCAGGCGGTCCTTACAACATGACGATCTCCGGTAAGAACAGCATTCAAGTCAATGATATTGTTATTGGCGATGTATGGATATGCTCCGGCCAATCGAATATGGAACTGACGATGGAGCGCGTACGCGATAAATATGCCCGGGAAATTGCACAGGTAAACAATCCCTTCATCAGGCATTTTACGGTTCCTGACAAATATGATTTCAACGCCCCGCAGCATGACCTCCCAGGCGGAAAATGGGAACACGCCACTACCGGCAATATTTTTCGCTTCTCGGCCGTGGCCTATTTCTTCGCGAAAGAGCTGTTTGCACAATACAAGGTTCCCATAGGGCTCATCAATGCTTCGCTGGGAGGTTCGCCGGCGGAAGCCTGGCTGGCGGAAGACGCGTTGAAAAAGTTCCCCGCATATTATAAGGAATTACAGGAGTTCAAGGATGCATCGTTAATAGAACGAATTGAAAACAGCGACCGGCTTACTAACACTAGCTGGCATGCGCTGTTGGACAAGCTCGATGAAGGGTTGCGGCAGGAATGGTGGAAGCCGTCTTTCAACGATGCAGGCTGGCAACGAATGCAATTGCCTGGTTATTGGATTGAGGCAGGATTGAATATGAACGGGGCTGTTTGGTTCAGGAAGGAAGTGGATATTCCCGCTACTATGACAGGGAAACCAGGATTGTTGTGGATGGGCCGGATAGCAGACGCGGACTCGATTTGGATAAATGGAGTGTTCGCAGGTACTACCAGTTATCAATATCCGCCACGGAGGTATGAACTGAAGCCGGGCATATTGCAACCCGGAAAAAATATCATCGCGGTCCGTGTCATCAGCAATGCAGGCAAAGGAGGTTTTGTGCCCGATAAGCCTTATCAGATAATCGTTGACAACCAAATAGTAGATCTAAAAGGCTATTGGAAATATAAACCGGGCGCCGTGATGGAACCGTTGCCCGCCCAAACTTTTATCAGGTGGAAACCCACGGGCCTGTTCAATGCCATGATCGCGCCGCTGCTGAATTATGCTATTAAGGGCGCAATATGGTACCAGGGCGAATCCAACACTAAAAACCCGTCGGAATACCAGGCGTTGATGGAGACGCTGATCGCAGACTGGCGCAGCAAATGGAAGCGGGGAAACTTTCCATTCCTATTTGTACAAGTCGCCAATTTCATGGAGGCAACATCCCATCCTACTGAAAGCAACTGGGCTGAACTAAGACAGGCTCAGCTCAACACACTTACCACTCCTGCCACGGGCATGGCTGTGGCCATCGACCTCGGAGAATGGAATGATATACATCCGCTGAACAAGCAGGAGGTAGGTAGGCGGCTGGCGCTACAGGCCATGCGTGTGGCTTATGGCGATAAAAAAATCGTTGCCTCGGGGCCTTTGTTCAGGTCCATGCAGGTACAGGGTAGCAAGATCATTTTAAATTTTGCGCATACCGGCAGCGGCCTGGTGGCTAAAGGAAATACAGGGCTGCAACAATTTTCTATTGCAGGCCCAGATAAAAAATTCATTTGGGCAAATGCCATCATTAAAGACAACCGGGTAATTGTATGGCATGATTCTATTCTTCATCCTCACGGGGTCCGGTATGCGTGGGCCCATAATCCTGCAGCCGCCAATCTTTACAATAAGGAAGGACTGCCCGCATCGCCGTTTGAAGCTTATATTAAATAAGACACGTCATTATCGTTCCTGGTGTATGAAGCATGGACCAATCCCGAACACGTTGCACGCTGGCGGGCCCCAACGGCTTCACCACTCCCGTTCACGAATGACTGTTGCACCCGGCTGCATGTGGCATTACATCACGCACGGCCGGATGGTGTAAACTATCGCAAAGTTGTTTACAGTATTTACAGCGGTAATTTAGCAGTTGCAGGCAGCAGACTGTAGACCGCAAACTGCCGACTGTTGACTGGAACCTGCCGATGCCGCATTTAACCCCCGGCATTGTCGTTTTCACACCGCCGCGAGAAAAATTCTGTCAATATCTTTGGTCAAGGTTTTTGGAATTGTTGCTATTCCCTAAATACCTGTGCCGGCATTGCATCGTTTTGCATACTATTTGTGTCAATGCGTTGCACGAGTGATAATACTTAGTTATTGATCGCAATTTTTTGGTATGGTAGAAGTTTTTAAAACCAACGTACAGGACCACGATCACGCGAACATGCTGGTTTACCAGATACACCAGGTATTTACTGATTATAAAGCCAACTTCGACCTGGAGGACTGTGACAGGATACTCCGTGTAAAAAGTTCAAACGGGCTGGTACATTCATCACCCGTAATTGAACTATTGAGATATTACGGGTTCGAGGCAGAGGTATTGCCCGACGAAGTACCGCCATCTTCTCACCAGGCTTCACCGCACAGCTTGGAACAGTTCTTACAGTGATTAACGCTGCTACGGCCGTGCGTGGAGATCTGCGTTCTGATGGCCTTTGCATTGTCCAGCACCTGGTTTACATCGTCGCGGATAATATTTCCGACAACGCCTTCCCTCGAGTGGCTTAGCAGGCAAATGGAGACATCGCCATTGGCAGAAATGCAAAATGAATTGCCGACCCAAAAACAAGGTCCTTGTGGAATGGTGGGATTGAAAAAATTCAACTCCAGGTTCTGGTATTTTTGCCCTCCGAGCTTTTTAGGGTCTTCGAACAAAGGTATGAGGTCGGAGTTGGTGTACACCGGCCGTACCTTGGTGTGATAGTCCACGCGTTTGGTAAGCTCCCTGAAAGTGGGATCGTACTCAGATTCGGGAATGCCAAGGTCGATGGTATAAATACCGATCCTCGGAAATTTATTTCCATTCCGTGCACGCAACAGGTTATTGATGCCTTCCACTGACTTGTCGAAATTGCCCTCGCCGCGGTTTTTTTCGTGGCTTTCCCTGGTGCCGCCATCGATGGATACAAAGATCTTGTAGTCTTCGGCTACGCTGGCAATGGCTTCTGCCCTGTCCTGCGTTAGCAGGGTGGCATTGGTATGAAAGTCTACCTCACAGGAAGGTTTTTCGGCCATCAATTGCCGCAACAGCCCCGGGAAGTTCTTGTTCATGAGCGGCTCCCCGCGCCAGTTAAAAGTAAAATGCCGCACATCGATGGAATCGTCCCTGAATATTTTTTCCATAATCACGTCCATTTCTTCCGGGGAAAGAAATGCATTGTGATGGCTGGCCTTGGTATAGCACAGGGCACACTTGAGGTTGCAATTGTTTGACGAATCCACCCAAACCCACAATTTACGCTTTGGTAACATCGAAATTATAATTGAGTATTTTAGAAATAATTTTGTCCAGCGCTTCCAGCAAAAGCTTGCGCGGGATATTCAACGGAGGCATGATCAGTATCGTTGATGTATAAGCGGAGCGCTCCACGAACACGCCTTCATCCATCAACTCGAACAGCATCTTGTTCAATATCCCATATTCCACTACATTTTTCTGGGAGTCCACCAGTTCAATACCGATAGACAAACCCTTTCCTCTTACTTCGAACACATATTTGCAATTGTGCAGGTGTCTGCCCAGGTATTTCCGGCATTCTTCGCCAAGGCTTTCCGAACGCTCCACCAGCATTTTGTCCTGCATGTAATTGATATTGGCAATAGCAGCGCTGCAGCTTGCCGGCGTGAAAGCATAGGTTGAATGAAAGCCCATGCCTTTAACATAAGTATGCAGCTCCTTTTTGATGAGCACAGCGGCCAATGGCATGACGCCCGAGGTAATGGCTTTTCCCAATACAATGATGTCGGGTTGTATATCGAAGTTTTGAAAAGCAAAAAACTTTCCGGCCCTGCCGAAGCCGGTAGCCACTTCATCGGCAATGAACAATCCACCTACCCGCTTGACGGTATTGTACAGTTCCCGGTAAAAAGGCGGTGCGGAATAGAGTATGCCCGGATTGGTAAAAATGGTTTCCATCAGCACTGCCGCGGGTGGCGGCCCTGTTTTGATGGCATGCTTTATTTCTGCGCCGTAATTCTCCGTGATCTTTTTATTATCAGGCAATGGCAGGTGCGCGTGAAAATTATTGGGCACGTCTTTATCGTGCAGGCTTTTGAAACCGCCTGCAAGCATGGCGCCGAGTGTGCAGCCATGATAACTGTTCTCGAATCCTGTTACATGAAACCTGCCCGTAGCCCTTCGCGCAACCTTTAAAGCCATTTCAACCGCTTCGCTGCCGGTGACGCAGCAGATGGTGCGGTATTCATCATTCAACAAGCCGTTGAGCTTTTCTGCAAGCTCAACACGTTCGTTGTTGGTGCACCAGTTGGGACAATAAGCTGTTTTGGAAAACTGTTTTTTTACTGCGGAGATGATGGTTGGATTATTCCAGCCGGCATTGGTAACGTTCCAGCCCGCGGTAAGGTCCGTATAGGTTTTCCCCTCATAGTTTTTCAATACGGAGCCGCTGGCCGATTCAATGGCAAGCGGAATGCGTATGCTGCCTCGTGAAATAGAGGCCAGGTCCCGTTTAATGATATCATCCGAGATACTTACACCCATTAATGACAATATTTTTCTGAGCCGTTGTTGGTATTGCGGGTTAATGAAGCCGCACAAAGAGAGCCTTGAAATGCTTTTAAATACTACTTAACCAGATGCCAGAGCCAGGCGTTCAGTCCATGAGGACTTTTGGAGGGTTTGGGGATTATGGTTCACTCAATATAAAACTTTTGTTCCTATTAAACTCCCATTTTTTGATGTTTTTCGGTTCATCCAGTAAATTTTCGTACGAAGCTTGAAATTCAAGGTTGGGATCTGCTTCCTGGTATTTTCCGTAGCGCTTACTGCGGAAAACCTCAGTAAGACTGGATAGATGTTTTATCCGCGCCGATGATTGCTTCCAGTTTTCCATACTTATATCGCCGGGTATGGGTTCAAAGTGCAATCTCCCTGCCACAATTTGCTGGCCCTGCCTGTACGCGAACATGCGGTACACCCACAGCGCGCTTTTGTCATAGTGCTCCAGGTCGTTCACCATCCTGTACAACCTGAAACCATACGCATGGTCCTTATTCAATTCATCGAGGTTGGAATGTGTAAATAAATGAATATCATTTTCATCGATCAGCTCATCCACATCGAGAAATAAAATCCATTCGGGATGATATTTAGCCGCACAATCCAGCAAAACATTTCTGTTGGCCAGATCGTCCCATCCATAATAAGTATCCCTGACAGGATTGCGTATGATCTCTTTCACCAATGAGTGTGCTTGCAAGATCTCAACAGTGCGGTCATTACTCCCATCGTCCAATACGATCAAGCCCTCTGCGAATTTCGAAATGTTGGAAAGAAAAAAATCCATGAACGGTTCGCCGTTGCGGATTGGCGTAAGGCACAAAAGCTTCATAGCCCAGGTTTCAGGTTTTAATGGTGAATGGGAATGGTAAAAATTTAGTTATTCGCTATTGACCGTTGACCATTCACCAAATTAATTCTTTATATTTAGATATAGTAAGTCCTGGAAATAATATGTGGAAAGTTAACGAGCAATTTGCACGCGAAGCGGATGAATTTCTTTGGGAAAAATTTCCTGAATTGAACAGAAGGCAACTGGACCTTTCGGAACGCGATGCAAAATACCGCAAGGTGTGGATGGACCATTACATCGATAAAGGCGGGGAGTATTTACAAACAGGACATCTCCGGTATGCCCCGCTCGATCATGACGCGTATGGAAAGACAGTAGAGATCTTCAAAAAAACAGACGAAGAATTTTTCAGGCGATATCCTCACCTTAAAGGAAAAGACATTGACCACCTTCCCGATGCACAAACACATGAAAAAGCGTGGATGGACCTGTACATTGAAATGGGCGGCAATTTTGTGACCGTGGGAAAAATCAGGATCGCGAGCCCGGGTCCGGGTAAATAAATAGTTGAACCATTAAAACCTGTACCTATGTTGTTAGGCGTTTTAAAAGATAATTGTCTGAACATCTCCAAATTCGAAACTTCGGGGTTCGTTCATTTGTATGAGCTTCCCATGAATACGCGGGAAGTGTGCTTGACGCAACAAAATATATTTTACATCAGCGAAGCAGGTGCCCTGGTAAAAAAAGATTTCGCCGACTTCAGTGAAACTGTCATCGAGCCTGCATTGCGTTTTCAAAAACTGTGCAACAACGCAAGCTACCTGCTGGCACTTACAACCGATAATATTCTGGTGGTGTTTGATTATGATTTCAATATCATCCGCCGCATTCCCACGGGATTCGACGTGTACGATATGACCATTGGGTTGGAAGACACCATCTGGCTCACCGGCCGCAAACAAATACACGGCGGTTATGAAGTGTTTTGGATAAATGAAGAAGGCAAAGCGGTAAAAATTCCGGAGCCTGCGGCGGCACTGAAAGTTTCCGGGTTTTCCGATGGCCTGGCATGGACCATCAACGGAAGGAACGAGGTATGGAAGCTGCACCGCCTGGGCGAAGGCAATACGCCGGGATGCAAGATGGATGCGGCCTGCCGGGGATGCCTTTCCAAAAGCTACGGACAGGTAAAGGACATCAGGATCACACAAAACGGAATGCTGGTGATCAACAGCATCAACAAAGAAGTGAAAGTGTATGACTTTCCCGGCTCCAATTTTTTACTGCACCAGGTAAAGGACATAGACGAAGTGCTGGTGTTTTAATGACATTCATGAGTCGTGAATGGGAATATTGGCCATTCGCGCTACATCGTTATCTTGCGCTTTTTTTACAAGAATGCGTATAGCCTACATCGTTTACAGCACCGAAGGACCGTTTTCATTTGCAGACACCGAGCACGACGAATTGCTGCACTTCCTGCAACAGCAAGGCCTGGATATTCATAAAGAAGCCTGGGCCGACAAAAGCGTTCAATGGGAACAATATCATTGCATCGTATTGAAATCACCCTGGGATTACGTGGAGAAGCCACAGGTGTTTTATGCCTGGCTGGATAAAATGACAGCATTGAACATTGCATTGCTGAACCCGGCGGATGTGGTACAATGGAACTGCGATAAACACTACCTGCAAGACATTGCCGACGCAGGATTGAAAGTAATACCTACCGCATTTATTGAAAAAGGAGAACAATTTAATCCTTCAGTATATTTTACTGCCTTCGGCACCGGTAAAATAATTGTGAAGCCCTGCATCAGCGGTTCGTCTAAAAACACATTTTTATTATCGGAAGATGATATCGAAAATAAATCTGTCATCGGTCAGCTTTTACAACGCGAGGCAATGATGGTGCAGCCCTTCATTCCGCGCATACAGGAGGAAGGTGAATGGTCGTTGGTATTCTTTGGGGGAAAATATAGCCACGCGTTGGTTAAAAAGCCTACCAGCGGCGATTTCCGGTGCCAGTTGCAATTCGGCGGGTCTGTTCATGGTATGCATCCCTCTCCGGAAGTGTTGCAGCCAGCTACCGAATATGTTGTAAGGTTTGCAAAAGAATGTTTGTATGCGAGAGTAGATGGATTGATAATCGATCGCGTATTTCATTTGATGGAACTGGAGCTGGTAGACCCTTACTTATATCTTTCCACGCATGCCGGTGCTACTGAAAATTACTATGGAGCGTTGCAATCAGCATTAGCGTCACACCGTTTCCTTCATAGCCGTGGCAGCCTGTCTTCTTAACGGTATGGTTACTTCCAACCTGCAACCCATTCCTGCCTGCGAAACGATGCGCGCGGCGCCATTGTGAAATTTCACCCTGCTATCGATATTGCGAAGTCCGATGCCTTTTGATTTTTTACTGGTATCGAAGCCGATGCCGTTATCTTCTATCACCAAATGAATGGCGTCAATACTTGTTTCGATGGAAATGTTCAGCTTGTCTGCCCGGGCATGCTTGAGAATATTATTCACCTGTTCCTGCACAATACGGTACAACATCAACTTGATATTCTCATCAACGATCTTTTCATTGAACTTTGAAAAGGAAGTGGTGACTGACATGGATTTGACAACCTTGATCTCTTCCGCCAGATCTGTTATCGCATTTACCAGCGTGGTGTCGAGCGAAGGCGGCACCAATTGCTTCGACAGCTGCCTGATCTCGCCAATGGCAAGGTTCACGTTGTCGTAGCTTTTTTCGATGGCTTCGAATAAAATTTCTTCGTTGCCGTTGCGCGCCAGCTCCAGATAAAGCTTGGTGGAAGCAAGGATCTGGTTAACGTTGTCGTGCAGCTCTTTGCCTAATTCTTCCCTTTCCTTTTCCTGTGCGAGTATGGTGGTCTCGGTTATCAGTTCCTGCTGCATGATCCTGTTGCGTACGAGCTCCGCTTCTACCTTCAATTTTTCCGTGATGTCGTGCGCAAGTATCAGTCGTGCCTGTTCGCCCTTGTACAGTATGTCATCGGCAATAATATCTACCATGATCACGGTGCCATTTTTCTTTTTATGCCGCCATACGCCCGCTGCATAACCGCGGTTTGCTTCGTTTATATAGGCCACGTATTCTTCCACGTCTTCGGCGGGCCGCAGATCGGTTGATTTCAATTGAAGAAATTCTTCGCGGGAGTAGCCATAATGCCGGATGGCTGCATTGTTAACGTCGAGCAGTTGCAGCGTTTGCTTCGAGAGGATCCACATTGGCATGGGATTGTTCTGGAACAGCATCCTGTAATTTTCGGCCTTGCTTTCCAATTGCCTTTGCGAGTTCTGCACCTGTATGCTCATGGCATGGAATGCGGCGGCAAGACTTCCCAACTCATCGCCGCGCTGCATTTGAACGGGCAAAGAATAATCACCAGCAGCTATAGCCGAAGCGGCGCGTGTAAGATTTTTAATGGGCCTGCTGATGTTTCGGCTAAGCAGCCATGCGGTAAACACACCAGCCAGCAGCAATATAGAACCAGCCACGATAAGCCAATACAGGAAGCGGTTAGAAGCTGCCAGCATTTCTTTCTTCGACAATTCCACGCCCACTAACCAGGGACTATTGGCAATGGCGCGTACCATGGCAACTTTGGAGGCCTTGTCGGCTGAAGTGTATTCTCCCAATACGTTCCTTTTCAACTTTGCCAGCGGTGGCGAAACAATTGAAAACATGTCTGTCCACAGTGTGCCGTCTGCATTGCCTACGTACAATTTACCGCCCGTGCCCATCACTTTGGACCATTGCTCCAATGTTCTTGGGTTTGCTGTAGTTTGGCGCCAGCGGATGAGATACCCTATTACGGCGTTCTGGTGTACCACCGGGCTCACAACAGGAAAACAAATGATACTGTCTACCGAATATAATTTCCCCAGCCTGCCTGAATCACGCTGAGCATTGAACGATAATAGTGTATCGATGTTGACAGGAATATGCAGCATTCCTTTGGTGAGGCGCATCATTTCGGCGCGGGAGGCGTTTCTTATTTCCGCCTGTACGTTCGCGGGCTCCCTTCTTATTTCTTCCAGTAATCTCTTTGCTTCGACGGATGAGTCTGTGCCGCCGGAGAGCAGGTATTGTTTCAACGCGGGCCTGTTGGCTATGTTGTATGTATTGGCGACAGCATTGCGTGCGCTGCCGGCAAACATTACACCCAATTGATCAGACAGGGTGTGCAAGCGTTCGTGCCCCGCCTTCAGCGCTTCTTTCTTTACGCCTACATGCGATATCCATCCAAACACCAGGATCACACTTAGCAATAATGTACAGATCAGGAGAGTGAGCCGCTGCCGGATCGAGAAGCGCGTTAGGGAGAAAGGTTTCATAGCATATAGTTTGAAAAGGTGCTTTTCACAATTGGATTGCCAGAATCTCACCGCGATCAAAAACGGCTATTAATCGACAATCAAGTTAGTGAAAAGATCGCTATATGCCAATTCGGTTAGGGATATATGACATTTAAATTAACCGGGCATCATTACACTACATCCAACGATCTTACCTGTTCCTTATATTTTTCAGGCAATACGAGCGATTTGAGGAACCAATCGAGCTTGATGCTCCTTGCCAGTTTATACACCGGTATTATGACGCGCATCAATGATAGATTTCCCAATGACAGCAGAGCTTTCACTTCTGCGGGCGCCACCAATTTCTGGCCTTCTATAAGGATGGTATAACGGACAGGCCCAAGGTGTTTTTTATACTGTTTGAAAAGGTCGACCGTATAATTACTATGTTGTAGATCGTGTTGCAAATGTTCTTTGCGCATGGCCAGCCATGCATCGTACGTTTGCGGTAAACCGGGAATGCCCATGCGGTCGCCCACCCTGAAAAAAACATCGAACACTTCTTGTTTTTCTTCAAGGGTTAATTTTCTTTCGAGCAATTCATAAGAAGCAATGGAGTAATGAATGAGCATGAACAGTACGTCGCGATAGGCCCAATCCGGTATGCGCGCCCCTCGATTAGCTTCTACGCCGGAGTGGATGGCGCGCATGGCGTCGATTGCTTTCAGCGCAGCATTCCTTTCTGAAAAAACTATCCTTCTTGCATAACCGATGGTGGAGAATAATCTTCCCAGGGGGTCTGCGGGAAGCCGCCCTGTAAAGTACAACCAGTCCACGGCCTTGTTCAAAGCGAACTCGGCAGCAGAGCCGGCGAATATGAAGAGGATGGTATCGCCCTTGCCCCAAATGGTGCGAACAATAGAATCTTTATGTACGAAGTAATCCATAGGATTGTTCATCTGATATCAAAGACAAAAGTACCGTGTTTACTGAGCTTTCCCCTCGCATTGTAGCGTAGCAGTGGGATATCGCGCAGCAGGTGTTTCTTTGTATTGTCCTGGAACTGCACATACGCCCTGACTGTGGAAGTGCCAGCCAATGGAAAACTATATGCCTTGGTAGTACTGTGCGGTGGCAACAGAATAATTACACAACTTGAATCGCCGTAATTAACGACTTTATTCATGATATGCTGCCCGGCAAACCGGTTGTCTGCAACCAGCGTGTTTGCCTGGGTAACAAACACCCCCAGCGCATTTGAATCAGGCATCTTCGAATCGGGCCACCATTCCGTACTCAGGAACTCAAAATAATCCCTGTTTTTTGGTTCAATGACCAATGCAAGCGTATCATTGGTAAAATTTCGGATATATACCGGGATGCTTATATAGCAGCCGGACAGAAGCACCATGCCAGCAATGGCAAGAATAAGAAATGCACGGAACATGGCTTACAGGTATTTTATAGTGATCTTAAAACTGCAGGGTAAACGCGCTGCCCTCTCCTTCTACAGATTGCACCTGTATATTTCCCTTGTGCAACATCATAATTTGCTTGCACAGGCTAAGCCCTATACCGCTGCCGCTTTTCTTGGTACTAAAGAAAGGAATAAAAATTTTATCTACCACTTCGGGCGACATGCCCGCGCCATTATCCGTCACTTTTAACACCACTTTATTGCCGGAAAGCGCGGCGGCGGATAAAACAATGCGCGCATCGGGCCTGTCCTTTACAGCCTCCATGGCATTTACCAATAAATTGATCAGCACCTGCTCTATCAGGTCGGGGTCGGCCTGTATGTGCAGATCAGGATCTTTTAAAATAATCTCCAGCTCAATTTTTTTCTGCACCAGCGTGGGTTGCATCAGCACGTGCATATTCTCGAACAGATCCCGCACATAAATCTTCCTGCGGTTGGGCGTGCTGATCTTATTCAGGTTGCGATAGGTTTCCGCAAACTTCAGCAAGCCTTCGCTCCTGCGTTTGATGGTGTCGATGCCGAGCTCCAGGTCTTCGAAGCTGTCGGGCCTTGCGTCCAGTTCGGCGGTGGCGTGTTGCAAACGGTTTCTAAGGGTTTCAGCAAGCGAAGAGATGGGCGCAACCGAGTTCATGATCTCGTGCGTCATTACGCTCAACAGTTTCTGCCAGGCCTTGGATTCTGTTTCATCCAGCGCCTCGCTTACATTTTGAAATGCTATCAGTTTATAGATGCGCCCACCGGTTTGAAATGCGGTGGCCGTAAGCAGGATCTTGAAAGCATTCTTATCATGCACCAGGTCTACCACTTTGTTTTCGCCGGGACGCAGGGCCAGCACTTCCTTGTATAAATGCGCGTCGCGCTTTTCCAAGGAATGAATGGTCTTGAGATAAGGGATGCCCAGCATTTTTTTGAACGATTCATTCATCCAACCGATCTCACCAGTGGAATGTTCATAAGAAAGGATGCCCGTATCTACCAGCTCCAATATTTTTTGGAGGTACTGGTATTGGGTTTCTTTCTCCTTGCTCATGACCTTGAACGTGGTATTGATCTCGTTGAACCCTTTGCGCAGCGGTTGCAACTCCAGCGGGGCGTGCTTTACATCGAAGTAGCGCGAAAAGTCGCGGTAATGGATGGATTCCACGAACTGCTCTACTTCATCGGCAGCTTTGCGGTGGAATTTATAAAAATCAACTACCTGGAAGATGATAACGGGCACTATGAACACTGCGTACATGTACTGTTCGCGCATGATGATGAATGCGCTTAGGCACAGCATGCCGAAGAGCAGCAATACGCGCCACAATATTTGCCATTGATAATTTTTAAATGTCATACTTACTTAAACGCCGGTACAATGCGGTCCTGGTAAGACCGAGCTCTTTGGCCGCCTTTGTTATATTGCCATTGTGCTTTTCAATAACCCGCAAGATGGTGTTTTTTTCGATGGTGCTTAAATGTAATTCAACCGGCTCGTCGCTATGAGGCTTGGCCGTTTCAATGGGCGAGAAAATGAGGTCGTCGGCATATAATATTTCGCTGTCTGCCATTATAATGGCGCGCTCGATGGTGTATTGCAGCTCACGCACATTACCGGGATAATTATAATGTTCCAGCTTTTCCAGCGCGCCGGCGCTAAAGCTCACTTTCGGCTTAAGGTATTTTGAAGAATAGATATCCGCGAAATGCCTGGCCAGCAATACGATATCCTCCCTGCGTTTGCGCAATGGCGGTACCATGATCTCCACCGTATTGATGCGGTAAATGAGGTCTTTGCGAAAACGGTTCTCATTGGCCAGTTCCGTCAGGGGCACGTTGGTGGCGCAAATAAGCCGGATGTCAATGGCTACCGGTTGATTGGTACCAAGCCTGGTAACCTGGCGGTTCTGCAGCACCGACAATAATTTCGATTGCTGTTGCAGGGAAATATTCCCGATCTCATCCAGGAACAGTGTTCCGCCCTGGGCTGCTTCAAAACGGCCCATCCTGTCCTCCCGCGCATCGGTGAAGGCCCCTTTTTTATGACCGAACAGTTCACTTTCGAACAGTGATTCGGTGAGCGCGCCCACATCTACCTTTACAAAAGGCTGTTTGGCGCGCAGCGATTTCTGGTGAATGGCTTTGGCAATCAAGTCCTTACCTGTACCATTCTCGCCCAGTATCAGGATATTGGCGTCGGTGGGAGCTACTTTTTCCACCTTGAAAAAAATGTCCTGCATGGCCTCGGACTCGCCCAATAATTCGGTGCCTATTACAGAGTCGCCCGAAAATTCATACGCGCCTACCGCCTTGCCGGCATTCTTTTTATTGAGCGCTTCGCGAATGGTTATCAATAATTTCTCATTATGCCAGGGTTTTACCACGAAGTCTGCGGCGCCTTCCTTCAAAGAGCGGACGGCCAGGTCGATATCGCCGTAGGCCGTGATCATAATTACAGCCGCGTCTGAACCGAACTCCTTTATTTTTTTCAACCAGAACAGGCCTTCATTGCCGGTGTTGATGGAGCTGTTGAAGTTCATGTCCAGCAGGATGACGTCGAAAGATTGTTTGGAAAGCAGCCACCGGATGTTCTCGGGATTTTTTTCGATCGTTACTTCCCGCGCCTCGGTTTTTAATAATAACTTCACTGCCGTCAGCACGTCTGTGTCGTCGTCGATGATTAAAACGCTTGCATTCTTCAAGGTCATAGTTCAAATTCCTTGGCAAAATTCTAACTACAATGATACCATTAATGCAAACCGATGACAATTAATTTTTTACAGATAAGAGATGTTAACCGTACGGAAAAACTGTATCGAAAGCGGACACTTAGTGTCCGCAAACGAACGTCTTCGTAGATTGTTAATTTGCTAAGGTCATGGTTTTCAGTAACCTTTTTTTTGGCACATTGTTGACGTAGTAATGTCGTCATGATCTAGCAAGTTCTCATGTGTTAATCATCCCGACATGGGTCGGGATGATTTTTCAGCAAAAAAAGCCTTACACCTAAAACTTTGAAAAGTGGACAGAGTCATTGCAAAAAAGAGATGGACTACTAAGAGGATCCTCACCATTGCAGGTATTGTCGGCCTGATCGTGCTGATCGGCGGCAGCTATTACTTTACTTCCGGCAAAAGCCGCCTGAATGTTGATACCGAGCGTATTACTATCAGTGAGATCAAAAAAGGCAATTTCCAGGAATTCATTCCCGTAAACGGGGTAGTGCTGCCGATAACGACCATTTACCTTGACGCGATCGAAGGCGGCCGCGTTGAGGAGAAGTTCGTAGAGGACGGCGCCGTGCTGAAGAAAGACCAGCCCATTCTGAGGTTGGCGAACAACGACCTTCAACTGAGCCTGGCCAACCAGGAAACAGCCGTGTTCGAGGTATTGACCCAAATGCAAAACACCCGCAACAACGCGGAACAAAATACTATCCGCCAGTTGAACCAATTGGCAGATGTTGAAAACGCCCTGATAGAAGCCGAGCGCGTATACAAACTGAACAAGCACCTGTACCAGGAAAAAGCCATCGGCCTGCAGGAATTCAAAGCTTCTGAAAACAATTATAAATACCAGCTGAACAGGAAGAACCTGACGGACAAAACCTTGTTGCAGGACTCCATTTCCATGAAGCAGCAAATCAGCCAGATGGGTCAATCGTACCTGCGTATGCAGAACGCATTGCAATTAATGCGGAGGAAGGTGGAAGACCTGATCGTCCGTTCGCCCGTGGATGGCCAGCTGACCGCATTGGACGCAGAGATCGGACAGTCGAAGAACAGGGGCGAGCGCCTGGGCCAGATAGACGTATTGAGCGGATTTAAAGTGCGCGCCGACATCGATGAACATTACATTTCCCGCATATTCAACGGGCTGGCAGGTGAATTTACTTTCGCCGGCGAAACTTACCCGCTGCGTATCAGGAAAATCTATACTGAGGTTACCAATGGCCGTTTCCAGGTGGACATGGAGTTTGTTGACAAGGTGCCCAAGGGCATCCGCAGGGGACAAACACTGCAGATAAGGCTGGCATTAAGCGATGAAACCCAGGCGATATTGTTGCCCAAGGGCGGATTTTACCAGCAAACCGGCGGCAACTGGATATTTAAAGTGAGCGATAATGGCAGGACCGCTTACAAGGTAGACGTGCAACTTGGCCGTCAAAATCCCGACTATTATGAAGTACTGAAGGGCCTGGAGCCGGGAGACAAAGTGGTTACGTCGAGCTATGAGAACTATGGGACGATGCAGGAACTGGTGCTGAAGAAATAGATGGCCAAAAGCCGTAACAGATCTGTTTGTTCATTCGTTAAAATAAATATTATGAAACTGAAAGCTGCTTTGGTACTGACGTTGCTCGTTTGCAGCAGCCTGATCTCCCTCTCGAACAGGTGCGGCAGGCAATGCGACGGCAGGAGAATGACAATACCCGTTGCTACAATAACCAGCCAACCCATGGCAGATGACAAGGTTGCTACCGAAACCGAGCAAGCCGGCAGCTCAACCTTATTGAGAATGATGATAGCGTTGTAATTAAACCTTATACAAGAATCCAAATAAACAAAACTCAAATGATCAAGATCACCAACCTCGAAAAGATCTACAGGACCGAAGAAGTGGAAACGGTAGCACTAAATAAACTTTCGTTGGAAGTTAAGGAAGGGGAATTTGTTGCTGTAATGGGACCGTCCGGATGCGGTAAATCCACGTTGCTGAATATTCTCGGATTATTAGACGATCCTGATGGCGGCAGCTTTGTATTCAACGGTATCGAAGTAGCAAAATTCAATGAGCGCAAGCGTGCCGACCTTCGCAAACGCAACATCGGCTTCGTGTTCCAAAGCTTCAACCTGATTGATGAACTGACCGTTTTTGAAAATGTTGAATTGCCGCTGATCTACACCGGGGTTAAAGCCGCCGACCGTAAAAAGAGAGTGGAGCATGTGCTGGATAAAATGCAGATCATGCACCGCCGCAATCACTACCCCCAACAACTTTCCGGCGGCCAGCAACAGCGTGTGGCCGTAGCCAGGGCCGTTGTTAACCAACCTAAGCTGATACTGGCCGACGAGCCTACCGGTAATCTTGATTCGAGCAATGGTAATGAAGTAATGCAATTACTTACCGACCTGAATGAACAAGGTACCACTATAGTTATGGTGACGCACTCCGAGCATGATGCCCGTTACAGCCACAGGATCATCCGCATGCTGGACGGACAAACAGTTATGGAGAATATAATGGTGTAAGGGCGTTTCCACCGTTTTGCATTGTTGAGTGTTATGAGTTGTCCCGTTGAAACGGGAAATTTTCCGGGCTTGAAAAAATTACTTCCAGGCGCGGAACAAGGGATTATTTTTTATAATCGAACCATAATATACCAAGTATAGCCATGATAAGCAATTACCTGAAGATAGCGTTCCGAAACCTGCTGAAATACCGTTTCATTTCCTTTATCAATCTTTTCGGGCTCACTGTTGGATTGACCTGCTGCTTCCTGATACTCACATATATTTTACATGAGCTTAGCTACGACAAATACCATAAAGAACCCGAGAACATCTACCGCGTTACGCGCAGCTTCCGCAATCCTGAAACCGGCGCTCCTTCGCTGAACCTGGGTACCATCGCGCCTCCGTTCGGACCATTGTTGCAGAATGATTTCAAAGAAATAAGAACGATTACGCGGCTGCTGCCTAACGGCACTACGCCGATGCGTTACGAAGACAAGATGTTCAACGAACAGAACGTATACTTTGCAGATGAGCACCTGTTCGACGTATTTACAGTAGATGTTATAAAAGGAAATCCTCAAAAAGCTTTGACCGATCCGTTTTGTGTAATGCTTTCTGAAACCGTTGCAAAAAAATATTTCGGTAAGGATGAGCCGCTGAACAAAATGATCAGGATCGATAACAATATCAACCTGAAAGTGACCGGTGTATTCAAATCGTTCCCGGCTAACACCCATATTCACCCAGAGATCATGGTATCCTTCAACACGCTGAAGGATTCTACGATTTATGGCGAGCAGGCACTGCGCACAAACTGGGGCAACAACTCGTTCTTTACTTACTTGCTGATGCCCCCAAATTTCCGTCCCGAAACGATGGAAGCACAGTTCCCCGCTTTCCTGAACAGGCACATGCCGCAAAATCCTGAATCGAAATTCAAAACGTCCGACTGGACAGCATTGGCCCTTCAAAAGGTAACCGATATTCACCTGCGTTCGCATACCGATTTTGAAGCGGAAGAGAACGGCGATATCAAGCGCGTATATGTTTTTTCGGCGATCGCATTGTTCATATTGCTCATCGCCTGCATCAATTATATGAACCTTTCCACCGCACGTTCTGCACTGCGGGCAAGAGAGATCGGCGTAAGAAAAGTGGTAGGCGCACAAAGAAAAGAGATCATTGCACAGTTCCTCAGCGAATCCATCCTGGTATCGTACATGGCGCTGATACTGGCGTTTGCGCTTACCTCGGTCAGCCTGCCCTGGCTGAACCAGCTTTCGGGCCAGACTTTGTCTACCAGCATTTTACTGAGGTGGGAAGTATTGGTGCCCATTCTGCTGGTGCCTTTTGTAGTAGGCGTTTTATCGGGCATCTATCCCGCATTGTTCATGTCGAGCTTCAGGCCGGTGATGGTGTTGAAAGGATTGTTCAAAGCAGGTGGCGGCAATATTTCCTTCCGGCAGGTATTGGTGACCCTGCAGTTCGCCATTTCCATTATACTCATCATCAGCACCGCGGTTGTGTTTAAGCAATTGCGTTACATGCAGCAAAAATCACTGGGCTTCGATAGAGAACACGTTGTAACGCTTCCTTACAATACAGGATTGGGTGAACGCTATGAAGCATTCCGCAATGAGCTGCTCGCCAACAGCAATGTTAAGGATGCCGGAAGGTCTTCACGCATTCCCACAGGAAGATTACTGGACGCGATGGGTTCTCAAATTGACCGTGGCGATTCTCTGGCCCCAACAAATGCAGACATCAAATACGTTTCGGCAGACCATGATTTTGTCACCACTTATGGCGTGAAGATAGTGGCCGGCAGAAATTTCTCCCGCGACTTCAGCACCGATACCGGTTCATTTCTTTTGAATGAGGCCGCGGTGAAAGTGCTTGGATTGAAAGGGAATGAAGAAGTGATCGGCAAGAACTTCCAATACGGCAACAGGCGCGGCAAGATCATTGGCGTATTCAACGATTTTCATTTCGAGTCCATGCACCAGAAGATCGTTCCGCTGGTATTGCTGGTGCCGCGTTCTCAAAGCAATTTTGGCAACCTTTCCATCAAGGTTTCAGGCAACAATATACCTGCGGCATTGGGACATATTGAATCCACCTGGAAAAAATTCCTGCCCGAAGTGCCTTATCAATATACTTTCCTGGATGAAAATTTCGACAGGCTCTACCAAGCCGAACAAAGGCAGGGGACCATCTTTACAGTGTTTGCGTGCATTGCGATCTTCATCGCCTGCCTGGGATTATTCGGGCTGTCGGCCTTTGCCATTACACAACGCATTAAAGAAATAGGCATCAGGAAAGTGCTGGGCGCAGATGTGAGCACCATTGTAGCGCTGCTTTCTAAAGATTTCCTGAAACTGGTAGCCATTGCAGCAGTAATTGCCTTTCCTGTTGCCTGGTATGCCATGAACAACTGGCTCGAGGATTTTGCTTACCGTATCAACATTCCTGTATGGATTTTCGTGGTAGCAGGCATTCTTGCGGCGTTGGTTGCATTGGCCACCATCAGCTTCCAGGCCATTAAGGCGGCGTTGGCGAACCCTGTGAAGAGTTTGAGAACAGAATGAATAAATGGTGAGTGGTGAGTCTGCTCACAACTCACCACTCCCGTAAAAGATAAAATGTTACTTATGTTTGGCAGCTCCCTTAAAATTCTTGTAAGGAACTTACTCCATCGCAAAGGCTACACATTTATCAATACGCTGGGATTGGCTATTGGTATGGCAGGTTGTGGCCTGATCGGGTTATACATTCATGAAGAATGGAAGGTAGACCGCTTTCATACCAATGGGGACAGGATCTACCGCGTAACCACTGATTATACGACCAACACGGGCGATGAAGGACAAATAACGGGCGTAGGCCGTCCGTTGGCGCAGACGATTGCAAGAGAAGTTCCCGAAGTGGAGAAAGTTGTTCCTATAAGAAGATCGAATTTCCCTATAAAGCATAACAACCAATATTTCTTCCAAAAAACGCTCTATGGTGGCGAACACCTGCTGAGCGTTTTTTCTTTTCCCTTGCTGGAAGGCAATGCACAAACGGCACTGAAAGAACCGTACTCGCTGGTAATGAAAAAAAGCGTGGCGCAAAAGTTCTTCGGAAACCAGCCCGCGCTGGGTAAAACACTTGTAGTGGCCGACAGCCTGAACTTTACCGTTACCGGCATACTGTCCGATGATATTTCATCGCACATTGATTTTGATATGATGCTCTCACTGTCCACATTCTATGCAAGGGGCGGCACTTCGACCCAATGGTTTACCTGGGACGAAAACTGCTACGTGATGCTGAAAGACAAAGCGGACCCCAAACAGGCAGAGCAGAAAATATCGGCCCTGTCCATGCGCCACAACGCAGAACAATACAAGAACAGCGGCTACAATGTAACGCATAGCCTGGAGCCGGTTCCATCTGTTTACCTATACTCAAAATTGGCTGGCATCAACCGCGCGGCGGGAAGCGGCCGTCAATTGTATATACTGGGATTCATTGGGCTGTTTATTTTATTGCTGGCCTGCATCAACTTCATCAACCTTTCTACCGCAAGGCAGGCCGAGCGCGCCAAGGAAGTGGGTGTGCGTAAAACCATCGGGGCCGGTTACCGATCGCTGGTAGGCTATTTCATTGCTGAATCATATGTATTGGTGGTGCTTGGCGGATTGGTAGCGATTGCATTGATAGTACTGGCGCTTCCTTACTTCAATCAACACGTTGAAAAAAATATTTCCGCTTCTGTACTCTGGCAACCGGGTTCGATCATGATGATAATCGGTTTCTTATTGGTTACCGGGTTGATGGCGGGATGGTACCCGGCCTTGCTGCTGGCCCGCTTCCGTCCCATGCAAACGCTCAAAGGAAACGTGGTAGACCAGAACAAGGGCAGCTATGTAAGAAAGGGGTTGGTGATCGTGCAGTTTGCCGTTTCGCTGGTGCTTATCATCAGTACCATGGTCACCATGAGGCAACTGCGCTATATGCAGGCCCAGGAACTTGGGTTCGACCATGAGCAAATGCTGGTAATAAACACACAAAACGCTCCGTACCAGGAATTAGTAAAAAACTTTACAAGCATTAAAGAATCGATACTTAGCCTGGCGCCTGTTGTTTCGGTAAGCGCGGCCGCGGGATTACCCGGCAGGAGCGGATGGCAGGGACAATTGGTATGGGCAGCAGACAGACCAAGTGAAGAGACGCAGACCATGGAAGTAATCCCCGTGGAGCATGACTATGTGAAAACGCTTGGGCTGAAAATTATAAGCGGCCGCGATTATTCAAAGGATTTTTCAACCGATGCACGGCATGGCATGCTGCTAAATGAACAGGCTTGCAAGGCCTTTGGCTGGAAGCCGGACGAAGCCATAGGCAAGCGCCTAAGCACTTCGGGTATGGATAGCGGTTATGTCATCGGCGTAATGGCGGATTTTCACCAGCACGGCCTGCAGAGCCGCATCGGGCCCATAGCGACCTTTATTGCTCCCTATGCCCTGGGGTACATAGCGGTTAAGTTGAAACCCGGAGACGTAAGCAGCACAGTGCAGCAAATAGAAAAGTATTGGAAATCGAAGTTCCCGGGATATTCCTTCGACTACTTCTTCCTGGACGATGATTTCAACATGCAGTACAAGGCTGAGCAACGCATTTCAACCACTTTCAGTTTGTTCTCCTTACTGGCGGTATTTATCGCCTGTCTTGGATTGTTCGCGTTGGCAACGTTCATGGCCGAGCGCCGTAAGAAAGAAGTAGGCATCCGGAAGGTATTGGGCGCTTCTGTTGCAAATGTTACCGCATTATTATCCAAAGATTTTTTAAAGCTGGTGCTTTTTGCCAATGTTATTGCATGGCCTGTAGGATGGTGGGTAATGGACCGCTGGCTGCAGGACTATGAATACCGCATTGGCCTTAACTGGAAATTGTTTTTGCTGGCAGGCATCGGATCAATACTGATAGCGCTGCTTACCATCAGCTTCCAGGCAATTAAAGCAGCACTGGCCAATCCTGTGAAGAGCCTGAGAACCGAGTGAGTTGTGAGTGGCAAGTAAGCTCACAGCCAACCTTTGACGATAAAACCTAATAAGAAAATGTTTAAGAACTATCTGAAAACCGCGTGGCGTAATCTTACAAGGCATAAAGGCTTTACCACTATCAACCTGTTTGGGTTGACCATTGGCCTTACCGGTTGTATGATCATCGCATTGTTTGTGTGGGATGAATTGCAATTTGATAAAAGCATTCCCGGGGGACAGTACGTTTACCGTGTGTACGAAGAAAGAAATGACGACGGCAACATTACTTACGGCGCTCCCGTTCCGCCTATGTACGCTACCTTCCTGGAACAACAGTACCCAGAGGTAGACACCACGGTGAGGATACTCATGAGCCTGGACAAATTCCTGTTTGAAGTAGGACAGAAAAGCGCATACGAAGAAAAGGGCTGGTTTGTTGAATCTTCTTTCTTCCAGGTATTTCCGTTGAAATTCCTGAAAGGTGATGCATCTACTGCATTAAACGCACCCAATACGATAGTAATATCCGAGGACCTGGCTAAAAGATATTTTGGCAATGAAGACCCCATCAATAAAATTGTTTCAATCGATAAGGACACCTTGACCGTAAAGGGCGTGCTGGCCAAATTGCCAAAGCACTTCCACCTCGATTTCAGCTACCTGATGTCCCTGCCTACCGCGGGCATTGAACCTGCAAGAATGGAAAGGTGGACGTGGCACCAGTTCTTTACTTATATCAAGCTGAAGCCTGGCACGGATGTAAAGCAGCTGCAGCAAAAATTCCAGACGCACGTAAAGACGGTGATCCACCCGCAAAATAACCTGGTGGGCAACTCCTACCTCCCCTTCTTTCAACACTTGTATGATGTGCACCTCAAATCGGCTGATTTCATTTATGACAGGGCCGTACGCGGTAATCAATCGTATGTAAAGGCGCTGACCATTATCGCCTTGTTCGTATTGGCCATTGCCTGCTTCAACTTCATTAACCTGGCAACGGCAAGGTCATTCAAGCGTGCAAAAGAAATTGGTGTGAGAAAAGTAGTGGGCGCGGACCGCAAGCAACTCGTATTGCAGTTCATTGGAGAAACCATCTTGTTGTCGCTGCTTTCGGTAGTGGTAGCCACCATCGCTGCTTCGTTGCTGGTGCCGGTGCTGAACAATTTCGCGGATAAATCGATTGAATTCAATCCTATAACCAATCCCGTGCTTGCATTGATGCTGCTGGCGGGCGGTGTTGCCATAGGCATCCTGGCCGGTATTTATCCCGCCATGGTATTGTCTGGCTTCCAGCCCATCACTGTGTTGAAGAATATGAAGCTGGTGGGCAGCGGCTCGCACGTTCCCTGGCTAAGGCAGGGATTGGTAGTAATACAGTTTGCTTTGTCTGCGCTGCTGATCGTTTCCGCGATCATCGTGTACAAGCAAACCAACTACATGAACAACAAAGACCTTGGTTTTAATAAAGAGCAGATCATTTATTTCCAGCTAAGGCAAGGTGTTACGGAAAGGCTCGATGCCTTTAAACAAGAATTGTTACAAAATTCCGGGGTGGTTTCCGTTACCTCGGGTTATGGCCTGCCGGGCGACCAGTTTGCCGGTGATGGCGTGATTGTACCAGGACCAGAGGGAGAGAAAGAACATGGCACTACCCTGTTTATCGGGGACCATGATTATATCAAGACTCTCGGATTAAGATTAATAGCGGGCAGGGATTTTTCCAGGAATATGTCTACCGATGTAAACGAAGCCTTCATCATCAATGAAACCGCGGTAAAAGAATTTGGCTTCGGCACACCCGAAAAAGCATTGGGCCAGCGATTGTATTGGAACGAATGGTCGCCGGCAGATACGCTCAATCCAGTAAAGAAAGGAAAAGTGATTGGCGTGATACAGGATTTCCATTACAAGAGCCTCCACGAAAAGGTATCATCGTTTGTAATACAGCTTTACCCGCAGGTAACTTTTAAAGTAGCCGCCAAGCTGAAAACCGCCGACATACAAGGCGCCATTGCGCACATTACCAATGTATGGAACAAGTTTTCGCCGGGATACCCGCTGGACTATAAGTTCATGGACGATACCTATGGCAAGATGTACAAGAGCGAGGAAAAACTCGCCAGCCTGCTTTGGATATTCACCATTATGGCAATTGTGGTGGGCTGCATGGGATTGTTCGGACTGGCAGCCTTTAGTGCAGAGCAGCGCGTAAAGGAAATCGGTATCAGAAAGGTGTTAGGCGCAAGCGTATTGAATATAATGGGATTGCTTTCTAAAAATTTCGTGATGCTGGTATTGATCGCATCATTGATAGCCTTCCCCATTGCATGGTGGGCGATGAACAACTGGTTAGAGGACTTCCCCTACAGGGTTGCCATCAGCTGGTGGGTGTTTGGTATTGCCGTAGTGGCTGCATTGCTGGTGGCATTGATCACGATAAGTTTTCAGTCCATTAAAGCAGCTACCACGAACCCGGTGAAAAGTTTGAGGACAGAGTGAATTGTGCGTGGTGAATGGTGAGTGGCAAGTGTACTCACAACTCATCACTCACCATTCATCATTCACGGTAAAACTAAACAATAATGTTTCGCAACTATTTTAAGACCGCTTTCCGCAACCTGCTTAGGAACAAAGGCTATGCGGCCATCAATATCGTAGGGCTTGCAGTAGGCATCGCTGCCTGTTTATTGATATTCCTGGTAGTGCAGTTTGAATTAAGCTTCGATAATTTCCATAAGAACAACAATATCTACCGCGTAGTATCGGAGTTTAAAACGCCCGATGGAGTTTTTCACAGCTCGGGGGCTCCCTTTCCGGTTGGACCGGCATTGCGCATGGACTACCCGCAATTGAAAAAAGTTGCCAATATACTGGGCAGCGGCAATGACCAGGTTACCGTGGAGCAGGCAGGAAAAGAACCCAAAAAATTCCTGGAAGAAAGAAGCGTATTCTTTGCCGAGCCCGAGATATTCGAAGTCTTCCACTTCCCGATGCTGGCAGGCGATCCCAGGACCCTGAAGGATCCCAATACCGCCTTGCTTACGCAGTCGGCCGCCGAGCGTTATTTCGGCGATTGGAAATCCGCCATCGGTAAAACCATCAAATACGAGAATGATGAGGTTTTGAAGATCACCGGCATCCTGCAAAATGTTCCGGCCAATTCAGACTTTCCTTTCCAGGTGGTAGCCTCTTATGCAACGCTGAAAAATTTGCACTATGGCAGGAACATGCAGGATTGGGTGAGTACTTTCAGCCAGGCATACTGCTTTGTAGTACTGCCCGATAACCTGAAGCCTTCACAATTCAACAAAGACCTCGCGGCATTTGTAAAAAAGTATAAGCCCGCAGAATATGTGAATGATGGATTGATCCTGCAACCATTGTCCGAAATGCACTTCGACGACAGGTTTGGCAACTATAGCGGACGCACTTTTAGCAAGGACCTCATTACCGCATTGACGCTGATCGGTATCTTCCTGTTGGTAATTGCCTGTGTAAACTTCGTGAACCTGGCCACTGCGCAGGCGGTAAACCGTTCAAAGGAAGTTGGTGTAAGAAAGGTAATGGGAAGCAACCGCATGCAACTTGCCGCGCAGTTCCTGGGCGAGACCGCATTGATCACCGTATTTGCAGTGATCACCGCCTTGGTTATTGCTACACTGGTGCTCCCATTGCTGAACCAATTGCTTCGCCTGAAACTGAGCATGGGCCTGCTGGCCAATCCCGCCATTATTTTATTCCTGGTCATAACCACGCTGGTGGTGACAGTGCTGTCAGGGCTTTATCCTGCAATGGTCTTATCAAGCTTCAATCCTATTACCGCTTTGAAGAGCAGGATCACGCCAAAGATGGTTGGCGGCATTTCGCTGCGCAGGGGACTGGTGGTGTTGCAATTTGCGATTGCACAGGTACTCATCATCGGCATGATGATCGTGGTAAGCCAGATGGATTATTTCAGGAATGCTTCGCTGGGATTCGATAAGGATGCTATTGTGAACGTAACGATTCCCGGCGATAGCGTCAGCCGTACTAAGTTCAATGCTTTGCGCAACCAATTGGCCGCATTGCCCGGTATAAAAAAATTAACGTTCAGCTATGCCAGTCCCTCGGATAATGGAAACTGGAGCAGCGATTTCAAGTTCAACCATTCTACCAAATCAACCGAGTTCAGCGCTAATTTAAAATGGGCCGATGTAGATTATTTCAAGACCTATAACCTGCAATTCGTTGCAGGCAGGCCTTACTACGAAAGCGACACCGTTCGTGAATTCGTGGTGAATGAAACGCTGGCGAAAAAGCTCGGCTTCACCAATCCTCAGGACATAATCGGGAAGCAAATGGATCTTTGGGACGGTGAAATGGTAGCTCCCGTTGTAGGTGTTGTAAAAGATTTTCATGTTAACTCCCTCCGTGATCCCATAACCGCGGTGGCTATGGGACCGTGGAAGGACCTGTACCGCCAGATAGGCATTAAGGTAGATGCAAAAACCGCAACGCAGACCCTGGCACAAATAGAAAACATCTGGAACGATACTTATCCTGACTATGTGTACCAGATGCAGTTCCTGGATGAAAAGATCAATAATTTCTACAGGCAGGAAAACCAGTTGTCGCAGCTGTATAAAATCTTTGCGGCCATCGCTATTTTCATTTCCTGTCTTGGATTATACGGGCTCGTTTCGTTCATGGCCGTTCAGCGCACCAAGGAAGTGGGTATTCGCAAGGTGTTGGGCGCCACCGTGGGAAGGATCGTGTTCCTTTTCTCGAAAGAATTTACGTTGTTGATCGGCATTGCCTTCCTGATTGCAGGACCGGTAGCTTATTTCATTATGCATGGATGGCTGGAGAACTTCACGTTCCGCATCAAACTGGGTGCGAGCATTTTTGTTGCAGCCATCCTGCTTTCGGTTCTCATAGCATGGGCAACCGTGGGTTACAGGGCTGTGAAGGCAGCGCTGGCGAATCCGGTGAAGAGTTTAAGAACAGAATGAATTGTGAGTGGGGAGTTGGGAGTAAACGATAAAAACCTGAGAACATGTTTAGAAACTATCTCAAAACCGCCATCCGCAACTTGCTGCGCAACAAAAGTTACGCAGCAATTAACATTTCGGGCCTGGCTGTTGGCATTGCAGCCTGCCTGCTCATCGGCATATACATTATGCAGGAACTGAGCTTTGACAAGTTTCATACAAACGCCAGCAGGATCGTGCGTGTGACCATGGAATACAATTTTGGCGATGCAGAAACAAAAACCGCCCTGACCGGAACAAAGGTAGGACCCGAATTTAGCCGCAGGTTCCCCGAAGTGGAAGCTTACGCACGCACATTGAAATTTACCCGCGTGGTAAAGTACGAGGACAAGTCTTTTGAAGAAGAAAAGTTCCTGTACGCCGACTCTGCTTTTTTAAGCATGTTCTCTTTCCCGCTGGTATCAGGCAACGCAGCCACTGCGCTGAATTCGCCGGACAAAATTGTGATCACGCGGGATATTGCCAGGAAATATTTCGGTTCGGCAAATCCTATCGGTAAAGTACTGCGCGTAGGAGAGAACAGGGATTTTATGGTTACGGGTGTTACCGAAGCGCCTCCATCCAACTCCCAGATACAATTCGATTTCATCGCCTCCTTCAGTTCATTGAACGCATCGAAAGTGGAAAAATGGTGGGAAGCCAATTACGTCACTTACCTGCTGCTTTCGCCCAATGCAGAATTGCAACGATTGAAAGAAGGTGTGGGCGCTTACATGAAACAGGTAAGCAAGGAAGAATTGAAGATCGAGGGGAGCGGTTACCTGGCATACCATCTTGAGCCGCTTACCAGCGTTCATTTGCGCTCTGCATTGGATGGATTTGAGCCGAACAACAACATCACATACATTTATATTCTTGCGGTAGTAGCATTTCTCATTCTCTGCATTGCCTCGGTAAATTATACTAACCTGGCGACCGCACAATCTGCCACACGCACCGCGGAGATCGGCATACGTAAAGTAATGGGTGCGGAAAAATTCCAGGTTTTCCGGCAGTTCATTGGCGAGTCGCTGCTCATTACCATCATCGCCATGGCATTGGCATTGTTGCTGGCTTACGTGGCATTGCCATTTTTCAACCGCTTGTCGGGCAAAGAACTGGAGACCTCCATACTGTTCGAGCCTGCTACTTTATTAGTGCTGGCGGTTACGGGCATCGTTGTAAGCCTGGCTGCGGGCGCCTATCCTGCCCTGGTGCTTTCCAATCTCCGCCTGATCAATATTCTCAAATCAGGTTTCAGCTTTACTTCAGGAAGAGCGGGCATCAGGAAATCACTCATCGTTTTTCAATTTGCCATTTCCATTTTCCTGCTCATTGCCACAACAGTAGTATTGCAACAACTGCATTACATACGCAATAAAGAGCTTGGGTACGATAAAGAGCATGTGCTTGTATTGCCAATGGACAATACCATGCGTTCTGCTTACAACGAATTGAAAAAATCATTCAAGGCGCTCCCACAGGTAAAAAACGTGGGCGCCGCTTATGAGGAGCCGACCGATATCGGATGGGGTGATGGGATTACCGCGGGCGAAGGCGCCACGGCCAAAGATGTAACAGTAAATGCACTGCCGGTGGATGAAGATTTTATCAAGACGATGAATATTTCCATCATTGCCGGAAGCGACTACACCTATTCCGACGTGCTGCAACTGGATACCAGCAACGGTGGACAGAACATTCGTTACAATTTTATGCTGAATGAATCCGCGGTAAAGGCATTGGGATGGAAACCTGAAGAGGCCATCGGCAAATCCATTGCCAAGGGAGCACCCGGCACTATAAAAGCTGTAATAAAAGATTTTCATTTCAGGTCGTTCCATAATCCCATTACACCGCTGGTGGTGTTCCTGGATTACAGGATGCCGCAAAAGATATTCGTGAAGATTGCGGGCGATAATATTCCCGCAACATTGCAGCAATTGGAAGCAAGCTGGAAGCAACGCGTAGCGCACCGTCCGTTCGAATACCATTTCCTGGACGAAGATTACGAAGCGCTGTATAAAACGGAGCAACGCACCGCTGGCATATTCAGCACCTTCTCGTTACTGGCTATAGTGCTCGCCTGCCTGGGATTGTTCGGGTTGACGGCGTATGCTGTAGTGCAACGCACCAAAGAGATCGGCATACGAAAGATATTGGGCGCAACCATTCCCAATATTGTTTCATTGCTATCGAAAGACTTTTTATTACTCGTGATAGTGGCCATTGTAGTGGCAAGTCCATTGGCCTGGTTTGCCGCCAACAGATGGCTGCAGGATTTTACCTACCGCGTCAATATACAATGGTGGGTATTTGCAGTTGCAGGAATAATAGCATTGGGTATTGCATTGCTCACCATCAGCTTCCAGGCGGTGAAGGCGGCAATGTCGAACCCGGTAAAGAGTTTAAGAACTGAGTGAGTAGTAAGCAGTGGTGAGTGATGTCTACTCACCACTCACTCTAACATTGACTAGAAAACATTAAAAAGATGTTTAGTAGCTATTTCAAAACCGCGCTGCGCATTTTGCGCAAGAACAAAGGGTTTTCGCTGTTGAACCTGGTGGGACTTTCGTTGGGAATGGCTTGTGCCGTATTGATATTGCTATGGGTGTACGACGAGGTAAGCTATAACAGGTTCCACCGCAACTACGATAATCTTTACCAGGTAATGGAGAACCAGCATTACGATGGCAAAACCTACACTTTTGCCGCGCTGCCCGGCCCGTTTGCGCCTGCCATTAAGCAGGAACTGCCTGAAATAGAATACGCGGCCCGTACCGACTGGAGCTCTATGGCCCTGTTCTCGCTGGGCGATAAAGCCATTTATGAAAGAGGCTACTATGCCGACCCCGACTTCCTGAGAATGTTTTCTTTCAAATTGAAGAAAGGCGATGCCAATATTCTGAACGATCCCACCTCACTGATCATTACAGAAGAGATGGCGGAGAAATTTTTTGGGAAGAGCGACCCGGTGGGCAAGACCTTAAAAGTGAACAACGACAAATTGTACACTGTTAAGGGGATTGTAGAAACACCGCCGCGCAATAGTTCGATACGTTTTTCATGGCTTACCTCTTTCCAATCGTACGAACAGCGAAATGAATGGGTGCGCGAATGGGGCAATAATGGCATCCAGTCTTTTGTGCAATTGAAAAAAGGCGCAGACCCCGCACAGGTAGATAAGAAATTATATGATTTCATACAGAAAAAAGATTCCGGCGCGCTTGCGCGCCCATTCCTCCTGTCTGTTGACGACTGGAGATTAAGAAGCCGCTTCGAAGAAGGCAAGCGCGCAGGCGGAAGAATAACCTATGTGCGCTTGTTCAGCTTTATAGCGCTGCTCATCATCATTATTGCCTGCATCAACTTCATGAACCTGGCCACGGCCCGCTCTGAACAGCGCGCCCGTGAAGTAGGCGTACGGAAAGTTATGGGCGCCGGCAGGCGCATGCTGATGCGGCAGTTCATGAGCGAATCCATTATAATGGCTTTTGTTGCCATGGTGCTGGCCGCACTGATCGTGCTGCTGGTACTACCCCCCTTCAATACGCTGGTGGAAAAAGAACTGGCGTTCAGCTTCAGCAATCCCATCATCAGCATCGGGCTTCCGGCGCTGGCATTGGTTTGCGGATTATTGGCGGGCAGCTACCCTTCGTTCTACTTATCGTCTTTTAATCCTATCAACATATTCAGGGGATTGAGAACAGGTCCCAATTCATCGGTTACCATTATACGAAAAGGGTTGGTGGTTACCCAGTTTGTGATCTCTATAGGACTTATCATTTGTACGATCATCATTTTCCAGCAGATACAGCACATCAAATCGCGGCAGTTGGGATATGATAAGGAAAATGTGATACTGGTGCCATTGAGGGGCAAAATGAACGAACGCTTTGCCACCATCCGCCAAGAGCTGCTGAATACCGGTATGATACGCAATGCGGCAGCAGCCAATTCACGCGTGCTGGATATGGGCAGCAGCTCCGAAGATTTCAGGTGGCAGGGAAAAGATCCCAAGAGCCAGGTGCTGATCACCATGGAATGGGTGAGCCCCGAATACATTTCGACCATGCAAATGAAGTTGAAGTCGGGCCGGGATTTTTACCCCGTGGCCGAACAGGATTCCACCAACATCATCATCAATGAAACTTTCGCCGGTATCATTGGCAAGGAAAACCCTGTAGGCACTGTACTCACCCGGGACGATGGCCGGCAGCTTACCATCGTGGGCGTTGTGAAAGATTTTCTTTTCAACGACATGTATAAAAAGCCCGATCCGCTGGTGCTGTTCAGTCAACCCCGCTCTACCAATCGCATGCTGGTAAGCGTGAAAGCGGGACAGAACATGCAACAGGCCCTCGCGAAAATTGAAACGGTGCTCGACAAGCACAACCCGGGCTATCCTTTCGAATACCGTTTTATGGACGATGAGTTCAGCAAGCTGTTCACCAGCGAAATGATGATCGGAAGGCTTTCGCGCCTGTTCGCGATCTTAACTATTGTGATCTCCTGCCTGGGATTGTTCGGATTGGCAGCGTATACCGCCGAACGCCGCACCAAGGAGATAGGCATCAGGAAGGTATTGGGAGCCTCTCTCTCCAATGTTGTCACGCTCCTGTCGAAAGATTTCTTAAGGCTGGTTGCGTTGGCGGCTGTCATTGCATTCCCGGTTGCCTGGTGGTTTATGCACCAGTGGTTGCAAGGTTATGCTTATCGCGTTGGCATCAGTTGGTGGGTATTTGGAGCAGCCGGCGTGCTGGCGGTGATAATTGCACTGTGCACCGTAAGCTTCCAGGCGGTAAAGGCTGGATTGTCGAACCCTGTGAAAAGTTTAAGAACTGAATAAACAACAAGCCATGTTAACAAACTATCTCAAGATCGCGTGGAGAAACCTGATGAAGAACAAGACCTTTTCCTTCATCAATATTTTCGGACTGGCAGTAGGTCTTACCTGCTGCATGCTTATTACCTTGTACATCCACAATGAATTAAGCTACGACTCCTATCATGCTAATCTTCCGCGTTTGTACCAGGTGGGAACTACTTTCGTGAAAGGTGGCAAACCGGACGACCATAGGGCCAATACTCCCGCGCCGATGGCGAGGATGATGCAACAGGAATTTCCGGAGATCGTGAAGACTACACGGCTGATGGGCATGTTTGCTGAAGACAAAACCCTGCTGCAATATGCGGCGCCAAATGGCGAGCTTAGATCGTTTTACGAAACAAAGGGCTACCTGGCAGATTCCACCTTCTTTGAATTGTTCACCTATAATTTCAAGGAAGGCAATCCTGTACGGTCGCTGCACAATCCTAACAGCGTGGTATTGTCAGAGGAAATCGCTACCAAGCTATTTGGTAAAGAACCTGCACTGAACAAGGTCATCCGCATCAGCAGCAGTACCAATGGCGATTATGATTTTAGAGTAACAGGCGTATTCAAACCACATCATATTCCTTCGCACATCGATGCCAGGTTCATCCTGTCGCTCAGAGGAGGCGACATGGATGGGTACACTCAGGCAAGAGGAAATGACATTGCCTCCAACAACATGTTCTTTACTTACCTGTTGCTGGCCCCTGGCGCCAATGCCGCAAAACTGGAAAGCAAGTTCCCTGCATTCATCGATAAATATGCGGGCAAGGACCTGAAAGCAATGGGCTTTTATAAAAAACAGTTTCTTACCGCTGTAAAAGACATCCACCTTAATTCAAGGGCCACCGCAAACGTAACACCGCCGGGTAGCAAAACGTATTTATATATACTGGCATCCATTGCCGTTTTTACATTGATCATTGCCTGCATCAATTTTATGAACCTCAGCACCGCCCGCTCATCCAAGCGTTCGGCTGAAGTAGGCGTTCGTAAAGTGTTGGGCGCAGAAAAGCAAGCATTGATCAGGCAATTTCTTGGCGAGTCGCTATTGATGGCATTGATAGCATTTGCCTTTGCATTGGTGATCACGCAACTGTTGTTGCCACTGTTTTCGAACGTTGCCGGCAAGGAGTTCTCTTTCTCATTCGGTGAGCAAGCCATGTTGATGGGAATATTTTTTGTGCTGGCCATTATCACAGGCTTATTGGCAGGAAGTTATCCCGCGTTCTATCTATCGTCGTTCAAGCCGGTAAAAGTTCTCAAAGGCAAGTTTACCAACTCGCTGGCTGCGGTATCATTGCGCAAAGGCCTGGTAGTATTCCAGTTCTTTATTTCGGTTGTGCTGATAGTTTCATCAGTGGTTATTTACAACCAGATGCATTACATGCGCTCCAAGGACCTTGGCTTCAGTAAAGAACAACAGATTGTAATTCCGTTGCGAAGCACCGTGGCAAAAAATACTTTTACCGCACTTGAAGCAGAACTGAGCAGGAATTCGCGGATCGTTTCCACGGGCGGCTCATTGTATTATCCGGGCATCTTCAACCCCAGCGATCAACCCATGTACAAAGAAGGTAAAACGATGAACGAATCGCGCCGTGTGTTCATGAACTGGGTAGACGATAGCTTCCTGCAAACCTTGCAGATAAAAACTTTAAAGGGAAGGCTTTTTTCGAAGGACTTTCCCAGCGATACCAGCTTCCGCATCATATTCAATGAAACAGCAGTAAAGCAAATGGGCTTTGCATCCGCAGAAGATGCAGTTGGAAAATTCGCGCTGATAGACTGGCAGGGAGAAACATACCGCTTCGAGATCATTGGCGTTACCAAAGATTTTCATTTCCAGGATTTTAAGATGCCAATCGAGCCCTATGGATTTCAATTGAACAATGTGCCCCAATTCAATTATATGATCGCGAAGGCAAAGCCCGGCGATATGCAGGCCACCCTGCAATCGATCGAAGCCTCGTGGCGCAAGCTGAATCCTAATGAGCCTTTCGACTACAGCTTCCTCGACAGCGATTTCCAAAAAAATTATGCGGCAGAAAACCGCCTGGCCTCCATTGTAAGCTATTTCACCATCATCGCGATATTGATCTCATGCCTGGGATTGTTTGGATTGGCTGCGTTCAGCGCAGAGCAACGCACCAAGGAGATCGGCGTGCGCAAAGTATTGGGCGCGAGCATTCCGAATATAGTGGCATTGCTATCGAAAGACTTCCTGAAACTGGTGGCGATATCGGTGGTCATTGCTTCGCCGGTTGCCTGGTATGTAATGAACCAATGGCTGCAGGATTTTGAATACCGGACCAGCATCACCTGGGTAGTATTTGCTATAACCACGGCCAGCGCCTTGTGCATTGCAGTGCTTACCATTGGCTTCCAGGCAATGCGCGCAGCACTGGCAAACCCGGTAGAAAGTTTAAGAACAGAGTAAGCCAAAGGCTTGCACAAAATAGAACGTATGCTAAAAAACTTTTTCCTTATCGCCTGGCGCAACCTGATAAAAGACAGGGCACACACGGTGTTGAATATTTCCGGTCTTGCCATCGGCATCTGCGTTTGCCTCGTCATTGGCGTATGGCTGCACCGGGAGCTCAGTTTCGATAATTTCCATCCCAATAAAGATCAGATCTTCCGGCTGACCAATACTTTTAAAAGCGAAAGCGAATCATTTTCACAAGCCCCTTCCGGCACTGCATTTGGCGCGCACTTAACACATGAGCTGCCTGCTGTTAAAGCAACCTGCAGGGTGATCAGGGATGAGTTCAAGGTAAAAGTAGGCGACGCCGAATTTTTTGAACCGAGGGTTGCTATTGTTGATTCCAATTTCTTTTCTTTTTTCGGCTTCCAGTTACTGGAAGGAAAAGCCGAAGATGTGTTGTCCAATCCCGGCAAAGTGGTGCTTACAGAATCGATGGCCAATAAATACTTCGGTAAAGAAGATCCAGTAGGAAAGCTGATGACTTTCGATGACCAGAATACATTGATGGTTTCCGCTGTTATGAAAGATGTTCCCGTTAACTCTCATCTTCAATTCGACTTTGTGTTGCCTTTTTCACTGCTGCGGAAGATTGCGCATGAACGCTGGCAGTGGGATATAGACAATGCCTGGAGCGGCGGATGGCCTTTTGTGTATGTACAATTGCCCAATCCTGAAAAATACAAACAAGTAGAAGCCGAGATCAATAAAGTGGTGCAACGCTTTGCGGCCAAGGAATGGCAAGAAAATAAAATGTCTTATGTGTATCACCTGCAACCCATGGGAGACATTCATCTGAAATCGAACCTCCGCTACGATGCCAGGAACAACGGCAGCATGGCAAGGGTCCGTGTGTTTTCTATCGTGGGAGTTATCATTTTATTATTGGCCTGCATCAACTACATTAATCTTACCACCGCAGGCGCCATCCGCCGTGCAAAGGAAACCGCCGTAAGAAAAGTGGTAGGCGCGGTTAAACCGCAACTTATCCGCCAGTTTTTCCTGGAAACTTTCATCATTTGCGCGGCTTCGGTATTGGCAGGTGTAATTCTGGCAAGATTGCTGCTGCCCGGCTTCTCGAACTGGCTGGGCCAACCTTATGCATTCCCCATCAGCGCCACCAACCTGCTCATCATGCTGGGCTTTATCGTTATTGTCTCATTGCTTGCAGGATTGTATCCCGCTACCATTCTATCTTCCTTTAAACCCGTGACCACGCTTAAAGGAAGCTTTGCGCAAAGCACGCGGGGCAATATGCTTAGGAAAACATTGGTAGTATTTCAATTCACAATGACCATTGCACTGGTAGCATCCATATTGATCATCAGCCAGCAAATGGCATACATCAAAAACAGGTCGCTTGGTTATAAGGGCGAGGCCGTGGTGGCGGTTGATTTCAACGGAGAGCCTTCCATCGTACGCCAGTATTCAGCTATCAGGAATGAGTTGCTGAAAAACCCTGCCATTCTCAATGTGAGCAAACACAGTAGCAATGTAGTGGGCGGATTGGGCAATAGCTGGACAACCACCGAAGACCTTAAAGGACATGAGATCTCCACAAGCCTGTACAACCTGGCAGTGGACACTTCCTACCTCGATACATACAATATGCAACTGGTTGCCGGCAGGTTCTTCTCTAAAGACATTCCTACAGATACTATTAAATCGGTATTGGTTAATGAAGCCGCCGTGCGCACATTCGGTTGGCACAAACCTGAGAACGCCATCGGTAAAAGATTTGGGAAGGGCGATAATACACGCTATGTGATTGGCGTGATAAAAGATTTCAATTTCGAAAGCCTGCACAAGCCGGTAGACGCGCTGCTGATAGGATATGCTATCAATGGCAACAACCTGTCGGTGAAAATTGACGAGCACCGCGCAGACGAAGCCATCGCCCATCTCGAAAAAACCTGGAATGCAATGGTGCCTGATGTTCCGCTGGAATATGCCTTTGTAGACGAAAGCGTAGCCAATCAATACGGCAACGAACAAAAGATGAAAGGAATTTTCTATGCATTTGCGGGCTTATCGTTACTGATCGCCTGCCTTGGATTGTTCGGGCTTTCCACTTTCGTGGTAAAGCGCAAGGTAAAGGAGATCGGCATCCGCAAGGTACTGGGCGCAGGCATCCCGCGCATCATCAGTTTATTGTCCAAAGACTTTTTGAAGCTGGTGTTCATTGCATTTTTAATTGCAAGTCCGCTGTCGTGGTATTTCATGAGCAAATGGCTCGAAGATTTTGCTTATCGCATAGATATCAATTGGTGGGTATTTGTTGTTGCAGGAATGGCGGCCATGCTGATTGCGTTGATAACAGTAGGGTTCCAGTCGCTGAAGGCAGCGTTGGTGAACCCGGTGAAAAGCTTGAGGACAGAATAAAAGTCATTAAGTCATTGGGTCATTAAGTCAATGACCCAATGACTCAGTGACCATAAATCAACATACATGTTCACAAACTATCTCAAAGTAGCCTTCCGCTATTTGATGCGGCACAAGGAATATTCGGCCATCAACATTCTCGGTCTGGCCGTTGGCATAACGTGTTGTGTGCTCATTATGCTGTTCGTACGGTCCGAATGGAGCTATGATAAGTTCCATAGCAAATCGGACCGGTTGTACCGGATGTGGCAGCATGAAAAATACGAAGGCGAAGATTTTATCAATACGATCACCCCCCTGCCGATGGCCGCGGCGCTGCAATCGAACCTTCCCGAAATAGAAGCTACGTGCAGGATTTATCAAATGACTCCCATTGTAAAGCTGGGCCAGCAATCCTTCAGCGAAAGCATACGCATGGTAGACTCCAGCTTCTTCCATTTGTTCGATTTTAAATTACTACGCGGTAACAGGAACAATCCCTTCCCTACCGCCAATTCCATGATCCTTACGCCCGAGCTGGCAAAAAAATATTTCGGCAAGGCCGACCCCATGGGTAAGAGCGTAGAGATACAATTGGGCAACGATAAGGTGCTGTTCGTGGTAAGTGGCATTGTTCAGCCGGCGCCGGAAGCATCCAGCATCAAGTACAATATGCTGATCCCCTTCTCGAACAGCACAAAGATATTCAGCGCCAATGCGCACAGGAGCTGGTTCAATGTATTTGGTGAAACTTATGTTCTATTGAAGAAGGACGTGAACCTTGCCAACCTGCAGCAAAAACTGCCCGCGCTCATGAAACAACAGCTGGGTGAGGATTATACGGAGAACGGCTTCCTGCTATACCTGCAGCCTATTACAAACATTCACCTGAACAATACGCTGCCCGAGGGCATCGAGCCGATCAGCAATCCTAAATACTCTTACATCCTTGCTACCATCGGCGTACTGATCCTGCTGGTGGCCTGCATCAACTTTATTACGCTTTCCATTGGACGCTCCACTACGCGTGCAATGGAGGTTGGCATCCGCAAAACCATGGGCGCGGCAAAGCAACAGCTCATCCGCCAGTTTTGGGGAGAGGCATTTTTGGTTACCTGCATTGCTGTTATAATAGGATTGGGATGGTCGGCCTTGCTGATAAAACCCTTCAATCAATTGGTGAGCCGCGAATTATCGCTGCAGTTCGACTGGGTGTTCATTTCATTCTGCGTTTTGATGATGACGTTGATCGCGGTGATCGCGGGCATTTATCCCGCTTTTGTGCTGTCGCGCTTCAACCCCGTGGAAGTGCTGAAAGGAAAATTGAAAATGAAGAGCAATACCGGCTGGTTACGTCAAAGCCTTATCGTGGGACAATTCATTGCATCCATCGGCATGATCATCTGTACGATCGTCATAGGCGAGCAAATGAATTACCTGAAAACAAAAGACCTTGGTTTCGACAAAGACCAGGTGGTGGTGGTATCAACCAATAAATCACGAAGGGAAGGCCTGCCAATGGCCAACCTGTACCGCACTGAATTGCTGAAGCATTCGCAGGTGTCGGACGTGAGCGTATCTATTTACAGTTTTGCGCAATCACCCTGGGTTGAGATGGGCTTTACCGATGAAAAACGTGTATACAAAAGCTTTCAGTACAACCCCGTAGACGAGCATTTCCTGGAAACCATGAACATAAAAGTGAAAAGAGGCCGCGGATTTTCTGCAGACAATCCGGCCGATGCCACTATGTCCGCAGTCGTGAATGAAGCCTTTGTAAAAGAATTCAACCTTGGCGATGCCATTGGCAAAAAGCTTCCCGGCAGATGGGAACAACAGATCATCGGGGTGGTGGAGGATTTCAATTTTGAATCCCTGCATACGCCGGTAAGGCCATTGATGATGACCGTCCAGGCAGATTCGGCCCTACGCAGAAGCGAGAACATCAACTTCAGCGCGCCATTTCAACCACGCATCACCGTAAGGCTAAAGAATGGCGACATGAAGGAAAACCTCGCGGTATTGAAACAGGCCTGGGACAAGGTAGTGCCGGGACAAGACTTCGAATACCAATTCCTGGACGAGCGCATTGCCGCGCAATATGTACGCGAACAACGCACCAGCACCATCGTAAAACTGGCATCGGCATTTTCGATCTTCATAGCCTGCATGGGATTGTTCGGCCTGGCAACGTTAACGGTCACACGCCGCACCAAAGAGATCGGCATCCGAAAGGTGTTAGGCGCCAGCATCCCGAACATTGTAAATCTATTGTCGAAGGATTTTGTGCGCCTGGTGATCATCGCTGCTCTGATCGCATTTCCGCTGGGATGGTGGCTCATGACCAGCTGGCTGAAAGATTTTGCCTACCGCGTTTCCATCGGATGGTGGGTGTACGTGCTGGCCGGTGTGGCCGCGCTGCTGATTGCCCTGCTCACCGTGAGCTTCCAGGCAATAAGAGCGGCAATTGCCAACCCCGTTAAAAGTTTAAGGACGGAATGAAATCAGTCATTCGGTCATTGGGTCAATAAATCAATGACCAGATGACCTGATGACCTAATGACTCAATGACCCAAAAATATAACACCAATGCTGACAAACTATTTAAAAATCGCATGGAGGAACCTGAGAAAAAACAGTATCTATTCCTTCATAAACATATTCGGGTTGACGGCGGGCCTGACTGCTTTCCTGCTGATAGCTTTGTACATCTTCGATGAGCTTACGTACGATTCCTTCTACAGCGATGTTAATTCCATTTACAGGGTCATCGAACATAAAACTTCCGCTGCCGGCAAGGAATCCAATGTGGTGTCTATTGCATACAACCTTTCCGAGAAGGGTAAAAAAGATTTTCCAGAAGTGGAAATGATGGGCCGTTTCAGCATGCTGGGAAGGTCGAACATCAGCAATAACGAGAACACCAATACATTTTATGAGTCTTATTACCTGGGAGATGAAACGCTATTGAAGATACTGGACCTGCCCACCCTGCAGGGTGACCTGAACACGGCATTGAAAGAGCCGCACTCAGTAGTGATCACCGAAGAAACGGCCATCAAAATTTTCGGCGATAAAAACGCCATCGGCAAGGCCATACGGATGGAAGGCGATTCCATTCCTTATAAAATAACAGCAGTTGTAAACATTCCCAATAACTCGCACCTGAGCTTTAACCTGCTGTTCTCGGAATCTACGCTGTACAGCGCGCCGCGGTTCATGGACTTCCTTACAAACGATTGGACCTCCAATTCCTTTGTTACTTATGTAAAGCTCAAAGACGGAGCAAAGCCTCAACAAACAGCCGCAAACCTGGAGAACCTGGCAAAAGCACACCGCCAACAAGATGCGGCAAAGAGCAGCTTTTACCTGCAGGCGCTGAAGGATATTCATTTTTACTCTTCGGATATCGAAGGAAATTTGGGCAGCGCCGGCAACATCACGCACATGTACGTATTCGGCATTGTGGGATTGTTTGTTTTGATCATCGCCTGCATTAATTACATGAACCTGACCACTGCAAGGTTCGCGGGAAGGTCGAAAGAAATTGCGGTAAGAAAAGTAGCCGGCGCAGACAAGAAAAATCTCATCAGCCAATTCCTGGCAGAGTCCATGCTGGTGACCATCATAGCGCTGCTGCTTGCTTTTGCGGCGGTAAAATTGCTGCTGCCGGCATTCAATGCATTTACCGAAAAAGAACTGACACTGGGAAGCAGTACAGATTACAGGATCTGGCTTGGAATATTCGCTATCACCGTATTGGTAGGACTGCTTGCGGGCCTTTATCCCGCGTTCTTCCAATCGAGGTTAAAACCTTTCCTGCTACTAAAGAACAAGATCGAAGCAGGCAAAGGACATCTTTCCCTGAGGCGGGCATTGGTAGTGTTCCAATTTTCCCTGTCCATTATCATGATCATTGCCACGCTCATCGTGCACCAGCAACTGAAGTATGTGAGCAATAAAGACATGGGCTTCAATAAAGATCAATTGCTGGTGGTTGACATCAACAGTGGCGCCGTGAGACGCTCGGCGGAAACCATTAAAACAGAATACGCAAAGCTGGCGGGCGTAAAAAGCGTCAGCGCTACATCGAGAGTGCCGGGCGAATGGAAAGTAATGCCTAAAGTAAAAGTGAAAGCGCCGGGGCAACCGGAAGAAGGCGAGAGCATGTATTATATAGCTGTAGACGACCAGTTCCTTAAAACTTTCCAGGTATTGCTGGTAACCGGAAGGAACTTTTCGGCGGCAAACGCCGCGGATTCGGCCGCGGTAATGATCAATGAGTCGGCCGCAAAGATGCTGGGCATATCCACTCCTTCTGAACAGCTCATCGAAATTCCCAGCGTTGATTTCAGTGGCAATGTTTCGCAGTTAAGCGCCCCATTCAGGGCAAGAGTGGTAGGCATTGTGAAAGATTTCAACTTCCAGTCGCTGCGCGAAAAAATTGCGCCCATGGTATTGGCTTACCAGCGTAACCCGGTGCATAACATCGATTATTTCACCGCAAGAATAACGGCAGACAATCCCTCCGCATTGTTGAAGCAAATGGAAGACGTGCTGCGGAAAATAGACGAACGCCACTTGTTCGAGTATAACTTTCTTGATAAACAATGGGAACTGTTTTACAGGGAAGATGAAAAAAGGCAGATCATTTTCATGGGCGTGGCCTTGTTAACAATATTGATCGCTTGCCTGGGATTACTGGGATTGGCAACGTATGCGGCCCAACAGCGCATCAAGGAGATCGGCATCAGGAAGGTATTGGGCGCAAGCGTAACCAGCATTGTTTCCATGTTGTCAAAAGATTTCCTGCAACTGGTGCTGGTGGCAGCTGTTATTGCCTTTCCCGTAGCATGGTGGGCTATGAGCACCTGGCTGGAAGATTTTGCATACCGCGTGAACGTGCAGTGGTGGGTGTTTGCAATAGCCGCAGGCGCAGCCCTGCTCATTGCATTGTGTACCGTTAGCTTCCAGGCCATTAAGGCGGCCTTATCGAACCCTGTGAAAAGTTTAAGGACAGAGTGAGCGGTGAGTGCTGAGTTGTGAGTGGTAAGCTTACTCACAACTCATAACCCACTATCCACCATTTGACCATAAAAAAACATAACACAATGTTCACGAACTATCTCAAAACTGCTTTGCGGAATCTCTGGAAAAACAAGGGATTTGCAGCAATCAATATCGTAGGCCTTGCCATTGGCATGGCAGCCTGCATTGTGATCATGCTGTTTGTGTTCTATGAAAAAAGCTTCGATAAGCAACATACCAAAAACATATACCGCCTGAACGAAGTGCAAAACTTCGAAGGAATGGTGGCGCCGCAGAACGTAGCCCTTTCCATGTTCCCGATGGGGCCTACGTTGAAAGCGGAATTCCCGGAGATCAAAAACTTCACCCGCATCAACCAGTTCGAAAAAGTGCCGTTGACGTGGAATGAGAAAAAAGTATATTTCCCGCAGATGTTCTGGGCCGATTCCACCTTCCTGCAAATCTTCGATTTCAAATTATTAAAGGGCGACAGGCGCACCGTGCTCGAAAAGCCCAATAGTGTAGTACTGACAGCAGAAAGCGCCACTAAACTATTTGGAAAGGATGAACCCATTGGTAAAACCGTTATGTTCTATGGAAGGGATACGCTGAGCTTCATGGTTACCGGCGTGCTGGCAAACATCCCGAAGAACTCACACCTGCAATTCGATGGATTGTTCTCTTTTAATACGCTGCCGACTGCCCGCATGATGGAAAACTGGGGTGGCAATTGGGTGATCACTTACCTGGAACTGGATAAAAACGCAGACATCGCAGCCATGGAGAAAAAGTTTCCTGACTACCTCAAACGGCATATGAGCGAGGATAACTGGAAATATTATACCCTTTTCCTGCAAGCGCTGCCGGATATTCATTCGGGATCGGTGAACATTACCCACGATTACCTGAACTATCAGAAGTTCGATAGCAATTATACCTATATATTTTCCATCATTGCCCTGATTGTGCTGGTGATAGCCTGCATCAATTTCATGAACCTTTCCACCGCACGGTCAACCGGGCGCGCACGGGAAGTAGGCGTAAGAAAGTCAATCGGAGCAAGGCGGCTGCAACTGAGCTTTCAATTTGTAATGGAATCGGTGATACTGTCGCTGATCGCATTGCTGCTCGCAATATTGCTCGTGCAATTGTTGCTGCCTTATGTTTCGGACCTCAGCCAGCGCAGCATCCGCTTTCCCTTGTTCAGCGATGCATCGCTGCCGCTGATCATTATTGCTGGCACCATCGTGGTAGGCGCACTGTCGGGATTGTATCCCGCCGCATACCTGTCTTCATTCCAGCCTGTAAAGGTGTTGAAAGGATCCCCGCAATCGGGAAAAAATAAAAGCCTGTTCAGGAATGTGCTGGTGGTAGGACAATTTACGGCCGCCATCTTCCTTATGATCGCTACTGTTTTTGCTTTGCGGCAACTACGCTTTATGCAGGACAAAGATCCGGGCTTCACCCGCGAACAGGTGATGATCATTCCCATCGGGTCGCGTGCCAATGCGCGTTATGACGCGTTGAAGCAGCAATTATTATCTAACAACCTTGTAACCGGGGTCACAGCTTCGGGACAACGCCTCGGCAATAACCTGCACCAGGCGGGTGTACGCTTTTATGGCGATGGGCCTATGCGCGAACTCACTTCCTCGCAAGTGATCGTTGATCCTGACTTCCTGAAACTATACGACATACCATTGGTTGCAGGGCGCAATTTCAGGGAAGGCGAAAACGGCAAAACCTATATTATCAATGAAACCCTTGCAAAAGAATTGCTGAAAGACAATCCAAAGGCCCCACTGCAATCGCTGATAGGCAAACGCTTTGGTTTCCCCTGGGGCGATTCTTCCGCTACCATCGTAGGTGTGGCAAAGGACTTCAATTTTAATTCGATGCACCATAAAATTGAAACACTGTGCCTTTATAATCAAAAAGACTGGGGTTTCGATGAGTTGTCTGTGCGCATCAGCGGCACTAAACCGCAGGATGCCATTGCGCACGTAGAGCAAACCTGGAAGTCGATGTTCGCTGATATCCCATTTGAATATGTTTTCCTGGACGAGCATTTCAATACGCTGTACCAGGCCGATATGCAGGTGAGCGAGATCGTTGGCTCATTGGCAACGCTGGCCATCATCATTTCCTGCCTTGGATTATTCGGGCTTGCATCTTATTCGGCGGAGAGAAGGATAAAAGAGATCGGCATCAGGAAAGTGCTGGGCGCTACCGTACAAAACCTGGTTTCACTATTGTCCCGCGATTTTGTAAAGCTGGTGTTGCTCGCCAACCTGATCGCATGGCCGATTGCATGGTATGCGTTGGACAGGTGGCTGTCTGATTTTGCATACAGGGTAAACATACAGTGGTGGGTATTTGCCGCCGCGGGGCTGGCCGCTTTGCTGATAGCGCTCTGCACCATCAGCTTCCAGGCCATCAAAGCAGCATTGATGAATCCTGTAAAGAGTTTAAGAACCGAGTAAGGTAATACATTGACAAAACCTAAATATAATGTTCAGTAATTTCTTAAAGACCGCATGGAGAAATCTTATAAAGAATAAAGCTTTCTCGGTCATTAATATCCTGGGCCTGGCCATTGGCCTAAGCTGTTTCCTGCTCATCAGCATGTACGTGCTGGACGAGCTGAGCTTCGACAAATTTCACGCGAAGTCAAACCGTATATACCGTATAAATAGCGACATCCGCTTTGGCGGCAGCGACATGCGCCTTCCTGTTTCATCAGACATCATCGGGGCTACGTTAAAGAAAGACTATCCTGAAGTAGAAGAATTTACGCGCATCTATGCTTCCGGCGGGCCTAAGCTGATCAAAAAAGGAAATGAGTTCATCAACGATCCGGCAGTGGCGCACGCAGACTCTACCATCTTTAAAGTATTTACACTGCCCGCAATTGCTGGCGACGTCAATACAGCGTTGAACGAGCCCAATACAGTGGTGATAACAGAAACCGCCGCGAAAAAATATTTCAATACAAAGGATGCCGTTGGCAAAACCATTGAGACCAATGATAACACCAGCACGGTATACAAGGTTACCGCAGTTATAAAAGACATTCCAGAGAACTCCCACTTCAATTTCGACCTCCTGTTTTCAATGGATAACGTGGACTATAATTGGAACAGCCACCTGAGCCATAATTTCCATACATACCTGCTCCTGAAACCCGGCGCCGATTACCGTGCACTGGAAGCAAAGTTTCCCCAGTACATACAAAAATATGTGCTACCGCAGGCCGCGCAGATAATGGAGATCCAGTCGATGGAAGATTTTGAAAAAGCAGGGAACAAACTGCAATATGGCCTGATGCCGCTGGAAAAGATCCACCTGTATTCCGGGAGGCAATTCGAATTAAGCCCTGGCGGAAACATACAGTATGTATACATATTTTCAGCAGTGGCTTTGTTTATCCTGCTGATTGCATGCATCAATTTCATGAACCTCGCCACCGCCCGCTCTGCCAACCGCGCCCGCGAAGTAGGCATCCGCAAGGTGCTGGGAACAGAAAAAAGACAATTGATCGCGCAGTTCCTATCCGAATCGACCCTGACGGCCTTGCTCGCGCTGGCGATTGCGGTATTCATAGCTGCCATGGTTCTGCCGCTCTTCAATGACATGGCCAGCAAATCGCTGACCATTGCTACGATTTTTGAATGGAAATTTCTGCCCATCCTGATCGTGTTGCCGCTTGTGGTTGGATTAGTTGCGGGCAGCTACCCAGCTTTCTTCCTTTCAGCCTTTAAACCGATAGAGGTGCTGAAAGGTAAATTGAAACTAGGCAGCAAGAGTGGCGGCCTGCGCAGTGTTTTGGTGGTGCTGCAGTTCAGCATATCCATTGCCCTCATGATCAGCACTATCGTGGTGTTCCGGCAGTTGAATTACATACAAACAAAAAATCTGGGCTTCAATAAGGACCAGGTCCTTATCGTCAACGACGCATATACGCTGCGTAACAACGCCGATGCTTTCAAGAATGAAGTGCTGCAGATACCGGGTGTTAAAAGCGGCACCTTCAGCGGCTTCTTGCCTGTGAGCAACTCTTACAGGAACGATAACAGTTACTTTACCACACCCGTGCCCGATACCAAGAGCGGCTTCAACATGCAGGCATGGAGAATAGACCATGATTATTTCAAAACGCTGGGACTGGAAATGGCGAAGGGACGTAGTTTCTCAAGGGAGTTTGGCACTGACTCCACAGCAGTTGTCATCAATGAAACTGCGGCAAAAATTATGGGACATGCCGATCCTATCGGTAAAAAATTATATGGCTTTAACGATTCCATGCAGGTGGTTTCTTACGACATTATCGGGGTGGTAAAGAATTTTCATTTTGAAACACTGAGGCAGGACATTGGTCCATTGAGCTTTTTCCTTCGCCGCAGCACAGGGCTGGCTTCTTTCAAAGTAGAAGCCCGGAATATTCCCAGCGTCCTAAAGCAGGTAGAAGCAAAATGGAAGGCCATGGCGCCGGGAATGCCATTCAACCATCGCTTCCTCGATGAATCGTTCGATGAAATGTACCGCGTGGAGCAGCGCGTGAGCAATATTGCGCTTACGTTCGCCATTCTCGCCATCATCGTGGCCTGTCTTGGATTGTTTGGCCTGGCCAGCTTTATCGCAGAGCAGCGCACCAAGGAGATCGGCATCCGCAAAGTGCTCGGCCTGAGCATGGAAGGCATTCTGAAGCTGTTGTCGAAAGATTTTCTGAAGCTCGTATTGATCGCTTTTATCATTGCAAGCCCGCTGGCCTGGTACTTCATGCATGCCTGGCTGCAGGATTTTGCCTATAGGGTGAACATTGCATGGTGGGTATTTGCACTGGCTGGCTTCCTCGCCTTGTCCATTGCCATGCTTACCGTAAGCTTCCAGGCAGTTAAGGCGGCTTTGATGAATCCTGTGAAAAGTTTAAGGACAGAGTGAACGGTGAGTAGTAAGTGCTCACAGCAAAATTTCTAACTGACTCAAATTAAAGAACATGATCAGCAATTATCTTAAAATCGCTGCACGCAACCTGTCGAAGCGCAAAGGATATACCGCGCTGAATGTTTTTGGCCTTACCATCGGCATGGTTTGCTGCCTGCTCATCTTTCATTATGTTTCGTATGAAAGAAGCTATGATGATTTTCATCCTAAGGCAAAGAATATTGTACGCCTGCGGTTAGACAATTACCAGAAAGGAACACTTGCCTGGAAGTCTGCCACGGTATATCCTGCCATTGCGCCTACCCTGAAAAAAGATTATCCCGAAGTAGAAAATTTCTGCAGGCTCTACGATGCCAACCTCTTACTTACTAATCCCACTACCAATGCGAAGTTCAGGGAAACACAAGGCTATTATGCCGACGCGGCCATCCTGGACATGTTCAATATTCCATTGATAAAAGGTAATTCTGCCACAGCGCTCGATGCGCCCGATAAAATGATCGTGTCCGAAGCAATGGCCAAAAAATATTTCGGCCAGCAAGACCCTGTGGGTAAACAGTTGGTATTCACTTCTACAAGAGGCACCCGGCTTTTCAATATCACGGGCATATTTAAAAATTATCCCGTTAACTCTCACCTCGACATCGAATACCTGCTGTCTTATAAAACGCTGGTGCAATCGCTGCGAGACCGCGGAGATACGGCCAACGTGGCAGAAACAAGCTTCGGCTGGTACGATTTCTATTCTTACATACAATTAAAGCCTGGCACCGACTGGAAGCAGTTTGAAGCCAAGCTGCCCGCTTTTACAGACAAGTATATCAATAGCCAGCAATACTACCAGGTCAGCAATAACAGGGCGGAACTGCACGTGATCCCACTCACAGACATTCATTTATACTCCAATGTCAACCAGGAAGCAGAAGTAAATGGCAACGGACAGGCCGTTGGGTTTTTGTTGCTGGTGGCGGTTTTTATCATTTGCATCGCCTGGGTTAACTATATCAATCTTTCTACCGCCCGCTCAGTGGAGCGCGCAAGGGAGGTAGGCGTAAGAAAGGTGATGGGCGCCGTGCGCACCCACCTCATCCGCCAGTTCCTGGTAGAGAGCTTCGTGATCAACCTGATCGCAATGGTTTTTGCCATAGCGGTATTTTACGCGATGCTGCCTGCGTTCGACCGGTTTACAGGAAGGGAGCAACTGACAAACATTGCGCTAACACCATCATATTGGTGGATGTTTGCGGGATTGTTCGCATTGGGCACGTTGCTTTCCGGCATCTACCCTGCCTTTGTACTGTCAGGCTTTCAACCTGTCACCGTTTTAAAGGGAGCTTTTAAAAGTACCTCCGGCGGACAAAGCCTGCGAAAAGGCCTTATCGTTGCACAGTTCATTATTTCAGTGGTGCTCATTGCAGGTACTATCATTGTGTACCAGCAGGTAACTTATATGCGCAACCAGGACCTGGGCGCTAACATCAACGAGACGTTAGTGTTGCGTGGTGCCACCAGCATGACAGATTCCGTGTACAACAATGCATTCCAACCTTTCAAGGAAGAATTGTTGAACCGCAGCGATATCCGCTCCGTAAGCGCTTCTTCGAGCGTAATGGGCAATGAGGTATACTGGACATCCGGCGTGAAAAGGCTGGACAAACCTGATCAAACATATGTAACGCTTTACCATGTCGGCATAGATTATGATTTTGTTCCTTCTTATGACCTCAAGTTGGTGGAGGGAAGGAATTTTTCCCGCGAATTCAGCACCGATGAAAGATCAGCACTGCTGAATGAACGCGCCGTGCAAACAATGGGGTTTGCGCAACCATCGGAGGCAATTGGGGCTAAAGTTACCAGGGGCCGCGATACTTTGCAGGTAGTGGGTGTTGTAAGCAACTTCCACCAGGAAGGGTTGCAAAAACAAATAGAACCCATGATCTTTTTGTGCCTGCCACAGATGCGCAGCTTTTATTCATTGAAAATTGAAACAGGAGATGTCCAAGAAACCATAGCGGGCGTGCAATCCATCTGGAACAAGCATTTCCCCTCCGATCCCCTTAACTATTTCTTCCTCGATGAATCGTTTGATGGACAATACAAGGCGAATCAATTGTTCGGAAAAGTGTTCGGCACTTTTGCCATCCTCGCCATATTGATAGCCTGCTTTGGGCTGATGGGCCTTTCGGCCTACAATGTATTGCAACGCACCAGGGAAATCGGTATCAGGAAGGTATTGGGCGCCACCGGCCAAAGCCTGCTGGTATTGCTGTCCAGAGATTTTGTAAAGCTTATAATCATTGCATTGGTATTGTCAGTACCGCTGGCCTGGTACATCATGAACCAATGGCTGCAGGATTTCGCATATCGTATCAACATCCAATGGTGGGTATTTGTGCTGGCGGGCGTATTGGCCCTGCTGATCGCATTTATCACCATCAGCCTGCAGGTAATGAAAGCACTTAGAGAAAATCCCGTGAAAAGCCTGAGAACTGAATGAGTCAATATGTCATTTGGTCACTAAGCCATTAAGCAAAACGACCCAATGACCCAATGACTGATGACCAAATGACCAAAAATTTATTACGATGCTAAAAAACTTCTTTAAAGTAGCCTGGCGAAACCTGTGGAAGAATAAAACTTCCACCGCCATCAACATTATCGGTCTAAGCACCGGCCTTATCTGCTTCATCCTTATTTTCCTGTTCGTGCAGGATGAGCGGAGTTATGACAGCTTTCACAAAAACCCGGACCAGGTGTACAGGGTAGTGAAGGATTTTGTAAACGACGATGGCTCGCACATTCCCGATGCCACTACTCCGCCAGCCATGGCAACGTTCATGCAAAAAGACCTGCCCGAAGTAGCACAGGTAACCAGGTTATTTCCATCGTGGGGACGCCGGTACACGTTGCAGGCAGGCGATAAAAAATTCCTGGAAACAGGATTGATGCGCGTTGACAGCAACTTCTTCGAAGTATTTACTTTCCCTTTCATTAAAGGCGATAAGCAAACCGCTTTGCGCGAAGTAAGGTCCATTATCCTTACGGAGTCATCGGCTAAAAAATATTTCGGAGATAAAGACCCGGTGGGCCAAACCATCCGGATCGACATAGATAACGGCAAGGACTATGCGGTAACAGGCGTGCTGAAAGATATCCCCTTCAACTCGCATTTCCGCTTCGATTTCCTGATACCATTGAAATTCTCGGGCGGCGACATCAACAACGAATGGGGATGGTATAATTTCTACACGTACGTTCGTTTGAAGGACGCATCTTCTCACGCATCGTTTGAAAAAAAGCTGCAACCCCTGTTCAAGAAATACCAGCCCGACAATACCAACCAGTTTTATTCGCAGGCGCTTACTACCATCCACCTCGACTCGAGGTTGAAATGGGAGCTGTCCGCCAATGGCGACCGTTCGTATGTACGCATCATGATGGCCGTGGCCATTTTTGTGATTGTCATTGCTGGTATTAACTATGTGAACCTTGCCACAGCGCGTTCAGCCAAACGCGCTAAAGAAGTGGGCATCCGTAAGGTAACAGGAGCATACAAATCATTGCTGGTGGGCCAATTCCTTAGCGAATCTTTGCTGACAGTATTGTTCTCGCTGGCTGTTTCCATAATACTCGCCAGCCTGTTGCTGCCATTCTTTAACCAGGTGATGGATAAAAAGCTCACCCTGTTCTCCGACGGCAACAGCGCCGCATGGTCTGTTATTGCAGGCGTAGCCTTGTTCACCGGCCTGGCCGCTGGCCTTTATCCTGCTTTTTACCTGGCGAGGTTTCAGCCGGTACAAGTATTGAAAAGCCATGTGGTCAATGTATCAAAGGGAGCATTCCTGCGCAAGGGACTGGTCACCTTCCAGTTCATCATTTCCATTGCCATGATCACTTCCATCATCGTCATATCGCATCAACTGAATTATATACGCAATAAAAAGCTCGGTTACGATAAGGACAATATCCTGATGCTGCAGAATATTGGCCGCGTACCAAATAAAGAAGCGCTGAAGGAAGAAATTAAAAAGATTCCCGCGGTTAAAAACGTGGGCGCGGCAGACGGTGTGCTGGGCGGCCAGAACTGGACCAATGGCATACGGGCCAGGGATAGGGAAGATGAGACACTGCTCAACTTCCTGAACGTAGACTACGATTTCCTCACTACAATGAACGTGACATTTAAAGAAGGCCGCAATTTTTCAAAACAATTCGGGAGAGATAGTACCGCCATCATCCTTACGGAAACAGCGGTAAAAGAAATGAGCCTGAAGGAACCCGTGGTTGGTTCGCAGATAGTGTGGGGAGAGGAGGACACCACTATTTTTTTTGCCGATGTAATAGGCGTTGTAAAAGATTTTCATTTTTCCAGTTTCCGCGAGCCCATCAAGCCTTTTGGTTTTGTGCTGGATGGACAACAGAACAGCCGCGTAAATACCTTGTTCATAAAACTGGGCACGGGCAATACCGATGAAACGATTGCACGTGTAGAGGCCGCATGGAAAAAAGTGCTGCCCGATCAACCATTGGAATACACCTTCCAGGACGAGCAGCTGAACTTGTTGCACCGCTCCGAAATGAAGTTCGAAAAAATGTTCTCTTACCTTACCGGGCTTGCCATCATCATTGCATGCCTGGGATTGTTCGGGCTTTCATCGTTCATGGCGGAGCAAAGAACAAGGGAGATCGGCATTCGCAAAGTGTTGGGTGCAACGGTGCAGGGTTTGGTAACGCTGCTGTCGAAGGATTTTATAAAGCTGGTGCTGATAGCGATCGTCATCGCTTCATTCCTGGCCTGGTACTTTATGAACCAATGGTTGCAGGATTTTGTGTACCGGGTTAAGATCGACTGGTGGGTATTCCTGCTCGGCGGCATCGCGGCGTTGTTGATTGCGTTGCTGACCGTGAGCTTCCATGCAGTAAAAACAGCTATCGCAAACCCGGTGAAGAGCTTGAGGACAGAGTAAAGCCATTAAGTCATTGAGTCATCAGGTAATTCACCTAATGACTCAATGACCAAATGACCTAATGACCATTAATATAATTCTATGCTGAAACACTATATCAAAATTGCCATTCGCAACCTTGCAAAGCAAAAAGGCCTTGCGACGATCAATATCCTGGGTCTTTCCATAGGGTTGGCCTGCTTTATATTGTTCCTGTTGTATGCCGTGAATGAATTCAGCTTCGACCGTTTTCATGCCCAACACGAAAACACCTATCGCGTGTACCGCTATATAGCCCCGATGGGAGAAGAAGGTGAAAGCCTCGATTCGTACATGCCCATGCCATTAGGCCCCGCCCTGAAGCAAGACCTGCCCGACGTAGAAGAATATGTGCGCATGCAGGAAGCATGGAGCGAGGAGTTCATCAAAGCCAATGGACAAGTCACCCGCATGGGCATATCCTTTGCCGACCCGCAATTCTTTAAGGTATTCTCATTTCCTATTGTATCGGGAAATGCCAATGCGCCCTTGAATGATCCGCGCAGCATGGTGTTGACAAGGGAAACAGCCAAAAAATTGTTCGGCAACGAAAACCCGATTGGAAAAATTATCGAAATAAAATTGGAAGAAACGTTCGAGCCTTTCACGGTAACAGCCGTGGCGGAAAACATCCCTTCCAATTCCACGATCAGTTTCAACATGCTTGGGAATTATAATTTCCTGCTTAACACACAATCAGGTAAAAGAAGCGAGAACAACTGGAGGCGTTCATCTTACCAAACCTTCGTGGTGCTGAAGGCAGGCAGTAATCTTGCCACCGACAAAAACCGCATGCAGGCATTCAGGAAAAAATATTATCCCGATGAAGAAGCTGAATTGCGCAAGGCAGGTTACTGGACAAAGCAAGGCGCTCCAGTTACTTACGGCTTGCAACCGTTGGCCGCGATGCATACCGACACCCGGATTGGCAGCAGCGTTGCGCCGGTTGACCCCAACACCATCTGGATCATGCTAAGCATTGCAGCCGGCGTGCTATTGATCGCCTGCATCAATTTTACCACGCTGGCCATCGGAAGGTCGGCGGGCCGCGCAAAAGAAGTAGGCATCCGCAAAGTAGTAGGCGGAAGAAAAAAGGAACTGGTATTGCAGTTTCTCATGGAAGCCTTCCTGCTTACCTTATTGTCTGCATTGGTAGCAATGCTGCTTGCAAAGCTGTTGCTGCCTTATTTCAACAGCTTGTCCGGAAGGGAGCTGGTATTGTCGTTCGGGCAATTTCCGCAAATGATCTGGCTCCTGGCTGGCCTGGTGGCGGTAGTAGGATTGATCGCGGGCAGCTATCCCGCCCTGGTATTGTCGCGCTTTAATCCCATTGAAGTATGGAGGCGCAAAATGCGGTTGGGCGGCTCTAATTTCTTTACGCGCTCACTGGTAACCTTGCAGTTTGTGGTTTCGGTGGGACTTATCATATCCACGCTGGTGATATTGCAGCAATTGAATTTCATGCGTGGTAAAAACCCCGGATTCAATAAAGAAAACATGGTGGTGGTTAACGCCTCTGGTACGGATGGTGGCAAAGTGTACCCGCTCTTTAAACAGGCGATGATGCAGCACCCGGAGATCATCGGCGTGGCGGGCTCGGAACTGGGACTGGGCGAGGGCACCGGCTGGAGCAGGTCGGGCTTCGATTATGAAGGCAAACAAAAAGATGTATACGAGTATTTTGTCGATCCTGATTATTTAGGGTTGATGGGCATGCAATTGATTGCCGGCCGCAACTTCGATCCGCGCATTGCTTCGGACACCCAGACCTCGGTGATCATCAATGAAGAAATGGTAAAAGATTTTGGGTGGACGGTTTCCAATGCGGTGGGACAACCCCTGACAGGTTATAGCGAAAGACTGACGCCCATAGTGATCGGAGTGGTAAAAAATTTCCATTACAGGCCTTTCAGCGAAAAAGTGCAGCCCCAAATGTTCCACCAGTTTGCTGATTACAAGCCATTTAAATTCTTCGTTCGGATAAAGCCGGGCAATCCCGCGCCTGCACTTGCAAAAATGCAGCAGGTATGGAAATCTGTGGTGCCTGACCTACCTTTCAAATATAGTTTCCTCGACGAAGACCTGGACCGTTTCTACCGTTCAGAGTCTCGCTGGAGCAGCATTGTAGGATGGGCCGGCGGCATATCCATCTTCCTGGCCTGCCTGGGATTGTTCGGGCTGGCGGCATTGTCGGTCATTAACCGCACCAGGGAAATAGGTATCAGGAAAGTATTAGGCGCTTCGGTAGAAGGCATTGTGGGTTTGTTGTCGAAAGATTTCCTGAAACTCGTAATCATAGCCTTTGTCATTGCTTCACCTTTGGCCTGGTACTTTATGAACAAATGGCTGGAAGATTTTGCGTACCGTACTCATATTACGGCCTGGATATTTATTATTGCAGGCATTTCCGCAATTGCCATCGCCCTGATTACGGTGAGCGTGCAGGCGCTGAAGGCGGCAGTGGCAAACCCGGTGAAGAGTTTAAGAACAGAGTAAGGAGGTGAGTGGTGAGTAACTCACTACTCACAATAAATAACTCACTACTCACAATAAATATTTATCAATCAAAAAAACCAAGAGCAAGTACATGGTAGAGCTACAACACATTTCGAAATGGGTAACCGTGGGCGGTGCCCGTACATTCATTTTAAAAGATATCAACCTTAGCATAGCAGAAGGAGACTTCGTTTCCATCATGGGCCCTTCGGGTTCAGGCAAATCCACCCTGCTCAATGTCATCGGCATGCTGGACGAGGCCTCCGAAGGAGATTATTTTTTCATGGGTGAAAATGTAAACAAGCTGAAAGAAAAACAACGGTCTGCCCTGTACAAAAAGCACATCGGTTTTGTTTTCCAGGCTTACCACCTCATCGATGAACTGACGGTGTACGAGAACATCGAAACACCCTTAATATACCAGGACATCAAAGGTTCTGAGCGAAAAGCAATGGTTGCAGACATGCTCGACCGCTTCCAGATAGTAGGAAAAAAGGACTTGTTCCCTACCCAGCTGTCCGGCGGACAGCAGCAGCTGGTGGGCATAGCCCGCGCCCTGATAGCAAAGCCCAAATTGTTGCTGGCAGATGAACCTACCGGCAACCTCAATTCCAAGCAGGGCGAAGAGATCATGGAGCTTTTTAAAAAGATCAACGAAGAGGACGGCGTTACTATCATACAGGTAACCCACTCCGATAAAAACGCGGCCTATGGCTCGCAGGTAATAAATTTATTAGACGGCCGCATAGAGCGGGCGAACGTATAAACCTTTCCCTCAAAAAAAAAACAAAAGCACAATCGTATGAGAGTAAAAATCCCGGTTTTGTGTGTCCTGATTTTTTTCATGATCAAAACCAATGCTCAGCAGGCTGGAGGCACGCTGACCCTACAGCAGAGCATAGAGACAGGCATTGCCAACAATTTGACGGTAAAACAAAGTGAACTGGCCATGCAGCGCGCCGGCGTAGGCTACCGGCAGGCAAAGGGCAATATGATCCCAACCCTGAATGCCAACGTTATTCACGGTATCAACCAGGGCCGCACCATCAACCCTTTTACCAATACGTACATCAATCAACAGCTGAACATCGCCAACTATGGCCTCGGTACGGATGTTACGCTGTTCAATGGATTCAGGTTGTTGAATGCGTTAAAGCAAAATTCACTTGCTTACGATGCAAGCAGGATGGAATTGGAGCAGGCGAAATATGAATTGACCATCGACATCGTACTGGCCTACCTGCAGGTGTTGAGCAACGAAGATCAGCTGGCTCTGTCCAAAAAGCAGGTGGCGTTGAGCATGGAGCAGGTAGAGCGGTTGGAAACACTGCATAAGCAGGGAGCCATTCCTCCCGCGCAGTTGTATGATCTTAAAGGGCAGCTGGCATCCGATGAACTTTCCATCGTAAACAACCAGAATGCGCTGGATGCTTCCAAACTGGCATTGGCGCAACTGATGAATGTTCCGTACGACAAAAACCTGCAGTTGGAGCGGCTGAACGCAGACCAATTCTCCATGACTTATGCCGGCGACCCTGAATCCATTTTTCAAACGGCCATGCGAGAGCTTGCACTGGTAAAGGCGGCAGAGCTGCGCAAGCAAAGTGCAGACAGGGGAGTAAAAGCTGCTCGCGGCGGATTAACGCCTAACTTCTTCTTTACCGCGGAGATCAATACGAACTACTCCAGCGCCGGTGTGCGTGAGATTATATTGAACCAATTCAACGATACCACTTCTTCCTTTGTATCCATCGGCAGCAACAATTTCAAGGTAATTACGCCGAGCGTGAATACCACAACCGAGAAGATCAGGTATGTTGAGCAGTTGAAAAACAACTACGGGACCTTTGTGGGCATAGGCATCAATATTCCGATCCTCAATTCGTTCAGGGCAAGGAACCAGGTCTCACTTGCAAAGATCGACCGGAAGAATGCGGAATACACGCTGCAGGCCACCCACATCCAATTGAAGCAGGCCATCGAACAAGCCTATTTTAATATGAAGGCTGCTGAACAGCGTTACAGGGTACTGCAACAGCAGGTGGATGCCTTCACGCTTTCTTTCCATGCCGCAGAAGTGCGTTTTAACGCCGGTGTAGGAACTTCAATAGATTATTTAATAGCCAAGGATAATGTCGACAGGGCGAATATCAATCTGGTAAGCGCAAGGTACGACTACGTGCTCCGCACCAAGATCCTCGACTATTACCAGAACAAACCGCTGTGGTAAGCCAATAACCCATCATCAAAAATAAAGAGGCTGCTCATCCCCGTGGGCAGCCTCTTTATTTTTCTATCTCTTTCTATCTCTTTCTCCTCCTTTCTTACCAACTCTTCCCTCGAAACCTTTCCTTGTCCTATCTCAAAAAAAATCCGCCCATGGACATGAGCGGAATTGTAGTCTATGAATAACCGTCCTAAATTCTTAAACCTGTACTTGCATGTTGGACAGGGGTAATTATCTTAACTACAGCCTAAGCTGTTGCCGCAATTCAAACATTTATAACACGTGCCGCTGCGGATGGTAATATGCCCGCACACGTTACACGCGGGCGCGTCGCTTTGCATATTGCGTGCGGCGGCATTCACCACATCCATTCCCGATTCCGGCTTCACCTGCGCTTTTTCTTTTTTCGGTTGTACATAGGCGCTGGGTTTGGCAGCGGCCACGATGCGCACATCACTTAACTCGGGCGTTTTTTTTTCATATTCCAGCGAGGTGGGAATATCATCCCAATCGTCCGTGCCGGTGTTCATTACCTCAGGCCTGTCCAACACGTGCACCAGGTCGGTCCTTCCCAGGTATTCATACGCCAGTGCGCGGAAGATGAAGTCTACGATGGAAGTAGTGCTCTTGATATTGGGATGGTCTACCATTCCCGACGGCTCGAAGCGCGTGAACACGAACTTCTCTACGAACTCCTCTAATGGAACGCCGTATTGGAGGCCGATGGAAATGGCAATGGCAAAGCAGTTCAGCATGCTGCGCATGGTAGCGCCTTCTTTTGCCATGTCGATGAATATCTCTCCTACGGTTCCATCGCCGTACTCGCCTGTCCTAAGGAAAATTACCTGGCCATTGATCTTTGCCTTTTGGGTATAGCCGCGGCGTTTGGCGGGCAGGGTGCGCTTCTCCACTATTTTGGCCACCATCCGCTTCAGGTCGGTATTGGGCGAAGCCTGTACGCGTTTCTGCACTTCTTCCAGCAGTTCTTCGATGGTCAGCTTGCTCATGTCCAGGAGCTGAGATTCCATGGCCGCCACGTTAGATTGAACTTCGCTTAGGGGTGACTGTTCGTCCTGGATTTTTTCGCTGGTCGTGGATGCTTTCTTTTTCTTGTCGCTCTTGTTGCTCAGCGGCTGGCTTAGCTTAGAGCCGTCGCGGTAAAGCGCGTTTGCTTTCAGTCCCAGCAACCAGCTCAGGTAATAGCAGTCTGCTATTTCTTCCACCGAGGCTTCGTGCGGAAGGTTGATGGTTTTGGAGATGGCCCCGCTGATGAAAGGTTGTACCGCGCCCATCATGCGGATGTGACCGTGTGCGTGTATGTAGCGCTCTCCTTTTTTTCCGCACTTGTTCGCGCAATCGAACACGGACAGGTGCTCGGCTTTCAGGTAAGGAGCGCCTTCCACGGTCATGGTACCGCATATGTAATCGTTCGCGGCCTCTATTTCATCGTCGCTGAAGCCCAATGCTTCCAATAGGCTCCATTCGAAATTAAAATATTGCTCGGGCGTGAATCCCAGTCGCTGCAGGCACTCTTCCCCAAGCGTGTAAACATTGAATACGAATCCTATTTCAAAGGCAGCAGCTACGGCCGCGTCCAGTTTTTTGATCTCATCCGCGATAAATCCCTTTTCACTTAGCGTTTGATGGTTGACGTAAGGCGCGCCCGCAAAGGTTCCCGCGCCTACGGCATATTTTACGATGGCCTCGCTTTCTTTTTCGGAATAGCCGAGGTTTTTCAACGCAGCGGGAACGGATTGGTTGATGATCTTGAAGTATCCGCCACCGGATAGTTTTTTAAACTTCACCAGTGCAAAATCGGGTTCTACGCCGGTGGTATCGCAATCCATTACCAGGCCGATGGTGCCGGTGGGCGCTATCACCGTGGTTTGTGCGTTGCGGTAGCCGTACTTCTCTCCGAGTTCCACTGCGTCGTTCCATGCCTTGCAGGCAGATTTCAACAGGTAGTCAGGGCAATACTTTGCTTTGATGCCCTGTGGTTTTATGCCGAGCCCTTCATATTCATCTGCATCGAAGGCGGCGCGGCGGTGATTGCGCATTACACGCAGCATGTCTTCCCTGTTCTCTTCGTATTTTACAAATGCTCCGAGGGCAGCAGCCATTTCAGCCGATGTTTTATAAGAAATGCCGGTCATGATCGCCGATAGGGCGCCTGCTATGCCGCGTGCTTCTTCGCTATCATAGGCAATGCCGCTTACCATGAGCATGGTGCCTAAGTTCGCATAGCCAAGGCCGAGGGTGCGGTAATCGTAGCTTAGCTGTGCTACTTCCTTGCTGGGGAACTGGGCCATGGTAACGGACACTTCCAGCACTACGGTCCACAGGCGGCATACGTACTCGAAGCCTTCTACGTCGAACATGCAGTTGTCTGCATTGTAAAACTTCATCAGGTTGGCCGATGCAAGGTTGCAGGCCGTGTTGTCAAGGAACATGTACTCGGAACATGGGTTAGAGGCCCGGATGCGTCCACCTTTAGGGCAAGTATGCCATTCATTAATGGTGGTGTCGTATTGGGTACCCGGGTCTGCACAACGCCATGCCGCATAGGCGATTTGGTTCCATAGTTCACGGGCCGGGATTTTCTTCATTACCCTGCCATCCATGCGGGCTTTGAGTTCCCAGTCCTCGTCTTTTTCCAGTTTTTCAAAAAATTCGTTGGGTATGCGTATTGAGTTATTGGAGTTTTGTCCGCTCACTGTCCGGTAGGCGTCTCCTTCATAATCGCTGGGATAGCCTGCGGCGATGAGGGCCCCTACTTTTTTCTCTTCTTCCACTTTCCAGTTAATGAACTCTACTACTTCGGGATGGTCCAGGTCCAGGCAAACCATTTTGGCCGCGCGACGGGTAGTGCCGCCGGATTTGATGGCGCCCGCTGCGCGGTCGCCGATCTTTAAAAAGCTCATGAGGCCGGAAGAAGTTCCGCCGCCGCTTAGTTTTTCATGCTCGCCCCGGATGTTGGAGAAATTGGTGCCCACGCCGGAGCCGTACTTGAATATCCTGGCTTCTCTTACCCACAGGTCCATGATGCCGCCTTCGTTCACCAGGTCGTCGTCCACACTCAGTATAAAGCAGGCATGTGGCTGCGGGCGTTCGTAAGCCGAAGTGGATTTCTTCAATTGACCGTCGTTGGGGTCAACAAAATAATGTCCCTGGGGCTTGCCCACGATGTTATAGCTTTCGTACAGGCCGGTATTGAACCATTGGGGGCTATTGGGCACGCACATCTGGTTCAGGATGCAATACACCAGCTCCTCGTAAAATACCTGGGCGTCTTTTTCGGTAGCGAAGTAACCATAACGCTCTCCCCATACGCGCCAGCAATTGGCCATGCGATGGGCCACTTGTTTGGCGGAAGTTTCCCTGCCCAATGATCCATCGGGTTGAGGTACGCCTGCTTTCCTGAAATATTTCTGGGCTAGGATATCTGTAGCAATCTGGCTCCATTGTTCCGGCACTTCCACATTGTTCATCTCGAACACTACCTCACCATTCGGGTTACGGATAACCGAAGTGCGGTAATCGTATTTGAATTGATCAAATACACTAACGTCGTCCCGGGTATAGCGACGTTGGAACTGCAAGCCTTTAGATTGCTTCTTTGCCATAAACAGAAAATATTATTTAATGAGTTTTTAAAACTTTTGAAGGAGCGTGAAGACGAAAATATTTTTTCGAAGTATAAATCCTGAAAAACGAAATCCACCATGTGTGGAAAAACACGGGAATAGGATGTTTAAAAGTTTGGAGCAGAATTCCGAAACTCAACTCCAGACTGCATTACAGCCGATGTGGGCGGTTCAGAACTTTTAAATTTCCACAGTAATTTCCGCAAAAGTGCACAACTATTTTTTGGTACCTGAAAGAAGTGTTTTAAACCCATAAGTCCTGCCATCAGGGCCCGGTTTTTTCAATAGCTTATTACACTATTCCCGGTACAGGCACGTATAATTCCTATAATGTGCCTAAACCCAAAAACTTTTCGCATTTTTGCAGGAATAGCAATAACTAAGGAATGCAGAACAGGGTTTACAAATCGCTAACAGACAGGAAGGCCAATGGACAAAAATCGTTTGCCGTACTCGTTGACCCCGATAAGGTCAACCCTGGCTTGATAACGGAGTTAAGCCAGCTCACCACCGCTGCGAAAGTAGACTTCCTGCTGGTAGGTGGCAGCCTACTCATTACCGACCACCTGGACGAAGTGGTGCAGCAGTTCAAGCGCGAATGCAACATTCCTGTGATCCTGTTCCCCGGCAGTCCCCTGCAGGTTTCCCGCTATGCCGATGCGCTGCTCTATCTTTCCATGATTTCCGGCCGCAATCCCGAGTTGTTGATAGGCCAGCACGTGATATCGGCGCCCATTGTAAAGCAAAGCGGGCTGGAGATTATTTCCACCGGTTATATGGTGGTTGATGGAGGCGCGCCCACAACCGTTTCTTACATCAGCAATGCCACGCCCTTGCCCGCCGACAAAAATGAAATTGCCATGTGCACCGCCATGGCCGGCGAAATGCTGGGCATGAAGCTCATTTATATGGACGCCGGTAGCGGCGCCAAAAAGCCCATTACCGAAAACATGATCCGCCAGGTATCCCAAAGCGTATCGGTACCGCTGGTGGTAGGCGGCGGCATCACCGATCCCGAAAAGGCATACCGCAACTGCAAGGCGGGCGCCGACGTAATTGTAGTGGGCAATGCCATTGAAAAAGACCCTTCGCTCATCACGGAAATGGCGGCGGCCATTCACTCCATCAGGGTTACATCATTCTAAGTTGACGTTGGAAAGTTGAAGGTTGTTGGCACCAACTTTGAACCAACGAATATCAAACCTCAAACTTCCAACTTCCCAACACCAACCTCCAACATTATCCGAATGCGTTCCCGGTTTTACACAACACTGCTGCTTGTTGCGCTCTGCTGCCAGGGTTGCTTTACGCGTTGGATAATGACCGATAAAGAAATTGACCAGCACTATGCCAACAAACCAGCAAGGCCGGTATTTACTACCATAAAAAACGACTCGGTCAAACTGTTTTGCGCGTCCATCGGCTCCGATACGCTTCCTCCACTGTTATTGATACACGGCGCCCCGGGAGGATGGTTCAGCAACATCAGCCTGGTGGACGATCCCGAGTTGCAAAAGCGCTATCATATCATTGCGGTTGACCGGCCGGGTTATAATAAATCGAAGTTCAGGAACAGAAGGCGAGCGCTTACTTCCATCGAGCTGCAGGCCATAGCCATTCACGAGGCCATGCAACTGAACAAGTCAGGCAAAAAAGGCGTAGTGTATGGCAATTCATATGGAGCGCCCATTGCCCTGAAAATAGCCGTGGAATATCCGCAGGAGTTCGCGCACCTGGTGCTGGTGGCGGGAGCGCTGGATCCCGACAATGAAAAGTTCTGGTGGTTCCATCGTTACTCCAAAGGACTATTTGTAAGATTGTCGATGCCCCGGTTCATCAATACCGCTACCGATGAAAAATTTTCCCACGCGCAGGAACTGCGCAAACTCATGGCAGACTGGTCGAGGCTCAACATACCGGTGACCGTATTGCAGGGCACTGCCGACCAAATTGTGCCGCCCGCCAACCTCGACTTTGCAAGGCGCCAATTGCAGGGCAAGCAGGCAGAATTCATACTCATAGAAGGCGGAGGCCATTTGCTGCGCCGCTCTCACCCACAGATCATCAGGGATGTGTTGCTCAAGGTAAGTGAGTCGCTCGGTCGTCAGTCAATGAGTCAATAAGTCATCAGGTCAATGCACGACGGGGCCAATTATCCATGTATGGCCGCATTAATCCTTGGTTTATCCTACGTCTTTTGTTCAGTTGCGTTCGGCCAAGTATACCATACTCAAACAAAGTCAACAACCGTTACACAGCTCCATCTTCTTACCAGAAAAGTTCCTATGCACCTGCTCGTTCCAACCATTGTCCCCACCTTGATTCCTTCACCGCTTTTTCCTCCTTTCACCTCCTATCCTGCCTCACTGTTAATTTTCAAAATAAATCGGCCTTAAATCAGAAAAAAAGGTTTTTTTTGTACCGTTAAACTTTTTACCAAAAAGCTCATCTTACACAAGATGTCAAAAAACCTGACCATATCAATCGCTCTTACCGCGTCCCCCGCGGTATACCGGCGTTGGGTTTTTGTTCCGAACGTGTTCGGGATTTTTCCTTTCCGCCCCATTCCCTTTTGGGTGCGACGTTGATACCCCCCTACCATAGTATCCAACTACACGGAACTATGAAGCCCCTGTCCGGGGATTCGTGTATTCTCACAGTGGCATGGCCATTGTAATCTTCACCTCATAGCGTGATTAAAAATGCAAGCAACAGATTTCAAAATACAGGTAGCAGACCAATCGCACCTTAGCTTCGCGCAGATCATTTGCGACGAAATGGCCTCCTCAGCACAGGCCCGCGGCACCGGCATCGCCAAAAGAAGCCCTGAATATATCCAGGAAAAGATCCGCGAAGGCAAGGCGGTTATCGCTTTCAGCCCCGACGGCATCTGGGCAGGGTTCTGTTATATCGAAACCTGGAGCCACGGCGAATACGTTGCCAACTCCGGTCTCATAGTAGCGCCTGCTTTCCGCAAAAGCGGGCTTGCACGCGCCATCAAGAAAAAAATATTCGAGCTGAGCCGCCAGAAGTTCCCCGAAGCAAAGATCTTCGGACTCACCACAGGCCTCGCCGTTATGAAGATCAACAGCGAGCTGGGATACGAGCCAGTTACTTATTCGGAGCTCACACAGGACGAAGCTTTCTGGGCAGGTTGCAAAAGCTGCGTGAACTATGATATCCTCATGAGCAAAGAGCGCAAGAACTGCCTGTGCACCGGCATGCTGTACGATCCCAAGGACCACTACGAACCCGAGGAAACGAAAGAATTCTTTGAAAAGAAATCGAAGGTGCTGGAAAGGCTGTTGCGCATCAAGCAACGCCTGCTCAATGTATTGGTGAAGCCTAAGGAGAAAGAAAAAGAAAAGGAGCCTACGCAATCGAAAGGCCCGAAGCTAAAATCCATTCTTCACTTCTTTTACAACCTGTAACAATTTCAAACAATGAGCAAAAAAGTAGTGCTGGGCTTCAGCGGTGGACTCGATACTTCTTACTGCGTTAAATACCTGTCCGAAGAACAGGGATACGAAGTGCACAGCATTATCGTGAACACTGGCGGTTTTACCGACGATGAGTTGCTGCGCATAGAAGAGCATGCTTACAAGCTGGGCGTACAATCGCACACCGTGGTAAACGCCGTTCGCAGCTATTACGACAGCATCATCAAATACCTTATTTATGGCAATGTGCTCAAGAACAACACCTATCCTTTAAGCGTAAGCGCAGAAAGGCTAAGCCAGGCATTGCACATTGCAGACCATGTTAAAGACCTGAACGCCGATGCGGTGGCGCATGGCAGCACCGGCGCAGGCAACGACCAGGTGCGGTTCGACATGATCTTTCACATCATGATCCCGGGCGTGGAAATTATTACGCCCATCCGCGACCTGAAGCTCAGCCGCGAAGAAGAAATTGCATACCTGAAATCAAAGGGCGTTGACATGAATTTTGAAAAGGCCATGTATTCCATCAACAAGGGATTATGGGGTACCAGCGTGGGCGGTAAGGAAACACTTCATTCCAAAGGCATGCTGCCGGAAGAAGCCTGGCCCACGCAGGTATCAAAATCGGGGAGCGAGGAAGTAAGGCTGCATTTTGAAAAAGGCGAGCTTAAAAAGATCAACGATAAAAAATTCGATCATCCCTCGGAAGCCATCCAATACCTGCAAACCATCGCCGGCCCTTATGGCATCGGCCGCGACATACACGTGGGCGACACCATTATCGGCATCAAGGGCCGCGTAGGCTTTGAAGCGGCCGCGCCCATGGTGATCCTCAAAGCGCACCACGCCCTGGAAAAGCACGTGCTCACCAAATGGCAGCTGAACTGGAAAGATCAATTGGCACAATTTTATGGCAACTGGTTGCATGAAGGACAGATACTGGACCCCGTGATGCGTGATATAGAGTCCTTCCTGGAAACCACCCAGCGCAACGTTACAGGCGATGCGTATGTGGAGCTGATGCCCTACCGCTTCCAGGTTACCGGCATCGAATCGCCATATGATCTTATGAGCAGCAAGTTTGGAAAATACGGAGAAATGAATGCAGGATGGAGCGGCAACGATGTGCGCGGCTTCAGTAAAATTTTCGGCAATCAAACCATGATCTATCACCAGGTAAAAGCGGACGCCAATGCAAAAAATTAAGGCAGGCATCGTGGGCGGCGCCGGTTATACCGGGGGCGAACTGATCAGGTTGCTGGTCCATCACCCCCATGTAACCATCGATTTCGTGCACAGCAAGAGCAGTGCGGGAAAACCCCTGAGCCATGTGCATGCAGACCTCATTGGCGATACCAATCTTTGCTTTACCGCCGACCTGCATAACGATATCGATGTGCTGTTCTTATGCGTAGGCCACGGTGAGGCAAAAAAATTCCTGGCTGAAAATGATATTGCGCACAGCGTAAAAGTTATCGACCTCTCGCAGGATTTCAGGCTTAGAGGATTAACCGATGTAGCCGAAAATGAATCCGCCGCGGGCAGGGAATTCGTGTATGGCCTGCCCGAACTGAACAGGAATAAAATAAGGTCAGCGTATAACATCGCCAACCCTGGTTGCTTTGCCACGGGCATTCAATTGGGATTGCTGCCGCTGGCCAAGGCGGGATTGGTGGAAAATGTGTATACCACCGGCATTACCGGTTCTACCGGGGCCGGCCAAAGCTTAACCGCCACTTCGCATTTTAGCTGGAGGGCCAATAACGTGCAGGCTTACAAAACCCTCTCGCACCAGCACGTGAATGAGATACACGAATCCATACACCAGTTGCAATCATCTTTTCCTTCATCGCCCGCAGGCAACAACGGCAAAATGGGATTGAACTTCATTCCCTGGCGCGGCGATTTTACCCGTGGCATTTTTATCAGCTCCCAGATCGATTGCGAAATGCCGCAACAAGAGCTTATAGACCTGTACGAAGACTATTACCAGGACCATCCCTTTACCTGGGTAAGCCGTGAACCGATTTTTTTAAAGCAGGTGGTAAATACTAACAAATGTGTGATACAATTGGAAAAAGTAGGCACCAAACTGGTAGTACATTCAGCAATAGACAACCTGCTGAAAGGCGCCAGCGGCCAGGCCGTTCAAAACATGAACCTGTTATTCGGCCTGGATGAATGCGCGGGACTGAACCTTAAAGCAAACTTTTTTTAATCCAAACAAATGGACATGAAACTTTTTGACGTATATCCTATCAGCGATATTACCATCACCAAGGCGCTGGGGTCTTATGTGTGGGACGAAAACGGCGTGCAATACCTCGATATGTACGGGGGCCACGCGGTCATCAGCATCGGCCATGCACACCCCCATTGGACCAGGCGAATTGAAGAGCAAATGCGCAAGATTTCTTTTTACTCCAATTCCATTCGCATTCCCATTCAACAAGAACTGGCCGACAAGCTCGGTAAGCTTAGCGGCAAGCACGACTACCAATTGTTCCTGTGCAACAGCGGCGCCGAAGCCAATGAAAATGCACTGAAGCTGGCATCCTTCCACAACAAACGCAAAAAGATCGTTGCCTTCAGCAAATCCTTTCATGGAAGGACCTCGCTGGCGGTGGCGGCAACGGACAATCCTGCTATTGTAGCGCCCGTAAATGAAACAGACAATGTCATTTTCCTTCCTTTTAACGATGAAGCGGCGCTGGAGAAATGCTTTGCAGCGCACGGAAAAGAAATTTCATCCGTGATAGTAGAAGGCATACAGGGCGTTGGAGGCATACAGGTAGCCGATGCCAACTTCCTGAAAAAAATACGCAGCCTGTGCAACCAGTATGGCGCGGTATACATTGCAGACAGCGTGCAATGCGGGTTTGGAAGAACCGGGCAATTCTTTTCGCATGACCATGCAGGCGAGAACGCCGATATTTACACCATGGCCAAGGGCATGGGCAACGGATTTCCCGTGGCGGGGATATTGATAGCCCCGCACTTTCAACCGAAGCACGGCATGCTGGGAACTACTTTCGGTGGTAACCATCTTGCCTGCGCCGCCGCACTGGCGGTGCTGGAAGTAATGGAACACGAAAACCTGGTGCAACAGGCGGGCCAGCGCGGCACTTACCTGATGAACCGGTTGAAAAAGATCGAAGGCATCAGCAACGTACGCGGCCGCGGATTGATGATCGGCTTCGATGTGCCCGAAGAGCTGAAAGACCTTCGGCAAAACCTACTGTTCAGGCAAAACATTTTCACGGGCGAGTCAAAGCCCAATGTCATCAGGCTGCTGCCATCGCTGGCCATTACAAGAAAGCAGGTAGATGAGTTTTTAGAGGCATTGCAGGAAGCCATCGATGAAATGAAACAGGTAAGGGAGCCCGAGGTTTCAAATGCGGAGTAAATGATTATTGATTATTGATTATTAATTATTCCGTCAAGAGCTGGTAATAATTAGTAATTAATAATTAAAATAACAATTAGCAAATTTGAAGAACTTCATTTCCGTCAAAGACGTCGCCAACATCGATGCATTGGCCGAAAAAGCCCTGGCCTATAAGGCCGACCCTTTCAAGCACCGGCAACTCGGCGCCAATAAACGCATTGGGCTCCTGTTCCTGAACCCCAGCATGCGTACCCGCCTAAGCACGCAGATAGCCGCGCAAAATTTGGGCATGGAAGCCATTGTATTCAATGTGGGGCAGGAAGGCTGGACCCTTGAATTCGAGGACGAGGCCATTATGAGCGGGCATACCGTGGAGCACGTAAAGGACGCGGCGCCCGTAATGGGAAAATACTTCGACATACTTTGCATCCGCACCTTTCCTTCGCTCAAGAACAAAGAAGAAGATTACAGTGAACTGTTCATAAATCAATTCATACGCTATGCGGGCATTCCCGTAGTGAGCCTGGAAAGCGCCACGCTGCACCCCCTGCAAAGCCTGGCCGACATCATTACCATCAAAGAGTTCATTGAGCAACAACACATCAACCGCAAGCCCAAGATCGTACTAACCTGGGCGCCGCACATCAAGCCCTTGCCGCAATGCGTGGCCAACAGCTTTGCACAATGGATCAATGCCTGGGACAATTCCGATTTTGTGATTACGCATCCCGAAGATTACGAACTGGCAGAACAATTTACCGCGGGCGCCACCATTTCATACGAGCAGGACGCCGCGCTGCAGGACGCCGATTTTGTGTACGTAAAAAACTGGAGCACTTACAGGGATTACGGAAGGATCTATTGCAACGATCCCGACTGGATGCTGACGACAGAAAAATTGCAACTGACCAATAACGCCAAAGTACTGCATTGCCTGCCGGTAAGAAGGAATGTGGAGCTGAGCGATGAGGTGCTGGACAGTGCCAACAGCATTGTAACCCAACAGGCAGGTAACAGGATATGGAGCGCCCAGGCGGTATTGTCTTCGATACTTGGTGGTGTTTAATTATTAATTATTAATTACTGATTACTGATTACTGATTCTAGACAGAACAATTAATAATCAATAATCAATAATTAATAATCAAATTACAAATGCAAGACCTTTACGTAATAAAGATCGGGGGAAACATCATTGACGATGATGAAAAGCTGTCTGCATTTTTACAGCAGTTTGCCGCGCTGAGCGGCAACAAAGTATTGGTGCACGGCGGCGGCAAGCTGGCTACTAAAATGGCCGGCCAGCTGGGCATTGAACAGCAGATGGTGGATGGCCGCCGCATTACCGATGCGGAAACGTTGAAGATAGTGACCATGGTGTATGCGGGTTACATCAATAAAAACATCGTTGCGCAGCTGCAATCGAAGGGCTGCAATGCCATCGGCCTTACAGGCGCGGACGCCAATTTGATCCCGGCAAAAAAAAGAACGCACGCTTCCATCGATTTTGGTTTTGTGGGAGATGTGGAGAGCCTGCAGCCTGCTGTTGAACATTGGAAGTTATTATTGCAAAATGGATTGGTTCCGGTAGTGGCGCCTATTACACATAACGGTGAGGGACAACTGCTAAACACCAATGCCGACACCATTGCGCAGGAAATTGCAAAAGCACTTGGGAAACTCTACAAGGTGCGGTTGGTATATTCCTTTGAAAAGCCGGGAGTTCTACTGGACGTGCAGGACGAGGCCAGTGTTATAGGACGCTTAAATCCTTCGTATTATAGCGAGCTGAAGCAAAAGGGCTTGATATTTGCCGGGATGATACCTAAGCTAGACAACGCATTTGCCGCGCTGGACAACGGCGTGCAAACAGTGATCATTGGCAGGGCCGAAGAGCTGCCAGGATTGATTGCGGGAAATGCCGGCACAACCATTACCCATGACTAACGGTATCCTACATACGCTACAGCAGGACGGCATCGAATTGCTGAAACAATTGATTTCAACCCCTTCCTTCAGCAAGGAAGAGCACAATACCGCCCGAGCCATAGAATATTTCTTCCGCCGCAAAGGCATACGGTGGCATCGATACCTCAACAACGTGTGGGCATACAACGCTCATTTCGACCCGCTGAAGCCAACCATCCTTCTGAACTCTCATCATGATACGGTAAAGCCCAATGCAGGTTATACGAGGGACCCTTTCAGCTCTTTTGTGGAAGATGGCAAACTGTATGGGCTCGGCAGTAACGATGCGGGCGGCGCGCTGGTAAGCCTCATTGCGACCTTCTGTTATTTTCACGATAAGGAAGACCTGCGCTATAACCTGGTGGTTGCGGCAACCGCCGAAGAAGAAATTTCCGGGGCCAATGGCATTGAAGCGTTGCTGGTGAACGAACAATTCAATTATCCATTCCATAATACCAGTAAAATAACAGGCGCCATTGTTGGGGAGCCCACTCAAATGCAGATGGCCGTGGCTGAAAGAGGCTTGCTGGTGCTGGACTGCAAATCGCACGGAAGGTCAGGGCACGCCGCCCGCAACGAAGGCGACAACGCCATTTACAAAGCAATGAAAGACATTGAATGGTTCAGCACCTACCAGTTCAATAAAGTTTCCGATCTCATTGGGCCCGTTAAAATGTCGGTGACATCCATCAATACGGAAAACAAAGCGCACAACGTGGTGCCGGCCGAATGCAGCTTCATCGTGGACGCAAGGATCAATGAATTGTATACGTTCGATGAA
>Ga0196963_10000024_pt1 | contig 251608 bp, 202 predicted proteins | sample S1_5metaG_FD_148600 | JGI IMG/M metagenome (GOLD analysis project Ga0196963, IMG submission 148600) | Soil microbial communities from Anza Borrego desert, Southern California, United States - S1_5 | ecosystem: Environmental > Terrestrial > Soil > Desert | place: USA: California | collected...
TGACGAAGTAGTCAACAAACACATTGCTGCCGTAGGTGGCGCCAATGTCATCGGCAGCATTAAGACCATTACCCTGGAAGGCGAGCTGATCGCCAATGGCACAACGTTCACCAACAAGGTGTACGCCATCAGCGGCAAGGCCTTTAAAAGCGAAGTGACCCTTCCCGAGCAACAAATATCCATTTTGGAGTGCATTACCACCGACGGTGGCTGGACACTGAACCCATTTGCGGGTATGACGGAAGCCCAGCCCATGCCTGCAGACAGGGTAAAGGCTGCGCAGGGCGACCTGGACATTGGCGGAAAGCTGTACAAGTATAAAGAAAAGGGCAGCACTGTTGAACTGGCCGGCAACGAAAGCGTGGACGGAGTAAATACCATCAAACTTAAGCTGAAGGATAAGGAAGGTAAGGAAACGATGTACTACTTGGACCCTACCAGCTATTACATTCTTAAAGCTGAAACCAGCACTACCGGCCCCGATGGACAGGCAGTGAGCATTGTCTCCAATTTCTCCGATTACAGGAAGACCGATATCGGATATGTTGTAGCATTTAAAAGAGTGCGCAATGTAGGCATGGAGATCGTGAACAACATCAACAAAGTAGAGTTCAATAAGGAGATCGATCCGAAAGTATTCGAAATGCCGAAGTAATTACCTGGATAAATAAATTGCATGTGCGGGCCTGCGAAGCAGGCCCGCTTTGTTTTTAACCCATGCGCATTATTAGATATTTATCTTTGCCGCATGAAAATCGACATCATCTCCGTTTTGCCGGAGTTGTTGGAAAGCCCGTTCTCTCATTCCATTATGAAGCGCGCACAGGAAAAAGGATTGCTCGAAGTGCGGGTACATCCGTTGCGCAAATGGGCGGTGAACGAGTACGGCCAGGTAGACGACTACCAGTTCGGCGGCGGGGCGGGCATGGTGATGATGCCGCAACCACTCGCAAACGCCATCGAGGAATTATCAAAGGACAAGCCATTCGATGAAGTGATCTATCTTACTCCGGATGGAGAATGCCTCAACCAGCAAATTGCCAATCAACTCTCGCTCAAGAATAATTTGCTGCTTATTTGCGGCCACTACAAGGGCATCGACGAAAGGATCCGCGAACACTATGTTACCCGGGAAATATCCATTGGCGATTATGTATTGAGCGGTGGCGAGCTGGCAGCCGCTGTGCTGGTGGACGCAGTTGGCCGCCTTATCCCCGGCGTATTGAACGATGAAACTTCCGCCCTGTTCGATTCCTTCCAGGATGGATTATTAGCGCCGCCAGTATATACGAGACCGGCAGATTTCCGCGGCTGGAAAGTTCCCGACATACTGCTTAGCGGCGATCCCAAAAAGATCGACGACTGGCGCCATGAGCAATCACTGAAACGGACCCAGGAAAGAAGGCCGGGCCTGTTGGGAGACCAATAAGACTTACAGCAACGTAATTACCACCACATAATACGCCAGGATGATCAGGATATTGAGCGCAATGGTTTTTTTCATAAGTATGGATGTTGGCTGCTTATGATCTTTCAAAACTGTGCCAAACCGGAGTTTTGCACATAGGATATGCACGTCGGAAATCTGCCCGGAAACTTCGATCTTAAAATTGGACGGATAAATACATAAAAAAGTCCCGCTACGCTGCGGGACTTTACTATGCCTCAAATTGGTCAATTATTAATTGCTGCGCTTCACAACCCTTTCAGTGACCACCTTGTTGTCGTAAATCAACTTCACAACGTACATGCCGGCTGCAAAACGGCTCAGGTTGATCTGGATATTCGAATTAGCATTTCCATTGAACGATTGTGCAAACACAACCTGTCCCGCTGAATTGGATACCTGTATGCCGCGCAAATTGGTCGGCCTCAGGTAGTGCTGTATCGCAAATGATCCATTGAACGGATTCGGAGCGATCATGTATCCGTTTTGCTTCAGCCTTGCAGGCAGTGTCTTGGTAGTAATATTCACATCATCCAGCAGGAGTGTGTTACCAAAATTGCCTTTGGCGCGGAAGATGATCTGCACGCTTCCGGAAGTACCCAACGCCTGTGTCAGGTTCACAGTTTCCCTTCTCCACTGGTTAGGTCCACTCGGTATGAACAGATCAGTATAAGGCCTGTTGGGATCGTTCACTGTTTGCAGGTCTTCGCCCCACTTGTTGTACACTACCGTGAATGTCTGACCGCAATCCTTTGTTACCAATACCTGCAAGCTATCCAGCGGCAAGCCGGTGCTTCCGGGGTACAGGTAAGAAGCGTGTGCTATCTGGAAGGAGAGGAATGCAGAGTCGATGCCATTGTAGCTCAATTGCGGTGTTTCAAGGTCGTCGATAGTGCCTTTTGCATCGTAATTGTAGTTATCTATTACGGCAGATGCTGTTCCTACGCGGCTGGCGGCTGTTGTCCTGAACCAGGAGCCTTGTCCATCGCCGTTAACGCGTGCCCAGTTGGCAGGCGGGAAGGTGGTGGACTCAAAGCCTTCTGTCAGCGGCAGCGGTACAGTCGGTACAAACCTGAACGCTATTACAGCTGATGTGTCATTCGTTGTATTCTGATCGGTGCTTCCGTTAGGCTCTTTGGTCCATGCCTGGATGGTGTAGTTGCCAGGTGTCGGCAGTGTTACCGGCTTCAGCGTTACGGTTGCAGCCTGGCCTTGCGGCAGGTTGCCTGTCCAGGTCACTTCATCGTTCAGTGTAAACGAAGGTCCGAGTATCCTGTAACCGATCTTCAGCGATGTAAGGTTGTCCTTACCGTTATTGAAGATCTCAACAGCTGGCGTTACTGATCCGTTACACAGCTTAGCCAGCGGGTTGGTAACAGCTCGCAGTTGTGCATCCCTTCTAACGGAGATGACTGTGCGAATATTTACATCGTCTATAAATAAATTCTGTCCATATCCGTTCCTGGTGGTAAACGACACCTGCACCGAGGTGGCGCCTGCCGGTATAAACGGCCTTACGTCAACGCGTTCACGGCGCCAGTCTGCAGCTACCGCAACATAGTTGCCCGTAACGTTGCCTGGGGTTGTAGCCAGTTGCGTACCGCCCCTCTTCCATGCAGTGATGGGGAAGGTAGTGCTGCCGCACTGTGTAGACGCCTGGATCATGAGCGTATCCGTGAGGGTAGCGCTGTATGTCCTGTGCGCCCTCGAGAACTCAACTACAATAGAGTCGGCATCTGTAACGTCTACTACAGGCGCCACGAGGTAGTCGAACTGTACGGGTGAGGTAGTACTGTAGTTATAGTGATTGAGATATGCGGAAGCAACGCCTGAATTTCTTGCGGCGGTGTTTCTTGTCCAGGTAATGGTACCGTTGTTAGGATTGATTACTGACCAGCCTGCGGGCGGGAAAGTGGTTGATTCAAATCCTTCGGTCACGCTTGCTGCGCCGCCACCTGCGGTAACTGTAACGTTGATGGTGGCAGTATCGTTGGATGTGCGCTGGTCTGCACCACCGTTAGGATTGGTGGTATAAACTTTCAATGGGAAAGTACCACCAGCGGAGCCGGTGCTGATGCCTGAAACGGTAACGAAGGTCTGCTCATATGGCGCCAGGTTACCCGTCCAGTTGGAAGTAGTAACAGGACCCGAACCCACCTGCGCATTAAAGGTAACTGAAGTCAGATTGGTGGTTCCCACGTTGCGCAACCTCACTATTGCACTAAAGGTTGAACCCTGGCAGAATGTAGTGCCGATAGCACCGGGATAGCAACTGCTGCCCGGGGACATCAGCGTGGGATTAGCGTCCCTTGCATACACCGTTATAGGGGCACATCCGTTGGATGTCATCAAGGAAGCGCGGCAGTTGGCGAGCACATACTCTGCTCTTTCTGCCTGCTTGATGGTGAACATGGAGTAACAGGCATCGTCTGTATAGTCCATGTAATTTTGATAGTTGAACCCTGGAGCGGCGGGGCTGCACGCATCGGTCCTTACGCCTGTGGGGCAACCGCCAGTAGCGCCAGATTGATTAGGAGTGTCACCGGCGAGCAATCCTGCAGGCAGGATGCAAGTACCGGGAAGCTGGCGGAAATCGTCGCCTCCGCAACCGGAACCATCATCGCCCCAGTTATGGTACAGACCGAAATAATGGCCTGCCTCATGCACTGCTGTACGGCCCAGGTTAAAAGCGGGGCTAACGTAAGCAGGGTTGTTGGAGAAACCATCCAGTGCAAGCGCAATGCCTTGTTCATCGGCAGGGCCTGTACCGGGGAAAGTTGCTATACCCAACAAAGAAACTGAGCGGGCAACCCAGATGTTGAAGTACCTGTTGTTGTCCCATGCGTCGGCACCGCAGGAACTGGCGTGCTTGATGATACCGACGTTGCCTGAACCGAAATCAGTAATGGTAGTGTACACACGGTTGATGCCGTCTGTGGGGTTACCGTTTGCATCCTGCGTGGCAAGGCAAAAGCGGATTTGCGAATGGCCGCGGATGCCGTAAAAGCCGGAAGCATTAGTACTGTCGGCATTGATGCCGGCGAAGTCTTCGTTCATTTTATTGATCTGCCAGATCACGTCGGCCTTTGTAACCTGTGCCTGTTGTGCAGCAGGTAATACCAGGTGCACAACAACCGGGATGGTAACAATGGCTTGCAGGCGTTGGCTTTGGTCGGCTGCGCCCGATTGCTTGGCAGCTTCAACGGCGCGTTTGCCTTCTTCAACATTGCGCAGGTACTGCTCTCTTGCAGCCGGGTTTTGCTGGAAATACAATTCCAGGGCTTCCATGGTACCGCAATGCGAACGGTTTGCACTGCCGGCAGTTTGCTGTGGCGGTAAGGTTTTTTGCGCGGAAACATTCAGCGCCAGTAAACTTAAAAAAAGGGAAGCAACGAGTGGTAGCGTAAAATTTCTCAAAGCAGTGAGATTTTTGGTTAAGAAATCAGTTTTGGTTTGCAGGTTAATAGCACATCCAAGTATACACGCAAATTAAGCAGTCCTGGTTGCTCTATGTGCCCATTGCAATATAGGGAAAATTGTTGGTGTAATAATACTGTCACTCTTTTTTGAGGCCGATCACCGGAACCGCTTTCTCCCTTATCAGTTGATTTAATTTTGGTATATCTTCTTCGCTGATACGCTTGAACTTAGCTAATTGAGCGTCGGCCTGCGCGCTTAAATCCGCATACACTTCCCTTACCTGTTTGCTCGGCGCCTGCACCCCGCTGCTGGCCGCATCGAACAAGCCGCTAAGCTTATCATTGATGCGGATAGGATAGTTCAATACGTCCTGGCTGCTCTTTGCCTTTGTCTGGTACAAAGCCTCTTCTATCGCTGTCATTTGCTTGTTAATGGAGTCGGCCATTTGCTTCACCTCCCTTGGCATGTCCCTTCCCGCGCGTGAAGTGAGATCGTTTATCTGCGCACGGTAAATGCGTATGTCCCTGATAGCCTTTTGCACTTCGTTGAACTTGTCTCTTGTTCTCACCAAAAAATTAAACTGGTCTTCATAGTCGGCCTGCGAGATCTTATAATTCGGGTCGGCCTTTACCGTAAAGGGAGCTTCCATGGAATCCCTGCCCGCTTTGATGCGCACATAATATTGTCCCGGCGGGGCTTTTATTCCACCAGGCACACCATTCCACAATATCATCCCATCTATCCGCTCGGCATCGGGATAGTTCATGTCCCATACAAATTGGTTCATGCCTTTGTTCAATTCGAACTTTTCTCTGGCATCCCTTGCATTGGTTGAATAAGTGCGGATGGGTTGTTTGTTCTTATCGAGTATGGTGATGCTTGCTCTTGTTGAGTCCGTAACGTCCTTCACCCAGTAATTGATAATCGTTCCATTGGGAGGATTGACCCCCGCATTGGAAAGGTTTGTTCCAAAACCGCGGCCGCCGCCACCGAGCATGCGGTAAGAATCGTTGATGTTGAACAACTGCAGGTTTTTCGAAGCAACATCGCTGTTCATTTGCTGCACAATGCTCAGGTCGTCTATTATCCAGAAGGCGCGGCCTTGCGTTGCCACCACCAGGTCGTTGTTCTTGATGGTAAGATCTGTGATAGGCACTTCAGGAAGGTTCAATTGGAATTTTTTCCAGTTGGCCCCATCATCGTAACTGATGTACATGCCATATTCAGTGCCCGCATACAATAAGCCCGGCCGCTTTTGATCTGCACGCAATGCACGGGTGAAGTGCATTTTGTTGATGCCATTCACGATCAGCTTCCATGTTTTGCCGTAGTCTTCGGTCTTGTAGATATAAGGAGCGTAGTCATCGGATTTGTACCGCGTGCCTACAAAATAGGCCGCGCCTTTTTTGAAGGGATCAGCCTCCACGCAGTTCCACATCATCCATTTTGGGATGTTCACCGGCGTAACATTCTCCCAATTCTTGCCACCATCCCTGCTTACATGGATCAAACCATCGTCGCTTCCCGTCCATAACAGGTCTTTTTCGTAAGGAGATTCCGCTGCAGTAAAAATGGTGCAATAGTATTCAACCGATGTATTGTCCTTGGTAATGGGACCGCCGCTGGATGCCTGCTTCGTTTTATCGTTGGTGGTAAGGTCGGGTGAAATCATCTCCCAGCTCTGCCCTTCGTTTTCGGTAACGAACAAATGATTGCCCGCCGCATACAAACGTTTAGGGTTATGCGGAGAAAAGAAAATGGGGAAGTTCCATTGGAAGCGGTACTTCAATACATCGGCACCCGCGCCCATAGGATTGTCGGGCCATACGTTGATGGCCCTGTTCTCGCCCGTTTTATGATCGAGGCGCGAGAGGTATCCGCCATAATTACCTCCGTATACAATATCGGGGTTCAGGGGATCGGCCACTACATAGCCGCTTTCGCTGCCGGCGGTAGATTCCCAATCGCGGTCGGTAATGGCGCTGCCATACGTGCGGTGGCGGATGCGTATAGTGGTGTTGTCCTGTTGCGCGCCAAGAATGCGATAAGGAAATGCATTGTCGGTTGATACGCGATAAAATTGCGCGGTAGGTTGGTTCATATAGGTACTCCAATTCTCGCCGCCATCGAAGCTTACCTGCGCGCCGCCATCGTCGGCCACAACCATGCGGTTGCCGTCTTCAGGATCGATCCACAGATCATGGTGATCGCTGTGCGGAGTGCGCACGCTCTGCCAGGTGCGGCCACCATCCCTGCTGCGCATGAAGCCAACGTTGGGTGCGTACACCAGGTTTTCGTTCTTAGGATCTACAAATACCTTGGTATAATACCATGCGCGTTGGCGTATGTTGTTGTCGCTGCTGGTGAGCGTCCATGTTTCACCTGCGTCGTTGCTCATGTACATTCCACCGTTTGCGTTTTCTACCAGTGCATACACTTTATCGGTGTTGGATGGGGCAACGGCTACGCCTACGATGCCCCAGGTGCCTTTGGGCAGTCCTTTTTTTGTGGTGATGTTTGTCCAGGTCTCTCCGCCATCGATGCTTTTCCACAGGCCGCTGCCTTCGCCGCCGCTTTCCAAACTATACGGTGTGCGTATCACTCGCCACATGCCGGCATAAAATACATTGGGATTGCCGGGCTCCATCACCAGGTCGGAAGCGCCGGTTTGATTATTGACGTATAAAACACGTTTCCAGGTTTTGCCGCCATCGATGGTTTTGTATACGCCGCGCTCTTCATTGGGCCCGAACAAATGTCCTACAACCCCCGCCCAGACTATATCCGGATTTTTAGGATGCACGATGATGCGGATGATATGCCTGCCATCTTTCAAACCTATGTTTCTCCAGCTGCGGCCTCCGTCATCGCTGCGCCACATGCCATTCAATCCTTCGCTTACATTCCCGCGCATGGTGTTTTCTCCCTCGCCCACATATAAAATGCTTTCGTCGCTGGGCGCTACGGCCACCGCCCCAATGGTGCTGCCGAAATATTTATCGGAAATATTTTTCCAGTTGCTTCCGCCGTCGGTGGTCTTCCATACGCCACCGCCGGTAGCGCCGAAATAGAACGTGTTCTTGTTTTTATAGCTGCCAGCTACCGCGGCACTGCGGCCGCCGCGCCAGGGACCTACCAGCCGGTATTTTACTTTAGACAGCAAAGCAGAATCGGTATCGGTGGAGGCAACCGTTGCAGGGGCCGACGCCCTGCGCTGGGCCTGGGTAACAAACACGGGAATGCACGCGAGCAACAAGAGTAGCTTTCTCATAAAAAATAGTTGGGAGCGGGAAATTACGGTTTTCTTTATTTCCGTATTTCAATCGCAAGGGGTTGATTGGAAAATTCAACTGCCAGGCTTAGCATAAAAGCGGATTCATGAAAATGGAAAGTATTGGTAGCATCGTGCCCTGGCTCCGGCGATGCCTTTAATCGTTTTCCATTTACCGATACGGAGGCGGGTGCCTTGTCGAGCGGAAGCTCAAACCTCAGCTTCCTGGTACGCGGCCTGCCATTGAACTTGCCACCATTGGATTTTACGGAGATCCTGATAATATTGTTGGCTGTTCTGCCCGTGAACTCCAGCAACTCGAATTGTTTTTTCGCTATCGCATCATTGGTCTTGCCATCATCATCATATAAAATATAAGAAGAGGACGCGGTGGAAGGAATATGGACAATGCTAAGTTGTTGGGTGGAGTATTCCTCCATGTTCTTTTTGTTGGGCACTGTTGGAACAAATGCACCTTCACGTATAAACATTGGAATGCCTTCAATGCCTGCTTCCACGTCTACCCAGCGGCCGCCCTCGATCGTATTGTTATAAGAAAAGCGGAACCATTTTCCTTTAGGCAGGTATATTTTTTTGGTAATGGCTCCCTGTTCAAATACCGGCGCCACCAAAATGTTTTCGCCCCACATGTACTGGCCGTTTGCCTTGTAGCTTTCATTACCGGGATAGTGATAGAACATCGGCCGCATTAAAGGACGGCCAAGTATGCTCTGCTCATATGCCAATGTATAGTTATACGGAGTAAGGCGATACCTCAGCTCTATAATATCTTTTACCAGCCCTTTATATGGTTCAGGATAAAACACCGGCTCCGATTCGATGTTCAATACCGATGGATCAACATCCCCGAATGCGGTGCCGTGCGGGCGGAAGATGGGCGTAAATGCTGCAAACTGCAACCAGCGTGTATACAGTTCGGGATCTTTTTGTCCCATCGCAAATCCACCTGCGTCTGAATGAATATATGGAATGCCACTCAGGCTCATGCCCAGCAAAATGGGCAGTTGCGCTTTTAAGCCATTCCAGTTGCGGTGCACATCGCCCGTCCATGGAAATACATTGTAACGCTGGCTGCCCGCAAAACCAGCGCGGTTCAAATGGAACAGCCTTGTATTGGGATAATGCTTCGCATATTTTTCATGCAGCATCTTACTCCAGTAATGACCATAAAGATTATGTACTTCGTCGGCGGAAAATTTCCTTTTAAATCCAAGATCGCTGAGATTATGATAGCTGCCCGCAGGATGTTTTTCGGGCTCGCCGAGATCGCCCCACCATCCAGCCACGCCGTTTCGTATTTGCGCGTGGTACTTGGACCAGAACCAATCCTGCGCGTCCTTCCGGAATATGTCTATCAATCCTCCTTCGCCAAAATAAAAATCCTGCAATAGATAAGGCTGTCCGGCGCTGTCGGTGGAATGGTATTGTTTGGATGGTTCGTAATTGGGAGTGGATCTTAAAACGAAGGGCTCTGTAATGAGGACCGTCTTCACGTTTTCTTTTGCAAGGTCATTGATCATGCGTTTGGGATCGGGCCATTTTTCCTTGTTCGTCCAATCCAGGTTGCCCATGGTGCCCTTAATGCTATCGCCAAACCAGAAAAGGTCGAAGATCACCGCATCGAGCGGAAATTCTTCGGCCTTCATCATTCCATATATTTCTTTTACCTGTTCTTCGCTGCGGTATCCGAAGCGGCTCATGAAATTGCCGAACACCCACCGCGGCGGGATGGCTTGCCGGCCGGTAAGGTTGGTATAAGCCCGCATAATAGCATCCACATTGCTGCCGGGAATTATATAAAAGTTCAGCTGATTGGAAACAAAGCCTGCTTCGAACATTGAGGGATTGGTTTTGCCGATGTCTGCATAACCCTTCGAGGGATTGTCGAAGAAAATCCCATAACCCATGGACGAAATAAAAAACGGCACAGAGAAGTTGAGGTTGTCCGCGCCATATTCATATCCATACCAGGGATTGTTGTATAAATTGAAGCGATGCCCCCGCCTGTCCATCGGCAAGGCTCTTTCTCCACCACCGAATATTTTTTCTTCGTGCTGCAGCCGCAATGCAAATCCGCGATAACCGTCTTTGTCGACGGCGTCGTGCAAAATGGTCAGCAGCTTGCCATCGAGGTGATACCAGATGATGCCTTCTTTGCGGAGCAGCGTGATGTTCCCTATTTGAAAGCCTGAACCTTCCCGCACTTTGCTCACGGCCAGCTTTTCGCGGCCCGGCTTCAGGATGACGGCATTGGAAATTAATTCAGGGGTTGTATAACCGTTCGGTTTGAAAATTGTTTTGATGATGTTGCCTGGGTAGATCTCAAATTCCCATGTGCCCTTTTCATCGGCGAACCCGAAGCTTTTCGCGGATTCACTAATCGTAAGCGGCCCGGTATGGCGCTGTGCCAGCAGTACGGAGTTAAAAAGCGATTGCATCAGTAATAAAAGAAACAGTAAAGCCTTTTTCATGTTGAACACTTCTTGCATGAAATTAAGGCTTTGCAATAATTAATTGCAAGAAGGTATTCCTGTAATAAACGGTAGAAGCGGCGGTAAAATTGTTAGCTGAACATAACGCGGCAATCCATACCGTAACATGATCATCACTCCTCGAAAAAATCATCAAGCTCCCTTCTTTGTTTTTTTGTGGGCCGGCCGATCTTGCTCAACCGCTTGCCCGTATGGAAAGAAGCAGCCTGGAACACGGGCTTTTCAATGTCTTCGGGAGTGATATCGACATAATACTTTATGGCCTCCGAATAAGCCATGCGGTTATTGAGCAAGCCTGTAACGCGGATACGCCATTTGCGCGATTCTGTTTTTACTTCGTATTCATCTCCTACGGTCACGGGTTTGGAAGCCTTTACCGACACGCCGTTCAATCTTACCTTGCCCGTATCGCACGCGGCCGCGGCCAGCGTGCGCGTTTTAAAAATGCGAATGGCCCAGAGATATTTATCGATCCTTAATTTTTCTTTTTCCGCCATCTTACTACATTTATCAAAATTTGTTCCCCTTGAGGTTAACTGCACTAATGATTGTTCTCCTGCTGGCCCTGCTGCCGGCAAGGGGCCAACAGTCCCCAAAATTACAAGAGATTGTAGAAAGGTTTTACAGCAACTACGAAATACCATTCGACAACTACCAGCGGGCTGTGTTTGCAAAAAAGCTGAACAAATGGTATGTGTCAACCGCTAATTGGGTAGACAGCCGTTTGGTGATCGACAAGACATACCTGTTTTACGACGAGGGATACAGAAAGCTGCCGCTCAATCCGCAATATGGGACCGATTCCGTCGAGTTCAGCCGGTATTTCGATGAGTGGCTGGTATATCATTATGGCCTGCATCCTTATTATGGTTACGAAGGATGGTACAAGGACGTGATCAATTTTTATCGCGCAAAGAACAAGCTTACGGACGATGAGCTGTATTCGCTGGCAAGGGCATACAGCGGCTATGCAATAAGTCTTTTGGTCGACCAACAGCAGGACGCGATAAAAGCAGAAATGTACCAATGCCATTTTACCACCAATTGCCTTAACGAAGAACAGATACGCAAATACCGGCAAATTGAAGGCGAAGCTATTAAAGCTTATAAACTGCTGGCCTCCCGCAACCCGAAGTACGAAACGCGTGTAGGCAGCATCGCTGTAAAGCATGCCAATGAATACATGGTGGAGTTTCATTCCCTGCTGACCTTTGCGGAAAACCATAGCCGTACCATGCAGCTGCCCGACAATATTTATCCCGATTCGCTGATACAAAAATCAACCGAATATCTAAACGATTGCCCACAGGACGCGATACTGGTCACCAGCGGCGACAATGATTTTTACCCGCTGCTGTACCTGCAGCATAAAAAAAAGTTGCGCACCGATGTGCACGTGGTCAACTATAACCTGCTGGGCCTGGATGCTTTTGTTTACAGGGCCACGCAGCCCCAGTTCCAGGCAAAGGGCATACAGTTATCATTTGACACGGTGCACTACCGGAAAACCACAAACGATATCGTAATATTAGAGGATAGTACTGGTTCTATGGACCTGCAGCGTGCTTTGGATTCGATCAAATATGGCAAGGCAGATGAGCGATGGAACCTCAAAGTGCTTCATGCAAAAGAATTTGTGCTTGGCACTCAAAAAGGCCCACTGCGGTTGCAGTTCAAAAAACCCTACCTGTTCAAAACCGATGTAATCTTATTGGATGCAGTACAACAACTGGGCAACAGGAAACTTTGCTTTACCTACGACCAGGACATCGATGGCTTTGGCGACCACCTGACTCAGAAAGGGTCGGTCTGGATCTTCAACGATTAGCTTTCCGCAAAAAATTTGTGGAAATAAGGGATCGTTTCAATGCCCTTGTAAAAATTGTTCAGCTCGAATTTTTCATTGGGCGAATGCAGGTTGTCGCTGTCCAGCCCAAATCCCATGAACACGATCTTGATGCCAAGTTCCTTTTCCAGTATAGAGCAAATCGGGATGCTGCCGCCGCCACGCACGGGTATCGGTTTCTTCCCGAAGGTTGCTTCGATGGCTTTGGATGCGGCCTGGTATGCTTTGGAATCGATGGGGGTCATGTAAGGCTCACCACCGTGCAGTTCAAATGCATTTACTGTAACAGAAGCTGGCGCAATTTTCCTGAAATGTTCCAGCAACATCTGGGTGATCTTGTGCGAGGATTGATTGGGCACCAGCCGTGCTGAAATTTTCGCGGAGGCTTTTGAAGGCAATACTGTTTTGGAGCCTTCGCCCGTATAACCGCCCCAGATGCCATTAAGTTCAAGGGTAGGGCGGATGCCGGTGCGCTCCGGCGCTGTGTATCCCTTTTCGCCCCAGAGCTCTTTTACACCCAGGTCTTTTTTATATTCTTCTTCATTGAACGGCGCCGCCGCCATCAGTTTTCTTTCTTCGGCGGAAGCTTCCACCACATCGTCATAAAATCCCGGGATGGTGATATGATTGTTTTCATCGTGGCAGGAAGCGATCATTTTTGCAAGAATGGTAATGGGATTGGCTACCGCGCCGCCGTATGTTCCGCTGTGAAGGTCGCGGTTGGCTGCTGTTACCTCTACCTGTATATATGCCAACCCGCGCACGCCAATGTCGAGCGATGGATTGTCGAGGCTGATCATGGCGCTATCGCTGATCAGGATCACATCTGCCTTCAACATATCTTTATGCGCAGCTACAAATTTCCCGAGGTTGGGAGAGCCGATCTCCTCTTCGCCCTCTATTAAAAATTTAATATTGGTTTGCTGTGAATTGGTTTGTGTGAGCATTTCCAGGGCCTTGATATGCATGTAAAACTGCCCCTTATCGTCGGCGGAGCCGCGTGCATACAATTTGCCATCCTTGATCACCGGCTCAAAGGGCCCGCTATGCCATAACTCCAGCGGATCGGGTGGTTGCACATCGTAATGGCCGTATACCAGCACCGTAGGCTTCGAAGGATCGATTATTTTTTCAGCATATACTACAGGATGGCCGTCGGTAGCATGTACTTCGGCTTTGTCTGCGCCCGCGTTCAACAGGCTTTTCTTTACTTCATTCGCACAAACATCCATATCGCCCTTGTGTTCAGTTTTGGCGCTGATGCTGGGTACGCGCAACAGGTCCATCAGTTCGCTGAGGAAACGGTCCTTATTTTTTTCCTGGTAATCTTTCCATGCCTGCATAGTAAATAATTTGGACAGCGAATATAACGCATTGTCCGAAAGGACTCCTTTGCAGATGCCGGAAGTGGGAGGTTTGAAGTTAGATGTTACGGAAGCTAAAAACGATTGGGGCTTAGATCGGTAAGCTCGTGCTTTTTATCGGGAACTACATTTTCCAGCGTCCAGGGTACTCTTTTTTCAAATGGCCTGCGGCGCACATAACAGTTGTCTTTATTGCAATGACTGCAGGAAAATTCCAGGCATCCATCGGTATGTACGAACAATTCCAGCGACTCGCCGAACCGGGTGCGTATCAGTTGGCTCAGGGCGTCCACTTCTTCATGCGCTTCCAGCACGTTCAGGTACCAGGGTACGGTAAGGTGACAGTCTACATGCAGCACGCCGCCGTATTTTATCACGCGCAGGTTGTGCAGGTCTATCCAGTTCTCGCGCCTGTTCTCATTTAAATAAGCAACCAGCCTGCTTAGCAGGTCTTTGTCGGCCTCATCCATAATACCAGCCACCGAGCTGCGGATGATCTTATAACCGGTATAGATGATGGCCATGGCAAAGATGGCGGCCACCACGCTGTCGAGCCATACTTTTCCGGTTACATAAATCAATATCAATCCACCGATGATGCCAACGGTCGACCACGTGTCTGACAGAAGGTGCTTGCCACTGGCCACCAATGCAGGTGAATTGTTCTTTCTTCCCTTGCGTACCGTAATAAATCCGATGATAAAATTGACGACCGCGGTAAACGCCACCAATATCAAACCTTTGTCGAGTTGCAGCAAGGGCTGCGGATGAATGAATGTGTTGGTCGCTTCTATCAGGATTACAATGCCCGCGATAACGATGAGCGTACCTTCTACCGCTGCTGAAATAAATTCCACTTTTCCATGCCCGTAAGGATGGTCGGTGTCGCGCGGTTTGGCCGAGATATACAAGCTGTACAATCCGATAAGGCCAGCTACAACGTTCACCGTGCTTTCCAGCGCATCTGTAAGTATGGCTACGGACCTTGTAATGAAATATGCCGCCACCTTTATGCCGAACAGGATGACAGCAGCAATCACCACCCATTTTTGTATTTGCAGGTTTTCCTTGCGCGGGTCCAAATCAAATAGTTAATGCCTGCAAAAATATAAAAGTCATTGCGTCATTAATAATCTTATTGAACGACGAAATGACCTAATGATTTATTGACCACCAGCTTTACCTCACCACAAGCACCTTCTCCGTAAAATGCTCATGCTGTCCAAATGCGTGCAGTACGGTGAGTATGTAGGTGCCCGCGGCAAGTCCATGCACGTTTTCAGCCTTGTTATTGCCAAGGCGCATGCTGCGGATGATTTTGCCCGATGCATCCGTAATGAATGCATCCCTTGTTCCATTTATGCCATCCAGGCGGATGCTGAATTGCCCCCTTGCAGGGTTGGGCCACAGCAATACGCTCACGCTGGTTTCGCCCAAGCCCTTTACTGCCTGTATCAGTGAGTAGTAACTGTGCCCATCTTTATCGAGTTGTTTCAAACGGTAGTAACTGATGCCGCCATAACCATTGGCATCTGTCATGTTATAATCGAGCTTGATGGTACTGTTGCCGTCTAAGCTCCTTGAACGCACGAAGCCGAGCGTTGCAAAGCTGCTTTCATTTTCCAATCTTCTTTCTATCTCAAATCCTTTATTATTTTGTTCGGTGGCGGTTTGCCATTGCAGTTTAACTTTCAGTTTGCTTTCGCGGCGGGCGTTGAAGTCTACCAATGTCACCGGCAGTGCAAAAGACATTTCACCGATGCCCATTTGTCCCAGCACGCCCATGTTGTTGCGACGTGCATAACCGTCGGCCACCATTCTGCCCGCGCCGCCATTGGGGTTAAGCGTGCTGGCAGGAGGCACGGCCCAGTCCGAAGCAAGCGAAGAACCAGCCGGCCGGCTAAGAATGGCAAAGCGGTTATCCTGCAAGCCGGTAAATCCATTGAAGTATAACAACAGGTCATACCTTCCTGCGGTGGGCGTTGCGTCCGACACAAAATACCAAACCCCGCCACTGTTGACGCTGACATAGGGCGTTCCATTTTCCGTTACCATCAATCCTGCATCGGTGCCTGGTTTAGGGCCGAATGCTGCATCGATATAAGTAAGGTTGTTCAGCGGCTGCGCCGAAAGATTGTCCATGATGGCCAGGTTAACCTTGCTTGCATCGCCGACCGGAAATTGATAGTTATTTACCGTCGCGGGACTTACAAACCTTCTAAGGTTTCCGTTGAACCAACTGTTTGCGAAATTGGAATTGGCGGCGTCTGCTTCCACGGACAACTGCGCATTGCTTAGCGTAATTGCGGTAAATGCATTGGTAGTGATGGGCCCTGCAATAAGATACCATTTGTTTGCACTGATATTGCTGTTGAGCGTAAGGCCTGCGCCCATCATCTCGATGTGCTCGAAGGTATTGTTGCTCGTAATATTCTGCAGGCCCGTGCTGTTGAAGATAAATCGTCCCGTGCCGTGATAATAGGGCGTAGCGGTATTGTCTGTCCAATCTGCGGTGCCCGATGCGCCGTTGCGGCGGATGCGGATGGTGCCGTGGTTGGTAAGCGTGCTGCCATTGTTCAACACCACATCACCAAAAACCGTTACTTCAACGCCCGATTGAACAGTGAGCGTTGCCGTGTTCTGAACCCGCAATACTTCCTGCGCGCCTGCATACAAAGCGAGCATGTGCAGGAGTGCCAGCATGCAGGTATGTTTTCCTTTGATTGACATGGTTGAATGAATTACTGCTTATACACTACAAAGCAAAATTGGCTGTCTGCCGCTGCACCGGCCGAGTTGTACGTATATACATGCAGGTTACCACCGCCGCTGCCGGTATTGGTGGATATGGGCCCCACATTGCCCGCCGGCGTTACAATGGCCGTGTAGATCTGGAATTGATAAGATTCACCAGTGATGGTAATGGAATACCAACCGGTGGTCAGCCTCGATACGGTAAAATTTCCGCTGCCGCTATTGATCACTCCGCCCGAGGTAATATTGCCGTAAGCAATGGGCACCAGGTTGGCGCCTCCGGTTGCAGGCCTTGTTACTTCGCCGCCAACGTTTACGCTACCGGACGATTTAATGTTGCCTACAACATCCAACCGCTCGGTAGGCGGATCGATGCCTATACCGACGTTGCCTGTTTCGGAAACGGTCATGCGCGTGGTGTTGCCGGTGCCGAAATACAATCTTGTTGCTTCCTGGTTATAAATAAACGCATGGCCTACACCGTTAATTCCCGTGAGCAATCCATCGCCTGAGAGGGAGCCGGTGCTGGTATTGGTAAACTGGGTATAGCTTGTTTGTGTGCCGGTAGTGTTGTGCAGGTGCAGCTTATTTTGCGGGCCGTTAGTGCCAATGCCGAAGTTGCCCGAACCTGTCATGGTGGCCAGCAGCGTATTGTTATTCACAAAATTCATTTCATCGCCTGCGGGTGTGCTGGCAAGGTATCCTTGCAGCTGCCAGTTCCTGCTGCTGCCCGCGTTGCGGAATTGTAATATGGGGCCGCCTGTCGTTGCTGAATCATACAAATTCAACGTTGGATTGCCCGTGCCGCTGGTATGATTGATCTGCATACGGCCCGAAGGTTGGAATGTTCCGATGCCTGTATACCCATCCTGCGTAAAGTACAAAAGCGCCTTGGAAGTGCCGGCTGTAACATCATTATAATACAATCCCATGCTGTGCGCAGCCGCAGCACCCAGGTAGGCGCTGAAATTATAACGCGCATTGCTATTGACGTTCCTGAAATCCATGATAGCGAGGGAGCCCGCAGCATTGATGCCCGATCTTTCTCCCCATGCTATAAGGCTTAGGTGTGTATTATCGAATGGAACAAAATTTTTATTATTTACTGTCAGCGAGGCACTGCTGATAATGTTCGATCCCGCGCCCAGGTGATGGTTAAACCCCTGTATGTATAATGTAGTATCGTTGGAAGTTGTTTTTACCAGCATCGATCTGCTGGAAGGATCGGATGACCGGATGGTGAGCTTTGCGCCGGGACTGGTTTCGCCCACACCGACATTCTGTGCCAATACGCTGCAAGCCCACAGCAAAAAGCTGCAGCAGCATGCTAAACTTTTCATAATTGCAGAGATTTAAAAGTATAGCGCTAAAGTAGAAAGCAACGAAACGAATGCAACTACATAAACATGTGGGCGTGTGCGAGACATTATACAAGTCCATCCTTGATAGCTTTGGAAACCGCTTCCGTAGCGGAATGCACGTGCAGCTTATCGTAGATTTTTTTGATATGAAAGCGAACAGTGTCGAGACTGATTTTAATTTCAGCGGCGATCATTTTATAACTGAAACCCTGCACCAGCAATTGCAGAATTTCTTTTTCTCTTTGCGAGAGGTCTGTTTTTTCCTGTTCATGACTTTTAGCGACCGGGATCATTTGCAACACCTTCCTGGCCACTGAGCCGGTCATGGGCGCTCCTCCGCTCATGACGTTGCGGATGGCGGCAGGAATTTCGAGTGAGGCATACCGTTTGAGTATGTATCCCGAAGCGCCTGCGCAAACGGCATTGAAAATATTTTCATTGTCATCGAACACCGTGAGCATGATCACGGGCAAATCCGGCGCCATGCGCCTGATCCTGCGCACCGCTTCCACGCCATTCACCTGTGGCATGTCGATATCCATCAGCACTACGTCCGGCATCAATTGCCGCACGTCTGTTTCTACTGTTTCCGCATTCGATATCGCGGCCGCCAGCTCAAAGTCCGGCTCGTCCGCTATCATGGCAGTTACGCCAAGGCGCAGCGCCTCGTTATCGTCATACAGAAGTATTTTTATCTGCATAAGTGCAATTGTGCTTTCGCCACTAATCTGCCAACAAACTTTCCAAAACTTTGCTGCAAAAATAACCACATCATTATGTAGTGGGTATGCTCAGCTGTACCTGCGTGCCCTTGCCTGGCGCCGATGTAATAGTGAGCGCGGCCCTGAGCGAGGCGGCACGCGCCTGCATGTTCTTCAAACCATTGGAGCTGTATTTCTTCGTCACATCGAAGCCAACACCTTGGTCGGCCACTACCAACACAATGTGCTTCTTATTTTTTTTAAGGCTGATGGTCACTGCATTGCTGTCCGCATATTTGGCGGCGTTGTTCACCGCTTCCTTGAAGATGAGGAAGAAATCCCTGCGCTGCTCCATGCTCAGGCTGGTCTTTAAAGCCTGCTCATCGGCTTCAAAGTGAATAGCGATGTTCTTTACTTCCAGCGTATGGCTAAGGTATTCGCGCATATGCGCAGCCATGTCTTCCAACTTGTCGTTATCCGGCTTGATGGCCCAGATAATATCGCTCATGCTTTGCTGCATGTCCTGCGATTGCTCGGTAATTTTCTGCAGCAGTCCTTCGGCGCGCGACCGGTCCTTATGCAGGTTGGAGCGCGACACGAGTGAAAGAATATTGATGCTGGTGAGCGTTGATCCGATCTCGTCGTGCAGGTCGCGGGCAATGGTGCTGCGTATGCGGAACTTTTCTTCCAGCCTCCTGATGCGTGCGCGGTACAGCAGGTAAATAACCACGGCCACCGCGGCAACCACCAATGCAATAAACCACCACTTCCTGTAAAATGGCGGTGCGAGATCGATTTCCAGCCAGGTGCCTTCCTTGCTCCACACGCCCTCCGCATTGCGCGCCTTTACAAAGAACTTTCTCGAGCCCGGCGGCAGGTTGTGATAGGTAACAAAATCATTTTCCGTCAGTGTCCAATCCTTATCTACCCCCTCCATTTTATAGGCGTACCGTACCTGGCGCGGATCGGTGAAAGATAATGCGCTGAATGAAATGGTGATCATGTTCTGTCCGGGCGATAACGATGCCCATCCTTTATTGACATAGGATTTTCTATTGTCTGCATATACCTCGTTAAACACGCGGAGGCTGGTGATGATAACGGTTGGCTCTTCTTTAGTGCGATGCGCCCGGGTGGGATCGATGATGTCGATGCTGCCCGCATAGCCGGCCATGAGCCCCCCGGTAACATCGTTCCTGAAAAAATTGGAAACATCGTCCTGGTAAAGGCCTTGTGCGGTATAATAGTTACGGAATGTGAGCGACAAGGGATCGTAACACGAGATGCCGCGCAATGTTGCTATCCAGATATAATCCTGCCTGTCGGCGTACACTTTAAATATCTTGTCGTTGCTAAGCCCGTCCATCCTGGTAAGTCTTTTAAATACGGGATTGGCTTCATTGGCCTTCCAATGCAATAATCCGTTCCAGCTTGCGCACCACACGTTGCCGGCTTTGTCGGCCGTTATTCCCTGCAGCGGCGAAGTTTCAGGAAACCTTTCAGGGTCATTGGTTTGATGATAGAACAGCACGGGTTTGGCACTGCCGGCAGCCACCTTGCCTACCACTGGTTTTTTATCCTGCCTGAGGTTGGTGCAGAACCAAAGGTTGTTATAACGGTCGAGCGTAAGTGCAGTTATTTCGTCTGATAAGAATTCCGGGGCATCCTGTCCGGCGAGGAATATCGTTTTGACAGCCCTTTCTTTTTTATTCATCATGAATAACCCGCGGCGCGTCCCCATCCATACATTGCCCTTACCATCGTCCAGCAAATGTTGTATGTAATACTGTTTGCTGAGGCGCACCTGTGCCAGCGGTTCCATGACCTCGGCTGTTTGCCTGCTTTCGTCAGCCCTTACCAGGGTATTGGATGAAGTTGCCATCCACAGCGCTCCATCCCTGTCCCGGCTGAACGAGGTAATATGGCTGCCCGGTCGCATATGCCGCATAATCCATGCAGGCAGTTCCTGCAAGCTTTCGTTGGCGAGGTTCAACCGATAGCTTCCGCAACTCCAGGTGCTCACCAGCAGTGTTTTTCCTGTTGGATCTAACGGGTCCGCATATACGGTAAGCGCTTCCTGCAGGCAGTGCTCTGCGGAATTCAGCCGCAATCTTACATTCCTGAACAATTGATGGTGCGGGTCGTAACGGTACAGTCCTTTGCTGCCGCCGATCCATAGCCCTTCACTTTTACCCTGGCAAAAAACAAAGCCATGTCCAGCGATGCCATGGCGGTCATTTTCATCGGAAGCTGCATAAGGAGTAAACCTGCCGGTTTGCATGTTAAATGCCAGCAGCGCCGTTGCGTCGGCGGCGATCCATAAAATACTGTCTTCGCCAGGGTATCCTGTTTGTGCAATGTTGAAGATGATATTGGCGTCGCTGCGCTCGCCGAGGTCTTCGCGGGGAAGGAACCTTGTAAATTCCTGTGTTTTGGGATCGAAGCGTTGCAGGCCCCGGCCCCAGGTGGCCAGCCACAACCTGCCTGATTTATCCCTGTAAACTGATTTAACCAGCGTTTTTGAGGCACCTACTGCCGAAGGCACCCTAAACGAAGTAAACAAGCCATTGGAAGGATGATAACGTGCGAGGCCTTCGTAAGTTCCAAGCCAGAACGTATCCGGTGAGGCTATCACTATTTTAGTAATGATCAGATTGTTCAGCGAACTGTCTGTTGCATTATTTGCGGCCCGCACCAGTTCATTTTTTTTCTGGTTTATCCAGAACAATCCTTTGTTGGTGGCAACCCACACGGTGTTGTGCTTACCACCCTGCTTTATATCGTTGATAACAAAGAATGAGCTGGTATCGATGCCCGGCGGAATGCGTACGCGCAAAATCTCACTGGTATACGGGTTGATCCGGCACAAACCATTGACGGTCCCCGCCCATATATAACCGAAATCATCTTCCAGCAAGCTATACACATCGTTGTGCGGGAGGGAGCGGCTGTCGGAAATTGAATGAAAGAACGAAACAAAGTTCTTGCCATCATACCGGTTCAATCCATCTGCCGTTCCTATCCATAAAAAGCCATGCTTGTCTTTGATGATGGAGTTGATGTGGTTGTTGCTAAGACCGTCTTCGGTATCGATGTGGTCAAAAAAAACAGCAGGAGGCTGCGATAAACACGGAAAGCAGCAACCTGCCGTAAAAAAAAATACAAGTATTAAAAACCAACGGGGCATTCTTAAAGTTACGGGGTTAACCCATATCCCTTAAGTTAAACAGCAAATCGCTGCTGCACAAAATCCCAGTTCACTATGTTCCACCAGTTGTCGATATAGTCGGCGCGCTTGTTCTGGTACTTCAGGTAATAAGCATGTTCCCATACATCGATGCCTAACAGCGGAAATCCTTTCAGGTCGCTTACGTCCATCAGGGGATTGTCCTGGTTGGGTGTAGACCCGATCGAGAGCTTATTACTGGCATCCTTCACCAGCCAGGCCCATCCACTTCCAAAGCGGTTCCTGGCAGCATCAGCAAACTGGTTCTTGAAATTGCCGAAAGAACCAAATGACGTCTCGAGCGCCTGCAGTAATGTACCCGAGGGACGGTTATCGGTAACCCTGTTGCGCATGCACCTCCAGAACAACTCATGGTTATAATGGCCGCCCGCATTGTTGCGCATTTTCGTGGAGAACTTGGAAATGCGCGACAGCACGTCTTCCAGCGGCTTGCGCACATCCACCCCCTCGGCCTGCGCGGCCTGTTGCAGGTTGGTGGCATAACCGGCGGCATGCCTTGAATAATGTATCTCCATGGTCATGCTGTCTATTACCGGCTCCAGTGCGCTGTAAGCATAAGGCAATGCCGTTTGTTGAAAACCTGTTTGTCCCTGCCCCGGCGCCGTTGTCCTGCGCGTCGAAGAGCAGGAAGCAAGCGAGCCCATCAATCCCGAACCTATGCCAATAGCCAAACCGGCCCTGGCCGAAGTAATAATGAATTTTCTCCTGCCATTGTCCTTGTATTGTTCCATCCTTACTTGTTTTTGATGAAGCTATGAAGTTACTGCATTACGTTTTTTCGCCAATGGCAGGCGCTGCCGTAATGTGCGCACCTTCCTGAAAAAGCGGTAGTAGAATTCTTTATTGAACAACTGCGAATCGTGCATCGCTTTATAAATAAGGAACACACCGATGGGCAGCAGGATGAAAGTGGCCAGCCACATGCCATACATGGGCAGCATCACGTCTTCCTTCACGAACTTTTTTCCAAAATTGTTCAGCAGGAAAAACACCACGAAGAAAATCACGGCAAACACCAGCGGTGTTCCAATGCCTCCTTTGCGAATGATGGAACCCAATGGCGCGCCTATTAAGAACAGCACCATGCAAGCGATGGCCATGCTGAACTTTTCATGCCAGGCAATGAGGTGAAGCCGCAACTCCTTGCGCTGGCCTTCGTAGAGGGTGGTATTGCTTTCGAGCGTTGCCTTAACAGAGTTGATGGACGCCGCCGCACGGTCGATCACCATTCTCCGCGCACTGTCAGGCAAGGTTTCGTTGAATGATTTTTTAGTTGGCTTGGCGGCTTTTACTTCGCGGTGGCCTGAATCGATATACCGGGGAAATTGCAGGAAGGTCTTCATGTCCTGCACGGTTTTTCTTTTGTATTCGGCGCTTAATTTTTCCAGTGAATCTATTGCCTTGTTCAACTGGCGCAGGCTTAGCATCTGGTAATTGTTCTTAAACAGGCTGTCGTCCGTCCGGTTCATTGCGAATGAGCTTAGGTCCATCACCTTTTTATATTCTTTAAATCCAAGCCGTATGAATTCCGTATTGGTGGTCATGCGCTGCCCGTTCTCCGAATAGCGCCAGCCGTTTTTCAGGTTCAATTCCAAAAACCTTTTATCGGGCGAAATGCGCATCACGCCGCTTTCGGCCACCAGCATGTTATCCTGCAATCCGTAGTTCTGCTCATAGATCACTACGCGGCGGATGGTGGAATCGTCTTTTTCTTTTTTGCCGATCTTGATCACGTAACCTTCTATCTTGTCATAAAACACGCCTTCCTTGATATCGAACGCAGGTTTCGACATGATGATGTCGTACTTGAGCGTTTGCATTTTAAGATTGGCTACGGGGATCACGTTGTTGTTGAACAAAAATGCAAGACCGCAAAGCAAAAGGCTCACGATAAACAACGGGCGCATAAAACGCAGCAATGGAATGCCCGCCGATTTGATGGCCACCAGTTCGAACGATTCACCCAGGTTGCCAAAGGTCATGATGGAAGAAAGCAGGATGGCGAGCGGCAATGCCAGCGGCACCACGGTGGCGGCCACGTACGTCACGAACTTGCCGATGGTGATAAGGTCAACACCCTTGCCCACGATATCATCGATATACAGCCAGAAGAACTGCAATACCAGTACAAACGCCGTGATGAAGAACGTGGCGATGAACGGCCCGATAAACGCCTTCAGGATCAATTTGTCGAGTCTTTTGATCACGGTTATTGCTTGTTGATAATATCTTTATTAAATGGAAGCTACAAAAATACTGCTTTCGCAAGAGGAATTAAACCTGGTACAGGACACGCATTGGCTTTTAACAAAGAATAACATTATAGAAAAAGCAAAATCGTTGTTCGGCGACCTGGCCGCTTCGCTGCGGCAACAGACCAATGAATTGGCCGCCGCGCTTCCACAATCCGTACAGTTGTTTTCGCCCAAAGTATTTAAGGGCGAATACTACCAGGGCCTGCCGTATGTAATGCTCGATTATCCACGCGTATTTGCAAAGGACGATGTGCTGGCCATCCGCACTTTTTTCTGGTGGGGAAATTTCTTCAGTGTTACGCTGCAATTGAAAGGCAGCTATCATCAATTATACCTGCCTGCCTTGATGAAGCATCGCACATTGCTTGCGCAGCAGCAGTTTCACGTTTCCGTGTCGGACGATGAATGGAGGCATGATTTTGAGCCGGACAACTATCAACCGGTATCGGGCGATAACCAGGTGTTTGAAAATGCAATTGCCGGTAAGTTTGTAAAGCTTGCGGTGCGGGTGCCGCTTGCGCAATGGAACAATGCCTTCCCGTTGTTGGAAAAACATCATGCAACCCTCATTGGTATGTTGGCTGGTTAGTTACTGCCTATGCGGTGAAACAGTTCTTTTACCTGGTAATCCCATAGCTGGCTTTGGTCCTTGATCTCTTTTTTTTCCGCGAAGTCTTTTATAACAAGGATGGTTTGGTTGGTAACTTCTGATTTTTCGATGGCGAATTCGAAGTATTCTTCTGAGGGGGCTTGTAACCAGTGAAACCTGATGAATTTGTCTTCTTCGCTTCCTAAAACCTCGGCTTTATCAACAGATCCATTCCAGGAAAAACTGAATACGTTATCCCGCTCGTCCACTTTGTCTGCAAACCATTCCTGCAGTCCCGCCGGAGTGCTAAGGAATTCATACAGGATGGAAGGGGAGCACCGAACCGGGAATTCCAACGTAAACAATTGTTTCTTACTCATCAATCTAATCAATTAGCATGTTTGTGAATGCTGCAATAATAGAAAATTAATCCAAGCGTCAAAATTTTATTTTTCTGTCAAGTCATTCAAAATAACCAGCCTGATAACCAACGGTTTACAAAAAGTTTTTTTTGATGTGTTATTTTTTAATCGTTATATTGCTGATAACAAACCCTTTGACCGGAATTTTCCCTCAGCCCAACAAGAAAATCTTCATTTCGGCGTTTAACATTGGATGTAATCTTTTTTACGAAACCTTTAGAAACCCTTAAAAATCAACTGGCCTATGAGTATGCGTCAACTCAAGATCACGAAATCTATTACGAATCGTGAATCTCAGAGCCTTGAAAAGTACTTGCAGGAGATAGGAAAAGTTGAGTTAATCAGTCCCGATGAAGAAGTGCAATTGGCAGGCCGTATCAAGCAAGGCGATCAGCAAGCGCTTGACAAGCTTACCAAGGCAAACCTGCGATTTGTTGTATCGGTTGCCAAGCAATATCAAAATCAGGGCCTCTCTCTTCCTGACCTCATCAACGAAGGAAATCTCGGTCTTATCAAGGCGGCCCAGCGTTTCGACGAAACGCGCGGCTTCAAATTCATTTCTTACGCGGTATGGTGGATCCGTCAAAGTATTCTGCAGGCACTGGCCGAGCAATCTAGAATTGTTCGCTTGCCGCTGAATAAAGTTGGACTGACCAACCGTATCCAGAAAGCGTACTCACAACTGGAGCAGGAGTTCGAGCGTGAACCTTCGCCCGAAGAATTGGCGGAGATACTCGAACTGGATGTCGATGAAATTTCAGCTACGCTTGGCATCGGTGCACGGCACATCAGCATGGACACTCCGCTGGCAGAAGGCGAAGACAACACGCTGATAGATGTGCTGGAAAATCCAAACGCCGAAAGAGCGGAGGAAAACATCGAGCACAAGGAGTCGCTCAAGCAAGAGATAGACCGCTCCCTGAAAACGCTCACCGAGCGGCAGAAGGAAGTGATATGTTTCTTCTTCGGATTGGGAGTAGACCACCCGATGAGCCTCGAAGACATCGGCGCACGTTTTAACCTTACCAGGGAGCGTGTACGCCAGATCAAGGACAAAGCCATCACCAAGCTCAAAACCAATTCGCGTTCAAAAGCATTGCGCACCTACCTGGGCGCTTAATTAAAACAACAACGTATCGCAAATACTATACGCTGATCTTCTTTAAGGGAAACAACAAAGCCTCCGGTGAATAAAACCTTTTCAAATCGAGGTTTTGTACGCACTGAAAATTTGAAGTGAATATAACTTGCGGGTTGTATTCACTTTTTTATATCGTACAATTCCATTTATAAGCATGCAGATTTAACTGGAAAAATTATTGGTGGTGCGATGCAAGGGTGCCGCCCGCGATTCACATGCTCCTTTATTGGCCTGATGTCCCTGTAGCTTGGCCAGGCTGCAATCTGTGTAATCTTTGAATCATTATTAAAATCTGTACTTTTCTTCTCTTTCCAGCTCTTCTTAATCTCTTATCTTTGCCTCCCTCATTTCCAAATGCGTGATATATGTTCGAAAGTTTAAGTGAACGGCTAGAATCGGCGTTTAAATCCATTAAAGGTGAAGGCAGGATCACCGAGCTCAATATCGCGGCTACGGTAAAAGAAATCCGCCGCGCCCTGGTAGATGCCGACGTGAATTACAAGATCGCCAAGGAGTTTACCGATAAAGTAAAGGACGAAGCCCTGGGCCAGAAGGTGATCAATGCCATCAGCCCGGGCCAACTCATGGTAAAAGTGGTGAAGGACCAATTGGTAGACCTGATGGGCGGCACCGAGAGCGAGCTGAATGCGAAAGGCAATCCCGCCGTTATCCTCATTGCAGGCCTGCAGGGTAGCGGTAAAACCACTTTTAGCGCCAAGCTTGCTAATTATCTAAAGAACCGGAAGGGCCTTTCGCCCATGCTGGTGGCCGCAGATATTTACCGCCCCGCCGCCATCGACCAGTTGAAAGTGCTGGGCGAACAGATAAAGGTTGACGTGTACAGCGAGCCCGAAAACAAGAACGCTGTAGAGATAGCGGAGAATGCGATGAGGGAATCGCGCAGCCGCAACAAGAATGTGCTCATCATAGATACTGCCGGCCGCCTCGCCATCGATGAGGTCATGATGACCGAAGTGGCCAATATCAAGTCTGCTGTTAATCCCAACGAAATTTTGTTCGTGGTAGACAGCATGACGGGCCAGGACGCGGTAAATACCGCCAAGGCTTTCAACGACCGGCTTGATTTTTCGGGCGTGGTGCTCACCAAGCTTGACGGCGATACCCGGGGCGGCGCTGCGCTAAGCATTAAGTACACGGTACAAAAGCCCATTAAATTCATCAGCAGCGGCGAGAAGCTCGATACCATCGACGTGTTTTATCCGGAGCGCATGGCGCAACGCATTTTGGGCATGGGCGATATTACCACGCTGGTTGAAAAAGCGCAGGCGCAGTTTGATGAAGTGCAGGCAAGGAAGCTGGAAAAAAAGATCCGCAAGAATCAATTCGATTTCGAGGACTTCAAGCAGCAGTTGTCGCAGATTAAAAAAATGGGAAACATCAAGGACCTGCTTGGCATGATACCGGGTGTTGGCAAGGCCATAAAGGATATCGATATCAGCGACGATGCGTTCAAGGGCATCGAAGCCATCATTAATTCTATGACGCCGTACGAAAGGGCCAATCCCGACGTGATTGACCAAAGCAGACGTAAAAGGATCGCAAAGGGTTCAGGAAAAGACATTTCTGACATCAATGCGTTTATCAAGCAGTTCGACCAGATGAAGGATATGATGAAGGCAATGAACAAGATGCCCACGGGTGGAAAAATGTTCGGCCGCCGGTAAAGAAAAGTTTAGAATTCCCGATGGGTTTTATTATTTTTGGATAATTCCGATGGATTGCTATTTTTGCAATCCTTGATTTAAAAAGTTTTTTTTAACGCATTTAAATTTCTATTTAAGATGCCAGTCAAAATCCGCCTCCAACGACATGGGTCGAAGAAGAGACCCTTCTATTTCATCGTAGTCGCCGATGCCCGGGCTCCCAGAGATGGTAAGTTCATTCAAAAGATCGGCACATACAATCCGCTTACAGTACCGGCTTCCATTCAGTTAGACCGCCAACGTGCGCTAGATTGGTTGCACAAAGGCGCGCAACCTACTGATACGGTGCGCCGCATACTTTCATTTAAAGGCGTATTGTACCTTAAACACCTTTTGCGCGGAGTAAAACTGGGATTGTTCGACGAAGCTACAGCCATGGAGAAATTCCAGAAGTGGCATTCTGAGCACGAGTCCCAGATCAAAAAACGCCAGGAAGCTTCCCGTGGTACGCGCGGCCGCAGACCGATAGGTCCCGCCCGCAGGCCCGAAAGGAGAACCGAAGGTGGAAACGCTGAAGGTTAAGTCTTCGTAAAAAATTAATTTGCAATCCCGGGGTTCACACGCCGGGATTTTTTTTATTGCATGAAGAATTATCACAACATCGGCAAACTCGTGGCCTCCTACGGATTGAAAGGAGAGATCCTGCTACAGCACAGCCTCGGTAAAAAAACATCGCTGAAGGGATTGGAAGTAATTTTCATCGAACAAAAAAAAGATGAATTGCTGCCGTATTTCATCGAGTCCGCAAGAATAAAATCAGACACTGAAATTTACCTTAAGCTCGAGGGCATCGATACCAAGGAAAAAACATATCCGCTGTTGCAGAGGCAAGCCTGGCTGCCCGAAGAAGAATTTACCAAGTATGCGGGAAAGGCCGCGCCTATTTCGCTGGTGGGCTTTCACATCATTCATGGCAGTGAAGACCTGGGGGAAATTGTAGAGATTATTGAAATGCCGCACCAATTGCTCGGACGCATTTCCATTAAAGGAAAAGATGCGTTGATACCCTTGCATGAAGAGACGCTGTTGAATGTAGACCGGAAGAAAAAGCAGGTGCATGTGCAGTTGCCGGAGGGGTTGTTGGATGTGTTTATGTAAAGGTTGCGGTGCGGGCCAACACATCCTTTACAGTTCAGGATGCGGGCAATAAAGAGTGCACAAATGCAAACGGGTTGTAATGGCTTTTTTTGTGCGTTATTGTCATTACGTATGGGCATACTTCGCATCCGCATTGTTCATTTGCTTTATTTCCTTGAGCGTATTGTTGATCTGCACAAAATGCCGTTGATGATGCGCAACTAAAAAGCGGAAGGTATCCCCTAGTTTTAGTTTCACCAGTTTCGTCAATGAAATAGGTATCGTGATCCTTGAAATGTTCAGATGCTTTGCGCTTTCCAATAACTCAAGCAGCAACTGTTCCTGCCGTAAAAATTCATCTATTACCGGCTTGCTGTCGATATCAGCAGAAGGGCGGTGATTTTTTGGCGCCTGCATTTTATTGACCACCTGTCCATTCTTGCCGGGCAGCATGCTTTTGGTGAAATAGTCGCCCAGCCATCCCGGCGTAAATACGGGATCGGGTTCATATGAGTGTTCGTTCATGGCCAACTCGATGGTGGGCAGATAATAACGGCCGTAACTGTTCAGGTGCGCAATTACCTGTGCGGCGCTCCATCTACCGGGTGCGGGTTGCCGCAGTAAAAGCGAAGGGTCTTCCTGTGATAAATAATTCGTCGATAAAATGATCTGTCGCGTGTCTGCCTGCAAATCTTCTAGTAACCCGATGCTGTGTATTTTTTTCATGACTATGCGTTTAACAACACAAAATTACCCGGCTTTAAGAGGATAAATCTTGGCGTACACCAAGATTTTCCAGCACGAAGTATTTTGATTGTTGTGGCGGGGAACAATTAATTACTGCAAGGTCTAACCTATTGCAGTGGTGAGTTATACTTTAATAAGCTGACGCAAATACAGAATCGTCATAGCCGCACCGTTGACATTAATTTGCTGAAAGTGCTCGGATCAATCCCCAAATATGAAGCAAGGTATTTATGCGGTATGATTTGCAACACGTGCGGACTGCGTCTCAGCAACGTCCTGAACTTTCCTTCGGCACTAAAACACGTAAGCTCTATCTGCCGCTCAATTACGCCCATCAACGCATGCGAAGCCGACAACCGCACCCATCTCTCAAAATTGTGGTACCTGTCCATCAATTGCTGCACCTGTTGATAGGATGTGCGCAGCATCTTGCTGGCCGTAAGCGTTTCCAAAAAATATTTAGAAGGCCGCCGGGTTAAAAACGAGTCTGCTATGCCGGAAAATGAATAAGGGTACGTGAACACAACCGTCGCTTCCGGGTGAATATCATCCACATAAAATGCACGTTGCACGCCCTCCAGCACAAAATATAAATGCCGCTCTACTTCGCCCGCGGTGGTCAATACCGTCTTGCGCTTATAGCTGACCGGCTCCCAGATAGCGCTGAAATCGTTCCACTCTTCCGGCTTCAGCGGATGAACGGCATCGATGAGTTTTTTGAGATGTGTTAAATCGTTGTTCATTTTACATGCCAATCTGGCAAATACAGAAGATTTATAACGACCAGCCCAGAGTGAAGCCAGGACGAAGCTAAGACGAACCTAAGACGAATCTAAGACGAACGTCCAATTGGCAGAATGGCGCTATAGCCTATAATCCTTCCCGTGCACGCAGCTTCGGCAGGAAGGTATAAAAATTAATAACTTGCCGCTGCAATGCAGCCACAACGCATCATAGCGCATTTTGACCTGGACGCGTTCTTTGTTTCCGTCGAAATCCTCAACAATCCTTCGCTGAAAGGGATACCGCTGATAGTCGGCGGCCGCGAAAGGGGCGTAGTCGCCGCGTGCAGCTACGAGGCCCGCGCTTATGGCATCCATTCGGCCATGCCCATTCAGATTGCTAAACGCCTCTGCCCACACGCAACCATCGTAGGCGGCACCCGCGGCGAATACAGCAAGTTCTCCCGTTGGGTAACCGAGATCATCGCCGCCAAGGCCCCCGTTTTTGAAAAGGCCTCTATCGATGAATTTTACCTGGACCTCACCGGTATGGACCGCTTCTTCGACCCGTTTAAATGGACCATCGAACTGCGCGAAGAGATCATGGACAAAACCAAATTGCCCATATCCTTCGGGCTGGCAAGCAATAAGCTGGTAGCCAAGATCGCCACCAACGAGGCCAAGCCCAATAGTTACCTGCAAGTACCAGCCGGCATGGAAAAGGCCTTCCTGGCGCCATTGAAGGTGAACAAAATACCGGGCGTGGGCGACCAGATGTATAAATCCTTGCAGGAAATAGGCATAGACACCATCGACGATCTTAGCCGTCAGCCCGTTGACCTGCTCGAAAGGCGTTTCGGAAAGTATGGGCAGGAGCTTTGGAACAAGGCCCACGGCATTCACACCACCGAAGTAGCGCCCTACCACGAAGCCAAATCCATTTCAACAGAAAACACCTTCGAGGAAAACCTGGTAGATATAGAGCGGCTGATGGCCGAGCTGGTGCGCATGACGGAGCGGGTGGCCTATGAGCTAAGGCAGGACAACAAAATGGCCGGCTGCATCGCCGTTAAAATACGCTACGGGAATTTTGAAACCACCTCACGCCAAACCACTATTCCCTATACGTTTTACGACGATGAGCTGATCCTGCAGGCGCGCGACCTCTTTCACAAATTATGGCGAAAGGGCCGGCCCATCCGGCTGCTGGGCGTCCGCCTAAGCGAACTGACCGACGAGGCCATACAAACCAACCTTTTTGCCGACACCGAAAAGAAGGCCGGCCTGTACCGGGCCATCGACGACGTAAAGAACCGGTTTGGCAAATCGTCTATTACAAAGGCTACCGGCAAGTAACCAACTTCCAACAGCTAGCTCCAACCATATAAAAACCCGAGCTGGCGGCTTCCCGCCCTTTTTTTCCCTTTTTCATAAATTCCGGCCCCGTTCTAATCGCTATCTTTAACGTCCAACCTAAAATTTTTTTTATGAGTTTAAGATTAGGAGACACCGCGCCAAATTTCCAGGCACAGACTTCTGCCGGCGAAATTGATTTTTATGAATACCTGGGCAATAGCTGGGGTATTCTGTTTTCGCACCCTGCCGATTACACACCGGTGTGTACCACCGAACTTGGAAAGACGGCCCTGTTGAACGAGGAATTTGCAAAGCGTAATGTAAAAGTGTTGGCTGTGAGCGTTGACCCCCTGGATAAGCACCTGGGCTGGATCAACGACATCAATGAAACCCAGAACTGTACGGTAAACTTCCCCATAATAGCAGATGAAGACAGGAAAGTGGCTAACCTGTACGGCATGATTCATCCCAATGCTTCGGAAACATTCACCGTCCGCTCGCTGTTTGTGATCGGGCCCGACAAAAAAATAAAGCTTACGCTTACCTATCCCGCCTCCACCGGCAGGAATTTCCACGAAGTATTGCGGGTGATCGATTCACTGCAGCTCACTGCCAACCACAGCGTGGCCACACCGGCCGACTGGAAGCATGGCGAAGACGTGATCGTCGTTCCCGCAGTATCTACCGAGGACGCCATTAAAAAATTCCCCAAGGGGGTGAAAGTGGTAAAGCCTTACCTGCGCTATACGCCTCAGCCGAATGTTGAGTAATAGCCGGTACATTGTATTGTTACGGGTTATGAGTATGGGTTACATAAAGCATCGTAAACCATTACTTATAACCCGTAAGTTTTTTGCTATCTTCCAAAAAATTTTTCAATGCGATCCCTTGTTACCTTACTATTATGCTTATGCGCTAATTTATTGCTGGCGCAACGTACCATTTTACACTGCGGCCAGTTGATAGACGTAAAGGCCGGCGCCGTGCTGAAGGAAATGACCATTGTGGTAGAAGGAAATAAAATTGCCGATGTGCAGAAAGGATACATTACCGCGGTCGGCAACGACAAGGTGATTGATCTTAGGAACCGTACGGTTATGCCCGGCCTGATCGATATGCACGTGCACATGGAAAGCGAGACCAATCCCAACCGCTACATGGAAACCTTCACCTTCAACCCGGCCGATTACGCATTTCAATCCGTGGTATTTGCCGAAAGGACCCTCATGACCGGGTTTACCACGGTGCGCGACCTCGGCGGGAGCGGTGTAAACATTTCGCTGCGCAATGCCATTAATAAAGGATTGATCAAAGGCCCGCGGGTGTACACCGCAGGCAAATCGATAGCCACTACCGGCGGGCACGCGGACCCTACCAATGGGTACAGGCGGGAATTGATGGGCGATCCCGGCCCAGCTGCCGGCGTTGCCAATGGCCCCGATGAGTGCATGAAAGCAGTGCGCCAGCGGTACAAAGATGGTTCGGACCTTATCAAGATCACCGCTTCTGGTGGCGTGTTGAGCGTGGCCAAAAGCGGCGAGAACCCCCAATTCACCGAAGCTGAAATAACAGCCATTATTACCATAGCAAAAGACTATGGCTTTAAAGTAGCAGCGCATTGCCATGGCGCGGAGGCTATGAAGCGCGCGGTAAGGGCAGGCGTCAACTCCATTGAGCACGGTACTTATATGGACGATGAAGTAATACGCCTGATGAAACAATACGGCACTTATTACGTGCCCACCATCACCGCGGGAAAAGCAGTGGGCGATTCCGCAAAGAAGCCCGGCTATTATCCCGATGTGGTAACGCCGAAGGCATTGGCCATCGGTCCGAAAATTCAAGGCACTTTCGCTAAGGCATATAAGGAAGGCGTTAAGATCGCCTTTGGGACCGATGCAGGCGTATATGCGCACGGTAAAAATTGGCTGGAGTTTGTGTACATGGTAGAAGGAGGAATGCCCCCCATGGAAACCATTCGCACGGCAACCGTGCACGCCGCAGACCTCCTGGGCATTCCCGAATCGCTGGGCAGCATTGAAAAAGGCAAATGGGCCGACATTGTCGCCGTTGAAGGCGATCCCATTAAAGACATACAGGCAATGGGCCGTATGAAATTTGTAATGAAGAATGGCTTGGTGTACAAGCACGAATAATTAACCGCGCTTCCATTTTCTCAGTTGCTGCAACAATGCTTTAATATCTTTTGGAAGCGGCGCTTCAAAGGAATGCACATCGCCCGATGCATCTGAAAATTCCAATTTCCATGCGTGCAGCGCAAGCCGGTTAAGCATGGGCGTTTCTTCGTCCAGCGATTTTGACAGCTTGTAATTTTTTTTGATGGCCGAAATATACACGGGCTTTCCATCGCCATACAATGGGTCGCAGGCAATGGGATGCCCGATGGACTGCATGTGCACGCGTATCTGGTGCGTACGGCCAGTGAGTATTTTAAACTGCGTCCAGCTATAAGCCCCAAAGTCTTCCAACACTTTATATTCAGTAAAAGATGGCTTGCCCTTTTTATGCACCATCATCATGCCTTTCTTACCCGGATGTTCCGCTATGGCCGCGTCTATTTGTCCCGACGCCGGTGAAACATTACCCAGCACAAAGCCGGCGTAGATCTTCTGCGTGCTGCGGTCTTCAAATTGCTGCGACAACAGTTTATGCGTGGACTCGTCCTTTGCAAATACGATCAGCCCGCTGGTATCGCGGTCTAACCGGTGAACAGTAAATACCTGGTCATATCTTTCCTGCAGCAGGGTTTTCAGGGACATTTCCTTTCCCATCCTGTCCGGGATGCTTAGCAATCCCGCGGGCTTATTGAGCACAACGAATTCCTCATTCTCAAAAACAATCTCAGGTTGAAGCTTCTTGTTCACGCTATACTATTGGATTTTTTGCGGACGGGTAATGAAAGTAAGATTGCTGCCGATCTTCAAGCCACGATTGAGGACCCTCGATTTCAGGGAACTGTTCGATGCGGGGTCCTTGCGGCTGTACGTATAATATTCCAGTATTTCGTATTTGTTTTGGCGCATCAGGTATTTCATGCTGCGGATGGTAGGCTCGAACAAATGGTCGGGCGTACGGGTGGGATCGGCCCAGGCATCCGAGAATTGCTTCTTCAATCCCAGTTTAACAAACAAGTGCTGCAGGCGGAAGCTGAAAGAAAATTTATTCGGCACATTGATCACTAAAATGCCTTCTTCGTCCAGCATGTCCTTTGCCTTTCGCAACCAAAGGTTGGGATCGGGTACGTGCTCTATTACATGGCTCATGTGTACGAGCGAAAATTTTTTCGGGTAAGTAAATTCTTCGAACTGCTGCACAAATACTTTTACGTCCAGGTGCTGCTCAACAAACGAAGCCATTTGCCGCGACACATCCAACCCCACCGCTTCTTTGTAAAGCGGCTTGGCTGCGAATAAAAAAGTTCCCATGCCGCTGCCAATGTCCAGCACCGCTGTTTTCTTTTTATCGTATCGGGAAATGTATTCGATCTCTTTTTTAAACATGCCCACCGAGGACTCCCTGATCTCGGTCAGGTCGTTTAACTGCAGGTTTTCGGCGTATTGGTAATACGAAGCATAAGCGGCGTCGATAAAATGCTGGTTGTATTTGGGCCGCGGCGATTGGTATATCATGCCGCAGTTGCTGCACATAACGTAAGTGTATTGCAACTGGCTGCCGAAGCGCTCATACACTTTGTGCTCCGGCGATTGGCAAACGGGGCAACTTACTTTTTCCCATGCGTCGGGCACATAGGGTTTTGTTTCAGCGGACATTGTCTATGAATGGTTGTTTGAACCGGGTTGCGCCTTTGCCGGCTGTTTCTTTATGAATGATTTATTCATGAACTTCAGCAGGCGCACCTCCTTTTCGGAAAGAAAACGCCATTTTCCGCGCTCTACGTTTTTCTTGGTAAGGTTTGCGTACAACACCCTGTCGAGCCCTTTCACATCGTATCCCAGTTGCTCGAATATACGCCGTACGATGCGGTTGCGGCCACTGTGGATCTCTATGCCAATAATTGATTTGTCCTTTGCGTCTGCGTATGCCAGTGAGTCGGGCGCAATAAAACCATCTTCCAGTTGAATGCCGGCCAACACCGCATCGAAATCCTTTTTGGTGAGTGGCTTATCCAACTTCACTTCATAAATTTTTTTGATCTCGTAGCTGGGGTGGGAGAGCTTTTGCGCAAGGTCCCCATCGTTGGTCAGCAGCAACACGCCGGTGGTGTTGCGGTCGAGCCTTCCTACGGGATATATCCTTTCGGGAGTGGCGTGTTTGATCAGTTCCAGCACTGTTTGCCTTCCCTGTGGGTCAGAGGTGGTAGTGATGTAATCTTTGGGTTTGTTCAGCAGCACGTACACCAGGTTCTTTTGCCGGGTAACCTTTTTGCCGTTCACCTTTACTTCGTCGGTGGTCTTTACTTTAAAGCCGGGTTCGGTAACGGGTTGTCCATTCACTTTTACCTTGCCTCCTTTTACCAGTTCGGCCGCGTCGCGGCGGCTGCAAACGCCGCTGTGCGCAATGAATTTATTCAGGGGCATTAGATCATTGCCGGGAGCGTCCGGTTTCCTGCGGATCTCGGGGGCGGCGGGAGCCGCTTTCGATTGACGCTTTTGCTCGAACCGCTTGTTGATCGCCTCCGACCTTTCCTTCTTCCATTGCTTTTTTTCCTGGCGGTGTTCTTCCTTTACAACGCTGTTCTTTTTCTTACCGGAGAATTGTTGAAAATGATTCGATTTTTTCATATGTGCATTGCTGTTTTACAACAGTAGGTTGCAAAAATACAAAAGACAGTCCAAGTGGACTGCCTTTATATTAGGGGAGGGATTTATGTAAAAGGCATCATGTGCCTCAATTGTCATATCGGGTATGGATTATAAACGGGGGGTACAGGGCCTTATACGGGCTTAGTGGTCGCTTTTCTTTTCCTGCTCTTGTCCTTATGCTTGTTCTTGCGCTCTCCCTTCATTTGCTCCATCTGCTTTTTCTGGTCTTCGGTGAGCAGTGATTGCATTTTCGTTTTATGCTGATCGTGGATGACTTTCTTCCTTTCGCGGTATTCCTTCACGGTAATCTGGTCGTTCTTCTTCAGTTCCTGCAATTGTTTTTTCGATTCCTGGTGAATGGTCTTCAATTGTGCTTTCTGATCTTCGGTGAACTTTAACTTTTCGGCCATCTCTTTTTTATGATGTCCCTTATGGTGGGCTTTTGCCGGTTTTTCCTGGGCCTGTGCCGCTACAGTTATCAGCATTACTGCAAACAGGCTGAATAATAATTTCTTCATCGGTGTATTATTTTTTATGGAAGATAGACCGTACGCGCAAAGCGAGGTTTAACGCGCAAAGGCCTGGCGCGTGATATTTGAATTTCTTTAACGGAATTCAGGGGCTTACCTTAATTTTTGTTGGCTAACTGTCCGCAGGCCGCATCGATGTCTTTACCACGGCTGCGCCTTAGGCGTGCATTTACTTTGTGTTTTTCAAGATAGTTCATGAAAGCTTCTATCCGGTGTTCCTCGGGTTTGCTGAACTGTGCAAATTCTATAGGATTGTATTCGATGATGTTCACGAGGTCGGCGGGTACCTGCCGGTAGATCCTGATCAATTCATCGGCGTCCTGCTCGCTATCGTTGAAATTGTTAAAGAGAATGTATTCGAAGGTGATCTCGTTGCGGGTTTGCTTGTAAAAATAATTGAGCGCTTCTATGAGGGATTTCAGGTTATTGCTTTCGTTGATGGGCATGATCTCGTTGCGCTTTTTGTCGTTGGCCGCGTGCAGCGACACCGCCAGCTTGAACTTTACTTTATCGTCGCCCAACTGCTTGATCATTTTGGCCACACCGGCTGTAGAAACTGTAATTCTTCGGGGGGACATGCCGAGCCCATCCGGCGACGAAATTTTATCGATGGCCTTTAACACGTTCTTATAGTTGAGCAGGGGTTCGCCCATGCCCATGAACACGATGTTGCTCAACTTCTTTCCATATACCTGCTCAGCCTGCTGGTTTATCAGCACCACTTCATCGTATATTTCATCGAAAGTAAGGTTGCGTTTTCTTTCAAGGTAACCGGTGGCGCAGAAGCGGCAGCTAAGGCTGCAGCCGATCTGTGATGATACGCAGGCAGTTTGCCGGGTATCGGTGGGTATTAGCACGCCTTCTACCAGATGGCCCTCCCAGGTCTTGAAGCGGCTTTTAACGGTGCCATCGGCGGAATGCTGGGTGGCATCTATACGCAGCGCAGGTAATTCAAAATCCTGTGCAAGCCGGTTGCGCAATTCCTTGCTCAGATTGGTCATGGCTTCAAACGAATGGGCATGCTTTTGCCAGAGCCATTCATAGATCTGTTTGGCCCTGAACCGTTTGTCGCCCAGCGCCAGAATGTATTGTTCCAGTTCTTCCAGGCTTAGCTCCCTGATATTTCGCTTTTGCGTATTGACCATTCTGCAAAATTAACGCTTACGCGGCAGTATAGTGGTTAAAGAAAGGATAAGGCCATTTCGGTTACCTTTGCGCATTCATTTTTACAGTACATGGAAAAATCATATATAATCGACGCGGTCCGCACCCCGGTAGGCAAGTATGGAGGAGCACTCAGCGGCATCAGGCCCGATGACCTGCTGGCGCACGTTATCAAAGCATTATTGGCCCGCAATCCATCCATCGATGTGCATGCCATTGAAGACGTAATAGCCGGCGATGCCAACCAGGCGGGCGAGGACAATAGGAACGTGGCGCGCATGGCCGCGCTGCTGGCAGGTTTGCCGGTAAGCGTTGCAGGCAATACGGTAAACAGGCTTTGCGCTTCGGGATTGCAGGCTGTTATGGACGCGGCGCGCGCCATTATATGTTCCGAAGGCGAATTGTACATAGCAGGCGGCGTTGAAAGCATGACGCGTGCTCCCTTTGTAATGGCCAAGGCATCCAGCCCCTGGAACAGGACCCCCGAAATTTACGATACTACCATTGGCTGGCGATTTACCAATGGCAAGCTTTCCACGGTTCATTATCCTTACTCCATGGGAGAAACAGCGGAAAACGTTGCGAAGCAATTCACGGTAACACGGCAGGAACAGGATGCGTTTGCACTGCAATCGCAGGAGCGTTATTTCGCGGCCCTGGCAGCGGGCAAATGGCAGGACGAGATCAGCCCGGTGGAAGTATTGGCCGGAAAAAATGAAAAGATATTTTTCGATAAGGATGAGCATCCACGCCAAACCTCTCTGGAAAAACTTGCCGCGCTTAAGCCGGCTTTTATCAAAGATGGAACCGTGACAGCAGGCAATGCGGCGGGCATCAATGATGGTGCGGCAGCGATGTTGCTTGCAAGCGACGGTGCCGTAAAAAAATACGATCTCAAACCAATCGCCCGCATCGTTTCCATGGCTGTTGCCGGCCTCGATCCCGCGATCATGGGAATGGGCCCTGTGCCTTCCACCCGCAAAGCATTGGAGCGCGCAGGATTGTCCATAAAAGACATCGACCTGGTTGAGATGAACGAAGCCTTTGCTTCGCAGGCGCTGGCCTGCATGCGTGAATTGGGACTCGATCAAAGCAAGGTAAATGTAAACGGAGGCTCTATTGCCATTGGCCACCCGCTGGGTTGCAGCGGCGTGCGCATCTCCACTACCTTATTGCATGAAATGAAAAGAAGAAAAGCAAGATACGGGTTGGCCACGATGTGTGTGGGAGTAGGTCAGGGGGCGGCGGTCATTTATGAAAACGTAAGCTGATACCGATAAGCGTTTTATATCAGTTGTGTAAACGCAGAAATGTTTGATCGGATTACCCTTTGCGTCAGCAAGTTTTAATGGCTATTTGAAATCAGCTAAGCTTGTATAATTGCTTCCTGATAATCCTGTAATTACTGTAAATCGTTAAGAAGATAAGCGCTGCGCTAAAGGCCAGCACGCTCCAGTGAAGCATGGGACTCATGCTGCTTTCCATTTTGTGCGTGTTCAGGTACACGAAATATTGAAACAGCCAGGTAATGCCCAATGCAATCAATACAATGGATATATAAATCGGCACCCATCGCCTCGATACCACGCGGCTAAGCCATCCCGGCTCATAACCCAGCATCAATAATAATTGCAGGTTGTCCTTGCTCTTTGCAATGATGAGTTGCAGGTAAAACGAAAACAGCATCAAGGCCAGCACCACTACCAGCAGTCCGATAATACCCAACCCGCTCACCACTATCTGCAATTGCGCTTTCACGCGGCCGAATTTTATTTTGTCCTTGTTGACCCTGTAATTTTTCTGATCGAGAAAACGGAGAAAATCAGGGTTATTGGCATCTTTTGTTTTAACGAACACGCGGGTGGTAAGAATATTGTCCGTCATGCCAAAACGCTTATTGGCCCACGTGAGAAATTCTTCGGGCACTAATACGGAATTGACCCTGTTGGTAAGCGCTGCAACATAAGCTTTAAAGTCGTGCCTGCCAGTAGGGCCATAGCAGCTCAGCACTATTTGAATGGTGCCCATGGTTTCGTCCGATACCTGCGGGTATCCCTGACCGGGAGCAAGCACATTGTACACTTCCAGGAAGTCGGCAGAAAAAATAAGTGGAATGGTTTCCTGTCCTTCTCTCCATGAAAAATCGGGGGGAACGGTATCCAGGAAATCCTCGTCCAATGCCTCCAAAAAAAGATCGGTGCTGAAAGGAATGATATTGCCGGCGCTGGCCTTAACGTGAAACTGGTTGGCCAGCAGCGGGGCCGCGTCTTCAATAAAAGGCTGGCGTTTTATTTCTTCTATATCGGCCGGCGAAAACAGGTTTTTATCCGGCGTTCCCATGGTCTCGTTGGTAACGGTTTTGGTAATGGATATGAAATCGGCACCGGCCTTGCGCGGGTTGTCGTTGTTAATGAACTTTTGAAGGTTCATGAACAGTTGCACAGAGCACAGCAACAGCAATATGCCGATACCCAGCCCGCCGTAAGAGAGATATTTTGACCAACTTTTTCTACTGGTTTCAAGGAGGGAAGCGATATGCCGGTATTTCAGCGTCAAAAATGGATTTTTAAAGATGTAAGATTTTATCGGCGGGAAAGTATTCGAGTTTTTTCAGGTCCGCCAGCACGATGCCTGCATTTCTGTGCGCTGCTTCTTCTACAATAAGGTCTATGGCTTTTTTGCGGTTGTTTTCGTCCAGGTTGCTTACCGGCTCGTCCATTAAAATAAAATCAAAAGGCTGCATGAGGCTCCTGATAATGGCTACGCGTTGCTGCTCTCCGTAGGAGCAGGTGCTGCACAGCATGTTCAGTTTGTGCGCCACACCCAATCGCCCGGCAAACTCTTCTATTTTGTTTGCCGGGTGATAAGGTTGCAATTGCCTTTTGATCTCTATGTTTTGTGCAACGGTCTGGTCAGGAAATAATCTCAGGTCCTGGAAAATAATGCTAAGGTGTTTTTGCCGGTACACCGCCAGCTGGTCGGGCGCAAGTGAACGTATGTCTTTTCCATCGTATTGAATGGAGCCATTGTACTCCTTGCGCAGGCCGTACAGGAAGTGAATGAACGAAGTTTTCCCGCTTCCCGAAGGAGCAACGATGTGTACTCTTTCACCCGGCTTCAGTACAAGTTCCTGTCCCCAGATATTGGAATGTACGGACCTGTCCTCGGTAAAATATACAGGATGAAGATTCCTGGTGACTAATTGCATATTGTTATTAAGGTCAGAATCCTCTCTGTTTGCTGGCCTGGGCCATTTTATCGGCGTATTGGTTCAATTGTTTCAGGCTGTTGGTGTTCTTATCTACCAGGTTCACTTCCCACTGTTGCTCCACACCGCCGTCTTTGAAGTCGCCACCGGTCATGGTAATGTCCTGCCAGAAGTTCAATGAAGCATTCAACTGTTCAACAGCTGAACTGTCCCTGGCCATCGATCCAAAAGCCCTCATGAACCTTTGCAGGTCAACATAAGCTGCCATCGGATGGTCTTTCAACTTCGAAGCAAAGGGTTGGTTCCTGTTACCGCCTTTTACAAACTGGTCGACGATCGACTGCTCGCTGCCCGCGGCAAACAATTTATCGGTGAGGCTATAGAACACCATGGTGTCGATTCTCATTTGCTGGCTGTATTTTTTGCCGATGTTTACCAGCTTATCGAACGAAGCTTTGTTACCTACGGAGGTAGCAAACAAGACCTGCATTTCGGGCTTGGTGGTGGTATAAGGCTCCATGCCTTCGCCGAGGTTGATGGTGTAAGGCTTCATCTGGATATCGGTAAGCGCAAACATTACGTCTCCGCCATTGGCAGCGACAAAATCATCCAGCGTAATGCCTATTTCGGCCATAAAGCTGTTGACCATGCCGTCTAACCCGCCGATCTTTAAAAACTCTTTCAGTCCTTCGGGTTTATAATTCAGGATCACCAATGCGGCCACGCTGTCGGAAGGTATGCGCTCCAGGAAGTTTGCGTTGATGTTATCGCCTGAATATTTTTTAGCAAGATTGCTCATTTCTTCGTTGCTGTACGATTTTGCCTGCATCACGATCTTACCATTATCGAAATTGAGCGATGCGGCCGTAACGGAGCCCTTGATGTATTTTTCGAGCTTCAGCATCGACATTACTCCAAACGGCATGGTAGATCCGTAGATCTGCTCTGAGTTCATCCAGAAGTGCATGTCTGCGTCTGTCTTTAACAGGTCGCTGTAGCGGGAATCGTTGCCCAGCAGGCTATCGCTTTTCAGGTTGTACAGGCGTGTGGTATACCCTTTCAGGTCGGCCGGTTTAACGTCTTCGTCCGCGATCTCGTCGTCGGCAGGAGGAATTACATTACCGCTGCTGTCGAACTGCAGGTCTTCCATACCCCTGCTCGGGTTGAAAGCGCTGGTATTGCCATCAATAACGTACAGGAACTTATTGCCCGACCAGCTGGCCAGCACTTTTTTGTTGAGGCTCATGGAAGTAATGTCGCCTTCCTTTGCCGCGGTACCTGCCTGGTTATCGCTCATTTTTTTGTTGAAGGCTTCAAATTTGGCAGCATCCTTTACGCGGCCGCCTACCACAAAAAAGCCTTCTTTGGTATTGATCCTTTTTACGAAGAAAACGATTTCGTCTTTGGTATCGATACCGCTGCTCTCGGGGTCCTGCATCAACTGGCGGGCCAGCGAATCGGTGGCGCTCAGCTCGCGGTTCATGTTAGTGGATTGAGCATCTTTGAACCAGCTAGTTTGCTTTATTTCTTCCCAGCTAAGCTTTGAATTGAGGGATTTGGTGTTGAGATGCAGCACAAATGCGGCATCTTTAGGAACAGGCACCGCGTCTTTTGCCGCGGAACCGCAGCTATGCAATACAATGGACAGAACCAGTACGCTGCATAAGCCGAGGAGGTGTCTTTGTTTCATATTAGTGGTTTAGGGATGCGAAAATAATCAGGTATTTCAAGATTATGAATACATTTTGGGGATTAAAGAAGAATTGTAAGGGTAATTCATCACAAATTCAGGGCAGTTCGTCACAAAAGCTGCGAGGGCCTCTTGTCGTCCTGGAAAAAATAGGTGTTCAGGGCTCCGCGGCCGGGGTGCAGCTTGCCCTGGTGGTAATAATAAGGCTTGTAGCCAAGGCCTTCCAGCAGGCCGATCACTTGCTCAGAAGGCGTTTCTATGAGTAATACGGGCTTGTATTTTTTCAGTGTTTCTTGTCCACCTTCCAACACTTCATACTCGAAGCCCTGCACGTCTATTTTTATGAAGTACGGCGAAAGGGCAAAGTCATCCAGCTTGCCCACTTCGCAATTCAGCTCCTTGATGTGCATGCGGCGGTCGCTGTATCCAAAGATGCGGCCTTTCAGCCAATTGCTGGCCTCGGCACGGTTAAAGGAAGCCAGCCCATCGAACATAAAATTCCTGAAGAAAGGAAGGTATAAGGTAAATGCACCCTTCTCCCTGCCCAGGCCGCAATTGTGTATCGTAACCTGGCGGGAATTCCTGTACAGGGCCGCGGTCTTTTTATAAACAATGGGATTGGGCTCGAAACCTATAACCGTACAGTTCTTTTTCATGGTGAGCATGGACTGTATGGCCTCACCGCGATTGGTGCCTATATCTACAAATTGCAAGGGCCCGTTGTCGGGAAAATATTTGATCAAATTGAAATCCTGCTCATGCGGTTTGCCGAGCATGCGGTTCAGCTTCATCTGGGTGCTGAAGCGAAAATCTTGCAGGAACGGAAAATACACTTGCGTGCTGCGGAATAATTTTTTGACGAATTCCTTCATGAAAGGCCCTAAACGAGTTACAAAACGTAAAAAAAATTGATATACCCCGCGACAAAATACTGCTCTAAAGACAAATTAGGAAGAAATCAACTGAAAAAACCCGTAAAATCTGCCCGGTTAACAATTTCCTGTGTCCCCGTCTGCAGGTTTTTGATGACGGCCGTTCCCTGTTCCAGCTCACGGGAACCGATAATGACCACGTACCGTGCTTTTTTTCTTTCAGCGTATTTGAACTGTTTGTCCATTTTAGCCTGCTCATGAAAGATCTCCGCGGCGATGCCTGTGGCCCGCAGTTGCTGCAACAGGCCATATGCCGCCCTGCATTCCTGTTCGCCGAGATTGAAGAACAATACGCCCGTTCCTTCCTGCACGTCGGGCGGAAACAGCTGCAGCTCTTCCATTACATCGTAAATGCGGTCTACCCCGAAAGATATTCCCACGCCGGGAATGCCGGGTACGCCAAACAGCCCTGTAAGGTCGTCGTAACGGCCGCCACCGCCGATGCTGCCCATTTGTACGCCTTTAGCCTTTACTTCGAAGATGATGCCTGTGTAATAGTTCAATCCCCGTGCAAGGGTAAAATCGGCAACCAGTCCGGCACCCGGATCGCCTGGAAAATAATCCAGTATGTAATTGATCTCTTCAATTCCTTTGGCGGCCATTTCATTCTTGCCCAATAGTTCGTTCAACCTGTTTGTTTTTGCCGCATTGCTGCCATCGATGGAGAGGTATTGTTCGATGATTTGGACCTGCGTGGATGAGAGCTCTTTCTGTTGCAGTTCTTCTTTCACTTTATCGATGCCTATCTTATCGAGCTTGTCGATGGCAATGGTGATATCGGTGAGCTTGTCAGTGCTGCCGGCTACTGCCGCGAGGCCTGCCAGAATCTTCCTGCTGTTGATGCGGATCTCTACCGGAATGCGCAGCTTTTTAAAAGCGTCGGCGTACAGGTTGGCGAGCTCCACTTCGTTTATCAGGGCGGTGCTGCCTACTACATCGGCATCGCATTGGTAAAATTCGCGGTAGCGTCCGCGCTGTGGCCTGTCGGCCCGCCATACGGGTTGCACCTGGTATCGTTTAAACGGCAACGTGAGTTGCCCGTGGTTCATGGCAACGTACCGCGCAAAGGGAATGGTGAGGTCGTATTTCAGTGCCCGCTCGGTAAGGTTTTTATCATTCTTTCCCTGCAATACATTTTCAAAAGCTGTTTTCGATTTATCAATATTCTTCGGATCGCCGAGGCCATTGTTGAGAATTTTGAATATGAGCTTGTCGCCTTCCTCTCCATATTTGCCCATGAGCGTTTCAAGGTTTTCCATGGCAGGCGTTTCCAGTGGCTGAAAGCCATATACATTAAAAATACTTTTGATAGTATCGAGAATGTATTGGCGTTTGCGTACTATCTCCGGTCCAAAATCGCGGGTGCCTTGCGGGAGGGAGGGTTTGGTCATTGTGCGTGGTGAATTGTGAATGGTCAATGGGTCATTAGTCGTTAAGTCATTTGTCATTGGCCTGCTAATTTCGTCGAAGCATATTTGGCTACGATTTTTTCGCAGGCCTTATCGATCATTGCATACACATCATGATAGCCGGGCTCGGGGCCATACCAGGGATCGGGCACGTCCATGTTTTTGCCGGGATACAATTCATTCATCAGCAGGTCAACCTTCGAAGCATCGAACCGGTTCCTGGCAATCATTTTCATTTCATCTATCACGTCCGATGACATGGCGTATATTTTATCGAACTTCTCAAAATCATCGGCTGCAAATTTGCGCGAACGCTGTTTGCAGATATCGATGCCGTTGAGCTTTGCCACTTTTTGCGAAAGCTTGTGCGGCGGCTCGCCGGTATGATAACCATTGGTGCCCGCGCTTTCTATGCTCCACCTCAATCCTGCATTCCATGCCTTGTGCTGCAGAATGCCTTCTGCCAGCGGGCTGCGGCAGATGTTTCCGAGGCAAACCATTAAAATCTTCATGTGCGCAAAAATAAGGTACAGCGTGCAAGGTACGAAGGCAAACCACCGGACGCACATCCCGCAACTGCCTGACCCGTTATGGATTTATCAGCGCCTAAGCATCTTATTGTTACCTGCGCGGGTTGTTAGCATTCCATCTTAACAACCAAAATCTTCATCAATGAAGCCGGAAATGATTTTACAAGCCGATGTATTGGACATTGTGTTCGAAAACCGCAACAAGGAATATGGCGCGTATGTCCTAAGGAAAGAATATGGCCAGCGTTTATGGCGTTCGCTCGGCGGCGTATTGTTGTTACTGTTGATAGCTTTTGCATCCATGTTTTTCAAAAGCAATGACCACGGCCGCAACCAGGGTCCGCTGCAGCCACAGCAAAACGATACGCTCAAACTGGTTGAGCTTCCCAAGCCGCCGCCTCCCAAAGCGGAAGTGCCGCCACCACCGGTCCCGCCCGTAAGGACCATTGCAGACCCTCCGCCCATTATTGTTCCGGGTGTGCAGGTAACGGATACGATCCCAACAATAGACGACCGGGCAAAAGCATTGGTAAGTGATAGAACTACCGATGGCCCTCTGCGCGATACACAAACCATTGCGCCACCGCCACAACGGCACACGGGGACCGGAGAACCGAAGGTTGAACAACCTGTTGTGGTTGAGCCGAGTGTATTGAGGGAGGCTGAAGTAATGCCTGAATTTCCCGGCGGCCTTAGTGCCTGGCAACGTTTCCTGCAAAAAAACCTGCGCTTCCCCGACCAGGACGCCGATGGTGAAGAAGGCAGGAAAATTGTAGTAACAGTCAGGTTCATTGTAAATGAAGACGGAAGCCTTAGCGGGCTCGAGATATTGGAGAGCGGCGGAACAGAATTTGACAAAGAAGTATTGCGGGTATTGAACAAAAGCCCTAAGTGGGTGGCAGGCAGCAACAAAGGCAAAAAAGTAAAAGTATATCATAAGCAACCCGTTATTTTCAAGTACGAGGTGGATGAATAAATTACTTATCTTGCCCAGCCTGTTTTTTAAAAATCTATTCTGGATGACAGAAGATAACAAGGATGGTCGCACGAAGCGGTATATTCTCATGCGCTCACTGATGGATTTTGGCATGGGATTGATTTACATTGGTGTTGCCGCATTCCTGTTGCTGGCAGACAAAATAGGCGTCAACCTCGCTTTTCCACCGAAACCGTTTTCATACATTTTTGCCGCCCTCTGCGTATTGTATGGGGGCTTCAGGATTTATAGAGGCATTCAGAAAAATTATTTCCATTAATGAAGCATCTTTTTTATTCAATCGGCAGTCTTTCCCGCAGGCTTGCACTGTTGGTAATGTTAGTGGGCTTATGGGCTTGCAAAGGCGGCTCCAATAAAACGGAGGCCAGGGAAACTACCAGCAACGGAACGATCAATATCAGTGTAGATGAATCTTTCAAGCCGATCATTGATTCCCAGATCAAAGTGTTCGAAGCAGCCTATCCTAACGCCAAGATCGTTGCCCATTACAAACCCGAAGCCGAATGCCTAAGGGACCTAACGCGCGACAGCACGCGCATGATCATCATAACCCGCATCCTTACCCGTGAGGAGGAAGATTTTTATAAAGATTCAATACGGTACGTGCCCATAATGGGAAGATTGGCGTATGACGCGGTAACGGTGATCGTAAACAATAAATCGCCCGATTCGGTTTTTTCGATGAGCGACATACAGGCGATCTTGTCCGGCACCAGTCAATTGAAGCTAAGGCCCGTTTTCGATGGAACATCGGCCACCAGTACAGTGCGGTTCGCTATCGATTCGATTTTAAAGGGCAGGCCGCTCGGTAAAAATGTGACAGCCGCAAGGTCGAGCCAGGCTGTAATCGATTATGTAGCAGACAATGTGGACGCTATAGGCTTTATAGGAGTGAGTTGGATAGGGAATAAAGAAGACGTTAATCAACTGAGCTTTTTGCAAAAAGTTAACATCGCTTCCATTCAATGTGGCATCTGTAATAGTGAGACTTATGTGAAGCCTTACCAGGCTAACATAGCATTAAAAAGATATCCAATGGTACGCGGTTTGCATTATATATTGAAGGAAAATTTTGGCGGAGTAGGCAGCGGTTTTGTGAATTTTCTGGAAGGTGAACGAGGCCAACTGATCTTTCGCAGAGCATACCTGGTACCGTACAAGATGAGTTTTAATGTGAGGGATGTGGAAATGTGATAATGAAATTTGTAATTTTCCAACTTAAAACAGGACTTTTAAAATGAAGAAGATTAGCTTAAGCTTAGTAGCATTCATCATGAGCATCAGCTTTGCTTTTGCTCAGGATATCGGGCAAGGGCGAAAGTTTTTTTATTACGAACGTTATAAAAGTGCTAAAGAGACTTTTGAGAAAATCCTTGCTTCAAATCCGAACAACATAGAAGCGATATACTGGCTGGGGCAAACGCTGATAGAGCAGAAGGACAGCGCTGCTGCCAAGGCATTGTACCAACGTGCCATGACCACCAACAGTAATCCTCCGCTTCTGCTCGTGGGCATGGGCCATATTGAATTGATGGAGGGAAAGACCAACGATGCCCGCCAGCGTTTCGAAACCGCGCTTAGTCTTACCAAATCGAAAGATATACAGGTGTTCAATGCCATCGGCCGCGCCAATGCCCTTACCAGGTTGGGCGATGCCAACTATGCCATTGAAAAACTTACCCAGGCCACCCAGTTAAAAGGATTCAACGATCCTTATACTTATCTCATCATGGGTGATGCTTATCGTAAGAACATCGACGGTGGCGGCGCCGTAACTGCTTATAACAAAGCATTGGCGCTAGACCCCAAACTGGCAGCGGCAAAATACCGCATCGGTAAAGTATATCTTACCCAGAACAATAAAGAATTCTTTTTGCCGGCATTCGAGCAGGCCATTCAGATTGATCCGGCTTATACGCCAGCGCTCTATGAATTGTTCTATTACTGGTATTTCCGCGACGTGAACAAAGCGGAAGAATACCTGAACCAATACGTTGCAAACTTCGACCAGGGACCGGAGATCGAGTACCTGAGAACAGACTTCCGTTATGCTAAAGGTGATTTTGCAGGAGCAAAGATCCGCGCACAGGAACTCATCAACCAAATGGGCGATAAAGTGAACCCGCGTATGTTCCGTATGCTTGCATATACATCGGACACGCTCGGCGATCCCGCAGCCGCAAAGCAGGCCATGAACGTGTTCCTGTCAAAGGCTGACTCAACCATGGTATTACCGGCCGACTTTATAGAGCTGGCCAATATCAACGCCAAAATCGCCGGCAGTGAAAAAGAAGCTTTTAAGAACTTCGAAACTGCCATTGCAATGGATACGCTGGTAGAAAATAAAGTGAAGTACATCAACCAGGCCGCGGCGCTCGCCAAAAAACTGGGCGACCGTAACCAACAGGCCATCTGGCTGGGCGTGGCTTACCGCATAGATCCAAAGCCAACCCAAACCGACCTGTACAACTACGGTATGGCGCATTACCAGGCTGGTAATTACGACTCGTCTGTTGCCATCTTCTGCGACCAGTACCAAACCAAGTATCCTAACGAGATCTTCGGATACCTGTGGTGCGCAAAGTCGTGGCTGGCAAAAGATACTACCATGGCAACCGGTAATGCAGTGGCTGCATATGAATTGCTTGCTCAAAAAGCAATGGAGATAGATTCAGTGAAGTATAAATCGCAGGCCATTAACGCATGGTTCCTGCTAACAACGCACGCCAACGACATTAAGAAAGATCCGAGGCTGGCTCTGACATATATTGAAAAAATATTGCAGGCCGATCCGGGTAACCAATATGCTCCCGGCATCAAGAACATCCTTGAAAGGGCCATCAACAGGCCTGCAAGGCAGGAAAGCAAGCCGGCGGCCAAGCCCAACACACGTTCGAGTAGCGGCGGTGGCGGCACAAGACGATGAACATAATTTCTTCATGTCATAATATCATGAATCATCCCCTGCCAGGCACGGCAGGGGAATTTATTTTCGATTGTTATTAATAGTACCTGGCTTATTTTTGCGGCCTATTCCACTGAATATGAATTTTTTTTTGCTCCAGGCGACAGCAGATACCGCCGCTAATTATTTTCCTGTAGCCTTACAACTGTTATTTGCCGCCATTTTCGTGGTGGTAACGCTGGGAGCAACCCATTTCCTGGGACCGAAGCGCAAAACGACTGACAAATTGGAAACCTTTGCCAGCGGTATCGAGAGTCATGGTGACGCCCGGCAGCCCATGGCCATTAAATATTTCCTGGTGGCCATCCTGTTCGTGTTGTTCGACGTGGAAGTCATCTTCTTTTATCCTTATGCGGTCAATTTCAGGGAATTGGGTTGGGATGGATTTTTTGCGGTGCTCATGTTCGTGGGATTTTTTCTTAGCGGGTTCATTTATATCATCAAAAAAGGAGCCCTGCAGTGGGAAGATTAGTAAGTAAAAGTTTAAAATAACGGGCCGGAACAAATTGTGGTATGATGCGTGTACTATACTTCGGTCAATTTTTAAACGATTAAACAAAAATAATTATGGCTCGTCCCGTACGATTTAATATAACGCCGAAGGAAGCCGATATGCAGTCGCATATCATGGTGGCGGAAGCTCCGGCAGGACATGGGGGAGAGGGGTTTTTTGCCACATCCTTTGAAAAAGTGGTGGGCCTTGCCCGTAAAAACTCTATCTGGCCGCTTCCCTTTGCTACCTCTTGTTGCGGTATCGAGTTCATGGCAACCATGGGCTCGCATTACGACCTTGCCAGGTTCGGTTCGGAGCGTGTGGGCTTTTCGCCCCGCCAGTGCGACCTGTTGATGGTAATGGGCACCATCGCCAAAAAGATGGGCCCGGTAGTAAGGCAGGTTTACCTGCAAATGGCCGAGCCCCGTTGGGTAATGGCCGTTGGCGCCTGCGCCTGCAGCGGCGGTATTTTCGATAGTTACAGCGTGCTGCAGGGAATTGACCAGGTGGTGCCGGTAGACGTGTATGTGCCCGGTTGCCCTCCGCGCCCCGAAGCCATCATCGATGGTATTCTGAAGGTGCAGGAACTTATACACAACGAAGGCTTGCGCAGGAGGCACAGCCCCCAGTATAAAGCCCTGATGGAGAGTTACGGAATACAATAAACATTGAAATGGCGTTGACCAACGATAGTATAAAACAAAAGCTGGTAGAAAAGTTCCAGGACCAGGTGTACAACTTCGAAGAGCCTTATGGCATGCTTACCTTCGAAGCGCCGAAGGATTACAACCTTAAAGTAATGCAGTTCCTGTACGACGATCCTGAGCTGCGTTTCCGGTTCCTGACCGATTTGCAGGCTGTGCATTACCCGCATTTTAAAGGAAGGGAACTGGCGGTGGTATATCACCTGCACAACCTGGTAGACAATGTGCGCATACGGTTCAAGGTATTTACCGATATCAATCAACCAGACGTTTATACCGCCACCAAATTATTTGAAGCCGCTAACTGGATGGAACGCGAAACCTATGATTTTTACGGCGTCAACTTTGTTGGCCATCCCAACCTGAAACGCATTTTGAATGTGGATGAAATGGATTACTTCCCTATGCGGAAAGAATATCCGTTAGAAGAGCAAACACGTATTGACAAAGACGATGAAATGTTTGGCAGAGGAGGAACGATTAAATAACATGAGTGTCGACGAACATATAAAGCTCCCCGAAGGTTCCATTGAGCGGCAAACCACTACGCTGAACCTGGGCCCCACGCACCCGGCAACGCACGGCGTATTCCAGAACATACTGGAATTAGATGGAGAACGCATCGTGTCGGCGGAGCAAACGGTTGGATATATCCACCGTGCATTTGAAAAGATCGCGGAACGCCGCCCGCTGTACCAGATTACCCCGCTTACGGACAGGTTGAACTATTGTTCGGCCCCCATCAATAATATGGGATGGCACCTGACCTGCGAAAAACTGCTGGGCATTCAAACGCCCAAGCGCGTAGACTACCTGCGCATCATTATCATGGAGCTGGCGCGCATTGCCGACCATCTCATCTGTAATTCGATCGTTGGCGTTGATACCGGCGCATACACTGGGTTTTTATATGTGATGCAGTACCGCGAGCTGATCTATGAGATATGGGAAGAAGTTTGCGGATCACGCCTTACCACCAACATCGGCCGCATTGGCGGGTTCGAAAGAAATTTCAATGATACTTCTTTCAGGAAACTGGAAAAATTCCTGGATGAATATCCCCGCGTGTTGAGAGAGTTCGAGAACATGTTCACGCGCAACCGCATCTTCATGGAGCGTACCATTGGTGTTGGCCCCATCAGCGGCGAACGCGCATTGAACTACGGATTTACTGGTCCCAACCTGCGTGCGGCGGGAGTAGACTACGATGTGCGCGTGCATACGCCGTACAGCAGTTACGAGGATATCGAGTTTACCATTCCCATAGGTTCTACCGGCGATTGCTACGACCGCTTTTTGGTGCGCAACCAGGAAATGTGGCAATCGTTGAATATCATTCAGCAGGCTTACCGGAAAGTGCAGGAGTTTAAAGGAAAAGATGCCGAAGTATTTCATGCGGATGTTCCTGAATATTATTTGCCTGAGAAAAAAGATGTGTACACTAAGATGGAGGCCCTGATCTGGCATTTTAAAATTATCATGGGTGAAACCGATATTCCACCGGGAGAAGTGTACCTGAGCGTGGAAGGTGGTAACGGTGAGCTTGGGTTTTACCTGATCAGCGATGGTGGCAGAACGCCGTACAGGCTGCATTTCCGCCGTCCCTGCTTTGTGTACTACCAGGCTTATGAAGAACTTACCAAGGGAAGCATGTTAAGCGATGCGATTGTAACGATGAGCAGTTTGAATTTGATCGCGGGGGAAATGGATGGATAAGCACAAACTGGATTTCAATTAAAAATTTTTAATACATCGATGGTTCAATTTTCAGAGCATAAACTGGCAGAGGTACGCGAAATAATGCAGCGGTATCCCGAAGGCAAGCATAAAAGCGCGCTGATACCGGTGTTGCACCTTGCGCAGCAGGAGTTCGGCGGCTGGCTGAGCGCCGAGACCATGGACTATGTTGCTTCGCTGCTGCAACTGGAACCTATTGAAGTATACGAGGTGGCTACCTTCTACAGCATGTACAACCTGAAGCCGGTGGGCAAATACGTATTCGAGGTTTGCCAGACCGGTCCCTGCATGCTCAATGGCAGCGACAACATCATCGAATACATCAAACAAAAATTGAACATAGCAGTGGGTGAAACCACCTGCGACGGATTGTTTACATTAAAGACCGTAGAGTGCCTCGGTGCATGCGGCTATGCGCCAATGATGCAGTTAGGAAAGAATTACCGTGAGCACCTTACAAAAGATAAAATAGACCAGATCATCAACGAGTGCAGGAGCGCCGCTGCCATGAACAATTGAAACAGTAGTATGAAAAAGATATTGTTTATACTATGCTTATCATTAGCGGTTGTGAGTGCATCGGCGCAACCCGCGGTTGAAAAGGTAGTATGGGACCGCGTGGAAGCATTGACCAAGGCGATATTCGAGGACAAGGACAGCGTGGCGTTGATGGATTTGGTAAGCGAGCGGGTCACGTATGGCCACTCAAGCGGGGTTATCGAAGACAAACCAACAATGGTGAACAAGGCCGTTACCAACAAATCGACTTATAAAAACCGCTCATTCGAAAGGGTGAGCATTGGCATAGATGGAAGGGCCGGCGTTGCCATTGTGCGGCACAACTTCCGCGCTACCAGCGTGGACGAGGCAGGAAAGGAAGCGCCGCTCGACTTGGGAATCTTACAGGTTTGGAAAAAAGAAAATGGCAAGTGGAAAATATGGGCAAGGCAGGCTGTAAGAATACCTGCAAAAGGATAAAGCAAGATCAATGGGAAGAAAATTATTAATAGACAAGGTTGGAATAGAAGGCATACGCTATTACGATGCGTACCGCAAGAACGGCGGCTATGCTTCGGTGGAGAAGGCTTTCAAAATGAGTCCCGACGCTATTGTGGATGAAGTGAAGAAGAGCGGGCTGCGCGGCCGCGGCGGCGCGGGCTTTCCTACGGGAATGAAATGGGGCTTTTTGGCTAAGCCCGAAGGCGTGCCCCGTTATCTCGTATGCAATGCGGACGAATCAGAGCCCGGCACTTTCAAGGACCGATACTTAATGGAGTTCATCCCGCATTTATTAATAGAAGGATTGATCGTTTCATCGTTTGCGCTCGGCTCCAACAGAACATACATTTATATCCGTGGCGAATACGCATGGATAGTAGACATACTCGAGCAGGCCATTGCCGAAGCAAAGCACAATGGATGGCTCGGAAGAAATATTTTAGGCAGCGGCTTCGATTGTGAAATTTACGTGCAGAAAGGAGCGGGAGCTTACATCTGCGGAGAAGAAACCGCTTTATTGGAATCGTTGGAAGGCAAGCGCGGTAATCCGCGCATCAAGCCGCCTTTCCCAGCGGTAAAGGGTTTGTGGGATTGTCCCACCGTAGTGAACAATGTGGAAACTTTAGCAGCCGTTGTTCCCATCATCAATATGGGTGGAGAAGAATACGCCAAAATCGGCATCGGCAAATCAACCGGCACCAAGCTGATATCTGCCTGCGGCAATATCAACAAGCCGGGCGTGTATGAACTTGAAATGAATATTTCAGTTGAAGAATTTATTTACAGCGATGAGTATTGCGGCGGCATCGCCAATGGAAAAAGATTGAAGGCTTGCATACCGGGCGGGTCGTCGGTTCCAATCGTTCCCGCCAATCTTACCTTAAAAACGGCCAAGGGCGAAACCAGGATGATGACGTATGAAAGCCTTGCCGACGGTGGTTTTGCAACCGGCACCATGATGGGCTCCGGTGGATTTATTGTATTGGACGAAGACCAGTGCGTGGTACGCCATACCTTGACGCTGGCAAGATTTTACCGCCACGAAAGTTGCGGGCAATGCTCACCCTGCCGCGAGGGAACAGGATGGATGGAAAAGATCCTGCACAATATCGAGTACGGCAAAGGAAAGATGAGCGATATAGATTTATTGTGGGATATTCAAAGAAGGATAGAAGGCAATACGATATGTCCTTTGGGTGATGCGGCGGCCTGGCCTGTTGCAGCAGCCATAAGACATTTCAGGGATGAATTCGAATGGCATGTGTTGAATCCCGATGAAGCGCAGCGCCGCAATTATGGACTGGCAAGGTATGCCGATCCTTTGCAGGTTGCCGCAGTTTAAACCAGTTTTTAAAATTTGATTTTGACTATAAACAATGTCTGAACCAAAAAAGCTATTTAAGGTAACTATCGACAACATCACCGTGGAGGTGGAGCCGGGCACCAGCATCTTGCAGGCCGCGCGAAACATCGGCGGCGATGTGGTGCCGCCCGCCATGTGCTATTACAGCAAGCTGAAAGGCAGTGGTGGTAAATGCCGTACCTGCCTGGTGGAGGTATCCAAGGGCAGCGAAGCAGACCCGCGCCCAATGCCCAAGCTGGTAGCAAGCTGCCGCACCAATGTGATGGATGGAATGGAAGTAAAAAGCATTACCAGCGATAAAGTGCTCGATGCACGCAAGGGCGTTGTAGAGTTCCTGCTCATCAATCACCCGCTGGATTGTCCCATTTGCGACCAGGCCGGTGAATGCCACCTGCAGGACCTGAGCTACGAACACGGCACCGACGCCACCCGCTATGAATTTGACCGGCGCACTTTTCACAAGCACGACATCGGTCCATATATACAACTGCACATGACGCGCTGCATCCTGTGCTACCGCTGCGTGTACGTGGCCGACCAGCTCACCGACAAACGCGAGCACGGCGTGCTCGACAGGGGCGACCACTCGCAGATCGCTACTTATATTGAAAAAGCGCTGGACAACGATTTTATAGGCAATGTGATCGATGTATGCCCGGTGGGCGCGCTTACCGACAGGACCTTCCGCTTCAAGAACAGGGTATGGTTTACCAAACCGGTGGACGCGCACAGGGATTGCCCGAAGTGCTGCGGTAAAGTAACCCTCTGGCTGCGCGGCGATGAAGTGTACAGGGTAACCGCACGCAAGGACCAATGGGGCGAGGTGGAAGAATGGATCTGCAATGAATGCCGTTTCGAGAAAAAGAAAACCAGCGACTGGATCATCGATGGGCCCACACTGGTGAACCGGCACTCGGTGATTTCCCAGAACCATTATATAGAAATGAAACAGCCCGATGAAATCCTGGTAAAAGTAATGGACGGCCGCAAGCCAAGACTGCTGATGGACATACATAATATAAGTGAGGTGAACCAGCCGCAGATTGAATTGTCGAAATTGCAGGGACCTCCCAACAGCGAAGTGTTCGATGAGAATCTTAAAATCAACCGGGAATCTTAACGCTTATGATGTTGCTAGCCGTAGACTGGCCGCTTGTATTGGAAAAAACGATATTGATCTCCGTGGTCATCGGCGTATCGCTGCTGATAGCCATGTATGAAACCTATGCCGAGCGAAAAATTGCAGCCGTTATGCAGGACCGCCGCGGTCCCAACAGGGCCGGGCCCTTTGGCATATTGCAACCGCTGGCCGATGGTTTAAAACTGTTTTTCAAGGAAGAGATCATTCCCAATACTTCGAATAAATTTTTATTCATCGCGGGACCGGGATTGGCCATGCTCACGGCCATGATGACCTCTGCGGTAATTCCCTGGGGAGGCACCATCGAAGTGTTTGGAAGGGAAGTGAGCCTGCAGATAGCCGATATTAACATCGGCATACTGTATATTTTCGGCGTAGTGAGCATGGGCGTGTATGGCATCATGATCGGCGGATGGGCATCGAACAATAAATTTTCCTTGCTGGCTGCCATCAGGGGCGCATCGCAGATGATATCATATGAATTGGCAATGGGCTTGTCATTGATCGCATTGCTGATGCTGACCGGTTCTTTGAAAATGAGCGAGATTGTCGCGCAGCAATATAATAGCGTATGGAACGTGGTGTACCAGCCGCTGGGCTTCTTCATTTTTATAGTGTGCGCATTTGCCGAATGCAACCGCACGCCGTTCGATTTGCCCGAAGCGGAGAATGAATTGAACTTCGGCTATCACCAGGAGTATTCGTCCATGAAGCTCGGGTTTTACCTGTTTGCTGAATATATCAACATGTTCATCAGCAGCGCGGTCATGGCAACGTTGTTCTTTGGCGGATATGATTTTCCATTCATCAACGAAGCGAACTTTTCGCCCAACGTGGCGGCCATATTCGGAACGGTGGCATTGCTGGGCAAGATCGCGTTCTTTATTTTCCTGTTCATGTGGGTGCGCTGGACCATTCCACGCTTCCGCTACGACCAGTTGATGAACCTCGGATGGAAAAAAATGATACCGCTGGCCCTCGCTAACATGATCATAACAGCGCTGGTGGTATTGCTGAAACAGAATAATTGGAGATTTTAACTTATAAAAAATATTTTTGCGGACTTTTAAAATTGAGATGAGGCAAGAGAATGCAAACATTAACCAATAAAGCGAAGCCAGTTGATCGCAAGCCGATGACGTTCGTTGAGAAATTATATCTCTGGAACATCTTCAAAGGCATGATGATCACTTTGCGGCATATATTCAAAAAGAAGGCTACCATCAGTTATCCCGAGCAAAAGCGTGAATTTGCGCCGGTGTTCAGGGGACTGCATGTGCTGAACAGGGATGAAGAAGGGCGCGAACGGTGCACAGCTTGCGGCTTGTGCGCAGTGGCTTGTCCCGCGGAAGCCATTACCATGGAAGGCGCCGAAAGACAAAAAGGCGAAGAACATTTGTACCGAGAAGAAAAATACGCAGCGAAGTATGAAATCAACATGCTGCGTTGCATCTTCTGCGGCCTGTGCGAAGAAGCATGCCCTAAGGACGCCATTTATCTTAGTGAAACTTTCGCTCCTTCCAATTATAACCGTAAAGGATTTATTTATGGGAAGGATGACCTGCTGATACCGGATCCCAACAAGGACCCGGAAGGGTATGCAAAAGCGAGAGGTGGGAAAGTGAATTTTTAACCCTTCACTTTTACCTTAAAACCAAACATGACTGTAACTGAAATTTTATTCTGGTTCTTAAGTGCCCTTGCAGTAGTGAGCGCCATTAACGTGGTCATTAGCAAAAACCCCGTGTTCAGCGTGCTCTGGCTGATACTGACCTTCTTCTCCATTTCAGGCCATTATATTTTATTGAATGCACAGTTCCTGGCGGTGGTGAACATTATCGTGTACGCCGGCGCCATCATGGTATTGTTCCTGTTCGTGATCATGCTCATGAACCTGAACAACGCGGAAACCAAAAAGAACAAATGGCTTAAAGTGGCGGGCGTAATAGCCGGAGGCTGCATGTTGCTGGTGATGATAGCCGCCCTGAAAGACGCCGACACCGCCCAGCAGTTGGCCCAAACAAAAGAAGGAAACATCGGTTTGATCAGTTACCTGGGCAAGGCATTGTTCAACGAATACGTGGTACCGTTCGAGATCAGCAGCGTACTGTTCCTCAGCGCGATGGTGGGAGCCGTGGTGATTGGTAAGAAAGGAGATTAATATTTTTTGATGCCTATAAATTATTACATATTCCTGTCCATTGCGCTCTTTTGCATAGGCGTGGTGGGAGTATTGACGCGCCGCAACGCCATCATCATTTTCATGTGCATAGAGCTGATGCTGAATGCTGTGAACCTGATGCTGGTGGCTTTTTCAAAAATGCACCACGTAAACCAGGCCGCCACCAATGCGACCGCGGGTATCGACGGGCAACTGTTTGTATTCTTTATAATGGTGGTGGCCGCCGCAGAAGTGAGCGTAGGACTGGCAATTATCGTAATGATGTACAGGAATGTGCATTCGGTAGACGTGAATTTCTTGAACAGGCTGAAACATTGATATGATCAAACTGGTTTACTTAATTCCACTTTTCCCTTTCATCGGATTTTTGCTCAACGGCCTGGGCAGGAGGGCCATGTCAAAATCGCTCATCGGTATCGTGGGCAGCGGCATGGTGCTGGCTTCGTTCGTGGTAAGCCTGCTGATATTTTCCGAAGTGCGGCAGGAAGGTTTTCAACCCCAGACCATTCATCTCTTTCCTTTTATTCAATTCGATAGCATCAGCATTCCATTCGCGCTGCAGGTCGACCAGCTTTCGGCCCTGTTCCTGCTGATCATTACCGGCGTGGGATTCCTGATACACCTGTACTCCACGGCCTACATGCACGAAGAAGATGCTTCCAACTATGGCCGTTACTTTTCTTACCTGAACCTGTTCGTTTTCTTCATGCTGTTGCTGGTGCTGGGCGCCAACTACGTTATCATGTTCATAGGGTGGGAGGGAGTAGGACTTTGCTCTTACCTGCTCATCGGTTACTGGTTCACCAACGATGCCTATAACAATGCTGCTAAGAAGGCATTCATCATGAACCGCATCGGCGACCTCGGATTCCTCATTGCGGTGTTCTGGATGATTTTACAGTTCGGCTCCGCCACCTTCACCGAAGTATTTGCCGAAGCACCCGAGGCCAGCACTGCTGCACTTACAGGCATTACGCTATTGTTGTTTGCGGGAGCAACGGGGAAATCGGCACAAATACCTTTGTACACCTGGTTGCCCGATGCCATGGCTGGCCCTACGCCGGTGTCCGCGCTCATTCATGCAGCAACCATGGTTACCGCGGGCGTGTATATGATCGCACGCAGCAATGTATTGTATTCGCTTGCGCCCATTTCTCAATACGTCGTGGCCATTGCGGGACTTGCCACTGCTATACTCGCCGCAACCATTGCGCTTAAGCAAAACGATATCAAAAAAGTGCTGGCGTATTCGACCGTCAGCCAATTGGGATACATGTTTTTAGGACTGGGTGTTGGCGCTTATGTAGGAGCGGTGTTTCATGTAATGACCCATGCTTTCTTCAAAGCGCTGCTGTTTCTCGGTGCGGGCTCGGTAATACATGCCATGCATCATGAGCAGGATATCCGCAAAATGGGTGGATTGAAAAAGCGCCTGCCCATTACGCACATCACTTTCTTGCTGGCCTGCCTGGCCATCGCAGGCATTCCGCCATTCTCCGGATTCTTTTCAAAAGATGAGATCTTAATAGCAGCCTATGCGCATAACCCGGTATTGTATTGGATCGGGTTGGGCGGCGCGCTCCTCACCGCGTTTTATATGTTCAGGCTGTATGCCATGACCTTCCTCGGAAGTTTCCGCGGAACCGCGGAGCAGGAGCATCATGTGCATGAAAGTCCAGCGGCCATGACGATTCCACTGGTGATACTGGCAGTGTTATCGGTAGTGGGCGGTTTTGTTGGATTGCCCGATATATTCAACGAAAAATTGGGAACGCATCACTACCTGGATCATTTCCTTTCGCCCGTTATGCAGGGCGCTGATGGAACTGCGCATACGGTTGACCATAGCACCGAATATATTTTATTGGCAGTGTCTGTACTGGCCATTGGCATTACCTGCATTGTCGCGGCCAATATGTACCGCAGGTACAGGTATTCCGAAACGGCGCCGGCTGGCATTGGCAGGGCAATGGAAAACAAATGGTATGTCGATGAATTGTACGATGCCATCATAGTACGGCCGCTTAAATGGCTTGCGTGGTTTTTCAATAGCGTCATCGAAAAGCTTGGCATCGATGCATTGGTGAATGGAGTAGGCAGGGCCGTGCAATATAGCGGCCGCCAGCTAAGGTTATTGCAGAGCGGGCAGGTGGGTACTTACGTGTTGTTGATGGTGGTGAGCCTGGTGATTTTTTTTATAATCGAGTTTTTTATCAGGAAATAAATCTATCAGCTTTTGAATAACATGATACCGGTCCTGTTCATATTGGTCCCCTTGCTTACCGGCGTTGCGGCTTTTCTTATCAAAGAGGAGAAGTATGCAAAGGGTTGGGCCATCGTGTCTTCCCTGGTTACGCTGGTGGTTTCATTGATAGGCCTTGCCATGTTCAATAAATCGGGAACCCTGCAATTCACGGCTGAATGGCTGCCCGCACTGGGAAGCAAGTTTGCTTTAAAGGCCGATGGCATGAGCCAAATGCTTTGCCTGCTGACGGCGCTGGCCTTTCCCATCATATTCATTGCAACCTATAAGAACCATTATAAAAATCCCAGTAGTTTTTATGCGCTCATGTTATTGTCGCAGGCGGGATTGATGGGTGTGTTCATTGCGGCGGATGCTTTGTTGTTCTATTTCTTCTGGGAGCTGGCCCTGATACCGGTTTATTTCCTGTGCTCCATCTGGGGTGGCGAACGCCGCATTGCAGTCACGTTCAAATTCTTTATCTACACTTTCGTGGGTTCGCTGCTCATGCTGGTGGGATTGATCTACCTGTACCTGCAAACCCCGGGTCAATCGTTTGCGCTGGAAGCTTTTTATGCACTGGACCTCGACAAGGACAAACAGCAATTGGTGTTCTGGCTGCTGTTCCTTGCCTTTGCCATCAAGATGCCGATCTTTCCTTTCCATACCTGGCAGCCCGACACGTACGAGCAATCGCCCACCGCCGTGACAATGGTGCTTAGCGGCATCATGGTAAAAATGGGTGTGTTCGGGCTCATTCGCTGGGTGGTGCCCGTGGTACCGCTAGGCAGCTGGATCTATGGTGACAGGATCTCCATCATTGCCATCATCAGCATTTTGTATGCATCGCTGATAGCGATCAAGCAGGACGATTTGAAACGCTTTGTGGCCTATTCATCCATTGCGCACATCGGGCTCATGTGCCTTGCCATTTTTGCCACTAACAGTAGCAGCATGCAGGGCGTAATGATACAGATGTTCAATCACGGCATCAACATCATCGGGTTGTGGATAGTGGTCGACCTGATCGAGCAACGCTATGGTACGCGCAAAATGTCGCAACTGGGCGGGCTTGCCAAACAGGCGCCGTCACTGGCCATATTGTTGGTGATAGTGGCATTGGCCAACGTAGCCTTACCGCTAACCAATGCATTTGTGGGAGAGTTCATGATGTTCAATGGCATCTTTTCATCGCCGGCCACGGAGTTTGGGTGGATATTTGCCGCGGTGGCGGGATTGAGCGTTATTTTCTCGGCATGGTATACGTTGAACATGATACAGCGCGTGTTTTACGGCAGCGGCCAAACGGCGCTTGCAGGCGTGCAGGGCATAGGCCTCAATGCAAAGCTGGCGATGGTGGTGCTGGTCATCATCATCGTGGTGATAGGAGTGTATCCTTCACTGCTGTTGGATGTTACGCGTTCCACCAGCGACTTCATTCTGTCTAAAATGTTTACAAAATAACATGAATGCATTAGTTCTATCGGCGGTTTTTGGCGTTGTGATGATGTTTACGGGGGTGTTTACCTCCAACAAAACTGCCGTGCGGTACGTGGCCATTACCTTGCTGGCCGTGCTGCTGGCCGCCAACATAGCCGAGCAGTACGGGTACAGGCTGTTCAATTTCAACCTCAGGGACATGCTTTCGTTCAACAGCTTTTCGTTGTTGTTCAATTCCATTGCATTCGGCAGCACCCTCATCTATTATTTTCTTAGCAGCAAGGACATGGAGCGCGTTGGCATTTACCTGGCGGAATATTTTGCACTGATATTTTTCATTTTATGCGGCATTGCCGTGGCTTCTTCCTTCAATACCCTGCTGATGCTGTTCCTGGGCATAGAGATCATTTCAATTCCATTGTACATTCTAACTGGAACGGATAAGCGCAATTTAAAAAGCAACGAGGCTTCGCTCAAGTACTTCCTGATGGGCGCTTTTTCAACGGGCATCATGCTCATGGGCATTGCGTTGCTGTATGGCACGGCAGGCTCGTTTAACCTGGAGGTGATCATGCAGAGCGCGGGGCAGCCGGGGCCGCTGTTCATAGGGGGTATTGTGTTGCTTATGATCTCCATGTCGTTCAAGGTGTCCGCCGCTCCTTTCCATTTCTGGACGCCGGATGTGTATGACGGCGCGCCTACCGTATTCACTTCTTTCATGGCCACCGTTGTAAAGGCCGCGGCTTTCATAGCCTTTGTGCGGCTGTTCGATAAGGCCTTCGGCAATGTACAGGGCCAATGGCAATTGATGGCAGCTATTATTACCGCGGCCACCCTGTTAATCGGCAATCTTACTGCGGTGTTCCAGCAAAGCGTAAAGCGCATGCTGGCCTATTCCAGCATTGCACAGGCCGGCTTCATGATGTTTGCACTGTTTGCCATGAACGACCTGGCCAAGGAAGGATTGATATTGTATGCGGCGGCGTACAGCCTTGCCACCATCGGCATATTCGCCATACTGGTTAAAATGAAGGATTACACTTTCGAAGGCTTTAATGGGCTGGCAAAATCCCAACCCTTGCTGGCCGCCGTCAATACCATTTTTCTATTATCGCTGGCGGGCATACCGCTCACCGCCGGTTTCTTTGCCAAATATTACATGCTGGCCGCCGCGGTTAAAACCGGCACTTACCTGTGGCTGGTGATATTTGCGGTGTTGTGCGCAGCCGTAAGCGTGTATTATTATTTCAGGGTAATACAAGCCATGTACTTCAAGGATGGCGAAGGCCAGGAGCTGGAAACCACCGCATCCTTCAAGGGTTGGCTCACCGGCCTGGCCGCCGTTATCATCCTGCTGGGCATCTTTCCGCAATGGCTGTTAAGCAACCTGTATTTTTAACAGGATAGACGGCAAATACCCAATTGCCTAATTTCTTACCTTAGTAGTGATGAAAATCATCGACATCCTTTCTTTGGCATACCGTACGGTGCGCAGCAACAAGATTCGCACAGGCATTACCGTTGCCATCATTGCATTCGGCATTATGGCATTGGTAGGCATCAATACCGCCATCGAAGCCATGAAGCAAAAGTTCACGGAAAGCTTTTCATCCATGGGCGCTAACGGATTTACCATCCGCTTCAGGGAGATGAGGGTGCAGTTCGGCGGCGGCAATTCAGAAGTAAAAAAGACCACGCGGGGAAAACTTAGAGAAAAGAAATCCAACCTTAGCAAACCCATTACCCGCATGCAGGCAGAAGCCTTCAAGAATAATTTTCATTACCCGGCCCAGATAGGAATATACATATTCGGCCAGCGCGACGTGGTGGCGAGTCTTGGCAATAAAAAAACAAATCCTACCGTACGCGTGTATGGAGTTGATGAAAATTACATCGACCTCAATGGATTCAGCATATCCGGGGGCCGTAACCTCAATAAGCTCGACGTGGAATCGGGCCGCAATGTTTGCCTGATCGGTAAGGATGTGGCAGCAAGGCTTTTTGGCGAGAACCTCGACAAACCGGTAGATAAGATCATCAAGATCAACAGCATTCCATTCAGGGTAGTAGGCACGCTGAAGCCAAAGGGGTCAACCCTGGGCATGAGTTGGGACAACATGATATTTATGCCGTACAATACGGTGCGCCGTTTTTTCAACAGTAATCCCAATGCATCTTTTTCCATCCAGGTAAAAGTGGCCGACGTTAAGCAATTGGAAGGCGCCATCGGCGAAGCCCAGGGAACGCTGCGTCCCATCCGCAGGCTCAATACTACCGAAGAAGATAATTTCCTGATAGATAAAAGCGACAGCATCGTAGAAATGTTGCTGCGCAACCTGAGTTTTATCACGATTGCCGCAGTGGTCATCGGCGTCATTACGTTGTTGGGCGCCGCGGTGGGATTGATGAACATCATGCTGGTGGCTGTAACCGAGCGTACCAAGGAAATCGGTCTTATTAAGGCCATTGGCGGAAAGAAGCAAAGCGTGCGCAGGCAGTTTTTGTACGAAGCCATCATCATCAGCCTGCTGGGAGCCGCCATCGGCATTGTGCTGGGCATCCTGCTAGGTAATATCGTGAGCTTGCTGATGGCAACCAGTTTTGTAATTCCCTGGGGATGGGTGGTAGCGGGCATTCTCATCTGTTTTGCTACCGGCGTACTGGCCGGATTGTATCCCGCATTCAAGGCAGGCCGCCTCAACCCGATCGAAGCACTGCGCTACGAATAAGGATTATTCAGCGCACGTGGAAGAAAAATCACAGATTCATTGGCGTAGCACAGCTATATAATAGCACAGATTATATAATTGCGTTTTATTACATAGTGTATAAAAGATTAAAGGATTACACAGATTGGCATCGTTACTTATTGGTGCGATAATCTGTGTAATCCTTTAATCTTAAAAATAATCTGTGCTTCTTCTAGCCGTGATCTATTTCGGGTCCAATATTTTCGTAATCCGCTCGCTCACATCCTGCAGGTGATACCTCGTCATTCTATCGGTAACGGCAGGCAAGGCCCCTGTTATCTCGGCCTTTAGTTGCCGCAGTGTTCCCTTCAGTACGGAAATGATATCGGATTTCTTTGCATCGATGCTCGGGCCGAAGCTGATGGTGATGCCTCCAAATGATGAGCCTGACGCGGGTGCTGCCGGATTCACAATGGCCCCAACCCTTTCTACGAAAGATTTTTGCAGGTTGCGGCGGTAAACATCTATTGGTTTCTTTGAGGCCAGCTCGCTCCAGATGCTTTGCCTGAGATCGGTCATCAGCTCGTGCAGTGAATACGCGCCAGAACCATGGGCTGCTTCGGCCTGTATCAGTTTTGCAAAAGTGGTATTGCTGATCAACCGGCTCAGCACTGCTTCCTGTCTTGCGCCTACTACGTTCACGCCATTCTGCCCGATGCGGCTTAATATGTCGTTATTTACCAACCATGTTGGAGTGGTGAACAATTGCTTGCTCAGGAAGTCCATCGCTTCTTTCTGGGTGCTTTTGGGAACGTATTCGTACACAGCGCCATTCTGCTCAACCGATTTGGGCGTTTCGTAAATGCCCGCGATGTTCTTAGCCACATGGCCCATGTAACGGCCGAACTGTCCTACCAACTGGTTGTACATGGAGTTCAGGTTATCATAATCTTCATTCTCCACTTTTGTCCAGGTCATCAGGTTGGGCACGATGCGCTGCAGGTTCTTAATACCATAGAAACTAGCTTTCATGGCATTATCGCCCAGGTCTTCGTTTTGCGAACGTGGGTCATCCGGGTTGCTTTCAGTACCGAACCACAATCGTTTGTTACCGCCCAGTCTTTCCATGGTCCATTTGTTCAGGTGGGCCACTTCTTCTTCGGGCGTTTTGAATTGCGGGAACCAGCGGTATCCCCATTCGATGGCCCAGATATCGTATTCGCCTATGCGCGGGAACAGGCCCGCCTGGCTGATCTTGTCTTCGGGTTGCGCTACGTAGTTGAAACGTGCATAGTCCATGATAGAAGGTGTGTGGCCATTGGCTTCTACCCAGGCTTTGTCCCTTAGTTTTTCCACGGGCACGGTTGAGCTGGAGCCCCAGTTGTGGCGAAGGCCGAGCGTATGTCCCACCTCGTGAGACGAAACGAACCGTATCAATTGTCCCATCAGTTCATCGCTGAAGCGCATTCTCCTGGCCGCGGTGTCAACGGCAGCAGCCTGAATGAAATACCAGTTGCGCAGCAGTTCCATTACGTTGTGAAACCAGTTGATGTGACTTTCCAGTATTTCTCCGCTGCGCGGGTCGTGCACGTGCGGGCCCTGGGCATTGGCCACGTCGGATGGCTTGTACACGATAGCGGAGAAACGTGCATCTTCCAGGCCGAATGAAGTATCTTCCATGTATACGGGAGCAACCCTGGCGGTGATGGCGTTTTTAAAGCCGGCTTTTTCAAAAGCAACCTGCCAGTCGTTAACGCCCTGGATCAGGTACGGCACCCATTTTTGCGGAGTAGTGGGATCGATATAGAACACGATAGGTTTTTTCGGTTCAACCAGTTCGCCCCTCAGGTATTTTTCGACATCGCCTTCTTTGGGTTCTAACCTCCAGCGTGTTACCATCGAAATGTCTTTTACGCCGTGCGGGTTTGCATCGAAGTCGGTGTACGTCCTGGTAAAATATCCCACCCTGGGATCGAAGTAGCGGGGCTTCATGGGTTGTGCGGGCAATATAACCAGCGAGCTGTTGAGCTCGAGCGTGTACAGCGTGCCACTGGGTTGGGAAGGCGCTGCGGGCAAACCGGGGATCAATGACAGGCCTCCGCCGCCCTGCGAATATGTTTTGACCGTTTTGATCTCTACGTTCATGGGGTATGATTTTACACCGAGGATATAGGATTTGTCGGCCTGGAAGCTGCCGATGCGGAAGACGCTGCGGGCGTTGGCTGCAAAGTTCAGCACGTCGTTATCGCTACCGATGTAGTTGGTGATTTCTATAACGGCGCCGGTGGTATCTCTCGAGAACGCCGCAATGTCAAATGATGCTACTATCGGAAGCATGTTGGAATTGGTAACGGCGCGGTACATGGGCTGAGTGGAGTCGCGGGTCATTTCATCGTACGATACTTTCCTGAGGAACACTTTGTTATTAGGCCCTTTGTCAAAACGGATCACGTTGCTGCCGATCATGTCGCCGGCATAGCCGAAGAAGACATTTCGCATGCCTGCGGCTGCTTTGGAGATCCTGTTTACCACCAGGATGTCGCGGCCCATAAGGGTATCCGGTATTTCGAAATAATACTTCTCCTCAACCTTGTGCACTTTAAACAGGCCATCGTCGGATTTGGCCTTGTCTGTAATAACCTCTTTGTAAGGTTTGGGACCGCTCCTGCTAACCGGTGGTTGCGTGGGCGGTTGAACAGTGGGATTGGTATTGGATGCAGCAGGCTGCGTAGGCCGCCTGTCTTGCGCATAAAGCTGTGATAAGAAAAGATTACCGATGACCAGGGGCATGATCATCAGCATCAAATGTTTCCTATTAAAATTCATACGGTTTAATTATTTTAAGCCGGTGAAGGTATGAAAAGAAACGCCAATACAGGCGGTGCAGTAAGGCATAAAAACCCATAAAAAGGGTTAAATGAGCGATAGCAAATCGAAGGGGTATTTTGGTAAAAACTGCTGAATGGTTTGGGCGCTTCTTTTGATAATTTGCTTATCTTGTGCGGCCCCGGTGAAAAAAATTGAACGGTATTTGTTGGATAAAAGCTTTTTTCATTAGAATTGTGTCCCATTTACAATATATATACTACTTCCAAACACTAAAAACAAACGATCATGGCTGAAACAAGACCAACTGCAACAACTGCTGTTAAGAGCTCTACATCGGTTCAACCAAAGAAAAAAAGCAATGCCATAGCGTGGATAGCGCCGCTTGTATGCGTGATTGCAGGGTTTGTAATCTGGCGGTTTATTTTAGGAGATCCGAGCAATTTTGAAAAGCCGGACAGGTCAGGCGAATCCTGGTTTTTTCCCAAACATGAAGAGCCCAAGGGAGGATTGGTTAGGATGTATGAAGGTGGCGTGATCGTTCCTGTTCTTATAGCTTGTTTTTTGATAGTGCTCACTTTTACCATCGAGCGTTTCCTGACCATTACCAAAGCTACCGGCAAGGGTAATATTGCAGAGTTTATCCGCAAAGTGCAATATCACCTGGCCAATAAAAATGTTGATGCAGCCATTTCCGAGTGCGACCGCCAAAAAGGTTCTGTGGCTAATGTAATGAAAGCCGGTCTTCGCAAGTATAAGGAAATGATACCTGCCGCCGAACTGGATACTGAACAGAAAGTGCTGGCCATCCAAAAGGAAGTGGAGGAGGCCACGGCGCTGGAATTGCCCATGTTGGAAAAGAACCTTGTATTCCTGTCTACCCTGGCGTCTGTTGCAACGCTTCTCGGTCTTTTAGGAACGGTAATCGGTATGATCACTTCGTTCTCTGCGCTTGGCCAGCAAGGTGGCGGCGACGCGGCCCGCGAGCTTTCCAGAGGTATTTCCGAGGCCCTTTACAATACGGCCCTGGGTATCGGTACTTCCGCGGTAGCCATCATCATGTACAACGTATTTACCACTAAAATCGATGCTATCACTTACGGTATTGATGAGAGCGGCTTCACATTAACACAGAGCTTCGCTTCACAGTACAAATAATTGGAATTTTAATACGCGGGTCCGTATGGATTGTTGCACTTTCAGCATCTATTTCTTATACTCAACATTGAGCTTATATGCCTAAAATTAAGATTCCGAGGAAGAGCACGAATATTGACATGACCGCTATGTGCGACGTGGCCTTCCTGCTACTCTCCTTCTTCATTCTTGCAACCCAGTTCAAGCCGGCAGAAGCCCTGGAGGTGCAAACCCCCACTTCCGTGCAGACCACGGTGGCCGAGATGAAGAATGTAGTAATGATTACTATCGATAAGAGTGGAAGAGTATTTTACTCGCTGTCCGATGACCTGGGCGCCAAGGACAACAACTTTAAGGCTGAGGTGATCGAGGCTGTAAATGAAGCCAAGAACCTGAACCTGACCGCCCAGGAAAAGGCAATGTTCTCTTTTCCAGGATATTATATAGGGGTGCCCTTTTCGCAGCTGAAATCTGCTTTGCAAAAGTCCCCCGAGCAACTCGCTGGCATGAATTTGCCAGGCATACCCGTGACAGACACGTTGAACAATGAGTTGCAGGTATGGATGAGAGCGACGGTGGATGTAATGCAGGGCAAAACCATGAACCTGCTGGTAAAGGGCGATAACGAGTCGAAGTACCCGACATTCAAAGCGGTTATGGACGCGTTCAAGAAAAATGAACTGTTCAAGTTTAAAATGGTTACCAATCCCGAAGGCGTTCCGCCCGGCAGCGAGCTGGCAAAGAAGGCCCGGGCTGAAAGCCATTAATAATTAACTCACATTAAAATTTTTGCGATATGGCAGAAATGGATACCTCGAGTGGGGGTGGACATAAAAAAGGTCCAGGCGTAAAAAAACAGAAGAAATTGTCGACCAGGGTAGACCTTACCCCGATGGTGGACCTTGGCTTCCTGCTGATTACGTTCTTCATCTTCACCACTACCATGAGCCAGCCTACTTCCATGCAGTTGTTCCTGCCTAAGGATACGGATAAGCCCGAAGAGCAGAACAAGCTGAAGGAATCAGGCGCGCTTACCCTTATGCTCGGGAAAAATAACGTGGTATATTACTACGAAGGACAGCTTTTACCGGACGGATCTAATTTCAAGACCACCGGGTTCAAAGATGTGCGCAATATCATCCTCGACAAGAAGCGGTCAACCGACCCCAAGGATTTCATGGTGGTGATAAAGGCTGATAATGAGGCTACTTACAAGAATACGGTGGACATCCTGGATGAGATGACCATTAACGATGTGAAAAGGTATGCGTTGGTGGACATTGCGCCTGTTGAAGTTCAACTGATTAGGGCGACCGAGGGTGCTGATAGCAGAAAATAAAACCGGGAATGTTATGGAAACCCGGTTAAATTGAATCTAATTACTTTAAACTTGGCTTATGGATATCAATAAAATTATGAGCGCCGACATCCTGGACCTGATCTTTGAGGGCCGGAACAAGGAGTATGGCGCTTATGAACTGAGAAAAACCTATAACAAGCGGTTGACGGTTGCCCTTATCGGTACGGCAGCGCTTTGTGTGCTTCTTTTTCTCGCCTATTTCCTTGGCAATGCCATGGGCGGTGATGAAGACAAGAAGCAAATGGTAGTGCAGGACGTGCAGCTGGAAGAAATTAAGGAAGAGAAGAAAGAGGAACCACCTCCGCCCCCTCCTCCTCCGAAGCCCGAGCCTCCTAAAGTGGAGATCACTAAATTCACTCCTCCCAAGATCGTGAAGGACGAGGAAGTGAAGGAAGATGAGAAACCACCGGAAGTGGAGAAGCTGGAAGAGACCAAGATCGGTACCATTAACCAGGAAGGTATCAAGGACGAAGGTATAGTTGCCCCGCCCGTATCCGACGAAGGCAAGGGTGTGGTAGAAGCTCCTAAGAAAGAAGAAGAAGATTGGGACAAGACCTTTACCAAGGTGGAGATCGAGTCTGAGTATCCCGGTGGGGCCAGTGCATGGCAGCGTTACCTGAACAAGAACCTGCGTTACCCGCAGGACGCTATCGATAACGAGATCCAGGGTACAGTGATAGTACAGTTCATCGTGGACAAGGCCGGTGTGGTGAGCGAGGTGGAAGCTATCAGCGGTCCGCAGGAGTTGAGGGATGAGGCTGTGCGTGTAATTAAGAAGAGTGGTAGCTGGACACCCGCGGTACAGAATGGACGCCAGGTGAAGTCGTATAAAAAGCAACCTATCGTATTCCGTTTGGAAACTGAATAAAGAATTTGTTCCATAAGCTATGTAGGGCCGCCAGCGATGGCGGCCTTACTTTTTCGGTTATCCGTAACAGTTATTTTTTTTTAACGGCGCATGTGGAAAGGCGATGCGCGTGAATCTTAGGTATAAATAACTGTTTTATGATAGACGTTAATAAGATCCTGCAGTCCGACGTGCTGGACATCATCTTCGATGGCAGGAATAAAGCCTACGGGGCTTATGAGTTGCGCACGAACTATGCAAGGCGGTTATACATATCCGTTATTTCAATGGTGCTGGCTTGTGTTTTTTTGTTCTTGTTGTATTCTTTCACGTTTGGCTCCGGCGATAAGCCTGCAAAGCAATACATCGTTGCAGACGCGCAGTTGCAGGACCTGAAGAAAGAAGAGCCGGAGCCGCCTGTTGTGGAACCTCCGAAACAAAAGCCGGTAGAAGTGGAAGTGAAGCAATTCACGCCGCCTGTTATAACCCGGGATGAAGAAGTAAAGCCCGATGAAGCTCCGCCCGAAATAGATTCCCTGAAGGACACCAAGATCGGTACTATTAACAGGGAAGGCGAGAAGGACGATGGCATTGTTGCTCCGCCGAACGATGATGGCAAAGGTGTGATAGAGGCGCCGGTGAGGAAGGACGAAACGGATTGGGAGCAGACGTTTGTAAGTGTGCAGATCGAATCGCAGTATCCTGGGGGGATTGAATCGTGGAAACGGTTTTTGCTGAAGACCTTGCGTTACCCTAACGATGCCATCGAGAACAATGTATCAGGAACGGTGATCGTGCAGTTTATAGTGGACAAGGAGGGAGTTGTGAGTGATGTGGAGGCCATTAGCGGCCCGGAAGAGTTGAAGCTTGAGGCGGTGCGGGTGATTAAGAAGAGCGGGAAATGGATACCTGCTGTACAGAATGGAAGGCAGGTGAAGTCGTGGAAGAAGCAGCCCGTAGTGTTTAGGTTGGACCAGGACTGATGTGGGTGGGCGGATTGGCCTGGTGCCGGCTAATAGATTATTGTTTGCGATGATTGCTTTGGCTTGCGAAAATCACTTCTGTAACGTTAGCAATGATTGAATGGTTTGCGAGTTCAGTAAGTAGCGTGTCGGGATAATCTGTTGCATTCGGTTACCAGTGTGAATTGAGGAAATAGATCATTGCCCGTGGCTAACCGGCTGACGGGCAATTTGATTTTATGGCTAAATGGTTAATTTGCGCCCTATGTCGAATAAGCTTGCAGGCTGGCATGAAACGATAGTGGCATTAGCGACGCCACCGGGTATTGGCGCTATTGGAATGATCAGGTTAAGCGGCAAGGAAAGCGTGCGAATAGCAAATGAATTATTTCCTTCTAAGGATCTGTCGGAGCAGCCTTCTCATACATTGCACGTTGGGTATTTAAAGGATGAAGGCGAGGTATTGGATGAAGTAGTCATCTCCATTTTCAGGGCACCTAAATCGTATACCGGCGAGGATGTGATCGAGATATCCTGTCACGGGTCACCTTATTTACAGGAACAGGTAATTGCAGCTTGTGTAAAACATGGCGCGCGGCTGGCCAGGCCCGGCGAGTTTACCATGAAGGCATTTTTAAATGGCAAGCTGGATTTGTCGCAGGCTGAAGCAGTGGCTGATTTGATAGCCAGTAATTCTGCGGCTTCTCTTAAGACCGCGTTGCATACCATGCGGGGCGGGTTCTCCAGTACCTTAAGTGCATTACGCGAGCAATTGTTGAAATTTTCAGCGTTGATGGAACTGGAGCTTGATTTTTCCCAGGAAGACGTAGAGTTTGCGGACCGCACGCAGTTCTATGCACTGATTGGCGAATTAGAAACGACCACCTATCGGTTGCTGGATTCTTTTAAACTGGGCAATGTTATTCGTCATGGTGTGCAGGTGGCGATCATCGGGAAGCCTAATGCGGGTAAGTCTACTTTGCTGAATACTTTGTTGAATGAAGACCGGGCAATTGTCAGTGATATCGCGGGCACTACGCGTGATACTATTGAAGAGGTGTTGAATATTGAAGGTATTTTATTTCGGTTGATTGACACTGCAGGTTTGCGTGAACACACCTCGGATATTATAGAGTCCATCGGTGTGGGCAAGAGTTTGGAAAAAATGGAGCAGGCGGATGTGGTGTTGTATTTATTCGATGTAAAAGATCTTTCTGCTGAAGAATTACGCGAAGCAACTTCAGCGTTGCAGGCGAAAGGTGCAGTGTTTTTAACGGTAGGTAATAAGGCTGATGTTGCTGATATGAATTTTTTGGAAAGAAAGTTTGGAGTGAGGGATAATTTGTTGTTCATCTCGGCGAAGAATGCGACAGGGATCGATGAGTTGAAATCCGCATTAGTGCGCTTGGTGACGGGTGGCAGTATCAATACAGAGAATACTATTGTTACCAATGCCAGGCATTTTGCGGCGTTGCAGGAGGTGGCCAAATCATTGGCTGATATTCGTGCGGGTTTGGATAATAAAATACCTGGTGATTTGGTGGCGTTGGATATTAGGCGTTGCTTGCATTTCCTCGGGGAGATAACTGGGGAGATCACGAATGATGAGCAATTGGGGTGGATATTTGGGAAGTTTTGTATTGGGAAGTAGAGGAGTTTACAAATTGTTGACGATATTTCTATTTTATTGGTACGCAGTCAATGGTACTTATAGTTATCTTTCTTTGATTCGATTTTCTTATTGACAAGATTTACCAGATTGTTACTCGAAGCAGTATAGACGTTTTAAGTACAAATTTCGTGTTCCTGTTGTCAGGTCTGGTCATGACACGGGTCTGCAATCAAGATTAAAAGTGAATCCCGTGTGTCAAGATATTTCCGATTAATCAAGGTAGGGGATTTGGCGTTATTGATATTGTATGCAGCTGTTAATATTGATGTGATGGCGGTGGTCATCATAGTTTGCTTCTTCCCCAACTGGAACATTCTCTAATTCTAGTATTATGTCCTGAACGTCAATTTTATATTGATGCAGAAATACAATTTTTTTGTGTAGTGGTTAAGTTTTCAAATTCGGCTGCCCGAAGACTAACGGTAAAATTTGCCAGAAATAATTACGTGATCGTCCATAGAAGAAATCTGTTCCATTATCGATGTCAGGCTGGAAGTTCCTAAAAAAAGAATTTCAGTGCAAGGGGAAGGGCTATACTGTCTAAATTTATGAAGCATATAATTCCTTACCAAAGGTTATATTTACAACATTCGTAATGTTGATTTAAATATACCAATATTTGATTACAATGGATGAAGGTCCCAACATATTTAGGAAGTATGTTCCGCGAGTCGCAGCGGATGGGGGACCGATTTTGCAAATACAACTGGAAACTTTATAGCTGTTCAATAATCTATCGATCTCCTAGATCCAATACAGCTTTCAGTCCTAACACAAGACTCTGATTTATGTTTGTATAAATAATATTGCTGATGATTACCATATCCTCGTTTCTGTGGTGTTACTAAGTGTGAGCCAAATCATATTAATTAATTCAGAATCAAGATCGAAAAAAATGATTTACATATTCCGTATTAAAGTAGAGGCGCAAAATAACAAAGAATAAAACCATAAAAATTTCGTAAAAATTTTTCCTTTCGTGTAACCCGGCAACTATTCCCGTAGTCTCATTTGGGTTAAAATGTTGTGTACTTTAACCCATTTTAAATTATGATAAAGAATTCTCTGAAAATCGCCATACGTATACTCCTGAAAAACAAGCTTTTTTCATTAGTCAATATACTGAGCTTGTCACTGAGCATGGCGGTGGGTGTTATTCTTTTTACAGGCCTAAAAGCCGATTACGATACAGACCATTTTCATCCTAAACTAAATCAGATAGTACGGATACTTACGCAGGAAACAAAGGAAGGGGAACAAACCAAATGGGCAACAGCTCCACTACCATTGGCGACTCAAATGGAAAGCGTCTCCTTTGTTGAAAAAACCGTAAAAGTACGTCTGGCAGGAAAACATAAGTTGCAAACTGACAAAGGTGATGTACCTATTGATATAAAATTTTCGGAGCCTTCTTTTTTTGAAGTTTTTGGCTTTAAATTGTTGTCAGGTAATGCACAAAGCCTTTCCAATAAATCCACCGCCGTTTTTCTAACTAAAGAAACAGCAAAAAAAATATTTGGAAACACTGATCCTTTAGGACAAACTGTTCAATTTGAAAATTTAGGTTCTTATACCGTTGAGGGAATTATCCAGGACCCGCCTTTACAAACACATCTACCCATTGAGGCAATGTGTTCTATTAATGCTGCTGAAACGCTTGAAAAAACAGGAGCAATTAGGAATATTTCACAAAGCTGGGGAGACTTTAAGAGTTCAGCAGTTTACGTACGTTTAAAATCAGAAGATGATATAAAGCAACTTAATACAACACTCCAGAACTATAGTCGGAAATTGGACAAGAGCAATCTCCATTTTTTTGCACAACCCATAGAAGATATTACCCCTGGAAAAGTTGTTATTAAAAATGACCCCAATGCGGGTGTTAGTTGGGAAGGCGTAAAAACGCTGCTATTATTAATTTTATCCTTAACCCTTTTATCTGCTTTCAACTATATCAGTCTGGCATTGGCGCGTGCCTTCTCCCGGGCGCAGGAAGTAGGTATTCGCAAAACGATAGGCGCAAGAAGAGGACAAATTATTGGTCAATTTTTAATGGAATCGACCCTTGTTTCCTTATTTGCTTTGTTGTTTACTGTGCCATGTGTTAATATTTTAGCCCACTATATACCCGATATGGATGATGTGACATTTTCCTGGGATCCAATCTTTATTTTAGCCCTTTTAACCTACGCAGTTATCACCGGCTTAGTCGCAGGGGCATTTCCGTCATGGCTATTATCAGCGTTTCAGCCCATACAGGTTTTGCGTAAAATGAAGAATATAAAGTTGTTCCGGGGGATTGCTGTTTACAAAGCTTTAATTGTCGTTCAATTTTCTGTGACCATTATGTTTATGATATTGGTTGTCATAGTAGCCGATTATGATAGAAAAAACAATGCAATCATCAGCTCAACCGTGCCATCCAATGTTCTGACACTTGACTTAAAAGGTGAAAAATATGGACAACTGCAAAACGAAATAAGCCAGTTAAGTCAGGTAGAAGCGATTTTGGCGACTAACTGGTATTATGAACCGATTAAAGTAGGTAAAGATTCTGTAACGCTAAACGATAAGACTCTGGAAATAAATTACGTAAGTATTGACCCAAAAACAATTGAAACAGAAGGTATCAACTTAAAATCAGGGCAAAATTTTCCAGAAAATATGCCCCAAAGGACGGAGCAATATGTGTTGGTGAATGAAGCTGCCGCAAAATTATTGGAATCTAAGTCAGAGCCCCTGGTGGGGCAAAATCTCTTGCTGGACTCTGCCTCTGTACAAGTCATTGGCATCATGCCCAATGAGATTATTGGCCAACAACTCCCTTTAATCTATCGGTATCTGCCAAATGAAATAACCACCTTGACCATAAAAATAAAGCCAAAGACAGAATTGGAAGCGACCAAGGCCATTCAATCCTTATGGAAAGGCCATTTTCCTGAGAAAACGGCAAATCTTCATAACTTAAAAGAGTACCGTTATTCAAAAGAAATTAGTGGAGAAATGGAATTTTTTGGAGGCTTTGCCCTGATTGTGATGATAATCGCTGCTTTGGGCATTTTAGGTATAGCCAGTTACTCAGTAGAAACACGCACTAAAGAACTGGGTATAAGAAAAGTAATGGGCGCAAGTAACATGAAATTGGTGTGGACAGTAACCCGAAATTTCAGCATTCTTATCCTGATTGCCGGACTTATTGGCGTTCCAGGAGGTTTGCTTTGCGCTGATTTACTAAGAGAAGAAATGGGCAGTAATGTTGATTTGAGCTTTATAAATACAGTCATAGGCTTTGGTTTGGTTGCCATAGTCGGCCTACTGACTGTCCTATCCCAAACCATTCGAGCGGGGCGAGTTGAACCTGTGAAGGTTTTGAAGGCGGAGTAAATGAACGAAGCTCGTGCAATGGATGCCAGGGATGGCGTAAGGCATCTCCAAAACATTGATCCTAGCAATAAGGATATTTTGAAGTTTTGCGCCAAGGTAATTTTAGATTGTGGCTCGTAGTTTTCTTTCGGATAAACCTGCGAATAATTCAGTGAAACATGTTACTGTCCAGTTACTAATTGTGGTAAAGCACCAGCAAGCATGCCATTACTTCTGCTGACATTTTCAATGATCGTGTGCTTCCCTTCTTCGATGAGCAACAGATCCCGCTACTTCGGGTGCTGACAGACAGAGGCACGGAGTTCAATGGCAGGCCTGAGAACCATGAATATGAGCTGTACTTACAAATCGAAGGTATTGATCACAGTAAAACCAAAGTGCGGCATCCACAGAGCAATGGCATCTGTGAACGTTTGCACCGGACCATGCAAGAGGAATTCTATGCAATCGCTTTCCGCAAGAAGCTGTACGATAATATAGAACTTCTTCAGGCAGACCTCGATGAGTGGCTTGTTTATTACAACCAGCAGAGGCCACATAGTGGCCGGTATTGCTTTGGCAAAACTCCCATGCAAACCTTTAGCGAATCCATTACTTTAGCCAAACAAAAACTGCTGAACGAACGAACGTCAGCAGCTTAAACTTTTATATCCTGGCCCTATAAAACTGAAAAATAGAAATCCTCAACTGTCGGATCAAATATTAAGTTTTACAAATAAAGGAAAGTGCCAGGGCTAAACTAATGGTAATTGTCAAGCGAACGTTGAATAAATATGGCTATCCTTCCGATAAACAACAGAAAACCCTTGAGACTGTTTTGAAACAAGCAGAACAATTGGCCGATTACCTTGTAAAAGCCTAAAACCGCCTGGAATGCGGTTTCCATATGTAAATTCCTCCATTTCTTTTTCCAATTTTTCGTAATTTGTCCTTCTCTATCAGCTATCCGCCCTCCTCGGTAAACAACGGCATTTATCGTCAAACCAAACCAACTGATTATGCAATCCAACAAAAAGGGCGTCGTCATCGCCGCAGCAACTGTATTGCTTGCTGCTTTCTTTATGCCCTGGATCAAGTACATTGTCGGCGTGAGCGCCTGGGACCTGATTTTCGGGCAGGCATCACCGTTAATAGATAACCCGGTAAAATACCTGTTGGTGCTGGTCCCGGTGTCCGCAGGGATCATCGCCTATAACGCAGCATTTAATAATGAAAACTATCCCATTTCAAAGGGACTGCTTTTCAGCGCGCCGATTTTATCGATTGTGATAGTGTACGTAATTATTTTACTGCAAATTGATGAAAGCGGCGGCAGCATTTCCGGCTCAGCCTTTGAAGGCCTCGGTAGCGTATTGGGAATAGGCTTCTGGCTGACGCTCATTGCTGCCGTAATATTGCCCTTTATGCGAAGCCAGCCGCAAAACGTAGCGCCCATTACCACAACAACCGCTGATACGGCTGTTGGTAATACAACACCAGGTAATTTGGCCCCCACTAACAAAACAACTGCTTTATCACAAAAGCAAATTGGAATAGGCCTTGTAATTATTGGCGTCCTATCGATGATCTTGTCTACTCAAGATCAATTCTTCACCCAGAAGCGGACCACTTCGGAAGAAATCTACTCCATCTTCATGGACAATTACAGTAGCAACCCCAGGATAAACAAGGAAGCGAAACAAATAGTGCTTTTTAGCGGCCTTGCAGCCACACTGCTGGGGGGATTCCTGCTGTACAAGGAATGGAAAACAATAAAACCTGAAACCTCAACGAGCATAGCCGCAGTTGATGAAAATGAAAGTACCGCCAGTTCAACAAAAGCATCACGCTAAAATAAAGCATGAGACTGAAGCTGATATTTATCACACTCTCCCTGTACTGCTCCGCGTTCGGGCAAAAAAAAGAAACATTCTATTATGACTTTTCCTGGAAAGAATTATTGTGCCCTACGCTATTCATTCGATCGATATGGAGGTTTTCACCTAAGAAAATTCCCAAGAAGCTACTGTCACTAGCTACAAGCTAGATACCCCATTTTTTGCAGACCCCTATCGCAAGACGCCTAACTGGCGCAGATTCTGTTCCGCCACGAGCCTGCAACTATTTATCTCTTCAACATTGTTTTCTTTGATGGCTTTTTCATAGTAGTGGTAGGTGAGTCCGCCCAGCAGCAACAAGAGCTCATATAGCTCTTGTTTTTGGCGGTCCGTTACATTGTTGAAAATCCCATTATCAGTGGCGTATTCAGCTACAACGTCACGCAATCCCACATTTTGTTCGAAAGGCAAAAGCGGTTTTTCTGTCTGTCCGTGATAGATGTGGCTATTAAGACCAACGCAGGAAACATATGCCAAAGCCCAGTCATTGGGATAGCCCTTGGCTTTAGCCGCAGCTTCGTATTGGCCGAACATTTTCAGGATTACTTTCTTTAATTCGTCCTTCTCCTTCGCACTGGCTTGAACGGCATCGAGATATTCCTGTAGTGTTAGCCGTGTGCCGGTTGACTTGAACTGAACCACCGGATATCTTCTGTATTCGGGAATTTCAATGGGTAATGATCTGCTGGATGCATTTGAATTTGACCTGGAAGCAGACGAACCCGGTTTGTATTGTTTCGTGTAGCTTTCCATGGATGATTGCCAAATGCTATTGGAAATCAAATTGTTTACAAAGTTTGAATAATTGGAACTGGAATAAAAATCCGATAGCTGGGCGAGAGCCTGTTGACCAAAGGCAATTATCATGATGGCAGTTGCGAAACCTTTCATCTTTGATAAGTTGTAGGTAACCCGGTTTACAGCATCTTAAACCACTAGAAAGGTATCTAATTTTTTATACTTCGAAACCTTCATCTTCAAAATAAATTTCTTCAACGTTCCTGTATATCCCCTTCGAATATGCCAATTTTGGGAATAAGTTCAGGGCTGTGGTTATGCGTAGTTTGGCCCAAAATTAACTTCCATTACTGCTTGATTTTGACGTTTTTGGAAATGACTGCTACATTCAATTTTACTTCACGCAACAATCACCGATTTCTGCCGTTCATATCTCAATTCAAAATTGTCCTTATGAACATACATACCCGAATTGTACCAGTGCTCATACTGGCAGCTGTCACTACTTTCACAGCCTGTAAAAAAAACACGGAATCCGATAACAACACGGAAGCCAGCAAACATGCCGATGATCAGAACATTGTTTCCAACCAGTTCAATGCAATTGCTACAGATATAAACATTGCACTGGAAACCTCGCCTGCCTTTTCAGGGAAAGTCCAGGGAGCATTGGGAACTATTTGCGATGCTACTATTGCTTATGACTCCGTCAGCAATCCACGCACGCTCACCCTTACCTATGATGGTAGCCTTACCTGTCATCCCGCATGGAAGCGGACCGGTACCGTGATAGTATCCATGGCGCAAGGTGTTCAGTGGAAGAATGCCGGCGCATCGATTACAGTCACCTACCAGAATGTAAAGATCACCCGTATACAGGATAACAAAAGCATTACTATCAGCGGCGCCAAGACCTTCACCAATGTAACTGGCGGTCTATTATATAATCTGGCTGCCCTTCAAACTATCATACATACTGTGTCAAGCGGCGGAATGTCTATCAAATTCGATGATAATACCGCGCGCAATTGGAAGGTGGCCCGTAAACATACATTTACGTATGATGGGGGCGTGGTGTTGAGCATTACCGGCAATCATACTGAAGGCAACACTACGGGTGTGGCTGAATGGGGTGTTAACAGGTTTGATCATACGTTTACAACATCCATCACTCAACCCTTGGTGATCAGGCAAGATTGTTCATTCAGACTTACCGGAGGCCAGGTAAAACATGATGGTATCGGAACCGCAACAGCTACATTCGGGCTGAACGCCAGCGGCACCCCCACTTCGTGTCCGGGCCTTGGCTTGTATTATATGAAATTATCCTGGACAGGCCCGGGAGGGAATACCTACACCGCTATCCTGCCATATTAATTTATAAAGGAACAATACAATTCTCATAAAATTTTACGCCTTGTAAGCTTAGCATTACAAGGCTCTTTTATTGCTATTGTTGCCCCCAGTTCCTCATTGCTTCTCATTTTATCCTGATTAAAAATCATCAGCCAATGCGCTGGAATTTGATTTTTCAAATTGTAATCAGTACCAATGAGGAATGGCTTTCATACACTGGACAGAAACGGTGGCCTTAAGGACGCACAAGATGCTCGTCCTGTGAATGACATTGAGCGGGTAAGTTATGCACCGGCATCTTTAAAAATTTGCTGCCCGGAGTTCCGTATTCGACAGCCCGGCAAAGAATAGTCGAAACTTTCAGATACTTACCTTATTGAATTTTTGTCCAGGTTTTTCCATCCCATTTCCAAAAGTCATTCAAGGCTATTTGAATCTCTCCTTTTAGCTCTTTCCCGCCAAACAGATATGCACTTTCCATTTTGCTATCATAGGCAATCCCAAAGCTATAACGGGCCGACGGCCCATTGCTTGTCACTGTCAGCAAACTTCCTTCGTGGATGCGAAATGTATTATTTTGAGCTTTATACCTATAGTTCTTTCCACCAAAACCGAGGACATATCTAAGTTTCTCATCATAAAATAACGAATGATGATCTAATGATGAGTTATCGTACGATCCACCTTTCAAATTCCAGGATCCGTTATACCATTCCCAAATATCTGCATATTGTCCATCGACCCATAAACCCCCATATAATTTTACCCTATTGAGTGTCCTGTCATACGCCATGCCATAGGCCGCTCTCTTTGGCGGCGAAGCAACATTTAATTTTTTCCAACTCATATTCGTCCAGGACCAGGTTTCGCCTGTCACTTTTGTTCCATCCCATCCACCAAAAGCCAATATCCGCTGTTCTGGTGCAATATAAACCATGTGGTGGTGGTCAGCTTTATAATCACTATCAGCTTGCAATAACGACCATTTTTCTCCATCCCATTCCCAGGTGTCGGAATAAGTGACTGAATTATTGCCTCTGCCCCCATGCAGTATAATTGATTTTCGGCCTTCATGGAAAGTAACCGCACAAAACCCTCTGGCCGACGGTCCCTTCAAATCTTTTTTATTCCATTCTTTGCCGTCCCAGATCCACGTATCATCAAAATAATTATCAGTTACAGCTCTGCCTCCAAATAGCAACATCGTGTTCCGGACGGGATCATAAACAAGTACATGCCCCCATCTGGGTACAGGGGTCGAAGAGGGTTCATTAATTTTCTCATTAGAATAGTTTAAAAGCTGAACTAATAAGATCACTGAATAAAGCACGACATATGATTTTACCAAATTTAAAGCTTAGCTTAAAGATCTTATGACTATCTGCAAATAAGCAGTTTTTAACCAGTAGGAGTTCCTGCCGGGGACAAAAAGCCGACGTGGAAGATTGAGACGGGATTTCAGTGGATATTTCGTTTGGATTACCGAAAACCTATACCGTGCCCAGCACTAAAGCTGTTAAATTATATTACATTCGGGTACAGTATTCACAGAAGTATACAGCCCCATTAAAACATTTTTTATGGATAACCTGCAGAAGCTTAATGCGATCAATAAAATCATACGCGAGTTAGAAGACATAAATAATAGCGGAACAGCCTTATTGAAAAAAATTGCACAGGTCGAAGCCGAGAATATCAACCTTGGCAATAAAATACTCGAGCAAAAAATACCGGACGTATACGAACGCATGGATGGCGTGCTTTCAGAATCTACTGCCTTACTTGCCGAGTTCACTGAATTCCGAGATACCTTCGTAACAGAAAATAAATTAGGCGAGGGTTCCGAACCTGCTGCATAATTATTAAATGGTGGACAAGCATCCAATTTCACTTTCTATCTCGCCCGATATTGGAACCGTCTCGGGCGAATACATTGTTCCTGAAAAACCCATTTGCATTATGACGCTGGCCCATGGTGCGGGTGCGGGAATGAATCATTCTTTTATGATAGCAATCGCAAAGTCGCTTGCCGAAATGAACATTGCTACACTGCGGTTTAATTTTCCCTTCACCGAGCATACAAAAAAACGACCGGATGTTCCGGCAGTTGCGCACAAAACCATTGCCGCGGCAATTGACCATGCACGTGCGCTATACCCTTCGCTTCCATTATTTGTATCTGGTAAATCGTTTGGCGGCCGCATGTCTTCACAATACCTGGCAGCCACGGGATTATCAATAGTCAAAGGCCTCGTATTCTTCGGCTTTCCGCTTCATCCTTCCGGCAAACCTTCTATTGAGCGGGCGGCGCATCTAAAAGATGTAAAAGCTCCCATGCTTTTTTTGCAGGGAACGCGGGATGAGTTGGCTACATTCAATTTAATAGAGGCGGTGTGTAAAACACTTCCGCTTAGCACACTGGTGCCCATAGAGGGGGCGGACCACGCGTTTAAAGCCGGAAAACAAGATATTATTCCTGTACTTACAAACACCTGTAAAACCTGGATCGAAAAAACGTTGAAGAAGTGACCTGGCACAATGCCCGGATGTGATTATGATGTCTGTATTGGCTGCCTAACTACATCCAAACCTCATAACTCCCCCCAATTGTCAATATACCCTCGTATAAAGCCCACCTAGAGTGGATTGTTGGTAATACTACCTGCACTTAAGCACGCTTCACTATAACATACGAATTTAATTAGCCTAAAAAAACCGTGAAAACCCCTCTTTTATAATAAAAAATATTCCTAATATAGTAGTGGAATTCATTCACCGGAATACATGCATCCATATTTGAATGGGACGGGAATATTTCTAAGGCTTTCCCTCTATGAAATCTCCACCTATCTAAAGAATGTATATTAAGCCGTTTCTCTTTCAAGCCAGCATCTGAAGTAGCGCTAAGCCCTGGCTAGGTTTTGGCATTTTTCGACGCTTACAATGATTACAAATAAAAATCTGTTATTCTCAGAGCAACCTGTGCCAATGGGATATATATTGTAAAAGTGGTACAAGGTGCAAACAGGCAGACAATTAAAGTCATTAAGCTGTAATTTATCAATCTAAGGTCATCTGTAACTACCTATAACCATTAAACTGACAATTATGAAACTATTAAACCTTAAAGCTACAAGGCTATTTATCGTGTTGTTACTTGCAATAGTAACTTTTTCCAGTTGCACAGTCCTCGGTGAGGAAGGGCCCAATGGTGGCGCCATTATTGATTTTAACGACGATGGGGTCTTTGATGTCCTGATACTTGCTCGCGAGCCACTGCAAATAATTATCCTAGACCAATAATGAACACAAAAAATCAGAGAAGTAGTTAGGCGTTTTGTGTCCTAGCCCACTAAATGACTGGACTAAATTATCAAATCAATTTAGTCACTTAAATTTAGGGTATGTCAAAAGCAAGAAGGAAGTTTTCTGTAGAGCAGAAGCTTCAGATTATCCAGGAGGCCGACCAGCAAAATTGCAGATAACATAGCAGCAATAAATAACAAGGACCGCATAAAAGAAGGTTTAGGCATGTACAATAAGGTGAACAACATGCAGGTAATTACCTTCGAAGCAGAGTCATAACCACTTGGCCATTTCCAAACTGTTCAATGTAGATTTTAATCTGAGTAAGTGCACTTGCTTGCCAGAAGATTTAATCAGTTTTGATAGGAGGTCAATGCTAAAGAATTGGATAATTTTTTTCTTAGCTGAATGTGGGTGAATGAAAGGTAAGATGTTTCCTGGGAATTAAAATGCCGGAATCCAAAGCTGTAAATGAAAAGGGGAAATTTCCCCGAAGAAGCGAACAGCAAATAGGGTGAAAAAACGGGTTTTTTTAAAACTATCTGTTGCTAGTTTGTATTACGGGCATGAGAAAGCCTGACGAGGAGTTTGTCATGAGAAAACTGTTCATCCTGCTTATCCTATTAACTTCTGCATTTAGTTACAGTCAGTCAGTCCGCCTTCCTTCAGGCGATAGCATCACTTATGATTTCTCCGGAGCAACGAGGAAGGGCAGTCGCGGCTTGTATAAATATTTCACTGCGTCTGCAAGCGATGATGGACGCATTGTCCGCTACGTGGCCGACTTTAACCGCGACAGCCTGGGCGGTAAGGGATGGCGGGGCATGATCAACTTCCAGGCAGAATACAACCTGGATTCGATTAAATTTTACGACAGGTCGGGCTCTGTAGATACCATTTGGATATTCACGTTCGACCGCAATAACGCCCCTAAATGGGACACCATTTGCAATCCTGAAAATTACACCCCCGATTATGTGATCACTACCTGTGGTAGCTGTTCAGGACTACCGGTCACCACAAAGATCAATGCGACCGCGGGCGATAAGGTCCAATTCGCGTTTGTGGTAATGCGCAGGACCAATTTATTCAACGGACTTTGGCCCGATGTATCGCAGATAAGTTTTTATGGATCTCCAACGGGATTGGCAGACACTACCTATAATCTTGCGCATTGGGCCGTGCAGCAATGGAAGCCGCGAAAGATAGGAAACATCGTAGGACATTTCAATCTGCAGAATCAACAGGATACCGCATGGAGCGATACCAGTTTTGTGAACAATCCCGGCGATTCGTCGTTTGCAAGAACATTCGACCAGATGTTCCAGGACGATGAAAACCAACCGCACGGGTCACAGCGCATCAATATGGGCGGGTACGGGTTCAATTCATTTAAATACAATGAGGCATTGGCCCGTAGAAAGCATTTTCAATTTGCAGCGATTTTCAACGATAATGCATATTATAAAGCACAATTGGCCGCTGCCGGCCACACCGTCACCAAGGGATGGGGCACGAATACCATTACGAGCGATCCCCAATTATCATCCAGCTATTCCCGCAAGGGATATTATATGGGCATCCAGGCGTTGATCGGCGGCCCCTGCGCAGACAGCCCGCGGCATAACGTAAGAACGTATAACGGCGACAGTACGGTCGGGAAGGGATTCCTGATGATACTCGGCGTAAACAATGAGCCCACTTTATTTGGATTTCCGAATGCCTTTAAAAACCCCATCGAGTGCGCGGCCGAGGTAGATGGTGTGTATGACAGCGTGAAAAAAAGATGCCCGCGCGTGCTGGTTTTTGCAGCCGGTTTCGAGGCTTATAATTATGATGACGCAAAAGCAATGATAATGTTGTTGAAGCTAAAAAAGCGAAGCAGGAATATTCCGCTGGATGGCATTGACTTCCACGCCATCCATACACTAAAAACAGATTCATTCCCTTATATCCCTACTACCGATCAGCAGATCGGGAACTATGGGGTGAGCCCGGGATATTGGGACGATTGGCGCAAGAACATACATTTTGTAAACGGCATGGCCCGCGAAACAGGTAATCCCAATATCAAGGTTTCCATTACGGAAGACACTTATCAAAAGGGATATTATAAGCGCTACCCTGTTACTTCGGATGAAACATTCAGCGTGTCGCAATTGGCCGCTCCAGGTTATGTTGTTGCCGGTTCGGCTTTAAGCAGATTGCTAAGTCACGGAGTAGGCGCAACGCAATTGGAATTTATTGCAACTGCAAGCGGACTATACCAGCACTATTGGTATTGCGCGATAGATGAGATCGATGCCGGCAACAATCCGGGATACGATGCAATAGATGGCAATAACGGCAAGTTCGACAGGCCGGTTGATTACAACGACAAGCCACAAAGCTGGCCGGCCGACTATTATACCAATAGCAGGAAGCTGAGATTGGCGGATTATAAGTTCGTTGATTCAGTAGTGACCAGGTTTCGGGGCCTTCATGTTTTTAAATACCAGCACATCAGTGAGCCGGACAGTGTAATGTATGAATTTGCAGTATTGGACAGTACCGGCATGGACACTTACCAGGTAACAGGGCTGACCAATATAACAGGGTCACTGATTACCCCGTCTGCAACATCCAGAACAGCTGTGGAAACTTCTATAACGATCACAGACGGGGCCTATACCATATTTGCCGATCCTTTGCCACGGGCAATAATTGTTTACAGCCCCCCGGGAAACCAGGTACCTGTTGCCAATGCAGGAATTGATCTGGTCGTTCAATCACCTGTTTCGACAGCAGTGCTTGTCGGTATATTGTCAAACGATCGAGACGGAACGATATCAAGCTATGCGTGGACAAAAACCAGCGGGCCTGCGTCGTATAGCATAACCAATCCATCAGGCGCCATAACAACGGTTACAGGATTGGTGCCTGGGATGTATATTTTCACGCTGACAGTTACCGATAATGGTGGCGCAAAGGATTCCGACACCGTAACGGTGATCGTGCTGCCACCAGTCACCTACTGAGCCATTAGCCCATAAAATTTACGTTTCCAGCCAAACTTTTTAAATATTTTTAAAAAGTATTGGTACTTTTAATTAATTTACCGTTAAATACTGACTGCGTTTATGAGTTACAGGACCTCTTTGTATAAAAAAAGGATCATCAAAGAACTCTATTTCGGTAATACACTCTCCTGTGCCGAGCTAAGCGCCGCCATTGATAAAAGTCTCCCCCTCACCACCCGTTTATTAAACGAACTCATTGACGAAGGATTCGTAACAGAAACCGGCCACGCCGTATCCACCGGTGGCCGCAGGCCAGTTATGTACTCCATTAAAGACGATACGCTGTACATAGTATCAGTGGCCATGGACCAGTTCGTAACCCGCATAGCCATCATGGATATGCGCAATAAGTTCGTAACCGACATCGAGAAGTTTGAACTATCCCTGCCCCGCAACCCCGACGCCTTGAACATATTGACCGACAAGATCGGGGAATTCGTCAGGCAATCAGGCATTTTAAAAGAAAAGATCGTGGGCATAGGCATAGGCATGCCGGGATTCGTGGATTTTAAAAAGGGCGTCAACTATTCCTTCCTGAATGTAGAAGCCGAGAGCATAACAGAACATATTTCCAGCCAAACAGGATTGCCCACCTTCATCGACAACGATTCAAGTCTTATAGCGCTGGCGGAACTATGCTTCGGTGCAGCCAAAGGAAGAAAGAACGCCATGGTGGTAAACCTCGGGTGGGGCATCGGATTAGGGATGGTCCTGAATAAAGAATTGTTCAGGGGGCAAGATGGATTTGCCGGTGAGTTCAGCCACATCCCCATGTTCACAAACGGTAAACTATGCAGTTGCGGTAAAAGCGGCTGTCTCGAAACGGAAAGCTCCTTGCTGTATATAGTTGCAAAGGCACAGGAAGGATTAAGGGCCGGCCGCACATCCATATTGAAATCTTCCCAGTTGGAACATTATGAATCCGCGAGCCAATCGATCATTGCAGCAGTGCACAAAGGAGACACATTTGCCGTAGAACTCTTGTCCGAAGCAGGATATACCATCGGCAGGGGAGTGGCCATTCTGATACATATTCTCAATCCTGAAATTATTATACTGAGCGGGCGCGCTTCGAATGCCGGCAAGATCTGGCAGGCGCCCATCCAGCATGCATTGAATGAACATTGCATTCCCAGGCTTGCCGCCAATACGATCATTGAAATGTCGACGCTCGGCTACGATGCTGAATTGATCGGGGCTGCCGCCTTGGTAATGGAACATTATGAAAAAGATATAACGAAAGGCATAGAAATGAAGCCCGGGGAAGGTTACCTGTCAACCAATTGACAGCTGACCGGTACCGGGCAGGCTCGACTTGAACTTGATTACGCTTATTGATTACGCTGCTTAGTTACATGAGGAACTTCCCGTGTTAAGGGTATTGATTAAAAATTCTAAATGTAAAAACTAAGCAAATGAGAACGTATCTGCTGCTTATTCTCGTGCTGTTTACTGCGTTTGCAGCCACGGCACAAACAAGGCGCGTTAGTGGTGTTATCACTGATGCGCAAACCAACCGGCCATTATCCGGTGCAACTGTAGCCCTACAGAACCAATCGGTAAACACACTTACCGACGAAAACGGAACATTTACCCTGGATATCCCACAGGGAAGAGTAACGTTGTTGATATCCTACGCAGGATATAAAAATCAACAGGTAAATGTAGGCCCTGCTGAAACCAGCATCACCATTGCCATGGAGGCAGGCGGGATGCTAAGTGAAGTTGTAGTTACAGCCCTGGGCGTGTCGAGGGAGAAAAAAGCACTTGGCTACGCTTCCACTACCATCCAATCGGAAGATATAGTCCGCGCAGGCTCGCCAAGCTTTGCAACCGCTTTATATGGCAAAGCTCCTGGCGTGCGCATTGGAGCTACGCCCGGTGGAGCAACCAGCGCGGTAAATATCAACATCCGCGGCATCAATTCCATTACCGGCAGAAATCAACCCCTGATCGTATTGGACGGCGTGCCTATCCGCGATGGAGAAGTAAAGAATAATGACTATTGGAACGACCAACGCTTAAGAGGAAATGGATTACTCGATATCAATCCCGAAGACATAGATAACATCTCCATTTTAAAAGGCGCATCCGCCGCCGCGCTGTACGGCTCTGAAGCTGTGAACGGCGTTTTATTGATCACCACAAAAAGCGGCGCCAGGGGAAGAAGAGGCTTTAGCATAGACGTAAATGCAAGCCATAGTTTTGATGAGGTGGCATTCCTGCCGAGGTACCAGAACGTCAGAGGACCGGGAGCTCCTATTCATGTCAGCAACGGAGGCCAGGACGCCGCCGGATTTATTTACCACGACCTTGATGGAAACGGCACACGCGAAACCAGGGGCGTTCCCGGCTTCACCATCAATTTCGGTGCAAAGTTCGATGGACAGCCAACACTGGCATGGGATGGGCGGATTAGACCTTACGAAGCACAGAAAGATAATTACAAAGGATTGTTCAGAACAGCATACAATTCCAATATCAATGTGGCCATGTCGCATTCCTCGGAAAATTCAAATGTGCGGTTCTCTCTAACGCGGCAGAACAACCAGGGCGTAAGCCTGGGCGCTGACAACGACAGGAACATCGCCAACCTCAACAGCAGGTTCCGGCTGGGCAAAAAATATTCCATAGATGTTATGGTGAATTATGTCAACCAGCGTATTAAGAACCGCCCATATTCCATCGACAGGATGATCAACAATTTTACCGGCATGATGGGCAGGTTCGACAATGCAGACTGGTATCTGGCCCGGTATAAAACAAGTAAGGGATACAAATTCGTAACGGGCGCAGGCACTCAAAGCCTGACACCCAATGAAAATATTATTTATCCCGGTTTCAGGGCAGATATTGCAGACTATGTATGGAGAGTAAAAGAACACAATGAAACCGAATACAGCAATCGCGTCATTGGCAGCCTTACGAATAACTGGCAGATCATTAATAACCTAAGGCTGCGGGTGCGGATCGCAACAGACTTCACTTCGCAAAGAAGTGAAAGCCGGCAAGCCACCGAAGTGCCGCTGGCCTTTGGAAATTCCGGCGCTTTTGTATTGGGATCTTATTTAAGCACCATTGTATATGGCGATGCATTGTTGACGTACACTTATCGGCTCAACCAGAACCTGGAGTTTAACCTGATGGGAGGATACACCGCCAGTAAACAAACCGACAACATCCTAAGCAGGAGCACCAATGGCGGTTTGAGTACCGAAAACCTGTTTGATGTAGCAGCTTCCATAGGCCTGCCCAACAGTGACTCGAGACGTATTTCGCTGGTAAAGGACGCGTTTATCGGAACATTCAATGCCAGCTTCAAGGAATTTTTGTTCGTGGAAGGCACGCTCAGGCGCGACAGGACATCTGTTATGCACCCCGATCAAAACAGCTTCGTGTATCCATCGGTGAACTCAAGCTTTATTATTTCAGATGCCTTTAATTTACCATCGCTTATTACTTATGCCAAACTGCGCGCCTCCTGGGGAATAGTTGGAAATTATCCTGATATCTATGGCGCCAACATAGCTTATAATCAAAACACGCTGGGCGTACAGCAATCAGGCGGACAACCGGTGCTGTATACCACTTTGCCTGCCAATTTCGGAAATGACCGCATCCGGCCGGAAGAAAAGCATGAAATAGAATTCGGGTTGGAAGCAAGGTTTTTGAAGAACCGCTTAGGCCTCGAGATATCTTATTACAATGCGCAGGTGAGGGACCAGATACTCCCATTGACAATACCTGCGAGTTCCGGCGCCACTTCTGTATTGACCAATATCGGCACGCTAAGAAACAAGGGAATTGAAATTGCCATTACAGGCACGCCCGTTAAATCGAAATATTTCACGTGGGAAATAGGCGTTAATGGAGCGCATAATAAAAATACGGTTGAAAAGCTCGCAACAGGCTCCGACGAATTGCTGCACCAAGACTATGATGGCAATGCAGCACAGTTGATATCCAAAGTAGGACAGCCAATGGGTGATTTTTATGCGCATCCTGTTGCCAGGAATGCCAAAGGCGAAATGATCGTTGAACCCAACGGCCTGCATAAGCTGGACAATAACCTGGTTAAAGTGGGCAATGCCATGCCAAAGGTGATTGGCGGCGTATCCAATACGCTGAGTTATAAATCATTTTCATTAGATGTGCTGTTCGATTTCAGGGTTGGTGGTCATGTAATGCCAACAGGCATCAACTGGATGATCAGCCGCGGCTTGCTCGAAGAAAGTCTGAACTACATGGATAAGGAACGCGGCGGCATCAGTTATTACAGGAATGCAAGCGGTAAAGGTATACAAACCACCGCCACACAGGGCCCGAACGGAGAGACCGTATTCCATGACGGTATGCTGTTGCCCGGCGTGACCGCAGACGGCCAGCCTAACACAAACGTCATATCCCAGGCCTATTACTATTGGAATACTTACAACTGGGGCGGCCCCCAATATAGCTATTCCCGTTATGAGCTGTATATCCAGAAGAATTCTTATGTCAAGCTTAGAGAGCTATCCTTAAGCTATACCGTGCCGGACAAGATCGCCGCCAAAGTAAAAGCCAACAGGATACAATTATCGGTATTTGGCCGAAACCTGTTGTACGTATACAGGACGTTGAAGGACCTGGATGCGGAGCAAACCGTTGCGGGTTCAAGATGGTTTCAATCGCTTACCAATGCCGGCACCAATCCATCTACCAGGACGATCGGTGTTATGATAAGGGCCGGTTTCTAAAATCATTCAGCACTCAACAAAAAATTTATGAAAAAGATATTTTTTATCCTGGCTATACTGACCGCAGGTATTACTGCGTGCAAGAAGTCGGATTTTGCAGACAGCTATGCAGATCCGTCAAAAATATCCGAGACCACTGTTGAAAAGCAATTTGCGGGTTTTATCACTTCTTATTCTAATTCCAACTCAGATAAAGGACAGCATGGCTATACAGTGCCCAGTTACTGGAATTACTTTGTAGTGTTAAGAACAACGGTCCTTCGCTATACCCAGGCGGTAGGCTGGGAAAATTCAGATAACCAGTATGTGCCGGGTTCCGCCGCCATCGGCGACCGGTGGAACGATTATTATAATTTCCTGGCCCAGTACAGGGAGCTTCAGAACATTTATTCCAGGTTAAGCACGGATGACCAGGCAGACAGGCGTATATATATGATCGCGGCCACCATCTTTTTTTACGATCAAACACAAAAAGTGGTGGACCTGCATGGCGATATTCCCTGGACTGAGGCCGGGAAATTGAGCGCTAACGGTGGCGACTATGCGGCATCGTTGCCCAAATACGATAATGCATCTGCCATTTATACCAAAATGCTGGACGACCTGAAAGCCTTTGCAGATGAGTTGAACGCGATATCGGTTAAGTCCGGCATAGCCGCGGGATTCAAAAACCAGGACCTCATCAACAAAGGGGACATTGTTTTATGGAAGCGATATTGTAATTCCCTTCGCTTGAGGATGTTGAGCAGGGTGTCGGATGTTGCCAATTTTCAATCCAGGGCTAATACCGAGATCGGCCAGATCTTATCAAACCCCGCATCTTACCCGGTAGTATCTTCCAATGCCGAAAATATCAAGATAAGCGTGTTTGATGTAAACACAGATATTACCGCGAAAGGCTTTCAGAGCGGGCTGGAAGATTGGAATGGTAATATAGCCGGCAAGGTCATGATCGATCACATGAAGGCAAACGGCGATCCGCGGTTAAGGGCAATGTTTGAACCGGGCGCCAATGCCGGAGGCGTGTACAATGGCCTGGACCCTATGTTGAACAGGACAACTCAGAATGCCTTGATTGCGGGTGGAACCATGGCGATCTATAACCGGTCTACCATAAGCCGCAACCAGTTTTTTCCCGGGATTCTTATAACCGCCTCCGAAGTAAGCTTCTTTGCATCGGAACACTATTTAAAAACAGCAAATGCGGGGGCTGCAAAAAATGCGTATGAAAATGGGATCAGGCAGTCCATCGAATATTATTATTGGCTAAGGACCCTGAGCAACAACAACGTTTCGGGCAGTCTTACACCTACCAATAACACAGAAATTAACAATTACATCAACAGCGCGGGTGTTAACTGGGACCTTGCGGTAACCAATGCCGACAAACTAAAATTGCTGGCCATTCAGAAATGGATCCATTACAGTGTTGTGCAGCCAATGGAGAGCTGGGCAGAATTGAGGCGGCTCGACGCCCCTGTATTCAGCTTCGAGGTAGATGCAGGCAATGTGCAAAAACAACCACCTTACCGGTGGCTGTACGCGGCAAATGAAAAAACATATAATGCAGCAAACTACCAGGCTGTGGCAGCCCAGGATAACCTGTCGACCAGGATTTTCTGGGATGTAAGATAGCATTGCGGCATTGTTATAAAAAGTCTCATATAAGCAGTCGTAATCAAAGAAAGCATCTGTATTTTTACAGGTGCTTCTTTTTAACAAAAGGGCTATGAAAGGAATATCTTTTTTGTTGTTGTTCTCATTCACTGCCGTTGTTTGCCTTTCACAAAGCATCCATCATTTTACGGAAGGGTTAGTGATCTCCTCTTTTAGCCGCTACGGACGCGAAGCTTTATATACAGATCAACTGGCGTATAAGCTTTACACGAACACCCTGCGCAAACCCGTAGCCGGCGATTCATTCGACGTTAATCAAAGAGGAGAAGTCATTCGCTGGCAGGCAGTGGCTGCAGATAGCCTTCGACGGTTACGAAGCCGGTCGGCAGGATATATTTATCTTACCTATCATTCAGAAAAAGTACAGCCGGCCCTGTTGAACATCAGAGGCAACAGCACGGTGATCGTTAACGGCGTATTGCATGCGGGCGACCCTTATTCGTTGGGATGGTTACATATCCCGGTAATATTGAAGAAGGGATTGAATGAGTTTTATGCACGCGGGGCAAGCATTGTGGCCGACCTCAGCTTTCCGCGGAAACCAGTGTTCCTGGACACCAATGACCCAACGCTTCCATTCATCGTGCCTGGCCAGCGGAATGATGACCTGATGGGTGCCATCGTAATCATCAACACTTCAGCAAAAGCGTTAAAAGGATTGCAGATCAGGAGCACCATGGCAGGCCGCCAGATGATAACAGCGGTTCCCTTGATACCGGCAATGGCTACCCGAAAAGTGATATTTCATTTTAACGGGGGCGGCGCTGTGCAAAAGAGAAAGCATGATTGTTTATTGCAGCTTTGGGACAAATCAACGTTGCTGGATGAAACGACAATCATGATAGACGCTGTAGATGCAACCGATAAATACAGCAATACATTCATCAGTGCCATCGATGGCAGCCTGCAGTATTATGCAGTAACTCCTCAACAGCCCGCCACTACTCCGGGCGCCGCCCTGTTTTTGTCGGTGCATGGCGCCGGCGTAGAAGCCATCGGGCAGGCAAGAGCTTACCAGTCGAAGGATTGGGGGACATTGGTGGCCGCCACCAACCGGCGTCCCCGCGGCTTCAACTGGGAAGATTGGGGAAGAATAGATGCATTGGAAGTTTTACATATTGCGAAAGAAAAATTTAAACCTGATCCCCGGCAAATTTACCTGACCGGTCATTCCATGGGCGGCCATGGCACCTGGTTTTTGGGAGCCACCTATCCTGACATGTGGGCGGCCATTGCGCCGTGTGCAGGTTATCCTACATTAAAAGGCTATGGTTCTGCCGATGGTTTGATTCCCGAAGGCAGTAATTCTCCGCTGGAGCAAATGCTGTTGCGGTCAGGCAATCAAAGCGATGTTATAAAACTGGCCAGCAATTACAAACCAATGGGCGTATATGTTTTTCATGGCGACGCAGACAGGACAGTTTCTGTAAACTATGCACGCCAGATGAGAAAAATCCTTGGAGATTTTCATCCCGATCTTAGCTATTATGAATATCCGGGCGGAAGCCATTGGTTCGGGGACCAGAGTGTTGACTGGAAACCTATTTTCGATTTTTTCAAGTGGCATGCGTTGCCAGTTGACAGTGCTGTGAATAATATCGATTTTATGACTGCGAACCCGGGCATTTCTGCTGCTTACCGTTGGGCGGCCATACTACAGCAAACGGAGCCGCTGCAGTTCAGCCGCCTGCGGCTGCAAAGAAATAAGGCAACCGGCAACATAACCGGCAGTACTGAAAATGTGCGTGTATTACAATTAGATTGCAATGGATTTCAAACCGGCGATACGCTTAAGCTGACTATTGACAGCATGGAAGTGATTCATGTGGTAGCAAGCACCCGGGACAGTTTATACCTGCTTAAGGAAAATGCAAAATGGGTAATAGCGGCAAAACCGCCTGCAGACCAGAAAGGCCCGCACCGTTATGGCACGTTTAAAGATGCCTTTAATAACAACATGCTCTTTGTATATGGTACAGCCGGCAACAAGGATGAGAACGAGTGGAGCATTAACAAGGCGCGGTATGATGCGGAGACATGGTATTACCGGGGAAACGGCGCCGTGGATATAATTCCTGATAGAGAATTTTCCGTCGAAAAATATAAGGACAGGGGAATCATTCTTTACGGAAATAAAACCACCAATTCCGCATGGGCTGCTCTCTTAGCGGATTGTCCCATACAAGTTGAGCGAAATAAAATAATTGCAGGTAACAAAGTATGGCAAGGCGATGATCTTAGCGCTTATTTTGTGTGGCCTCTCCGTTCATCGGACATCGCATCGGTAGGAGTGATCAGCGGAACGGGTATCAAAGGAATGAATGGAGCAAATGCCAACCAATATTTTGCAGGCGCAAGCGGGTTTCCCGATTTTATGGTCTATCGATTGAATATGTTACTGTCGGGCACCGGTGGTGTGAAGATGGCAGGTTTTTTTGACATGCATTGGAAACTTTCCGACCGACATTTTATTCAGGCGAATTAAAGCGTGTTCATGAAATCACTCATTTGTAAATTGTTTGTATTGTGCATGGCCGGTTGCCTGCACCCCCGCATGCACGGGAATGCGCAGCAGCAAATCCCGTTACAGCCTGTCCGGTACGAATGGCCAACCGATACGCTGGTGCGGCAAAAGCTCGACCAATGGCAGGACCTGAAGTTTGGAATGATCATTCATTGGGGATTGTATGCAGTGCCTGGAATAATTGAATCGTGGGCGCTTTGCTCCGAAGACTGGATCGACCGCGACAGCACAATTGCATACAGTGATTTTAAGAAATGGTACTGGGGACTTAAAAAAGATTTTAACCCGGTAAATTTCAACCCTGAACAATGGGCAAAAGCAGGAAAGGATGCAGGCATGCGTTATGTTGTGTTTACGACCAAACACCACGATGGGTTTTGCATGTTCGACACAAAGCAAACCGATTTTAAAATATCCGACGGGCCCTTTAAACAAAACGCCAGGGCCGATGTTGCCAAATACGTATTCGAAGCATTCCGGAACAAAGGTTTTATGATCGGCGCTTATTTCTCTAAACCTGATTGGCATAGTGAATATTACTGGTGGCCCAAATATGCTACTGCGGACCGCAACAATAATTATGACATTCGAAGATTCCCCTGGCGTTGGAACCGGTTCAAGCAGTTTACCTATAACCAGGTACAGGAGTTGATGAACAATTACGGACGCGTGGATATTTTATGGCTCGATGGCGGTTGGGTAAGGCCGCGTGAAACCGTTAATGAAGAAGTGCTTTCATGGGGTGCGCGTATTCCTGACTGGAGCCAGGATATCGACATGCCCGCGATTGCAGCAATGGCACGAAAGGCCCAACCTGGATTGCTGGTGGTTGACCGCACTGTGCATGGACCGTATGAAAATTATCAAACACCCGAACAAAGGATCCCAAAACAGCAGCTCGATTATCCCTGGGAAAGTTGCATGACATTGGGCAATAACTGGGGTTTTGTACCCGGCGATACCTATAAATCCGCGGCAACGGTTATTCATTCCCTGATTGAAGTGGTGGCCAAGGGCGGTAATTTATTGTTGGGCATCGGGCCCAAACCGGACGGAACGCTTACTGAAGAATCGATACAGCGGATCAGCGAAATTGGGCAATGGCTTCAAAAAAACGGGGCTGCCATTTATAATACAAGAACAGTTCCTCATTACAGGGATAGTAGTATTTATTTCACAAAAAGTAAAAACGGCGCGGGATATTACGCACTGGTCATCTTGCAGGAAAATGAACCTGTGCCGGCCTCGGTGCAGTGGAGAAATAATGCGCCGGCAAAAGGGACCAGGATGAAACTGCTGCACAATGGAGAAACGGTGAAATGGGTGCAGGAAGGCGATAAAATAACGGTGTTCCTTCCAAAATCATTAACCGGCGGCAAGCAAAAGCTGCCTGCAATCGCTTTATCTTTCACGCCCGCAACGCCCTGATCTATTATTTCCTTCTTTCTGCCAAGTCATCATAATATCCCTTCGAACAAATAGAGGCCGCTCCTATCTTTTCCTATCAATTCAAGCTTATCATGTAGCAGTTACTGGGTTAGGTTTTCAAATATTGAAAACTTATCGGGTGAAATCCAATATGCTACGTAAGAAATTACCCTTAATAGTTATACCTAAGCCAGGCTTTTCTTCGGTTTGGCAAAAATAAACTGGATATTGGATATTGAGATTTCTAAATTAGTTCAATCCATATCCAATGTTAAAAACCATACAAAGGTTGTTGCTTGTTGCGTTGTACTGTTTTTCTGTATCCAATATTCAGGGACAGTCCGATAGCGCCGATGAGAACATCTTAAAAGAGTTAAGTCTCGAGAAATTGCTAAATCTCAGAGTCATCTCCGTTTCCAAGAACAGTGAGTTTCTTTTTGATGCTCCACTCTCTGCCTCAGTCATTACAAAAGAGGAAATTCGAAGAGCCGGTTCCACCTCCATCATGGAAGCGTTAAGGCTTGCCCCCGGAATTATCGTGCGGGAACAGACAAATGGCAACTATGATATTTACATAAGGGGCATGGACAACGTTCCACCCAACTCGGCATTCGCAGGCAATTCAACCACTGCCCTCGTGATGCTGAACAACCGTCCTATTTATAACTACCTTAAAGGCGGAACTTTTTGGGAGACCCTCCCGGTCGACATCAATGACGTGGAAAAAATAGAGATAATCAGAGGCCCCGCAGCGGCACTTTATGGACCGAATGCGCTAAGCGGAATTATTAATATCATTACGAGGCGCGCGGAAAAAGATGGATTTTATTCTACAGCAAACGCCCGGACCGGCAGTTACTCAACCTATATCGCCAATACGTCGCTGGAATACCGTTTCAATAAGCAATGGAGCCTGGCGGGATCAGCCAACTTCCAAAGCCGCGAAAGAACGCAAATTGCAATGTATGAGACTTTCAGGAACCAATGGCTCACCAACCCTGATTATGTTATCAGTTATATCAACGATACTGTATTAAACCCGCAAGAGATTTATCCACATCCAGCGAGGGCAATGAAAAAATACGCTGGCAATTTCTATTTAAATTATGATCCGGCGGCAAAGATAAAGCTGGGTCTTAGTGCCGGCGCACAGCATTCCTTTTCGCAAAGAGTATCCACGGAAAACGGGGTGTCCCCCTTAAGCAGCGTTTCCTCCGATAGCCGCTATGCGGATCTGAGGGCTCAGATCAACACTTTGTCCGCCCAGGTTTCCTATAATGAAGGCACGCAGGCCCCAGACTTTCAAGCGGGCAATAAGTATGACTTCACCACATTGGATATAAACATGGAGTATGCCTTTGTCAGACGTGGGCTTTCCATAAAGCCAGGCCTTAGTTATCGAAATGCCGTTTATGATGATACGAGGTATGCCAATGTGCAAGCCGGGAATGGCATTTTTAATGAAAGAGCACTACTGACTACTGTATCCGGTTCGTTGCGAGCCGAGTACAAACTAGCGCAGAATAAGATCCGACTGGTAGCGGGAGTAATGGGCAGCAAATTCAATTATCCAGATACAAGTTACCTTTCATATGAGCTTGCCGCTACCTGGAAAGTTCATAAAAACCACATAGTAAGAGCCGTTTATTCCACCTCATCCAGGTCTTCTACTGTCTACGATTCCTATGTCAATCAACGTTTCGCCTTTTATCCCATAGGACAAAACAAGTATATGCAGGCCCAGGTGGAAGCAAACCGGCAATTGAAGTTGCTTACTGGCAACATGTTCGAAGTGGGATACCGGGGCGTCATCACATCGCGGTTGAGTATAGATGTAGAACTGTTCTCAATACGGTCTAACAACTACAGCGCAATGATGGCAAATGACCTTTATTTCAAACTGGAGGGTTCTGACACTATCGTTGTAATGCCCTACCGTACCACGAACATGCCAATGTCGCTCTACCAGCATGGCCTTTCCGTTTCCTTGCAATACTTCACGCATAAGTTTCAGGCCAAGACCTTTTTTACGGTGCAGCGTTCTGACATGAAGAATTATTCGCCTTATTTCAATACGCCGCAGGCACCGCCGTTGCCTAGTAATCCTAACCCCGCGGCAAACAATATCTATTCCGGTTCAGGAACAACAACTCCTGTCGAAAGCACGCCGCGTGTGTTTGGAGGTGCCAGTTTCAGCTATCTGCCCTCCCGCAAATGGACACTGAACTTAAACACCTACTTCTATTCATCCCAGACCTATTACCATGCATCAAATGCCATCTTCATGGACGGAGTTAGGGGAGTCGATCATATTAAGGGCAAATGCCTGATAAATGTGAATATCTCCCATCAACTTTTTAAAGGATTGGAAATATCAGGAAGTGTAAGAAATGCTTTAAATGATACCTCCCGGGAGTTTTTCCAAATGGACAAGGTTCCGGTTATGGTGTATACAGGAATACGCTGGGAATTTAAAAATTAACAGGAGCGCTTCATCAGGCTCTTGCCAGTTAATTGCGGAACCGGTTCCTTATTATAGCACATTCACGTATTTAATGCGGTAGTTGTTTTCTTTCCGCATATTGCTGGCGCAGCCATCGGCTTGCGTTTTCCTGCTCCTTTTTATCAATGGGGAAATCCAGTTCCTGGGCAACCTCATTGGAGGTTTGTGTAAAAAGGTCCATCATATTGAACAGTGCCTGCCAGGTGTTTTCAATATCAGCATCGGAATACGTTTGCAGGATCCTTTGGTAATAATTATCTGGAACATATTTCTTTATAAACCTGCCTGCTGTACCGAATGATACTGAAAATCCCTTATTCACTCCGATCTTCCATTCAATTATTTTCATAAACATAGGCCTTACAACTGTTTCCATCATTTCTTTGGCATAGGTGATTTCATTTCTTAGTAAACCTTTTGCCACGTAGGTACTTACCCACCAGAATTCATTGCACACATCTGCAAACTCTTTTGAAGATGGTTTTTTAATTAAATAACCTGAATCACCAGGTGGTGGCAATGAGTTAAACTGATTATCCTTATCGAGAAGACAAACGGTCAGGCTGTCAGGCCAGGAATTTTTTACTACTTTATCCTGTGGGTACAATGTGAGATCGATCCTGTTCCCATCCTCGAGTATCATCAGATATGCAAAAACACCAGGGTCTGCATTGCCAACGGTCATTTCATTAGGCAACTGGCACAGGAGCATCTCACCAAAAACTTTTAACCAGCTGTGATCAACCGTAAAGGTTGCCATATCGTTCACAATAAATGTTATGTCATAGTCCTGATACTTATCGGGCGCAATACCGCGATTGGTCCTCGAACCGTTCAATAAAATAGCCCTGACCCGGTCGTCTTTGGCCGCTACATCAAGAATAAGCTGTATGATTTCAAGTTCACTTCTCATAGTCACGGCTCATGACGCAATATACCAAGCTTGCCGGAGAAACTGTATGCCGATCAGCCAAGGCACTACCCGCCAACTGGGTGCTTGCTAATGAACTTCGAATACTGAATTTTGAGTGTTTATCCTTAAATAGCTGTTTTGCACGGGAAAGCCTTATGTAACTTGTTAGCTGCCTGTTATCTTTCGCCGCAACTATCCGTTTATCTGTAATGAAAACCAATCGCAGCTTTTCAATAGACTGCAAAAACACGTACGCCCGTTTTAAATTTTTCACGTCTCCGGGAAGAATAGCAATGTGCTATAGACATCTTACGGTACCGGAATATAAACGACGGAACTGGTCTCGCCTGCGCACGCTACTCGCAGTCTTATCTTTTATATTATATGCACAAAGTTCTTTGGGAGCGACCATTACTTCAAATACCTCGGGAAACTGGAGTTCTGGCAGTACCTGGGTAGGTGGTGTAGTGCCTTTATCAACGGATGATGTAATCATTGCAAGTGGCCATACCGTCACGCTTACCGGATCTGTTACGCAGACAGGGGCTTTGACTGTTACAGGCACGCTGCAACTTGCCGGTTTTTCCATGACCGCGGGCAGTTTATCAGGAAGTGGAACCATCACCACGTGGAGCGGTAGTCCTAACCTGACAGCAGGAAGTAATAATACTTCCACTACCTTCTCAGGAATAATTGGCGCGGGAGCGATCAACGTAGTAAAAAATGGAACGGGCACATTCACCCTTTCCGGTACAAATACTTATACAGGGACAACAACAGTAACCGCCGGTTTCCTAAGGGCAACCAACAATACCGTTGTCGCTTCCACCAACGGACCATTCGGCAATAACGCCAGTGGTCTGTACCTGAACGGGGGTACTATTCAAAGCAATGTGGCAACGTTCAGCCGGCCTATAACGATCACAGGAACTAATTCGGGGCTGGATGCTTATGGCTCTGCCAGGACCATTAGTTCAACCATCACCCTTGCGACCGCCGGAACATTCAACCTGAATGTTGGTGGCACTACTGTAACGGGTACAACCGGGCAGAACCTAACGCTTTCAGGAACGATCAGCTATTCCACCGGAACGCTTTCGTTGACCAAGATCGGGACCAGTACCGTGGCGTTTGGCAGCCAAACCATCACCATCCTGAATTTTACGATCAGCACCGGCACGCTGAATAAAGGCACCGGTTCAACTCTGAATATCGCAGGAAACCTGCTGTTTAGCTCCGGCATCACTTTTCTAAAGGGCACCGGCGCGATCAATTTTAATGGACCTTCAAGAACGATCACTGATAATACCGCGTCTTTGCAGGACCTGGGTACGGTAACCGTACAGTCGGGCCAAAGCGTTTCGTTGTCTACGTCGGCAAAAATGACCAGCCTGGGCGGTGCAGGTACTATCACCCTTAATACAAATACACTGAAACTGGTTGGCACAGGCACGGTTCTATCTATTACTACCTTCAATGCATCCACGAACTCGACCACGGAGTTTGCATGCACAGACAATTGCGATGTGCCCACGACCACGTACTATAACCTTACGATCAATTCTGGTACCGATACGGCAAAACTCAGTGGCAGTTTTAGCGGGACAGTGATAAATGGCAATTTATTGGTACAAACCGGCACTTTTATGAGAACCGGCGCTTCATGTGGCGCTTTCGGCTGCGCTGTCACCATTAAAGGCAATATCACAGCCAATTCAGGGACGGCGCTTGGAGGAGAAATTGCCCAATACACTTTCACAGGCGTCAGCCAGAGCATTAACCTGGCAAGTCCATCTACCCAAAATCTGGGCAACCTCTCCATCGGTTCGTCTACAACCAATCCTACGGTTACGCTGTTAACCGATGCGCATGTTGCCTGGGGATTAACGGTGGGCACAACAACGGCTTCTACCGGTACACTGAACCTCAATGGCAAAACCCTTTCGAACTGCTGTGGCAATGTCACCGTAAATTCAGGCGGCACGATTGTTCACAACAATGGCACGTTGAAAATGGAGGGTGGATTCGGGCCGCGCACAATTACTGATAATACCGGCACCCAGGATTTTGGCAATTTAGTGATAGCTACCACGGGCAATACAGTTGCACAGGGCAGTAATTTGAAAGCCCGGTCTGTGACTGTGAATGGCGGAACTTTCAATGTAGGCACGTATAACCTGGATGTTGGCACGGATGCCGGCACAGGGTCCATCACTGGCACAGGCACGCTTTCAGCAAGTTCCCCTTCTACTACCACCCTCCGCGGAACAGGTAACCTCGGGGGAGGCAGCTATACCTTTCACGACCTCCAGCTCATTGGCAGTGCAACCACAGCAACCTTAGTCGCGAATGTTACGGTGAATAATAATTTGACCATAGGCAATGGCATAAACGAAGCAACTTTTGACCTTAGCAGTTTCACGGCAAATCGCTCGACTGCCGGGGGCACGTTGGCTGTAACCAGCGGTGCCAAATTAAAGATAGGCGGAACAAATACGCTTCCCTCAAATTATTCGACTCATTCCATTTCCACGATAAGCACGATTGAGTACAATGGAACCTCGCAATCAGTTGCCGTTTTAAATAGCTCCCAAAATTACGGGCACCTTACGATCTCAGGTTCAGGGACCAAATCGATGGAAGGAAGCATAACCGTAACCAGTATTCTCAATCTAACTGCAGGCACATTGTCCATCGGAGCTAACACATTAACAGTAAATGGTCTCATTTCTACATCGGCAGGAAGCCTTACCGGGGGTACAACGTCAAATGTAGCTATAGGAGGCACGGCCACTACTTTTCCCCTGCCTGCCGTTGTCCTGAACAATCTGACGATAGACAGGTCAAGCGGTATCAGTCTTGGCGGCGACGTAACAATAAGTGGCACGCTCACCTTTACTAATGGCAATATCACACCCGGTGTGAATACGCTGTATATTACCTCATCAGGAACTGTTGCACGCACCAGCGGACATGTCATCGGCAATCTCAAGAAATACATCCCTACCGGGGCTGTGTCAAAAACATTCGAAGTAGGTGACGCAACTGCGTATGGCCCTGTCTACGTTGAGTTCGCAAGTGTTACAACGGCTGGTGATCTTACCATTCGCTCTACCGGCGGCGATCATGCCAACACAGGAAGTTCAGCCATCAACGCTTCAAAAACTGCCAATAGAAACTGGACGCTCGCCAACAGCGGGATCATTTTTACAAGCTATGACGCCACTTTTACGTTCGCAACAGCCGACCTCGATGTAGGATCGGCTACGGGATCATTCATGGCAGGCAAGTATAACAGCGGATGGACCTACCCTTCTGTAGGAACAAGAACTTCAACCAGCACGCAAGTAATGGCACTTACTACATTTGGAGACTTTCAAACAGGTGAAGCCAATGCCGGCAGCAAAGTCTGGGATGGGGGCGCGGGAACCAACAACTGGGGCGATGCAGCCAATTGGAGTAGCGATGGACTTCCGGCATCAACAGACGATGTATATCTTACTGGTGCTAATTCCATTAATATAAATGTTGCAGCCGCTGCAAAAAACCTGCTGCTGAACAATACTTCCCTCATCCTTACTATTAATCAGGGAAGTTCCCTGGCGGTTTCGGGCGATTTAACGCTCACATCCGGGGCGCTCAATACAGCAGAGTCCTTTCCCGCAGTTACCGGCACCGTGAACGTTGCAGCGGGGACTGTTGGTTTTACCGGAGGCGGAACGCAAACCATACCAGCGCACAACTACAATAACCTTACAAGCAGTTCAACCGGCAGCCGCGTATTGGCAAACAGTGGCACCATCGGCATTGCAGGAACTTTTACTTCCGGTTCTAATACTTATACAACAACCGGGAGCACCGTCAATTTCAATGCAGCCGGCGCGCAAACCATTCCTGCACTAAATTATAACAACCTTACCCTGAGCAATTCCGGCGCAAAAACATTTGCTTCCGGCACAACCGGGATCGCTTCGGCATTATCTCTTACGGGAACAGCCACAGCAAATGCAACAACAAATTCCCCTACCATCAGTTACAATGGCACAGCCAATCAAACCGTAACGGCAATAACATATTATGGCCTGGATATTTCCAGCACGGGAGGCACGGTCACAGGGTTGAATACTTCCGTTACCAGTTTTTCGATCAACTCAGGAACGCTCAATTTAAACGGTGGCACATTAACCGTAACAGGCACAGCCACCTTTACAGGCGGGACAATAAACAACGGCACGGTAACCACCTCAGGAACAACCACCACATTTGCAGGAACAATATTCGGAGCAATTGTAAACGCAACTTCCAATGCTTTATATCTCAATGGCAGCACATTCAACAATACAGCAACGCTCACGAAAAATGGCGCGAGCAATATTACAGGCAATGGAGGCAACACCTTTAATAGTTCAGCAACCATTACCAACAGCGGAACGGGCTATCTTATCCTTGGCAATACCAATCCTGATATTTTTAATGGAAGCGTAACTTTTACCAATACAGGTACGAGCATATTGTATCCGGCCTTTAACTGCGCAGGGAACCAATTTAATGGCGATGTGACCTTTAACAATACAGGAACAACAAGTACCATCCAAACCACCTTTGGTGCAACTGCTTCTCTATCCATGGCGGGGAATGTTACAATAAACAACACATCCACTAATGGAATGTATTTTGGAGGCCTTGGAGGGGTTACTACGCTGGCGGCTACAAAAACGGTCAGCATAGGCGGTACCGGTTTCGCTTCAGGTACTTTGCATTTTTCCTATTTCACCCAATCGGGGGCAACACCGCAGGCATTAACCTTAACAGGAACAGCTATGCTGCAGATTGGCCCTTCTGCCACTTTCAATGGAAATGTGAGCTTCTCCTCTCCACAATGGTTGCTGAATGGCGGTACTTACTTCGGCACAGCCAGTTTCACCAAAACAGGTGCAGCAGATAATTCAAGCAATGGTGGCAATACATTCCATTCAGCCACTACTATCACGAACAACGGCACAGGATATATAGCCACTGCAGTTATAAGCCCGGATATCTATAATGGAACTGCCACCTTTAATAACAACTCGGCATATCTTATGTGGCTGGTGCATAATTCAGCCGGGAATCAATTTAATGGCGACGTTACTTTTAATAACTCAGGAACCGGATATATTGTAAGCCACTATGGAACTGCAGCAACTGTTAATTACAATGGCAACATTATAGTAAACAATACTTCGCCAGGATCCACTGGTGGTATTTACTTCGGCGGCACAACCGGTCAGGCAACACTGGCCGCAGGAAAAACAATTAGCGTGGGAACCGGGTTCACAAACGGAAGCCTGACCATATCGAATTTCACGCAATCAGGCGCCACATCACAGGCACTATCCCTCTCGGGAATAGCAAGCTTACAAGTAGGGCCTGCAGCAAGTTTTAATGGCAATGTGGATTTTGTCGCGCCGCAAATACTGATAAGTGGCGCCACATTCAACGGAACTGCTTATATAGAAAAGAATGGAGCAACGCAAAACAACAGCCCTGGAGGTAACACATTTAATGGTGCGGCCACAATTGTAAATAGCGGGTCGGGCCACCTGGTGCTTGGCTTTCCAACCGGCATCGACGTATTTAATGGCAGTTTGACACTCACCAATTCCGGAACAGCAGGAATCTACCCCGCATACAATACAGCCGGACACCAATTCAATGGCAATATTATTGTGAATCAAACAAGCGGTACCACCATATATTTTTGCGGAGGCACAGGAACTGCAACACTTGCATCCGGTAAAACAGTGTCCGTCGGTGGATCAGGGTTCTCGACCGGGTCATTGGTCCTACCCAGATTTACGCAAGCAGGCAGCACTGCACAGGCGCTATCCCTGACCGGGACCGCTGCATTGTACGTAGGTCCCTCTTCAACTTTTAACGGCAACGTGAACTTTGCAGCACCGCAATTGTATTTACAAGGCTGCACCTACCATGGTACCGCGTTGCTCACAAAAAACGGGGCAACCGATAACACCAGCTTTGGTGGAAACGTTTTCAACGCAGCAACAACGATCCGCAATAGCGGCACCGGTTTCCTTCGCATGGCCACTACGTCCGCAGACGATTTTAACGGCAGTGCTACATTCTCGCAGTCCGGAAGCGGCCTATTGCAACCTGCTTATACATACAATACCACGTTCGCCGGGCACATGTCAACAGAAGGATCAACCACGTCCATCAGTTTTGGATCAACTGTAATATTCGATGGAACAGGAACACAAGCTATCAATGGCGTATACGCGCCTGCCTTCAACAATCTTACCATTGCCAACACAGGCAGCACTGTCTCTGCAAATATAAATTGCAATGTAAGCGGTAACCTGACCGTTTCCACGGGAACATTTGATCTCGGCGGTTTTACGGCGAACCGTGTTACCGCCGGCGGCACACTCACAGTGTCCAACGGCGCCACGTTAAAGATCGGCGGCACTAATACCATACCCGCCGATTATAACACACATTCCATAGGCACAACCAGTACAATCGAATACAGCGGAAGCTCGCAGTCAATCGCTGCTTTGAACAGCTCGCAGAACTATGGCAACCTGGCGATATCCGGTTCAGGGACAAAAACCATTTCGGGCAACCTTTCAATCAACAACAATGTTACCGTTACTGCCGGATCATTCGACATCGGTACATATACTCTAAAGATCGGCGGCAGCATCAGCAACAGCGGGACCTTTATCGCAAGCAGCGGAACAATTGAGATGAACGGGGCTTCTGCGCAAACAATACCTGCATCGGCCTTCTCCTCGAACCTCATCAAAGGCCTTACCATCGATAACACCGCAGGGGTTACCCTGGCAGGTGCGTTAAGCCTTACCGGCACATTGACGGTTGCAAATGGAACCTTCAACACCGGCGGACATCTTATTTTAAAGTCATCAGCTACGGCAGACGCAAGGGTGGCACCCATCACGTCATTATCGGCCACTCCTATAAATGGGAATGTGACCGTTGAACGTTATGTACAAGGCCGGCGCAAATACCGTTTGATTGCAAGCAGCGTCACTACCGCTCCGGGCGCCGTTCTCACCGCAGGCCAGGAAAATTTATCTATCTGGGGCAACTGGCAGAACCAGGGAAACAATGTTTCAGGCAATACCGGCACGATCATAACCGGAGGAACAAGCGCCGATGGCTTCGATACGCAAACAGGCAACGCTTCCTTATTCACCTACGATGCAGTGAACCGGAGATATGTCGGCTATACCTCGGCCAGTGGAAAAAATACAAAGTACACGCCGTTAAAGGCAGGAGTTGCCTATTATATGTTCGTTTACGGCGACAGGTTGAACTCTATCAGCACTTCCACTCCCAATAACACCGTTTTAAAAGAATACGGCACACTGCTTACAGGCGACCAGGTTTACACAACCAGCTCAAACATCCCCTTGGCAGACGTGGTGGGACGTTATGCCTTGTTGGGAAACCCGTACGCTTCACCCATTAATTGGGCAAGCATTCCGAAAACAAATATTTCAAATACTTATTGGGGATGGGACCCCAACCTCAGCAATTCGGGCGGATATGTAACAGTAAGCACTACTGGTACAGTTACCATCATCGCACCTTTTTCAGGAAGCACAGGTTTGAACCAATATATTCAGCCCGGCCAGGGATTCTTTGTGAAAACTACGGGTGCATCACCGGTGCTTACCATCCGGGAGCAGGATAAAGTAGAAAATTTTAATGGCAGCGCTTTTCGCGGCGAAGGCACCAGGACAGAAAATACGGGGCCGCTGATGGCAATTAACCTGCAATATACCAGCGGTGGTAACAAGATATTAGCAGACGGCGTGGTAGTGGCCTTTGATGCAGGATACTCAAACCAGGTGGGAGATGAAGACGCTGCAAAAATGTCGAACAGTGCAGAAGCGGTATCAATCCTGAATGGAGGAACCCTTCTGAGCATTGATGCCCGGCAAATGCCGCTGCCATCGGACACTATATTCCTGAACATGGCAAGGCTCACCAAAACCCAATACACCCTGCAGGTATTTACCCAACAGTTGCGCAACAATATTGAACCTTTTTTGCAGGATAGTTACCTCAATACAACACAAGCGCTTTCCTTGGTGGACACCAACAACATCGTGTTCAACGTAAATCCCACCATCCCTGCATCATTTGCGGCCAACCGGTTCAGGATCATTTACCGTACTGCAACTGTGCTATCAGTTACATTTATTTCAATAAAGGCAACACCGAAAGACCACAACGTGGAAGTGAACTGGGATGTAATGGAAGAAAGCGGAATTGAAAAATATGAAGTAGAACGGTCTGCTGACGGCATACATTTTACAAAGGCAGCAACAATACGAGCAAGCAATGGCAGACCAAATACCAAATATACATGGCTCGACCAGAATGCGGTACCGGGAAACAACTATTATCGGATCCGCGCAGTTGAAACCAGCGGGGAAAATACGTTCAGTAAAACAGCTATTGCCAGGCTTGGCCTCGTAAGTAACGAAATCAAAATATTTCCCAACCCGGTCGCAGATAAGATAAATCTAAGCATAACTGATCTTAGAAAAGGTGAATACAGTGTTCTGTTGGTAAGCGTACAGGGCCACCAACTTCTGAAAAAGACATTTATTCATCCGGGCGGAACGCTGAATAAGTCAATAAACCTTGAAAACAATTTAAAAGCAGGAATGTACTACCTGCATGTTCAGGGTAATAACAGTCAACATATTCAAACAGTATTCATAGAATAAGCGTGAATTGCGTAATGAGCATAAAAAACCGTGGGACATTGATCAAATGTCTGTTAACCTGGCTCCTGGGCATTGTGTCATGCGTGTCCTTTGCACAGGGAGATCCAACGGACAGCTTGCCTCAAGATCCCGGTTCATTATCTGTGTACAATGTGCAGAACATGGCGTTCGGCGCTTTTAGTCATGGAGCCTCCGGTGGAAGCGTGATCATTTCTACTGCCGGAATGCGCTCGGTCACCGGCAGCATAACTGCACTGAATGCCGGCATAACCTATTTCCAGGCAATTTTCGATATAGAAGCTCCGCAGGGAGCCATCATTTCAATTCTGAATGGTCCTAATGCCACGTTAACGGGAAGCAATGGAGGTTCCCTGACGCTCCAGCTGGGAGGATCATCACCGGGCTCGCCCTTTGTCAACTCAGTGGCGTCGCCGCAAGAACATCAGTTCAGTATTGGGGGAACGCTGATCATTGGCACCACAGCAGCCAATCCGCCGGGCACCTATAGCGGGACCTTTTATATCACGTTTAACCAGGAGTAAATTATACGCATTACAATGAGGCTTGCCCTCACATATCGATCTCTCAAAAACCGCACGTGCGGTTATCTTGTTATACATAAGGAGCTTTCCATCCTCTTGTTTATTTCGTTGCTTAGTATCGCCGGACACGGCCAGATGCCTCTTGCAAAAAACTCCGATGGCATGGGAATTAATGAGCTAAAAAATGTACATCCCTATATTTTCCGCGGAGCCGCAACCGACACAAATGCGATTGCTGGTAATAACAGTGCACAGGCTGGTGATAATGAAGCTCCTCCCTACGATGAGGTATCGATTACATTGCATGTACAGCGAATAGGAAGCGTGGATATTCCTGCTATTGTGTATGGGCATAACGTGTACTTACCGGTAAAGGACGTCTTCGATTTCCTGAAAATTAAAATTGATCACACCGCGGAATTCGACTCGGTGTGGGGATTTTTTATTCAACCAGCCGCGACATATCTGGTAGACCATTCACGCAAACGGATCATTTACCAGGGTAAGATATATGACCTGGGCACAGTGAGTATGATCCGCACGGCCACAAACCTGTTTATGCGGTCCGAATATTTTGGAAGCGTGTTCGGCCTGGATTGCATTTTTAATTTCCGAAGCCTGTCGGTGTCCATCAGCACAAAAATCGAATTGCCTGCCATTCGTGAAATGCAGCAGGAATTCATGCGGCGAAATATCAATTTCCTGAAAGGTGAGAAAAAAGCAGATACAACGATAGGTCCTGCGTTCTCTTTATTTCATTTTGGGATGGCCGATTGGTCTGTTACCCATACAAAAGACCACAAGGTTGAAAATACCCGGCTCGATCTTGCACTGGGAGCCATCGTGGCGGGTGGAGAAGCAAATCTTTTCCTGAACTATATCAGCGGGCAAAAGTTTACGGAACGAAAACAGTTTTATTCCTGGAAATATGTCAACAACCGGAATCCCGTACTGCGCCAGCTTACTGCCGGAAAAATCCATGTCCAATCCACCGCTTCTGTTTTTTCGCCTGTTAAAGGCATTCATATTACCAATGCCCCAAGCTCATACAGGAAGTCGTTTGGAACATACAGGCTAAGCAGCTATACCCAGCCGGACTGGATTGTGGAGCTGTATGTGAACAATGTACTGGTGAATTATATGAGGGCAGATGCATCGGGGTTCTTTAGTTTCGACGTGCAGATGGTATATGGCAATTCTGTAGTGCAACTTCGGTTCTACGGACCATGGGGCGAAGAGGGCAGGCGGGAACAGAACATAACGATACCATTCAATTTTCTTCCGGTGCGCGAACTGGAGTATTCACTCACGACGGGATTGGTGGATAACGATCAGAAAGAGAGATTTGCGAGGGCAGTAGCAAATTACGGGCTTACCAGGCATATCACCATAGGCACGGGCATGGAATACCTGACTTCCGCGAATGCCGGCAGGGTAATGCCTTTTGCACTTGCATCGGTAAGGGTGGTTCCGGGTATGCTGCTGTCAGGAGAATATACAAGGGACGTAAGAACAAGAGGAATTCTCGTTTATCGGTTGCCCGCCGGGTTGCAAATCGATTTGAACTATACGAAATACGAAAGGTCCCAGACTGCCGTAAAATTCAATTACCTCGAAGAAAAGAAAGGAACGATTTCCATTCCCTTCAGGAGTAAAAAATTCAGCGCGTTCTCTAAATGGACGGTGAGCCGGTTTACAACACCCGACGAAAAGCTTACTGCTTCTGAATTTCTCTTGTCATCCGTCATTGCCGGCATTAGTTCAAACTTTACCAGTTATGCACTGTTTGGAAGGAATGAGAACCCGATTGTGTACAGCAGCTTATCCATGAGTTTCAGGTTCCCGAAAGGATTCAGGCTCACTCCACAACTTCAATATGAATACCGGCAAAAGAACTTTAGTATGATGAAACTGGAGATCGAAAAAAGACTTGCCAACCGGGGCTTTCTTAACCTGGCTTATGAAAAAGATATGATCAACAATGGCCGGTACATAACGGCCGGTCTGCGATTCAACTTTTCATTTGCGCAAACATCGTTCTCTGCAAGGGACACACATACTCCAACGGATGGTTATAATGGGATTTCCATAATGCAATCCGCGAGGGGAAGCCTTGTATATGACGACCACTTGGGGAAGATCAGTGCCGACCACCAGAACAATGTAGGAAGGGGCGGATTGTTATTTTCAGCTTTTCTCGACATGAATTGCAATGGACAGCGCGAAGCAAACGAGCCACGGGTAGCAGGCCTGAAACTGCGTACCAACGGAGGCCGGATAGTACAAAGTACAAAGGACTCCATTGTTCGCGTGTTGGGGCTCGAAGCATGGTCGAATTACCACGTTGAGCTTGACAAGAATAGCTTTGACAATATAGCCTGGCGCATCCGGGCCGCCAGCATGAACATTACTGTTGAACCGAACCGATTCAAGCTGATTGAAGTGCCTGTTGAAGTAATGGGAGAAGCTTCGGGCACGGTTTACCTGGAAAATGAAAAGGGAAAGAATGGTTTGGGAAGAATCATAGTGAACATATACAACAGCAAATTGGAGCTGGTTGCCAAAGTGCTTACCGAACAGGATGGATATTTTACGTATATGGGATTGGCACCGGGCAGCTATACGGCTTGTATTGACCCCTCCCAGATGAAAAAGCTGGGAATGACATGCTCGGGAAATTTACAATTCCGCATCAATACCAATAAAGATGGGGATGTGGCAGATGGCTTGAACTTTATATTAAACCAGCACGGAAATGTTCGATAAACAAAGCAATGGTTGCTTACGCACAGTTAAATTCATAATCGTTATTACTTATTATGTAGGAAAATATGGCGATATACTATAAACCCCATGATATGTTTTCTATTTTTCGGCCAATAAATTTATTAATCTAAACCCAAATGAAAATGAAAAACAAACTCATCGCTCTTGCTATCGCAGTGGTAGCGTTTGCGGTAACTTCTCAGGCACAATCAACGGCTACGGCTACAGCCACAGCAACAATTGTAACACCCATCAGCATTTCTAATACTTCCAACATGAGCTTTGGTAATATTTCGGTGCAGACGTCAACAGGTGGTACGGTTGTATTGGCACCTGCCGGAACCAGGACCCGCACCTCCGGCGTTACATTGCCTGCTACGGCTGGTACGGTTTCAGCAGCGGCTTTTACAGTAACAGGTACCGGATCGTACACTTACGCGATCACATTGCCTACTACCGTAACATTGACACGCGCAAGCGGCAGCGAAACCATGGATGCAACATCTTTTACCAGTAATCCATCGGGCACGGGCACACTCTCGGCTGGTGGCACTCAGAACTTTACCGTAGGCGCTACATTGACTGTTGCCGCGGGACAGGTTGCCGGAGTGTACACTTCAGGAAACTTTGATGTAACCGTAAATTATAACTAAACAGCTCACAAACTCGATTAAGCGCTGTATTTAAAATACAGTGCTTTTTCGATTTTTTATTAATTGCTTAACGACAGTAGTGTTTAAACGTACCAACATGAACCGCTCAATATCCTTGCTGAAATTACCAAGACACATGCTAATTTATTGCACCTTCCTGCCCGCCCTGTTCATGTTTTCGGGTGAAGTAATGGCCCAGGGAAACCTGCTGGTTACTCCCAAGCGCGTGGTGATGGAAGGTTCTAAGAAAACAGAGATTCTTAACCTGGCCAATATTGGAAAAGACTCGGCAACTTTTTTGATTTCATTTATCCAGATACGGATGAAAGAAGATGGAACTTTTGAAAAAATTACCGAGCCAGATTCTGCACAGTACTTTGCTGATAAGTATGTCCGGATTTTTCCACGTACCGTTACGCTGGCCCCCAACGAAGCACAAACGGTAAGGATACAGTTGACGAAATTGAGCGAAATGCTTCCAGGCGAATATCGCTCCCATCTTTACTTCAGGGCTGTACCCTCAGGAAAGCCATTGGGAGAAAAAGAAGTAAGCACAGATACATCCATTACGGTAAAGCTGGTACCTGTGTTCGGGATATCTGTCCCGGTAATTTTACGCCGCGGTGAATCAAATGCCGAAGTAAGTTTTTCAGACGTTGCTTTTTTTCAGCATGACAGGATGCCAGCATTAAAAATGACGTTCAATCGCAAGGGTAGCATGTCGGTATATGGAGACCTGACCGTTGATCATATTTCAACCAGTGGGAAAATAACCCAGGTAGGGACCATTAAAGGCCTGGCCGTTTATACACCTAATGCAAAACGACTTTTTCAGCTTTTACTTAACAAAGATGCTGGCATCGACTATAGCTCAGGCAAACTTCGCCTAACTTATACCGACCAGTCTGAGAAACCGTTCAAACTCGCAGAATATGAGTTACAATTGCGGCTTTGATATCCCCATTACACTTTGGGGTTCGCCTCATTTTCCCGCTTTCTGCCTCGTCATCATGATATCCCTGTCGAACAAATACAGGCCGCTCTTATCTTCTCCTATCAATTCAAGCTTATCATTTAGTACCCGCGCACTTTTTTCCTCTTCTATCTGTTCGCTTACGTACCACTGCAGGAAATTATGGGTGGCATAATCCTTTTCTTTCAGTGCCAGGTCCACCAAATCATTAATGCTGCTGCTTACCCCGATTTCATGTTTCAGAAAATCTTCGAACATGCTTTTGATACCCTTGTAGGTAACAATGGGTTGCTCAAGGGCAGGTACAAGCGCATATCCGCCACGTTCGTTAATGAACCGCATCAGCTTAAGCATGTGCTGCCGTTCTTCTTCGCTTTGCTGAAAAAAATATTCCGCAACATTGTCAAGCCCGGGTTGAATTTCGCTCCAGCTGGCCATGGCCAGGTAAGCGTGTGACGAAGCAGCTTCTAATTTGACCTGGTTGTTCAATGCCGCCTGCATTGCTGTAGATAACATAGCCTTTTTTGGCTAAATTATCGAAATAAGGCAATATATCATCTGAACATTACCGTAAGTTATTGCGGTTGCGGGTCTGCACTATTCTTCAGGTTGATCACCACCTTGGCATTCTTTTGTTCCGTGGATGAAATGAATACCTCGTGCCGGGTATTCCCGGCGGTGATGATCATTACCGAGGTATTGGGCGGGATGCTACCCAGGTTGTTTGCCACCATGATCAGTTCATGATATGGCTCGGCGGCATTAACGGCAATGGTGAATGATATAGGCTTGTCGGAGAGCCGGGCTTTCGATTTTATCAATGTATTGTTATGGTAAATGCTCACGGTATCGCCATCGATCTGGCCATTGTCATACAGCTCAACCCGTATTTCGCCGGCTGTTGTTTCAATCCGTTTTGCGAGCGCATTGATGCGGTTGGTAAGAACCGGGGGAGGGGGCGTAAACAACTCAGGTGTTTGCTTAGCCGCCACAACAGGAACCCTGGATGAATCTATTGTAGGCGTGGTTGCCCGGCTAAGCTTCGGTTCATTGGTAACAGGACGCTGGGCAGATTTTGTAGTGGATGGCTTTGGTGCAACGGTTTGTTTTTTATTTGGTACAGCGGCTTGTTTAGTGGTGGTGGGTTTGGGCCTCGAAACAATTGAGGGCGGTGGTATAACACATTCACGGAAATTGATATCATCCATTGCAAAATCGTTTCCGCAACCGCCAGGCGCATTGTTCACCATGGTCAAAATGAGATCTGTAACCGCAACCGGCGTTGTAAACATGGCGCGGTGTTGCGTCCAGTGCGGCGTGGCAATCCTGGGAATATCGCCGGTCCCGAATTGTGCCAACACTTTTCCTCCCGGTATTTGCAGGCGTATGGTGAGGTTTGGTAATAAAACAAGGCCACATTTTTCAGTTATCCTGCACAGGTTCATTATCCACATGCTGAATTCATACGTTGTACCTCCTTTCAATCCATTGATGTTCGCTTTCAGGAACATGCCCGGGCTGGGAGCTCCATTCACCAATAGCATATTGCCTCCTTCGTCGCCGGGAGTATGGTCTTCTGTAAGTGTTTGCCAATCACCATGGAAGCAGTTGCTTGTATAAGAAGCGTAGCTGTAATAGCCATCGCTGGGACAGTAGTGGCGGACCCTGTTGTAATGTACAAGTTCCTCAGTATTGAAATCACCAACGCTGCCTGTTCCAAAATCTATCTTGACCTGTGCTTGCTTAAACACGCATTTCGGAGGCTGTGCGTAAAGCGCAAGTACGCATGTAAAAAGACTGCAGGTGAAAAAAAATCGTATCAGCATCGTAAACATTCTCCGTACTTAAATCTACTTTAAATTCCGCTGCCTGCACGCAACCATTACATAAGTGGATATGTGAAATTTTTGAAGGCTGATTATTGAAGAGGCCGGCTCCCGGCTATCTATCAATAGGCTCAAAGCCTGTTATGCTTTTCGTTCCGGGTATTTCAAATATAAAGTCTTCGCCATAGGCGCTTGCAGGGGTTTGGTAGCCCGTTTTAAAGTTGCCTTCAAGTATCTTTCGCATAATGAGCAACGAAGCGTGTGCCGTAAGGGTGTAGCCGTCGGGCGCCTGCAGCCGGGCTATTGCTTTTTCGCCCTTGCGGTTGGTAACCTGGCCCCATACCATGGTAGCGCCCTTGCTTCTTTCTGAATCCGTAGGTCCGGCAGGGCGCTTATTGATCTTCCTTTTAACGTACGACCGCACGGCCGAGGTGCGCAGCAACCAGTTGAACAAGAACTGCAATTTCAAAATACGGTACATAGAAGGCTTTACTGCCATGTAGGTCTCAATATCAGGTATGCCGGTAGTGAAATGGGCCGTTGATACATCTCCCCATGGAATAGACATCACAAACAAACGCTTCATGCCGAAGTCGACCCACATGCCATGTTTGCCAAGCGTCGTGTGAGCGATCTTTCCATTTCTTCGAACGGCGCCTCCTTCTCCCAATTTTGAAGCTATGGTAGTTGCTGTTCCATGCGATATCATTCCTGGCAAGGAGGCAAAAGCCAGTTTAAGGTCAGTGGCGTCGGGCATTTTTTTGTGCAGCCATAAGGATACGCAATCGGTAGGCACTACATCGAACCCTGTGCCAGGCAAGATCATGATGCCCCTGGCTTTAGCCTCGGCATCATATTTTTTAAGCATTTCAAAAACCTGTATGTCGCCGTTGATATCAAGATAATGCGTACCGGTAAGTAAACAGGCTTCCACCATTTGTTTTGAAGTGTCCTTAAACGGGCCGGCCGCGTGCAGCACCAGTGCACAATCCATAAGCGCGGCTTCAAGGCCGGGAGCATCGTTCAGGTCCACCACTTTGTAAGGAAGTCCCAACTTCTGAGCTAATGGCTCGAGCGCCGTTTTCCTTCGTCCTGCTAGTACCGGCTTCAGGTTATACTGTGATGCATACCGGGCGATCAATTCCCCGGTATAACCATTACCGCCATAAAGCATGCATGATTCTTTCATTAATTACTGGTGCAGGCAGTTGCTAAATATACAACATCTGCTGTCAGCATCAGATTTGACCAGACAAAAACGTGAATATGCCTGGTCGTAGCGCAGTTAGATTGTTACGCCGCATCTATTTTATCATTTGCGATTGCACGGCGGCAAGCATTTCAAGATATTGCCTTATCATTTCCATCATTGCCTTCATTTTATCTTTTGAATCCTCAATTTTGTCTTTGGTTTCTTCACTAATGGCTTCCAGTTCTTCGTCCTGTGCCTGAAGTCTTGCAGCCAGGGCAGCCGTCTTAAACACCGCGTCTTTTTCGTACAGGTCCTGGTAGTAGTTTATGGTTTTGATCTCTGCCGCGGTAAGTTTTGCTTTTTCAGCAGCGGGCAAGGAATCCAACAGCATTTTTAGTTTTGTGTAACTGGCAGCGGCTTCGTTCTTGGTTTTATTGGACTCGGTTTTTGATTCCCTGGCCTTGATGTCATCTATTTTTCCCTGCAGGTTATCGATGGAGGTGCGCAGTTTGCTGATTTCGGATTGTTGCTTATTGATAAACTCCTGTTGAGCCGCTATTTTTTTGGTCAGTCCGGCAATTGCTGTTTCCAGGTCTTTAATCTCCTTGTCCATTTGCAGTGCGGTGGTACCGCCTCCATCAAGGTCTCCGCGGGCTTTTTTCTTTGCGGAAAGTTCAGTGCTGATCTTCGACCGCTGGCTGCTCAGCAACTGAATTTGATGGCGCGCCGCGGCTATGGTGCTGGCAAGATTTTTAATTTGAGAGGAAAGACCTGTAATGTTTTTTGAAATCGCTGAAACATCGGTATTCGAATTGTTGATAGATGTAACAACGGGCTTGGGTGGCTCCTGCGCAAATACCCATGCGGGCAGGCAGACCAGCAGGATGAGCAATTTCATAACCGGCAATTTATTAAATATACAATATCCTGACGGCTATCAGCATCTTATTGGTTGCATGGATCAACGGCTCCACGACGGTGATTCCGCATTTTTTACCAGCAGCCTTTCACCCGTACCATCAATTTTAATCATCCAGAGGTCTATATCGATGAGCGTCCTGAAGGACCATAGATTGTTTACATCCTCGTCTGCGGGCAAACGCCCTTTTTCATAAACGATCCATTGGCCGTCCGGTGAAACAGCAAACCTGTTGGCGAATCCGTCGCTCAGGTTCGTGACCTGTGTGGTCTTTTTGGTTTTGAGATCATACCTGAAAATATTCGAACCGATCTTTTTGGTTTCATCATGGTACACATCAAAGTAATTGGTAAAATAGCTGTATAGAAAACCCGATCCATCGGGCAGCCAGTGTACATCGTTCGGTTGTGTTTTTAGCGTGGTATACCGTGTTAGCAGCGTGGCCTGACCGTGCTTGCCTCCTTCATTCCCAAGGTGAAATCCTCCGCCTTCTTCGCTTTCCGCGTCTGAATACAATACTTTGTCCGACAGCGCAGCCGATGGTCCCCAGTCCCATATGCACGCCGGCAACGATGCTTCTTTTTCATCGAACAACGACGTCGTATAATACCCGGGATTCGAATGTGCGGGGACGGATTTTACCAGGCAATAGCCATCGCGGAAGCTGATGCGTGAACCATCGCTCTTCCATCGCGGGTTAAAAGCCCCCAGGTAGGTGTAACCATCGCCTTGTATATTGAAATCAGGAGCCTTGATGGTCTTTCCGGCCACCACATCCACCGCGGGCATCATCCAGCGTATATGGCCGGAAATGGCTACGACGGGTTGCGGATGGTCCCCGTAATCCGCGACGTTTTTAAATACCAGGGTCCTGGTGGTTCCGGGCGGAAGCACCACTCCTTGCGGTTCTTCGGCGCCTGCTATGTACACGGTAAAGACGCCGACGCTCGACTCGGCCTGGAGGTAAATAGGTTGCGTATTTCTGAGTGTAATGGTAACCGTGCCTTTTTTAAAGCTGCCCAGGCGTTTGTGGTCTGGGGCATTGGTTATTTTCCGGTAACCGGACCCGTCCGGCCTGATGCAATAGAGGTCGGCATGATAGATCGAAAACATATTTTCATGGCCACTTGAGAAAGCCAGCTCGCCTCCGTCGGGGCGCCATGCCAGGTCGAAAATGCCGAAGGGCTGCTTAGCATTGGGATGTGACCATATTTTGCGGTCGTTGCCGCCCGTGGAATCGATCAGCCTGATCTCTGATCCATTGCGCACGTATGCGATGGCCCCGGTAGGTTCGAAGTGCTGGCTTGCATTGCCGGAAGACAATGGACCTGCGGCGGCGGCACGAGCGTCGTCGATTTGTCCGCAAACAAGGCAAACACTGCTGATGGCGATGGCAACAAGTAGCAACAAGACCGGTTGAACAGGCTTGTTGATCGAAGGAAATAGCTTCATAAATAAGTTTGTGCGGTTTAATGGTAACACATCAAACTAAAGGAATAATCAGTTGCAGGATTATCAGATATACATCTGATTTTTGTGGGCTTTGCATTTATCTTTGACCAAATTTTCAGGATGAAGGAAACTAAGCGGCACTGGGACAATATCTACAATACCAAAGCCGAAGATGCGGTAAGCTGGTTTCAGCCATATCCAACAACATCGATGCAGTTTGTGGAGTTGTTCAATCTGCCTTTAGATGCAAATATTATCGATATCGGCGGTGGAGATAGCCATTTTGTGGATGCCCTGATAGAAAAGGGTTATCGAAACATATGGGTGCTGGACATTTCTGAAGCCGCTATCAACCGTACAAAGCAAAGATTGGGAAAGGATGCCGCCAAAGTGAAATGGGTTATTGCGGACATTACAGCGTTTGAACCGCCTGTTCAGTTTGATTTTTGGCACGACAGGGCGGCGTTCCATTTCCTTACAACCGAAGATAATATCTATCAATACGTTTCAATTGCCGAAGATGCAATAAAGAAAGATGGTTATCTGATACTCGGAACATTTTCCGAAAACGGTCCCACGAAATGCAGCGGCCTGGAAATAAAGCGTTACTCCGAAGCTTCGATGTCAGCAAGGTTCGAAGTGTCGTTTGAAAAAATCAAATGTTTCCAGGAAGATCATATCACACCTTTTAATACTGTCCAGAACTTCCTTTTTTGCAGTTTTCTTAGGAAATAAACTGTGTTCGAATAAGCCAGTAAGGCATTTTGCAGATGAAGATCCCTGCAATACCAAACGTATAGCTGTCATATACAAAAGACGCAGGATAAACGCAGGATAGGGGTAAATCTGCTAATATTTACACGAGGTGGTCAGGTATATTCATCTGCAGTTTTTTATAAAATGGCTACATCATTTTATCCGGATAGCATCTGCGAAAGCTTGTTCAAAAAAATTTCAACTGAACATTTGGTCTGAATTGGAGTGCTGGTTGTTTTATACGCTCGGCGCTTTAATGCCATTATCTTATGCAGATCATCAGAAGTATTCAAAACCGGATATATGAAATAAGGGAGAGCGGGTCATGCTTGACATGGACCTTGCAGTGCTTTATGAAACTGAGACCAGGGTCCTGAATTTTGCTGTAAAAAGAAATATACAGCGATTCCCCGCTGATTTCATGTTTCAATTAACACTGGAAGAGTTCGAGCATATTCAGTTTCAGGCAGAGGCCCTTGAAACCAATAATTCTTTGAGATCACAAATTGTGACCTCAAAGGGACGGGGCGGCCGAAGGTATTTGCCCTATGCTTTTACCGAACAGGGCATCGCAATGCTAAGCGGAGTGCTGAATTCCGAGCGGGCTATCAATATGAACATCGCCATCATGCGCGCCTTCGTGGAAGTAAGGCGGGCTTTATTACGTGAAAGCGATCTAAGAGAACAATTGAAAGTAATAAAGGAAAGAATGGGAGTACACGATGCAGCGCTTGGCCAGATATACGATGCGATAGAGAACCTCCTCGACAAAAACGCATCGCAAAGAAAATGGGAAAACCGCGAAAGGATCGGGTTTAAAAAATAGCTTAGTTTTTTTGGGGAGACCGGAAGATCTCTTCCAGCAACTGGTACAAGTCAGGATGCTTTTGTTTCAGCAAATCCGGCCTTTCGAAAAAATACTCCGATGCCACGGCAAAAAACTCGGCCTGGTTAGTAGCGCCGTAAGGGTTAATGTCTGTACGGCCTTTCGCGATCTCCTGGATCTTTTGTTGCATTAACCGAAGCCAGGGCAGGATGTATTTGCGGTCCATCAGGTTTTCGGGAATTCCGTCAACAGCGCCATCGGTTTTATCTACCAGGTGCACGAACTCATGAATGGCGATATTGGTCTTGCCGGTTTTGTTCAGAAATCCTTGCCTTAATTCATGCTGCGACAGTATCATTACGTTTTGCATGGCCCCTGTTCCTACCATTCCCAGGACGTTCCGGTCATTGCCTTGCTGTTCAAATTCTTCGCTAAAGGTTTCGGGGTACAGGAGCACTTCGTTGAGGTTGGTGTATTGCCATCCCGGAAAGGCGAAAATCGGAATAATGGCGCTGGCCGCGGTAAGCACGCGGTCCATGTCAGTCACTACCGTATTCACACCGGTGATCCGTACCTCGCCCAAAAAATATTGAACCCTGCTTTCGAACTGCGTTTTTTCGGCTTCGTCCAAAGCCTTGTAAAATGGTACATGATCCTGTAACATTTGGCGGTATGCTTCAGGAAGGGCAATCAATGGCCGGGCTCTTCTTAGTCTCCTGCCGATAAAAAGCACGATCAACGCCAGCACGGCAAGAACGAGAATAGTGATCAGGATTGCATCAATCATGCTGTAATATAACAACTACCCGCATACCGGGACCTTCTCATTCCCGCGGCCTAAGTTTTGCATGAGTTCCCTTAAAACAACGTTATGCCAGACAAAAAACATGATCAACCATTATCGCAGCCCGATCCTGAAACTCAACACACTACCGATCCGCAGGAGCACATGGAAGGACCTATTTCATCTTCAATGCAAAACATAAGGGAAACAGCGGAGGATAATGACAGGACAGGGAATAAGGATAAGAGAGAGGATGGGGAGGAGAGAAAGGGTGCATAAAAAAAGGTGGGAAAGGAATACATAAAGAACCTGCTGCTAATTTGGGTGTGAATGCATAATACAAAAATCGCCGGTATGCTTACCCGATTTTTGTAATTACAGTTGTCAGATCTAAATGGGTTTAGAACAGTCTTTTCCTGACCCGGCATTTCCGCAACCTTTGTCATCCTCGCCCCCAAAAGGATAAAATGTTTTAACTCTAATGAAGGTTGCTTCTTCAATTCCTGGTTTGACGGCTATTGATCGGAGAGCTTTTATTTTTTTTAACTGAAGCCTGGATAGCATTTTCATTACTTCTATTTTTTTTTAACCTAAACGCTATCATCCTTGATTTAATCAAGAGGATACAAAGCAAAATACAGGTGAATGAATTATCTGTTTTTGATAAACAAATGCCCAAAGCATGATTGTGTTCAGCGCAACCATGGCAATGAGCATTCAATATTGGTAATATAATTTTGGGATAGATTACTTTGGAATAGGCTTGCAACCCCAACAAACCCAATCTCCATTTCTCATTTGCGCACAACCTATGCATCCTTCAACGTCTACACCCTTGCCTGTTAGGCATTTCAGCGAGCTTACGCTGATTTTTTTCAATTTGAGCTTTTTCATAATGTAAATTTTTACGTGAGTAAGATTCTTAGATCCAATTGTGATTAGTGCATCTTTTGCAAAAGATAAAGCAAACCTAAGGGATTGACTTTTCCGTTTCTTTGATTAATATCAATAAAATAAAAAAATTTGGGAACGCTTACACTATTTATGGTTACAGGAAAACTCACTTGTCAAACACTGCTTTTTTTTAGATATTCAGTCCCGAAAGGTTGATGAGATCTAAAGATATTAACGGTCTATAGGCTGCAAACCGGTTCGCATTTCATAACGAGTGGTCTGTAAAGGGCTTTGGTTTTATTTTATTGATATTAATCAAAGGAATGCATAATGGATTTCTTTAGGTTTGTTTATAATCTTTTGCAAAAGATGCGCTAATCGAAAATTGAATTTGAATCTTATCGTAAAAATTTACATTATGAAAAAGCTCAAATTGAAAAAAATCAGCGTAAGCTCTCTAAGCTGCTTAACGGGGAGGGGAGTACAAGTCGACGGATGCATAGGCTGTAAAAAGGTCGGGGAAAATTCCTGGTATTGCTGGGGCTGCAAGCCTATTCCATTTTAATAATTGCACCTCGAGAAGATTCTTGCAAAAAGAATTTCAAAAAAAGTTTGCGACAAGCCTGTTGTGTAACAAAATCGCCGGTAACCGACGGTTGAGAATACAAGTAATGATTTAATTGGTAGCTCTTGAGCAGTCTATAAAAAATTTAAACAACATCATCATGGAAAAAGTAAAAAAATTAGGGATTAAAAAAATTCCTATCAATGAAGTCAAACGTTTGGTTTTTTATGCAGGAGGTGGTACATGTGTTTGGATATGCGGGTCTCCGAGTGGGGACACCATGACTTGCAAAAGGGTTTGCGATAAGCCTGTTTATTAGACTCCATCGCCTAATAAAAAATCGCCGGTATGCTTGCCGGCGATTTTTTATTGTAGTCCTATAAAAATCATTTTGCTACCATGCAGGTCCTTCGGAAGCTTACCTGGGAGGAGGTCCGTCGCAAATCTTTTTCCAATGACCATCTTCGGCAACCAGGTACACACATCCGCCGCCCACATGAAAAGCCAGGCTTTTGGTTTTGTCGACGGGAATTTTCTTAATTCCCAGTTTTTTAATTTTTTCCATGTTACGATTTTTTAATTTTCGTTTGAAATAAGTTTGATGCCGGCTTGTAAACTTTATTTAATATGCCGGGGTCAAACTTTATCAAATCTAAATAATCGCACCTGTTCTCGCTTTGATTAGAATCAACATGTCTATTCCTGCTTTTTGCATTTTTGATTTTAATCAAAGAGTTACCAGGCAAAACCTTTTAAGTTGAGAACGCTTTTGCAAAAGAGGACTATTAACGTGAATCAATTTTGACAAACTTAACCACCTAAAAAATTTACATCATGAAAAAGCTCAAACTAAAAAAGATCAGCGTAAGTTCCTTAGTCTGCTTAACAGGTAAAGGCGTGGAGGTCGACGGCTGCATAGGCTGCAGGCCATTAGGGAATGGTGACTGGTATTGCTGGGGATGCAGGCCTATTCCAGTGTAAGTCCACACCATTGTTCGCCGCCACGGTAAAAAATTAAGATAACAAGTAAAAACCATCACCATGGAAAAAAACAGGAAACTGGGAATTAAGAAAATTTCCATCGATAAAGCAAAAGCTTTAACTGCTTCTGTAGGCGGTGCCTGCACTACTATATGTTACGGAAGTGACATTGGTCCCCAGGTGTGCAGAACGATTTGCGACAAGCCTGCATATTAGGCCCCTTACAAAATTAAGATCGCCGGCAAACTACCGGCGATCTTATCAAGCGCACTATATGTGAAAAGCCAGCGACAAGCCCGTGTATTAGGCGCAGCATATAATAAAAAAATCGCCGGTAACTTATCGGCGATTTTTATTTCAATAGATTGCAAAGCTCAGATAACGTAACCGTTACCTTCCATTTGCCTTCAGCACGGTAATCTCTTTCTTTACCTGGTCATCGTAAGTTTTCTTAACGATGTAGTGCCATTGCTTCTCCGGTACGTCCACAAAAAATACCTCGCCTGTCTTGTGTTTGGCTACCGCATCCTGGAACTCGGCGGGCAGCATCTCGGGACCGAAAAACCAACCGGTGTCTCCGAAGGTCTTGTTGCCGTCCATGGTATATTTATTGGAAAGCTCATTCCAATTGGCGCCCGCGGCAATTTGCTGAACGATCAGTTTTTTCATGCTGTCGATCTCTCTCGGATTCAGGGTGCCGCCATCTAAAAAGATATAGTTGGCGCGGTAGGCAATGCTCTCTTTAGATTCCAATACCTTATAGGTAACATAACCCACGGAAAAAATATCACCCTGCTTTTGACGCAGCAAGCGCTTGTCGATAAGCGAACTATCTTTTCCCCAAACGCGGTTGAATATCTCAGGCTTCAGGGCCGCATTGTCCGCCACAAACTTTTCTGCGTCCTGGCGGGTATTGATCTTTTGAAACTTTTCAGTCACCGTTTGCTGTGCAACAACCGGCGCCATCACCAACAGTAATAAACCAACAAAAAGCGTTTTCATTTTTTTGTATTTTTTTCAGCCTCGAAATGTAGGGCCATTTTCCTTAACCAATAGAGGAAAAACGGGTTTATGAAGGTACTATTTTCAGCTTTTTTTACAGGACGGCAACAAGGCCCGCTAAGGAAGTTAGCAATGAATTAACAGATTTCGCCGCGGTGCTCATGATAATGGTCCTGGATACTGTCGCCTAAACAACCCTCATGGTGTTAATTTACTGGAAATACAGTAGATTGTATAGGAAGATATGAAAATACGCTTTCATAAATCTTTAACTAATCGCTGATAATAAACTGTGCCGGTTATGCGATTCACACTCAGATCACTCCCGAAATTACCTGCCATGAAATCAATACTCTTACTGGTCTTCTGCGGCATGTCGGTCACCACCTTCTCCCAACGGCTGTCGGGCTATGCGGCGTTTGGCATGGGCTCCAGCATCGAGGACAATATACCCGGCTGCAGCAATCAAAACCGCCTGCGGTACATCGGCAGCATGACCATCTATTACAGGATAACCGGCCGCTATAGTTTCGGCGCGGAAGCTATTGGCAGCGGGCCCCTCAATTTGTTCAACAAATCAGCCTGCGATGTTACCAATCCTGATAACAGCCTTACGCTAAGCTCGTCTAACCAGCGCGCAGGCACCATCCTGTTGCACAATAAAATGCTGCTGTTCAGCTACAAGGAAATGGAGCCATACATTGATTTTGGAGTAGGCATCAATACATTCTATTATTCAGAGCCAGATAAAGGTGCGGGCAGCCTTAAGAAAACCTCATTGGTGTTTAGCCCTGAATTTGGGGTGGATATTTATAAGTTCAGGTTTGCCTGCAAGATGATCATCGGGGGCAAGACACCCAATTTTCGCGGTACTGACGCCAATGAAAACCGGCCGGTACGGTTGGAAAGCATGAAGGCACAACAGGTATACCTTACCATCGGGTACCAATTGTTCAGAATATAATCATATCATAACCGCAGCGCATCCTTGCGCACCTGTATCCGTTCCTTCAGTATCCTGAAAAACTTTGATCGTTCCTTTTCACTTACTTCGCTGATGAGCGTGGACCGTCGCGCCAATCGCTGGATATAACCGTACATGTTCTCACAAAAGCTTACGTCGCGGGTTACCATATAATTGATAACGGTATGCGGCATCAAGGCCGATTTTGCGCCGTCCAGTATTGCCATCATGCTGTTATCGCCCAATATCACTTCATTAAAATATACTTTCAATGGACTGATGGGTATTTTGCCGGCATCGCCATACTTGTATTTATATCCCAGCTCGGCCTGGCTCTTCAAATGATCGATGACTTTTTCCCAGGCCTCATAAATGCGCAGGGCATCCCTGTCTGAATCGAACATGCGGCTGTCGCGGTAAAACTCCACCTGGCGAATGCCGATATTGATGTTCTCCACGTTCCAGAATTCCACGCTCGGGATCTGGTTGTATATTTCCAGTATTTTTTCTCCTGTGTCCGATACGTCGGCGGGATAAGCATCGAAGCTGAATGATTGATTGGCGAACCCGGGAAAATCGAAAATGGTCTTCATCCAGAAAAAATACTTGAATGCGGCTATGTCCCTTGACAAAAAATGATAAAAGATGGGAACGTCCTTGCAGAGATAATAAAACTCCTTGTTCTTAAAACTATTGAAATGACTTAGTATCTGCACCATGCTTCTGAAATGGTCTTCACCCCCGAAGTCCTTGCTGTTAAGCAAATTTCCCTGGAACAGGAAAGCGGCGGTATGGATGTGCATCAGCTCATCGATTGAAATGCGGTAGTGCACGCTTAGCTTATAGAGTTCATCAAACGTCAGGGGTTTTTCGGAGCGCATCCGGCGATAAGCGCTGTCGATGCTGATGTCCAGCAGGGCAGCTACCTCGTCCGCCAGCGAAGCATCGGAAGGCAACCTGCTTTTAATGACCTGGAATAGATTGCGCTGAATGGCACCGGTGTCCATGCTAGAGGCTTTTGAGTCTTTCTGTTACTTTATTCAATAAGATACCAAAAAATATGTTCCGGTGGCGTTCTCCGGTCTGGCTTACCAGGGTGGCCCGTTTCATCAGGTTCTGCAGGTCGGCATGGCATGAATTACAGAACGATTCATCGCGGGTTACCAGGTAATTCAATACGTCGTAATTGAAGTAACAGGTTTTTAGGTTGTCCATCAGCGTTATAATAACATTGGTGCCTAAAACGATCCTGTTGTAAAAAAAGCTGAAGTTATTTCTTTTATTATCGGGGCTTTCGCCTGGCATGAACTTGCATCCATGCGCCACCTGGTCTCTTACATGCAGGATGGTTTCCTCCAATGCATGGTATACCGTTTTTATATCCGCGGCTGAAGCAAAATATCCTGACTCCCGATAGAATTCTACCTGTGATATGATGCTGTTGATGCATTCGGTATTCCAAATCTCTACAGAAGGGATTTCTATATAAGCCTGCAATGCTTCGCGGCTGCGTTGTGCTGTTTCGGGTGTTATGCAGTCTATTTCGAACTGCCGCTGTGCAAAATCAGGGTGGTCTACAATGGTCTTCATCCAAAAGAAATAGCGAAAGGCAAGCAAAGGAGCGCAGTAAAAATTATGGAACAGCGGCAGGTCCTTGGTCAGGTAGATGATTTCCTTCCGTTCCGCGGCGGCAATGCTCTTTAACAGCCTTGCAAGGTCGGCCAGGTATGCGTTGTAATCATATTCTTTCAGGTTGATCCTTACGTTGCGGAAGATGGTGGACCCGCTTTCTATTTTCAGCAATTGATCGAGTGAGATACCGTAGTGCCTGCACAACTCGCTTACTTCTTCCAGCACCAGGGCCGTTTCGCCCCGGATGCGGCGGTAGGCGCTGTCCGTGCTAAGGTTCAGGATGTCCGCAACCGCATCTGCCAGCGAGACATTGGGTGGCAGCAGCTCCCTGATACGCTGGAATAGAAATTCCTGTGTTTTAACAGACATAGTTCTTATGATAAAGGGAAACAAGGGGTTGCGCTATGAAAGATAACCCAATTTATCCAAAGGAAGGAGACGGGCGGACACAGGAATTCTTTAACAATTGCAAAATCTGCAAACAACCGCGGGGCAGACGCAAAATTCAATTATGCGATGGCAGTGCCGGAGGATAATTTGCAGTAGCATTTAGCATTATCGAAGCCATGAAAGTATTTATTACCGGCGCCACGGGTTACATAGGACATCAACTAGCGCGGGAAGCCGTAACCCGGGGACATACCGCCCACATCTTGGTAAGGGACCTGAACGCTCAGTACATTCCTGTCGATCCCAATATCGTAGTGTTCCGTGGCGATGTTACCGATAAGGATTCCATATTAATGGCGATGAAAGGTTGCGACAGCGTGCTGCATGCCGCGGGCATTACAAAGTTCAGGGTGCGCGACAACAGCATTTTTTACAAGGTGAATGTAGAAGGCACCCGTAATGTGTTGGACGCCGCGCTGATACTGGGCATTAAAAAATTTGTGTTCACCAGTTCGGGCGCTGTCATAGGCCCTTCGGGTAAGCACCCCATGAGCGAGAGTGATCCACGCGTAATAGCATTCGAGAATGATTATGAAATTTCAAAGCATTGGGCCGAACAACTGGTGAAGGAATACAACGCCCGCGGCCTGTGTGCGATGACGGTGGCTGTTTCGCGGGTGTATGGCCCTGGCATTGCTACCGATGGAAACGTAGTAAGCAAAATGCTGTCGAAGATGCTGTCTGCCGGAATAGCCTTTGTGCCTACAAAGGGCGATAAGGTAGCCAACTATGTTTTTATAGATGATGTGGTGTCCGGCCATTTTCTTGCGCTGGAACGCGGCACATGCGGAGAGAAATACATTATCGGCGGCGAGAACATTTCGTACAATACATTTTTTCAATACGTGCGTGAGCATGCTCCAAAGAAGATACGCGTGATACGTACGCCAAAAGCATTGCTGGTTGCCTGGAGCTTTTTGCACATGCTGGTGTACGGCATCACGGGCAGGCAAACCAATATTTCGCCACGCACCATCAGGAGGGCGTTTCAAAACCGCGCATTGACCTCCGAAAAGGCCATCAGCCAACTGGGTTATACCATCACACCTTTTAGCGAAGGCATTCGCGCAACCATTCTCCATCTTCAAAACAAGCAATATGGGCACTGAACATTATACTTTGATAACAGGGGCCAGCGAAGGATTTGGTAAGGCACTGGCCCTGGAATGCGCCAGCCGCAACATGAACCTTATATTGGTAGCGCTGCCGGGAACAGGCCTGGGCAACCTTGCACGACTGATCGAACGGGAGTTTGATGTGAAGGCCGTATTCTTTGAATATGACCTTACACGTAAAGACACGCATGTGCAACTATTTTCGAAAATGGAGGAGCTGGGTTTGCGCGCCAACATTCTCATCAACAACGCAGGCATCGGCGGCACGCATTTCTTCGAGGAAAAAAGCATTGAATTTTACTGCAGGCAGATCGAGTTGAATGTGACTGCGCCCACTTTGCTATCGTATTTATTTATCAGCCAGGTGCCCGCCGGGTACGAAGCGCATATACTGAACGTAAGCAGCCTCGCCAGCTTTTTTTACCTCCCCCGCAAACAGGTATATGGCGGAACGAAGAGTTACCTGCTGGCATTTTCAAAAAGCCTGCGCAAGGAGTTAAAGCATAAGAAGATCTATGTAAGCACCATTTGTCCCGGTGGCATGAACACTGTACCTGTGCAAATGATGATCAATACGAGCGGGGACCAATTCAGCCGTTGGTCGGCCATGGACCCCGAGGACGTGGCGCACATCGCAATCGATAAAATGCTGCAGCATAAAGAGCTGATCATTCCGGGCAACTGGAACCGGTTGTTCCTGGCGCTCGACAGGATACTGCCCGATTTTATTAAAGTGATGCTGACAACAAGGGCAATGAAAAAACTTAAGCCGGTAGCAATGGGCGTGCCGGTAGCTGCCGCGCAGTCTCGACCCGCGGCATGATGCAACTACGCAGAGAGTTTCTTTCTTTCCCTGATTACCAGGGCCCATTTTTCCAGCTGGCTCAGCAACGCTGTCATTTCAATGGGCTTGCTCATGTAGTCGTCCATGCCGGCTTGCATGCACGCGTCGCGGTCGCCCTGCAGCGTGTTGGCGGTTAAGGCGATGATGACTGGCTGTATTTCCAGGCAGGTGCGGATCATTTTCGTTGCATCCAGGCCGTTCATTTCAGGCATCTCCACATCCATCAGTATAATGTCGAATGGTTCCTGGCCCGCTGCTTCTATCGCTTCCTTACCATTGTTGGCAAGCACTGCCTCGTAACCCAGCCTGGAAAGGATCTTCAAAGCTATCTTCTGGTTGATAAGATTATCCTCCGCCACCAGGATGCGTAAGGGAAATCTCTGTGAAAACTCGTTGGAGAAAGTTTCCGCGGAGCTGTCCTTTGCCTGTCCTGTTTTAGACAATGCCGCAAGGATATGTTCCCTCAGGGCGTATTGGCGCAAGGGTTTGGATATTATGGACGAGTATACGCCGGTCTTTTCCTGGAACTTTTCAGGCGCCGCGTTGTTCATGGCTATAATTGGTATTGCGGGATATTGTTGCGCGATAGCGTTTGCCAATTGCAATCCGTTCATGCCGGGCATATCGATATCGGTAATTACAAGATCGAAGGATTTGCCTGATATGGCTTGCAAGGCTTCCGAACCGGAAGCCACGCCAACAGGTAACATGTTCCATGCGCTTAACTGTTTTACAAGCGCAGTACGCGCTGTTGCATTGTCATCCACTACCAGTACATGCTTTTCATGGAGCTTAGCCATGTTATCTTTTTGCGCATGGTCGCGTATAAGCCTGGGGCTGGGTGTTACCGGTATGCTGAACGTGAAGCAGCTCCCGCCCCATTCTTTGCTGGTTGCTTCAATACGGCCGCCCATCATGTCTACGAGTCGCTTGCAAACCACCAGTCCCAATCCAGGCAGGTTGTTATCCTGCGTATATTCTTTTCCAGGCATGCCCTTGAACAACCGGGCCAATTGTTCCGCTGGAATGCCGGCGCCCGTATCGCTCACTTCCACATGCAATTCGGGCCAATTTCCTGTGCTGTGTTTTGTGCAACTAATGCCAATATATACTTCGCCTGAATAAGTGAACTTCACTGCATTTTCCAGCAGGTTCATCAGCACCTGCCTGAACCGGCGGCTATCGCCGATCAGTTGTTCGGGCACCCCTTCTTCTATGTGATATACCAGGTCCAGGTTGGCTTGTCTTGCTTTCCCTGCCAATAGCTCCAGCAATTCTTCTACGGCATCGCGCAGGTTGAAATCTTTGTATTCCAATTCTCCATTTTCGTGCTGCAGCTTCGAAAACTCTAAGATATCGTTCACTAAGATGCTGTTCACCGTGGTGAGCAGGCTTTCGCCGCAGCCTCGAATGGTTTTAATATGCTCCTCCTGTTCTGCGGTAAGACCGGTATCCGACAACAGCAACGCAGTGCCCAGTATACCGTTCATGGGTGTGCGCACTTCGTGGTTGATGATCGATAACAATTGCTGTTTCGATTGGCGGGTTTGATCTGCAGCTTCGTTGGCCTTGTCTGTTCTTGACACAGCTTGTTCCAACCTGATATGCAGCTCTTCCACTTCATTTTCCAAAATACTGTTTCTTTCGTGCGCGGCATGCAGGCGTACGCTGTAAAAGCGGTACGCAATAAACACCATCAATGCCAGCACCGCACCCGCTGCCCACCACACGGGCAGGTACGACAATGCCAGTACCAACAGGGGAAAGGCCAGCAAAAGGATATATATTTTTTTCATAAGGATACTTGTTGGTGAATATTAACCCTGTACTTCCGTAACAACCACTTCGGCTTTTTGCAACTTGTCCATAATCGAGATCTCTTTCAGGTAAGGGTTCCAGTAAAAGATCAGCCTTTCAATGGGCTTCCATAGTATTACCCAGCACAATACATCGGCGCTGTTCAGGATGCCGTATTGCAGGCGGTTGCTTTCCGACTTCAATACCAGGGGTAAAAATCCCTGGCACATGATCACGATCGTGAGGCTGAGAAACAGAAGCTTATAGGTGCGGCGTTTGAATTTTTCAAATGATTCCATTGCACTAGACCTGGTCTCTCCAAAATGCCGCCTGATGGCATACATCAATGGCTCTGCAAATTGCTTATCCTGTTCATTCTTATAGCTTATTTTATAATTCAGTGTACAGTTTCTTTTGGCCGACCGTATGCAGGTCATGATGTATTGCTCGAACTCATGACTCAATTGCCTTTTGTATATGGGACTGGGGTCTTGCGGGTTGAAATAACCTTTGAATATCTCCTGGTTAAGGGATAAATAAATGGTGATATTCCTGGAGGGTAGGTTTTTCATGCGTGATCTTGGTCTTATTTAACGCAACCAGTACTATTTATTGAAAACGAACCCCGTTTTTTAAGAAACTAAGTAAAAACCAATAAAGGGCCGCATCCTGTTTTCCTTAATTGCCAATGATTTTGACTAATTGAAGACACTGTCTCCAAATAAAAGAAAACAATATCGCGTTCGGATAGGCATTTAAGTCCAACCCATGGAACAACCCCTCCAGGCAAGCCATAAACATCCAGATCCCCTTACGTCATGCACGTCCCTCGACGAACAGGCCGTGAAGGAATTGCTGGCAGACAAGGCCGTAACCGAAGGCCGGCTGGAAATAGCTTCCAACGTGCTGCACGACATCGGCAATGCCATCGTAGGCTTTGGCTCGTACATAACCCGCATCAGGCGTTCGCTCGACCAAACCAATGCAGAAAGCCTGCAGAAAATGGCTGAGTTTTTTACAGTGCAACAACCTGCTTTGTCCGCCGCTATCGGCGAAGAAAAGGCCAACGCGGTATTGAAGCTGCTCAACAGTATTGCAGACGCACAAAAGAACAGCCAGGAAGAAATACGCCGCTCTGTTGCAGATCAATTGAGCATCGTTACACACATACAGGAGATATTGCACATCCACCGCCAATACGCCAATGGCAACGGCGTGCAAATGAAGGTGCCTATTAATTTTCGGGCCATCATCAACGATTGCATAGCGATGTTCTTTGCATCCCTGGAAAAAAGAAATATCAAGGTATCGGTAAGCGTGCCCGATGAATTACCGGAATTCCGTGCGCACCGCCCGCGGTTGATGCAGGTAATGCTCAACATTCTTAAGAATAGCATCGAGGCGATTGATATCAACGCGCCGGAGAAAACCATTTCTATTGTCATGACCAGTGCACCTGGCCTGATCGTTATCAAAGTGCAGGACAATGGCCAAGGCTTCGACAATGCCACGGGCGACCATCTTTTCCAAAGGGGCTTTACAACTAAAGCGTCGGGATCGGGATTGGGCCTGAACAGTTGCAGGGCCATTATCGAAAGTTATGGCGGGACCATGAGCATTACCAGCGAAGGACATGCGAAGGGCGCATTAACTACTATCAGCTTAACCATTTAATATCCGCAATACCAAATTTATGAGAGAGGCAGCCAATACATCAGTGCTCGTAATAGACGATGAAGAGATCGTCAGGGACAATATCGAAGAAATATTGATGCCGAAAAAAGCCAGCGCCGAAAGCCTGAGCGTGGACCTGGCAGCAAGTATATTGTTCGATACGCCTGCCGAAACCCAAGCACAGCATTCCACTAACATTCCTGACTTTACAGTGCACAAGGCATCCAACGGAATGGAAGGGTTGGAGATGGTGAAAAAAGCGATGGCCGAAGGCCGTCCTTATGCCGTTATATTCTTAGACATGCGCATGCCGGGCTGGGATGGAATGGAAACCGCGGAACAGATCAGGAAATACGACAGCAAGGCAGAGATCATTTTTGTAACCGCGTTCAGCGACAGGTCCATCAACGACATCATTGCAAGGGCCGGACAAAACGTCGGCTATCATTGCAAGCCTTATGCAGCCGAGGAGATCACGCAACTGGCTACCAAAGCGGTAACGGACTATAATAAGCTCCGCAATCTCGAAAAGCTCATCGAAGTCATTTCTTCCATCAGCCTCGAGGAGCAGCACCTCAATTCCTTATTACGCAACATTCTCGATCAACTGGCCACCTACATGGATACCAACATGGCTTTGCTGGGCAAGCTGCACGAGAATTATGAATATGAGAAACTATTTTCCATCGGTCCTATAGAAGACAAGATCAACCTGAAACAATTGATAGCCCGACTGCGGGAAACGCCGCTGGAAAGCGACCAGGTAACTCAGTTCGAAGACGTGGTGTTTGCAAAAATGGACAACTATACCATTTTCGCGGTGTTGGAAAAGGAAGAAAAATTGAAGACTGAAAAATTGTACCTGCTTCGCTTGTTTGTGCTGAATGCCGCGAAAGCCATTCACAATGCAGAACTGCGCGAAAGGCTGTTGCAAAAAGAGAAATTATCCGCAATTGGCAATGCGGTGAGCATGATGATGCACGACCTGCGCTCGCCCATTAAAAACATCAAGGTATTGACCGATATGATGCGCATGGAACAACCCGCCAATGAGTGGCTGGACATGATAGACGAATGCGGCGTGCAAGCCTCTGAGATCTTCGAGGACTTTTTGGACTTCATCAAGGAAACACCTGTGAAGAAAATACCGGTGAACCTTGACAAGGTGATTGAAGAAGGCATTAAACTCACCGAAGCCAGGAACAGCAATGGGCAGGTGACCATCCGCCGCGAGGGAGAGACCGGCCTCATGGTAAATGGAGATGAAAGCAAGCTGAAACGGTCCGTGATGAACCTGGTGAGCAATGCCATTGATGCGTTGCTGGAGCACAAGGTAACAAGTCCCTGCATTCATGTATCTAGCAGCATTGATAAATCCACGGGCGCTGTTATTATAACGGTGCGCGACAATGGGCCGGGCATACCGCAGGAGATCATGCGTACATTATTCGATCCGTTCGTTACAAGGAAAAAGAACCATGGTACCGGCCTGGGCCTGGCCATCGTAAAACAATATGTAATGGCGCATGGTGGAACCATAGCAGTAGAAAACCATGACGGCGCATTATTTACGATAACGCTTGCCGCATAATGTAAGATTCGATGTCAGCGCTGGACAACACATATAAAGAGCCGGACAACGTTGCCGCACTGCAGATCAAGAAACGGTCAGACAGGTTGATCAACCTGTACCTGGTCGCTTTTTTCCTTACAGGGCTGACGCTGGCGATCTTTTATAATGCCTGGGTGATAGCGCTTGCAATAGGAGGCTTGTGCATTGCGGGTTTTTATACCGCAAAGCGGCAGATAAAAAGCATGCAGCGGTACAGCGCAGAAATACTGGAAACACAAAGCGCGCTGGCCGATAGCATCAAGAGATTCGAATACGTTACCAAGGCCACGTCGGATGTGATATGGGACCGTTCTTGTTCAGAAAGCATCATTAACTGGGGCGAGGGCTATCATACGCTGTTCGGCTATCAGATAAACGATGAAACAAAAGCGGTGAGCTTCTGGAGGTCGCGGGTGCATCCCGAAGATGTAGAGTCTGTGTGTGCTATTATACAAAATGCAAAGGATGATCCCGCCATTGCCAGCTGGACCAGTGAATACCGGTTCCTGAAAGCCAATGGGGAATACGCATTTGTAAAAGAGAAGGCTGTGATCCTGCGCGATGAAACAGGAAAGGCAGCGCGCACCATTGGCGCATTGCAGGATGTTACGGAAAGCAAACAAACAGAACTGATCTTAAAAGAGCTGAATGAAAGCCTGGAGAAGGAACGTTCGCATGAACGCGAAAGGCAGGAAGCGTTAATGGACAAGGCCGTGGCGCAGGGCAAGTTTGAGATTGCCTCGGATGTTATCCATGATATCGGGAATGCCATCGTTGGTTTTGGATCGTACCTCACCCGCATCCGCCGTTTGCAGGCAGAGGACAATCCTGATACCATCCGCAACCTGAGTGTTTTTTTCGAGAAGCAAAGAGCAGCCATTGAAGGCGCTATCGGCGAAGCAAAGACAAACGCATTGATCAAGATGCTTGCATCGATGGCGGAAAAACAAAAAGCCAACCAGGAGGAGATCAATCAGTCCATCATCGAGCAACAGAACATCATCAACAATATCGAAGAGATACTCAACATTCAGCGGAAATATATCGCTGGCCATGAATCGCAGGAGAGAAAGCCCGTGCATGTGCACGATATTGTAAACGACAGCTTATCCATGCTGCGTACATCGATTGATAAAATGGGCATACAGGTAAGGCTAAGCATGAACGAAGGCATTCCCACGATTAAAGGCGACCGCACCAAGCTGATGCAGGCCGTATTGAATGTATTGCGCAACAGCATGGAAGCAATGGAAAGCATTACCGGCGAAAAATGCATCGAGGTAAATGCGTTTGTAAATGAAGACAAGCTGGTATTGCAGTTAAAGGACTGCGGCACGGGCTTTGGCAACGTACAGGCGGAGCAGCTTTTCAGCAAAGGCTTTACCACCAAGCCACGTGCGGGCGGGCTGGGGTTGTATACCTGCCGGAAAATAATAGAAAGCCATGGAGGCACAATTGATATCGCCAGCGCGGGAACAGGTAAGGGAGCATTGACAACAATGGAATTCAAGACCAGATAAAACTACCAATACTTATGTCACACAAACTACACTGTATACTTTCCATCGATGATGACGAACCCACCAATTTCTTTGTGCAAATGATATTGGAGGAGTCCGGTTTTGCCAGGCATATCAAGGTAATGCAAACAGGCCACGAAGCGCTGGAGTACCTTAAAAAAGCAGCCGAGGCAGACAACGATAATGAACAGTATCCCAAACCCGACCTGATTTTCCTCGACATCAATATGCCCGCCATGAATGGTTGGGAGTTTTTGGAAGAATACAAAAAGCTGGACGCATCCAAAGGCATCATCGTGGTAATGCTTACCACTTCGCTGTTTCCCGAAGACCGCTCAAAAGCTGGCAGCATGCCCGAAATATCAGGCTTTGAACACAAACCGCTGACGGCCGAAATGGTGAACGCGGTATTGAAAAAATATTTTGCGTAACCGATGCTATTCGATCAATACTTTTCTCGCCGCTTTGAAGTCTTCGCCTATCACCTGCACGAAGTACACGCCTTTCTGCAGCGTGGATACATTTACATTGTGCGTGGTTACGCCTTCCTGCAATTGCCTGTCCTGATGCCTCAGCAACCTGCCCTGCACATCGAATACCCGAACAGATACGCGCTGCGCTTTCTGTATGTTCAGATAAACAGTCAGTAATCCATCGTTAACAGGATTTGGAATGATGACGTTGTCAGTCCATCCGCCGCGAACGAGGACCCGCTTGATGCTGTAATATTCTTCTTTTCCATCCTGGTCCCTTAGCACCAACCTGTACAAGCTTAATCCTGGTAAAGGATTATGATCCGTCAATGAATATTTCTTTTCTGTTGAAGAAGCAACTGCGGCAGGAACGGTGAAGATGTTCTCGAAAACGCCGCCTGCGGCCGAGCGCTGGATGATGAATTCTTTTGTGTTGAATTCTTCGGTAGTTATCCATTCCAGCATCACTTTTCCATTCACCAGGCGCGCATTCCAATCTTTCAATTTTATTGGCAATGAAACGGTTTGAGTAAACTGTATCATCCATTCATACACATTCTTATTGCCGGTAGCTGCCGGCCTGTAATCAGGATCGTAGGCATGGTTCCACGCATAGTGGTTAGAGTTATCAGGGCCGGAGCAGGCAAAGGTTGCAAAAGTAAAAATGCCGAATCCTGGGTTGGCGTTGTTAAGCGAGCTTACCCAGTTCTGCATATTGCTTTCGGGGCAAGGCACATCGCCCGCACACTGGATGCCCCACATGTGCACATTGCCGGCTGCCAGGTCGGCCACCTGTTCATCATAAGTGGGTGTGCCCACCATTGCTGGAAAACAATTGGCTACGGGAACAATAGCAGCCACGCGCCTTGCGGAACTGGCACTGGAAGTAACATATCCCATCAGGTTATCGGTGCCGCGGCTCATGCCGGTGAGGTAGATCCGGGATACATCGATGCGGCCGGCATAATGCTGCAGCATGTAGTCGATGACCGCACCGGGATCTACGGAGTATTGCTGGCTCCACTCAGTCACAAAAGGCATAACCACCAGGTAAGACCATTGCTGGCCTGCATTGTCCAATACGGTATTGGGAAAATGTCCTACGTTCATGCGCCAGGGCATGGAGTACCCCAGTACCGGGCAAAGGTCCTGGTCGGAGCCGCCGGGTTGCTGGAACATTTCACCGGTGCCGCCGAAATATATCAGCAAAGCATATTTTTTAGTTGGATTGGTATCGAAATCTACCGGTTTGTATTCCATGTACGACTTAATGGCCCAGGAAATATCCGCCGTGATCTTTTTGATCCTTGGATTTACGAAACACTGTGCGGCAGCAGTGTTGAACAGGATTGACAATAGGGTAAAATAACTCACGGAAATGGCCAACTTCCTGTAACGTGGGGTAAAGATTCGCATAGCGGAGGTTTGTAGAGTTATTTGATTCGATATAAATTTTTTAAATGATGTTCATCGTGCCGGCATGTATGCACAACATATGCCAACAGGTTAGCATTTCAGTTTTCCTAACAGGAAGAGGGGAGCCTTAAAGGGGTGATGCTGGTATCTACGAAAATACCTTCAAAACGGTTGGTTGATTAAGGGGATATAGAACAAGACAATCAGCAACACCAATTGTCTTGTTCAAAATTAATAAAATTTAATGCCTGACTATATATGTTTTCGCAACCGGCGTATGCGCAATACTGTTTCAATTTGGGAAACATTATTGGCGCAGCAGCCTTACGTTCTCTGCTCCATCCGATGTAGTAAGCCTCAACCAGTAACTGCCTGGCTTGAAATTGGCCAGCCCGGTCAGTTGGATGGTGTTAACGCCTATCTGCAAGCTTACCGGCCGCTTCATCACTATCCTGCCAGCCATATCCATAATGGTTATGGTTGCATTTTCATTCTTAGCCGATCCGATTGTTACCATCAGCGCATGTGCAAACGGGTTAGGCGCAACGGTAAGCCTCCGGGCCGCAATTGCCGGCACATTGGTATTGGCGTTGACGGGCTCGGTTACCGGCACTCCCTGCGTTCTTCCATTCACGATAGGCGGTGCTGTATTAGAAACGGAAACGGTCTGCATCTTTTCGCAAATGGGCGACCAGGCCGAAGTATAGAAGGTCACTTTGACGTGATAGGTGCCGGCCGGCAATGATGTTACCGTAATGCTGTCCGGTGAATTGGTGAACGTGCGGTTATATGCCGTTGCCCAGCTGCCGTTAAAGATGTGCACGGCCACTACCGGTGCAACCAGTCCTTTCAACTTGAGCGCATTGGCCAATGGTGAAACGGTAATATTATTACAATCCGGCGTACCGGTAGGTGGTGGCGGAGGCGGCGGAGGTGGAGGCGGCGTCGATCCTACCGTAGCGGCCTGCATCTTTTCGCATATGTGCGACCACGAAGAAGTATAAAAATTCACCTTGACCTGGTAAGTGCCTTGCGGCAGATTGGATACCGTAATGCTGTCCGGTGAGTTGGTATAGGTTTGATTGAATACGGTTGCCCAACTGCTGTTAAAGATATGCACGGTAGCCACCGGTGCCAGCAGTCCCTTTATTTTCAGCGAGCTGCTGCCGGGCACCACGGTAATGGTGCTGCAATTGGGCTGGGCAGGCGGGGTTCCGCCTCCACCTCCACCGCCATTCTTTGAGAACTGGATCATCCATTCATACACATTCTTATTACCGGGGGCGGCCCTGTAATCGGGATTATAAGCCTGGTTCCAGGCATAGTGGAATGAACCGTTCGGCGCAACGGTATCGCAATCCTGGGTTGCATAAGTAAACAGGGCATTACCCGGTTTTGCTGTATTAAGGGCCGATACCCAGTTCTTGATATAGTTTTCGGTACAAACCTTATCGCCCTGGCAGGATATGCCCCACATGCGCACGTTGCCCGAAGCCAGGTTGTTTACCTGCTGGTTGAACAGGGTCATGTTGCCGGAGCCTGTATAATCGGGAAAGCAATTGCCTACCGGCACAATCGCTGCCAGCCTGCTGGCCGATGTGCTGCTGCCGGTGGCATAACCCATCAGGTTGTCGGTGCCGCGGCTCATGCCGGTGAGGTAGATCCGGTTCAGGTCTATGCGGTTGGGATAGTTCTGTATTACGTAATCGATCATTGCCCCAGGATCGAGGGAATATTGCTGGCTCCAGTCTGTAACAAACGGCATTACCACGAAGTAAGAGTATTGCTGGCCGGTATTAGGGTCGGTTACATAATCTGGAAAATGGCCTACGTTCATACGCCAGGGCATGGAATATTGCAACACGTTGCAAAGGTCCTGGCTGGAACCGCCGGGTTGCTGGAACATTTCACCGGTGCCTCCGAAGTATACGATAAGGGGGTATTTTTTAGTGGGATTGGCATTCCAGTCCACCGGCTTGAATTCCATGTACGATTTGATCGTCGCCGATACGTTGGCGGTAATCTTTTTGATCCTCGGGTTGACGTAGCAATTCTGGGCATTTGCGGTATTAAGCCCCGAAAGGGCGAGTAAAAGCACAGCAGCATAAAGCACGGAAATTGTCAACTTCCTGGAGCTGGAGGTGGAGGGTCGCATAATACTGGTTTGTAAAGTTTTTTGAATTCGACTGGTATTTTATGGGAATTGGGTAATAGCTTATGCACAACATAAGTGCCAACTGCACTTATGGACAGGATCAGGTTGTGCCCGGTATTGACTCACGGGCCTCGCAGGGGAACAATTGCAAAATGCTCACCATCATCGGCAGCGTATAAAGGTAAGGACTATACGCCAGTAATTGCCCAATTTGGGGAATTGAGGATCAATGCAGCATGGCTTGTAGCGGTGAATGGGAAAATTGGCTGCAGGTGAATGCAAGCAATGTTCTTATGATTATTTCAGGTTAATTCTCCATTCAGGTACACGGGTTACAAGCGATTGCCAGGATGAATCGAAATACTGAAAATGTTTTTTACTGCCCGAAGTAACCATCATGCTCTGCACATAGCTGCCACAATCGAACACATTCAATTCTACATAATACGGAAGGTTATTGGTTTTGTTGATCATTGCGCCGCATAGGATAATGCGGTCTGGCCATTCTTAAGCTTTTTGGGCTGCGGCTTTACATTCGCAGGCACTTCAAACGCAGCGCGCACCAGTTCCTCCCACTCTTTTTTAAAGCTGCTGAATTTGTCTGCCGAAGCGGGTTGCTGCTGGTAAATGTTCACCATGCAAAAATTGTTCTGCCGCTTATCGAATAGTGTAAGCTGTGTAAACGTGGCCTGCATTTCCGCCTGCCAGCTTGCAGGTATTTTAAAAATGGATATTGTCCAGGCTATCTGTTACCTGGGCTTGCAGGGCCAGCATCGGAAGAAATACCAGTACAGCGGGCAAGATTGCTTTCATTGATCATACGTTTGGTTTCGGGACAATATCTCAATCAAATGTACTGTGTCCGCCATTCGCTTACATCACCCGAAACAGCGAATCTGGCGCAGGCAGCTAAAAAATCCCCTGAAAGGGTGAATTTGACAGGACGCTTGAATATCATTACAGGTTAAATTAGATTTAAGGATTACACAGACGACGAGGGAAAAGAAATCCCGGAACTGATTGCAGAAGGTTATATTAACCCGCAGAAGAGCACGAGCTTATCTGAGCAATTACGCTTATTGTTTTACGACCTGCACATGGGTCATTCCTTCATTTGTTTTCAGTACCAGAAAATAAATGCCTGCGGCAAGCGGAACAAGGTCGAGCTGGATTGTATGTGTACCGTCGGGCGTATAATCGTTCAGCAGGTTCCTGACCTTTCTTCCATCACTTGTGTATAACGAAAGATTCACAAATGAGGTCCATGCCAATTGGAGCATTATTCTCGCCCGGCCCCTTACCGGGTTCGGGATAACGCGTATCGCATGTTGCGATGGTGGATCAACAGGGGGAGGCACCGCGCCGGCATGTAATTTATAGACCACATACCCTGATAAATAGACAGACTGTGCATTAACACGGAAAAACCTGTTGAATCCCCTGTGATCGTTTACCAGATTGTCCGTCCATGTAATACCGCCATCGGTTGTTTTCAGGAGCGCAATACGTCCACCTGTCCAACCGGTCATCCTGTCTATGAACCCGATCATTTCCAGGTTATAATAGGTTGGTTTTATCTGCACCAGGTTCCACGTCTGGCCTTTATCGGAGGAACGTACCATCCTGGCCGGCCGGTTAGGCAGGCTCTGTATTGATCCAAAAAAATAGGTACTGTCGGGAGATTGAATCTTCCAGATAATGTCTTCGGAGGTCTGTGTTTTAATCTTCACTTCCCAACTCATACCACCATTTGTTGTATATAGGATGATACCTCCGTCGGTGACCGGATTGGCCGTGCCGCTGGCAAAGCCTGTATCCTTATTGATAAAATGAATGTCCACCAGCGCACTTGCATAGGCAGACATATCTGTATATGACCAGGTTTGCCCCCCGTCGGAGGAACGTATTATAAATGCAGGTGATCGCCAAACGCCACATGCATAAATATGCAATGGATCAGGCGCGGATAGGCCACAGATCCCTGCAGGCCGGGGGTTAATGGATGAAGAAATATCTGTCCATGTCAACCCTCCATCAATGGTTTTATAAAAGGCAGTATCAAGTGAGCCGCAGAACCCCAGCAAAGGTGTTGCAAATTCAATGCTGCGCAGGTACCGGGCACCGGTGAATTGCAACTGCCAGTTGGCGCCGGCGTCTTTTGTATGTAATATTTGCCGGTCTCCACTTGCAGCCCAACCTATAGAATCGTTCAGGAAAAATATATCGTCGTACCGGTAAGAGCGGGGAGTGGCGGTCACCTTCCAATCGAATTGCGCATACACCGAATTTCCTGATACTACCAGCAAGCATAATAATGCGACTGTTTTCCAATGTGACATTATTCAATTTACTGAATTTATGCCGCATTATAATTCCGCTTCTACCACTTTATGAGGTTATCGTTGTCAATTTTTCGCGTGGTTGAACATCCAGTTCATGCCGAACTTATCGGTGAGCTCGCCATACGTGGCGCCCCAGAAGGTTTGGTGCAGGGGCATTTTGATGTTGCCGCCAGCGGAAAGCCTGTTGAAGCATTCATTGATCTCTTCATCGCTGCTGCAGTTGAGGCAGAGGGAAACCGCGTTCCCATTCACCAGGTTGGCGCCTATCATATCGGAACCCATCAGCACGATGCCATCCCTTGTCAACATGCTGTGCAGGATATTTGCGCTCATTTCCGAAGGCATTTGCGCGGCCATGGGCGATTCCGACACTTTTTGCATCGTGAGCTCCCCGCCCAGGCATTCATGGTAAAAGGTCATTGCTTCGCGGCAACGGCCATTGAAATTTAAATAAGCATTGATCTGTGTCATACGAATTGTGTTTTATCTACGAAGCAAAACTACCCTCGTGCACTGCATCCGGCAATGTGCAAATACGTCAATCTCAGGGGTTGTTTGCGACAGATGTTCGTTTTACCTTTGAAGTAGTAAAACAGTTATATGAAGAACATTGCCATCCTGGTTCCTGAAACGGCTGTAGTAGAAGCAGTGGCCGATCCGCGCTATATGTTCACTGCGGTCAATGAGTTTTTAAAGAGCAAGGGGAAACAGCCTTTGTTCAACGTGCAGTTGGTGGGGCTTACCAAAGAAGTAAAAGTGGCCGATGGAATATTTTCCATTCATACCGATGCGGTGTTGAAGAATGCAAAAAAGCCAGACCTGATTGTTGTACCCGCTATCAGCGGCAACCTGGAACACGCCATTAAATTGAACCAGGAGTTTATACCATGGATCGTTCGCCACTACAAGGGCGGGGCAGAAGTGGCCAGCCTGTGCCTGGGTGCATTCATCCTGGCTTCCACTGGATTGCTCAATGGCCGTGCCTGTTCTACGCACTGGTTGTTCGCGAATGAGTTCAGGAGCATGTTCCCTGAGGTTGAATTATTAGACAACAGGATCGTTACCGAGCAAAACGGCTTGTACTCCAGCGGCGGCGCCAGCTCGTACTGGAACCTGTTGCTGCACCTGGTGGAAAAGTATACCAACCGCGAGCTGGCCATTCTTGCATCGAAGTTTTTTGTGCTCGATATCAGCCGCAGCAGCCAATCGCCCTTCACCATTTTTAAAGGGCAGAAGATCCACAACGATCCCGACATCATCAGGGTGCAGGAATTCATCGAGACCAATTACCAGGAAAGAATTACGGTGGACGAGCTGTGCGAAAAGTTCGGCATCGGCCGAAGGACCTTCGAACGCAGGTTTAAGAAAGCCACTAACAATACGGTGCTGGAATACCTGCAACGCGTGAAGATAGAAGCCGCGAAAAAAGAACTGGAGACCGGAAGGAAAACCGTAAGCGAGGTAATGTACGACGTGGGTTATACCGATACCAAGGCCTTCCGGGATGTGTTCAAAAAAGTAACGTCCATGTCGCCCGTAGACTACCGGAATAAATACAATAAAGAAGATTTGAATTGATATCAATAATATTCACCATTCGCCATTGCCCATTCGCGGCCGTGGCTTACGCCCTCCCAGAGCGTAAAATACTTAACGCCAAACGAAGCGATCACCGCTTTTGCAGCGTGCGATAATTCGCCGAACACTTCAAAACGGCTTACTTCGGCTATGGCCAGGATCTCTTCCAGTTGGGGGCCTACATCTTCCAGGTGTTTTAAGAATGCATCGGAATCTGCAAATACTTCGGTGAGGTACCACTTGTCATCGCCTTCGTGGAAATACCATTGGCAGTTGAGCGTGCGGGGTTCCTCGCGCTTAACAATGGCGTTCATTTCCCTGGCAAGTGTTTTAAAAGTATCCAACTGGCTGTGATTAACCGTCAGTTCGATGGTAAATTTTACGGCTGCCATGGTTAGAATTTACGGTAAGGGAAAAAGCTGTTTTGAAGTTACTCAATTTCATGTATAAAAATTACGGCTGCTTTAGATTTTACTTGTTAAATTAGTACGGAATAAATTGAGAATTATACCCATGGGAAGCTCATCGCTGATTGTGCTTATGCTGGCCGCAATTGCTTTTGCCGGGGGCGGTATTGCCGTTGCCAGGCTGCTGGTGCGCACAAGCAAAAACCCGCAGAAGGGACAAGCTTATGAGTGCGGGGTGCCGTCCGAAGGCACGCCCTGGAACCAGTTCAATGTAGGATACTACCTGTTTGCGCTGATATTTCTCATTTTCGATGTAGAGCTTATTTTCCTGTATCCCTGGGCCGTGGTAGTTAAAAGCGCGGGCATGGCGGCTTTCGGGGCCATCCTGGTATTTCTTTTCATCCTGTTCATGGGATTTTTGTACGCACATAAAAAAGGTGCGTTGAAGTGGATGTAACATGGCAAGCCAACAACATACCGATCAAACACCGTTTCCGGGGCAGGTGCATCCTACTGCCGGTGGCGGCATTGTAATAAGCAAATTGGACGATATCATCAATTGGGCGCGTTCCAATTCATTGTGGCCCTTGGTGTTTGGCACCAGTTGCTGCGCCATCGAAATGATGTCCACCGCCTCCGCCAAGTACGATTGGTCGCGCTTTGGATTTGAAGTAGCGCGGGCTACTCCCCGCCAAGCCGACGTGATCATCATTGCAGGCACAATCGTAAATAAAATGGCGCCCGTGCTCAAACGCCTGTACGATCAGATGGCCGATCCCAAATACGTGATCGCCATGGGAGCATGCGCCACCAGCGGCGGCCCGTTTTTCTACAATACTTATTCCGTAGTAAAGGGCGCAGACCATGTAATACCCGTTGACGTGTATATAGCAGGCTGTCCTCCCAGGCCCGAAGCCCTGTTGCATGCCTTGATATCCCTGCAGGAAAAGATCAGGAGCGGGGCTACCAGGGAACAGATAAAAGAAGAGAAAGGTTGAGGGCAGGATGTAAAAGTGAAAGAGAAAAAGAGGCAAAAAGAGGCAAAAAGAGCATTAGCTCATTATATGAATAATGATGAACTGAAATTGCAACTGTCCGCCATTCTTCCTTCGGCGGTATACGAGGAAGGGACCGAATGGCTTACCGTGCAGGCCGATGCGGCGGGCTGGAAGGACTTTGCACGCGCATTGCGGTATACGCCCGGCCTTGAGTTCGATTTCTTGTTCTGCCTTACCTGCGTAGATTGGAAGACACACCTGGGCATGGTGTACCATCTTACTTCTACCGTGCATGGACACACGATAGTGGTGAAGTCGAAGCTCGACCGTGACCAACCCGTCATCGAAACGGTATGTGATATTTGGCGGACGGCTGAATTTCATGAGCGGGAGGCTTTCGACCTGTTCGGGGTGCGGTTTAATAACCATCCTGACCTGCGCAGGCTGTTCATGACCGATGAGTGCCCCGGCTGGCCCCTAAGAAAAGATTACGAAGATCCTGTCAATATGATCAAACTCTGATATGCTCGAAGAAGTAGGCACAACGGAACAAGGCGAGCTCGTGATCAACGTAGGGCCGCAGCATCCATCTACCCATGGCGTGCTGCACCTCATCATCACCCTAAGCGGAGAAACCATCAGGAAAGTGGAACCGCACCTTGGATATATCCATCGTTCCATAGAAAAAATGTGTGAGAGCCTTTCGTACCGGCAGTTCATTTACGTGACCAGCCGCATGGACTATCTTTCTTCTCACATCAATAACCACGGCTGCGCATTGTGCGTTGAAAAAGGCCTGCAGATAGAAGTGCCGCCGCGCGCCCAGGTAATACGCGTATTGATGAATGAGCTTACCCGCCTGGCCTCGCACCAGTTGTGGTGGGGCGCCATGGCCATGGACGTGGGAGCGCTTACGCCTTTCTTCCACGCCTTCCGCGAACGCGAAGCCATCAACGAGATCATGGAAGAAACCTGCGGGGCCCGGCTCACCATGAACTATATCGTTCCCGGCGGCGTAATGGCGGAACTGCATCCCAATTTTCAGAAAAAAGTAAAAGAGTTCATCACCTTTTTCAAATCCAAGATCGGCGAGTACGATGAGCTGGTGACCGACAATGTAATTTTCCAGAACAGGATGCAGGGCGTCGGATACCTTTCCAGGGAAGATGCGATCTCTTATGGCTGCACCGGCCCTACTGCAAGGGCCAGCGGTGTTAGCTGCGACATACGTAAATTGTATCCCTACGAAGTGTACGATAAGGTGCAGTTTGAAGAAGTGCTCGAAACCGGCGGCGATTGCTATGCGCGCTACCTTGTGCGCATGCGCGAGATGCGGCAGTCCATGTCCATCATCGAGCAACTGATAGACAATATTCCTGAAGGCGATTACCAGGCCAAAACAAAAGCAGTATTGAAATTGCCCAAGGGAGAATTTTTTTCGAGAGTGGAAACAGCCAGGGGGTTGTTCGGCGTATACATTATCAGCGAAGGAGGAACAACACCCTACCGTATCAAATTCCGTTCGCCGGGATTTTCCAATCTCTCTGCGTTGGACCATATGGCAAGGGGACATAAGATCGGCGACCTGGTGGCCATTATGGGAACGCTCGACCTGGTGATACCCGATATTGACCGATAAAAACTGATTGCTAAAGGAACCAAGCGATGTTTAGCCTCGAAGGCATAACCAATTCCATCCATGCGTGGTTGAACAATACATTCAGCCCCACCACCGCCTTGCTTCTCGAATTCCTCATCGTGGGTATTTGCGTCATTACCCTGTTTGCCATGCTGGGCCTTGTGTTGGTATTCATGGAAAGAAAAGTTTCTGCTTACATGCAGGTGAGGCTGGGGCCTAACCGCGTGGGACCGGGCGGAACGTTGCAAACCCTTGCAGATACTATTAAACTGGCCGTAAAAGAAGGCCTTACGCCCGATGGGGCCGACAAGTTCTTGTTCAACCTCGCGCCTTTCGTGGTAATGATTGCGGCCATGCTGATACTGGCGCCGATTGCATTTGCCAAAGGAGTGCAGATATGGGATATCAATATCGGCGTATTGTATGTGTCCGCTGTTTCTTCGGTTTCTGTTATCGGTATACTGATGGCGGGATGGGCCAGCAACAATAAATATTCCTTGCTGGGCGCCATGCGCAGCGGCGCGCAGATCGTAAGTTACGAGCTGTCTGCAGGGCTTTCCATCATTTCGATCGTAATCCTGACCGGCAGCTTGCGGGTGTCCGATATCATTGCTTCGCAGCAGGATGGGTGGTGGTTGTTCAAAGGACATATCCCGGCCGTCATCGCATTTGTTATTTTCATTATTGCGGTTACCGCCGAAACCAACCGCGCGCCATTCGACCTGGCGGAGGCCGAGTCGGAGCTTACCGCGGGTTTTCATACCGAATACTCGGGAATGAAGTTCGCGTTGTTCTTCCTGGCCGAGTACGTGAACATTTTTATTGTTTGCGCCATTGGGGCCACTTTGTTCCTGGGAGGATGGATGCCGCTGCACATCGGCAATTGGGAAGGATTTAACCATGTGATGGATTACATACCCTCGTCGATATGGTTCCTGGGAAAGACTTTCTTTTTAATATTCGTGATCATGTGGTTCCGCTGGACCTTTCCGCGGTTGCGGATAGATCAGTTGCTAAACCTTGAATGGAAATACTTATTTCCGATAAGTATGATTAATTTGTTGCTGGTAACGCTGATCGCGATCAAAGGATGGCATTTTTGATTTTTGATTATTTATTATTAATTACTAATAATCTTCAATAATCAATAATAAATAATAAATAATTAGTATGTTTTTGAGGAGGTATATAATAGACGTAATAAAAGGCATCAGGTCCTTGTTGAGGGGAATGAAGCTGACGGGCTATTATTTCACGCACCGCAAGGAGATCATTACACAGCAGTATCCCGACATGCCCGAGCTGAAGCTGGCGGAACGCTTCCGCGGCGAAGTGGTAATGCCGCACGATGAAAGCAACCAGCACGCCTGTACCGGCTGCACTGCCTGCGAGCTGGCCTGTCCCAATGGCACCATTAAGATCATCACCAAGTTCGATATAACCCCTGATGGTAAAAAGAAAAAGGCATTAGATACATTCATTTATCACCTGGAGCTTTGTACCATGTGCAACCTTTGCGTGGAAGCCTGTCCGACGGACGCCATTAAAATGGCGCAGAATTTTGAACACAGTGTTTATGACCGCAGCAAACTAACGAAGAAGCTGAATGCCCCGGGATCTAAAATCAGGGAGGGCATTGAGTAATGAGCGCTTCGGCCATTGTATTCTACATCCTGGGTGCTTTCATTCTCGGTACCGGCTTGCTGGCGGTAACCACCCGGAAAATTTTCCGCTCGGCAGTGTGGCTTCTATTCTCACTCATCGGCATTGCGGGTTTTTATTTCTGGCTACAAATGGAATTCATCGCGGCAGTGCAGATCATCGTGTACGTGGGTGGCATTGTGGTGCTCATCATCTTCTCCATTTTTCTTACCCAGCAATCGGGCAAGGAAATGCCGAAGCCGCCTCTGGCACGAACGGTCTTGTCGATTGTAGCTGCCTGCTTCGGTTTTGCACTTACGTATTATCTTATCTCGCAATATTCATTCACAGCACCGCTTAATCCAGCAATGGATGCAAGCATTTCCAACATTGGCACGCAAATGCTCGACGCTACCACCGAGGGGTACGTATTACCGTTAGAAGTGGTGAGCGTGCTGTTGCTGGCCGCCATGATCGGTTGCATTGTCATTGCCATGAAAGTTAAAACACAAGACAAATGAACGACATCCCGTTAGGGCACATACTGGCACTTAGCACGGCGCTGTTTTTTATCGGCATGTACGGCCTGTTCACCAGGCGTAACATGATCACGATACTGATGTCGGTAGAGCTTATCCTTAACAGTGTCAACATCAATTTCGTGGCCTTTAACAAATACCTGTACCCTGACAAGCTCGGAGGCGTTTTCTTTTCCGTGTTCATTATTACCATTGCGGCGGCTGAGGCCGCGGTGGCCATTGCGATCATCATTAATTTATATAGAAGCCATCAATCGATTGACGTGGAAGATGCAGGGGAGATGAAATTTTAGCTGTATATACCATGCCATCTTATTCTTATATATCGCTTATTCCGCTGCTGCCGCTGGCAGGCTTTGTAATATTGGGATTGTTCGGAAGGAAGTATTTTAAAAATGCTTCGGGAATCATCGGCACCGGGTTGTTATTAATATCCACTGTGCTGGCGCTGTATACGGGGTATCAATATTTTTTTATCGATGGAAAGGCAGATGATGTGTACCGCAGCATTATGCCTTTGAAGTATACCTGGCTTCAGTTCAATGGGCATGGCGCCGGCCAGGATACGGGTGTTTCCATCGATATGAGCGTTATCCTTGATCCCATTTCGGTGATGATGATCATCGTGGTAACTTTTGTATCCCTCATGGTGCACGTGTTCAGCCTGGGATATATGAAAGGAGAAGAGCGGTTTCCCACCTATTATGCTTTCTTGTCGCTCTTTACTTTTTCTATGCTGGGATTGGTATTGTCTGGAAATTTATTGCAGATATTTATTTTCTGGGAATTGGTGGGCGTATCCTCTTATTTGCTCATCGGATATTATTTCGACCGGCCCAGCGCGGTGGCGGCTTCTAAAAAGGCCTTTGTCGTAACGCGGCTGGCAGACCTTGCGTTTTTGATCGGTATACTCATACTGGCGTTTTATAGCGGAACGCTTGATTTTATCACGTTGACAGACCGGTTGACTTCGCCCACCGCGGAGCTCTTCAGCATCACTACCCAATCTTTTCTCGGCGTTACGATGCTGTCGTGGGCACTGAGCCTGATCTTTATCGGAGGCGCGGGTAAATCGGCCATGTTCCCGCTGCACATCTGGTTGCCCGACGCCATGGAAGGCCCGACGCCTGTATCCGCGCTCATACACGCTGCAACCATGGTGGTGGCCGGCGTTTACCTGGTGGCAAGGCTATTCCCGGTATATGATTTTGCCATTTCCGCCGGCCTCGACCTGGTTACGTATATAGGAGCATTTTCAGCTTTGCTCGCGGCCGTTATTGCGTGTACACAAACAGATATCAAAAGAGTGCTGGCGTATTCTACCATGTCGCAAATAGGTTTCATGATGTTTGCTTTGGGTGTATCGGGGTATGGAAGGATGGAAGAGCAACTCGGTTATACGGCTTCGATGTTCCACCTGTTCACGCATGCATTCTTTAAATCTTTGTTGTTCTTAGGCGCGGGTGCGGTGATACACATGGTGCATAGTAATGAAATGAAGGACATGGGAGGATTGAGAAAGCTGATGCCCATTACACATATTTGTTTTTTGATAGCATGCCTGGCCATTGCGGGCATTCCGCCGTACTCGGGATTTTTCAGCAAGGAAGAAATATTGCTGGCCGCGTTCAATAACAATAAGTTCGTGTATGCGATAGGGTTAGTTACTTCAGCGCTTACCGCGTTCTATATGTTCCGGCTGTATTTTTCTATTTTCTGGGCAAGGGAGCCGCACGTGCACGGCCATCATGGAGAAGGCACCATGAGCATGAAGATACCATTGATAATATTGGCAGTTTGCTCAGCGCTTGCAGGCTTTGTGCCCTTCGGAAAGTTCGTGACCGCCAACGGCGTGCCGCTGGAGCCGCATTTCAACATCATTTTTGCGATTGCACCTGTTGCTTTAGCGGTTTTGGGAATTTGGGCCGCCACTGTATTATATAAGACAGAGAACAACCGTCCGGCTGCCATTGCGTCCTCGCTCGGCGGATTGTATCGCGCAGCGTACAAAAAATTTTACATCGATGAAATATATCTCTTCATTACGAAGAAGGTCATTTTTAACCTGGTAGGCAGGCCCGCGGCATGGATCGACCGGCACATCGTGGATGGATTCATGAACATGCTGGCGGCGGTTACGGCGCGTACTGCCGAAGCCATTAAAGGTCTGCAGTCGGGCAAGGTGCAGTCGTACGCATTTTATTTTTTCATTGGGGTGGCGGGGCTTGCGGTGTTTTTTGTTTTATGGTATTCTAACCTGGTTGTATTATGAACCTTTTGCTATTGGTACTGGTTCCCACGTTAACGGCAATTGCCATCCTGTTCGGCAAGGGCCTGAAGCAAGTGCGCGCAATAGCATTGGTGGGATCGGTGGCTCAATTGATATTGTGTTTTGCATTGCTGGTATTGTACTGGCAGGAACGTGCGGCCGGCAACACCGCGCCCATGTTGTTCGAGTTCTTTTATCCGTGGTTCGATTTCCTCAGGATCAGTTTTCATGGTGCCGTAGACGGTATATCCATTGCCATGATATTGCTCACTGCTTTTGTGGTGGTGGCGGGTGTGCTGGTATCGTGGGAGATGAACAACAAGAGCAAAGAATTTTTCTTCCTGCTGATCTTTTTGAGCGTAGGCGCTTATGGATTTTTTATCTCCGTGGACCTGTTCATGCTGTTCTTTTTCCTGGAACTTTCTGTAATACCTAAATTTTTGCTCATCGGCATCTGGGGCAGTGGAAAGAAGGAATACAGCGCCATGAAGCTGGCATTGATGCTGATGGCCGGATCGGCCTTCGTGATGGTGGGATTGTTCGGCTTGTATTTCAACGTCGCTTTTTCGGGAGAGGGGCTGAGCACCATGGATATTTTACGCATTTCCGAGATAACGTCCGCGGACGGCGGAGGAGCGGGCATTCCATTGGATGAACAGCTATTCTTTTTTCCCTTCCTGTTTGTTGGCTTCGGCATTTTTACAGCATTGTTCCCATTTCATACCTGGGTGCCGGACGGGCACTCATCCGCGCCTACTGCGGCATCCATGTTCCTGGCTGGTATTTCGATGAAGCTGGGCGGTTATGGTTGCCTGCGCGTGGCTACTTACCTCATGCCGGAGGCCGCAAGGGAATATTCAGGAATTATCATTTTGCTGGCTACCATCGCTATCATATACGGGGCGTTTGCCACACTGATGCAGAAGGACCTGAAGTACATTAACGCATACTCGTCGGTGAGCCATTGCGGTTTTGTGTTGCTGGGAATCGGTATGCTTACGCAAACGGCCATTACCGGCGCCGTGATACAAATGGTGTCGCACGGATTGATGACGGCCCTGTTCTTCGCCGCTATTGGAATGATCTATGACCGTACGCATACCAGGATGGTGGCTCAATTGGGTGGTTTGATGAAGGCCATGCCTTTCATATGCACTGTTTTTGTAATCGCAGGCCTTTGCTCATTGGGATTGCCCGGATTCAGCGGATTTGTAGCAGAGATAACAGTGTTCATGGGTTCATGGCAACAGCCAGATACATGGTACCGGATCGCTACCATACTCGCCTGCTCATCGCTGGTGATAACAACGGTGTACGTGTTGCGTGCGGTAGGGCAAAGCGTAATGGGGCCGGTTGCCACGCCGCAGTTTGCAGGACTTGGCGACGCCAGGTGGAACGAGCGTTCCGCTGCGGTATTGCTGATTGCCGGCATTGTGGCCATTGGCATTGCGCCGTTTTGGTTGTACGATTTGCTGGAACCAGGCACGCAACTGATCATGAAACAGGTAAGCGGCCTGACTAATTAATTATTGATTATTAATTATTAGTTATTGATTGTAGAGTACGGAATAATTAATAATCAATAATTGGTAATCAAAATATACTGCATGAATTATGAATTTTTCGCTTTGCTGCAACAGGAGCTGTCGATAGTGCTCATCATCGTGCTATTGCTGTTCATTAAGCTAGGCCCTGAGCGGACAAGCGAGCGCATATTGGGCACCGTTAACCTGTTGCTGCTGGTGAATTGCATCGCGGGTTTCTTCATGCAAGCCGAAGGAAGCCTGTTCGGCCAGATGTTTTATACTGACCGCCTGGTGATCTTCGAGAAGAATATATTGAACGTTGCCACGCTTATCGTTTCATTGCAGGCCTATAATTGGCTGAAAGGTCATGCGCATGCGCTGGAGTTTTACATGTTGTTATTGTCAACTCTACTTGGCATGTTCTTCATGATCTCGGCCAACAACCTGCTGATCTTTTACCTGGGACTTGAATTGTCTACCATACCGCTTGCAGCCATCGCGAATTTTGACCTTGGCAAGCGTCAATCTTCAGAAGCCGCTTTTAAGTTCATTATCTCGGCGGCATTTTCGTCAGGCCTGCTGCTAATGGGTATTTCATTATTGTATGGCACAACGGGCTCGCTCGATTTCGAGGGCATTCGCCTTGGCCTTGACCGCAGTACCCTCCAGTTGTTTGCATTTATTCTGATTTTGTCAGGATTCTTTTTTAAAATATCCACGGTGCCTTTTCACTTATGGACCGCCGATGTGTACGAGGGTTCGCCGGTCCCGGTAACTTCTTATCTATCGGTAGTTTCAAAGGGCGCTATTTATTTCGTGTTCCTGTATGTGTTGTACAAGGTGTTTGGCAGGTTGGAATACATCTTTCATCCCATTCTCGAATTGTTGGCGATACTAAGCATGGTGGTGGGCAACCTGTTTGCATTGCGGCAGCAAAACCTCAAGCGCTTCCTTGCATTTTCTTCTATTGCGCAGGGAGGTTTTATTTTGGTGGGCTTAACGGGCAGCTACGACGTGTTCAGCACATCGGTTATTTATTTCATCCTGGTGTATGTATTTTCTAACCTCGGCGCATTTGGCGTAGTGGCATTGATAAGCGCCCAAACAGGAAAAGAAACCATCGATGACTATAAGGGATTGTATTCAACCAATCCCATGCTGGCGTGGATCCTTGCCATCTCGTTGTTTTCACTTGCCGGTATTCCACCTACGGCGGGTTTCTTCGGAAAGTTCTTTTTGCTGATGGCAGGCGCAAAGGCCGGTATGTATGCGCTTGTTATTATTGCCGCGCTCAACATGGTGATTGCCCTGTATTATTACCTGCGGGTGGTAAAGGCTATCTTTATGGACGCGAATGCGCAGGCCATTGAAAAGCTGCCGGTGCCCATGCAGCCCAGGCTGGCATTGCTGTTGTGCGGGGCCGGCATTATCGTAACGGGATTTGTTGGGTGGATTTATGATTATATTTATTTACTGAGCATCGATCTATAAGCGTTGACATGGCGATTAATCAAAATCATTTGTTCGAGGAGTTGAATGGCGTTAAGTGCGCCATAGTGGAAAAGAACGTGTCTACCGAAAGAGTGGCTTTTCTCAGGCGGCTCCTGGAGCACAATGGGTTTACAGTGGTCGTAGTTGCCAGTCCGCCTGCCAAGGCCGCGCCAGCGGCTGCCCCAAAGGCAGCGATACCAGCGGCTACTCCAGCAACAAATGCAACTGCCCCCGAAGGATCTGTTGGAGCGGCAAGCGCCACTAACGAATCAGCGCAAACTCCGGCCCCTCCAAAGGAATCACCCGGCATTACTCCGGCAACGCCCGCAGCCGTTGCCATTGCCGTGGCAGAAGAACAGGCCGCACCTCCTGCTCCGCCTCCTCCACCGGAAACATTTACAGTAGGCGTAACAGATGTAATGTTCAATCCCACCAATGCTATTTTCGGAAGGTTGCTCAAAACGCCTGAAGGGCGGGTAGTGACCCTGGCCTACTGGCAGCAAAAAGAATCGCACTCACGGGATGATGTGCCGTATTTTAATAAGCAGTAAGGCGGCGCTGGCAACCCAATATCCAACGAACGTCTTTGGGAGTCATTAGATCATTTGAGTCTGGAGTGTCCGCTCCTTAATGCACTTTCTCAATTTTCATTTCCGCGATTTTTTCGCCTTTGTTGTATATCTCCACGGAGGTGAGTTCGTCTTCAGTCATTAAAGTCTTGGTCAAGGTTAAACTAATCGTATTGGACCCGTTGGGATCAGCGCCCGGCACAATGTCCAGCATAAATATTTTAGGGTTGATGCCTTGCGGCTCTCTTGGTTGCAGGGTGGGCGAAGGGTAGTCCTTGAATCGTACGGTGCCGGTTACTTTTAACTGGCCTCCCGGCGTTTCCCGCGGAGGTTGCAGGTTTTGTACCGCCTTCCAATCCGATTGCTGGCTGGGCTCATTATTGCAGGCAAAGGTCCCGAACAGCAGTAAAACAATTGCGAGTTGTTTCATGGTTTAATTTTTAATGGTTAATGAAGCAAAGACCATCGAAAGGTAGATTATTGACAGAATATTAAAAATTCCCTGTGTAATTTTCAGGTGAGAACATCCCTTTACATAAAAGCGCTTGTATGCGATCCATTTACTGCCTCCTGCTGGTATTGCTTGCCGGGTGCACCGGCCGGCACCCCGTACTCCTGCATATCGTGCACAATGGAAAGACCGGCTTTATAAATCCGCAGGGAGAAGTGGTGATCAAGCCGAAGTTTTTGAATGCACGCGAATTTTCCGAGGGGCTCGCTGCCGTGCGGCTCGAGGGATACTTCGGTTACATCAATACGTCAGGCGATTTTGCCATTCATCCGCGCTTCGATTATGCACTGGCATTTAAAGATGGCTATGCGATGGTAAATACCGAGGGTGAATGGTTTTACATTAACCGGGATGGCGAACGCGCCTTCAACAAGGCGTTCATACCCGCCGGCGCTTTTGAAAACGGCAGGACTATCGTAAAAACCAGTTCCGGGAAGTTCGGCGTTATCGATGCAGCCGGCAAGTTAGTGGTTGATACCGCTTTCAGCGAAATTAAACCCGGTGCTCCCGGTACTTACATTGTATATGGATTGGACCATATTGATTACTACAGGCCGGACACACCGTACAATTATAAAGTAGGCATAGTAGACGCTACAGGAAAGTTCCTTGTTCCATTCGGTGTGTATGCAGCGATATCGTATGACGAAGGTACGTTTGGTGTCGACAGCATTCTCAAAGAAGATGTATCGGTTTACGGAGCCAGCTCTGCATTTCTTGACCAGTCTTGTAAACACATTGTTGGTAAGGCGCGCACAGAGCATAGCTGCTTGAACGGCGGCATCCGCGACGGGCTGATCGTGATGAGCTTTAGGGACTCGAACAATATCTACCAGGGATACATGGACTTGAAAGGGAATATCATCTTACAAAACAAACAGTACAAGACTGCGTATGATTTTAACAATGGCCGCGCATTTGTAGAGGATGAACGGCAGAAATATTATATCGTCGATAAAAAGGGCCAATTGGTTTCTACGCAGGGTTTTGATGAAGTACTACATGAACAGTTCCGGGATAATGTTGCGTTCGTGAGGATAGGGGAGAAATGGGGGCTGGTAGATACCAATGGAAAATTTATCGTCCCGCCTTCATTCGCATTCATTCCGGCTACCGGTGTCTTCAAAGATTATTTCATTTTTTCTTCCGGGCCTGATTATATGCCGGACAACTTGTATGGCATTGCAGACCTGAAAGGAAAGATCATCATGCCCGCCAAATTCCAGGAAGTGGATGCCGCGGGATACCAGCATGGCTTGCTCAAAGTAAAAGAAGATGACCGGTACGGCTATATCGATAAGAAAGGAAAGTATGTATGGAGGGAAGCAACAAAAACCGCAGGGCCCGATACGCTGGACATCGATTACATGAGCAGGGGTTATTACAGTGCAGGCTCGCTGCCCCGCGAAGATTTTTTGTACAATGGATGGAGCCTGTCTCCCAATATGCCCGTGAAGATCACCCCTCGCAACCGTTTCGGGGCCGGTAACTTTGCAATAGTCATACGCCTGCGGGATACCTGCCGCTGGAATATGGATTTCGCAGGCGCCTCGCTGTACGTTTTTAATACTACAAAAGACACCATCCGCTTCGAGGCACAAGATAGCCGGCTGTCTTTAAAAATGCAGGCACTGAACAAAAAGCTGCAATGGAGAGATATCGAATACCTTCCCAGCAGTTGGTGCGGCAACAGCTACCACGAAGTGGAACTTCCGCCCGGTTATTATTGGTCGTTTTGCATGCCTTTGTATAAAGGGGAGCTCAAAACGCAACTGCGCGCAGCGCTGGAATATATCGATCCGCGCTCAGGCGAGATCATCACCCTATACAGCACGCCTTTCAATGGAAGCGTTAACCCTGCCCAATTCTGGAGAAAAGAGGGTCATACCCCCACGAACATCATGGACCCGTACAATGAATGATTACCGGGCGGTAATGCCGGAAGAAGGATTACATGAAAAATTCTTCTGAAACAATCTTGCCATCCTTTACCTGGTACAGGCAAAGCTCGGTCATGTCCATGCGGCCCTGCCCCTTGGTAGTAACGTCCATGCGCATAGTGCAGGCGAAAGAATTTCCAGCCACCAGCGGATCGGACACGTTCATTGCATGCATCTCCTGCACCATGCCCTCCCATTTCTTTCCTTTTTCAAGAATGGCATCCAGGCCCTTTGTTTCCTGCTCGAAATTGGGAGTGGCGTAAGGCTCCTTGCTCACAGCATCCTTTGCAAACAATTCCTTTTGTGCTGTTTCAAATTGTCCCTGGCGGCAGAGCTCCACCAAACGACTGGCAATTGCTTGTGTGTCCATATTTGACTGTTTATGATTGATAAAATGGGTACGGAAGCTAAGAAAAAAAATACTAAGGCCGTATGAATTTTGTATAAATGGATTTTGCAGCTATCTTGAAGCAACAACCATATATTATGTCTGTTACCATTACCATTAAGGATGAAACCACTGGAGGAAAGGTGCTGAACGAAATCCCGATTTCGTTTGACAATGAGCTCGTAACGGTCAGGGATATTGTCAAGGCGCGGGTAACTGCCGAAGTGCAGGCTTACAATAATAAGCAACCTGAATATTTCCGCGGGCTTGTGCAGCCTACCGATGCGGAGCAAACCATCAACGGCTTTAAATTAAAAGAACGTAGGAAGATCGATCCCGAAAAACAATTCCTTACCGCATTGGATGCATTTAAAAAGAACGCCTATTTTGTTTTGATCGATAGTATCCAGTCAGAATCGCTCGAACAAATGGTGGTGATCAATTCCAATACCGATATCAGTTTCGTTAAGCTGACCCCACTGGTGGGTGGATAAAAAATTGCACGATGGGTTTTTTTGATTTTCTGAAAAAGACGGGTACCGCCACCGGTAATAAACCTGATGCAGGCGATACCGCTTTCGAAGCTATCATAGAGGAAGCGTACAACGAAAAACAACACAAGTCCATTAATTATTGGGGTATAAAGGCGAATGAATTTGAAGTGTTCAATAAAAAAGTATTGTCTTTGTCCGACAAGGAGAAAGTTAATTTTATCCTGACCGCGGGACAAAAGGTCCATAATTACTATGCAAGCTTTAAAATTCCCGATACCGTGGACAGGAGATGGCAGCAGGCCTATATTACCGACGCATTCATGCGGCACTTGTTTAGAACGGCGTTGGTATTGGATGACGGGGATATTCAGTCTCTCGTTCATTTATTCATAAAATACAATCCGAGCAAGTGGAACCATAGCATTATGGCCTGGCCATTGGCTTCGTTCCTGAAACTAATAGAAAAGTACATAAAACAACATGGAACAACTTCCATGCTGAAAGACTCACTGGCAACCCTGCAATCCGCGTTGTCGGAAGACAAAGCGGCACTGGGGAAGGAGAAACTAAAAGTCAAGGAAAAGCTGGACGCGCTGATGTTCCAGGTTGGGAATGAAAAAGATGCCGTCATGCCGGTTTTCTTTCCAGGCAATGATGAGTTTGCAAGGCAAGCCAACGAAGACATTCAGAATGCGCCGGAGCATGATCGCAGTTATTGGTTCCAGCTCCTAGCGTTGTCGCGCCAGGCCTCGGGGGCCAGGCCCTCACAAAAATGCCTGGACGCAGCAAGGGGCATTCTTAACGTATTGGGTGTTGATAAATTTAATAAGCAGGTGAATGCATGGCTTGAATTGATGGCCAAAATGAAAGACAGTGAACAGCAGCATCATCTTTACCGGGATTATACCACTATCGAATTTTTATCCCCGGCCAATGCAGATATGGTCAAGGGTTTAATATGGATGTGCGCACACCTTCAAGACAAAACCACCTTGTACAACCTTGCGGCGCTTGCGGAGCGTGCTTACCGCAAGATCCCGGGCAAGGGCCCTGCCGCGCCATCGATCGGTAATGCCTGCCTGTTTACCCTTGCCAATTCAAATGGGCTCGATGGAGTGGGGCATCTTTCCAGGTTAAAGCTTCGCATACCGCAGACCAATGTGCAAAACCTGATTACGAAATACCTGCAGGAAGCGGCGGAAAAGCAAAATACGTCGGTGCATGAAATTGAAGACCTGGCCGTTGATGATAATGGCTTTGCCGACGGAAAACGTGAATACGATCTTGAGGGATACACGCTGAAACTGCAAATAGCCTCGATTGGTAAAGTAGAACAGGAGTGGTTTAAACCCGATGGCAGCCCGCAAAAATCAATCCCTGCCGCTGTCAAGGAAAAGCACAGCGACCAATTGAAAAAAATAAAAGAGCTGGTAAAGCAGGCGGAAGTTACACTGACTGCGCAACGGGACCGGATCGACCGCATGTTCAAAGCAAACCGTAAAATACCCACGAACAAATTCAATGAATTTTATTTTTCGCATGGGCTGATGTCGTTCCTCACAAAAAAATTGATCTGGAACATTGAACGCAACGGTGAGGTCAACGCTGTATTTTTTAAGGACGGGAAATGGGTGAACAACAAAGCTGAAGCAATCGATGTATTAACGGACACGCAAACAGTGTTTTCGCTATGGCATCCCGTGTTCAGCACTGTCGAAGACATCAGGGCATGGCGCGAGTTTATGATGGAGCATAAGATCGTACAGCCCTTGAAGCAAGCTTTCCGCGAAGTGTACCTGCTTACCGATGCCGAGATCAATACCAGTACATACAGCAACAGGATGGCTGCCCATATTTTAAAGCAGCACCAGTTCAATTCACTGGCGAAAGGGAGGGGCTGGAAGTATTCACTGTTAGGCGCATACGATGATGGCAGGAACAATGAATCCGCTTCGATAGACCTGCCAGACTACGGCTTGCGCGCCGAGTTTTGGGTAAATGAGGTAAATGCCGACAATGCTATGAACGACACAGGCATTTGGTTGTACATCGCTACCGACCAGGTGCAATTTTTAAATACAGCATCCAATGAGGTGGTAGAGCTTCTGGACGTTCCCGCGGTCGTTTTGTCGGAGATCATGCGCGATGTAGACCTGTTTGTAGGTGTGGCCAGCGTTGGCAACGATCCTGCCTGGCGCGACAATGGCGGCATTCCCGTTTACCGCGACTATTGGCAGTCTTACTCCTTTGGAGAGTTGACAGAAGTGGCCAAAACAAGAAAGATAATATTGGAAAAGCTTTTGCCGAGACTGAAGATCGCACGTATTGCTACCATCAGGGATAAATTCCTGGTGGTGCAGGGCAAGCTGCGCACATACAAAATCCATATTGGCAGCACCAATATCTTAATGGAGCCGAACGACCAGTATTTGTGCATCGTACCGGACAGGAGCAAGCCGGACACCACCAATGTGTTCCTTCCTTTCGAGGGCGATAACGGGCTTTCCATCATCATCAGCAAGGCGCTGCTGTTATCGGAAGACGATGCTATTACCGACCCCACTATTACCAGGCAAATCAATTCCAATTAAATGTATCCTGCAATGCGTTAAAAGTTTTGCATGAAAAATTCTTCCGGAGTGTATAAATATTGGGTAAGGACTGCACTAGGGTTGGAAGCAATATTCCTGGAGGAACTTGCCGGAAAGTATGATATCAAGGGACCTGCCATCTCGCACCGCTCTGTTTTTTTTGAACTAAGGACTGCTGTTGCTGAAACCGAACTGTGCACAGGCTTGCGCACAGCCGATGATATCTACCGGTTTCTCGGCAGCGTTGCCGGCGTTGACCGTACAAAACAAAGCGTGCAGCATATAGAACAATATTTTTCCCAGCACGTGCTGCCGGCCGTCCCTCGTTTACAACCTGTACGCGTAACCGCAAGCTTTCTGGGAGAAAGGAATTTCACCAGGTATTATATTGAGAGCCTGTTGAATGGGATACTTTCCGCAAAGCCCGGCGCTACCATTCTTTCCAATGAGCACGAGGATAAATGGACGGCAGGAGAGACAAGGATAAGAGTGCACATCGAAGATGACCAGGCTTATTTTGGAATGGGCGTGCAGGACAAACCGCTGCACCGACGGCAGTGGAGGACGGAAAGTTACAGCGCCCAGTTGCATCCTCCTGTGGCCGCTGCCCTTGCCTTTGCTGCAAAGCCTGTCCACGGTCATCCGGTAATAGATCCCTTTTGTGGTTCGGGCACTATTCTTATCGAATCCGCGCTGCAGCATGAGGGCATGCAGCATATAGGTTTCGACATCGATGCTTCAGCCATCCATATCGCAGCGCAAAATGCACGCTTAGCCGGCGTTGATATTGAATGCAGGCAGGAAGATTTCATACATCACTATAAGAACTTTGAAGGATATACATTGATCAGCAACCCGCCGTGGGGAGAAAAGCATGGCATTGACGAGCGGTTCTTTGATAACCTGTTCAACATTATATCAGCGGCAGGCTCCTCGGTGATGTTGGTACCGGAGGAATTAAAAAATAAATTGACCGGTGCAGGCATTTCCCCGGAAACAATATGCACTACGAGAGTGAGAGGAAAGCTGGCTTCCATCCTGCGCATTACTTCCGCATCCTGATCCTTAGCACGTACATGTCTGAGGTGATGTACAGGGTTTTTTCGTCGGCCGACAAAGCGCAATTTGAAGTAGCCTCGGGTATTTTGCATTTGCCGATGAGCTTTCCGTTTTTATTGAAGATCCACAAGCCTCCCGGACCGCTGGCAAATACATATCCCTGTTTATCTATCTTCAAACCATCGGGCAAACCCTTTTCTGTTTTGGCTGCTGCGCTTGCATCGTGATGTATTCTCGCATTGATAAGGGAGTCACCGGCTGTTACATCATACGCATACCAAAAAGGCTTTGCAGGATCGGAATTTGCAACGATCAAAACTTTTTCATCCGGTGTAAACGCAATGCCATTGGGCCTTGTAATAGAATCTACCATTAAGGTTACGCGGCCGCCGGATACTTTATATACTCCCTGGAAAGGCGTTTCTTTGGTGCTGTCGTCCATTCCTTTTTCCAACCCGTAAGGAGGATCGGTAAAAAATACATCGCCATTGCTGCGAATGACAAGGTCGTTGGGGCTGTTGAACTTTTTACGGTTGTATTGGTTGGCAAGGGAACGGAAGTCTGATTTTGGTGCGTCTAACGGTGCATTCATTACCGCTACCTGCCTGTTGCCGTGCTGGCACAATACCAGCGAGTCGTTCATAAGCTGCAGTCCGTTGGAGCCGGTTTCCCCACCGCGTGTTGTATTGCCGGTATATCCTGATGGGGTAAGGTATACTTCGGTCCCCTTTTCTTCCGACCATGCATGGATGGTGTTTTTGGGAACGTCGGAGAACAACAGCTTTTGCTGCTTTTCAAGCCACACCGGTCCTTCCGACCACTCGAACCCTTCGGCTATTATTTCAATAACTGCATTGCTATCGATGATTGCATTGATCTCAGGATCGATGCGCTCGATGCCGCCGATGGTTCTATAGGTTTTTTCTTTAGATGGTTCGCTGCACGCCAGTAACAGCATCAATGCCAGCGTAAGTGTTAGTTTCATGTATTGTGTGGTGAATATTGGTTACCGCATGGTATTTCCCTCACTCTTTACAAAGCCATTGGCCTGTATCTCTCCCGAGCCTTTGAAACTATTCTTCTGCAACACATGGTCGGCCCGTACGATATCCTTAAAAATAAACAGTTTTCCGTTGGGCTGGCAATCCCGGAAATCATTCCCGGTAAACTGCGTTTTCTGCACGCCCGTAAGCTGGATGAGGGGACCTTGATCGGCAATGCAATTTGTGAAACGGTTGTTGTTCACGGTTAGTTTTGGTCCCAGGGTACTTTCGTCGTTGCCGCCCCGGTAAATATCGATCAATATTCCCTGTTCGGCCACGAAGTCATTCCCTTCCAGGATAATGCGCTCCGCATTGTAATAACCCTTATCATCTTTCTCGGCATTCATCACCAGGTGATTAAAGCTGTTTTGTATGAATGAGCTGTGACGGATGGCAATGCTGTCGGCCACGGTAGACTTATTTGCGAATAAAAAGCTTTGACAGCCCTTTTCCCTGCTGAAATTCCTGAACATGCAATGTTCGATGGATACACTGTAACGTTCACTGCTACCCGTGGTATCGCTTGCAATAAAATTGGTGGCTTGTATCCCTGCGGCGTTTACAAAAATGTTCGTCATGGCAAGATGGCCCTTCCCCCGGATGATAAAAGCGCTCATTGTCTTACCCGTGTTGAATATGATCGGGGTTTCATAATTGGCTATGAACTTTGTATAGTTCGATATGTACAACGGCTTGTCAAAGGAATATTCTTTTGCGGTCAGTCGTATATTTATCGGTTGGTTCCTGCTTAGCAATTCGTATACTTCTGCCGCAGTGCTGCAATCAACAAGTCCGCCGGTATAAGCAACCTCCCGGATTTGCCTATACCATTCAGCCCCACAGGCATTCCGCGCATTGCGTTGTACATTTTCTATTGCTTTTTCGTTGGAAGCGCCGGGGGTGGGAGAGAGGCGGCCCCGCAACCGCTTCAACGCGGCCTGCTGAAGTGAATCGGGTAAAGGGTGCGAAAAGCGCTTGTAGGTCTTTGGCACAGTGGCCCACGCCCGCTTTTGCGTGGTGAACATCGATCTTTCAAAACCGTTGGGAGCAGGTTGCGCCAGACGCGTATCGATCTTATTCCCGCTGAAACGGAACCCGCTGATATCATCATAAGCCTTAAAAAAAATGCTGTCGCCTGAATTGTAGAACGTATTGTTCAAAAACAACACGTTCGAGGGCGGGACCGATCTTTCTTTATCGCTTCCCTCTCCCAGACTGATAAAAGAACATTCGCTAAAATTATTGTTTGCTATAACGGCATCGGTCACCTGCACATACCGGTGCGCCGGTGAATTGGGCACACCGTTCATGATGGCCAGCGGCGAACGGAAGCCTGTTCCCCTGCACCTGTAAAAATAATTGTGCACCACCCATTGCCCCCGGTTGATGACGCGAACCCCGCCTGTTCCCTCCTTGCCATTGCCCAAAAAAATATTGTTCTCTACTGTATTATTATCCCCATGCCTTAACACCACGCTGCCCTGGCATTCATAAAATAAATTGTTCCGCACGATGTTGCTGCCTGACTTAATGGAAATGACCTCGGCCTCGCCATCGCAATGCTCGAAAAAATTATCTGATATGATGGTGTTGGAATTGAACTCGCAGTGCTGCGATACGCCCACACGAATAATTTCGCCGCCATTGGAGGCGAGCGGCACCCGCAACCCGAAATAATTATGGTCGATGGAATGAAAGTTCTGCCTGCTGCGGTCATCGTCCAGCACTACTGCGAGCAACACACCCATATTTTTTTTATTGATGAAACTGCAATGGTCCAACCGGTTGTTCTTTCCATAAAACAATATCCAGTTGTTTTCGTCCATCCGCTTTGGATTGTTGAAATCTTCTATCGTGCAGTTGGTAATGCGGCAATTATTGGCCAGTTGGTTTTTATTCACCCGGAAGTCGATCACAGCTTCATCGCCCGCATATCCTTTGATAAAATGAAGTCCGCTCACTATTATATAGCTACCCCCCAGCTTCAGGTACGAGTTGCCCGTGATCCTTACCTTGCCCGGCACGCTTGCCCTGAAAGTAATGGGCTTGTCTTTAGTGCCCGAGCAAGTGAGCACCATGGCCACATTGTTCCATTCACCGGCTTCGAGCAGAATAAGATCACCCGGCTTGGCCTGTTTGTTCGCTGCATTCAGTTCTTCCTTGTTTTTTACCACAATGGTCTTCGGCATTGCCAGCGTGGCAATGAAGAGGCAGCACATTAACAACAGCAATTGTTTCATACAATTATTTTGAACGGGCGTTTTTAGGTGAATTTCTCAATGATGATTCCCGCACGATGAGCTTTGGCTTCAACACGTATTCCACATGGCTCATGTCGCTGTTGTTATGCAACGTTTCAATAAACAGCTTGCCTGCCATCTTGCCCAGCTCGAAGGCCGGTTGGTCTATACTGCTGATGGCGGGTGTAACAAGACTTACCACGGGTTCATTGTTGAACCCTACGAGCCCGATATCGTGCGGCATCTTCAATCCCTTTTCTTTAATGGCCAGCATGGCGCCGATGGCCATGCGGTCGCTGATGGTACAAATAGCATCGGGTCTTTTCTTCATGCTCAGCAATTCCTGCGTGGCCAGGTACGCATAGTGTTGATTGAAATCGCAATGAATGATAAGGTCAGGATCTGGCTTCACCTTGTATTTCTTCAGGGCGGCAAGGTATCCATCGAGCCTGCTATTGCTGATGCCGAGGTTTTTAGGCCCTGCAAGAATGGCGATGCGCTTATATCCCTGTTCCAGCAGGTGTTCCGTTGCCTGGTACCCGCCGTCCATGTTATCGATGCGCACACCGGGGGCCTGCAGGTCTGGCGACACACGATCGAACACCACCATGGGGATCTTCTTTTCCTGTATCTTCTTGAAATGATCGAACACTTTTGTTTCGCTGGAAACAGAAATGATGAAACCATCCACCAAACTATCCAGCAGGCGGCGTGTGTTCACCATTTCGCGGCCGAACGACTCGTTGCTCTGGCAAACCATCACGGTATAGCCAGCTTCCAAAGCCACTTCGTCTATGCCTTTTACCATGGTGGCCAACACATAATCCAGATTAGGAACAATGACGCCGATGTTGTGCGTTTGCTTTTGCTTAAGGCTTAGCGCAAGTTTGTTGGGTTGATAGTTCAATTCATCTGACAAGGCCATCACCGCCTTGCGTGTTTCGGCATTTACGTCCGGCGCATTGCGCATGGCGCGCGAAACGGTGGAGATGGAAACGTTCAGTCGTTTGGCAATGTCCTTAATGGTGGCTGGTTTGTCCATGTGCGGTCAATGGTGGTTAAAGCTAAAATAAAGATTGCTTCGGAAATACCGGTAGCGTTACCGGTAACGTTTCCGGCCATGGTTTTTTAGAATATCTTTAGTTTATGAGCATTTTATCGCTCTTTTTTCAATAGGAGACCTGATTATTTAAAATCTTCAAATCACCCTGTTCGCTTGCTGCTGGTAAATCCAGTTAATATTGTTCCACCAGAACCAACAATTGTATGCTACAAGGAAAAATTGCCATTGTTACCGGGGGCGCAAGAGATATCGGAAAACAGGTATCGTTGAAACTTGCGGTAGCCGGCGCAAAAGTCTGCATTAATTATTACCAGGACGCACAATCGGCCAACGACACATTGCAGCTCATTCAACAACACGGGGGCGAAGCCATTACCGTGCAGGGTGATATGACAAAGGCCGAAGACGTAAAAAAAGTAGTGGATGCATGCCGCTCTGCATTTGGCGACGTGATACACATACTCATAAATGTTGCGGGCGGATTGCTGGCAAGAAAACCACTGGCGGATCTCGATGAGGACTTCTGGGATGCGGTAATAGCGGTAAACCTGAAGTCGGCATACCTGGTCACCCGCGAAGTAGTGCCTTACATGCCAAGGGGCGGGGCTATCGTTAACTTCAGTTCACAAGCGGCGAGAGATGGGGGCGGTTTTGGCGCGCTGGCCTATGCCACCGCCAAAGGCGGCATACTGACCATGACACGAGGGCTTGCAAAGGAACTCGGCCCGAAAGGAATTCGCGTGAACTGCGTTTCGCCAGGCATGATCAATACTACTTTCCACAACACCTTTACCAAGCCAGAAGTAAGAACGAATGTAGCGGCAGCAACGCCGTTAAGAAGAGAAGGCGAAGCCGCCGAAGTAGGTGACCTGGTATTGTACCTGGCCAGCGATGCGGCTTCGTTCATCAATGGAGAGAGTGTCGAAATAAACGGCGGTTCCTATTTCGCGTAAGCTTAGTGCATAACAATGAGAATAATGCGATTGCTTGTTACCATATCCTTCCTCTTGCTGTATTCCGCTTTGGCCGCGCAGCATCCCATTACATTTTTCGATAAGGCGGAAGCAACGGCAGTTAAAAAAGACATTGCAAGATATCCCTTGCTGCGGCATTCATTCAACGAAATAAAAAAGGACGTAGACCTGTGGATTGGCAAGGATGTAGACGTGCCCCAGCCAAAAGACCCTGCGGGCGGCTATACGCACGAACGGCACAAGGCCAATTACATGTTACTGTTTAATAGCGCGCTGTTGTATAACCTTACCAACGATGCCAGGTATGCGAAGCTGGTGAAAGATGTATTATTAAAATATGCAGCGCTGAACCCCACCCTGCAAAAGCATCCCCAGGCTACCAGCAGTTCGCCGGGGCGCTTGTTCTGGCAGGCCCTGAACGATGCCAACTGGCTGGTGTATAGCAGCATGGCCTTCGACCTTACGCGCAATGCATTTACCGTGGCAGAAATAAAGACCATCGAGTCAGGCGCTTTTAAACCCGAAGTGGAATTCATCACCAAAGACCTGAAACGTTGGTTCGACCTGCTGCACAACCACGGAGTGTGGGCCTGCGCGGGTGTAGGCCTGGCCGGGCTTGCAACAGGCAATAAGGAATACGTTGACATGGCGCTCTATGGAACGGACAAGAACGGTAAAAGCGGCTTCATAGCACAAATGGACAATCTCTTTGCGCCGGATGGCTATTATGCCGAAGGACCTTATTACGTACGCTATGCCATTCTTCCTTTTTACCTGTTTGCAAATGCTTTGGAGCACGCACGCCCTGAATTAAAAATCTTCGAGCATCGCAACCGCATTCTGCGCCGGGCGCTGCATGCAGGCCTGCAGCAAACCAATCTGGACGGACGTTTCTTTCCGCTCAATGATGCTATCAAGGAAAAGGATTTTACCACCAATGAAATGGTCACCGCACTGAGCATAGCCTGGGCGGTGTATGGGAAAGACCCGGGATTGCTGCCGGTAGCAAAAAAACAAAACCGCGTATTGCTCAATAAGGGTGGCGCCGGCATTGCTGCGGCAATTGCCCAGGTTAATGTTCCCATTCATTATCCATACGAATCGGTTGAATATACCGATGGTGTCGATGGCAAGCAGGGAGGATTAAGTCTTATTCGCCACGGTACCGGCGATAGCCTTTCCACGCTGATATTCAAGTACACCTCGCACGGACTTTCTCATGGGCATTTCGACAGGCTAAACATGGTATTGTATGATAAAGGGAACGAAATACTGACCGACTACGGGTCCGTGCGGTTTGTGGCCGTAGAGCAAAAATACGGAGGGCGGTATTTGCCTGAGAACGATGCGTACGCATCGCAGACCATTGCGCATAATACGATTGTGGTAGACGAGACCAGTCATTTTAACGCTGATGAGAAACTGGCGGGGCAACATCACCCGGTTAAACTACATAGTAGTCTTTATAGTGGCGATCTCCAGGCAGCAAGTGCAATGGAAAACAATGCATATAAAGATGTTCAGTTAAGACGCGGTTTGTATTTCGTGGAAATGCATACTGGTCAAAAACTGATCGTAGACATTTTTAGTGCGGTTTCAGGAAACGACCACCAATACGATTTGCCCTTCCACTACAATGGACAATTGATAAGCACATCGTTTAAGTATGATGCATTTACCAACTCGCAGGAGCCACTGGGTAAGCGCAACGGGTATCAGTTTTTATGGAAAGAGGCTTCCGCGGCAGTAAGAGATACGCTGGTACAATGCACATTTCTGAACGATAAAACTTATTACACCATTTCATCGCTGGTGCAGGACTCAGCGCAGTTGTTCTTTGCGCGCTCCGGCGCCAACGATCCGAACTTCAACCTTCGCCGCGAACCTTGCTTTATCATTCGTAAGAAGGGGAAAACGCAAACTTTTGTGAACATAGTAGAAGTGCATGGGAAGCTTGACCCAGTATTGGAAACATCCAGCAGCTCGGCGCCATCGGTACGGCGTATGCGCCTGTTGCGGAACGACGAACAATTTACCGTTACCGGTGTAGTGATGGCCGATGGGTTTCAATGGGTATTGGTGCAATGCAATGATGATTTCAGTTACTCGGCCAAACGGTCCATTACCATCCAGGGCATAGTGCATGAGTGGACGGGCGGCCCATTTATTAAAATATACGATCCACGTTTTAAACTGTAATCCTATAATCATTAACCGTTAAAATCAACCCTAACAATGTCAACGACGGCAACGGCGAGAGTATTCATCAACAATCACGAAGTGCCCTGGGAGCCAATGGGCGTGGGTGTAAAGCGCAAGATCATGGCTTACGACGAGAAGCTGATGATGGTGAAAGTGGAATTTGAAACCGGCGGCATCGGCATACTGCACCAGCACTATCATTCGCAGGCCACGCACGTGGAAAGTGGCGTATTTGAAGTGGAGATCGGCGGGCAAAGCAAGGTGCTTCGCGCAGGCGATGCTTTTTACATTCCACCGAATGTGCTGCACGGCTGCGTGTGCCTGGAAGCCGGTGTGTTGATAGACGTGTTCAGTCCCATGAGAGAAGATTTCATCATTCCCAGAAGCTAGCAAACATGCAGATCAAAGGATTACGCTGGTACATCATCGGGCTGATAGCTTTGGCAACGATCATCAATTACATCGATCGTACCGCCATCAACATTCTCTGGCCCTATATCTATGGCGATTTCGGTATTACCGAAGCCAATAGTAAGGATGCGCTGAAGCTGATCACCACGTTCTTCATGATCGCTTATGCAATCGGCCAAACGGTTACGGGCAAGTTGATGGACGCTGTAGGCACGCGAATTGGTTTCGTAATTTCCATTGTGGGATGGAGCATTGCCATCGCATTGCATGCAGTGGCCAGAACGCTGGCTTCCTTCAACATATTCCGCTTTCTCCTCGGGTTAACCGAAGCCGGCAACTGGCCCGGCGCGGCTAAAAGCAATGCCGAATGGTTCCCCGCAAAAGAACGGGCCATCGCGCAAGGCATATTCGGGGCGGGCGCTTCGCTTGGCTCGGTAGTGGCCGCGCCATTCATTGCAAGTCTTTACCTGGCATTCGGCTGGAAAATAACTTTTGCCGGCATCGGCGTATTGGGATTGCTATGGATAATTCCCTGGCTGCTCATTAATAAGAATACGCCCGACAAACATCCCTGGATCACCCAGAAAGAAAAAGACCATATTCTTTTGAGCGCCACCGATAGAAAAACAGTCACTGCAGCGGTAACGGTGTATTCATGGAAGCAATTGTTACAATTCAGGAATACCTGGGGCGTCATTACTTCAAGGTTCTTCATCGATCCCATCTGGTGGATGTTCGTGACCTGGCTTCCTTTTTTTCTTAAAGAGCAATATGCTTTCGATATTAAGCAGGTGGGCGCTTTCGGATGGGTACCCTTCCTGTTTGCGGCCATTGGCGGATTGGCCGGAGGATTTTATTCGTCCCAACAAATTAAGAATGGTGTTACGGCCGTAAAAGCAAGAAAGAATGCCATTACGTTGGGCAGCATCATCATGCTGCTGCCGCTTGTTATTATCGCATTTTACCTGGAGCAAATGAGAGAGCAGGTAGGTGTTGCCATCGCGCTCATCAGTGCCACGCTGTTCGGTTTTCAATTTCTCATCAATAACCTGCAAACCCTTCCATCGGATTATTTCCATGGAAAGAACGTGGGAACGGTTGCGGGCATGGGCGGCACATCGGCCGTGGCGGGAACGCTGATCGTAACCTGGCTGGTGCCTGTGCTGACCAAAACGAACTATACCGCATTCTTTGTATTGGGCGCCCTGCTGGTGCCGCTTGGCTGGGCTTGTATCATGTACATCACTTCTAACAGGAAAACGCCGGCAACGGTAATGTAAAATATATATGAATATTCGGTTGCTCATATGCGTTATTTCGGGTGTCCTGGTTGCCGCAGCGGCTGCAGGGCAAAGCGGTAAACCGCGTGTATTTGCATTGCAAGCGCAATCGCTGGAAAGCAACAAGGCGCGCATCGCCAAAAAAGACCCTGCCATTATGCCGGCTTATGAACAATTGCTAAAGGACGCTGAAAAAGCGCTGCAATTCGGCCCGGTAAGCGTGATGGAGAAAAAACACTTTCCGCCCAGCGGCAACAAGCACGATTACATGAGCCTTGCGCCCTATCACTGGCCTGATTCTTCCAAAAAAGATGGGCTGCCTTACATACGCAAAGACGGTCAGACCAACCCCGAAGTGCGGGAATACAAGGACAAGGAATACATGCCACCGCTGTGCGAAGCGGTGCATACGCTTGCATTGGCATACTATTTTTCAGGCAATGATAAATATGCCAGTCATGCCGCCAAACTGTTACGTGTATGGTTCTTGGACACCGCCACAAAAATGAACCCCAATCTCAATTTCGCGCAAGCCATCAAAGGCGTCAATACCGGCCGTGGCGCTGGATTGATCGATTCGCGGCACTTCATCAAAGTAGTTGATGCCATCGGGCTATTGTGTAATTCAGCTTCATGGAGGCCACAAGACACAAAAGGCATGCAGCAATGGTTTGCTGAATTCCTGCATTGGATGCAAACCAGCCCCAATGGCAGGGACGAAATGGACGCGCCCAATAATCATGGCGGGTGGTACGATGCGCAACGCCTGTCGTTTGCCCTTTTCATCGATAGCATGGAGTTGGCGAAGAAGATCGTAATGAATGCCGCGGACAGGCTGGACAAACAAATGGACGAAACAGGAAAGTTCCCGCATGAAATGCAAAGGACCATTTCGCTGCACTATTCTGTTTTTGCAATGAATGCTTTCTGCACTATTGCTGCCATGGCTGAGAAAGCAAATATCGAAATGTGGGATTATGTATCTCCTTCCGGCAAATCGATCAGGAAGGGATTTGAACAATTGCTGCCTTACCTGTTGCGGGAAAAGCAATGGGAGGGCCAGCAGATCAGGGATTTCAATTTCGAGGATGGTTTCCTGCTGCTGAAAGAAGGAGCGGCGCGGTATGGTTGTACGAATTGTGAAGCGGGCATACAACGCGTGGCGGGAGACAAAGCAAAACGTTTGAGAATTCAACTTTTATACTGATAACGATTCACCCAATTTTTTAAAACTGCTCATATGCGAAAAATCAGATGCTTGCCAGCAGCGCTCATGGCCAAAGTGGCCATGCTGCTGCTACTTGTGCTGCCAACAAGTATAGCCTCGGCACAGAACAGGAACATTTCAGGCAAAGTAACCAACGCAGCTACGGGCGAACCCATGACGGGTGTTACCGTTGCAAGCGCGGATAGAAAACCGGTGAGTGCCATAACGGACCAGGACGGCAGGTATACCTTAACGGTAGGTGCGGGCGTAAGAACACTTGTTATCTCCTACGTGGGGTTCTTTACGCAAACCGTGGCTGTTGGCGACAGGGATATCATCGATGTGGCCCTGCAGGTAAATCCCGCTGCCATGGATGAAGTGGTGGTAATTGGATATGGAACACAAAAGAAATCCCATCTGACCGGGGCCGTGTCCAAGTTCAAGAATGAAAGGCTGGATGAAGCGCCGGTAGCAAGGCTTGACCAGGCATTGCAGGGCAAGATCGCAGGCGTGCAGATACAAAACATTACTTCCGAGGCCGGCGCCGATCCCAAGATAAGAGTGAGAGGCATCAGTTCAATTAATGCGGGCGCCAACCCGCTGGTAGTAGTTGATGGCCACCCGGTGCCCGATGGATTGGCCTTCGTGAACATGGCCGATGTTGAATCAGTTGAAGTATTGAAAGACGCTGCGTCGGCCGCCATTTACGGATCCCGCGCAGCCAGTGGCGTCATCATCATCACCACCAAAAGCGGAAAGGCCAACAAGCCAAAGTATGGAATAAAGTTTTCCAGCGGGGTAAAGATGGCGTATGAAACTTATCCCATGATGACCACTACCGAATACACCAAAATGCTGTTCGCAGAAGCTGCCATCAAGGCAAAGGACCCCAGCATTCCTCCGCCAACAGGCAATGCCATTATTACCAATGCCGAGCGGGCCGCTTACATAGTAGAAAGCACCATCATGGGCGGCGTTCCTACCAACTGGCAGGACGCAGCACTCAGAAATGCCACCGTGCGCAATTTGCAGGTGAACGTATCCGGGGGCAGGCAGGATGTTAAGTATTACATCTCAGGCGCATACCAGCGCGACCAGGGAATGATGCACCATAGCGAGTATGACCGCTTTAGCCTGCGCGCTAAAGTAGACATGCAACTGAGCAAGCGGATCAAACTTACTTTTAACGTTAATCCATCCTACATCAAGCGCGAACGCCCCTCGGTAAACTATATCGATTTCGTGCGCTTCCAATCTTACCTGCCGGTGCACCACAATGCCACCACTGTTGCCTTTGTGACACAGGTGCCGCAATGGGCCAATATTAAACCGGGTGATTTTGCGCAAGCCAGGCATTTCAATGGCAGGGTGTACAGTGGCACCATGCCCGATGGCAGCATCTGGACGAATACATCAGCGGTAGATCCGTTCAACACCGCTAACAATACGCCAAAGTCCATCATGGAAACACGTACCATCACTTCCGATGACTATCGCGTACTCAGTTCCGGCGACCTCACTATCAACATCCTGCCTGGTCTTGATTTTAAAACCTTGGGCAGCGTGTATGTGAATTATACAACGGGCCTTGATTTCGCGAAAAGAAATTCCAGCAGCGATGGAGCAGTGAACCGTGGTATTTACAACAGCCGCCTCTTTATAGACCTGTTGTCAGAAAATACGGTTACATATGCACGCCAGATAAGAGACCACTCGTTTAATATACTGGCAGGCTTTACCGCGCAAAGAACGAACATCAAGGACGAGCAAACCACCGGCCTCGATTTTCCCAGCGATAACATCACTACACTGAACACCGCTTTGCAGATAGACCAGGCCAATACGTTCAACCTGAGAAATAAAATAGGACTGCTCTCTTATCTCGGCCGCGTATCCTACAGCTATAAGGATAAATATTTGTTCTCTGCCACTTACCGCGCAGACGGCAGCTCATACTTTGCGCCGGGTAAAAAATGGAGCTCCTTCCCCTCGGTTTCGCTGGGATGGGTAGCGACACAAGAAAAATTCATGGAAAAGATCACCTGGCTTAACCACCTGAAGGTAAGAGGCACTTACGGCGTTACAGGCAATAACCGCATTGTAGACTTTGCCTTCGTAGACCTTCTATATGCAGCCAATTATCCCTTTGGTACCGGCACAGGCACAACAACCGTTGGACAAGTGCCTTCTCGTGATATATTGTCTAACCAGGACATTACCTGGGAAAGGACTTTTCAATACAATCTCGGCTTGGACCTCGGATTTTTGAAAAACGCCATCGTGTTCTCGATGGATGTGTATCAATCCAAGACAGACCAGTTGCTGCTGCGCCAATCAGCCATGGCCTTTACCGGTGTTCCGCTAACGTGGAACAACATCGGCAGCCTGCGCAACAGGGGCGTTGAGTTCGAACTGACCACCAATAATTTCAGGAAGAAGAATTTTAAATGGAGCACCTCGGCCAATATATCGTTCACCAGGAACAAAATACTGGAGCTGGGCAGCGAGCAATTTTTGCTGAACCAGGGAGAGCGCACGGAATTATACATGAACAGGGTGGGAGATCCCCTGATCCAGTTCTTTGGGTATAAAACAAATGGCGTATGGTTATCACAAGCTGAAATCGATGCGGCCAAGGCCGCGGGGCTTACCAGTAACCTGAGCAACCTGTTCGTTCCGGGCGGATTGAAGCTGGTAGATGTTGACGGCAATAAAGTAATAGATGCCAACGACCGCGTGGTGATGGGAAACCCATATCCTGATCTCACCTGGGGCATCACCAATAATTTTACTTACAAGGCTTTCGACATCAGCATCATGGTGCAAGGCATCAGCGGAGCGGAACTGATAAACGGCGATGCGAATTACAACGAAACAAAAAGGTATAATAAAAATTATAACAAGAACCGCTGGCTTAGCCCGATGTTCCCCGGTGATGGTCAAACGCCGTACTCTACAGTAGGCTTCAACTGGATGTTGACGGATTATGTGGTAGAGGACGCATCGTATACGGCCCTGCGGGAAGTGATCATCGGCTACACGCTGCCTTCGCGGTGGACAAGGGCTATCAGGTTAAGCTCGGCCCGTTTGTATTTCTCTGCGCAGAACCTTTATTTCCATACTGCCAGCGAATACAGGGGCATCAATCCCGAAGCAAGGTTTATTACGGGGCCTTACAATACACCATTGGTAGATGGTTACCAGCGCGGAAGCTTCCCCATGCCCAAGACCTATTTGTTCGGGATAGATGTAAACTTCTAAACAATAAAAAGTTCAACAATGAAACGCATTCAATATATTTTGCTGGTTTGCTGCGTGGGCTTGTGCTCGTGTAAGAAGGTGATAGACCTTTACCCGCAGTCGAACCTGAATACGGGCACTTATTATTCCAACCTCGAAGAAGTAAAGGCCGCGCTCACCGGTTGTTACAATGGGCTGCAACGGGCGTTGCTCAATGAGTGGCAGCTTACGGAGCTGCGTACAGATAACTCAAAGCAGGGCAGTCCCGGCAGCACTGCTTCGGGCAACCGCGACCTGAGCGACCTGGACATGTTCATACCCAGTACATCGCACCAGGGAATTTACCAGTATTGGCTGGCAACGTACAACAACATACGCAACACCAATATCGTGCTGCAAAGGTTGGGCGTGGTATATGATCCCGCCTCGGGCGCCATCAGCCTGCAGAATATCGACATCCCCATTCTTGAAAACGACCGCAAGCAACTGGCTGGTGAAGCTATGTTCATTCGTGCACATCATTATTTCAACCTGGTGCGGTTGTTCGGCGGTGTGTTTTTAGTGCATCAGCCCATTTCCCCTGCGGAGGCAAAGAATATCAACCGGTCGTCGGCGGATGATATTTATAAATTGATACAGGCCGACCTGTCGACCGCAGCCACCTTCACGAGCGCTTTAAAGTTCAACCAGATCGCCAATGCAGACAAGGGCCGCGCCACAAGCTGGGCCGCCAAGGCATTGCTGGCGAAAGTATACCTTACGCTCAACCGCAAGGCGGATGCCATTACCTTGTTGCAAGATGTAATAAACAACAGCGGTTACTCGCTGCTGCCCAATTACGCCAACGTATTTTCAGTTACCAATGAAGTGAATGCTGAAATATTATTTACGGTGAGGTACAAGGCCGGCGGTATCGGTTTGGGTTCACCATTTGCAAACATGTTTGCACCGATAGGAAGCGGTTCCGCGGTGGTAAACGGAGATGGCGATGGATTGAACTATCCCACTGCAGACCTTGACACTGCCACCAATGGCGATGGCCGCAAGGCAACATTGATCGGCGTGTATGGAACAGGGTCCGCCGCCAAACTGTATGTGCGCAAATATTTATCAACGGTAGTAATCCCCGACGATGCGGAGAACGATTGGCCGGTGCTGCGTTTTGCTGACGTGCTGCTGATGCTGGCAGAAGCCCAGGGATTTACACCCAACAGCATTTCACTGATCAGCCAGGTAAGGCAGCGTGCCGGTTTGCCCGCGCTCAATCCTGCTGTAGTGAACACCGTTACTTTGTTTGAGCAGGCCCTGGCGCATGAAAGGAGGGTTGAATTTGCATTCGAGAACCACCGCTTTTTCGACCTGGTGCGATACAACACAACCTTATCCACCATTACCGCGGAGCAAGTGATCAAAGACCATTATGCTGATGAGTATCAAACGCACTACAGGTTGTACACTGCGCCCACGCCCACGCTGGCGCAATTGCAGTCGTACATCACGCGGGAGAAACTGTTGTTGCCAATCCCCCAGCGGGAGATCGATAATAATACCACGCTGGTGATTCCACAAAATCCGGGTTACTAGCAGAAGTTTAAGTTAAAGTGGGAAGTAAAAAGCAAAAAGTGTAAAAGGGAGAAATAGCGAAAGCGGTAAAGAGTCAAAAGTCAACGGCCTGAAGCTGACGGACTTTTGACGCTTTTACTTTTCAGTTTCACCTCGTTTTAGCTTTGGCACAGAATTTTAATTGGGTAAGGGTAAATATATCTTTATGCAAAACTGGCTAAGGACTCTATTGGCAGGATATGCTGGCTACAAATGGGGCGGCGGATGTCTTGGAGGGATCGTGGTATTTATACTCGTTTATTGGTTGCTGGGGCATTGCTAACCCAACCAGCCTTTGCTTTTTGCTTCCTCGTAACCCTTTGCCCGAAGGATGGAAGCAGGATTATCCAACTTTCCATATCCCCATTCGTTGTACGTGGATCGGTCACCGTTATAATCCGTGTGCGAGAGGTCACGCACGATCTCAAAAATTCCCAGATCATACGCAAGCTTCCAGGTTTCCGCCTTGGTCAAATGCATCAGCGGCGTATGAATTTTTATTTGTTTGTCTAGGGCCAGCGACATGCTGTTCTCCATCGAATCAATAAAATCGCGCCTGCAGTCGGGGTAGCCTGAATAATCTGTCTCGCACATGCCGCCCACTACATCTGAAATTCCGAGCGTATACGCATGACTGATCGCAATCGATAAAAACACTGCATTCCTCCCCGGAACAAAAGACGCCGGCAGCGCCGCGTTCAATTCATGTTGTGCGGACACATCCTTACCATGCTCCGTTAAAGCCGAGGCCTGCAGCATGCCTTTTATATCCATTACCTTAAAAGGAACTTGCGCTTTTTCGGCAATAATGGAAGCCTGCCTCAGTTCAACTGCATGCTTTTGATTGTACGTAAATCCCAGCGCCTCCACCTGCCGGAAATGTTGTTTAGCCCAGAACAGGCAGGTGGTAGAGTCCTGGCCGCCCGAAAACAGAACAAGTGCGGAACTTTGCATGGCCTAAATTACAACAAACTACAAACCACAAACTTGCACTACCTTTGCAGGCTGGCGCAGCAAGCCGCATTTTTTTTCGAAGCAAACCTTAATGGATATGAAGCCAACGAGCAAGCAGGATATAAAGGAGCAACTGAAACACACATACGAACAGGCACTGGAAAACACTGCTAACGCATTGGATTACATGGCCGGTTTCGGCATTAAGCCCGAAGGGAAATTAAGCCTCTTCCTCTCGCCCGATACGCGCCAGCAGGACATCCACAAGCTGCCTTATAACCACGAGGCCAGGCAGGTGGTAACTTACGAAACAGAGCCCGGCGAGTTCTCTGCGCTTTGCCCTTTTTCAGGATTGCCTGATTTCGGTGTGCTGCGCATTGAATACGTCCCCGGTCGTTATATACTGGAACTTAAAAGCCTGAAGTATTATATTCTTTCCTGGCGCAACATTGGCGCCGCGCAGGAAGATATTACCGCCTATATTTATAAAGACCTGATGGCAATGCTGGAAAATCCCGGCTACCTGTGCGTCACCACCATTTACAATGTGCGGGGCGGCATCAACACAACCTGTAAAGTAGATAGCAGGGAACAATGACGCTACAAACCAGAGCGGGAGCATACGAGCTTCCTATTTTTTTACCGGTTTACCAACCCACCTCCAACCTGGTGCCGGTAGATGCCCTGAGCCATGAGTTCGGCTTCAGGGGCCTGATCGTGAACAGCTTTTTCCTCTATAAGAACAAAGAGACCAAAAACCTGCTGCAAAACGGCACCACTATTAAGGAATACATCGGCTTTAATGGCCTCATTATGACCGACTCCGGCGCATTCCAGGGATTGAAGCGGCCGCTGTATTTGTCCAATAAAAAGATCGTGCAGTTCCAGGACAAGATCGGTGCGGACATTATTTCGCCATTGGACCTCATTACGCCTCCCGGCGATAACTACACGACGGCCTTGCAAAAAGTGATCGTGACCAACGAGCGCATTGTAGAAGCCAAGCAACTGACCCAGCGTTCGGTGCTTGCCGGCGTGCAACAAGGCGGAAAGTTCTTAGACCTGCGCAAAAAAAGCCTGGAAGGATTGCAGGAGATCGGCATTGAATACCTGGCTATCGGCAGCCTTGTTCCATTCTTTAACAAGCGGCATGATCTTTCATTCGTAGTAAAAGTGATGAACGATGTGATGGCTTCGTTCGGCGACACAGGAATTCCCATTCACATTTATGGCGCCGGCGACCCAGTGGAGCTGCCATTTTTATTTTACCTGGGTGCGCGCATTTTCGATTCTTCCTCTTACGGCCATTATGCCAACCAGGGCTGGTACATGACGCGCTTTGGCGCGATAACAAGAAACGACACCGGATGGTTCAACGAGTATAATTGTCAATGCCCGGCCTGCATGGAACAATCATCGAAAATTGAAGTGTTCAACGATATAAGCAGCATGGCTCGGCATAATTTATATGTTATAAAGGAAACAATGGACATCATTGCCCGCGAGCACCTCGCGGGGAGACTGCATGTTTATTTGCAAGAAGTGTTGTCAGTGCACAAGAAATGGTTCAGTGAAAGCCTGTTGGTGCCATCGTGGGAGAAGAGTAATAATTAGCCTGCATGCCGGACAGCAACGATAAAATATTACAGGTGGCCTCAGCGGTTGCCGCATCGTTTGTAAAAAATTACAAATGCAGCCTGCACGAGGCTACGGAATTTTTTTACAACAACCTTGTCCGGGATACTTCCATCACCAAACTGATAGAAAACGCTGCCAGTGAGAAGCAGCTTTCAAAAAATTCAACATTTAAGAATTTTGTAAAGCAGCATAAAAAGGAACTGTATTACAAGCTCCGGCAATACAAGGGCAATGATGCGAGCAAAAGCGGGTTAATGCAAGCGCTGCAGCTTGCTCAAAACGATCCTTCCGAAGCATCGCGGCAGGCGCTGTTGCAAAGCATTGCGGCATTTCACGTAAGCAGCCAGGAACGGCTCGCGCAAAATGAATTGTTTTACCGCCATCTTTCACAATTAATGCCCGATGTTCATTCGATAGTCGACGTGGGATGCGGGGTGCAGCCCTTGTTGTTCCCCCAGGAAAATTTTCCTGCCATGGAGAAATACCTGGCGCTCGATAAGGATAAAGAATCCATTTGGCTGCTAGACGCTGTGAAAAATATCTTTAAGGACCGGTATCGATGGCTGTTCCCTAAGGCATGGAACATTGGCGAGGGATGGAAGGACGTATGCCATGAGCATGGTCTCGCTGATTTCGATCTTGCACTTATATTGAAAGTGGTGCCGGTAGTAAAGCGTACCAGCCCCGTTTTACTGGAACAGCTCGCCGCCATACCCGCAAAAACAATCGTTATCAGCGGGGTAAAGGAATCGATGGTAAAGAAGCAGGACATCGAGCGGAAGGAGCGAAAGGCCATCGACCGCTTCATTAAAGATTCCGGTCGCAACGCAATCGCTGAATTTGAATTGGACAATGAATTTTTTATAATAGTACGATGATGTTTGCAGACCTTACCGATATGGAAAATAAGCTCACGGCACTTAGGCAAACCATCGATGCTATCGGTAAGGAACAAGCGATCTTAAAGTTTTCGAAGCATGCCTCCCTCGAAGAGATATCGTTCCTGGCCGACCAGTTGAACGGACGTGAACTGGCTAAAGAAAAGTTCCCGTTCCTTGCCGGAAAAGAAGGTATTGTTTATCCGCCTTCATTTTATCTCGAGCAAACTTCATCTGAAAGAACAGCCCGTTTTAAGGCAGGGTTGGTAAGCGGCGCCTCCCTTATTGATATGACCGGCGGCTTTGGCATCGACACCTATTTTTTTTCAGAGAAGATGAAGGACACCTGGTATGTGGAGCAGGACCCGCTGATATTTGACATCGCTTCCCGCAATCTTCGATTGCTAAACCCCGGCATCAAAACGGTTCATTCCGATTCATTGCAGTTCCTGGAAGGATTTGATACAAGAGTGGATTGGATCTATCTCGATCCCATCCGCCGGAAGAAGGACCGCAGGTTATCTAAAGTGGAAGAATTTTCTCCTAATATACAGGAGATACAAGAGTTACTTTTTGCACATGCAGCTCGCGTTATGGTGAAGCTATCGCCCATGTTGGACATTACCCAGGCGGTGCGGATTTTTTCGGGCAAGGTCAGCAAAGTATATGTAGTAGCGGTAGACAATGAATGCAAGGAATTGCTGGTTGTGTCCGATGGGCAGGTTCATGCCCACCCGGAAGTGGAAAGCATGAACTTCTCAAAACAAAAAATTGAGCGTTTTGTTTCTTTTCTTGGCGTTGCACCTGTAACAGCTCCGTTGTCCGATGCTCTGACCTATTTATATGAGCCCAATGCGGCAGTGTTCAAAGCGCAGCAGTATGATGAGTTAGCTGCAAAATATTCCCTCTTCAAATTGCATCCTAATACGCATTTATACACTTCAGCGGATTTGCATAAAGATTACGAAGGAAGGGTGTATACCATAAAAGGTGTCTACTCCTTCGACGCTAAAAATTTCAAGGCAGCTGAGGCTTTCAATATCAAAACACGGAATTTTCCTTTGGGTCCCGCGGAGGTGGCGAAGAAGTTGCGGGTTAAAGAAGGAGATGGAAGCTTTTTGTTTTGTGTAAAAGATAAAGGCGGAAAATTGAGAGTGATTCTGTGTACGAAATTAATGGAATATTAGATCGGGGCCAGTACTACTCGATATCCCGAGCCGCCACTTTGACAATTTTACCATTGTCTGAAAAAATGAGAAAAGAGTTTTCTCTCTTCTTTTTTTCAATAAGTCTTTTAAGAGCTAGTTTATTGCCTTCAATTATCTTGTTTTTAATCTCCTCGATTGTCAGGTTGAGCATAAGACTTAATTAAATTCCATTTCGCATATTATGAACGACAGGCATACTTTTTAATTTGCCTTCGGCAACGAGTTCTGGCTCTTTTTTTGAATTATCAAAAAACAGCCAAAAGTCAACACTATTCCAATACAAAGTAAGGAAATTTTTCAAGCCAGACCAATACCGCCTTGTTATAGTATCTAAAGGAATATTATGTCCTCCTTCAGAAACCCTCTGGTTTACGCGCTCTATGGCTAGCTGTGGGCTGTCCAGCACAGAAAGACTAATCCAACAGTATATGCTTTGTTTTGCGCTTTGGTACACAAGTTTACGAAACTTCTAGTCGACAGCGTTGTTTCAAAAGCAAAGTCCTGCAACTGTTCGACTAGTTCATCAATACGGCGAAGCATAATTTTGCCGGCTTCAATAGCGACTTTTTCCGGCTGAAATGGTGAAAGGCCTCTTGCAATTTCATCGGCATTTACAAACTCCTTGACATTTAAGAGCTCTGGCAAAACAGTAAATGAGGCAGTGGTTTTACCTGCGCCGTTACAACCTGCTATGATAAAGAGATGAGGCAATGCTTATTATCTAGATATAGATCTTTTACTGGTCAAAAATAGTTCTGCTATGCTTTTTAAGCTATTAAATCAGGACGTCACATTCTTAACAAAGTGCCTAGCTAACTCTAACTCGAGATCATTGATCAAGTCTTTTGATAAACTAATCTACCCACTTAGGACCATGGTTCCCAACCGAATTACCGAAACTTCCTAGTTCGCCAACCTCAACAATGTGAATGCCCTGTATTTTTAATTTCTCGTTACTCTGACAAATAAGCCAAGCTCACCCTGTCCTGCCGGATTTGACTTGTGGCGCGATTCCCACATAAAGCGGAACTCACTGCCCGCATTTCGATGACAATTAAATCTAAGCCAAATGGTTGTTTAAAATAGTCACTGAACTTTTTTTCTAAAGTATTATCCTTTTTGTAAAAAATTAATCGGATGTTTTGCTGCTTCTTTTAACAATTTAATGTTGAATGCAGGGTTGGCAGCAGTAAGCCTCTCTTCGGTTGTTAAGTATTTGGCGAATAGCTTGGATAACTCATCAAGTCCTTGTTCAGGACTATTCCACCACCCTTCTATATATGCTCTATAGAAATAAAATCCTAACCCTCTATAGTATGGAAAATTCGACAAATGGCCTTCCTTTACTGAACGTTTTTCGACATAATTAATTAAGTTCTGCAACGTTCCGTTTTTTTTAACGGAACTAGATTTTAGTACTTTTCCCTTGGTATTTGCTGTAGTTAGATAACCTAACGCTTCTTTGAGTGTGGCACTTTTGCCCGCATTATTAGGTGCCACTAGAAGAATAATATCGTTGTTCGCAAACGAAATTTTAGTGCCATTGCTAAACTCTATATGCTCAATCCAAATTTTTGGTTCCATTGACATATAAGGTAGGTCTTATACTTCTACATCGCAAAAATATATGATAAAACAAGCCATTGAGGTAGCTACTTTATCACATACACCACCGAAATATCCTGCTGCATCACGCTCATCCTTACCCCATATTCCTCCCGCAATGCAGGAATAAAATTGTTGCTCTCTGGGAACCTGCCAGCTTCATTTGCCGGAAAAACATATACCCGGTGGCCGGCAGCGAGCGCATGCTTGATCTTAATAAACAACGCGGCCTGCTGGCCCGATTCCTTAGGTATAACTTCAACATGCGCCTTGGTATAATATTCCAGGAATTCCTTCAGCAGCCAGGGGTCTTGTATTATCACCAGGTCGTTTTCTGTGGCGGCGGCCTTCACCTTTTCGATCCGCGCATACCCGATGTCGTTGCTGATATCGCGCATGGGCTTGATGCTGCCGGTATAATTGATCACCATCAGTAATACAGCTATGGTGCCTGCAATTATGTTGAGCCGCTTGCCCACGGGGCGGTACGTGCCGATCAATAGCAACCAGCAAATAATGCACTGTCCTAACCAGAACTCCAGTATCTCGGGCATCCAGAAAAAGAAATAGGCGGAATAAATAACCATGTACAACAACAGCGGTATGATCACATGCTTCCACGAACGCATTTTTTCCCTGAACCTGCCAATAAAATGGAACAGCAGCATAAACATCAGCGCCATCAACAGCACGCATAATATCAATATCGTCCGAATGGACGCGGCTGAAAGGTTGCGCACTAAAAATATTTCATCCTGCAGGGCATGCACCTTCAGGAAATTGTCCATGGCCTCAGACAACTGACCAACCTGGAACAGGAACTGGCCGCCAACGAAAGTGCGCAGGAAACCAAGACCCGCAAATGCAGGGGTTTTCCAGGAAAGCGGTTGCCAGTATTCGCCTGAGCCGGTATACCCGCGTACCCATCCCATCCATGATTCAAAGTTGTTATGGCCTTCCTTGATCCAGCCCCCGATAAAATACATACCTCCTACAAAGATCAATCCCATCATTCCATACCAGAATATGCTTTTGAACACATAAATGTTCTTGCGCTGGCTCACGATCTTGTATATCACGATAGGCGCCAGCAAAATGTTCATCTGGTGAAACAATACCGCCAGCGAATGCACTGCGCCGATGCGCCATACCTGCTTGCTGGTCCATTCATTAATGGATAAAATGTACAACGACCACACGGTAAAGAACAACGAAGGCATGTACACTTCCACGTTCACACTGTAAAACCATATGCCATACGAAAATCCTGCTACCGCGGTGCCCAGCCAGGCTGTGAGCGTTGGCAGCCCGAACCGCCGCCTGAAAAAGATAAATACCATCGATAGCGTGGCCGCGCCCCAAACACTGCTGAAGCTTTCTACCAGGTAGTAATCCGCCACGCCGGGAAAGATCAGCTTCCAGAACTGAAGCCAGTATTTAGACAAAACGTGATAAAGCAAATGGTGGGGATGCCAAAGCCCGTGGTCCGATCCCAGCATATTCAGGTATGCCATGGAATCGTGTGGCCCCGTGAAATTAGAAGTGAGGGTGAGCAGGTAGATCAACAGGAAAACAATAAAAACACTCCGAGGTGAGTCGGAATACCGTAATAATCTCATCAGTTAGTCCTATTTCTTAACAATGAAAGCAAATTTATCCTTCAAACGCAAAAACCATTTTTCATAGAAATGATAGGATGCAAGGCTTATGATGATCGATATGATCAGTGCTGCTACAGAGCCGATAATCGCAACGGTGAAGCTGGTCTTATCAAGGCCTGCTTTCGTAAGCGCAACGTCTGCAGCAAGGAACCCCAGCAGGTGAAGGCAATATAATCCATATGTATAAATCCCCAGCTTGCTGATGGTTTTAAAATTACTCATTTTAAAGAACGATCTGCGTGCATAGCTCTGCTCCAATATGATCATGCCATAAAAGAAAGCTATTACCAACCGCTCTATCACCACGGTAAAGGCATTGGCCGTAAACAGTTCATCATGGAACAGCGTAACGGTAATGGCGCCCAGGTATATCATTGCGATCTGCAGCTTGTTCAGGTCGCCTATAAATCTTTTAAAAGAGTTGTCGAACGAACAGAAATAAGCCAGGAGCCCTCCAAAGGCCATGTCGCCGATCAATGAAAACGTGTGAAAATAGCGCACGCCGAAATCGTGATCGTCCAGCCCGGTGTAAAATGACCGGAACACCAGGGATAACAGCATGATGCCGGCGAAAACATATTTGAAGAACCTGTATGGAACAAACTTGAGTATCAGCGGCCAGGTTAAATAAAACTGCTCCTCAACCGCTACCGACCACAGCACGGATAAGATGGTGGCGTCTGGCTTGGTAGGCCAGGTGTGCATGAAATCGAAATTGTTGGCGAAGAAGATATAGTATATCGGATCGGCGATCTCGTTCGGTACGCCGCCGCTCATCTTTTTAATGATGGGAAAAATGATGAACCCTATGAACACGCACAGGTAAAACAGCGGCCAGATGCGCAGGATGCGCCGGATATAAAAATTGGGCACGTGGATGGTGCCCTTGATCTCTTTTTCCTTTATCAGCAGGTAGGTTATCAGAAACCCGCTGAGCACAAAGAAAAAGTTCACGCCCAGGTTGCCGTTCCTGAATAAAAATCCTACCACCCCGAAGGCTTCGGGACTGGTGTCCTTTACATTGTTGAAAAAGGACAAATACGTGTGATAAAGGAACACGATGAAGAATGAAAAGAAGCGCAGCCCGTCCAGGTTAGGGAAAAATATTTTCTCTTTCTCAACCGAAGCAAACGCTGATGTTGGTTGTTGCATCGGGTTAAGGCTATTTGGTGGCTAAGGCTTCCTCCAGCGGCACGCCGATCATTCGCTCCAGGTCGTATTTTGCTACGTTTACATTGCGTTGGTACTCGCTGCGGCGCAGCCTCATTTCTTCATAGGCTTTTGAGGCGCGGGTATACTCGTCCAGGTTGATGATGCCGTCTTCAAAATCCCTTTCCTTGGATTTAAAAATGGTATGCTCCTCCTGCGTAATGCGCACCTGCGACTCCAGCCTTTCCTTGTGCATCAGGTAGTCTTCGTACTTGGTCAGCACTTCGGCGCGTATCTGCCGGTAACGGTCATTGCGGTTGGCTTCGGCGATGAGATAGTTTTCCCGCGCAATCTTTACATCGTTGCTTTTGTTGATGAACAGGTCGAGTGGAACAGTTACCGAAATATTATACCGTGGATAAAAGTTGGCAAAGCCTCCGGGCGCAGCGGTGGGTGGAGGATTGATGGTGAACTCGTTTACATTGCCTGCTACGCTCACCACGCCAAGCCATCCTCCCTTGGCCTTGCGCAGTTCGTACAACGATTTGTTTACGTTGCGGTCTACCACTTCGTACGTAGGGTTTTGCATGGCCAGTTGCACCAGTTTCTCCCGTACGTCGAATACCTTGCCGGTATCGGTTGCATTGCGCACCTGTCCGAAAGCGGCTGCGGTGGTTAACATCAGTAAGCTTACAATTACCTGTTTCATGTTATAGGGGTTGTAGATTGTCTTGTTGCCGGTTGCCATTTTCATATTTAACTAGCTTGATAAAAACAACAGCGGATCCATAGAAAAGGAAAATCGTGGGATACTGGCCTATCACAATCTGCGAGAACTGCCCGATCAGCAATCCGAACACAAAGCCCGCCAGCGCTATGTACCACATCCTGATCTCGGGTGCCCGGGCCCGGTAGAAATTTTTAATGCCTGTTCGCATGATAAGGTAGTAAAAAGTTAAGGCTATTGCAAGCCCTATCCAGCCCTGCTCCACGGCGATTTTAAGATACCCGCTGTCCGAAGGAAAGCTGGCCAGGTAATGGCCGGGACTGTAAACAAGCCCTTCGGGAATGCAGGTATTGATGCCGCCCCCGATAGGGTGCGAATAAATATACGGTTGAATGCGCGCCCTGTTCATATCCCTGAATGCCGCCGAGGGGTCCTTTGAACCCTCGAAAGTAGAGCGTATCCTTATCAACACCGGGTTATGAATGGGCAGCGATATCAGCAATACAAATCCCAGGGCGGCCGCGGTTACAAAGCGCACGGTTCTTTTTTCATTGATCGTGGCAATAGCATAAAATAATATGCCACCGAGCAGGATGATATTACTGGTGCGCGTGCCCGAAGCCATGAATGCATATAAATTGATGGCCGCACAGGCGAAATAGAGCCATTTCTTCTTCATGTTGGAAGTGCGCAGCCCCAGGATCAGCAGCAACACCATGAACGAAGCGAACAATACCCCGGAAGCCGCGGGGTCGGCCAGTATCGAGAACTTGCGCATCATGCCCGTCTGGAACAACAACTCCAGCCTCTTTTCATCGGCCATGATCCACCGCATTTCCCATCCCGCAAAACCAAATATCTGCTGCTTACAGGCGTACAATGCCAGCAAGGTTACCACCACCACCCAAAAATTGATGAAGAACCTGATCCTCTCTTTCGAGTTCAACAGGCAATAGGTGATGAAGAAAAACGCCAGGAAGCTGATGAACTTGCGGTAATAGTTGAACCATCCCAATTGGCTTTGCAACGAAGGATTGACCGCCTGTATGGTATAATAAAGTAAGATGATGATCAGCATCACCGTAATGGGATGCCTCCAGAACGAACGGTCGATCTCCTGCTTGAGCTGGTGCTTGGTAACGGTGCCCAGGAAAGTGAAATAGGTCACTAATTCCACGGCCATGCCCAATGGCATGGGCGCGCTTCCTAATATCCGGTCGGGAGAAAATATGATGCACGACAAGATAATCGTGAAATAGTACCCGAAATAAGGATATAGCATGCAGGCCACCGCCAGTGTTATCAGCATTACCAGCACCACCGATCCGATGGCAAACAGGTAATTTACAAATACAAGGTAGTATACAAACACAACTGCCCACACTGCCATCAATAGGAAGCCGAAAACCGTATTCAGCTTTTTTTCGATGAACTGGTAATGCAACCACTTCTTGATCGACGCTCCTATTTGTACAGCCAGTGATGCCATAGTTAGAAGAAAAGGAATTTTACAAACATCGTCACCAGAAAGAAAATGATGAACGCGGTCGTCAACACTTCGTTGTGACGGTATTTATTATCGTACCATTCAAATCGCTTATTCAAATCATCCTGCCAGTTGTTGTCCTCTTTCATACGCTTTCTTTTTTTTGAGTTGATAGTCATGAAATGCATCGCCCAGCCTGCCGATGCTTTCCGTCCATGAGTGCGACAGTGCAAATGCGCGGCGCTGTTGTTTTACAATGCCGTTCTGTTTTGCCGGATCGGACAGTATGGAACGGATGTGCCCTACATATTCCTCCTTGTTCTTGCAGAGGTATACATAGTCTGCAAAGAACTTCATCGTCTCTGTTTCGGTGGCCACCATCGGTTTTCCCATCGCCAGGTATTCATCGGCCTTGCGGGGATAGTTGCCAACGGTAAGCTGGTTCACCAGTTGCGGGTTCAGGCAAACATCGAAATAATGCACGTACCCTGGTACTGCTGCCGGTGGTTTGGTTCCGAGGAAATGGATGTTAGCATGGGCGCGCAAGGCTTCCGCATCAAACCCATCGGTTACCGGCCCCACCAATACTATGCTGCATTCCGGCAATTGTTCGGCAATGTGCAGGAATATCTCTTTATCGAGCCGCGTGCCGCTGATCGCGCCTGTATAACCAATGATCGGGCGCGGAATATTTTTAAGATCGTCGGGCACCGGTGGATTTTCAACGAGGTAACTTTCCAGGTCGCAACCTTGTCCAATGTCGTAGCTCAGGGGATTATACTGAGCTGCATAATTGGCCAGGTACAATGAATTGGCCACGATGAGGTCCGACTTTTCGATCATCTTCTTTTCCATTCGAGGGCCATGCCTGCGGAACCACGGTTGATAGTTCAGGTAATCGCGGATATAGAAAATATAGTCCGTGCAGTCCACCAGTTCCTTCAGGTCTATGCCCCGGAAAAAATCATTGTCGTTTATCAGCAGCACGTTGGAAAATCCCAGGCGTTTGATGATCTTATTCATCTCTCTCGCCAGCCGTTTGCTGTTGATGCGGTTGGCTGCTTCGTACAATCCTGCTACCGGCATCCAGTTCAGCGATTCCAATACGGTGCGCGGATTGTGCACCCACAGGCCGGGTTGAATGGGTATCAATTCATCGGTGCCCTGCTTTACGGTAGCCATGCGCGACTGCACCAATTTGCTTTGCCGGTGTTTGATCACGGATATCCTGTCGATGGCGCGGTTCACATACAGGACGCGGTTATGCTTTGCAAATTCAAAGGCCATTTCCTTGAAATTGCAGGCAGTTGCAGCGTCCCACGGCTGCATACTGAACATAACGATATCCCTGTTTTGTATGAACCTATGTTCCATAAGGTTAAAATTGGTCCGAAGGCTGCCCAACGGGCATCCTTCTATAACGTGACGGGTTGCGCCCTTTTGTCAACTTTTGCGCTCTTGTCCGGGGCTTGTGCCTGCGGCTCTTCTCCCGCGTTCTTTTTTTTCCACACAAACAGCCAGCCCATGCCTGCTTTTTCGGCCAGGTTAAAAAATATCATAGGAATGAATATGCCGGTTAGTACCGCTACTGTCATAAACAGTATTAAGCTTTCGCCATGCATTACTTTCAGGTAAAAGGCCCTGAAGGCGGCTATCACCATCAGGTGCATGATATAGATGTATAATGAATGATAACCGATGACCCGCAGAAAACGGGCTATGTTGAACTCTTGCAGCAGGAACGAAACGTTCAGCACGAACACACAACCCGTTAACGCTATCAGCGCATACAATGCGGGCCTGAAATGCTGCACGAAGTAATCGTTGTTGTTCGCCAGGTTAAGGCTGGTGAAAAGATATTGCGTGGCAAAAAATACCGGTAGCAATAAAAAGAACATCTTTCGCGATGCAATGAAAGGATGCTTCTTCGGATTGGTTGCCAAATGCGATATGCAATCACCTACTGCAAAGAATGGATAAAAGAAAAACACATCGCTTAAAAAGCCAAGCTCTACCTGGTTCAGCGTGCAAATGGCGGAAATAGAATACAGCACCAATCCTAATCCAAGCTGGTGCCATGCATTGGCCTTCAGCTTCACTTTGATGATGGCATACAAAATGCTCACGTTGAACAAAGCATTCAGGTACCAGAACTGCTCTATCTTGCGCGGCATGATCAGCAGGTACAGGTAATCGATCGGCTTCCTGTCTGCATTTACATAATCTGTAAACACCAGCTGCAGTGTTATCTGAATCAGGCCCCAAAGCAGGAAAGGATAGAAGATGTAGCGGAACCTGTCTTTCACAAATTCAAACACGCCTTTCTTGGCAAGGCTAAGGCCCACGAAAATGCCAGATACAATAAAGAACAAAGGCATCCTGAAGCTGAAGAAGAAAACGTTCAGGTATTTTACCAGCGGGTAATTGGCTGCCTGCAATACCTCGGCATTGGCCAGCCCTTCGTAAGCGTGGCGGTAGCAAACCAGGATGATGCAAATGCCCCGTGCATAGTCAACCCACGCACTGCGATTGCGTGCAAGTATATAGTCCGTATTGAATAATCCGGCCAAAATCTGAATTTAATGTGTTGTAGTATTAAAGATCCAGGTTTTCAGCTTCCACGCCGTTCAACACAGCGCCCACGTACTTGTCGCCAGTTCTTTTCAGGAACTGGATGGATTCTTTGTCGGTTTGCCGGATAACGGATTTAGACGAAAATACTGACACGATACCATCTACATATTTAGAGAGCTCCTTGCTATCGGCATGATTATTCAATGCGGCACCCTCGATAAATACATAGTCGTAATGGTCGCTTACTGTTCTCAGGTTCTCCAGCAGGTTGTTCTTGGGCAATATCTCCGCGGGAGTATAATTGCCTTCGCTGCATCCTACCATGTCAACATTGGGTATCTTTGTAACACTCGTGATCTTATAGAATTTTTCCAACGGGTTTTTCTCTCCGTTCACACTAAACTCTTCCAATGTTGGCTTTGCCTCGTATTTCCTGGTAAGCGTGTTGTTCGAAAAATTGGAATCTATCATCAGCACTTTTTTCTTGCTTGCACTAAAGCCGTTTGCCAGCGCTTCCATGATGGTGGTTTTGCCTTCTTTGGGTTTATTGCTGGTAAACAGGAAAATTCTTTTGCCGCTATTCTCTATTTCGTACCGCAGCTTCCGCAGGTTCTCCAGGAAAACGGCATCATTTGTTTTCCTGTCGGGATCATTGGGCCCTGCAAAGAAGTCGGCAACATCTTTTTTCCGAAGGTTAACGCGGTTAATAGAGCTAAGCAATTTCAAGCGTGTATTGCGAAGGAACACCGAAGGCGTTTTCAGCGAGGTGTCCAGCAGGTCGAGCAATACGATCAGGAATGCCGAAACAAAGAACATGCCCGCGCCTGATATGCCGATCACCAGTAATTTTTTCGATGGGTCTGGCCTTACGGAGGGTTGGCCTACCAGGGTGGACTTGAAGTTGATCTCGGGAGCAACGTTCACGTCCTGCGAAGCCTGCACGCGGTTCTTCAGGTATTCATATTCGTTAGTCAATATCTTAAGCTCGCTTTCAAACGCATTGGCCATCACCACCTGGTCGCCGCCGGTTCTCGACAGCGTTTCATATTTATTCATTTTTTCCTGGTGCTCCTTTACGTTTAACTCAGCGGCTGCTATTTCGGCGGTCAGGTCGAACTTTCTCCTGTTCAACTCGTCTCTTTGCTCTTGCAGCTTGGTAGCGCGGGTGCCGCCACCTGTATTGGCGGGAGAAAGTGCCAGTATCTTGCGGTTATTATCGTCGATCTGTTTTTGTATGTCTGGATCTGTGCCGCCTTTTTGCTGGAGCTGCTGCGCAAGGCTTATATTTTCATTCCGCAGGCGAAGCACTTCTGCATTGTTATTGGTAGTGCTCGTACTACCGGGAGTTGCCGAACCCAATTGTAATAGCTGGTCATTCACCGATTTAAGCTGGGCCTTTAATTGATTGAGCTTTGTAGTTTCATCGGTATAGCGGCCCATGGCATCGTTCACGATCTTCATGGCTTCCAGCGATCTTCCTGCAATGTCGGGCGATCCCAGCTTGCTCCTGAACTGCTCGTACAGTTTGGTTTTATCGTCCAGCTCTTTTTTCTTGGCCGCGGTAAGGCTGTCCAGTTTTACTACGGATTCCGTGGTGCGCGTGGCATAGATCCTGGAAAAGAACCTTGAAAACTCCTCGCCCGCATTGTTTACAACAAATGCGGAAAGCTCGGGATGCTCCGATTTGAACCAGATGTTCAGGTAGTCCGTACCCGTGGCCCGTTCCACCAGCATATCCTGCACCAGGGACTCCTGGTTGTAGCGGTACATGCCCAGCAGGTTGATCACATGCCTTTCTTCTTCAACATAATTGTTGAGCAGCTCCATGTTCACCACCTTGGATTTCAGGATCTGGATGACCCTTTCCTTGCTCAAGGCGCTGTAGGAAGGATGTTTTTTATACTCTTCGCTTATATACCTGAAGGGCGTTTTAGACTCCAGGTCGTGCAGCAGCAGGTTATAACCCACCATGCCCAACACTTTTGGCGAGCGGAAAGTTTCAATTACGTTTCGGAACTGGAAATCGATCTCGAAGATGTTGAGACCGTCTGATCCCTGGATCTTTACTTTTTGGCCCATAGTAAATCCGGTGGAATACTGGGCCAGGGAAGTGTAGGTGGTTCTGATGGTCCTGGCAAAAACTACACCTGCAGCAAGGCCTACGATTCCGCTGAAGATGATGATCCATTTTTTGCGCAGCAACGACTTAAATAGATACACGAGGTCCATGGAAAGCTGATTTGTGGTTTCGAAAAACCTCCTGCAAAAGTACTACTATACTCTTTGCAAGAGCATGATAACAGGAGTTAAGCATCTAATAACCGGTCTTTCGTAGTATGCTGAAGCGCAAAATTCACATGAAAGTATCAAAAAAATCCGGGAATCGGAATTCCCGGATAGTGGTATTTCATGGTGAATTATTTTCTGGCCTTGATAAGCTTGGCCGTGTTGACTGTTTGTCCATTAATATTCAATCTTACAATATATATGCCGGGGGCAAAGGAGCCATCTGGCACATTTAGCCTGATGGTATTCATTCCTGCCGGCACCCTGCCAGCGTCCTGCTTGAATACCACCCTGCCGGTAAGGTCGATAATATCTACGGTTACCTGGTTGTTGGCCGAGGTATTATTAAAATCAATTTTAATATTATCTGTAAACGGATTAGGATAGGCCTGGATGCGTATCTTCTTCACTTCTTCCGCTACCGCAGGCTCCTGTACGGCCTGGGCGCTCCTTACCACATCGGTAGCCTCTGGTCCTTCGCTATCATTCATGCGGTTAGTCACGGTGCCGCCGGTAGCGTCGTCATAAGCCCATATTACAATGGCGCTGGTAAAGCTGTACTGCGCCCACGGCGTCGTGGAAATATCCAGTAATACCTCTCCGTTCGCATCGGGCTGTACGTCGCCGATATAAGCGATCTCGCTATCGTTGCGGTACGAGTTCAGGTAAACTGACCTGTTGCCGATGCTGTACTTGCCTGTAAAGTCGCCGTCCCATCCTGGCCCGATGCTTCCAAAGAAGCCGATGCGGTAGCGTTTGCTATGGTTGAGCCCGGTCAGCTTCAACTGGGATTGCTGCAGGCGGTCGCCCCAATAACAGCTGCCCATTACTGCCGCCGGCACTACTCCGCCGGTTGTCATGCCCATATCGTTCTGGCCGTTCAGGGCCTTGGTTACGGTAAGGTCGATACCCGTTGGCTGGTTCACATCGTTCTTCAGGTTCTCCAATACCCTCCCTTCATCAGGATTGAAATTGGTATTGTTCCAGGGCGATGCGGCCGGTTCAGTAAATGTCAGGTTCACCAGCACGATCGACTTTGGTGTAATGGTCACTTCTGTATTGCTATACTCCGAGAATGCCGGGCCGGTATTTCTTCTCGCCCTTACCCTGTACCAGTATTTGGTATTGGCGGTAAGGCCGGTATTGGTAAACGTTGTAGCGTTGGCTGCGGTAGTGTTTACCAGTGTCCAGGGGCCTGCGGCATTGGTAGCCCGGTATACTTCATATCCTGTCTCCACGTCGGTACGGTCGGCCCACGTAAGCAGTACCGAAGTTTTGCTAAGTGGTTCGGCATACAGGTGAATGGGGTTCATGAGCAACACCGTGTCTGTATATTCTTCCAGCACCAGGCCGCTCAGGTAAGTGAAGCCGGAGCTTGCCTGTTTGGTAACGCTTATCTGCAAGGTGTTGCTTGCAGTGGGCGTAATGCTGTTCAGATATGAAACCCTGTGCGTGTTGTAACGTGCGTTCTGCGAAGTGTTCAGGGCACCGGTGGCGGAATAATCGCCTGAAGCATTCACGCCTTCGTTTGAACTACCGATGAGCGCCACATTGTATCTCTTGGTGGGATCGAGTCCCAGGAAAGTGATCCTTCTTGCAGTAGTATAGTTCGACGATATGCCGCCGCTCAATACCGAGTCCGGGTATACGCCGGAGTTGTTGCCGGTAATGTAACCCAGGCCATACACATTGGTAAAGCTGCTGTCTATCCGAATGCTTACGCCCGTTGTAACGCCAGCCTCATCTTTAAGGTTCAGCAATTGCTTGCCGGCATAAGCAAATCCAAGGAAGTCATTCCATGGCGCGGGCGAGTCGTTGCCATCGGGGCCAAAGTTCACGAAGAAGGAACGCGTACGCTTATCCGCTACCAGTATGGTGATGGATTTTGTGTTAATGCCGCCTTTATTGTCCGCTGCCTGGATAGTGATGTTGTGCATGCCCAGGTATTCCTTGCCAGGGTTGGCTACCAACTGGTAGTTGTTGCCACCCAACGATTGCAGGGTGACAAACGGGGGCAGTACAGGAGCGGTTACCGTTACAATATCGCCTGCATTGTCTGTTACAGTAAATGGTTCGTTCAACGAGCTCTCTGTCTTCACGAACATATTGTCCAGGTTATTGATCAGCGGGCTGTTGTTGCCTGTCAATACCGATATGGTATCGCTTGGCTCGGAGTCGCCCAGTGTATTGGACGCAACCACGTAATAATAATACTGTGTTACAGGTACCGCGGTAGCATCGGTATAGGTAGTGGTATTGGCGTTGTTGGACCCTGGGTTCAGTAAGGTGTAAGGCCCATTGATGTTGGTGGCCCTGTATATTTTATAACGGTGCTCATTATACGCTACGTCGGTCCATGTGAGCAAAGTGCCGGTATGTTCTACGAATTCTCCTGCTAAGTCAGTGGCTTTTACAGGGATGGTGCCATCATCATACTGGTTGATGATCTCGAACGCGTTCAGCCATCCACCGAGGTCGGGATGGGGATCGCCGATCATCTTGACGGTGATCACGCCGCTTGCATCGGGACTGATATCGTTCAAGACCGCCCTGTTGGTAGTATTGCCTTGCACACCTATTGATGCCGATGCCGCGCCTACTTTATAAGTAGTAGTGCCGTTATCGGGATACAGGTTATAAATACTGCTGCCGAAGAATATGAGCGTGTATTTACGCGCCGGGTTCAATCCTGTAATTCTCAGGTCAGACGTGTCCACCGCATTGCTGCCGAGGAAGTATCCCCAGTGAATGTTGTCCTTCATCACCGCATCGGGATATATGCCTGAATTATTTCCTGTTTGCGCACCCTGGTCGGCCAGGTTGAATTGCCAGCTGTTCACCACATTGGCGCCTACGGTAGTAGTTACGTCGTTCGTATTCTTCAGGTTCGAAATGCTTTGGCTCGGCATGTTGTTCCATGGAGCTGGAGCATCGGTGGCGGTCCTGATGCTTACCAGTATTCTTTCGTTGGGATCTTTTTCATTTACCGTAATGGTGAACGACCTCGTGGTCCATGCACCGAATCCATCGTCGACCATTACCGATACATTGTACACACCCGAAGCTGCGTAACCGGGGGCTATTTGCAGTGTGCCGCCTCCGGTACCGTTATGATTGAAGCTTGCAAACGAAGGCAGGTTGGTAAATGTCCAGCCGATGAAGGACGGGTTCTCGTTGTCGTTTGCAACCAGCGGCAGGTTCATAGAAGCGCCTTCATCGATGGTGGCATTGGCAACAGGGTCAAGCGTTGGCGGGAAGTTATCGTTCACCAACAGGTTCAGGTAAGTAGTGTCCTTGCCGCCGTTCCCATCGTTCACATAAATATTGATCACATAACCACCCTGGTCGCCGAAGCCCGGGTTAAATACTACCTCTGCTGTTCCGAGCGTACCGGGTACGATGGATGCAAACGAAGGCAGGTTGTCCGAAGTAAAGCTGAGTGCATCGCCGTCATCATCTGTTGCGGTCAGCGGCATTATAAATTGTACCGAGTGGCGAATGGTAAAGTCAAGTACATCGTTTACCACGGGCACCGTATTGAGCGTTTTGCCATTTACCTCATTGGTATAAGCCGATGGCCCTCCGATGCCTCTTGCGCGCACTTTATAGAAGTATGTTACGTTGGCGAACAAGCCCTGGTCGGCATAATTTTTCTGCGCGCCTGCTCCGCCTGCGACCGTGGTGATTAACCTGAAGTTAGCATTGTTGTTAGTGGAGCGATAGATCTCGAATACCGTTTCATTGGCTGAATTATCGTTCCATACCAGGTTGATCTGCGAAGAAGATATTACCTGTGCGCTCAGCACGGTGGGTGCCGCCGGTGCTGGTGGCAATGCCTGTGTAGTGGCAGATACCGCGCTGGTGAATGCAGATTCGCCGGTAGCGCCTATCGAGCGCACTTTGTACCAATAAGTAGTAGATGCGTTAAGCCCTACAGTATCGGCAAATGAATTTACGCCCGCGCCTGTTGTGCCTATGTTTACATACACGCCGCCCGATGAGGTGGAGCGTACCACTTCAAATCCTGATTCATTGCTGCTGTTATCGTTCCAGCTAAGGTTGATGCGGCTGAAGCTCACTGCTGTGGCGTTCAATCCCGAAGGCGCGGTAGGTGCAGCGCCCGTGGGAGTAAACGTATCGAAGAATTGCGAGGCCGGTATTTGTACCCTTGCCAATCCGGCATTGTTCCTCCACCATACCTGCATTTGCTCGCCTCCGCCTGCTTCGAAGAAGGTGGCGGTAATGGGCACTACCTGGCCTGCGCCCAATACGATGCCGGTGCCTGTTACACAAGTGGGACCGTGCGCGAAGTCGTTGCTCACGGTTGCCGCTGCTGCTGAATCGTATTCCATGTTCACGTACAGCTTGCTGCCGTCGTCGGAACAGGTTTCGAAAGTGTAGGTAGCGTTGGTAGGTATCTTGATATAACCCCGCCATATAAACGAAAAGTTATCGTTTTGAGTGCGGGCTGCAATATCGGTGCTCGTAGTGCTGATGCCTGTTTTAGCGGGAGTGCCCAGGTTGTTGAAATCAGGCAGGGCGCCCCAGCTTCCATGATAATGTTTATAGAACAATCCCTGCAGCTTGGTCACCACGCTTATCTGGTTGCTCGCAGGCGAAATGTTGCCCGTGGGATCTTTGGCTTTTACCATGAAATTATAGCGCTGGAAGCTGTCGAGCTCATTAACCACGAACGAGGTTTTGTCCGTCGTATACAGCTTGACGTTATTTACATATACGTCGTACTTGGATACGCCTGCGTCGTCGGTAGAAGCATCCCACTCCAATGAAACCGAAAAGCGGCCCGCCAGCGTAAACCGCAGGTTGCCCGGCGCGGTAGGCGGCGTGTTGTCCGCAATGGTAGTGGCGTTAGCCTCGTTGCTGTTGCTGGGCGCGGCGCTGGTATTGTTTATTGCGCGGACTATATAATAATAAGTTTTGTTAGCCAGCAAATTTTGATCGATGTAGTTAAGCACGTTAGGCCCTGTTATCGCGATCAGCGTATATGCGCCATCGGGAGTAGTGCGGCGGTATATTTCAAAGCCTGTTTCGTTGAATGCAGGATTGGGATTGTCGCTCCAGTTAAGCTCTATGCTCGACTGCGAGGCGGCAAATGCAGTAAGGTTCTTTGCGGGGTCTGGTTTGTTGACGCCGTTTGCCGGCACAACGGTAAATACATTCGAGAAGAAAGCATTACAACCGAAAACTTCTTTTACCCTGCCGCGGTACTGGCCGGGCGTTGCTTCAAAAATACTGTCTGTGCTTACCAGCACGCTGTCAGGTAAATGCCAGAACTCATATCCCACAAATCCGGGTGCAATTCTCAATGGAACGGTGGTGCTTCCATCGGGAGCGGGCAACACCTTACTGCGCAGGCCCTTCACGTTTATATCCGGTGTAACGGTAGTTGTTTTAGGACCTACGGTTACGGGTTTAGGCGACCATTCGGAGAAGGCGCTGGTGGAGGTTCTTTTAAAACGCACGCGATATGTCCCATAGCTGGTAGCGGTGTATTCATTGGAAGTAGCGCCGGCAATGGTAGTATAACCGGATCCTGTGTTCACCTGCCACTCGTATTCAAAAAACCCGGGCGATATACCTAGTCGCGCATTGGTAGGAGAGTCGGGACAAAAAAGATTTCGTTGAAAAAATACCAATGGATTGGCCTTGTGTATATCATTCATGTAAGGCACAAAGTCGGCCTCCTGCCAGTGGTTGTTCCAAACAAAGTGTCCCAAACTGGGATAAAGCGTCCATCTTACGTCGGCCCCGCGGTTCTTGAGCGAATCGTGGGTTATCTGCGCCATGAAGGGAGAAGGATTGGTATCCTGTCCGCCGGTTGCAAACCAAACGGGTATGTGTACCCATTGCGGAACGATGTTTACCAATGCACCGGCCGAGGCGGCACTGGGTGCTGCCTTGGTAATGCGGGTAGGATATCCGGCTGTGATCTCGAAAGTGGCGCTGCCACCTGCCGAAAGACCGTTTACCAATACGCGGTCTATATCCAGCTTGCAATATTTGGCCAATGAGTCCAGCACCTGGATCATGGGGCCATAATAGGAATTGCCGAAAAATCCGCTGGTATTTTGCGGATAAACCAGAAAGCCATCGAACTGGCCGTTGTCAACGCGGTTCCTGAACAATTGGCCGCCGTGCAGCAATTGCAATTCATTATCATATACGGTACCCTTTTCGCCCGCTCCATGCCAGAACAGCATCACGGGATACTTCTTGCCGTCGGCTACGTTGTGCGCATAGGTTTTGGGAAACTTAACGCGGAACGATATATTATTAAAGTGATAAGACTTAAAGGACGAAGTGTTCCATCCCAGGTTGCGGTTGGTAACTACCCATTTCTGGATGTTGCCCCACTGCGTAACGGGAGGACTGCTGGAATTGTACGGAACAATAGGGTCGGCAGGGTCAAATACATTAGGCTGCGCCTTTAAAATTGTAAATACCAATACTCCGATTGTGGTAAGAAGTAATACTTTCTTCATAATAAAAGGGCGTTGTTCGGGTCAAGTCAATAAAAAACCGGTTAAGCCAAAAGGTTTTTTTGGGAGGATATCAAACCGCGTCGGTATTTAAGCAGGGAGGTATATTGGTCAGTTCCTGTATAGATGGCTTCTCGAAGAATAATGAGGTAATTGCAAGATTTTCAGGGGATAAACGGTTCGGGTAAGCCTAAGAGCGTTCAAAATTAATAATAAAATCGAAGAAGTGAAATTATTTGAACACAATCTTTTAGCTCTACCGAATTTGGGCTAATTTTCCAACCGCTTTTATTAAACAGCAAATCCGCACTTATACCGTAATTGAAATGATCGTTTATAAAATCCTTTTCTGGACCTCTCTTTTTATCGTCTGGTATAGCTACATCGGGTACGGTATGCTGCTATATTTTCTGGTAAGCATCAAAAAACTGTTGAGAAAAATTCCCAATTCCTCATCACACACATACGAACCAAATGTAAGTTTGGTTGTTGCCGCGTACAACGAGGAAGAATTTATTCACACCAAAATAAAAAATACACAGGAGCTGGACTATCCCGCCGGCAAGCTGCAGGTAATTTTTATTACCGATGGATCGTCTGACGCTACGCCCGATATTATTAAGCAATCTTCCTTTGAGCTGCTGCACCAGCCACAGCGAAAAGGCAAGGTTGCGGCCATGAACAGGGCCATCGACTTCGTAAATTCCGAAATTGTGGTTTTCTGCGATGCCAACACGTTACTGAACCGGCAATGCATCCGCGAACTGGTAAAGCATTACACCGATGAAAGGGTAGGCGCGGTAGCCGGTGAAAAGAAAGTGTTGGCAGGCGCCGATGCAAAGGCCGCGGGGGCGGGAGAGGGTATTTACTGGAAATATGAATCCTTTCTCAAAAAGCTGGATTCCGAGCTGTACTCGGTAGTAGGAGCCGCCGGCGAGCTGTTTTCAGTAAGGACGCATTTGTTTGAAAAAGCACAGGAAGACACTATTATAGAAGACTTTGTGCAATCCCTGAAAGTATGTATGAAGGGTTACGTAGTGCGGTACGAGCCCCGGGCATACGCAACCGAAACAGGATCGCTTTCCATGCGCGACGAGCAAAAACGCAAGGTGCGGATCTGTGCGGGCGCATTCCAGGCCATGGGCATGCTCAAGGGCCTGTTCAATGTATTTAAATACCCGGTGCTATCGTTCCAATTTTTGTCACACCGCATTCTCAGGTGGACCTTATGCCCCCTCAGCTTACTAGTATTATTACTATCCAACATACCGCTGGCCTGGTCCGAAGGACTGCTTACGGGGTCCGGCGGGGGGTGGTTTTATAGTGTGTTCCTTGCCCTGCAAAGCGCATTTTACCTGCTGGCCATTACCGGCTGGCTCTTCGCTAACCGCAACATAAAGCTCAAGCTGCTGTATGTGCCATATTACTTTTTATTCATGAACCTGTCAGTATTCCTCGGCTTTTTCCGGTTCCTTCAAAAACGGCAAACCGTGTTGTGGGAGAAAGCGGCACGTCAAAAAACGGCATGATTTTTTTATACCCGTAAAAGGGTATTTTTTAATTGGAAATAAGTCGGAACTTTGATTGTCCGGTTAACAAAATTTAATCTGAGGCGGTTTGGTTTATTGAAATTTGTTACTATTTTTACCCGGCATTCATCCCTCCAACCCTTTTGAAACATACCCTGAAAGGCAGATATCTGCTCAACCACACATCCTTGAAATTCCCAAAAACCTAGATTAACACCGTTAATCCACTTGCCATCCTGTAAAGCCATCCTTTTTTTGCGACATTACGTGCAACAATAGTAAATGCCAATACCTCTGCAAGCCGCTTGTTCCAATTACAAGCCTAATGAAAGATTGAGTTTATTCAAACTTAATTTCATCTGCCCATGAAAAAGAGAATTCTAGCTATTGATGACAGTAAGGCGATCCGCTTTTTATTGCAGACCTTACTAAGTAAAAATTATCAGGTAATAACCGCTGCTGATGGCTGTTCGGCTATTAATTGGCTTGCCCAAAACGATCCTCCTGAACTGATTATAGTTGATCCGCAATTACCGGACATGCAAAGCTGGGAACTGATCGAACAACTCACCACCAGTGGCCTGTACGGCAGCATTCCCATGATTGTGCTATCAGCACTGGATAAATCCGAAACCGAGGAAAAATGCCTTGAATTCGACGTAGCCGCTTACTTTACCAAGCCTTTTAATCCTATCGACCTGATGCAGGCAGTGCATGCTACCATACAGCAGGGCGAAAAAGTGGCGGCTTATTAAATACAATCCCAAACCAATTATGAAAGCATTTAATCCTCAAAAGTAACTTTATGGAACTAGCAACTTTACCAAGTACCGCTAAAAATAAGACCTACAAACATTTTACGTTACACGCACTTCCCGCAGAAAATGCAGCTTACGTAAAGACAGAATTTTATTACATCGGCAGCGATCCTAAAAGAATAGACAGCCTGATCAAGATCTTCGAAAGCGGCTATGCAACAGAAAATTGCGCCAATGCAAAAGCCATGTTGCTGAGATTGCAACAACAAGGACATCCTGCTCCCCATATCATTATTTGCGACAGCAACCTGGGTTACCAGGCCATCAGCGAATTCCGTCAATTCCTCAATTCGCATGCGCAACTGGCTTATGTTCCCTTCATCCTCGAAGACAGGGGCATGCAGCCGGAGCAAAAGCTGCGCTTCCGCAAAGAGCGTATTGTAGACGAAATCGTTTGCCTGAACAAATACGATAAAAAGACCCTGCTGGCCAAGGCCCGCTTCCTGAACAAGATCAAAACAGAATCGGCTAACCTGGCGTGGAGAAAGAAAATAGAAACCCATGTTTCTGTTGCAAGCAATGGCGCTATTGCAAAACGCGTATTCGATGTAGTGATCGCTTCGCTGCTGCTGCTGTGCCTTAGCCCGGTTATGGCGCTGGTTGCACTGGCCATCAAGCTCGAGTCCCGCGGACCGGTATTTTATATCGCCAAGCGCGCAGGCCGCGGCTACCGCATCTTCAATTTCTATAAGTTCCGCACCATGATCGTGGGAGCTGATGAAAAGATGAAAGAAGTTTCTCACCTCAATCAATACAACGCTACCAACGAAGGTCCCAAGTTCATCAAGATCGAAAACGATCCGCGTATAACTAAAGTGGGCGCCTTCCTGCGCAAGACCAGCCTCGACGAAATTCCCCAGCTCGTGAACGTGCTGATGGGCGATATGTCGCTGGTTGGTAACCGCCCGCTGCCCCTGTACGAAGCCGAAACGCTTACTACAGACGAATGGGCAAAGCGCTTCATGGCTCCTGCAGGCATCACCGGCCTGTGGCAGATCAAGAAGAGAGGCAACAAGGAAATGTCCGTAGAAGAACGCATTAACCTGGACATTGCTTACGCAAGCAAATCCAATTTTGCGTACGACCTGTGGATCATGGCCAACACACCTACAGCGCTGATTCAAAAAACGAATGTTTAGAACTGTTTTGTAGTTTTATCTCCTAAAGCAAAACAGTAGTATGCTCAATGGTACGGAACCGTTGGTTTCTGTAATTACGTTGAATTATAACCAGGCAAAAGTTACGTGCGAGTTCCTTGAATCGTGCAGGGGCCTGTTATATCGTAATTACGAAATACTGGTATGCGATATGGCTTCCCAACAAGACCCGACACCCCTGATAGCCTCGGGCAATTATCCCAATACCCGCGTGCTCCTCAGCAAAAAGAACCTGGGCTTTGCGGGCGGCAATAACTGGGGCATTGCACAAGCCAGGGGCGACTACATCTTCATTGTAAACAACGATACGGAAGTAACGCCAGACCTGCTTCACAAGCTGCTCGCCGCATTTTCGTCGGCGCCGGACATTGGGGTGGTTTGCCCCAAGATAAAATACTGGGATGCCAAGGACATTATCCAGTATGCCGGGTTCAATAAAATGAACCCCATCACCGGCCGCACGTCTACCCTGGGCAATAAGGAAAAAGACCTGGGCCAGTACGATGTTTCGGGCCCGACCCATGGAGCGCATGGTTGCGCCATGATGGTAAAGCGCGAAGTGATCGACAAGGTAGGCATGTTTCCCTCTAAGTTTTTTTTGTATTACGAGGAATGGGATTGGAGCGCCCGGATACAGCGGGCAGGATATACCATTTGGTACGAGGCCAGCGCAGTGATCTATCATAAGGAGTCCATGTCGGTGGGCAAGAACAACCCCATGAAAGTGTATTATCATACCCGCAACCGCATTTTGTACATGCGCCGCAATACCAGCTTTCCGCAGTTGCTGTTATTTATGCTGTTCTTTACTTTCTTTACCGCGCCCAAGGCGATTTTTAAATACCTTGTCAGCCGGCAGTTCAGCCAACTGCGTTATTTTATCAAGGGGGTTGCCTGGAATTTATACTCGTCCAGCCATTCTGCCGTTAAATGAACCTGAATAATTATGCTTCAGCTAATCGGCTATATCATTTTCACGGCTTTGTTCGTATACCTGGCCGCAGGCGTGCTGTACCTGTTTGTACTGGCGGTGGCGGGCTTGCTGAGAAAAAAGAAGCAATACGTTCCCGCCGGGCACAAGAACCGCATTGCTATATTAGTGCCGGCCTATAAGGAAGACGCAGTGATACTGGATACCGCCCGGCAGGCTACGCTGCACAACTATCCCGCCGACAGGTTCGAGGTGTTCGTGATTGCCGACAAGCTAAAAGAAGAGACCATTGCAAAGCTGCAATCCATTCCGGTACAGGTAATAAAGGTGCAATTCGAAACCAGCACCAAGGCAAGGTCGCTGCACCTGGCCATGCAACAGCTCGCGGGCAAGGGATATGATCATGCGATGATCCTGGACGCCGATAATATTATGGGGGCGGGTTGCCTGGAACAGGTAAACGCGGCCATGGCAAATGGGGCAGGGGCGGTACAATGCCACCGTACCGCGAAGAATAAGCAAACGGCCATTGCGGTGCTGGACGCCATTAGTGAGGAGATCAACAACCATTTGTTCCGGAAGGGACCGGCCGCCTTTGGAGTATCGGCGGCGCTGATCGGGTCGGGGATGGCCTTTCGTTTCCAGGACCTGCAATCGATATTGAACCTGCCGCACATCCTTGACAATCCCGGGGAAGACCGGGAGATAGACCTGCAGCTGATGCACAAGAACATCAGGGTGCAGTACCTGGACGATGCCCTGGTTTACGATGAAAAGGTTGCCAGCGCCCAGGTATTTGAAAAGCAACGCGTACGCTGGCTCGAAGCCCAGGTAATGCACTTCCGCCGTTTCCTGCAGGCCGACATGCGCAGCGCCCCGCGCAACAGTAATTACTGGAACAAGTTTGCCCAAACACTACTGCTGCCCCGCAGCCTGTACATCCTGGTGCTGGCCTTTATGCTGGCGCTGGCCGCTTTGGAATGGATATTTTCCTGGGATTTCCTGTACCCGCCTGCTGCCTGGTGGGCAGGAATGGCCATGATGTTTGCCATTACTTTATTGTTTGCAATCCCCGCTTGTCTATACAATGCGCGCACATTTAAGGCGGTGCTGCACGTGCCCGTGCTCATCTTTACCATGGTAAAGGCGCTGCTGCAGGTGAAGAAAAACCGCACGCAGTTCCTGCACACTCCCAAAAACTATACTTCTGGTTAAGCGGCGGCAGTGGAATTTTTTATTGGCAGAGACCGCTTGCTTGCTTATACAAATCAGTATCTTCAGCATCTCGGCAATTTTAAAAATCCATAATTCCCGTTTCGGGAAAAGCTGTCACAAAACGGTGGCACACGGCGTCTAAACATCTAACGGTTATGCACAATTTGTTCACGCAATTCCATTTTTGGAATGCGAAGTTTAATTTGCTGTATCAGAAGCTATTGTAACCCCTTTACCCTCCTGAAGCTCCCTCCTGCCTGTTGTATGAATTCACGGTTTTTACGGTAAAGAAAAATTAAGGTTAATGTACTTAAAGATGCAGGCCATGCGTTATGGGAATGTAGCATTGCAGCTATGCGTTATTGTTATAGTTATTGATCCAAATCCTAATTCGAAAAAACCGGGCTTATGAAAACCAAATTTTTCTTCGCAGGAAGACTAATCCTGTTATTATGGTGCGCCCTGAGTACAACCCGTTCATTCTCTCAGCAAATTGCTAATTCATTAACCGCTTCCAACGGCACCTTTATTGGATTTTTAGAATACAAGCCCGTTGATTATTCAGCAAATCCCAATACAAAGTATCCGCTCATTATATTTCTGCATGGCATCGGTGAAAGAGGCAACGGTACTACCGACCTGCTGCGCGTAGCGGCAAATGCAATTCCGCGATACATTTCAGTGGGACACCCGATGCGTTTCCAGAATCCCAGTACAGGCCAATGGGAAACCTTCCTGGTATTGTCGCCACAATTAAGTTATGCGTATGGCTGGTGGCCCGAGTTCTATGCAGAAGAAATGATCAAGTATGCAAAGCAAAACCTTCGTATAGATACCAACAGGATCTACCTCACCGGCCTTAGCCTCGGTGGTGGCGGAACCTGGAAGTATGCCAGTGCATCGTACAGCAATGCCCGCTCATTAGCGGCTATTGCACCGGTTTGCGGTACCTGCGACTGGAGTAACATGTGCGGGTCCATTGCGGCCGCCAACCTTCCGGTATGGGCATTTCACGCAAACGACGATGGCATTGTAGGCGTTGGTTGTACTACCGGCGCAATATGGAACATCAATGCGTGCAGTCCCGCGGTGCCGCCTATTCAAACAATTTATCCCAACGGTAACCATTATATCTGGGACCGGTCGTACGATACTGCGCACAACTGGCATAACCCGAATATATATGAATGGTTCCTGACCAAGTCAAGAAGCACCTCCATGCCAGGGCCTAACACGCCACCAATAGCGCGTGCGGGTACTGACCAAAGCATTACATTGCCCACGAGCTCCGTTACGCTCAATGGCAGCGCTTCTTTCGACCCTGACGGATCTGTTACGGCGCATAGCTGGACAAAGATCGGCGGGCCCGCGCAATATAATATTACCACTCCCAACACGGCCAGCACCGGCGTAACCAACCTGGCGCAAGGCGTGTACTCGTTTCAACTAACGGTTACGGACAACCTGGGAGCAACGTCGAAGGATACCATTCTGGTAACAGTGAATGGCGCTGTTCCTTCACCCAACCAGGCCCCCGTGGCGCTGGCTGGCCCCGATCAAAGCATGACCCTGCCTACTAATAATACATACCTGTTCGGCAGCGCATCGTACGATCCTGATGGAGTGGTTACCGCTTATGCATGGACGCAGGTAGGCGGCCCTTCCACTGCTACCATCACCACACTATCGGTATCCAACGTAAACGTGAGCAATATGGTGGCCGGCGTGTACAGCTTCAGGCTGCAGGTAACGGACAATATGGGCGGCACCGACGATGATACCCTAAGCATCACCGTTAATAGCCCCAACATACCGCCGGTTGCAAATGCCGGTATCGATCAATCCATTCAATTGCCAACCAACAGCGTTACTTTGAATGGCACTGGTTCCAGTGACATCGATGGCGCCATAGCCGCGTATGCATGGACAAAAATTGCAGGACCCGCACAGTACACCATCGTAAGTGGCAGCAGTGCCAGTACAACAGTAAATAATTTGGTGGCGGGAACTTATTCATTCAGATTATTAGTTACCGATAACCGCGGAGGAACAGATGACGATACGGTAATTGTTACCGTGGCGCCTGCTCCGCCTCCGCCGAATATGCCGCCTGCCGCCAATGCAGGCAGCGACCAATCCATTCAATTACCCGCCAACAGCGTAACGCTGAGCGGTAGCGCATCCAGTGACCCTGACGGCACCATCAGCAGTTATGCATGGAGCAAGATAGCAGGGCCTGCTCAATACAATATTGTAAATGCCAACAGTGTCAGTACTACTGTAGACAACCTGGCGGCCGGAACGTATTCGTTCAGGTTAGTAGTAACAGATAATAATGGAGCATCGGTTGCAGATACGGTAATGGTAACCGTATTGCCGGCGCCGCCTCCACCGAACGTGGCTCCTGTAGCCAATGCGGGCACCGACCAATCGATACAATTGCCCACGAGCAGTGTAAACCTCGACGGTGCTGCATCCAGCGATGCGGACGGAACCATAATCGCATATGCATGGAGCAAAATTGCAGGACCTGCCCAATATAATATTTCAAACGCTGGCAGCGCAGCTACATCGGTAAGCAATCTTGTTGCGGGAACGTATTCGTTCAGGCTGGTAGTAACAGACAACAACGGCGCAACAGACGATGATACCATTGTGATCACCGTTGCTCCCGCTGCTAACATCGCGCCTACCGCCAATGCGGGCAGCGACCAGTCGATACAATTACCTGCCAACAGCGTAACGCTGAATGGCTCAGCTTCCAGCGATGCGGACGGAACCATTACAGGTTATACATGGACAAAGATCTCAGGCCCCGTTCAATATAATATTGTAAATGCCAACAGCGTAAGCACAACCGTAGACAATCTCGTTGCGGGCACTTACCTGTTCAGGCTCGTAGTAACAGATAATAACGGCGCTACCGATGCAGACACCGTAATGGTAGATGTTGGCGCTGCGCCACCTCCGCCGAATGTTGCGCCTGTTGCCAATGCGGGCATCGATCAGTCTATTCAATTGCCGACTAGCAGCATTACACTCGATGGCAGCGCATCTGTTGATACCGATGGCACCATCACCGGATATGCGTGGAGCAAAATATCGGGACCGTCTCAATATAATATTTCCAATTCGGGCAACGCGAGCACATCGGTCACCAATCTTGCAGCGGGCACGTATTCGTTCAGGCTGGTGGTAACCGACAACAACGGTGCCACCGATGATGATACTGTTGTAATAACAGTAGCGCCCGCACCGCCTCCGCCAAATATGCCGCCAACGGCCAACGCGGGCGGCGATCAATCCATTCAACTGCCCGTAAATAACGTAATGCTCAACGGCAGCGCTTCGAGCGATGCGGATGGAACCATCATTACCTATGCGTGGACTAAAGTAGCTGGTCCTGCACAGTATAATATTGTAAGCGCCGGCAGTGTAAGCACCACTGTAGATAATCTTGTGGCAGGAACTTACTCGTTCAGGTTACAGGTAACCGACAACAACGGCGCATCCGATGCTGATACCGTAACAGTAACGGTAACGCCTGCGCCTCCTCCGCCGAATATTCCGCCGGTTGCCAATGCAGGCAACGATCAATCCATTCAATTGCCCACCGCCAGCGTTACATTGAATGGCAGCGCTTCTACCGATGCCGACGGAACCATTGCCGGTTTTACCTGGAGCAAAATAGCGGGCCCTGCCCAGTTCAATATCGTGAACGCAAATAATGTAAGCACACAGGTAAGCAACCTGGTTGCCGGAACATATTCTTTCAGATTAGTAGTAACAGATAACAGCGGCGCAACCGACGATGACACTGTTGTGATAACAGTAGCGCCCGCGCCTCCGCCGCCAAACGTTGTGCCGGTTGCCAATGCAGGCAACGATCAATCCATACAGTTGCCGGTGAACATCGTGTTGCTGGATGGTACTTCATCAGTAGATATTGATGGAAGCATCGTATCGTATGCATGGACAAAAATCGCGGGGCCTTCGCAATATACTATTGCCAATGCCGGCAATGCCAGCACGTCAGTAAACAACCTGGTAGCTGGAACGTATTCATTCAGGTTGGTGGTTACTGATAACAGGGGTGCAACAGACGATGATACCGTAGTGATTACAGTAGCTGCCGCGCCGCCGCCGCAAAACCAATTGCCTGTAGCGCATGCGGGCAACGATCAATCCATACAACTGCCCACCAACAGCGTAACGCTGAGCGGCGCTGCATCTAACGATCCTGACGGAACTATTACAGCGTATGCATGGACCAAGATCGCAGGACCTGCCCAATACAACATCGCCAATGCCGGCAACGTGAGCACATCCGTAACCAACCTTGTTGCAGGAGCATATTCCTTCAGGCTGGTGGTTACCGATAACAACGGTGCCACGGATGCAGACACCGTTGTGATCAATGTTACTCCAGCGCCTAACCAATCACCTGTTGCCAACGCGGGTAATGATACAACCGTTCACGTACCCGGCGGTTCGGCTACGCTGAATGCCACTGCGTCCTACGATCCTGATGGAAACATTGTTTCATATTCATGGAACCGTATTTCAGGACCGGCGGGCGTTACCATTGTAAATGCAACCACTGCTTCGGCAACTGTGGTGGGCATGTCTGCGGGCGACTATGTATTTGAACTGAGAGTTACCGATAACAATGGCGCGACCGCTACCGACCGTGTAACGGTACACGCGGTGCAAGCTCCCAATCAGCGTCCTGTTGCCAATGCGGGCAGGGATACCACGCTGGCAGTGCCTGCCCGCTCGGCCTGGCTGAGTGGAATGGCTTCGCGGGACATAGATGGAAACATCGTACGGTATGAATGGAAACAGGTATCAGGGCCTGCCGCATCTGCTATACAATATACCAATGCACCGTTTACAATGGTAAATGGATTGCAGGCGGGTAACTATGTGTACGAGCTCACGGTAACAGATGACGATGGCGATAGCGGCACCGACTCGGTAATGATATCGGTAGTGAACAACTTCAGGTATGTTGAATCACTGAACATTTATCCAAATCCTGTAGACGTTAAAGCTCGCATACGTTGCGTGAGCGATAGCACCGGCGAGCTGCTGATAAGAGTGCTGGACGCGCATGGAAGAGTGGTAAAAGTGATGAATTCATTCAAAGGCCAATCTGATTTTGAACAGGACATCCTGTTTACAGAACTGCGGCCGGGAATCTATTACCTGGAAGCCATTATCGGGAATAAGAAACGCATGATAAAGCAATTTATAAAACGATAAAACACCCAAAGGCAACCTCGAGGGGCTGGCGGATGCCGGCCCCTTTTTCATTATTGGAACAGGAGTTTTGACCTGCATCAAGCGCGCTTAGTAACTCTACGAAATTCACTCACGCATTAATACGCATTATTACTTAATCATCGAAAAAGGCTCGGTATTTGCTATTCTTAGGGTGCATCATTGTAATTGAAATCCGTTAGTACCCAATGAAAAACCTTTTGTTGCTGCTGCTGTTATGCAGCGGTACATACAGCATGGCCGGCCAGGCCCCGCTGGTAAATGCAGGTCCATCACAAAGCATTTACCTGCCGGCAAATTCCACCACGCTCAATGGTTCAGCAACCGACCCTGACGGTTTTGCCATTACTTATCAATGGACAAAAATTACAGGTCCTTCCCAGTATAATATTGTCAGCGCAGCCAACGCTACCACAGCTATCGATAATCTTGTTGCGGGAGAATACAGCTTTCAATTGCGGGCTACCGATGCGCAGGGAGATGTTGCGAGCGATACCGTGCAGGTCATTGTATACCATACCGCCAATGTAAGCGTGCCCGCAGTGGGCGCATATCCCAATATGTTAGGTGCCAATCCAGGGTATTATGGAAGCCATTGGAACGATATGCAGGTATATTCTCTCATGGCCAATGCAGGTTGCAGGAGCACGCGCTCTACGGTTCCGATGTTCTTCTTCCCGGTGTATGGAGACTCCATCCGGTATGCGGAGTTCAGTTATTTCTACAACACCCTTGGTTTTCGCGACAACGTATTTTTTTTATACAACGATATCAATGCGCCTTTCCCCGACAGGTCAACCGAATATTTTAACGGCGAGCAAGCCGCGGTACCTGCCGGATTGTATCAATCTATCTGGAATGCGGATGGAACGGTAAACACCAATAACACATTCGCGAAGTATTGTTATAAAGTGGTGAAGATATACGGCGCCTTCTGCAAATATTATGAGATATGGAACGAACCTGATTTTACCACCAACTGGGGCGTTGCATCTGCATTGCCGGGAACGCCCGGTAACTGGTGGGACAACGATCCCGATCCCACCGACCTGCTGAACATAAAAGCGCCCATTCAATATTATATAAGAATGCTGCGCGTGGCGTATGAGGTCATTAAGCGATACCAACCCGATGCGGTGATCACGCTTGGAGGATTGGGATATCCTTCGTTCATGCACGCATTGCTGCGCAATACGGACAATCCCGTGCCCGATGCCAATGGCAAGCGCGGCAGCGTTACGCCCGAGTATCCATTAGGAGCGGGCGCATATTTCGATGGGCTTTCTTTTCACAGCTATCCCCAATATTTTTTAAAATATTGGGATTATACAACGAATAACATGTCGCATAAGCGGCATTCCGACGAAGCCATCGACCAAACCATCCGTGATAAGAACAGTTACGAACAAATTTTGGGCACGTTCGGGTACGGTACCACGTACCCCGTAAAATCGGTGATTTGTACGGAGATCAATATCCCGCGCAAGCCGCTGAACAACGAGATAGGTGGAATAGAGGTCCAACGCAATTTTGCGTGGAAGACAGTGGCCAAGGCGGCGCGCAACAATATCGCGCAAACCTACTGGTATGTTACCGGCGAAGTGATAGACTATGCCAATGCCGGTACTTACGATGGTTTTAAAATGATGGGTTTGTATGAAAACCTGATCAGGGATTATCCCGGCAGCGAGAAATTGACCGACGAGGGCAGGGCGAACAAATCTGCGCAATTACTGCTGCAGGATTTTGTGTATGACGCTGTATCCACCGCCGCCATGAACTTGCCGGGCGGCGCCGACGGCGCCGCATTCAGGCACCGCACCACCAACGAAGTGCGCTTTATGGTGTGGGCCAAAACACATACCGACCAGTTGGAGACCAGCCAGCTGTATTACTCCTTCCCCGCTTCGCTGGTGAACAAACAACTGGACGTGTACAAATGGAACTACAGCGTTACCAATACCAAGGCGGCCACCGTGCAGCCAACCGGCATATTGCTCACGGGCGAACCGGTGATACTCGTTAAAACCAATCTCGATCCAACAGCATTTATTCAACCGGCCGCGCAAAAGCCCATTGTTTTCGCGGGGCGTGATACTACTGCCATTAATCCATACATCATACTGCAGGGCACCGCCTGGCATCCTGATAACGCGGCCATGACCTATTACTGGGATATGATCAGCACCACACGGCCGCCCGCCGATGACCCGCATTTCAAAAACCGCAATACCCTGGCGCCCGTCATTACCGGTTTGAAAAGAGGATTGTTCGCATTCAGGCTTACGGCCTCCGATAGCCGCGGATTGTATGCCTCGGATACGGTTTGGGTAGCCGTGGATACCATTATTTCATTTGTCAACAACGTTCCGCTGGCTTATGCCGGCCGCGATACCACCGTGTACATCCCGAACCCGCAGGTTAGTTTATCGGCATTCGGTTCCATGGACCCTGACGGTACCATTACCGGCTATCAGTGGACGATGATATCCGGGCCTGCTGCCGCGGGCATCCAGGACCCTTCAAGCCAGTCCACCCAAGTAACAGGCATGGTGGCGGGAACTTACGTGTTCCAGGTGCAGGTGACAGATAACCAGGGCGCCGTTTCTACCGACCAGGTAACGGTGCGGGTTGATGCGTTGCTGAACCCCAACAAACTTCCCGTTGCAAAAACAAATCGTGATACGACCATTTATTATCCTTCGCGCAGCATTGTATTATCCGCCAGCGGATCGTCCGATGCGGATGGACATATTGCCGCTTACAAATGGAAGCTGCTGGCCGGCCCCGCCTTATCGCACTTCAGTAATGAGCATTCGATGAATACAGAGGTAAGCAACCTGCAACCGGGAACATATATATTTCAATTAACGGTTACCGACAACAGGGGAGCAGTTGCACACGCCATTACAAGGGTTACCGTGCGCGCCAGCCAATTGTCGGTAACTGCAGTGAATAATTTATTGCGCGTGTACATCGATGCCAGCATCACCGGGCCATTCACCGTTTTTATTTTCGATGCCAATGGGCGCTTGCTGAAACAGCAATATGTGGTTAACCGCTCGTTAACGCCATCGATTGATATTAACATGCAAGGCAACCCTGGCGGCATATATTTCATCAATATAAAAACTGCAACGGGAGCAAATTTTTCTCAACGGTGTTTGTTACAATGATTTAATTTTTTTGCTCACCATTTCTCTTCCTGCGTTAGCAACTTCTTAACCGGAATCATTCGCATATACCCGAAACCGGGTATGCTTTGGCATGGTACTTGTAAATTCCGAACCGCTTTTTTGATCCGGACTCTTTCAAGGTAAAGCTCCATATCCGCTTCCATTAAACCATTTAGTTGGATTGATTAAGCTGGAACATGCAGTTCAAAAAAATTGCACGGTCACCGGCCGGGGAAGTGTTTTGCCTTACCGATTCGTCCTAATTGTTTACTGCTTAAACGTACAAGTACTTATGAAGAAGCTCCTATTTGTGTTAGGGCTGATGATGCCCGTATTCTTATCCGCCCAACAGGTAGCTAAGAATTTGACAGCCTCTAACGGCGTTTTCATTGGGTTCTGGGAGTACAAACCCCCAACTTACAACACCAACCCCTCGGCTAAGTTCCCGCTCATCATCTTCCTGCACGGAATCGGTGAACGCGGCGACGGAACTTCCACCCTCAACTCAGTGCTGAACGTGGGCATCCCCCGCAACATCCATTATGGTCTTACGGACATGACCTTTAACTATAATGGAACCCAGCAATCCTTCCTCGTATTATCTCCCCAGTTAAGCTATAACTACGGCAACTGGCAACCATTTTACATTGATGCGATGATCAAGCACGCCAAACAAAACCTGCGTGTTGATACCAACCGCATTTACTTAACCGGGCTCAGCCTTGGCGGAGGCGGTGTATGGAATTACGCCACTTCATCACCAGCCGCTGCACGCGGACTTGCCGCCATCGCACCCATTTGTGCAACCTGCGATTGGTCGAGCCTTTGCAACATTGCACAAAATAATTTACCCGTATGGGCCTTTCACGCCATGGACGATGGCGTGGTGGGCGTTGGCTGTACCCAGGCCGCCGTTAACGGCATCTTAGCCTGCAGCCCCGCGGTAGCTCCGCTTACAACTTATTATCCAACCGGCAACCACTGGATCTGGGACCAGGTGTACGATCCCCAGAACCCACAGTTGTACCTGTGGTTCCTGAGCAAGTCAAGGGGTGGTTCAACACCTCCGCCTCCTCCTCCCGGCAACGTTGCGCCGGTGGCCAATGCAGGCACCAACCAGACCATTACACTGCCTACCAACAGCACCAGCCTTGCGGGCAGCGGCTCGTACGACCAGGACGGAACTATTACCAGCTATGCATGGAGCCAGGTGAGCGGTCCCAATACCGCCGCCATATCCAACACCGCTTCGGCAAATACCAATGTCAGTGGCATGATAGCTGGTACCTATACTTTCCGGTTAACCGTAACCGATAACGCCGGCGCAACAAACGCTGCAAACGTAAGCGTTACCGTTAACCAGCAGGCAGCTCCTTCTAACCAACCACCGGTTGCGGTTGCGGGCTCCAATCAAACCATTAACCTGCCCACCAACAGTGTAATACTATATGGCAGCGGATCGTATGATCCCGGTGGCGGCAGCATCACCAACTATGCATGGAGCCAGCAAAGCGGTCCCAGTACAGCTACCATCAACACGCTTTCTGCTACCAATGTAGAAGTAAAGAACATGGTGGCCGGTGTGTATGTATTTAAATTGACTGTTACGGATAACCAGGGCGCTACAGGTTCTGCTACCATGCAGGTTACTGTAAATGGCAGCACGCCTCCGCCTCCTCCACCCACGGGTGGCACCGCGCCAACAGCAGTGGCAGGCAACAATCAAACCATTACATTGCCCACCAACAGCGTATGGCTTACCGGCAGCGGCTCCTATGACCAGGGTGGATGGATCACCAATTATGTATGGACCCAGCAAAGTGGTCCGAGCAACGCTACCATCACCGCCATTTCTTCTTCCAATGCGGAAGCAAAGAACCTGGTTGGAGGCACATACGTATTCAAGCTTACTGTTACCGATAACAGTGGTGAAACCGGAAGTGCAACCGTACAGGTTACTGTAAATGGCGGCAGTGCTCCTCCGCCTCCACCCCCGGGTGGTTCGGGCGTACCAACAGCAGTGGCAGGAAACAATCAAACCATTACGCTGCCTACTAACGCAGTATGGCTTACCGGCAGCGGCTCTTACGACCAGGGCGGTTGGATAACCAACTACGCATGGACCCAACAGAGCGGCCCCAGTAATGCCACTATTACCGCCATCTCCAGCTCTAATGCGGAAGCAAAGAATTTGGTTGCGGGCACATATGTATTCAGGCTTACTGTAACGGACAACAGCGGACTCACAGGTTCATCTACCGTACAGGTAACTGTAAACGGCGGCAGTGCTCCTCCGCCTCCTCCTGCAACAGGAGCCCCGGTAGCAGTGGCCGGAAACACTCAATGGGTTACGCTTCCTTCTAACGGAATATTCCTGATGGGCGGCGGATCATACGATCCGGGCGGATATATCACCTCATTCGCCTGGAGCCAGGTGAGCGGGCCTAACACGGCAACTATGACAACGGTATCGGCTTCCAATGTTATGGTAACAGACATGGTGGCGGGCACCTATACGTTCCGCCTAACGGTTACCGATAACAGCGGCCTCACAGGCACCGGCACCATGCAGGTAGTAGTTACTACCAGCGCCTCGAGGACAACATCCACTACCAGCACGCAAGCTCCGGCAACAACGACATCGACAATAAATTCAACATCCAACCCACTCGTTAGTTACGCAGTGGCATCACAACCGGTAAACAGCACCGCCGGCACAAGCAATAACCTGGTGCTGTATCCGAACCCTGTGAAAACAGCTATGACTGTTGAAGTGTCTAATGATATTATGGGCGATCTGCAGATCATCGTTAGCGATGCATCGGGATTGGCCGTTAAAACCATCAAGGCTAATAAAACATCCCAGCTGTTTACCCAGCAGGTAAATATGCAGGATGTGGCGCAGGGAACCTACGTAGTAGAAATCAGGTTCAGCAATGGCACCCGCCTGACAAGCCAGGTGGTGAAGCAGTAGACAGCACAGCATTTTACTGTAAGTAATATTAAGGGAAACCATAATCGGTTTCCCTTATTTTTTTAAAGTATTGGAATTCAGTAATACATTTTTGGGAATGTTGATTGTTAAGGCTTGATCCACCGCTGGTGGTACAGTTCTTGTTCCTTTATAACGTCCTAATCCAATCTTATGAAAACGAAAATCTACTATCGTATTCTCGCTGTGTTTTTTACACGTGGAAGTTTTCCTTTTCATAAGTGCTTTAATTATTAATTACTAATTATTAATTATTGATTGCCGAACAGTCAAGAATTAATAATCAATAATCAATAATGAATAATTAAAATCTGTAACCCTAAAGCACTATCTATGAAAAACCTGCTCCTGGGTATTTGCCTGCTCGTATCCGCAAGCACGTACTCGCAACAAGTTGCAAGGTCACTTACAGCACCCACCGGTTTGTTTATTGGGTTTTATGAATACACGCCCACTGACTACAACGTGGACCCTTCCAAAAAGTATCCGCTGATCATCTTCCTGCATGGTATCGGCGAACGCGGTAACGGCACCACCGAGCTTCCGCGGGTGTTGACCAATGCCATTCCCAAATACATCAATGCGGGCCACCAGATGCGCTTTACATCGCTGGCGGGCACACAGGAAACCTTCCTGGTATTGTCGCCGCAATTGAGCGCCAGCCAGGGTTCGTGGCAGAATATATATGTAGAAGAAATGCTGAAGTATGCAAAGGCAAACCTGCGTGTTGATACCAACCGCATTTACCTTACAGGGCTTAGCCTTGGCGGTGGAGGTACGTGGAAGTATGCATCGGCTTCGCTGGGCAATGCAAGGCAGTTTGCGGCCATTGCACCGGTGTGCGGTATCTGCGATTTTGGCAATATGTGTAACATTGCAGCGGCTAATTTGCCCGTATGGGCCTTTCACGCCATCAACGATAGCTGGGTGCAGGCAAGTTGTACCAACAGTGCCATTAACATGATCAACAGTTGCAACCCTTCGGTAAAACCTATTAAGACCATTTATCCCAACGGCGACCACTGGATATGGGACCGATCTTACGATACTACCCATGGTTTTCATAATCCAAACATGTACGAATGGTTCCTCGGTCATGCGAAGAACCTTCCAGCCAACTCGATACCAATAGCCAATGCAGGGCCCGACAGAACGGTTACCTTGCCGCTAAGCAGCGTAACGCTGAGTGGCTCCGCATCAACAGACCTCGACGGAAGCATCATGCGCGCCAGCTGGGCCATTATACAAAGCCCCGGTGGCGGATGGATGCAAAATGCCAATACCATCAATGCTCAGGCGCACAACCTTAGCCAGGGCGTATACCGCTTCGAACTAACGGTGGTGGACAACCGAGCGGGATGGGCAAAGGACACGGTGACCATTACGGTAAACCCCACGTCGGCCAACCTGCCGCCCGTGGCTGCCGCCGGTAACGACGCGGTAACAGCACAGCCGAGCGTTGCGCTGGACGCAACATCGTCATACGACCCCGATGGATTTATATCTAACTACGCATGGCGACAAGTAGGCGGGCCCGGCGCTGCCGGCGTAACCTGTACTACCTGTCCTAACCCTGTTGTTACCATGCCCGGCGCGGGTACTTATGCGCTGGAGCTGGAAGTGATAGACAACATTGGAGCGCGTACCAAAGACACTGTTTATATAACGGAAATGACTGCAGTAGTCCCTGTTGATTTCCTTTATTTCAAAGGCAAGAATATTGGAAAGAACAACATCCTACAGTGGGCTACTGCAAATGAATTCAACAACCTGGGCTTCGAAGTGCAGCGAAGCAGTGATGGCATGAACTATACCACGGTAACGTTTGTAAAAGGCGCCGGCACTGCCACCCAGATCAGTGATTATAGTTACACCGATCAAAACGCGCCGCAGCAGGTAAGCTACTACAGGTTAAGGCAGGTGGATACCGACAAGCAGTACAAGTACAGCCGCGTTATTACTATCAATAATGCCAACAGTAAGCTAAGCCTGGAGTATTATCCCAACCCTGTTACCGATCAATTGCAGGTGCAGTTGCAATCGGCCGACAAGGGCGCCATGCGCATCCGCCTGCTGAGCATGGACGGCAAGGTAGTGCGCGAGCAAAACCTTCGCAAGGACCAGGAGATACTCAGCAGCAGGCTCGACGTGCGGCAGTTGCAGCCGGGCATGTACATCATAGAGATCGTGACGAAGGACTGGACGGAGATCAGAAAGCTCGTTAAGAAATAAGGAAAACCATACAGCGCAAAGGCAGGGTGCATGCACCTTGCCTTTTGCGTTACCGGAAGGGCTTGTAAAAGCTGATGGTGGCCAGTTGCAGCATTTGTTTGTCGCCGCTGCTGTCGCCATAACAATAGATCTCATCGTAAGCAGAAAGGTCATACACTTCTTTGATGCGTGTGACCTTTTCTTTTCCATGACAATTTTTGCCGTCGAAGCAGCCGGTGAGTTGCTGATCTTTTATTTGTAACCGCGTGGCCAGGGATTGTATGCCGAGCTGCTTGCGCCATACATCGCTCCAGTTGCCGGGCGATGCGGACACTATTACTACTTCCGCGCCCACGTCCTGCAATCTTTTTATTTCCTGTATCGCTTTCGGGCGGAGCAATGCCGGTAGTATTTCCGTGGCAAATGCATCGCAGCGGCGTTGAAATTCATCCACGGGCATCTTGCCGAAAAAGAAGTTGACTATTTTTTGCTTGGCGGTATAATTAGGGATGATGCCGAGCTTCCATAAAATAATGTAAGGGCTGTACAGCAAAAAGCCCAGGTAAAACCGGAATGTTCCCTTCTGGTATTTGATTATTTCCAGCAGCGTGTCTTTGGTAGTGATGGTGCCGTCGAAATCAAAAAAGGCGATCCGTCTTTTCACATCTTCATTTTTTTGAACATGAACTCCGGTATCGAGCAAATGATGAGCATGATCCAGCGCCAGAACCATTTTACGTACACGATGTTCTTTTTGTTCTTCACGGCGCTGTACACGGTATCCGCCACGTCTGCGGGCTGGCCGGTGAGCAGTTTGGGCAATTGCAGGTGTTCCGTCATCCTGGTATATACAAATCCTGGTTGTACGGTAACTACGTGCACGCCTTCGTGGTACAGGCGGTTGCGCAATCCTGATAAGTATGCTGTAAATCCTGCCTTGGCGCTGCCATAATGATAATTGCTCTGGCGGCCGCGTTCACCGGCAACGGAGCTAATGCCTGCTATCGTGCCGCTTTTTTGTGCGGCATAAGCATCTGCCGCGGCATCCAGTATGGATACTGCGCCGGTATAATTGGTATGCAAAATGCTTGCTGCTTCCTGCCAGTTGTGCCTTGCTTTTTCCGCATCGCCCAGGTAGCCGAACACGCAAATGGTAACGTCGGGCCTGGGCTGCAATTGATCGAAAAAATCTCTATGCGATGCATAGTTCAGTGCATCGAACGCATGCAGGGTGCATTGAACGTTGTAGCGGATGTTCAGGTCAGACTGAAGCGCCTTTAATGATTCGGTATTCCGCGCGGCTAATTGAATATCGTACCGGTGCGATGCAAATTTTCTCGCTATTGCAATGGCCATGTCGGAGGTGGCGCCTAGTATGAGGGCTGTTGGCATGTTTTGATTATTGATTATTGATTATTAATTACTGATTATTATGCCGTACCATTTTAAAGCAATAATTAATAATCAATAATCAATAATTAATAATTAATTCTGAGTTAGCAATAACCTGTCACTCTGCACCGATCGCAATTTATACCCGGGATTGTATTTACGCACTATGTTCTTGAACTGCTGCAGCCTGGGGTATCCTGCCTCCAGCACCGATGGCTTCATGCGCGCATCCTTGCTCATGTACAGCCTGCCGCCGTGGCGCAGCACTATTTCATCCAATTCATCTAAAAATTCCATCAATCCTTTCCTTATTGGAAAATCCAGGGCCAGCGTATAGCCTTCTTTCGGGAAGGAAATAAGGCTGTCTTGGTGGCCGAACACTTTCAGTACCGTCAGGAACGATCCCATGCCTGCATTGCCGATGCGGTGCATTATTTCCACCAATCCTTCCTTTGCCTGCAGCGGCAGCACGAACTGGTATTGCACAAAGCCTTTGCTGCCATAGCACCTGTTCCAGTACGCAAAGGTATCCAGCGGGTAAAAGAAAGGCTCGTACGATACCACGTTATTGATCTCCTTGCGGAAGTTCTTATTATACACCAAAAAATTGAATAGCTTAACCGTGAGCGTGTTCAGCAGCCACCAGGGGATGTTGAAGGGTATCGGTATCTGCTTTTTGCGCGGCAATTGCAGCGGATCTTTTCGTTGGTCGGGCTTTAGCTCTTCCACCTTCGCATGCTCGCCCAGCATTAGAATGCTTCTGCCGAAGTTCTTTCCTTTCTTCAACAGGTCTATCCATGCCACTGAATACGTATAGTGCTTGTATTCATCGAACAGGCGTAACAGCTCGTCGAGGTTTTCGGCTTGTATCTGTTTTTGGCTGATATAGCTGGTCTCGATCTTTTTAAGGCTGAACCGTACGCGGGTAATGATGCCTGTTAGTCCCATGCCGCCGCAGGTGGCCTCGAACAGGTCGGTATGTTGCGTAGGGGTGCAACGGATTGTTTCGCCGCTGGTAAGCAGCACGTCCATTTCCAGCACGTGGTGGCTGAAGCAGCCGTCTACATGGTGGTTCTTTCCATGCACGTCGCTGGCTATGGCGCCGCCCACGGTAATGAACTTGGTGCCGGGTGTTACGGGCAGGAACCACCCTTTGGGCACTATTACTTCCAGCACCTGGTCGAGCGTAATGCCGCTCTGGCATTCCAGTATGCCCTGTTGCGTATCGAAGGAAAGTATCTTATCGTATTTGAGGGTGCACAGCGTTACATCGGCCAGCGAGGCATCGCCATAGCAGCGGCCTGCGCCGCGCGGTATAAAGCTGGCCTGGGTGCGCACCAATTGTTTTAATTGCTCGTCAAAAGCAAAATGGTGCTCGTTGCTCTGCATGGCAGGGTAATTGCCCCAGTTTGCGATTTGTTTCTTCATCCAAAAATTGTTTTATCGCGCAGGTACAGGATAACGTAAAAGCTCAGTATCCAAAGCACGAGGGTTATTTGAATAAACCTGTCTTTGTACAGGATATCCGTTGGCGAGCCGGACTTGCCCACCACAAAGGTAATCTGCAGGTAGCGCATAAGGCCTGCCATTACAAATACGCTGGTATAGTACAGTCGGTGGGTGCCCATGCGTATAACGGTAATGTCCCACACGGTGTACATAATATAGGCCACGATGATGATGGCGCTGAACAGTCCCAGCAGGGTATTTAAAAAATCTAGGTTATAGCCGCTCATGCTTTTGCGCATGCTGGCGCCGGTGCTTAACTTCAGCAGCATATCGTCCCTTCGCTTGGCAATGGCCAGGAACAGGGCCAGCAGGTAGGTCATAATCATCAGCCATTCCGAAGTATCTACCAGTGCAATGATGGCCCCCGCCTTTACGCGTATTACAAATCCCGAGGCCAGCAACAGTATGTCCAGTATGGCGATGTTCTTTAACCCCATGGAGTAGGAAATGTTCACCACGAAGTAGATGCTCATTACAAATAGTAACTGCAGCGTACTATCCAGGTAATAGCCCAGCGCAATCGCTATAAGGAACAACACAATTGCAATGGCGAGGGCGGTATGCTTGTGCACGCGGCCCGATGCCAGGGGGCGTTTGTGTTTTACGGGGTGCTTGCGGTCGTCCTCTATATCGCGGTAATCATTTACAATGTAAATGCAGCTTGCCAAACAGCTGAATGCAACAAAGCCGAGCGCCAGCAGGCCGATGCGGCTAAGGTCCTGTATGTTGCCTGCAAAGAAGGAGGGAATGAACAAAAAAAGGTTCTTTGCCCAGTCTTTAGGCCTTAGTAACAATATGTGGTCGCGGAGCGCACTCATAACAGGCGCACAAGATAGTGTACAATCCGTTAGGATGCAATATCTTGCGTTACCGGTTTTTGATTATTAATTATTGATTATTGATTATTGCTCCGTAATCAGCCGCCAATAATTAATAATTAGTAATCATTAATCAATAATTTACAAACATGCCCCTCAAAAAACTCCTCTCCCTGGGCGAGGTCCTGATCATCGTGGTTCTGGCACTGGTGCCCGTATTTGCCAGCTTTCCATACCGGTTGAACATATTCCTGTCTTGGGAGGGGGCTTACCGCCTGTACCTCGGACAAACTCCGTATAAAGATTTTGGGACGCCTGTGGGCTACATGTATTGGGTGGTGCCGGCCATGTTCTTTAAGATCTTCGGGCCGCAAATGATAACGCTGGTAAAGGCACAGGCCTTCCTGAACATTGTGGGTGGACTGGCCTTCCGGTCCATTTTTAAGACGCTGCAAATAAACGAGACCATCCGATTCACCGGGGTATTGTTGTTTGTGCTGTCGTATTCATTTTTCAATTACTGGCCCTGGTACAACCATACGGTGATCATTTATGAGCTGGTGGCCCTGGCATTTTTGATGAAGTATTTTTTTGCGGTGCGGTTGCGGTGGTTGTGGCTGGCATTGGCCGGTGTGTTCATTTTCTTTTCCTTCTTTACCAAGCAGGATGGGGGAGGGTTGGCCTTGCTGGTATGCCTCGGCTTGTTGTTGTACGAAGCCATTAAACTGAAAAAATGGTTGCCGTTATTGGTATTTATGGGCGCGGTGGTGATAACGGGGTTGATAGTGATACTGCCTTTGCGCGGTTATAATTTTGGATATTGGTTCAATCATGGGCAGCCGCCGCATACTTCGCGTATGTCCATATCTGATATTATCCGCGAAATACTAGCTGGCTCGCAGTGGCTAAAGTTTTACGTGTTCATTATCGTATTGTTGTTGATAGCGCGCTGGCAACAGCGGGGATGGAAGGAATTCTGGAATACCCGGCAGGAAATGCTGATGGGCTTATTGACTATTGGCATACTTGCGCAGGCCGCGATATTCCAGGTTACGAGCTATGTGCCGGTAGACAATAATATCTTCTTCCACAGCTTTGCCCTTGTATATATTTTATACCTGCTGAACCAGTTGCTGCCTTTGCGGTTCGATACCTGGAAGGTGGCTATTGTTTGTGCCGGCGGAGTATTGCTGTGGTGGAGCCAGGTGTATTGGAAATACATCGAGCGGTTTGTGATAAAGCCCGGGCAGGCGTACAACACCATCGAGTATAAAGGTTACCGGTATGCAACGGAAGTAAACCGCAATACATACATGATCGATATGGATACGACGGATATACCGTTGCACCAATGGCGTACTGTTAACCTAAGGTCATTTAATAAAATGTTGTTGCCGGGGCCAACTGCCGATGGTATCGAGCGGCTGATGAACATGGACCTGATCAAAAACAAAAACAAGAATTTAAAGGTGTTGAACATGACGGAGCTTACGCCGTTGGCCGCAGAAGTTCCTTTTGAACTGGAGCGCGGCTCCCATTATCCTTTGTGGTTTCACAAAGGCGTAGGCATGTTCGACAAGGAAACAAATATGTTCTGCGACCGTATCAAGAGCAAGTATTATGATATGGTATTGTTTGAGTATATACCTTACCTCAACAATTTTTATCCATACCAGGTGCGGGAGTGTTTGGAGCAGAATTATAAAAAGATAGATTCATTTGTTGCGCCGAGAAAGCCTACGCCAAATGCGTGGGTGGAAGTGTGGGTGAAGTGAAGTCTAATCATTTGTTCAATTCTAAACATTGTGTATGCTTCTTCGTCTTTCCATCCTGGTGTTGATCATATGCATTCTCTATGTCACGGGCTGCGCAGTTCTGAGGCTTCCACCACTTAGCAAGCAGGAACGCGCATGGATAGACGTTTATAACGAAGGCGATACGCTGATCTTTAAGTCAAGCGCAGGTACTTTCGACACCAGCATCATTACAAAAAAGCGTGTGTACTATTCGGAACTTAATTTAATTGAATACCGCGGCGGCGAACAAATTGGAGAGGTTTGGTATACAAATAAGCGGTTAAAATACAATCCCCATGGCGCTGAGTTGATAGGCCTTATCAGGCATCGTAAGGAAACTAACATGCGCATTGACTATTTATATAGCGGAGCCTTCGTACTCAATATCAGAAACAATCCCCTGGAAAAGATCCGGCAAGGGGATGTTTATGAGTTTGATACCTTTCATCCAAAAGCTGAGCATTGGCAGCCAAAAAAAATTTTCTGGCATATGCGGGAAGGAATAGTGCGCTATATCACGCATGATAATGAAGAATGGAAACGTATTAACTGAATTTTCCTGCAATCGGCGTTAGGCCGCTTATTGCCGCTTGCTACCGGCCGCACCAGAACTGTGCCACCCGGCTTGCCTGTTTAAAGTCAGTAAATTTCGTATGGCCGGCATCGTAAGGTATTTTTGCTTACTTTTGATGTACACTAAATGAAAACGCTCTCACTCCGCCCGACGATCCTGGCCGTCGATGATGATTTGGAAGATTTGGAACTCATTGAAGAGACCATATCAGATTTAGAGCCGACCGCGAATTTTAAGAAACTTACGGACGGCAGTCAGGTATTACCCTTTCTGGACCAATATGCTGATGGAGAGCTCCCCTGCCTCATAATCCTGGATTACAATATGCCGGGGATGAATGGTGCACAGGTAGTTTCCCAGCTTTGCGCAATCCCCCGGTACGAGCCCATTCCTAAGATCATTCTAAGCACGTCCAATGCCAACTCCCACATACGGGAATGCATGGACAATGGGGCTTTAAAGTATTTCGTTAAGCCAAACAATATAAAGGACATGAACCGCCTTGCCGAAGAGATGCTTTCATATTGCAGGTGAACAATTACAGTTCAACAGGCAGGTAAATATCGAAACGGGCGCCTTTATTCGGCATACCTTCCGCTCTGATGATGCCCTTATGGTTTTGCACTATTCTTTTACAAATGGCAAGCCCAATTCCCGAACCAGACGTGCTTGAACGATTGTTGAGCCTTTGAAAGATGTCAAATATTTTCTCTGCATACTTTTGTTCAAAGCCCAAGCCATTATCTGTAACGGAAATTTTGTGGTATTGTCTGCCTGGCTCTGTTCCGCCTTGTTTTATTTGGGAACCTGGTATCGTCTCGGCCGAAATTGTGATCACGGTCTGGCGGTCAGGATGTTTATATTTAACTGCGTTTCCTATCAGGTTGTCCATAAGTTGCTTAAACTGGAAGGGCACGCCTTCAACCACCGGCAGGTTGTTGAACTCAATTATTGCCTTCTGATGGTCCATGTCGTCTTTATGAAGCAGGATCACTTCTTCCACCACTTTGTTTAAATCCACCTTTTCGTAACCATCCAGGTTTGTCGTAGTCCTGGAATAATCCAACAGATCGTCGATGAGTTCCGTCATTCGGCTGGCTGCGGCCATTGATCTTTTCAGGTACTCTTGGGATTTGTCGCTAAGCTGGCTCGCTGTATCTTCACAAATCGCGCTGCTGTACATATGAATTTTCCGCAAAGGTTCTTTCATGTCGTGCGATGCTGCGTAAGCAAATTGTTCGAGCTCCTTGTTTTGAAACTCCAATTGACGGCTGTATTCCTTCATCCGGTCTTCGGCGAGCTTTCTTTCCGTCAGGTCTCTTGTAACCTTGCTAAACCCGATGATATTGTTGTCTGCATCATGCAGTGCGGTTAAAACAATATTTCCCCAGAATCTCGTTCCGTCTTTTTTTTGTCTCCAACCTTCGTGCACCGTTTTTCCTTGCTTGGAGGCTTTCTGCAAAAGTTGCCTGGGCAAGCCTGCTTCCCGGTCGTCGGGCAGATAGAAGGTACTGAAGCTCTTTCCCACTATTTCCTCCTCCCTGTACCCCTTGATCTTTTCAGCTCCTTTGTTCCAATTTTGTACGATGCCGTCCTTGTCGAGCAAAATGATGGCATAGTCTTCTACCTCCTCGACCATTTTATGATACCGTTCCTCGCTCTTTTTAAGCTCTTCGTTTTTTTCTTTCAGGTCCTGGGTTTTTGCTTCCACCATTTTCTCCAAAGCATCTGACAGATTCCGGTATTTTTTTTCACTTTCGCGCAGAGCCTGTTCGGTACGTTTAATTTCGGTTATATCGATCAGCATGTTTATGGCGCCGGTCATATTTCCTGAAATGTCGTATATAGGTTGTGGATAGGGGGCTACATTTCGCACTAACCCGTCCGGGCGCATTACTATTATCTCTTTGCCATAAACCGGCCGGCGTTCCTTCAGGCAAATTGCCATGGGGCATTGATCGAGCGGCAGCTCGGAGCCGTCGACCTGGAATATTTTGTATGAACCGCACCACTTATCTTTTCCTATTTCAGGCTCCCATCCCCATAACTCCGCGGCTGCCTTATTATACATGGTAATCGTTCCTTCCACATCGGTAGTGTAAAGCGGTGTGGCCAAACCATTGATCAGGTTCCTGTACCGGCTTTCACTTTCCCTTAATGCAATTTCGGTTTGCTTTAAGGCTGTTATGTCCTGGAACACATTGATGGCCCCAATTACCTTGTTCTGTTCATCCAGCACAGGGTCAATATTAACGACGGCATAAAATTTTGACCCGTCTGGCCTTTCAACTATTGCTTCAACGTCGCGAAACGATTGTCCTGTTGTTACGGCAACCGCCATCGGTGTTTTATCGGGTGGTACAAAAGTTCCATCCATCAGCCAAACCTTAAAGCAGGCACAGAACCTGAGGGAACTTTCTTTGATATCCGGTCTGTATCCCCAAAGTTTTACAGCCACCTCGTTAAAGTAGGTGATACGGCCCTCCTGATCGCAAGTGTAAACCGCCATGGGCAGGCTGTTCACAAGGCTTCTATAACGGTTCTCGCTCTCTTTAAGCGCAACAAATAATTTTTTCTGTTCTGTGACGTCGATGGTAAAGCAACGTGTATGGATGAACTTTCCTTCGTCCCAAAAAACGTTAGAGCTTATTTGGACGATTTTCGTGGACCCGTCCTTGCAACGTAATACCGATTCATAGCCATTTAATGTTTCATTACGGCTTAAACGGGTGAGTATATCCCTGATCTTGTCCCGCTCAACATGAAACTCGGCGATATGGTGGCCGATATATTCGTCTTCCGTATAACCGAGCATGTCGAGCTCGGCCTTATTGGCCCATATTATAATGCCGTTGCGGTTCACCCAATGAAGGCCGATGGCGGCATTGTCTACATAATCCTGCAGCTCACGTGTCCTCCAATCCAGGGCTTTCTGAATTTGCTTATTTTCAGCTTCCAGATTGAAGGCTATGCTATCCGGATGGTTGGTTCCGCGTTGTTTCATTATAATGTTTATGAAGGTTCTTAAAATTAAACAAATAATGGAAGAATTCCACTATGGCCGCTCGGAACTTATAAAGCGGGCTGAAGCATAACCTGGAAAGGGCGGAAATGTTAGCAGCAGCAATCAATTTATATTTTGGCTGAATATGGCAAGATTGATTTTGATAATGCTTTGTGGTTTCAATACCGCGCTGGCGCAAAAGCCTTCCGTGAATTTTGTAGTGAACGGCGCCCTCTCCATCAATTTCCCCAGGGTTCCCCAAACCTCCCTGGTAGACGGCTTCAGCGTTACAAGCGCCAATTCCGCCACTATCGACTATCATGTTTCCGTGAATGATAAGTCCTATTACGCCCCCATGAACAATAAACAGTTCGACTCTGCCATGGAACGGCTTGCCGGCATGTACCTGGCCCTCGGGCGGTACCGGTCTTACAAGCGCTCTATAACCGACACATTTTTGGGAGGCATGCGCGGCAAGTTCCTGCGCGCAACAGACCCTTCGGAACCTGTCGATATAAAAGCGATGTTCATGTTCATCACTTTGCAGGAAAGCAAGTCGTATTTTGTTCAATGCAATGTTATCGAGGAAGCAGCTACTAATGACGAGGACATTGCTTCTTTTTATAGCACCATGAAGTTTGTAAGCAGTCCTTACGTCATTTACGAGGAGCCAACCCCGAAATGGGTCTGGTACCTGATCTACGGTGGGTTGCTGCTGCTTGCATTGATAATTTTCTTTGTATTACGCAGTAAGCGCAGGGCGCGGCGAAGGGCTCTATTGGGAGACGCATTCCGATAAAAAGGGATCTGGTCTTGCGGTGTTCAATCAGTTGAAATAAATTAAAATACCGGTTTTTTATTCCTTTTTTATAAATTACCTTGTACGCGATAAACCTCCTGTCAGACTGCCTCACCCTATTTACTGGTATAATGCCCCCCATGGTTTAGCAGCACATCACCTCTAAACTTTTCAACATGAAACGCAAGGCTTCAAGCGGGCAGGCATTTATTTGCCTGTTGTTATCTGCATTTCTCTTGTTATGCACAGCTTTCTTATTTCGGGCGCCTGCGCAAAGCAAGCGCATGGTAAAAGGTGAGCGATCGGTTTGCCGTATCGGGGATAATAACCCCCAACCGAATCAAATCGGGTACTTTGACCAGGTATATAATATCCGCCCTTCGCAAAAGCTGCCCATAGAAATCACGTACCCCGAAGGCCGTGCCGGGGAAAATGTAATTGTAATAGTTGCCGATGGCGGTTTGCTGGAGGGCAAACAATTGTCGCGCGTGTTGCAATTGACCAGCCAGAAAAAAATCAATTTTAATTTCCAGGCATCCGGCGACAATGGCATTTACCGCATTGTTGTACGCAAAGGAAACGACATCAAAGTAGTGCGGTTATGGGTAGGCCCCAATCCGCTGGCAAACAACAATGAAAGATCTCCATACATCGGCGGTGGTAGATGTGGCAACCCATCGAGCCATGGACCGGCATCATATAAAAAACCCTGTCCTCCGGAAATTCCTACCGGCGATCCGTTCAATCCATTTACTGGCAATGAACACCGCGTGGTAGCAGACCTGCAGATGTGGGGCGCCGTGGGAGAAATCCCCATGATATGGAGGCGGTATTACAATAGCCGTGAATTTGCGGGATGGACCTACAGCTTTCATTTCCTGATGGCCGACAATGGCACCAACAGCAATGGGCAGCCGGAAGTGATCATCAGGTTCCCTGAGGGCGAGGAAATTATTTTTGCGCAGGATGCCGGCAATCCTTCACACTGGTTGCCCGTATTTGGTGTGGAATACCGCTTGTTCCAGTACGGCAACAACTTCTTTTTGCAAAGGCCAGATGGCAGCCGTTACCGGTTCCAGAAATTCATAAACCCCCAGGGCAGTTGGTACCAGCTGCAGGATATCAGGGACAAATATCAAAATTTATATACGCTGTCTTATGATCAAAAAAATAACCTGTCACGCGTTACCGAACCCGCCGGAAGATACTTCGACATAATATATACGACTCCCGTGCCCGGCGGGCAGGAGGTGATAAGCAAGGTAACCAGCAATGATGGACGCAGTGTTCAATACAAATATACCGTGTATATGGAGGCTGGTTTCAGCTGGCCGCTCCTTACGGTTGCCGAATATGGCGACGGCACCAGGGCATCCTATACTTATTATCCTCCACACTACAGCGGGGCAGGCTTCATGTACCTGGAGAGTGCAAGGGACCCGCGCATTGAAGTGGGTAATCCTGAAATGAAGTTTACTTACGACAATACCATCGCCCGCGGTTATATCAAACAGGAAATAAATGGAAGAACAGGAGAAGTAATGAATACGCTGACCGCGTATGATGGCGGCCGCTGGATTTGCTATGCCAATGGCAGGGTACAGCATTTGGTGATGCCTGCAGACGGGTTTGGCCAAACCACCGAATATACCGACGGGTTGGGACGCACCCATAAATACACGTACGATGCAAATGGGTTTATCAGCGCCGCAACCGATGCACTTGGCAGAACAACAAAGTATGTAATGTCGGCTTATAACAATTTCCTGCAGGTAACCCACCCCGATGGCGCTGTTGAAAAATGGACCAGGGACAGCCTTGATTTGGTGCTGACCTATACCGATGAAATGGGAAGAAAAACGACCTATACGAGGGACAGCCGCCACCGCGTAACCAAGATCACTTATGCAAATAACACCACCGAACATTTTACTTACAACCAATTTGGACAGGTATTGAAGCACACGTTCCGGAATGGCGGCGTTGAAGAAACTTTCCATGATCTCCGCGGTTTAAAGACCGGCCATATAGATCCTTTGGATCAGCAATCGGTTTATACTTACGACGCTGCGGACCGCCTGGCATCCCTTAGGGATAAGAGACACAATATTGAGCGGTATGAATACAACGAAAGGGGACTACTGGTTAAGCAGGTAAATAAAGACAACAGCGTGCTGAAGTACGAGTATGATGATTTTGGGAACCTGGTAAGCAGTACAAACGAAATCGGCAAGACCTGGAAGGCGCAGTACGATGAATTTAAAAGGATCACCAGCAGCACCGACCCTTTGGACCGGCAGACAAAATTTACTTATGACCTGCCGGGCGGCGGGTGTGGCTGCTTACATGACCGTCATACTCCCACGCAGATCATATTACCCAGTGGAAAGATCATAAAGATTGAATACGACGTGGAATGGCAAAAAATAAAACAGACCATTGGCGCCGGCACGCCTGATGCCGCTACTACCCAGTATGAATATGATGTGGCTGGTAATGTTACCGCGGTCATTGACCCGCGCATGAAAACCACAACATATGGATATGACTTAAGGAACCGGCTGGTAACCGAAACAGATCCCTTAAACAATACAACGGGTTGGAAATATGATTTTGTTGGCAACATCGTGTCCAAAAAGCGGGCGGATGGCACCGTTACAAACTACGACTACGATAGCAGAAACCTTGTTGTGCAAACCACCAATGCCAAGGGACAGGTAACCCGGTACGAATATGATGTTGAAGGAAATATCAGGAAATTGATCGATGCCGAAAATCAGGAATATATTTTTGAGCATGATCTTTTAAACCGGCGAACAAAAACCATCCATCCCAACGGCACTTTCGAAGCTTATGGCTATGATGCGGTAAACAACCTGACCAGGTACAGGGATCGTGCCGGGAAGGTGCGCAGCTATTTTCATGATATCCGCAGCCGTGAGGTGATGTCTGTCTGGAATGACAGCGTACGGTCCGTTATGCGCACCTATGATGCAGCAGGCCGGTTGCTTACACTAAACAATGGTGTTAGTGCGCTGACCTATACCTATAACGATGCAAATGAAATGACCAGTGAGTGGCAGGCAATCGAAGGCACGGGCGGCGCCAGGCAAGTTAAATATCAATATAACGCAGATGGCCTGCGCAGTGCCATGATCTATCCCAGCCTGAATACGGCATTGGGCTATCAATACACTGCCAGAAACCAGGTATCATCCATTACAGCCAATGGGGGGCCGCTGGTACATTACATGTATGACCTGGCAGGTAACAGGATCAATAAAAAACTGATAAACGGAACAGTTGCACAATACCAATATGATGATGCCAACCAGGTATTGGAGATCATGCACCAGCGATGGGGTATTTCGTTTGCGCGGTTCAATTATGGGTACGATGAGGTAAAGCGCAGGACCTTTGTAAAGCGTGATAATCATAAAGGCGACGTGTACAGGTACGATCCGCTTGATCAACTCACAGATGTGCAATACGAAGTTTCCAATCCTGAAACTGCCCCCGGCGGAAGCATAAGAACAGTAAACTATTTTCATGACGCTACCGGCAACCGCTTATTTGTAAAAGATAATGGAACCCTCACCAATTACAACCTCAACAACATGAACCAATATGTGAGTGTTGGCGGTAGTAGCCTAAACTATACTGTTGATGGGCACTTAAGTATTTATAAAGATTGGAAATACGATTATGATGCACAGGGGCGGTTGATAAGGGCGGTTAAGGGAGACAGTACTATAACCTTCGCTTATGATGGGCGTAACCGGTGTGTGCAACGGACCATCAATGGACAGGTAAGTTTCCTGTACTATGATGAGTGGAAATTGGTGGAAGAAATGAACGCGGGCGGACAGATAACGCAGTATGCTCATGGAGCTGAAACAGACGAATTGCTGGCGAAGAAAACCGGTGCTGATGGTATCGTTTTTTATCACCACGATGCTTTGGGAAATACCGTCAGGCTAACCAATGGCGCCGGCAATGTGGTGGAGCAGTACACGTATGATGTTTATGGTAGTCCCGTATTCAGGGATGGCGCAGGCAATGTTATTGCGGCCAGCGCTTTTGGCAACCGGTTCCTGTTCACAGGCCGGGAATTTATACAGGCGCTCAATTTATATGATTACCGCAACCGTATGTATTCGCCGGAACTGGGAAGGTTCTTACAGGTAGATCCCATCGGGTTCAGTAGTGGCGATGTGAATTTTTACAGGTATGTGGGCAATAACCCGGTGAACTGGAAAGATCCTACAGGCACCATCACCATACCTCACCCGCCCCATAGGATCCATTTAGACGATGGCAGAATAATAGAAATCCGGATAACAGATATTTTTCTCGATCCCTGTGGGCCAAGAACGAGGGTGATTGTTGTGGTAACTTATAGCGCATCAGGCCAAATGACCCTTAATAGTTCTACGGTGCGGGGACCCAATGGTGAGCATGAGCACACATCGCATACGGGGCCAGAGCCTTATCCGAGTACAAGCGGCCCACGTGCTCCAAGTGATCCGGTTGAATACAACCTCAGCGTTTTGGCCTTGGGGGCCGGGGTTATTGCTACCATTGCTACTTCTCCCATAGTGGTGACAACTGCTACGGTTGTAGGAATTGTTGCCGGAATAGGTCTTATTGCAAATGCATATTAAAATGAAGCCTTCAAAAAATAATTATAATGAAACTGATCATTCCAATACTCACTTGCTGTTTGCTATACTCAGCAACTGCTTTTAGCCAGCCGCCCTGTGCTAATATTCCCATTCAAAGCCCTGTGGTTTCGAGGCCTGCCGGCATGCACATTACTTCAACGGCCAACTGCGATGCCATCATTATTAGCTGGAAAGGAAACAAGGCGCAAACCTATACCATTACCGCCAGCTACACAGATGCAACCGGGGCCACAAGCGCGGTTGCACCCACATACAACATTGCCTGCGGCAGTGATCTTATGTGCTCTGTTACGTTGCCGGTTAAAACGAATGGCTCCATTAACTGGAGCATACAGGCTGTACAGGAAATAGATGGCCGGGTATTTCAAAGCTATCCCCACAGAGGGGAATTTAAAGGTTGTAATACTGATCACCTGGTTCCCCTTGCATCAACTAACCTAATTGACGCCTCATCCAAAATTGTAACCGTTGCATCCGGGTTGACCGTTTACCCCAATCCCGCGACAGGAGCATTAACCTTCAATTGGAAGAGTGAATACAAAGGCGCCGCGACAGTTACCATTATGGATGCTGCCGGCAAAGCGATCAGCGCGATGGATATAAAAAAGTATCAACGAGATTATGTTCGACGGTTATCTGTAAATAACCTTTCGCCGGGTTTGTATTATGTACAGGTTATCATGCAGAACGGGCAGTTGCTTACTGCGAGGTTTATAAAGAATTAAAACGGTGTGATAATTTTTCTTGTATACGCAGGAAGCGCAGTGCGCGGCAAAGAGTTATTCCTGGAGACGTATTCCGGTAGTAATTGTAATTTCGGCCGATGCACGCCATCTTCATCCAGTACATTTATATCCTGTTGATCATTCTTGGCCTCGTTATGCTGGCTAACAAGCTGCGGCTTGCTTATCCTATTATATTGGTATTAGGCGGGCTGGCGCTAAGTTTTACAGGCGCATTTTCCGATATTACTATCAGTCCCGAGCTGGTATTCTTTATTTTCCTTCCGCCCATTTTGTACGAGGCTGCCTGGCAGACCTCGTGGAAGGAGTTTTGGAAGTGGCGAAGGGTTATCACCGGTTTTGCATTTCCCATCGTTATACTAACATCCTGCGTAATTGCCCTGGTGTCTAATGCGCTTATTCCTGGTTTTACGCTGGCCCTGGGTTTTTTATTGGGCGGCATCATATCCCCACCGGATGCGGTTGCCGCCACTACCGTTATGCGGGGGTTGAAGGTGCCGAAATCACTGGTAAGCATCATTGAAGGGGAAAGCCTGCTGAACGACGCTTCATCGCTGGTGATATTCCGGTTTGCGCTGGCGGCCATTATTACCGGCCAGTTCCAGTTGCAGGACGCCGCGGCTGATTTTTTACTGGTCATTGCCATGGGCACCGTTATAGGGCTGGCCGTTGGCTTTATTTTTTACGGCATTCACCGCTTGCTGCCCACTACGCCCAGCATCGACATTGTGCTAACCCTGCTTACACCGTATTGCATGTATTATGCAGCGGAGCATTTTCATTTTTCCGGCGTACTGGCCGTGGTAAGCGGCGGGCTTTTATTATCGCATAAGCGGCAGCGCATGCTCACCTACCAAAGCCGCATACAGGGCACCAACGTGTGGACCAACCTTATTTTCGTTTTCAATGGGCTTATCTTTTTGCTCATCGGGCTGCAACTGCCTTCTATCACCGAACAAATAGGTATAGGTTTGGGAACGGCCATCGCATACGGCCTTATTATTTCTGTAATACTCATCATTACGCGGCTGCTCTGCACGCTGGGCACCAGTTATTTTACCCGCTTTATGAGCCGCTTTATAACCGTGGCCGATGCCAATCCCGGTTGGAGAATGCCCCTTATTGCCGGGTGGGCGGGCATGCGTGGCGTGGTATCATTGGCGGCGGCGCTATCCATACCGTTGCTCATTAACGAGGGCCAGCCTTTCCCGTTCCGCAACCTTATCCTGTTCATTACATTCATCGTAATACTGGTAACGCTGGTATTGCAGGGCTTAACGCTGCCCTTGGTAATCCGAAAGCTAAATCCCGAGGACAGGTACACGGCTATACCGGAAAATCAGCAGGAGCTTATCATCCAGAAAAAACTTGCGCTGGCTTCTTTAGAAGCGCTCGAACAATACGGCAATGAGCACGCAAACAATCAGCACTTCAATAATTTAGTGGCCAGGCTGCAGATAGATTCCAATTTCTTTCAGCAAACCCTGTCGGAAGCAACCCAAACAAAAGACAATGCATTGACAACCTTCCAGCGAATTTACCTCAACCTGCTGGAGCGCCAGCGGGAGCTATTGTACGAAATGAACAACCGCGCCGAGTTCGACGAGGACATCATCAGGAAATACCTTTCCCTGATAGATATAGAAGAATTTAAAGTGCGTGAAAAAATATTGCAGCGATGATGTATCGATTTTTCATAGGAACACTGGCTGCCTTGGTTTGTAATTGCAACCTGGCGCTCGCGCAAAAGCCGTCTGTAAAATGCAATATTAACGACGCACTCCTAATTAATTTTCCTGTAAAGCCGGAGACAATCCAGAAGGGAGATTTCAGCATATTCTATGCTGCTTCGGATGGTGTTGAGTACATGGTTCATGTAAACAACAGCGTTTATTTTGTTCCTATGACCAGGCAACAATTCGATTCAACCATGCAACGCCTGGGTGATTTATATCTCGCTAATGGGCAATGGCATCTGTATGCCCATTCTGCAGTCGATACTTTTTTGGGCGGTATTCGCGGCAGGTTCATACGTGCCTGGGATATTATTAATATTGGAGACGTAAAGGAAATGTTCGTCTTTATTACCCTGCAGGAAAGCAAATCGTACTTTGTCCAGTGCAATATCATGAAAGATACAGCCCGCAGCCATGCAGATGCTGCGTCCTTCTACAAAACCATGAGGTTCATAGGTACGCCTTATGTGGTTTACGAAGAGCCAACGCCGTTGTGGGTATCCTATCTTGTGTATGCAGGCCTGCTGGCACTTGCTTTCATAATTTTCGTGCGTATACGCAGCAACCGTAGAGCGCGCCGGAAGGCCTGCCTGGGAGACGCTTTTCGTTAAGTTCGCAGTATTGCATTAACAAGGCTTGGGTCCCGTTGGCTTATAGTCTTTTTTCCTGGTCAGCAACAGGCACTGCGCGGTATTTTTGTGGGTCAGCACAATCCAGCAATGGTCCGGCGTTACCGCTTTTATTTCCACGGTTACTTTGGCTCCGGGCTTCAGCTCGTCGTTGGGCTCCACACCCCTCAGGTCCTTTACTTCCAGCGTATAATGCGTTTTGTCTGTCCATTGCATGGCGTACGTAATGGTTGCATCGGGGCCGCCGACATAATCTACATATCCCGTATCGGTAATTTGTGCGTACATGCCGGGAAAATCTGCGTAATGCCAAAGGCCGAAAAGATTTTCATCGGCTACGGTTTGCTTTTTAGTGGTTGCGGTATTGTCTTTGCAGGCAAAGCACAGTAATACGGCTGAAATAAGAAGCCAATAGAGTTTGCGGTTCATAAAACGTTATTTAAATACGCAGTTGCAATATTACCTGCTTATTTTTCTATACCTCGTTTTATTTGCAGTGCCTGTTTTTTTAAATACCAAAAGGGTGGAAGTATAACTGATACAATGATTACGATTAATGAAATCAGGTTTGGAAATGGAATTTTATGCAGGTCTATCATAAGCAGTAAGGGAATATACAACAATTATTCCTAGCATGGGCTGCGCGTGGAGCCCCTGAACGGCCTGTCCCTCGTCAGCAACATACACTCGCTCCTGCCATTATGCTCCAGCATTATCCAGCAATAATCATCCGTCATCTCTTTTATGGTTGCCTTCAACACTACCCGCTCTTCCTTCAGCATGTTGCCCAATCCTACCGCGTTTATTACTGTCAGCTCATAATGCGTTTTGTCTTTCCAACGGATCCTGTAGTCGATGTACGCATGTGTGCCGCCCAGGTAATCGCGGTACATCCGTTCATTTATCTTAACATACATGTCGGGGTCCTTATCGTAATACCATACTCCATACAAGTCTTCGTTTGGCGATACCTTGCCGCAGGCAAGGCACATCGGCATAAAAAACAGTGCTAAGTATAAAAATCTGTTGGGGTTCATAAGGGGTTAATTTCATTCAAAACTAGTATTTCTTATAACCTGTGCAAGCAAGAACGATCAATGCGGTTTTTGGCCGGTGCACGAAATATTGATTTTTTTCCTTAAGTTGCTATAGGTAACCCTTAAACCATCCCGCTCATGAGGCTGCGCAATATAATATTAGCGTTCCTCTGTACCTCGTCTTCCGGCATGTTATATGCGCAGGATTCTTCGTTGTATTCCAGGTTATACAGTCTTCCCGATAAAGTTTTCGCCCGCATTAGCCACAAGGCCGATAAGGCCGGGCAGCAGCTTGCGCGCCAAACTGAAAAGTACCTGGCAAGGCTGGCAAAACAGGAAAGGAAACTGCAACAAAAGCTATTTAAAAAAGATTCAGCGGCAGCCAGGCAAATATTTGGCGACATCGGCGGCCGTTATGCAACACTGCAACACACTGCAGGCGCGCAGGTCTACAGCAGCAGGCTGGACTCCATGCAAACCGTCCTGCACTTTTTGCAGCACGATAAAATGCCAGGTCAATCCCCCGCGGCGCAGCAACGCCTTTCCCAGGTGTTGGGCAATTATGCCCGGTTGCAAAATACTTTCAACCAAACGGCGGCCATCAAGGCTTATATAAAGCAACGGCAACTGTTTTTGCAACAGCAGTTGCAGCGGTTCGGGCTGGTAAAGGAGCTTGAACGGTTTAAAAAAGAAGTGTATTACTACCGCGCCCAGGTTGATGAGTATAGGCGCACGTGGGAAGATCCGTCGAAAATGGAAGCGGTTGTGTTAAGGCTGGCCAATAAAATTCCGGCATTTAGAGATTTCTTCAGGAGAAATTCAATGCTAGGCAGCATGTTCCGGTTGCCGGGAAGCGATCCGGTTGCTGCTGCAACGCCTATTCCTGGCTTGCAAACGCGTGCATCCATTCAGCAGGATATGCTTCAACGGTTCGGCAGCGGGCCCGATGTTAGCCGTGCGGTGCAGCAGAACATTCAATCAGCACAGGCGCAGATCAACCAGCTTAAAGACAAAGTGAACGCCTTCGGCGGTGGCAGCAGCGATATGGACATGCCGGATTTTAAACCGAATTCGCAAAGGACAAAAAGTTTCTGGAAAAGAATAGAGCTCGGTGCAAATGTGCAGAGCGTAAGAGGCAATGGTTTCTTTCCTGTTACCAGCGACGTTGCATTGTCTGCCGGGTATAAACTAAACGATAAGAGCATCATTGGCATCGGCGCCAGCTATAAAATGGGCTGGGGGCAAAGCATTCGTAACATCAGCATCACGCATGAAGGTATTGGTCTGCGCACTTTCTTGGAGTGGAAGCTCAAAGGTTCGTTTTGGCTTGCCGGCGGGGGAGAACTGAACTACCGGAGCCGCTTCCACGATTTTCAAATGCTGCGGGACTACAGCGCATGGCAAAAGAGCGCATTGATCGGCATCAGCAAACGCTACCACATCAATGCGAAGTTCAGGGGCAACATTCAATTGCTGTTCGACGCCCTGCACGCGCAGCAGGTACCACGTACACAACCCGTACTGTTCAGAGTAGGATACCTCTTAAAATAACCCAGGATGAAAAAACCGTTCACCGCCCTGCTGCTCGTATGCATGCAGGCTGTTTCCCTGGCCCAGGATGGCAGCCATGCCATGGTAAACAAGCTGCCGGATTTTATTCCGCCCACGCCCGAAGCTTCGGCTATTTTAAAGGCCGATCAGCTGAGCATCGGTTACACTACCGGCTCGCCCAACATCAGCATTCCCCTGGGCAGCCTGCAAACGGGCGGCTATACCCTGGGCATCAGCTTAAATTATTCCTCTACGGGAATAAAAGTAGATGAATATGCCAGCATGGTGGGCATGGGATGGACCCTTACTTATGGGGGAGTGGTATCCCGGACGGTGATGGACAAGCCAGACGAAGACCGCACCGTCGGTAACCACAACCTGGTATCGCTCAACTTCAACAGCCCCAGTACTACCGAAAGGAATTTTTTGAAGAATGCGGTGGACAAAGAGCTGGACATTTTCAGTTTTTCATTCCCCGGATACGGTGGCAAGTTCATTTTAAACAGCAGCTACGAGCCGGTGCAGCTAACGAGGAACAACCTGAAGATCCAGGTCATCAGCGGCAGCTTTCAAAATGGATTCATCATTACCACAGACAACGGTACTGCATACCATTTCCAGGACGTTGAGATCAGCACCGGGCGCAACCCCACCGGCACAGACTGTGAAAAGACCAATGAGACCAGCAGCGTCAAAACAAGCTGGTACCTCACCAAGATCGTGCTGCCATCCACGCAAAAGCAGATCAATTTCACCTATACTACGGCGAACGTCACGTTTCAATCATCCATTGCACAAACCATTTCAAAGGTTACGGCCAGCAATAATTTCCTGTGCGTACCGGGAGAAGGACAAAGCGGTGTGGCCTGCCCGGTGGGCACCATCCGGTTCTCAACCTGCATCAGCCAGCAGGTAGTTACCACCAAATTCATTGCCGCCATCGAGACCAGCGACGGCGATAAGGCCGAGTTTTTCTATGATGGTACCGCGCGAACAGACCTTGAAGGCGGCAAGCGCCTCGCCTCCATGACCATCAGGAACCGCAATGCGCTCAAGCTGCGTGATATTACTTTTGTTGCATCTTACGAAAATGCCAATTCAGGTACTACGGCTTACCGGAACAAGCGCCTTTTTTTGAATTCAGTCTACATCCGGGGAGGGGAGATCAGCACTGCCACCGGGCCGCTTACGTACAATTTTACTTACAACGATAAGGGCAACCTTCCGTCGCGCCTGGCATATTCGCAGGATTGGTATGGATACTACAATGGCAAGTCGACCAACGCCAGCCTCATTCCAATACTGGCTTCTACAGATGTTAACTACGGCACCTACAGCAATGGTACAGGCACGGGCAGCGTCACCTTCGGCGACCGCTCTATCGACACGGTGTACTCGGCCAAAGGGTTGCTTACAAAAATTCAGTATCCAACGGGCGGCTACGATACGCTTATATACATCGCCAACAAGTACGTAAAGGCCGGAACGTCTACTGAGCTGCTGGCCGGAGGCCACTCGGTGGCGAGGGTCATTTCATATACCGATGCGGGAAGCAAGGCACTGGAGCGGGAATTTATTTACCGCTACAAATCGGACAATGCGCTTTCCGCCATGGTTATGAACGAGGGCCTGAAGTTCAGCGAGAGCAATACTGTTAAACGGGATGGCTATACCTGTTCCGGTGAATTCGGAATAACAAGGATCGAGTGCGATGGCCCTACCTGCACCTATGCAGTGGTAACATCCAATTCCAGTAACCCGATTGCGGCGCTTGGAGCGCAGCATTTGTATTACCGCTCCGTGCTGGAGGTTACCAGGGGCGCTTCTACCGATAACGGCATGACCGAACACGTATATACCCTGTTCGGCAACCTCGATCCGAGGCACTGGTTGGGTAACGTGGTGTTGAACTGCCCGTACCAGGTGGTGCCGGACGTTGTGATAGGCGAGCGGCTAACCAATATCTACAAACGAAACGGAAGCTCTTATGAATTGGTTAAAAGCACCGAGCGCAAGTTGCGGCTGGACGGCCTGGATGAGTACTCCAGCTACTCGGTAAAGCGAAAATACGTCAACATTTGCGAGGGCACGCCGCCTTCCGCTTCGGAGTTCGACGCGTTTGATGTGGATGAATACTACATCAACACCTATACGGTGCTGACCGACACCATTATTGAAAAAGAGTATGCCGACGGCGGCCTTGTAATGACCAAACTTACAAAGTTCGAATACGGTAGCAGCGCTTACACCTATCCCACGCGCACTACTACTACCGGCAGCGATGGCCTGCAACTTAAAACCGAGCGCAAGTACCCGCCGGACTACACGGGCCTTAGCTACATGACCAACCGCAACATCATTGGGCCTGTGGTAGAAGAAAAGCAATTTAAAAACAACAATGTAACCACTACGCTCACAACAAAGTTTAAGGACTGGTATTCCAACGCAACCGTCATTGCGCCGGACACGGTTGACCTGGTGTTCGGTACCAGCACGCAGGCGCAACGCATCCTGTACCACGGGTACGATACGCACGGCAACGTGAGCGAGGTATCGAAGGAGGGCGATGAGCGGTATTGCTACATCTGGGATTACAATAGAAATTTCGCCATTGCCAAGGTGCAGAACGCAAGCATCAATACTATTGCCTATACTTCATTCGAGGCCGATGGAAAGGGCGGCTGGAACTGGAATGGCACCGTGCTGACAGCGGGCGGCGTTACCGGCCACAATTCCTTCAATGGCACCGTTTCCAAAACCGTTGCTTCCGGCAACTACGTTGTTACCGCATGGACAAAAACGAGCAGCTCCCTCACCGTTAACAGTACTTCGGGTACACAATTGCGCATTGCCGGTAGTTGGAAGCTACTGGAGTGGAACCTTAGCAGCGTATCGTCAGTGACGGTTGTGGGTACTGATTTTGATGAGGTGCGGCTCTACCCCAAAGGAGCGCTGATGACGACGTTCTGCTACGAGCCGCAGGTGGGCGTTACCAGCCAATGCGACGTGAACAACCGCATCATCTACTACGAGTACGACGGCATGTCAAGATTAATGCTCATTCGCGACCAGGACAAGTATGTTTTAAAGAAGTTTTGCTACAACTACATGGGCCAGCTAGACTCATGCAACGTGTACTACAACGCGGTGGCAAGCCAATCCTTTACCCGCAACAACTGCACCGGCGATTCAACGGGCACTTCCGTCACCTACACAGTGCCTGCGAATAAGTACAGCGGGTACACCCAGGCTGATGCCGATGCAAAGGCACAAGCTGAGATCACCGCGTTTGGCCAGGCAAATGCCAATGCTAAAGGAACATGTGTATACCTGTGTACCACGGGCAATTGCACGGGCGCGAACAAAAAATGTGTCAACGGCGTTTGCGAAACAGGCATCAAGGTGTACACCGGCTCGGTGCAGTTAGGCCCGCATTTGTGGGAATGCACTTACCACTACGAGTGGAGTGATGGAAGCTGGTCGCAAAATTATACGGAGGAGTCGCCCACGCAATGTATTGGAGAAATGTAAAAACTAAAAATATGAGAGCATTGATGTTTTTTTTCCTGTTTGTAATTGCTGTAACGGCCAAAGCCCAGTCTTCACCTGCCACTCTTGTGGCAGACAAGATTGCGCAGAAGATGAAGGATTCCCTCAATCTCAATGATGTGCAGAAACTGCTGATCTACCAGATCAATCTACAGCTCCACGAGGCGAAGATGTTGAAGCGGCAGCTGTACGCCGGCACTGATTCTTTGGGCATTCATGTGCAGCGGGTGGAGAATACCAGGGATTCGCTGTACCGCACGGTGCTGAATGAAGAGAAATACCTGTTATACAAAGAAAAGAAGAGGGTGCTGGTGAGCAACAATTAAACAGTTCAATTTTAAAAGGTTCAGCTTATGCAAACAAGCTTTGAACAACGGATGGCGTCGTGGGTGGCAATATTGCTTTTATGTGGATTGCCGTGCACGACAGCTAACGGTCAAAACCCGGTTGCTCCGCCATCGGCATATGCTTCCGGTGTTAACAAGAGTTACGTGCGCACCTGGGATGCCATTGCGCCCATTACCGATCCAAACGCGCTCAATACGGCCTTGTTCAAGGAGGCGAAGGTTGCCACGCAGTACTTCGATGGGCTGGGCAGGCCTTTACAAACGGTAGTAAAGAAAGGGTCGCTGGTTACTGATCCTTCCAACCCTGCATCAGCTGCAAACGCGGTGGACCTGGTAAGTCCATTTGTATATGATGAATTTGGGAGGGAACAATACAAATATCTTCCTTTCGCTGCCAATGGTACTGGTGGATACACCACTAACGATGGCTTGTTTAAACTTAATCCTTTCCAGCAACAGTTGACTTTTGCCGATGCCCAATACCCGCTGGATACATTTTTTTATGGAAAGACAAATTTTGAAGCCTCTCCGCTTAACCGGGCGAACAATAGGTATGCACCTGGTAATAGCTGGGTGGGCAGTGAGTCGAACAGCGAACCTTCCAGGAGGAATGTTACTACCCAATACCTGTTAAATGAAGAGAATGATTCAGTGCGCATCTGGACAGTTAGTGGTAGCAGCTTCGCCACTACAGATACTTACGATCCCACGCAGTTGTATGAAATCGTTACCATTGATGAGCACAAGAGCAAGGTGGTTGAATATAAGGACAAGGAAGGAAAAACGATCTTGAAGAAAGTGCAAATTGGCTCCGCGCCTTCGGAACATCATACCGGCTGGCTTTGCACCTACTACATTTATGATGATCTGAACCTGCTGCGCGGCGTGCTGCAACCTAGAGCAGTAGAAGAACTGCAGGCAAACGGGTGGGCGCTTACTTCCAGTGTTCTGAATGAGCTCACCTTCCGCTACGAGTACGACCAGCAAAACCGGATGATCGTTAAAAGAATACCCGGCGCGGGTGAAGTGCGCATGATATATGACAAGTGGGACAGGCTAGTATTGTCGCAGGACTCGAACTTAAGAGCAAGCAACAAATGGTTGTTCACCAAGTACGACCAGCTCAACCGGCCCATCATGACCGGGTTTTATACTAATGCCACCTACACCACTCAAGCCACGATGCAGGCTTACCTGGATGGGCAGAATCTTTCGCGGTATGAAAACTATCAGACCGCCAGCTTCCCCCTGTATTCGCTGGACCAGTCATTCCCCGTGGTGGCTTACAGCGATGTGCTGACCATCACTTATTACGACGACTATTCCTGGGCGGGGTGGTACGGATCGTATTCAACAAAAGACAATACCTGGGACAGCGAGTTTGCCGCGGCCAGCAACAGCACCTGGCCCTACCCGCAAGGGCTGACCCAAAGTAGCCAGACCAGGGGCGTGGTGACGGGTGTATGGGATAAAACAAACGGAGGATTGCTGACAGCCAGTTTATACGATGACAAAGGCAGAGTTATTCAAACCAAAACCTATAACCACACTGGAGGCACCGATATAGCTACCACCCAATACTGTTTTACCGGGCAGGTGCTGCAAACCGTGCTGCGGCACCAGAAATCAGGAACCAATACCCAAACCCACACGGTGCAAACACGCATTAGCTACGACGAGGCAGGCAGGGTGATAAAGCTTGAAAAAAAACTAAACAGCACCATTGGCAGCACAAATCTTTCAAAGAGTTGGCATCCTATTGCAGCGATGGAGTACGATGCGCTCGGCCAGCTTAAAAAGAAAACCATAGGCCCTGCTTACGGCAGCAGCGGCCTGGACTCACTGGTAAACACCTACAACATCCGTGGTTGGCTTACCTCCATCAATAAAGGATATATAGACGGGGCCAGCGATGCCTGGTTCGGCATGGAGCTGGGCTATGACAGGGACGGCTACGCCACCTTCAGCAATAAGCAGTACAATGGTAACATCAGCGCCAGTGTCTGGCGAAGCAAAGGAGATGGCGAAAGAAGAAAGTATGATTTCAGCTACGATGCTGCCAACCGGTTGCTGAAAGCTGACTTTACCCAAAAAGCTGGCAGCAACTGGGACATAAGTGCCGGCATTGACTATAGCATGATGATGGGTAATGGCACCGATGCTAACACTGCTTACGACGCCAACGGCAATATCAAAAAGATGTGGCAGAAAGGCTGGAAACTCGGCGGTTCGGTAACCATCGACAGCCTGATTTATCAGAGCAATGATTACAGCAACAAGCTGAAATACGTTCGGGATGGCAATAACAATCCGACCACAACCCTGGGGGATTTTAAAGAGCCAACTCAAAACAACAGTGATAACCAGGGTGGCACGGCAGACTACACGTATGATGGCAACGGCAACATGACTGCTGACGCCAATAAATCTATTAGCACCATCTCATATAACCACTTAAACCTGCCTACCTACATCAACGTTACCGGCAAAGGCCACATAGATTATGTGTACGATAATGCTGGCAATAAGCTGAAGAAGGTGGTGAATGAAACAGGCCAATCCGCCAAAACAACGCTGTATATAGCAGGATTTGTGTATGAGAATGATACGTTGCAGCTTCTGCAGCACGAAGAAGGTAGGATACGTCTCACTACTAATACTTCCAATGCTTACAATGGCTACGCCTTTGATTATTTTGAAAAAGACCACCTGGGCAACGTGCGGGTGGTGTTGACCGAGCAAAAGGATACTGCAGCGTATCCAGAAGCCTCCATGGAAACGGGCAACCTTGCACGTGATACGCTGTATTATTCAAAGATCCCTGCAACGAGGGTACAGCGTACAACGGTGCCTGGCTACCCCACCACGGACACATATACTAACCCGAACGATTGGGTAGCCAAAACAAACGGCAGTGGTAATAAGATAGGTCCTGGCATTCTGCTGAAAGTAATGGCAGGGGATAAATTCAACATCAGGGTAAGCAGTTGGTACAGGACCAATGGCACCTCGCCCGGAAGTCCTGTTGATCCTTTAACAGATGTGGTTGCAGCACTGATTTCAGGTATCGGAGGCGGCGGAAAGTTTTCTGTAGCTGAACTGCAAACCACCAATGTGTTAGGTCCGAATACAACTGAGTTTTTTAATGACCGGTCTTATAACAGCAGTCGGCCCAAGGCTTACCTTAACTGGATACTGTTCAATGAACAATTGGTCTACGACAGTGCCAGCAGCGGGTTTGAGCAGGTGCCTGCAGAGTCCAGTTTCTGGAATGGCACGGACTCGGTGGTATACGTGCACCAGCCCAATGGTTTAACAATTGGTAAAAGCGGGTATTTGTATATTTATGTGAGCAATGAAACGCCGGATATAGATGTGATCTTTGACAATCTGCAGGTGACGCATTTTAAGGGGCCGTTGGTGGAGGAGACGCATTATTATCCATTTGGGTTGACGATGGCGGGGATAAGTTCGAAGGCACTTAAGACGAATTATGCTGAGAATAAACAACTTTTCAACGGATATGAACAGCAGGATGAAGAATTTAACGATGGCGATGGACTTGCATGGTATGATTATAAACGTCGCTTTTACGATTATCAAATAGGAAGGTTTTTCTGTCAAGATGGGTTAGCCGACAAGTATCCTTATTACTCGCCATACCAATTTGCAGGGAATGAAGTGCCTAATGCTATTGATTTGGATGGGCTCGAGCCTTTTAGGAGCAATCTTGGCTTGGCTGTAAAAGTGCAACAAGGAGTTAAAGATTTTATGCAAGGTAAGGGTGCCGTCTATCGGGGCGTGGATTGGTTCAATAGGAATATCAACCCTGTTGGAATGATAGTTCACGGCGCTGGTAAAGCAACAACTGGCAAGGATTTATTAACAGGAGAGGCAGCATCAAGGCTGCAAGGGGTAGCTGAAATAGGGACTGGGGCAATGACGTTGTTTACCATGTTTTATGGGGCTGCTATGTCAGGGCAGCGTGGACTTACGATTGGGGGTAGTACAGCAAGCACTGAAGTAAGAGTTGCTGCCAGTTCATCTGATGAGATGATTGAATCTGCATTTAAAGTAACTGCGCAGGAGGATGACTTAATATTCTATTCCACAAAAGTAGGTGACAATGTAATTGAGTTCGGTGGAAACTTTTCGAAAGTTGATGATGTCCTAACAATTAAGAATTTTGATGTAGACGGTGATATGGCGAATAAACTAGGGATTAAGGGAATAAAATCTCTTATGAATGCGTTCGGAAAAGAGCAAGGTGTCAAGAAAGTTGTAATTGAAGGCGCAAAACGAACCACCGGAGCTAACCCTGGCAAGACACCTACTTTGACTTTTGATATAATGCAATAACTATGTCTAAAATTGTTTGCTACGGCTGGAATGTAGGGTTAAAAAAAATTGCGCTAATAAAATATCTAAATGAAGAATGCGGCTATTCTTTGAAAGAAGCCAAAGATCTGAAAGATAGACTAGTGGATAAGGATGAAATTATAGAATTGACCGTTCCTCGCTTAGAAATTGATGGTAATAAGATTTTATTGAAGCTACAGGAGTTGGGCGTAAAATGTAGATTAGAAAATTAGTTCGCTAATCGCCTGAAGATATAATGAGGAGTAAAATAACAAAGAGCCGCAGCTCTTTGTTATTTTACTCCTGCGAGGTTTTTTTGCAAATCAGCTTTGAGCAGGTAAGCTGATATAAAATCCTTCACAGTATCCTGCTGTTGCTGGCCAAGCGACTGAATTTTTTGGAACATGGAGAGCAACTCACGGTCGCTGATATTTTTTTCCATGCGTTCACTTACTGAACCAAATACCAACTCGTCAATACTCACGTCCAGGAGCTTCGCCATTTTCTCCACTACTTCAATGGAAGGAGCCGACAGCCCGCGTTCATAGCGGCTAAGGTGGTTGGCATGGACCTTAGTTTTTTTAGCCATGTCTTCCTGGGAGATCGCTTTTTCTGTTCTAAGGCGCTTTAAATTAAATGCTATATCTGAAAAGCCGTTAACCAAATAATGCTGCAAAATTAGGATATTTAATCAGACTAAGAAACGGAAATGAGAACGAAGCTTCTGTACATAATTTATCCTTTGATATTATTAAGCCTATTCCCAATTGTTCAACGCGAAGTATATAGAAGAACTATTGAACATGAAGGAGCTGCAAAATTTTTGGATCTCGTTCCGAGTATGGTTTAGTGACCCGATATTGTTACTGATTGGGCTTGGTTTGACTATTGCATACAAGTAATGGACGCACAAAATACTCGGCGTTATGGCGAAACCTGGAAGTAAACCAGAAAAATTGTTGAGGGAGATATTTCAATTAGCCACATCAAGTATAAATAGAAGCAATATGAAGAAATGTACGATAAGGCAACTGAACGCGCTAAAAAACAAAACGAAAAAGATAACAATCGGTAATATGTTTAATCTAGTCCTTACATTTTTCTTGCTGCTGACAACAGCGACAATACTAGCGCAGGACAGAGAGCAAAGTAGCTATTACGAGGAGGTATTATCAAAGCTCTTAGGTAATTCTGAATTCATCGCTCGATTTAATCTGGCAGGTAATGAAAATGATTCTGTACTTGTTGTTGTTGATAAAGCTTACGAACAGATTCGGTCAGAAATAGGAAATTTTCGAGTTAGGTCTGTCTTCAACGAAAGCGATGCTTGTGCTAGGATGAAAAACGGAGAAATTAAGACAGTAATTTTTTTGTCTCCTATTCAGATAGTTGATTCTCTTCAGAAATTTTATATTTCGGTAACGTGCTTTCAATTACCAAAGAGCAAGGATACATGTTATAGAAAAGTTTTTTCTGGTGGTTTTTTTTCAACGGCGATTAATTCAAACTATACATTTAAATTTGACCAATCAACTCGAAAGTGGCAAATCGAACAATAGTCTTCTCATCGGTCGTCGGCAAGGAGCTTTTCTAAGCTATTGCAGCTAACCGGATAGCGTTGCACGGAATGGAATTTCGGAGCTAAAAATCGGTATTCAATTTCTCAAATACTTGAAAAGTTTTTGAGATAGATCGGATTATGCGAAAATTAATCGGGGAAATAGGTCTCTCTCACTGGTCGTCGGCAATTACCGTGCCGAGCCAGTGCAGCCAACGGATAGCGATCATGTCACTTTGTTGATATCCATACTGCTGGGCTGCCCCCGGATGTTCTGCAGCTCGTCTCGC